>OLRT01000011.1_pt1 | contig 171928 bp, 160 predicted proteins | sample 1672021 | NCBI WGS metagenome assembly OLRT01 (sample SAMEA3136637, study PRJEB25190) | human gut metagenome | reverse complement strand
CCTCGATGCCGGCGAGCTCGGCGATCTTGGCGGCAGCCATGCCGGGGATGCGGTGGTCGAGAGCGCCGTTCTTGAACATAGCCTCGCGCAGGGCCTCGAGCTCCTTGCCCTTCTTGACAAAGTAGCAGCCGCGGCGGGTGAACTCCTCTTTGACCTCCTTGTAGACGCTATCGATGACGGTCACGGACTGCTCAGAGGCGCAGATCATACCGTTGTCGAACGTCTTGGAGTGAATGATGGAGTTGACAGCCAGCTTGATGTCGGCAGTGTCATCGATGACGACGGGGGTGTTGCCTGCGCCGACGCCCAGTGCGGGCTTACCGGAGCTGTAGGCGGCCTTGACCATGCCCGGGCCACCGGTGGCCAGGATGATATCGACGTCAGCCATGACCTTGCCGGTCAAATCGATGGAAGGTACGTCGACCCAGCCGATGATCTCCTCGGGAGCACCGGCCTTGACGGCGGCGTCGAGCACGAGCTTGGCTGCGGCGATAGTGCACTTGGCAGCAGCGGGGTGCGGGGAGATGATGATTGCGTTGCGCGTCTTCAGACAAATCAGAGTCTTGAAGATTGCAGTAGAAGTGGGGTTGGTGGTCGGGATGACGGCACCGACGATGCCGATGGGCTCAGCGATCTTGGTGATGCCATAAGCCTCGTCGCGCTCGAGCACGCCACAGGTCTTGGTGTCCTTGTAAGCGTTATAAATATACTCGGCGGCGTAGTGGTTCTTGATGATCTTGTCCTCAAGAACGCCACGGCCGGTCTCCTCAATGGCCATCTTGGCCAGGGGGATACGGGCCTTATTCGCAGCGAGGGCTGCCTCGTAGAAAATCTTATCGACCTGCTCCTGGGTATAGGTGGCGAAGACCTTCTGCGCTTCACGCATGCGCGCGAGCTTTGCCTCGAGGGCGTCGATGTTGTCCACGATCTCGGGCGCGGCGTCAGTCGTTGGCTTTTTTGCCATGCTAAGCTCCTCCTCTTAGTTGGGCTGTGCCTACGAGCTGAAATTCTATGACATACATGCGCGTTTGGATGCGAGCGGTAGCTTTTTGTCGATAAATGGCATAAATGAAGCGTTTCACTTGCGATTTCGGTATTCAATTATGGCGAGAATCTGGAGGAGGCAAACGGTTTGTTCCTCTGGGATTTCGCAGATGAATAGCTATATCGTCATCGTTTTTACGCCCAGGTGTCGTTTCTTCGTTTGAATCGAAAGATGAAGCGTTTCAATAAAGAAATCGAAAGAAGCTATTCTGTCTTAACGTAAACGCGCCCCTAAAGATTGGTCCATTGCGGGAGATGGGCTCGACTTTATATATAAGTGCGATAAGTGCGCTGCCGGCGCCCATAATCGCCACTCTTCACTTTTAGCTCTTGCACGCAGGCGAAAGTGGGGTATGATAGCCTGCGCATTTGCTTGGGAACGGTCTGCTCCACGTATCTATGGTTTTCCAAGTTCATTGTGTAAATATCGCGCACTATTTCATTTCTGTGATATAGTGCAATGCTGTTTGTTCACGCGGCATCAACAACATACGCCGCCCAAGGAGGGTTACACATGTCCAAAGTTTGCGAAATCTGCGGTAAGCACCCTGTTGCTGGTCGCTCTGTCAGCCACTCTCACCGCGTCTCCATCCGCAAGTTCCGTCCCAACATTCAGCGTGTCTACGTTGTCGTCAACGGCCAGCGTCGTAAGATGAACGTCTGCACCTCCTGCCTTAAGTCCGGCAAGGTCGCCCGTTCCTAAGTTCTTTCGCGGCAGCCACGCGTGAACATGCCGATACATCGGCTCCGTCACGAACTTGAAAGCCACCTTCGGGTGGCTTTTTTGATATCTCGGATCGATAGTCATCTGTTTGTTGAGGATTCATGCCGCACCCGTACTCCGCTCATCATGTGTGCGCTTGATTGATTACTGATTTACATGCGCTTGCGTTGTAAAATACAAGGATGATTGCTCCCGCAAACCGATGCCTGGTATGCATCTGGAAAGGAGATTTCTGTGTGTGAAACCATTCCTGGCACCTTGAGTGTCTCTAACGACGTCATCGCCGATATCGCTGGGTATGCCGCCATGTCTTGCTACGGCGTGGTTGGCATGGCCGAGCAGCTTCAGGGCGCCGAGAGCGTGCGCCTTCTTCCCGGCCAGCGCCTGCGCAAGGGCGTCATGGTGTCGAGCACCGAAGACGGTCTTGTCGTGGACCTTCATGTCGTGCTCGAAAATGGCGTCAACATGAAGTCCGTCTGTGCGAACCTCACGAGCTCGGTGTCGTTCACCCTGGCCGAGATTGCCCAGATCGACCCGGCTCACCTCAAGATCGCCATTCACGTCGATGCCCTTAAGTCCCGCGGCTAACCCTCTTCTTGTTCGGAGATTCACCCAATATGATTGCCAATACCATCCGCACCTGCTTTCCCATTGCCGCGAAAGCGGTAGCCGATAAGGCCGAGGAGATCAACAAGCTCAATGTCTTCCCCGTGCCCGATGGCGACACCGGTACCAATATGTCCTTGACTTTGGCTTCTGTCGTCAAGGAGGTGGCGGAGCTGCCCGCAGATGCCAATATCGAGGCTATCGCCGCCGCCATCACCCATGGCTCCCTCATGGGCGCTCGTGGTAACTCCGGTGTTATTACTTCGCAGATTCTTCGAGGTGTGGCTGAGGGCCTTATCTCGGCGAGTAACCCCGTGAGCACCGCCGATATCGCTGCAGCCCTTCGCAACGCCGTGAAAGTCGCTTTCCAGGCTGTTCGCAAGCCGGTGGAGGGCACCATTCTTACGGTGCTGCGCGATATTTCCACCAAGGCTGATGAGTGCGCCAAGAAGAAAATGACTCCCGCCGATGCGCTTGACGCCATCGTGGTCGAGGCCTATCAGTCTGTGGCACGTACGCCCGACTTGCTGCCCGTTCTCAAGGAGAACGGCGTGGTCGACTCCGGTGCGTTCGGTTTTGCCATCTTTGTCGAGAATTTCGTCTCGGCTGCCTTGGGCCGCACGTCCAATATCGAGGGCTTTTCGGCTACGTTTGATGCCGATGCCAGCTCTGCGAAGGAAAACGCGCTCGGTCGTGTCGAGATTGAGGCCAATGACGACTGGGAGGGCTCCGAGTTCCGCTATTGCAACGAGTTCCTCTTCAAGGCAGAGAAGAAGTTCGATGAGGAGAAGTGCCTCAAGTTCCTCGCCTCCATGGGCGATTGCGAGCTTCTCGTAGGCGCTTACCCCGACTATAAGGTGCACGTGCACTCCAATACCCCCGATAAGATTTTGGCTCATATGCTCAAGTACGGCCAGGTCTACGAGGTCTTCATCCACAACATGGATATGGAGTCCCACGAGCGCACTGCAAAGATCAAGGCCGATCAGGCTGCCGCCGCCGAGCCCGCGAAGCCGCTCGGTTTTGTTGCCGTGGCTGCCGGTTCCGGCCAGGCCGAGATCCTGAAGTCGCTCGGTGTCGATATGATCGTCTCTGGCGGACAGACCATGAATCCCTCCACCGCCGACCTTTTGGCTGCAGTGGACCAGGTGAACGCTGAATCCGTCATCATCCTTCCCAATAACGGCAATATCCGCATGGCAGCCGAGGCCGCTGCGTCTGCTTGCGAGAACAAGCGCGTTGCAGTTGTTCCCACCAAGACCGTTCCCCAGGCCTTCTCAGCTCTGTTTACCGTTGTTCCCGATGCTTCGCTCGATGAGGTTGTCGAGACCATGACAGAGGCCGTCTCCGAGGTACGCGATGGCGAGGTTACGACCGCTGTCCGCGATAGCTCCGCTTCCGATGGCAGCCCGATTCATGCCGGCGACGTCATGGGCATCATCTCTGGTTCTATTGATATCGTAGGCTCCGATGTGGCCCAGGTCACCGTTGACTGCATCAATCGCATGCAAGACGAGGAGGAGGGCGATACGCTTACCATTCTCGCCGGCGCCGATATGTCCGATGATGACTTCGAAGACCTCCTTTCTGCTATCGAGCAGGCCCAGCCTGATCTTGAGATCGATTCGCACCGTGGTGAGCAGCCGCTCTATCCGGTGATCTTCTCGATCGAATAGGACGTGCGATATGACGCGCGCAATCATGACACCCGAGGCTTCCGCGCGTCTTTCTCGGACGGGCATCCTTGCGCAGGATGTTTCGCGTCTTAAATATGTATCGGGTGCACGTGAGGAGGCTCTCCGTAGGCTCGGTATCGAGACGGTGGGAGACCTCCTCCTTCATATTCCGCGGCGCTATCTCGATTTCACGCGCGGCTACAGTATCGAGACCGCGCCGCTGGGGCAGGTGTGCACCATCATAGCCACCGTGGATCGCGTGATGGAAAAACGCCCGAGGCCTCGTCTGACTGTGACTGAGGTGATGCTTGTAGATGATTCGGGTGTTCTGCGCGTTTCGTTTTTCAAGCAGCCCTGGATTGCAAAGCAGCTCAAGCCTGGTGACCGCCTTGCCGTTATGGGGAAGGTGGAGTTTGCCTACGGCTTTAAACAAATGGCTTCACCGCATTATGAGCGACTCGATTCGTCTTCTTCCCTGGGCGCGATTGTGCCGGTGCACGGTGCGTGCGAGGGCCTGAGCGCAGCCTGGATGCGCCGTATTGTTTCTGTTGCCTGCGAGACAGCGGATGTATTTTGCGATCCTATTCCTGCCAAACTGCGCTCACGACGCCGCCTTATGAGCATCTCGCGCGCGTTGCGCTCCATTCATTTTCCTTCGTCTCTCGCCGAGGTCACGCTTGCTCGCCGCAGGCTTGCCTATGATGAGGTCCTATATCTGCAGCTCGCCCTTCGATTGCGCAACGACGCTAATCTTTTGGGCATTACTCCTGTGAAGCATATGGTCAAGGAGCACGTTTCTGCCGTCTTGAAGTCCCTTCCCTTTGCGCTGTCCGACGAGCAGCAAGCGGCTGTCGATGAGATTTTGGCTGACATGCAAAGCTCCGATCGCATTATGAATCGTTTACTCTTGGGCGATGTGGGAACGGGAAAGACGGCCGTCGCGATGGTTGCGCTGGCCTCGTGCGCAGATACGGGCACGCAGGCCTGTGTTATGGCGCCCACCTCTGTGTTGGCGCGTCAGTATGCTTCTTCATGCATGCCCGTTCTCGAGCAAGCTGGCGTGCACTGTGCGTTGCTTACCGGATCGACATCTGCCGCAGAGCGCGACCGTATCCTGCTTGCCCTTGGCTGCGGCGAGCTCGACATCCTCTTTGGAACCCACGCTGTGTTGGGGGATGACGTTGTCTTTTCGCATCTTTCGCTTGTGGTGATTGACGAGCAGCATCGTTTTGGTGTGGGGCAGCGTAATCTTTTGCGCGCCAAAGGACCCGGCGCCGACTTGCTCGTTATGACCGCTACCCCGATCCCGCGTACGCTCGCGCTTTCGGTCTACGGCGACCTCGAGACGAGCATTATCAGGCATAGGCCCGTTGCGGGCGCGGGCGTGACAACGCGCGTTCTTGCCGATGCAAATCGTGATATCGCCTATGGCGCGCTGCACGCTGCTCTTGAAGAGGGCCAGCAGGCATACGTTATTTGCCCACTTGTCTGCGAAAAGGACGATCAAGATGAGCTTGACGTCCAACCTGGCTTGGAACTCGATGAACTGGGGCGCCCTGTTTCGGCCCAGCATCTGCATTCTGTCGAATCGGAGGTTGAGCATCTGTCCCATCTGTTCCCCGAGGCACGTATAGCCGCGCTTCATGGGCGCCTCCCCCCGCATGACAAGGACCGCGTGATCGATGCCTTCCGCGGAGGAGAGGTGGATGTTCTCGTGGCGACCACGGTGGTCGAGGTGGGTGTGGATGTCCCTCGGGCCACGGTGATGATTATCGAAAACGGCGAGCGATTTGGTTTGGCGACGCTGCATCAGCTCCGTGGGCGCGTGGGCCGTGGCAGCTTGCCCGGTTCGTGTTTTGTCCTTTCGCAGCTTTCGAGTTCTAAACATACTGTTGCGAGCGACCGGCTCGAATCGCTCGAGAAGAGCAACGACGGTTTTACGCTTGCCGAGGAGGACCTTCGTCTTAGGCATGAGGGAGAGATTTTGGGGCTTCGTCAGCATGGAGGTGTGACCTTGCGCTTTGTCGATCTTGATGCCGACACCGATATTATCGAGGCGGCCCACGAGGACGCGCGCGAGCTTTTGCGGTATGCTCCTACTTTGTCCTCGCAGGCTACGCTTCCGTTGCGCCTGCAGGTTGTCGAACGGTATGGAAATATCTTTAAGGAGGTAAGCGGAGGATGAGAATCATCTCCGGACAATGGCGTGGGCGCAAGATCGCCGAGCCGCAGGGGAGAGACGTCACAAGGCCTACGACCGATCGCGTGAGGGAGGCCATGGCGTCGATGGTCGACTCTTCGCTTCCTCAGGGGATTGAAGGCGCTCGGGTGCTCGATGCCTTCGCGGGATCAGGCGCATTGGGAATCGAGATGCTCTCGCGCGGTGCTGCTTTTGCCGCCTTTTTTGACATCAATCGTTCTGCCGCGGCTCTGGTGCGCAAAAATCTTGAGTCGCTCTGTGCTCCACGCTCCTCGTATCGCGTATTTTGCGCCGATTGCCTTGCTTCGGCAGCGCGCGGTCGTATCGAGGGGGCGCCGTTCGACCTTGTGATGGTTGATGCTCCGTATGCGTTGGGGGCAGACCCGGCCACGCAACTTGCGGAATCCCTTGTCAAATCGGGATTGCTGGCTTCCGGCGCTCTTGTTCTCGTCGAGCATGCTGCTGCGGACGAAGGGCCGCGGCCGGATGGCTTTATTGTCGAGCGCGAGAAGCGCTACGGCTCTACCGCTGTCGATCTTTTGCGTTTTGACGGTTCGCTTACCATCGAGGATATCGATCGCTAGCTTTAGCTTGCTTTAACTATAACCACCAACGAAGGCAGATTATGATTCAAACCATCGACCACGCACTCGTCCCCGGTACGTTTGACCCCATCACATATGGTCATATCGATGTGGTGCGACGTGCATCCCGTATGTTCTCTCAGGTGACGGTTGCTGTTGCTGAGTCACTTGGTAAAGGCGGCAGCGGTCCCGTTTTCTCTCTCGATGAGCGCGTCCGTCTTGCTACCGAGGCTCTTGTCGATCTTGAGAATGTGCAAGTGAGGCCTTTTTGCGGCCTCCTGGTTGATTTTGCCCATGAGATTAAGGCGGGCGCTCTTGTCAAAGGCCTTCGCGCTATGACCGACTTTGAGTACGAATTGCAGCAGGCCGATTTAAACTATCGCCTGGATGCAGACCTTGAGTCGATTTTTGTGATGAGCGCTCCGCAGTATGGTTATATTTCGTCTTCGGTTGTGCGGCAGATTGCCTCGCTTGGGGGCGATGTGTCCGGCTTTGTTCCCGACAATGTGGCGCATGCCCTTGCGGAGCGATTCAAGTAAGCAACACAAGCTACCACTTTGTGCAAGGCGATACTGTTCATGTGCTACTATTATCGCTTGATTATAAGCAAACGAAGGGAGACAGGATGGCTGGGGACAACTTTCCTGGCGAGAGGATCGAAAGCCTCGTAGACGAACTCGAGGGGCTTATCGAGGAAGCAAGGCCACCTTTCGGCAAGAACCAGCAGTTCAAGGTCATCGAAACGGAGGTCTTCTTCAATATTCTTGACGAGATCCGCATGAGCTATCCGGAGGAATGGCAAAAATCTCGCCGCATCCTCAAGGAGCGCGATGAGTTGATGGCCAGCGCCACCGCACAGGCCGATTCGATTATCGCCGATGCCCAGCAACAGGCGCTCACTATCGCGGGCGAGCAGGAGATTGTTCGTCTGGCTCAGCAGCAGGCGGATGATATTCGCGATCGTGCCCAGCAGTATGAGCGCGAGACGCGCTATGCTGCCGAGGACTATGCCGAGCAGGTGTTCACTCACCTTGAGGAGAACCTCAAGAGCTTGACCGGCACGGTTGCCCGTTGTCGTCAGCAGCTCAACGAGGGCGCTAACTCCGCTCAGCAGAATGGCGCTTGGTAATCATGTCGCAGTTTGCTTCTGTTGTCGTCAACCTTGAGGACAAAATCGAGAATCCCGGCGATACCCTCCCGGTCGCAGGGCATATCGATGCCGCGACCTATAAAGCGGGGGAGAAGTCCTTTTCTCTTGACGATGGCATTTCCTATGATGTGATGCTCACCAATACCGGCGACGGCGTTCTTGCTACGGGTATCGTTCGTGCGCATGTCACCGGCGAGTGCGATCGCTGTCTCGATGTTGCCCACTTTGAGGTCGCGGGCGAGATCGAGGAGTACTACCTCTTTGAGGAGCCAGAGGACCCGGAGAGCTATGAGGACGGGTTCGAGCTTGTGAGCGAGGACCGCACCATCGATCTTTCTGATGCCATTGCCGATGCCGTCGTGATGGACACGCCTTTTGTGGTTCTCTGCCGTCCCGATTGCGCCGGCCTTTGTCCCACGTGCGGAGCGAATCTTAACGAGGCTCCCTGCGCATGTGAGGATAAGCAGAAGGATGATTATGCCGCTTCGGATTCCAATCCTTTTGCGGCATTGAAAAATCTTAAGTTTGATGAGTAGACCGCTGTTGTATGGTCAACTCTTGATGGAGAAAAACTTCCACCAAAACCCAGTGGAATGTGATAGTATCGGTGCTTGCGCGTAATTGTGCCAGGCAATAGTTATGTATAAGGAAGGTCATCATGCCAGTACCTAAGCAAAAAAAGGGTCGTGGAGCTGTGCACACCCGTCGTTCCGCCAACATGAAGATTGACGCCCCGTCTCGCTCCGTTTGCCCTCGTTGCGGCGCCGTCAAGCTTCCGCATCACGTCTGCCCCAACTGTGGCTTCTACAAGGATCGCGAGGTCATCGTTACCGAGTAGCTTTTGCTTAAGGTAATGCTGCGCGCTGCATCATCGATCTTGTTTTGCATGGCGTGATAGATCTGGAACAGACATGGCCGGCTCTTCGAGTCGGCCATTTCGCTATAGAGGGAGAGTTCATGGATAAGGTTCGTGTTTGCGTGGATGTCATGGGCGGAGACGAGGAACCGTCGGTCGTCATGGCTGGCATCGAGGCCGCGCTTGCTGCTGATGCCGATCTTACCGTTGTGGCCGTGGGTCCTCAGGATATTGTCGAGGCGTTTGCAAAGAAGCATGAGCGCGTCGAACCGCTGGTGGCTCCCGATGTCATCACGATGGAGGACGATCCCATTCAGGCTGTCATGCATAAGCGCAAGTCGTCGGTGGTGATTGGTTGCCGAGCCGTCAAAAAGGGCACGGCGGATGCTTTTTTCTCCGCCGGCGCTACCGGTGCCATCACCGCTGCCGCCACCGCCTATGTAACTCCTTTTAAGTACGAGAGCGAGGGCACACGTCGCCCTATTCGTCCGTGCCTTACCTCGGCGCTTCCTAACCGGCAGGGCGGTTTGACCGTTTTGTGCGATATGGGGGCCAATCCCGATGTCGAAGTGGAAGACCTCGTTCGTTTTGCTCAGATGGGTGCTACGTATGCGAAGGTCGTCTGCGGCATTTCAAATCCTCGTGTAGGCCTTTTGTCCAACGGCTCCGAGGACACCAAGGGATCGCATTTCACCAAAGAGTGTTTCTTGCATATGGGCAAGAGCGTGCCGGGCTTTGCGGGTAACTGCGAGGGCACGGACTTGACCTCCGGTAACTTTGATGTTGTTGCTACCGACGGTTTTGCCGGAAACGTTGCGCTTAAGGCAACCGAGGGAGCCGCAAAGCTGCTCATGAGCGAGCTTAAAGGTGTGCTCATGGGGTCTTTGGGCGGAAAGATCGCCGCGCTTCTCGTTAAGGACGGGTTAAAAGAGCTCAAGGCCAAGCTTTCGGGCGATGCCAAGGGCGGAGCGATTCTTTTGGGCCTTCGTGGCGTTGTCCTTATTGGCCATGGAGCCACCAGTGTGGAGGCTATTAAAAACGGTACGCTGGCTTCTGCCTATGCCGTTCGCGAGGGTCTCGTGGATAAGCTCGCCTCATCCATGGAGAACATCGTTCGCTAACCGGTCTCTGTTGGGCCGATGCGGTAAAATCACACTGTTAATGCGTCGCGGCCGCATGCCGTGTCCGTGTATGGGTGAAAGGAGCCCACAATGGAGCATTCTGAGATTTTTGAGAAGGTTGCCGACATCGCTAGCGATGTACTCGGCATCAACGCCGATGAGATTACCGAAGAGACCACGTTTGACGATCTTGATGCCGATTCTCTCGATCGCCTCCAGCTTGTTACTGCGATGGAAGACGAGTTCGATATCGAGATCGATGACGAGAAACTCGAAGCAATCAATTCTGTAGCGGAGGCTATCGTAGCCATCAAGTCCGCTCTGGGGGAATGAGCGCGTGTATTCGATCGCTGAAAAAATGAATCGAGCGGAGGCGATCTGTGATCATACGTTTTCCGATCGCGATCTGCTTCGTTCTGCCATTACGCATCCTTCTGCTGTAGAAGGCCAGCCCGTCTCTGCATCCTACGAGCGCTTGGAGTTTCTGGGCGACTCGATTTTGGGCTCTATTGTGGCGCTTGCCCTGTTTAAAGCCTATCCCAATTTTGATGAGGGCAAGTTGACGCGCCTTAAGGTGTCGCTGGTTTCCGGTGCCACGCTTTCCGATGTAGGCCTCGAGCTTGGTATCGACAAATGCATCGTCTTTGGTGCCTCCGAGACGGGGACGGGCGCGCGCGGCATGCACTCCGCGCTCGAAAACGTCTATGAGTCTCTTGTCGGCGCCATGTACCTCGATGGTGGCTGGGATGTTGCCGAGGCGTTCATCTCGCGTACGCTCAAGCCGCATCTGGCAACCGAGCGTGCCGAGCATCCCTCGAATCCCAAATCCTTTTTGCAGGAGTGTGTGCAGGGTGACCGCTTTGATCCTCCTGCGTATAAGCTTGTGGACACGAGCGGTCCTGCGCATGCGCCCACTTTCACGGCGGTTGCGCTCGTCGATGGCATTCGCCGTGGGCGCGGTACGGGATCTTCAAAGAAAGAGGCCGAAGCCGCAGCTGCTCTCGACGCACTCGAGCGTATGGGCTACACGCATAACGGCGTCATTTTGAAGAAAAAGCTTGGATAAGCGAGGCATAGGTGTATCTCAAGTCCCTGACACTCAAGGGCTTTAAGTCCTTTGCCGATCGTGCGCATATGTCTTTCGAACCCGGATTGACGGTTATCGTGGGTCCCAATGGTTCGGGTAAATCCAATATTTCAGACGCTATCCTTTGGGTTTTGGGCGAACAGAGTGCCAAGCAGCTGCGCGGCCAGGCCATGGAAGATGTCATTTTCTCCGGCTCGTCGGCGCGCAAACCCGTTGGCGTGGCGGAGGTCACTCTTGTTTTGGATAATTCTGACCATATGCTTCCGGTCGACTTTAACGAGGTCGCTGTTACGAGGCGCATGTATCGTTCGGGCGAGTCAGAGTATCTGATTAATTCGAGCCCCTGCAGGCTTATGGACATCCAGGATATCCTGCATGATTCCGGGTTGGGCAAAGATACTCATTCCATCATCAGCCAGGGAAAACTCGATGCCATCTTGCAAAGTCGTCCTGAGAAGCGCCGCGCTCTGATTGAAGAGGCGGCCGGCATTTCCAAACACAAGCGTCGCAAGGAGCGCGCGCTCAAAAAGATTGCTTCCATGGATGAGCATCTCAAGCGTGCCCGCGATATCAATCGCGAGATTACCCGCCAGCTGCGCCCCCTTGAGCGTCAGGTTGATCGAGCGAGGAAGTACCGCGACCTTACCGATCGAGCCAACGAGCTTACGCAGATTCTTGCTGTTGATGAACTACGCCGCCTTCAGGCTTCCTGGGGCGATATGGAGTCTTCGTCGCGTGAGGCCGATGCTGCGTTCGAGCTTGCGAACTATCGCTTGGGCGAGAAACAGCGCGAGCTTGAGAAGCTCCAGGTCATGCTTGAGGAAAAGGGCCTGTTCGTCGGCGACCTTGGCGAGCAGCGTCGCCATATGCAAGATGTCGTGGGCCGCATTGGCTCCGATATGCGCTTGCTCGAAGAAAAGGGCCGCAACATGGTGTCTCGACTTTCCGAGATGCGCGGCACGCTATCTTCTTCTGAACATCAGCGTAAACGCGTTGCGGACGAGCTCGAACAGATTTCTGCCCAACTTGATGAGGTGCGCGCTGCAGCGCATATTGCGCGAGAGGATGTGGACGAGGCTGCTCCGGCAGCCGAGAAGCTCCATGCGCGTCGTAAAGAGCTCGACGTTTCCATCACCGCGCTCACGCGCGATCAGCGTGATGCCCAGCGTGCCGCCGATGCAGCGGCGCTTGAATACGTCAAAGTCAAAGAGACGATCTCTAATGCGGAGCTCGAGGATTCGATGTATGCATCGCGTCTCGACCAGCTCGATGAGCAGATGGAAAATTTGGCGGCCTCTCTCGAAAACCGCCGGAGTCGTGCGGAGGAGCTCGATGCCGAACTCACCTCGACGGCCCAGCGCCGCGAGGACGCGAAGGGTACCATTGATCTTGCCCAGCGCGCTCTTGAGGAGCTTCGTGCTCGCGAGACCGAAGCTCGCCAGCATCTTTCTGAAGTGAGAAGCGAGCTTGCCAGTTTGAAAAAGCTCGACGAGCGCGCAAAAGGTGCCTCTCCGCTTACTTCTACCATTGCAAATTCCCATGCTGGGGATATCGCTGCGCGACTGGGCGATCTTATCGAGGCTCCAGAAGACCTTGAGTCTTTAGTGGAAAGCCTGCTTTCTTCCGATATTGATGCTTTGGTCACTACTGATGAGCAGGCACTTGCCCGTTTGGGTTCCTTTGCTGTCGAGCAGAAGGGCGCTTCTGGTGAGGCTTTGCTGCTTTCGTGCGATGCTGCGGGTACAGACCCGGCTGCCAGCGCTGCTGGTTTCCGGTTGGTTGAGCGTCTGAGTGTTCGCGATGGTTTTGCTTGCGCTGTGGCGTCCGTCCTCGGCGGCGTCTATGTTGTCGATTCCCTTGACGAGGCTCTTGGCGCCCCCGCCATTCCAGGCGTCATGTACGTGACGCGCGATGGCGCACGCGTTACTTCCGGTGGCGCTGTTCGCGTTGGTTCTGCGGGCGATGCCGCCGACGGCGCGCTTGAGCGCAAGCGCCGTATCCGCACTCTCGAGGGCCTTGAGCCCGATCTTTCCTCCGTGTTCGAACATGCCGGTCACCAGGTTTCGGAGGCTTCCGACGCCGTGGCTCAGGCGCGATCCGCTGAGGCGGAGGTTGCGGGCGATATCGCTCGTATCGAGGGGGAAAAGCGCTCCTTGCTTTCTGAAATCGGTCGCTTGGAGCAGTCGTATAACCAATCACAATCCGAGCGCAAGCAGGTTGAGCGCCGTCGCGAGCTCTCTGCGAGCGCCGTACGCGAGGCTCAGCCGCGTCTAGATGAACTCGCGACGACGCGTGATTCCGAGCGCGAACGCGCCGATTCGCTTGCTCTCGAGATCGAGGATGCAAGCGACGAACTCGAGGCGTTACGCCGCGAAGATTCCGAGGCTGCGAGCAAGCTCGCTGATGCCAAGGTCCGTTTGGCACAGTCTTCCGAACGCCTGCGCAGTCTTGAAGCTCGTAAACCTGAGCTCGAGCATCGGATCGAAGGGATTGACCGCCGCATTCGCTCCACGCGTCAGGCATCGCGTTCGCTTGAGGTCTTGCGCCTTCGTGTCGATCCGTTGCATGACCGCTATCAAGCTTTGTCTGAGCGCGCTCTTGACTGGGCTGCTCGTTTGCGAGATCAGGCGTCTATCGAGGAGGCCGACTCCGCGTCGCTTAAGAAGACAATCGCCGACGCGCGTGCCGAAGTGGAGCGTGCAAAAGGTGAGGTTGATGAGGCCAAGGCTGCTCAGGGCGAGGTCAAGGTTGCACGAGGCAAGCTCGAGGTGCAAGTCGAGGCAGCCATCAAGGCCATTACCGCCGATGGCAAGACAGTGCTCGAGGAGGCGCTTTCTCTGCCTGCGCCCGACGACCGCGCGGCCTGCGAGCGCGAGCTTGCCGACCTTGCGCGTCAGATCAACAATTTGGGCCCGGTCAATCAGGTGGCTTTCGAGGAGTATGAGCGTCTTCGCGAGCGTGCGGATTATGTTGCCACTCAGCTGGCAGACCTCGAGAGTGCCCGCACTTCGCTTACGAAGATTTCTCAGGCCATCGACCGAAAGATGCGCCGTCAGTTCCTGACGACCTTCGAGGCCGTCGATGCAAATTTCCGCGAGGTCTTCTCCATGCTCTTCCCGGGTGGTCAGGCGCATCTCGAGATGACCGACCCCGAGCATCCCGCGCAGACCGGTATCGAGGTGGTGGCGCAGCCACGCGGCAAGCGCATCACCAAGATGATGCTTATGAGCGGTGGCGAAAAGAGCCTGACGGCTTTGGCGCTTCTGTTTGCGGTCTATCGTACGCGTACGGTGCCGTTTTATGTGCTCGACGAGGTTGAGGCCGCCCTTGATGACTCCAACCTGTCTAAGCTCATCGGCGCCATCGATGTTTTGCGTCAAAGCACTCAGCTGCTTGTTATCTCTCATCAGCGTCGTACGATGGAAGATGCTGATGTCTTGTATGGTGTGTCGATGCAGGCCGACGGCGTGAGCCACGTGGTTAGCCAGAGGCTCGACCGAGAGACCGGAAAGGTTGTGAACGCGTAGATGGGTTTCTTTGATTCGCTTTCGCGTGGACTTGAGCGCAGTCGCGAGGCGCTTAACCAGATTTTCTATTTTGGCGGCGACGTTACCGAGGACTTCTGGGAGGATCTTGAGGATACGCTCGTCATGGGCGATATGGGCGCCGACATCGCCATGCAGGTTACCGATGATCTGCGCGATATGGCAGCGAAGCGCAATCTTACCTCCGCTCGACAGTTGCGCGAAGCGCTGACCGACCGCCTGTCCGAAACCTTTGTGAGCCCTGAGTTCGATCCCTTTGACGACACGCCTTCCGTCGTCTTGTTCGTGGGTATTAACGGAGCCGGTAAGACCACTACGGTGGGAAAGATTGCCAGTGCCGCTGCCCATGAGGGGAAAAACGTGATTATCGGCAGCGCCGACACCTTTCGCGCTGCCGCAATCGAGCAGCTGGACGTTTGGGGCAAGCGCGCGGGCGTTTCCGTTGTCAAGCGTGATCGAGGCAGCGACCCTGCGAGCGTTTGCTATGACGTCTTGGACGAGGCCGACAAGTGCGGAAGCGAGCTGGTTCTGATCGATACCGCCGGCCGCTTGCACACAAGCGCCGACCTTATGCGCGAACTTGCCAAGGTGGTTAATGTCACGCGCAAGCGCGCCGCCTCTGCGGCAGCGGGCCCCATGCCCGTGCGCGTGGTTCTTGTAATTGATGCCGCAACGGGACAAAACGGTCTGAATCAGGCCTTGGAGTTCAATGAAGCACTGGGTCTTGACGGTATCATTATGACAAAGCTCGACGGCACGGCCAAAGGCGGTATCGCCATGGCTGTTGCCTCCAAGCTCAAGCTTCCCATCTTCCGTATCGGTGTGGGCGAGCAGGTCGAGGATCTGCAGCGTTTTGATGCCCACGAGTTCTGCCGTGCCCTGGTGGGCAACGGCGACAAGGAGTAGTCGATGTTCAACAGCCTTTCCGATCGCCTGAACGATACTTTTGACCGCCTGCGCGGCAAGGGCAAGCTGACCGAGGCCGATATCACGAGTGCTATGCGCGATATTCGCATGGCGCTGCTTGAGGCCGACGTCAACTTCAAGGTCGTCAAGGATTTTGTCGCAAAGACCAAAGAGCGCTGCATGACCGCCGAGGTCATGGAGTCACTCACCCCGGCGCAAAACGTCGTCAAGATCGTGCTTGATGAGCTTACCGAGCTTTTGGGTTCCACCGAGAGCAAGCTTGTTCTCTCAAGCCGTATCCCCAACGTGATCATGCTCGTGGGTCTTCAGGGTTCTGGTAAGACCACTGCCGCTGTAAAACTGGCCTACCTGCTCAAGAAGCAGGGTCGTAGCCCTTTGCTCGCCGCGTGCGACGTGTACCGTCCCGCTGCAGCCGATCAGCTCGCCACCCTGGGCGGCGAGATCGGTGTGCCGGTCTTCCGCGGTAATGGCAAAGACCCGGTCGAGATTGCCCGCGGTTCTATTCGCGAGGCTGTTGACAATATGCGCGACGTGGTCATTGTCGATACCGCCGGTCGTCTGCAGATCGACGAACAGATGATGCAAGAGGCCGTCGATATCAAGCGCGCGGTCAAGCCCGACCAGGTTCTGATGGTTGTGGACGCCATGACCGGTCAGGACATCGTCAACGTGGTCTCCACGTTTGCCGAGCGTACCGACTTTGACGGCGTCATCATTTCCAAGCTCGACGGCGATGCCCGTGGCGGCGGTGCCCTGTCCGTGCGCCAGGTTACCGGTAAGCCCATCAAGTTTGTCTCGATGGGCGAGAAGCCCGATTCGCTCGAGACGTTCTATCCCGATCGCATGGCCAAGCGCATCTTGGGTATGGGCGACGTCGTTGGCATTATCGAGCAGGCACAGGAGATGGCCGACGCCAAGCAGATCGAAAATGCCAAGCGCATGCTTCGTGACGGCTTTACCATGGATGATATGCTCGAGCAGATGGCCGCTGTCAAGAAAATGGGCGGCATGAAGGGCATTCTCTCCAAGCTTCCGGGCGGCCAGCGCGCTTTGAATCAGATGGGCGGCAATCTGGATGAGAAGATCTTTGATCGCAACGAGGCCATCATCCACTCCATGACCAAAGCCGAGCGTCTTAAGCCTTCGATCATCAACGGCCAGCGACGCGCTCGCATTGCCCGTGGCTCGGGCACGACCCCGGCAGATGTCAACTCCCTCATGAAGCAATGGGGCGAGATGAACAAAATGATGGGGAAGATGCGCTCGATGCAGCAGCAAGTGAGCGGGAAAAAGGGCAAGAAGGGCAAGAAGATGCGCATGCCCGGTATCCCCGGTATGGGCAATCTGGGCGCCATGGGCGGTATGCCGGGCCTTGGTGGCAGCGCCGATATGGACATGCTGCGCCAGATGGAGCAGCAGATGCGCCGCAAGTAGTTCTTTTGAACACAGACAATTACATCTGTTTTTGGGCGGGTCTTCGGACTCGCCTTTTATTACTGGGGTATCCATGTGCGTCGGATATGGGTATGAGAGCCTCGATGCTTGCTGTCGTACAATGGGATGCATCGCTCGCTATCGTTTGGAGGCGCTGATGAGCAAGGCTGATGAACTCTTTGTTTCCATGTGCCAGGATATTCTCGATAATGGCACGACGACCGAAGGCCAGAAGGTTCGTCCCCACTGGGAGGATGGTACTCCTGCTTATACCATCAAGAATTTTGGCGTCACCAATCGGTACGACCTGCGTGAGGAATTTCCCGCGTTGACCCTGCGACGCACGGCGCTCAAAAGCGCTATGGACGAGATCCTTTGGATTTATCAGCGTAAATCCAATAATATCAACGATCTTCACAGCCATATTTGGGATGAATGGGCCGATGAGACGGGCTCAATCGGTAAAGCGTACGGCTATCAGATTGCGCAGAAGTCCCATTACGTCGAGGGCGACTTCGATCAGATGGACCGCGTTTTATATGACCTGCAGCACACGCCGTTCTCGCGCCGTATCATGACCAACATGTACACCTTCAGCGACTTGTCCGAGATGCATCTCTATCCATGCGCCTACAGCGTGACCTACAACGTCACGGAGCAGTCCGGAGACGAGAAGCCTACGCTTAACATGGTGCTTATGCAGCGTAGCCAAGATATCCTCGCCGCTAATAATTGGAACGTCTGCCAATATGCGATTCTGCTGATGATGGTGGCGCAAAGTTGCGGAATGATTGCAGGCGAGCTGCTTCATGTGATCGTCGATGCGCACATTTATGACCGTCATGTCGATATCGTTCGCGAGCTTATCGCACGCCCCCAGTATTCTGCACCGCGCGTGTCCCTCAATCCCGAGGTGACGAATTTTTACGATTTTACAACCGATGATTTGATCGTGGAGGGGTATGAGCACGGGCCCCAGATCAAGAACATTCCCATTGCGGTGTAAGTCGATTTGACCAACATGTCGCATGAATGAGTGAGAGGTTTAACCAATGGATAATTTGAAGGCAATCGTTGCAGTATGTGACGATTGGGGTATTGGCGCAAACGGAGACATGGTTGTCTCCAACCGTGCCGACATGCGCCATTTTGTCTCTTGCACCAAAGGCCATACTGTCATTATGGGCCGCAAGACGCTCGAGAGCTTTCCCGGTGCGCGTCCACTCAAAGATCGTCGCAATATCGTTTTAACGCGCGACCCGCTGTTCTTGTGTTGTGGTGCCGAGGTTGTCCATACTATCGAAGAAGCGCTCGCTGCTCTTGAGCCCTCTGAGCTCGCTTGGGTTGTCGGCGGGGGCAAAGTGTATGAGCAGCTTTTGCCCTATTGCTGCGAAGCGGAAGTGACTCGCAATCATTGTCTGCGCAATTCCGATACGTATTTTCCCAATCTTGATGAGGACCCTGCATGGGTTGTCGTCTCTCGTTCCGAGATGCAACAGGTCGCCGAAGGCGAAGGCGATGCTGGCGTTTTCTATGAGTTCACCACGTACCGACGTCGTGATGAGAGAGCGGGGGAGTAGCGCGTGGCAGTTCAGCTCATACGTATCGAGTCCCTTGAAGACAAACGCCTTGATGCCTATACCAAATTGACGGAGCGCGAGCTTCGTTGTGTCCTTGAGCCTGAGAAGGGCATCTTTATCGCCGAGAGCGCCAAAGTGATCGAGCGTGCCGTCGATGCGGGGCTCGAGCCGGTGAGCTTTCTTTTGGGCGAGCGTTGGGTGCCTCAGCTGCAGCCGTTTTTTGAGCGCTTGGAACAGGAGCGTCCCGAACTCGATATTCCTGCGTTTGTGGGGTCGATGGACCTCATGCGTGATCTCACCGGTTTTACGGTGACGCGTGGCGCGCTTGCTGCGTTTCGTCGTCCACCGCTGGCCGATGCGAGCGCCTTTCTTGCCGCGTTGAATACGCGTGCCGAGGGACGCTCCGTGCGCGTCTGCGTGCTCGAGGGAATTGTTGATCATACGAATGTCGGCGCCATCTTCAGGAGTGCGGCAGCCCTTAACGTCGATGGCATTCTGGTAAGTCCCACATGCTGCGATCCTTTGTATCGTCGTGCTGTCCGCGTGTCGATGGGAACCGTTTTTCAGGTTCCCTGGACTCGTATTGGAACCGAGGCACGCGTCTGGCCACATGATGGTTTGAACGTGCTGCACCAGGCTGGATTTGAGTGCGCGGCCATGGCGTTGACAGACGAATCCGTCTCTTTGGATGCTCCTGAACTTCAGGAGTGCGAGCGTCTCGCCATCTTTATGGGTACCGAAGGGGAAGGTCTGCAGGCGCGTACGATCTGCGGTTGCGACAAGACCATTCGCATCCCGATGGCACACGGAGTGGATTCCTTAAATGTGGCGGCGGCGAGCGCGGTGGCATTTTGGCAGCTTTGCCCCCATGTTCCCAATGACTATCATTACCGTCCCGGGATGTTCGCTTAATCTTTTTGACTAATCCGCACGCACGTTGCATGTTTTGCAAATCGTCGCTTGAAGCTCTTTGCGTGTCGGCGTACCCTATGGTGCTGTCGCGCTTAAAGGAAGAGAAGGGAGCGAAATGGCGAGGCCGAAGGAAACTGCTGTCGACGTTACCGAGGGCGTAATCTGGAAGCAGCTGTTTACGCTGTGCATTCCCATTTTCTTCAGCTCCTTTTTTCAACAAGCGTACACGCTTATCAACACATTCGTTGTCGGACAATTTGGCGGCAAAGACGCCCTTGGTGGCATTCAAGCAACTACGTGCTTGACCGAGCTTGTCGTTGGTTTTTGCGTCGGCCTCGGTGCTGGCTGTGCCGTTTGTGCCGGACAGTTTTTTGGGCAAAAAGATGATGAGAGACTCTCTCGCGCCGTGCACACGGCCATGACGCTTTCGCTGCTCATCGGCCTTTGCGTTACCGTTTTTGGTGTGATCTTTATCCCCGATATCCTGCGCCTCATGGGCACGCCCGAAGAGCTTCTTCACGATGCGATTCTCTATTCGCGTTGCTATCTGGGCGCCATGACCTTTACGCTCATGATGAACATGGGCGTGGCCCTCTTGCGTGCGGTGGGCGATACACGTGGGCCCGCTTTGATCACGGCTGTGAGCTGCATTGTCAACATCGCGCTCGATCTTGTGTTCGTGGTCTGGCTTCGCCTCGAAGCACTGGGCTGCGGCATCGCTACGGCTCTCGCCATCGCAAACAGCTGTATGCTGATTCTTCACCGTATGCATAAGGCCGAGGGGGCTTGGCGACTCGAGTTTTGCCGAATGCGTATCGACCCCGTAATCTTGAAGAATATGGTGTCGTGCGGTTTGCCTCTTGGCATTCAATCTGCTGCTTATTCGATTTCCAACATCATCGTGCAATCCACCATCAACAGCTTTGGTGCCGATGCGGTTACGGGCTGTGGCCTGGCAAGCCGACTCGATGTGTTTGTCTGGCTGGTCGTAGAGGCACTTGGTGTGGCGCTTACGACGTTTACGGCGCAGAACTTTGGGGCGCGCAATTACCGGCGCATGCGTGAGGGTTACCATACCTCGCTTGTCATGTCGCTTGTGCTCGTGGGCTCTTTGTCCTTGCTGCTGATTTTCTTCGTTGATCCGCTATCGCGTTTCTTTATTGATGACGTCGACGTGACATATTACACGCGCCTGATGATTCACTATGTTGCGCCCTTCTACATTTTCTACTCTGTGGTCGATAACGCCTCCGGAGCCATTCGAGGTTCGGGCGTAAGCCTGCAGCCCATGATCTTGACTTTGCTGGGTACCTGCGTTCTTCGTATCATTTGGCTTTTCACTGTCGTGCCGCTGCATCACGAAATGGGCACGATGCTCATGGTGTACCCTGTTACCTGGGTTGTGACGGCGATTCTTTTTGCCATCTACCATCACTCCGGTAACTGGCTGGGTCGCGCTCGCGAGCGCCAGGAACGTTTTGAGATTGCGCTCTAGTACTCGATGCCGCGCCGGGCGAGAAGGCCTTCGTCAAAATAGTGTTTTATCGGAACCATTTCGGTGACCAGGTCCGCTCTGTCGGCAAGGTCTAGCAATCCGCGTCCTGTAAGCACCAACTCGGTTGTGGCGGGTTTTGACGCGATGAGCTTTTCGATGTCTGCTCGCGTTACGTAGCCTCGATGCATCGCGTAGCCCACCTCATCGAGCACGAGTACGTCTACGGGCTTATTCCGTGCAGCGATGGGGATGCTCGCGTCTGGAGCGTCTCCCGCTGGCGCCAGGGCCCAGTGCGCCAGATTCAAGATCTGCTGTGCGCATAGTTCTGGCGTTTTCCGCGTGGCTTGTGCAATTTCGAGACCTATCTGTGGCGCTATCTCGTGTTCGGCGCAGACGAGCTTTTTTGCAAACTGGAGAAAAAGGACGTCGAGCCCTAGCCCGCGAGCGCGAAGGGAAAGACCGAGTGCTGCGGTGGTCTTGCCCTTGCCGTCTCCGGTATAGATTTGCACTTTTCCACATTCGAGCTGAGCCATCGTATTCTCGAGCCTTTCTATTCGCGACATATGTCTTTATGAGCTTATCGCTGGGGGAGCTTCGCTTTGAAAACAATTTGATTATCTTATTGTCGATAGGGTATCAAACAGTAATCAACAATTCTCGAGATGGAGTTTTGCCAATGGAGATGGATGATCGCAAGCGTAGAAGGAATATGATTCTCTACGTTCTTATCGCGTTCGTTGTCTATCTTGTGCTCAGCACGGTGCTGTTCCCCAATTTGGGACGCACCCAGCAGATCACCGAGACAGATTATTCGACATTTGTGACCGCTTTGAAAAAGAAGAAGGTCAATAAGGTCGAATACAACACGGACGACTACACGATTTACTACACCAAGAAGGGTGAGAGCGAGGATATCGCTTATAAGACGGTGGGCGTCCCCAACGATTCGGGCTTTACCGATCGCGTGCTCGATGCCGGTGCCTCTCTGACCTCGGTGGTTCCTGATAAGAACTCCGGGCTTATGATGTACTATCTGCTCACTATGGTGCTTCCCATCGCTATCTTCTTCTTTGTTGGTTGGTGGCTCAACCGTAAGATGAAGAAGGCCATGGGCGACGACGGTCCGTCGATGAACTTTGGCGGCGGCTTTGGCGGCGGCGGACTTGGTAAGTCTGGCGCGCGCGTGATCGCTTCCAAAGACGTGGGCGTGACATTTAAGGACGTCGCTGGTCAGGAAGAGGCCAAGGAGTCCCTGAAGGAAGTTGTCGACTTCCTCGAAAACCCAAAGCGCTATGAGGAGATTGGCGCCAAGCTTCCTCGCGGCGCTCTGCTCGTGGGACCTCCGGGTACTGGTAAGACCCTGCTTGCCAAGGCTGTTGCCGGTGAAGCCGGTGTGCCGTTCTTCTCCATCTCCGGCTCGGAATTTGTCGAGATGTTCGTGGGCCGTGGTGCCGCAAAGGTGCGTGACCTGTTCAAACAGGCCAAGGAAAAAGCCCCGTGTATTGTCTTTATTGACGAAATCGATACCGTTGGCAAGAAACGCGATGGCGGTGGGCTTTCGGGTAACGATGAGCGTGAACAGACCCTGAACCAGCTTTTGACCGAGATGGATGGTTTCGATAACCATAAGGGCATCGTTGTTCTTGCGGCCACTAACCGTCCTGACAGCTTGGATCCGGCGCTGCTTCGTCCCGGTCGCTTTGATCGTCGTATCCCCGTCGAGCTTCCCGACCTTAGCGGACGCAAGTCGATCCTTGAGCTTCATGCTAAAGACGTTAAGGTGCAGCCGCCAATTGATCTTACTGCCATCGCGCGCGCCACGCCGGGCGCGTCCGGTGCCGATCTTGCGAACATCATCAACGAGGGTGCCCTTCGTGCCGTTCGCATGGGTCGCAAGCGCGCTACCCAGGATGATTTCGAAGAGTCGGTTGAGGTGGTCATTGCCGGCCAGCAGCGTAAGTCCACGGTTCTTTCCGATCATGAGAAGCAGGTTGTTTCGTATCACGAGATCGGCCATGCCATCGTGGCGGCGCGCCAGAAGGGTTCTGCCCCTGTTACCAAGATCACGATCGTGCCGCGTACCTCGGGTGCCCTTGGTTACACGATGCAGGTTGAGGAAGATGAGAAGTTCCTGACGACCAAGCAGGAGATTCTTGATAAGCTTGCGGTCTACTGCGGTGGCCGTGCTGCCGAGGAGCTCATCTTCGGTGAGATGACGACGGGCGCCGCCAATGATATCGAGCAGGCAACGAAGCTTGCGCGCAACATGATCACGCGTTTTGGTATGTCCGATGAGTTTGGCATGATGGCTTTGGGTACGGTTCAAAACCAGTATCTCAACCAGGACACCTCGCTTACCTGCGCCCCTGGAACGGCCGAGCAGGTGGACGCCCTGGTGGTAAAGCTCATTGAGGAGGCCCACGCCCGAGCTATGCAGATCTTGAAGGAGAATAAGTTCAAGCTGCACGAACTTGCTCGCTATCTCTATAAGAAGGAAACCATTACCGGCGAGGAGTTCATGACGCTTCTTTCGCGCGAGAATCCGCTGATGCCTAAAGCGCAGTAATTGATTACTTGGGACTTTCGTCCCGTCTTTGATGCACGCCTCGCATGCCTCACGTGTTTGAGGCTGCGAGGCGTTTTTTGTATACATGGGTTTGGAAATCGCTTCGATTCGTATCGAAGCTGTGGCGTTTGTTAAGGATTTGTTTTTCGTCAGGTGGGGCGCGGTGCGTTATCAGAATTATGACATCGCGTGCAAGCGTGTCGGTCTCTCATGAGTCCGTCGATTATCGTTTCGAGAAGGGTATTCCATGCGAACTGTCGAGTTGAGCAACTACACGATCGGCGAGGATTGCTTTGATGCGATTCCTGAGGTCTTGACGCTTCATAAGGCTAAAAAGATCATGTTAATCGGTGGTGAACGCGCTCTTGCGGCAGCTGCTCCCGGTATCGAGGCTGCAGTTGCTGGCACTGATATCGAAGTGCTCGGTCGTCATGTGTACGGCAAGAACAGCACGCGAGAGAATATTGCCAAGATCGTTAACAGTCCTTTGGCTCAGGCTGCGGATGCGCTATTTGCAATTGGCGGTGGCAAGGCGATCGATACGGTAAAGACCGCTAACATCGAGCTCAACAAAACGGTGTTTTCAGTTCCCACTATCTGCTCAAACTGCTCGGCAGGAACTGCCATCGCCGTCGTGTACAACGCCGACGGTTCGCTCGAGGGGTATAGCTACCCGCATTGTCCCGACCACATTTTTATCAACCCTGCGATTATCGCAGCGGCGCCTGCAGAGTACTTCTGGGCTGGTATCGGTGACGCGCTTTCAAAGCAACCCGAGGTGGAGTATGCCACCAGTGCTGGGAACTTGGAGCATACCGCTGCTTTGGGCTTGGCTTTGGCGCATACGTGTTCTGAACCGCTTTTTGCCTATGGCGAGCAGGGTTTGAAAGATGTTCGAGCAAAGGTGAGCTCGGAGGCAGTGAGGCAAATTGCGCTCGATATCGTGGTCAACACGGGCTATGTCTCAAACCTCACCAATCAAAAGGACTTTTACTACAACTCGAGTGTTGCCCATGCGTTCTACAATGCGAGCTGCTCGATTGACCGCCCAGGCAGCTATCTTCATGGTGAAGTCGTAAGTTTCGGCGTCCTCGTTTTGCTCGCCTATATCGGTGATGAAGAGAATCTTGCTCGCTATGCTGCCTTCAACAAGGAACTCGGCCTTCCAGTAACGCTCGAGGCTGTCGGCTTGGATGAGAGCTTTATTCCCGCACTTTGTGAGGCAGCCCATGCTACCAACGAATGGAGGCAGGGCAACCCCGAGCCCTTTAGCGACGGTAGATTTGCTCAGGCTATCAAGGACGCCGACGCTTTTGGCAAGCGTCTCAGCTAGAGAATGCGCTGTGGGCAGCGCTGTCAGGATACCTTGATAAACCTCGTTATTCATCACTACTTCACCTTGATGTGGCATAGTGTCCTAATTAAATGGGATTCTATCCATACGCAATGAGAGGAATGCCAATGGGCTTTTTTGATGATATTCAAGCCTCTATGAATCGAGGCATGGCTAGCGCCGGTCGTGCTGTGGATACGCAGAAGATCAAGATGCAGATGAACGATGCCGCAAAACGCCGGCAGGCGCTTGCGGCCCAGCTTGGTGCAAGCCTTTATGATGTCACCAAGGATACTCCTGAGTTTCGTTTGGGCCGCGAGCCTCTTTATGATGGTATCGCAGCTGTCGACGCCGAGCGTGCATCGCTTCAGGCGCAGCTCGATGAGCTCGAGCGTCAGGCGCAGCAGGCGGCTCAGGCTGCCACCACATTTGCATGCCCCTTCTGCGGAGCGCGCATGGGCGTGAGCGATCTGTTCTGTTCCGGTTGCGGCAAACCTATCGCCGAGATCAAGGATGCCTTTGCCGCTCAGCAGCAGGCAGAAGCCCCCGTTGCATCTACCGTCGGTCCCGTGTGCCCCGCGTGCGGCGCTCCTGTTGTCGAGGGCGATGCTTTCTGCATGTCGTGCGGCAAGAAGCTTGGCGAAGACGCCTCTGCAGAGTAATGCGACATATGGCCGGGACAAAATCCTACGACGATTTTGTCCCGCTTTTTTTGCTTTGTAAAACATCGATGCTCGCACTGTTCGTTCGTGCTAGCATACAAACCTGTTAAGCGTTGATGGGGACGAGTAATCGGTCATACGCGCACATCAGAGAGTTGGACCTTGGCTGAAAGTTCGACGTGCGCGCCCGTATGAAAATCACCCCGGAGCTGCGGCCCCAACGGGAGCATATCCTCAGTAGGCGTCGCCGGGATGGTCGCCGATATAGGCCAGCCGAGTATCGGATGCGAGGCATACGTGGTTGCCTGTGCATCTAAGCTGGGTGGTTAAACGAAGAGCATGAGCGGCTATACCGCATGAGAGCGCTTCGTCCCAGCTTGTAGGGACGGGCGCATTTTTTGTGCCCAAAGGACGCGAGAGCGTCCGCGTGTATACGAAAGGGGTATTCGTGGCCAACGAGTACAAACAGACCATGAACCTGCCCAAGACCGGTTTTCCCATGCGCGCCGGTCTTTCCAAGTCCGAGCCCAAGCGTCTCAAGGACTGGCAGGACAACAAGGTCTATGAGCAGGTTTTGAAAAAGAACGAGGGACACAAGAAGTTCGTCCTACACGACGGACCTCCGTATGCAAACGGCCCGATTCACATCGGCCATGCCATGAACAAGATCTCTAAGGACATCATCAACCGCTATCAGGCCATGCAGGGCTATGAGACCCCCTACGTTCCGGGATGGGACTGCCATGGTCAGCCCATCGAGCACAAGGTCGAAGAGAAGCTCGGTACCGCCAAGTTCAATGAGACCCCGGTGGCGAAGATCCGCGAGCTCTGCAACGAGTTCGCTGTCGAGAATATCGAGCTCCAGAAGGCGGGTTTCCGTCGTCTGGGCGTGCTCGGCGATTGGGACAATCCCTACTTGACGCTGTATCACCAGCATGACGCTGCCGATATCGAGGTTTTCAAGGCCATGTTCGATCGCGGTATGATCTATCGCGGCCATAAGCCCGTTCACTGGTGCAAGCATTGCCATACCGCTCTCGCCGAGGCAGAGATCGAGTACTCCGATGAGACGTCCCCCTCGATTTTTGTTCGCTTTGAGCTCACGAGCAAGCCTGCGGGCTTGGAGGGTTTCGACGGTCCTGTCGATTTTATTATTTGGACCACGACCCCGTGGACCATTCCTTCCGACCAGGCGGTATCCCTCAAGCCCGGTGAGAAGTATGTTGCTGTTGAACACGACGGTCGCGCCGAGATCATGCTCGAGAAGCTCGCTCCTTCTTGCTGCGAGCAATTTGGTTGGGAGTACACCCCGGTCCAGATCGACGGCGCCGATTATGTAGTCGATGCCGAGGTTTTCTATCATCTGCACTACAAGCAGCCCGTCTTTGATGGCGTCGAGGGCGTGGCACTTCTTGCCGATTACGTTGGAACCGAAGACGGTACCGGTATCGTCCACAACTCGCCTGGTCACGGTGCTGACGACTACTACGTTTGCGTCAAGGAAGGCATGGATATCTGCATGCCGGTCGACGACGACGGCAAGTTCTACGTGGGCGACGAGTTTGGCTGCGGTGGTCCCTTCAGCGGCATGGATACCGATGAAGCCAACCCTCACATCATCGAGTTCCTTCGCGAGCGCGGCACGCTTGTGATGGAGAAGAAGATCACGCACAGCTATCCGCACTGCTGGCGCTGCAAGCATCCGGTTCTTTTCCGTGCCACCGACCAGTGGTTTGTATCTATGGACAAGACCGGTCTGCGCGAGATTGCTGCCGATCAGATCAAGAACCATGTGAAGTGGTATCCCGCGCATGCGGCCAATCGTATTGGTGCCATGGTCGAGCAGCGCCCTGACTGGTGTATTTCCCGCCAGCGCAACTGGGGTGTGCCTATCCCGAGCTATACCTGTGCCGACTGCGGCGAGAAGGTCATGAACGACGACACGCTCGACGCCGTGATCAAGCTCTTCCATGAGAAGGGCTCCGATGCTTGGTTTACCGATGAGCCCGCAAGCTATCTGGGCGACGCCTGCGTCTGCCCTAAGTGCGGCGGCCATCATCTTAAGACCGATCGCGACATTCTCGATGTGTGGTGGGATTCCGGCGTCTCCTGGAAGGCCGTTTGTGAATATCGCGACGAGCTTCAGTATCCCGCTGACGTCTATCTTGAGGGTTCCGATCAGCATCGCGGATGGTTCCAGAGCTCGCTTCTCACCTCTGTGGGTGCCAACGATATCGCCCCGTACAAGGCAGTTGTGTCCCAGGGCTTTACCCTGGACGGCAAGGGTCGCAAGATGTCCAAGTCGCTTGGCAACGTGATCGACCCCAATAAGGTCTGCGACGAGATGGGTGCCGATATCATTCGCCTGTGGGTGTCCTCGGTCGATACCAGCTCTGATGTCTCCATCGATCACGAGATCCTCGCTCGTACCTCCGATGCGTATCGTCGTTTCCGCAACACCTACCGCTTCTTGCTTTCCGAGCTTGAGGGACAGTTCGATCCCGAGCATGACCGCGTTGCGTTCGACGAGCTTATGCCGCTTGACAAGCTCATGGTTGCTCGTCTGACTCAGGTGCAGGCCGAGGTCGATGACGCCTATGCCTCCTATGAGTTCCCGCGCGCTTACCGCGCTCTGTACGACTTCGTGGTCACCGAGCTCTCCAATGTCTATTTGGATGCTCTGAAAGATCGCCTGTACTGCGAGAAGCTCGGCTCTCTCAAGCGCCGCAGCGCTCAGACCGTCCTTGCAGAGCTGCTCTCTATGCTGCTGCGCGACATGCAGCCCATCCTCGCCTATACCACAGACGAGGTTATGGCGTATGCGCCCGCAGGCATCGTGGACAACCAAAAGTACGCTGCACTGCTCGATTGGTACAAGAGCCCCATCACTTTTGAAGAGGCTAATGAGTTCGAGGGCATTCTCGAGGCTTCGCTTGAGCTTCGTTCCGTTGTCACCAAGGCGCTCGAGGAGGCGCGCGCTGCCGGTACCTTCACCAAGAGCCAACAGGTCAAGGTCAAGGCGACCGTTCCTGCCGAGATGTATGAGCTGCTTTGCGGCGACAAGGCCGTCGATCTTGCCGAGTTCTACATCGTCTCTGCCGTCGAGCTGACGTCCGGTGACGAGCTGACCGCTACGATCGAGCCTGCCGATGGCGAGTGCTGCGACCGCTGCTGGAACTATCGTACCGATGTTGCGACGTACGGCGCTCATGAGCATGTCTGCGCCCGTTGTGCCGCCGCGCTGGGGGAGTAGCGGTACCGTATCCGCATCCTTTCATGTGTATGTTGAGGGGTCATCGATTTCATCGGTGGCCCCCTTTTGTGTGATATGGTTTTGCAGAAAAACTGCTGGCAAGGAGTACGAATGAAACAGCAACTGCCCGAGATGAGTCCCAGCCGTGTGTGGCGCTTTGCCGCTGCCGCCGGCATTTCCGCTCTCTTTTTGGTGCTCGACCAGATCACCAAGGCGGTCGTGCGTAACGCTCTTGCCTTGGGCGTGCCCGGCCCCGAGCTCATACCAGGTGTGATTCGTCTGCTCTATGTGCAAAACGTGGGTGCAGCGTTTTCTCTTGGTGAGGGCCTGGGCGGAGCTTTTGTTCTGCTCGCCCTGGCGGTAATCGCCGCGACGGTATGGTACCTATGGAAGACCCCGTTGCTTTCGCATCTTGAAGTTGTCGGTCTCGCCATGGTTGTAGGCGGCGCTGTGGGCAATGCCGTCGATCGTTTGGTATGCGGCTATGTTGTTGATTTTTTTGCCACGGAGTTCATCGATTTCCCCGTCTTCAATGTTGCCGATATCGGCATCACCGTTGGAGTTGTTTTGGCATTCATCGGGTTCACGTTCTTTTCTCCCGCCAATAAGGTCGATGCGACAGAGGAACTCAATCGTCGCGATGCCCAGGCGCGCGCCAAGCGTGAAGCAAAGCGTGCGGCTCGTAAGAAGGGTGACTCCTGATGGCTGACATGCATTATTTGGTCGACGCTGCTGACGCCGGCAAGCGAATCGATGCCTATCTTGGAGCTCAGTCGGGCATGCCCTCGCGTTCTGCATGCGCGCGTTTGCTTGAGGCCGGCTCTGTCGATGTGAACGGTGAGACCTGTGCTTCTAAGAAATACGCCGTTTCTGCTGGCGACCGAATTTCTGTTGAGCTACCCGAAGTTGACGAATCTACCGAGATTGTGCCTCAGGCGATTCCTCTAGATATTCGCTATGAGGATGATTACCTGATCGTTTTGTCCAAGCAGCGTGGTCTCGTATGCCATCCAGCTCATGGACATGATTCGGGTACGCTTGCCAATGCGCTTGTATATCATTGCGGAATCGATCATTTGGGTACCGTTCAGGGAGAGGACCGTCCTGGTATCGTGCATCGCTTGGACCGCGATACTTCGGGTCTCATGCTTGCCGCTAAAGATGATGACACTCAACGCGAACTGCAGAATCTTATTCGCACGCGCACGCTTGACCGTCGCTATATCGCCTTGTGCCACGGATACATTTCGCTTGATTCTGGAACCATCAACACCGGTATCGCTCGCTCCACGCGCGACCGCGTGAAGATGGCCGTATCCGATGACCCGTTTGCACGCCAGGCCATTACCACATTCCAGGTGCTTGAACGCTTTGAGGCGCAGCGCGGAGATGATGGCTATACGCTTGTTGAATGCCATCTGTATACCGGACGCACGCATCAGATTCGCGTGCATATGCGCCACATCAATCATCCGCTTGTGGGCGACCCGCTTTACGGCAAGCGCAATGCCGGTCGCGCCGACCTGGGACTTGATCGCCAGTTCCTTCATTCCTGGAGCGTTCGCTTTACGCATCCGGTGACGGGGGAGACTATCGCCTGTACTGATGAGCTGCCCTGGGACCTTGCTGCCGCCCTCGATGAGCTCGAAGATCGCTCAATGGGTCGCACGGAGGCGGGGGAGCGTATCATTCCGCAGCTCAACATGTATGTTTAAGTGAGCACATAAGCTTCACCATCTGCACTGAGCCCTGCGTTAGACTCTTTGCTGTTTGTCTTTATTTGAATGATCTCGAGGTTCTCGATGGCTTTTGATTTTTCTGGTATGACCCCCATTGTCGCGTTCAATTTCATCGTTGGCACTCTATTTGGATTGTGCTTCCTCTACCAGGTCGTTTTCTTTCTTATCGGTCTTTTTCATGGCGAGGTCAAGCTCCCTCCCGCCCGCAAGCAGCACCGCTATGCGTTCTTTATCGCGGCTCACAACGAGGAGCCCGTTATCGCCAACCTGGTGAAGTCTATCAAGCAGCAGGATTACCCTTCCGAGCTCATCGATATTTTTGTTGTAGCGGATGCGTGCACCGACAATACCGCTCAGGCTGCACGCGACGCGGGCGCCATCGTCTACGAGCGAAACGACCTTGCGCGCAAGGGTAAAAGCTGGGTTATGGACTATGGGTTCGACCGCATCCTCAGCGAGTATCCCGATACGTATGAGGCATTTTTTATCTTTGATGCCGACAACCTTCTTTCGCCTAATTACGTGAGCATCATGAACGATGCTTTTGACCAGGGATATCTTGCGCTTACGAGCTACCGCAACTCCAAGAATTTTGGAAGCTCTTGGATTTCTGCTGCTTATGCAACATGGTTTTTGCGCGAGGCGCGCTTCCTTAACAACGCGCGCATGATCTGCAAGACGTCGTGCGCCGTTTCTGGCTCGGGCTACCTGGTTTCTTCTAAGATCGTCGAGGGCATGCATGGTTGGGATTTCCACACCCTGACCGAGGATATTCAATTCTCCACGTTCTGCGCCGTTCACGGTGTTCGCATCGGGTATGCGCCCGCAGAGTTCTACGATGAGCAGCCGGTGACGTTCTCGGCGTCCTGGAAGCAGCGTATGCGTTGGACTAAGGGCTTTTATCAGGTCTTTTTCACCTATGGAGGACATTTGCTCAAATCAATTGTCCACTTTAGGCGTTTTGCTGCCTACGACCTCATGATGACGATCGCTCCGGGCATGCTGCTGACGCTCATCTCGATTCTCGCCAATGGTACGTTTATGCTTGTAGGCTCGCTTTCACATGGCTTTTTGGCTACCGATCGCGAACTCGGTATGTGCTTCGGTTCGATTCTCATGACGCTTCTCTACATGTATGGAACGTTTTTTGTAATGGGTCTGCTCACGACGGTCGTTGAGTACCGTCATATTCATTGCAAACAGAAGTGGCGCATCATCACGAATCTCTTCACGTTCCCACTGTTCATGTTTTCCTACATTCCCCTTACGGTCGCTGCCTTGTTCCTTAAGGTTGACTGGGTCCCCACGCCTCATGAGGTTGCTGTTACGCTGGACGAAGTTATGGAAGGCGCTCAGTAGTATTTTGAAGGTCCGTCTGTCTCTGTCTGCGTCTTTGGGGTACATACCGTGCAGTTTTGCGAGTATGTCGGGAGGTGCATGCAGGCATGATGACCGTCGGGGCATTGCGACTGATCTTTTTCTTCATCTATTTGTGCCTAGCGACTGCTGCGGCTGTCTGTGACGCCAGGACGAACCGTTGTCCTAACGGTCTCGCCTTCGCTTTGGCCCTATCGTCGTCGGCGCTCGTGGGTTTTTCGATTTCTGAACGCGCATTCGTTCATCGCCTCATTTTTGCCGCCGTACTCCTTTTGCTGTTGGTGACGTTCGAACTTCTGTGGCGTCGTGCAAGGGGCGGCGCTGGCTTTGGCATGGGGGACATCAAGGTATTCTTTTCCATGCTGTTGATTCACCCGCTGTGTGCATTTACAGCGCTCGGCATCGCATGCGTATTTCTTTGCTTGTTTTGTTTGGTTCGTTCGCGCACGCATGCTCCCTTCCTTCCGTTTCTCGTCCCGTCTTTCGTCTTGGTTCTCATATTGTTTGAATCCTGTGCATTGATTCTTTGATATGCGATGATGGTTCAAACGAAGGGATGGTTCATGGGTGATTCTGCACAGGGCTTGCATGCCCGTCTTCTAGACATGTCTGAGACGCTCAGCGACGATCTGCTTGAGCAAATGGAGGAGAACCGTGCTAGCGGTTGGGTCAATCCGTACCGCTGCGATGATGGCGATGTCATTCGGCGTTTCCCTCGTTCTCAGGATGCTTCTACCATCTTTCGTCCGCCGTTCGTACGTGATATCGAGAAGATCATCCATCTTCCTGCCTATAATCGCCTAAACGGCAAAACCCAGGTCTTTAGCCTTCGTAGCAACGATGATCTGTCTCGCCGTGGCCTACATGTACAGCTCGTTTCGCGCATTGCCCGTGATATCGGCGCCGCTTTGGGCCTTAACTGCGATCTTATCGAAGCAATAGCGTTGGGACATGACCTTGGCCATACGCCATTTGGCCATGCGGGAGAGCGCCGTTTACACGAGCTGCTGCAAGCCCATACGGGGCGGTCGTTTTACCATAATGTTCATTCGGTTCGTGTTCTCGATACGCTCTTTGGCCGCAACGTGTCGCTTCAAACACTTGATGGCGTCCTTACGCATAACGGTGAGTACGAACAACGTGCGTTTCGCTTGTCCGGACTTTCTTCTTTCGATGCCTTTGATTCCGTCATGGAGTCGTGCTATACCGAGGATTTCGGCTATATCAAGACGCTTTGTCCGGCGACTCTCGAGGGCTGCGTTGTGCGCATTTCCGATATCATCGCCTACGTTGGGCGCGACCGGCAAGATGCCATCGAGGCCGGTCTGTTAGACGAAGACGCTTTCGATGATGGGTTTGGGAGCCTATATAATTCTTGGATTTTGTCGCACGCTTCGGTCGATATTATCGAAAACAGCTATGGCAAGGATCATATCGAGATGAGCGAGGGGCTCTTCCGTGAGCTTTCGCGCGCAAAAGCCGAGAACTATAGCAAGATTTATCTTTCGGCGGGAGTCGAGGAAGAACGTTCCGAGATGCTTACGCGCGCATTCGAGCTTATGTATGAGCATTTCCTCGCCGATCTTTTGCACGGAGATGAGTCGAGCTATATATATCGTCACCATATCGCCCGCATCGAGCGTGCCTTGTCTCATTACGGTCGTTCTTACGATTGGCAAAGTGACTTTAACCAGACGGTTGTGGACTATATCGCGAGCATGACGGATGGCTACTTCACTGAGCTTGCTTGCAAGCTCTTCCCCGAACTTGAATTTCCTGGTCGAACCTATATTAACGAGCAATGATTATGGACACTTTGTTTTCTTCTGCCCAGCGGGAGCGCTCGCTTAAGCATGCGCCTCTCGCCGTTCGGATGCGCCCGGAATCGCTGGACGACTATGTCGGTCAGAATAAGGCAGTCGGCCCCGGTTCCTGGTTGCGTCGCGCCATTGAGCACGATGTTTTGTCCAGTGTGATTTTGTATGGTCCGGCCGGTACGGGCAAGACAACACTTGCGCATATTATCGCCAAACACACGAGGAGCGAGTTTGTAGAGGTTTCTGCCGTCACCGGTTCGGTCAAGGATCTACGCCGCGAAATAGAGGAAGCTAAGCACCGCTTGCTCACCTATGACCGGCGCACTATCTTGTTTATCGATGAAATCCATCGCTTTTCTCGCTCACAGCAAGACGCCTTGCTCCATGCAGTTGAGGACCGTACCGTGGTCATGATCGGTGCCACGACGGAAAATCCCTACTTTGAGGTCAATTCTGCACTTCTTTCGCGCGGGCGCGTCGTGGAGCTTGAACACCTCAGTAATGAGGACATCGCTCGCATTGTTCGTCACGCCATCGTCTCGCCCAAGGGCCTTGATGGCGCGTTCGCCGTTTCGGATGACGCTATCGAGGCCATCTGCATGCTTGCTGCGGGCGATGCGCGCTCGGCGCTCACGACGCTTGAGCTTGCAAGCGAGATTTCGCTTACGTCCGACCATGGACAAGACAGCGCGCAGGGCTCTTCGAGCCCCATTCCCATTACCGTTGATGATGTGAAAATCGCGAATCCGCGTCGGGGTTTTATCTACGATAAAGACGGCGATATGCACTATGACATCATCTCGGCCTTCATTAAGTCCATGCGCGGAAGCGATCCTGACGCGACGGTCTACTGGCTGGCGCGAATGATCGACGCGGGGGAGGACCCCAAGTTTATCGCACGACGCATTATGATCCAGGCATCCGAGGACGTGGGCAACGCCGACCCCCAAGCATTTTTGATTGCCGAGGCAGCTTTTAAGTCTGCCGAGGTCATTGGGTATCCAGAGTGTCGTATCAACCTTGCACAGGCTGCGCTCTATGTGGCGCTTGCGCCCAAGTCGAATGCTTGCGAGGCGGCGATAGATGCTGCCTTGGCCGATGTTCATTCGGGCGGTCTTCGCGAGGTGCCCTCTCATTTGCGTGATCGCCATCGTCCCGGTTCCGATTCCTACGGGCCTTACCTGTATCCCCATGACTTCCCAGAGGGGTGGGTCGATCAGCGCTATCTTCCCGAGGGACTTGATCGAGGGGCGTTTTGGAAACCCGACGGCAGGGGATGGGAGCAATGGCGTTTTGAGCAGAGCGAGCGAGATCGTACTGGTCTGGCGCCCGATGTTTCGGACTCGGCGGAGTAGAAGGCTTCTTTTCGCTTCGGGTATATCCATGCTCATTTGTCTAGCGTCCCCGCATCGGGGGTATCCTTTTCTATCGATATATCTTTTTTGACGACCGTTTGTTGCAGGAGGCATTGATGGATCCCATGCAGATCGCTCTTATCGTTTTGATCGTGGCCGGCGTGTGGGCTGTGGTTGAGCTCGCCCTCGTTTTACGCCGTACGCGCGGAACGGTTGACACACTCGACAAGACGGTGGGAAAGCTTAACGATACGATCGATGATGTGCGTCCCGTTATCAATAAGCTCGATGAGACCGTCGAGAACCTCCAGCCCGCTATTCAGCAGATTGAGCCGTTGCTCCAGCGTTCGACGATTGCGGTCGAGGCCCTTTCTGCCGATCTGATCGAGGTAAATGGCGTCTTGCGCGATGTCTCGCAAATTACCGGCGGCGTTTCGACTGCCTCTGGCGCTATGTCCAACATCGCTGGTGCCGCGAGCGAGAAGGTGCAAAAACTGTTTAATAAGAAGCATCACGGCGAGGCCGTTTCGCACGATCGCACCCTGACCGAGTCTGCCGGAGTCGACGGCTCGCATGCTGATAACTCCGTGGAGAACACGGATGAGCATCAAGATGAGATGCCCGATGCCGCAGCGTCTTGCAAGTCCTATTACACCTATGATGCCGATGGTGCAGCGGCTGGTTCGGAGGATGACCATGAATAGCGTGAGCCTTCGTCTTGAGGCGACACCCGCCCTCGCGCGTCTTGTGCGCATGAGTGCCGCAAATATCGCTGTCCTGTCCTCCATGTCGGTAGACCGTGTCGAGGACCTTCGAATGGCGGCAGAGGAGGCATTCGTTCTTGCGTGCTCTTGCATCCCGGGACAAATGGTGACGGTTGATTTTGATGCCGATGATCAGCACGTGGGCATGACCTTCGATATGGGCGATGCGCCGATTGTTGAGGGCGATGACTCGGCATCCACGTATGCTGACCTTATCCTGACCTCTGTTTGCGATTCGTATGAAAAGCTCAGCAATCCCACTCGTCTCGTGCTCGATATGAAGGCGGATGTTTAATGGCCGAAAAGTCCTCTACGGGCAAGGTCGCATGGGATAAGGAGCGCACCCGTGAGCTCTTTCGCCGTCTTAAGGAAGATGGTGACATGGATGCTCGCGAGAAGCTTGTCATGTCCCATATGAATCTCGTCCGCTTCCTTGCAAATAAATTCAAGAATCGCGGTGAGCCCCTCGACGATCTGATTCAGGTTGGCTATTTGGGTTTGCTCAAGGCTATCGATCGATTCGATCCCGATCGCGGTCTTGAGTTTACAACGTATGCGACCCCTACCATTTTGGGCGAAATCAAGCGTCACTTTAGGGATAAGGGCTGGAGTGTGCGCGTCCCACGTCGTCTTCAGGAGCTTTCTGCCAAGGTGAACCAGGCAACCGATGCGTTGACCATACAGCTTCAGCGTTCTCCGAAGGTCGAAGAGATTGCCGAGTATCTTGGCGCCACGGTAGACGAGGTCCTCGAGGCCATGGAGTCTTCTAGCGCCTACAGCTCCGTTCCGCTTGAGGCCCCCGCCGGCGGAGCCGATTCCGAGGATGCGCCTTCCGTTCTTGATCGCTACGCCACCGAAGATTCTGAGCTTGATTTCACTGACGACCGCTTGATTTTAGAAGAGGCTCTGCGTGACTTTACTCCCCGTGAGAAAGAGATCATCGAGATGCGTTTCCTCAAGGGGATGACGCAGATCGAGATTGCCAAGGAGCTGGGGATTTCTCAAGTACAGGTGTCTCGTCTGCTACGCCGTACCCTTAAGAAGGTTCAGGATAAGATCGATCCCGAAGGAGTGATGGGGAAGTAATGGCACGGGATACCTCTGCGCGTCGTCGTGAGGCTGCCGAACTCCGGCTTCCCACCGCCCGCCTGACGCTCATCCGCATTTGGTCCGTTGTGGGTGCGATCGTTATCGCCGCAACGGTTCTCAATGTCTTGGGCGTCCTTTCTCCCGTTATCGAGTTTTTGGCCGTCGGCTCGCTTATCGCCTTTGTCGAGTCGCCTATCGTCAACGGCTTGGAACATCGGGGCGTTCCACGCGGCTTGGGTGCTCTTATCGGCTTAATCGTAGTCATCGCTATTATTGCCTGCGTTGTCATGGTTGTCGTTCCCATGTTCTTTGAGCAGTGCCTGGAGATCTTGTCCAACTTGCCTGCACAGCTACGCGAGCTCGGTACCCTTATCACTTCTGCCCTGCAGCGCTTCCGCTCCTTCTCGCAAGGGTCTTGGGCGCTTGATATCGATTCCGTTTTCGCTTCGCTCGCAAACATCGTTCAGGTGTACGGCAAGCAGATCGCCGGTGATCTTGGCAAAGGGATGCTCCCTTTCATTACCGCAATTGCATCGCAGTTTTTCGTCGTCTTTTTGGGCTTGGTGCTCGCTTATTGGCTTGCTTGCGACTATCCGCGCATCCATCGTGAGATCAGCACCATCGTGGGCGAGGAGAAGGAGACGAGCTACCGTTTTATGGTTGCCATCTTCTCTCGCTCTATTGGCGGTTATATGCGCGGCATGGTTATCACGTCGATCGTTGGCGGCTTCCTTGCCTTCCTGGGCTTTTTGCTTATCGGCCATCCTTACGCCTCGCTCATGGGAGTTCTGACGGGCATTATGCATCTCGTCCCCGTTGTCGGTCCCTGGGTTTCTGCTGCCGCAGCGACGATTTTGGCATTTTTTATCAACCCCTTCTTGGCCCTTTGGACCTTGCTGGTGACAGTCGTTGCGCAAAATATCACCGATAACGTTGTTTCGCCAAAGGTGATGCAATCTGCCGTGCAGGTCCATCCCGCTATGAGCCTTGCGGCACTTGTCGTGGGTAGCGCCCTTATGGGACCGCTTGGCATGGTGATTGCTATTCCCCTGTGCGCAGCGCTGAAGGGACTGTTCATCTTTTATTTCGAGAACGATACGAATCGCCAGATCGTCTCCTACGATGGAGCCCTTTTCAAAGGTACGCCTTTTGTTGATAAGGAGGGCATGCCGGTCGCCGCGTTCGATGCGCTGGGCGACGATAAATTCGCTTCGGATTCCGAGATTATCAAGGAAGATCACATGCCCGACGCGCAGGCAAAGCCGCGCCCCGACTTGGATAACCCCTGGTCGGCGCTGTCTATATTGCAAACAGGCGCACTGCCTTCGCAAACCGGTATCTTCCGTATGCCTCGCGTGGATGAAAACCATGCTGAGGGCAGCGCGGACGAGCGGGACACTATGGAGCCGCCTGAGAATGACGATGCTGACGAGTAGAGCGGCTTCCCCGTCTTTGCTCGCTCTTTTCCGGTTCTCTGTGTCGATTTAACCCTTGCTGCGCGCCGTCGCTTTTCGACGGCATACACACTGCATGTTAGCTGCTACAATCACTCTGTTTGAACAGAGGCGCCCGATGACGGCGCCCTATACTGATCGAGGAGTTTTCTTACCATGGCTGTAGACTTCCCTAAGATGACCACCGCTGAGATTCGCTCAGCTTTCCTCAAGTTCTTTGAGGAGCGCGGGCTTAAGCTCTATCCTTCTTCGAGCTTGGTGCCCGATGATCCCTCTTTGCTGCTTGCCAATGCGGGTATGAACCAGTTCAAGGAGTATTACCAGGGCAAGAAGACCATGAAGGAGATCGGTGCTTGCTCTTGTCAGAAATGCGTGCGCACCAATGATATCGACGTTATCGGCGAGGATGGCCGCCACCTCTCCTTCTTCGAGATGCTTGGCGATTTTTCTTTTGGCGGTGTTTCCAAGGAGCAGGCATGCGCTTGGGCCTTCGAGCTCATCACTGACGTCTTCAAGCTTCCGCTCGATCGTCTGTATTTCACTGTCTTTACCGATGACGACGAGACCCATGACATTTGGCGCTCGCTTGGTGTTCCCGAGGATCATATTTCCCGTCTGGGCGAGGACGATAACTTCTGGGCGGCAGGCCCCACCGGTCCGTGCGGCCCGTGCTCCGAGATCTATTTTGATCAGGGCGAGGAAGTAGGGTGCGGCGAGCCCGATTGCGCCCCTGGCTGCGACTGTGATCGCTTCCTTGAGTTCTGGAATCTTGTGTTTACGCAGTTTGATCGCCAGGAAGACGGTTCTATGCCCGAGCTTCCGCATCGCAACCTTGATACCGGTATGGGTCTTGAGCGCATGGCCGCGATCATGCAGCACAAGAGTGCCAACTATGATGGCGACCTTATGCAGGGCCTGATTGCACTGGGCGAGAAAATTTCGGGTAAGACGTATGACCCCGAGAGCTATGAAGGCGCGTCGCGCTCGCTGCGCATCATCGCCGATCATGCACGCGCCGTTGATTTCATGATTTCCGACGGCGTTCTTCCTGGCAACGAGGGCAGGGAGTATGTCCTTCGTCGCCTTTTGCGTCGCGCTGTTTTCCATGGTCGTCTGCTTGGTATCGAGGGGGCTTTCCTCAACAAGTTCATCGATGCCGTGAACGAGCTGATGGGCGAGGCCTATCCCGAGCTTTTGAAGAACGTCACGCTTGTGCGCGGTATTGTTGCTGCCGAGGAAGAGCGTTTCTCCACTACGCTTGATAACGGTCGCGTTTATCTGGACGAGGCTCTCTCTCAGCTTGAGGACGGTGCCGTTCTTGACGGTGAGACCGCTTTTAAGCTGCATGATACCTTTGGTTTCCCCATTGACCTGACGGTTGAGATTTCTCGTTCTGCCGGCCATGAGGTTGACATGGATGGCTTTGATGCCGCTATGGCTGCCCAGAAGGACCGCGCTCGCGCGGCCGTCAAGGGCGACGCTTGGGGATCGTTCAACGATGTCTGGGTCGAGCTTTCCGACACCTGTGCCGTCACTGAGTTTTGCGGCTATGTTGACTGCACCCTCGATGACGCTCGTGTTGTCGCTCTTGTAGCCGACGGCGCTTCGGTTGACTCGGCTGCTGCTGGCCAGGATGTTGAGGTCGTTCTCGACCGCACGCCGTTTTATGCCGAGATGGGCGGCCAGATGGGCGATGCGGGCTCGTTGACGGGCGCCGCCAATCTTGAAGTTTCCGATACTAAGAATCATAACGGTCTGTATGCGCACGTCTCCCATGTCGTGTCGGGCGAGATTCATGTGGGCGATACCGTTTGCGCTGCCGTATGCGCTCATCGCCGCGAGCTGCTTCGCCGCAACCACACTGCAACCCACCTGCTTGACGCTGCTCTTAAGGCGGTTTTGGGCGATTATGTTTCCCAGGCCGGATCGCTTGTTGCACCCGAGCACCTGCGTTTCGACTTCACTCACTTTGAGGCGCTCAGCGACGAGCAGCTTAAGCGCGTCGAGGATCTTGTTAACGAGCAGATTTTTGCCGCCAAGCCGGTCGTCACTGTCGAGATGAATATCGAGGATGCGAAGGCTTCTGGTGCTGTCGCTCTGTTTGGTGAGAAGTACGGTGACGTCGTGCGCGTTGTTTCCGTCGGGGCCGAAGATAAGCCGTTCTCCCGTGAGCTTTGTGGCGGTACGCATGCTCGCAATACTGCCGAGCTTGGTTTCTTTAAGATTGTCAACGAGTCCTCTACTGGCTCGAACGTGCGCCGTATCGAGGCTGTAACCTCCGAGGGCGCCGTCGCATACCTCTCCGATCGTGCAGCTCTTGTCGATTCCGCTGCTGCAACGCTCAAGTGCCGTGCCGAGGAGGTCCCTGCCCGCGTTGAGATGCTGAGCCAGGAGCTTCGCGAGGCAAACTCCAAGCTCAAGAAGGCTTTGACCGGCGGTTCCTCCGATGCGATTGGTTCTGCTATCGAGGCTGCTACCGATATGGGTGCCTATAAGCTCGTTGTCGCCGAGATTCCTGGTCTTGAGGCTGCAGACCTTCGTAACGTTTGGGACACCATTCATACTAAGTTCGGCTCCCAGGCCGCTTGCGTTATCGCCACGGTTACCGAGAAGGGCACGCCTGCTCTGCTTGCTGCTGCTGCCGAAGATGCCGTTGCCGCGGGTTTCCATGCGGGTAATTTGATCAAGACGATTGCCCCTGCTGTTGATGGCCGTGGCGGCGGTCGACCCAATATGGCTCAGGCTGGTGGCAAAAACGCAAAGGGCCTCTCTGCTGCCCTCGATCTTGCCCGTACCGAGCTTGGCGCCTAGAGGCATCAACGTGGTTGCACTGGCTCTTGATATCGGCGAGACACGAATCGGCATTGCGGTGTCGGACCGTAGCGGCCGCGTTGCCTCGCCGGTCAAGGTGCTTCCTGCTGCTGAGGTCATCGGGCTTGCGAAGTCCTTTCTCTATATCGTGGAGGACTATGAGCCCGATGTCTTGGTGTCCGGACGTCCCATGACTATGGCAGGGGAGCGCGGGCCGCAGGCCGAACGTGTCGAGGCGCAGGCTCAAAAAATCGCCGATGCCCTCGATCTCCCCTTATACTTTGAAGACGAGCGCTTGAGTTCGGCTGAAGCGAAACGCATCTTGCGAGAGCAGGGGCTTTCTGAAAAGCAGATGCGCGGCAAGGTGGATATGATAGCCGCATCACTCTTTTTGCAATCATGGCTCGACTCTCGACAGGAAAGGGATGAACGTGGCTAACACCCCTAAAGGACCTTCTCCTCGCGATGGACATCGTAAGGCAACGCCTACTCGTCGTGCTGAGGCGCCCGCGCATCGGCAGGCGCCTCAGGCGCGATGCGCTTCGCATGCATCCCGTGGGGTTCATTCGCCGCGTCCTTATGCGCCTTCGTCCTATTCGAGCGCTACGCATTCTCGAAGCGCAGCACGTCGTCGTCCTCAGCAGCAACGTCGCTCAAAAACTCCGGTGATCGCAGCGATTGTCTCTCTCTTGGCTATCGCTGTCATCGCATACTTCTTTGTGGTTCCAGCTGTCAAATCGATGTTTGCGCCTCAGCAGGAGCAGACGGTTGCGGCTGGCCAAGATGTGAGCATCACGATTCCCGAGGGTGCTTCGGGCGATGACATCGCCTCGATTCTTTCGAAGAATCATGTTATCGAGAATCCAAAGGACTATTATGCTGCCGTCGCCAAAGAGGGTGCCGAGATGTCCCTCAAACCCGGCGATTATACGCTTAAGACCGGTATGGATGCTGTCGATGTCGTAAGACAGCTCGTTGCGGGTCCCAATTCCGGTGCGGTCCTCACGATTCAGGAGGGGCTCACGCTGGAGCAGACCGCCGAACGCGTCGAAGCGGTCTATGGGATTTCGAAAGATGAGTTCCTCGCTCAAGCTAAGGCATCGAAGTATGCCGATGACTATCCGTTCTTAGAGGGCGCATATAACGATTCTCTCGAGGGTTATCTCTACCCGAAAACCTATACGTTTACGGGTGCTCCTTCGGCAGACGACATCATTCGCAAGCTTCTCGATCAATTTGTGTCCGAGACCGCATCTCTCAACTTGGATAAGGGTGCAAACGGTCTTTCTGCTCAGCAGATCGTGACCATGGCATCTCTTATCGAGCGAGAGACCGCTGTCGATTCTGAACGCCCGACCATTGCGAGCGTTATCTACAATCGTCTTGACGCCGACATGCCGCTTCAGATCGACGCTGCTATCGTCTATGCGCGCGGCGGTGGGAACCAGGCCGTGACCTATAGCGACCTTGAGATTGATTCGCCCTACAACGTGTACAAGAACTACGGTCTTACTCCGGGACCCATCTGCAGCCCGAGTATCTCTTCGATCAAGGCTGCGCTTAATCCCGATAAAACCGACTATCTGTATTATGTTGCCTCGGCGACAGGCGATGGCACCCATAAATTCTCTTCTGATTACGAACAGTTTGAAAAAGACAGTCAAGAGTACTCGGAGTCCCTATCATCATGAGTTGGTTTTCTCCCACCCGATACGTTTCCCGCGTTGAGCGCATCGACCTCGATGAGCTTTGGGCTCAAGGGAAGCGCGCAATTATGCTCGATCGCGATAACACGCTGGTGCCGCGCGACATGAAAAGCGCTCCCGAATCGGTTGCTGCCTGGCTTGACCATGCGCGGGAACTTGGGTTCTCCCTTTATATGGTCTCTAATAATTGGCATAAAAACCAAGTCGCTCGTTCCAGTCGTGAGTTGGGCATGACGGCAATCTGTTTTGCCTGCAAACCGCTTCCTTTCGCTATTCACCGTGCTCTCGATCGCATGGGGGTGCCGAATGAGCAGGCGGTTATGATTGGTGACCAGCTCTATACGGATGTCTGGGCCGGTAATTTTGCCGGGGTCGATAGCATTCTCGTGAAGCCGCAGACCCATGTTGACCTTTGGTACACGCAAATCTTTCGTATCTTCGAGCGCCGTGCCCTTGCGCATGTTCCCTGCGAGGAGTAGTCGGCATGCCATCGCTTGAAAAACGAGGCTGCGACCATATTTTCTTCGTTGGGTTCCTCGGCGCGGGAAAATCTACCTTGGCTCGAAACCTCGGGCACATGTTTAATCGGCGCTATGTCGACACCGATCGTTTGGTGGAACGTCGGGCAGGTAAAACCGTTACGCAGATTTTCGAGTCCGATGGGGAAGCGGCGTTTCGCATTCTCGAGACCAAGGTTTTGAAGTCGCTTTCTACGGGCCGTAGCTTGCTTGTTTCCTGCGGGGGCGGCATTGTGGAGACGCCGCGCAATATCGAACTCATCCATGAGCTTGGCTATTGCGTATACCTTGACGGTGACATCGACGACTCGTTGAGGCAGATACGCAGAAGCGATACGCGTCCTGATTTTCGCTCAGAATCCCATGCCGCCGATCTTTTGCGACATCGCAGACCGCTCTATCAGCAGGCGGCCGATCTGACGCTCGATATCCGTGGAAAGACCTTTTCGGAAGTCGGCTTTGAATGTGCCGAACTCTTGCTAGAAAGTGGGTTGTTGTAATGATTCGTCGTCAACTTGTGAACCTTGGCGGCTTTGGTTGCGATTATCGAATCGGATGCGGTGCTCTTGGAGATTTTTCGCGTTTCGCCTCCAATGTCGTGGCCACCCCTAAGCGCGCAGTTCTCGTCATCGAAGCTGGAGCTGCTGATTCGACTCTTACATTTGTTAACCGCGGCCTGATCGATGCTGGCTTTCGAGTCTACGCAATGCAGCTTGCGGCTGATGATTCGGTTTGCACGGTTGATTGCGCCCTGAGGATTCAGGAATTCTGTGCTGAGTCCCAGCTCACCTGCGATGACGTTATCGTTTCGGTTGGAGGCATGAACGTGGCATCGGTCGTCGATTATGTTGCCATGAGCTGGTGCGGCGGTTGCGCCTGCGCCCATGTGCCCACGACGTTTGATGCCATGTGCCTCGCCGCTACACGCATGCGTCCCCTCGGCCTTTCTTCGGCTCATGGGCTCGTCTCTTTCCATCCTCATGTTTCACTTGTAGTTTGCGACCTTGATCTGGTGATGGGACAGAGCGTCGACGATAAAATGCTCGGCCTGGTTTACCTCGTTGCAGCCGCAATGACCGAATCTACTCGTTCTTGGGAGAACTTCGCCAAGAAGATCCCCGGTTATCTTGCGGGCGAAGAGGTTGCCTATATCGATATGCTCGGCATGGCTCAAACCGCTTGGAGCGGTGTTCTCAAGGCATCTAATCCTTCTGCGCGCAAGGCTTTCAATTACGGCCAGCCCACGGCTCGTGCGCTTGCATCGTGCCTTGGGGATTCGTTTGCCCCCGCTCAGTATCTTGCTGAAGGCTTGCGCTTCGAGGCGCGTCTTGCTCATGAGGTCTTTGGTCTTGATTTGGACACGGTTTTTGATCAGGATGATCGTTTGGATGACTTGGGAATTGAGGAAATCGCTTTTGATTTGGATGTCGACGTCTTTATCGCCGCGCTAAAACGCGAAGCGTATCGACTCGCCAACCGTTTCATGCTCTCTATCCCCAAGGCTTCTGGCACCATTCGCCTCGCAACTGTTGACGATGATGTGCTCGAGCGCCACGCGAAGGCGTATCTTTCCTCGCGTGCCGATTTGATCAATGGGTAATTCAACCTCGTTTTGGAAAGGTGATTGTTGATGGATACTAAGCTTAACGGGCCTCTTGGTCGTATCGCGCGCGTGCGCAAGATGATGGAGGAGCGCGGCTACGACGCCGTGGTCATTCGCGACGAAGCTAACCTTCGTTGGCTCACGGGCGCAAAGGGTACGTTCGACTATACCTTTGAGTTCCCGCACGTCACCTTTATCACGGCAGACGAGTGCTATTTCCATACCGATTCGCGCTACTTCAATACCTTCCAGGAGAATCTCCCGGCCGATTCCCCCTGGAAGCTCGACATGAATGAGGGCACTATGCCCCGTTGGGTCGCCGAACGCGCCCGCGATACGCGCTCTCGTGTGATTGCCGTCGAGGATGACATGCAGATTTCCTTCTATTTTGGAATCATGCGCGCCCTTGAGGACCTCTCCATCACGGCGAGTCTGCCGCAGCTTCATCATGACCTTCAGCGCATGCGCGCTGTGAAGGACGATGAGGAGATCGCTCTCATGCGCCAAGCGCAGTCGATCACCGATGCCGCCTTCCAGCACATGCTCACCTTCATCAAGCCTGGCTTGACCGAGAAGGAGATTCGTACCGAGCTCGAGAACTTTATGTTCAGCAACGGCGCCGATTCCCTTGCATTTGGTTCTATCGTGGCTTCTGGTCCCAATACGGCCAATCCGCACGCCGTGCCTTCCGATCGCGTTGTTCAGCGCGGCGACTTCGTGCTGATGGATTACGGTGCGGGTTATTGCGATTATCGCAGCGATATGACCCGTACCGTGGTAGTAGGTGAGCCCACGCCCGAGCAGCTTGATCTGTATGCGCTTGTGCGCCGTACGCATGAGGAGTGTGCCGCAGCCGTTCATGCCGGCGTCGAGGGCAACGACATCTTCAAACTTTCGCGCAAGATTATCGGCGATGCCGGCTATGGCGACTACTACAACCACGGCCTTGGCCACGGCGTGGGTATCGATATCCACGAGATGCCGAACTTCAATCGTTCGATGAATATCATCGAGGCCGGCTCCGTCATCACCATCGAGCCTGGTGTCTATCTACCCGGCATCGGTGGCGTGCGCCTTGAGGATTACGGTGTGGTGACCGAGGACGGGTACGAGCCGTTCACCAAGTCCTCGCACGAGCTTCAGGTTATCGACTGCTAACGTCGAAACATGCCTGCAACACGTCGTGTTTCCTTGCGTACTTTACCGTGGGAAACCAAGAAACGTGTATACTTTTAAACTGTCTGTATGGAGCGCTTTGCCGCTCAGTGTTAGAAAGGTAATCATGGCTAGCATCACCACCGCCGATTTTAAGAACGGCCTCGGTCTTAAGATTAAGGACAAGATCTGCACTATCGTCGAGTTCCAGCATGTCAAGCCGGGCAAGGGCGGTGCGTTCGTTCGCTATAAGACCAAGGACCTCAGGACTGGTCGTGTTGTCGAGCAGACCTGCAACGCTGGCTCTAAGTTCGAGAGCGTTACCCTCACCACTACCGAGATGCAGTATCTCTACAACGATGGCGATAACTACTACTTCATGAATATGGAGACCTACGATCAGATCCCCGTCTCGTCCGATTTCATCGGCGATAACGCGAAGTGGCTGCGCGAGAATGACGTTTGCCAGCTTCTGTATGCAGATGAGGACCTCATGGGTGTTAATCCGCCCATGTTCATCGAGGCCGAGATCACCGAGACCGACCCTGGCTTCAAGGGCGATACCGTTCAGGGTGGTTCCAAGCCCGCGACCATCGACACCGGTGCTATCGTGCAGGTTCCCATGTATCTCAACGTGGGCGAGAGGATCAAGGTCGATACGCGCGACGGCAAGTTCGTTTCCCGCGTTTAATTTCGGCGCACATCGATTCCGCATCGGGCGGGGGAATTTACCCCGCCCTTTTTATACCGAGAGCACGTAGATTGGGGTTCACATGGCTGATAAACGCCTCCGCGTGATGGACACGACCATCCGTGACGGACAGCAGTCGCTCTGGGCGACGCGCATGACTATCGGCGATATCCTTCCCATCTTGCCCAAGATGGACGAAGTTGGATATTGGGCCATCGAGGCGTGGGGCGGTGCCACGTTCGATTCGTGCCTGAGGTTTCTAGATGAGAACCCTTGGGACCGTCTTCGTCAGATAAAAGCCGCTACGCCCAAGACTCCGCTCGCGATGCTCGTGCGCGGTCAGAACCTCGTTGGCTATCGCCATTATTCCTCCGATGTTGTCGACCGCTTCATTGCCTGTGCGCACAAGAACGGCATCGATGTCTTCCGTGTCTTCGACGCTTTGAACGATATCGATAACATGCGCGATTGCGCCCGTGCCGTAAAAGCCTGCGGTGCGCATTTTGAGCCTGCCATTTCTTACACGACCAGCCCGGTCCATACCCTTGATTCCTATGTCGACTATGCCTGTAAGCTTGCCGAGCTCGGTGCGGACACCATCTGCATCAAGGATATGGCCGGCCTGCTCACGCCGTATCGCACCGAGAAGCTTGTGAATGCTTTGCGTGCTGCTGTTGACGTGCCGATCCATCTGCATAGTCACTATGTTGGCGGCATGGCCCCTTCGTGCTTTATCAAGGGTGCCGAAGCAGGCGCCTCGATTGTCGATACGGCTTCTGCTCCGCTTGCCTCGGGCAATTCCCATCCTGCAGTTGAGATGGTCGCGGCTTCCTTCAAGGAATCTGCTTTCGATACCGGATTCGATCTTAACCTCCTCTTTGAAATCGCGAACTATTGGGAGGAGGTGCGCCGTCGCGGCCACTATAAGCGCGGCGTCTCCTCGCTCATTCACATGCAGGTCTATAAGCATCAGATTCCCGGCGGCATGATGAGCAACCTCATGAGCCAGCTTGAGGTCCAGCATGCGACTGATCGTCTGGAAGATGTCGTAGCCGAAATTCCGCGCGTTCGCGCCGAGGTCGGTTTCCCGCCGCTCGTTACTCCTATGAGCCAAATCGTCGGTACCCAGGCTGTCATGAACGTGCTTACCGGCAAGCGCTGGAGCATCGTGTCCAAAGAGATGCGCGACTATCTGCTTGGTGCGTATGGCCATGCTCCCGCGCCGTTCAACTCTGAGATTATGCATAAGGTCTTTGGCGAAAACGTCGACCTCGCCACGATTGGAAATGAGTTGGCACTCGACGAACCGCCGACCTTTGCTCAGTGTGCCGAAGAGATCGGCGAGCTTGCACATAGCGATGAAGACGTCTTGATGTATGCGATGTTCCCGGTGGAGGCTAGGGCCTTTTTGTCCAAGCACCCCTCGAACGAATCGGTTGAGTTCCTGCACGACGAGGACGCAAGTCAGACCAAGGAGGATGATTACGTGGATATGAATCAGATTCGCGAGCTTATTCGCGCTGTTGAGGAGAGCAAGATCGGCGAGATCAGCATCAAGGATGCCGGTAGCGAAATCACCGTTCGTAAGCCTGAGGTTGCCCTTGCGGCGAATCTCGCGGCCGCACAGGCCGCTCCTGCCGCTCCCGCCGCGGCTGCGGCTCCCGCCGAGCAGTCCGAGGCCGATGACGCCAAGCGTCCTTTGAGCTGGAAGCCCGTTAAGAGCCCCATGGTCGGCACGTTCTATTCGGCGCCTAGCCCCGACGATCCCGACTTTGTCGCCGTGGGCGATGAGGTCATGGCTGGCTCCACCTTGTGCATCGTTGAAGCTATGAAGCTCATGAACGAGATCGCTGCCGACGAGATGGGTACGATTCGCGAGGTGTGCGTCGAGAATGGCGATGCCGTCGAGTACGGCCAGGTGATGTTCTATCTGGAGCCCATTACTTCGAAATAGGATTCTGTTCGCTCTGTCCTGTTCGTATCATGAAAGGCCGATATCCGGATGTTCAAGAAGATTTTGATCGCCAATCGCGGCGAGATTGCGTTGCGTATCGTTCGTGCTTGCAAAGATCTAGGCGTGAAAAGCTGCATTGCGTATTCCGAGGCGGATGCGAATACTACAGCTGTCCTTGAGGCTGACGAGCGCGTTTGCATTGGACCGGCTTCTTCTGCCAAGAGCTATCTCGACTATGCTCGCATCATCGGTGCTGCAGTCTCGCGCGGATGCGAAGCGGTTCATCCCGGTTATGGCTTTTTGTCCGAGAACGCCGAATTTGCACGCGCCTGTGCCGACAACGATCTGGTGTTCATAGGTCCCGCTCCCGAGGTTATCGATGCGATGGGCGAGAAGAGCAATGCCAAGCAGACCATGAAGGCTGCAGGTGTCCCCACCGTTCCTGGCAGCGACGGCCCCGTTGAGTCCGTCGAGCAAGCGCGCGCCTTTGCGGAGGCTGTCGGGTATCCCGTTCTCATCAAGGCGTCCGCTGGTGGCGGAGGCAAGGGTATGCGCGAGGTGCATGATCCGGCAGATCTTCAGAGGGAATTCGACGCCGCCCGTTCCGAAGCGCGTGTCGCCTTTGGCAACGATGAGGTCTATCTCGAAAAGCTCATCTTGCGCCCTCGCCACGTTGAGATTCAGGTTCTGGCCGATTCTTTTGGTCATGCTGCTGCCCTTTGCGAGCGCGATTGCTCCGTTCAGCGCCGTCATCAAAAGCTTGTTGAGGAGGCTCCGAGCCCGGCGCTTTCCGATGAGCAGCGCGCCCAGATGTGCAAGGTTGCCATTACCGCTGTCCGTGAAGTTGGCTACGTCAATGCCGGTACCATCGAGTTTCTCCTCGATGAGGATGGCAGCTTCTACTTTATGGAGATGAATACCCGCATCCAAGTGGAACATCCGGTGACCGAGGAGATCACGCGTACCGATCTTGTGTGTGAGCAGCTGCGTATCGCATCCGGTGAGCCCATGACGGTTCCCGATGGGGGCATTACGGTGCCTTCCGGCCACGCGTTCGAGTTCCGTATTAATGCCGAGGATCCCGCACATGGATTCAGGCCTTGTCCTGGCACCATCAAGCACCTTCGTTTGCCTGGTGGACCCGGCGTGCGCGTGGAGACGCATGTATATGAGGGCTATACGATTCCGCCCACGTATGATTCTCTTGTAGCCAAGATCATCGTTTGGGGTGCCGACCGTGCACAGGCTCTTGCCCGTGCTCGCCGCGCTCTTGATGAGTGCGAGATCGAGGGAATCGCCACAACGCTTCCATTCCATCGGGATGTTGTGCGAAACGCTCAGTTTGCGTCTGGAATCGTGTACACTGATTTCATTCCTGAGCATATGCCCGAGTATCTTTGCTAGAAATGGGTGAGTCATATGAGTCAAGAGATCAAGATTGATGGCATCGCTATCGCACCGGACGTTCTGACCACAATAGTCGTTCGTTCCCTTGCTGACATTGAGGGTGTTGCCTCGGTTGGTAATAACGACCTTGCTGCAAACCTTGTTTCGATGTTCTCGTCCAAGACTTCTTCTCCGTCTCTTCCTGCGGTCGAAGCTACGGTCGAAGACGACGCGCTTCATATCGTCGTCCGCCTGACCGTATTTTTTGGCTATCCGTTTAAAAAGCTTGCCGAGGCTGTGCGCGTCGCCGTTTCCAAGGCGATTGATGCGCAGGTAGGCGTTGCTGTTTGTGCTGTCGATGTTTGCATCGACAACCTGGTATTCCCCAAGGAGTAGCTTTTGAGCTCTAAAGTCAATCGCGGCCGTACGCTTGCGCGTAGCCAGGCTCTTCAGATTCTGTTCCAGGCCGAGGCTCTCGATAAGCCCGTTGATGCTGTTCTCGCTGGCGACTATCTTCTGTCCAAGGGTCCCTTGGACGATTATGCCGTTGAGCTTGCTCGCGGTGCATATGAGCATATCGACGAGATCGATTCTGCTCTCGTTGCGTGCTCCAAGAACTGGGATCTTAATCGTATGCCTGCTTCCGACAGGAATTTGCTGCGCATCGCTGTTTTCGAACTCCGCTGTGCCGATCCGGGCGATCGCCTGGATGCTGCTGTCGTGATCAATGAGGCAGTGGAGATTGCCAAGGCATACGGAACCGATGAGTCTGCGAAGTTCGTCAACGGCGTTCTCGGTCGTATCGCTCGTCAAACTCAGCTGCCAGCCGATGCCGCCTTTGACGCGGCCCTCACTCCTCGTGTGGATGAGTCGGCCGATGAGACTGACAGCGACGATCCCATTGTCCTCGATACGACGGATATGGACGACTAACCATGTCTGAGACAACAGTCCATACGTTTGATGACGTTATGGCGCGCATGGACGATATCGTCGCTGCTGTGCGCGCGAAAGACGCTTCTCTTGAGCATAGCCTCGATCTTTTTGACGAGGCTATCGCTTTGGGCTCTAAGGCAGTCGAGATGGTTGATAACTTTGAGCTATCCGATCGCGAAGCCGCTCAACTTGAAGAGACTTCGGCGAAGGACGATTCGCATTCCGAATCTGCCGTAGAATAGTTGCTCGCATGAAGCGGCGCCGTTTAGATGATGAGATGATTGCGCAGGGTATTTGCCAGACGCGCGATGATGCCTTGCGTATGTGCATGGCGGGCCTTGTGTCCTGTGCGGGGGAGCGTTTTTCTTCCCCCGCGGTACGGGTTGAGATTGGGTGCGACTTGCATGTTAAGGGCCGTATTCCCTATGTAAGTCGAGGCGGTCTTAAGCTATCTGGGGCTTTAGATGCCTTTCGTGTTGACGTGCATGATCTCTATTGCCTTGATATCGGTTGTTCTTCCGGCGGTTTTACCGATTGCCTTCTTAAACGCGGCGCTCGTCGTGTGGTTTCGGTCGATGTTGGTCATGCCCAGTTTGACTGGTCGCTTCGAAACGATGAACGCGTTGACCTGTACGAGCGAACCAACATAGTGGATCTTCCCGCTCAAGGATTTAATTCCTCTTTCGACCTTGCTGTCTGCGACGTATCCTTTACGAGTATTCGGACTATTCTTCCTGCAACGCTTGAATTGCTTGCGCCGCATGGTGCGTTTGTTTCCCTTGTAAAACCTCAGTTTGAGGCACAGGCCCATGAGGTAGGGGAAGGCGGTATCGTTCGCGATCCGAAGGTACATGCACGCGTTCTTGCGCAGACCATCGATTTATTTGCCGCTCACGGTTTGTATCCGGTCGATATCTGTGCCTCGCCCATTCATGGGGCTAAGGGCAATCGTGAGTTTTTCATTTACGGTGATCGAGTTCGCTTTAATGACAGCTCGTCTGATGACGTGAGGTTACAGGTTTCGAGGCTCAAGGAGAAGACTGAGGAGCTATGAAAGTCTTTTTGGTCCCTAATTATTACAAGGACGAGGCGATCCAAAGTGGCTTGACCCTTGAGCTTTGGCTTACTCGCCAAGGTGTCGAGGTCGCTTGGGCGGTCGATCAGCGATCTGGCATTAAAGACGAAACCGATATCTCCGATTTTGATCTTGTTATCTCGCTTGGCGGCGATGGCACGTTGCTGCGAGCGGCCCATCTCGTTGGCACAAACGAGATTCCTATCTTAGGCCTTTCCTATGGCCATGTTGGCTTCCTCACAGCGGCGAATCCCGAGGAAGGCGATATATTGCGCGTCGTTTCCGATGCGCTTGCAGATGAGATGCATGTAAGCCGTCGCGCTACGCTTTGCTGCGAGGTTCACAGCGTGCTGCCAAATGGTGAGGAGCGCGTTATCATCGCTCAGGCTCTTAACGATTTAGCTCTCACGCGTGGACCGCTTTCCGACATGGTCGAGTTCGATATCTGCGTTTCAGGGCATCATATCGATCGCCTTCGCGGCGATGGCGTTGTCGTATCTACGGCAACAGGCTCTACGGGCTATGCGCTTTCGGCCGGTGGACCCATTGTCAGTCCCGATTTTTCGGGTATGGTCTGCGTTCCCATCGCGCCTCATACCATCCAGGCCCGAGCCTTCCTCACGTCACCTTCCGATGTTGTGGAAATTGCCATGTCACATGACCGCCCTTCTGTTCCCGCTATTGCGGTGGACGGCCAGTTCTTGAATCCAGAGGGCGACGTGGAGTATGTTGCCGTGAGACGCGGCGACGCCGATGTTTTGCTGCTCGATTATGGACCCGAAAGCTTCTATAATTCCGTTTCTCGCGTTTTTTACGGTGTTCGTCATGATTGATGAGTTACTTGTCCGCAATATCGCGCTGATTAGCGATGCACAGATTTCGTTCGCTCCAGATCTGACGGTTCTTACCGGTGAGACGGGTGCTGGCAAGACGGCGCTTCTCTCGGCTTTAAAGCTCTTGATGGGTGAGCGTGCAGACTCCTCTTGTGTGCGAGAGGGCGAGGCGGGAGCCCTTGTTCAAGGTCGACTCTATTGCAGTGATGCTGATGCCGAGGGTTTTGTTGTTGAGCGGCGGCTTTCTGCCGACGGCCGTAGCCGCGTGAAGATCGACGGCTCCTTGGCAAGCGTATCGGAGCTTGCGTCGCAGGTGCGTCCACTCGTCGATATATGCGGTCAGCATGAACATCAGCATTTGCTTGACACCGCATATCACCTGAACATGGTCGATACCTGGTCGCGAGACACCATTGCTCCTGCACACGCTGCCTATATTGCTGCTTTTCGTGAACATAAGCGTCAGTTAAGGGAATATGAGGAGCTCGAGCGAGCCGCGCGTACTCAGGGCTCACGTCTTGAAGAAGCTCGTTTTTGCGTTGAGAGAATCGAAGAAGTCGATCCCAAGCCCGGTGAGCTAGAGGAATTGGAAGAGATCCTTCCTCGTGCCGAGCACGCAGAAGCGCTTGCTACCTCTGCAAATGATGCCCAGGAATATCTGTCGGGCGAAGGGGGAGCGCTTGATGCTCTCAACAGTGCTATTGCCGAGCTTTCACGTATGGGAAGTGTCGATGCGGCTCTTGCTGGATTTGCCGATGAGCTAAGTGGTGCTGCCATTACCATGGAGGATGCTTCCGCTGAGCTCCGTCGCTATCGCGATTCCGTTGATTTCGATCCTGCCGATCTTGCTTCGAAGCATGAGCGTCTAGGTGCGCTCAACGCTTTGAAGCGTCAATTTGGGCCTTCGATGGATGATGTCTTTGAGCGGTATCGTCAAAGTTCCGAGCTATTGAGTCTCGTAAACGATTCCGATGCGCGCCTTGCTCGGGCTAAGCGTCTTGTAGATGATGCCGAGCGCGTCCTTCAAGATGCGGCGAAAAAGCTTGCCCGCCGCCGCGCGGCGGCCGGTCCTCGATTCTGTCGTGAGGTGGGAAAGCAACTTGCACGTCTTGAGATGGGAAGTGCCGAGCTTGTTTGGCAGGTTCGCGACCTCGATCGCAAGGCATGGACCGAATCGGGTTCCTGTTCGTATGAACTCCTGTATCGAAGCGGTGCTGGTTTAACGCCGCGTCCTTTGCGCCGCGTCGCTTCGGGTGGTGAGCTTTCGCGAGTCATGCTTGCCTGCAGCGTTGTTCTTGGCGAGGCCGACGGCGTCTCGACAATGGTCTTTGATGAAATCGATGCTGGCGTGGGCGGAGCAACCGCTCGTTCCCTTGCGTCTGTTCTTTCCGATCTTGCCCGCACACATCAGGTTATTGTGGTTACGCATACCGCACAGATTGCCGTTGCGGCATCGCGGCATTACCTGGTCACAAAGAATAACGGCGCAGAGGTCCCCGTTACCTCGATCGCGCCGATTGATGGGGATGGCCGCATCGAGGAAATCGCGCGCATGCTTTCGGGAGATACCGAGCAAGTGTCAATCGATCATGCGCGAGCTCTTCTAGAAGAAGCGGGCACCCTGGATTAACCCGATGCCCGCTCGTTGCTTATCATGAAAGATGCTCTTTGAGGATATGCAGCGCGTGTGCGTAGCCCGTAAGGCCCTCTCCAACTACGCGATCAAAGCAGGCCATGCCTGCGTATGAAATTTGTCGGAAACCCTCGCGCTCGTCGACCGCCGAGATATGCACCTCAACCGCGGGAATCTGAACTGCCTTGAGTGCATCGAGAATGCCGACGCTTGTATGCGTATAGGCCGCTGGATTGATAACGATGCCATCATAGACTCCAAGGGCCTGTTGGATGGTGTCGATCAGGTCTCCCTCATGATTGGATTGGTAGACGTCGACGGTATCAAAACCCTCTTTTTCTCCTGCGGCTCGACATAGCTCGATAAGGTCATCATAGGTTTGACGACCGTAGATATCGGGTTCTCTGATACCGAGCATATTGAGGTTTGGTCCGTTGATAACGAGTGCGTTCATGGTTACAACCTTCTGCTAAATCATGGGCGGCAGGGTGTCGCGAATCAGCGATGCCGTGAGCATCGGGGTCTCTTGCGAGGTGACCTCATAATCGGCCCAAGCGTGGTAGAGCGGCATGCGTGCGGCTGCCAGCGCTTGTATGCCGTCACGCGCTGTAATGGGGCGGCCGTGGGTTGCGAGCTGCGAGAGGTCGCGATCGATCATGACAATCACGCTGTTCTGATGTAGAAGCGGGTAGTTTTCGGGACGAGTGACGACGCCTCCTCCGCAGGAGATGACCTGACCGCCACGCTTGGCGATATCGGCAAGGCAGGCGGTTTCCTGCTGACGAAATGCCCCTTCGCCTTCCCATTTGATGTATTCTGAGCAACTGCATCCAAGGCGCGATTCGAGTTCTTGATCGATATCAACAAATGATCTGTCAAGAATCGAGGCTAGGGCCTTGCCGCCGCGTGTCTTGCCGCACCCTGGCATACCGATAATTGCGATATTTTGCTCTGTGGTAGCTAGTCGCTCGCATACCTCATACGTGCGAGAGAGCTCGATGGGCTTGCCGGTGTAGCGCTCGACGGCCTGCGCCGCCTGGGCGACAAGCATCAAAAGGCCACTTGTGCAGGGAATGCCGCGCTTTTCGGCTTCGAGAATGATTCCGGTTCGTGCCGGGTTGTAGACAATGTCTACAACAGCCTTAAGATCGGGAAGGACATCAAGGTCGCAGGGCGAATCGGGACAGTTCGGGTACATTCCTACGGGTGTGCAGTTGACGGCCAGCTCAATATCGGAAAGGTTTTTGAGGTCCTCGTACGTGTGCTCTCCGTGTCGGCTGATGGAGATCGCTTTGACATTCATATCGGCCAGTACAGCCATGACGGTTGCACCGGCACCACCTGTTCCACCAAACACAACGGCTCGCATCCCCGCAACATCGATACCAAGTGATTCTACGAGGCACTTGAATCCGTAGTAATCGGTGTTGTCGCCATAGAGCGTGCCATCTTCGCGGCGCGTGATGGTGTTGACGTTACCCAAGCGGCGGGCTATATCGCTCATGCCGGCGAGATAGGGGATGACGGAGCGCTTATAGGGGATGGTGACGTTGACGCCTTCCCATTCATCGCTTTTGAGAAAGGTTTCGAGCTCTTCGGGTTCACGCTCAAAGCGTCGATAGTCAAGTCCAGCAAGTTCCCTGTAAATGGTAGGGGTGTAGGAATGGCCTAACACACGGCCCAAAACGCCATATGGTCTTGATGTCATTAGAGGACCTCCGTATATGTGCCAAAGTAGACATAGGAATCGCAGATGTCATCGAGGGAATCCAGCAGTGTGTCGAGTTCGTTGCTCGCTGCAGGGGCTTCAAGATCAAAATAGAAAACAAACTCAAAATCACGACCAGGGATGGGGCGGCTTTCAAGTTTGACCATATTGATTCCCAGGGCATAGAAGCGCTCGAGCATGCGATACAGCGAACCTGGTTCATGCTTGAGCGTAACCATCAGGGAAGTCCTGTTGGCACCGGGGTAGATTTTAGGTTCGGCGGAAATAACGACAAACCTGGTGTAGTTGGAGTCGGCATTTTGGACATCGCGTGCGGCCACTTCAAGTTCATAGAGTTCCGCACAGCTTTGAGACGAGATCGCGGCGATATCGTCTCGATCGGATTCGGCGACCATCTGAGCGGCCATGGCCGTATTTTCGGTAACCGTCACCTGGGCGCCAAGACGTTCAATGATGTCGGAGCATTGAGCAATTGCCTGTTGGTGGGAGCAGATCTCAGTAATATTCTCAAGTTCTGTTCCTGGTGTGACCAGGAGTTGATGGTCGATCTTTTGTCGCAGGCTCTTGACGATGGAAACGCGGTATTGCGCCATAAGGTCATAGACTTGGTTGACCGAACCCGCCGTGGAGTTTTCGATGGGAAGTACGCCATATTCGCAAAGTCCGCTTTGGACGGCGCGAAATACGCCTTCGAACGTGGTGAAGTACGATATGACAGGGACCCTGAACAGGCGGCATGCTGCAATTTGGCTATATGCCCCCTCAACGCCCTGACAGGCTACGTGCGCGGTGCTGGGGAAGGCTTCCGATGAGGGAAGAAGCGAAGCGCGAGCGCGTGAGGAAAGGCTTTCCGCGTTGTCTGAGTGAAGTATCTTTTGCTGTTCCGCCTTGTTCATGGTCATGAGAAGCGAGAAGAGCGAGACGGCTTGCGAGGCATAGCGTTCGGGTGCGCGATCCATGATGTCAGCGAGCTTTGCGCGCTCGCGAGCCGGGTCGAAGACCGCTTTTTTCATACCCTTTTTTGCTGCGGCAACTTCTTGTGCCAGGTCCATACGACGGCAGAAGAGTTCGAGCAGTTGCGAATCGATTGAGTCTATTTGGGTTCTGACATCGGTAAGTTCCATCGGGCATCCTTGAGCGAGTGGTGATTGCGGCTATTGGCGGCAACGTTGGGGGCGGAAATCGGGCGAAGGAGGGACTTCAAAACGACCGTCTTCAAGAAGTGCATCGAGTACGGCAAGGGCGACTGCGGCCTCCACGACCGGTACGGCGCGCGCGACGATACAGGGGTCATGCCTCCCTTTGACAGAAAGAGGCGTGTCTGTTCCATCGGGCAAGCTTACGCTTTGCTGCTTCTGAGCGATGGACGGAGTGGGTTTGAGTGCGACTCGAAAGACAATCGGCGCGCCGGTGGTGATACCGCCGAGGGCACCGCCTGCATGATTGGTCTGGCAGCATACGCGTCCGTTGCTCATGCGGTAAGCGTCGTTGTTTTGGCTTCCGTACATGGAGGCCACCTTGAAGCCTGCGCCGAATTCAAGTCCCTTTACCGCCGGTATGCCAAATGTGATGTGCGCAATGCGGTTTTCGATACCATCAAACATAGGGTCGCCAATGCCTGCGGGAACACCGTAGACCGCACATTCCACCGCGCCACCCACAGAGTCGAGGCGTTTTTTTGCCGAAAGAATGGTCGTGTGCATCAGTGCGGCTGCTTGAGGGTCGATGCAGGGGAGCTCGTTTTGAAGGATTGCCTTGGCTTGAGACGTTTCAAGAAACAAGTCGTTTAGATGTACGTCTGTGACGTCTCCCACCTGTTGCATATGGGCGCAGACGGTGATGCCAAGCTGCGCGAGAGCCTGCAAGGCAAGACCGCCGGCAATGCAGAGAGGGGCGGTGAGTCGTCCGGAAAAATGGCCGCCGCCAGCGACATCGTGCCAGTTTCCGTAGCGTATATATGCAGGCCAATCGGCATGGCCAGGGCGGGGAACACGGCGCAGTTCGCTGTAATCCCTAGAACGGGTGTTGGTGTTTTCGATGACGGCGGCAAAGGGCGCTCCGCACGTGTGTCCGTTGGCGATTCCGCTCAATACATGGACGACATCCGCTTCGCGGCGAGGGGTCGAGGTATCGTTTTTGCCCGGCGCGCGGCGATCGCAAAACGCCTGAAGTGCCTCAAGGTCAATGGGAATTCCGGCCGGCAGGCCGTCCAACGAGCAACCGATGGCCGTTGAATGCGATTGTCCAAAAATACTCAGATGAATGCGATTTCCGAAGGTCGAAGACATAGGTTACTCCTCAATGAGCGTAACGTCGCCGCCCAGAAGTCGGTAGTGATCGAAGAAATCGGGGTAAGATTTGTTGACTGCTTCGGCTCCGTTGATGACAACTTGGGATGTGCAGCGTGAGGCCGCGACAGCGGCCATCATGGCGATGCGATGGTCGTTATGGGAGTCGACGGTGCCGCCGTTGATCTCGGTCGTGCCTTGAATGATCAAGCTGTCGGCATCAATTTCAACATGGGCGCCCAACGCGGTGAGCTCGGAGGCTGTTGTGGCGAGTCGATCGGATTCTTTGATGCGTAGGCGCGCGCAATCTCGAATTACGGTTGTTCCCTGTGCGCAAGATGCTACTGCCGAGATGACGGGAACGAGGTCGGGGATATCTTGCGCACTCATCTCAAACCCGTTGAGCGCATCGGGCTGGGCTGTTGCGCGCTTCGGTGCGCGCTGGATCCGTGCCCCAAAGCGCGAAAGGGCTGCCATGACATTTCTGTCTCCTTGAGCCGAGTTGAGTGAGACTCCCTCAACGGAAATGGGAGCATTGCTCAGGGCTCCGGCGCAGAGCCAGAATGCGGCGTTAGACCAATCGCCCTCTACTTGCACGGTTCCAGGGGAGCGGTAGCCCCTGGCATTGACCGAAAACGTCGTTGTTTCGGGTTGGGCGGACGTTGCGTCCGCGTGGCGAACGGCAACCTCTACGCCGAATTCTTTCATTGCCTGGATGGTGAGATTGATATAGGGACGACTTTCGATCTTTCCCATCACGGCAACCTCGCTTGCCCCGTCAAGCAGGGGGAAGGAGAGCAGAAGGCCGGAGATATACTGGGAGCTTACATTTCCCGGAAGCACGAAGCGGCCGGCTCGCATACGCCCGGAGGTCTTGAGTGGGAAGCCTCCCAAACCATCCAGGTTACATCCAGCGGCGATGATCTCGTCGGACAGCGGGGCCAACGGGCGGGAACCGAGCCTTCCGGCTCCGATGAAGGATGCTTCGGCGCCCAGAGCGCAAGCTACGGGGAGCATGAAGCGAAGGGTGGAGCCGGATTCGCCACAATCCAGCGTGCCTCCATGAAGAGCTTTGAGGAGACCGAGCTCGACGCTTCTCGGCGCGGGCCGTACCGAGAAGCCGTCTTCGGTGGCTTCGATCTTTGCGCCCAGCGCAGCAAGACAGCGAACCGTCGCCTCGATATCGGCGCAGGTCGTATTGCAGACCACGTGAGTGGGGTCGTTTGCAAGCGCCGCGGCGATGATCAGGCGGTGAGCCATCGACTTCGATGCGATTGCGGGCACAGTGCCGGCGAGTGGACGAGGATTGATGATCGCTTTCATGTTCCTGCCTTATGTCTACAGTCCCTGTTCGATGAGCGTGCGGAACTCATTGAGGGGAAGCGTTTTGATGCTTACAGATCCGATAGCCTCTATGGCCACGATATTCATCGTGTCGCCATGGCGTTTCTTATCGGCCTTGGCATGCCTGAAGAGCGTGTCGACATCGAAATCGGTTGAGGTGGGAAGGCCGTGGGCGGCAACGGTCGCTTCGATGCGATGGGCGACATCTTGGTCGCACCAACCGCGTTTTGCGCAGGCGCGCGCCATGATGCACATGCCCGCTGCAACTGAAGACCCATGGCCAAGACGGTATTCGTTTGCGCTCTCGACGGCGTGTCCGATGGTGTGCCCAAGGTTAAGGGTCTGGCGCAGCCCGCGCTCGCATTCGTCATTTGAAACAACATCGCGTTTGATTTCGACGCAACGCGCGATTACTTCTTCGAGCCGCTCGTGATCATCGCACGACTCGGTGAGCGGAGTTTTTTCGAGCGAAGCGAAAAGGCCGGGATTGCACAGCACGCCGTATTTGATAACTTCGCCGCAGCTGTCGGCAAACAAGTTGGGGGCAATGGTGTCGAGCGCTTCGACGCTGGCGACAACGGCGCGCGGCTGGAAGAAGGCGCCAGCAAGATTCTTTCCGTGTTCAAGGTCGACCGCCGTTTTTCCTCCAACGGAAGAATCGACCATTGCGAGTAAGCTTGTGGGCACCTGCACGAGTTTACAACCGCGCATGTAGGTTGCGGCGGCAAAGCCGGCGAGGTCGCCGACGACGCCACCGCCAAGCGCTACTACAACGTCATCGCGGGTGAGTTCTGCCTCGGCGCAGTGCTCAAGGAGGAGCGCGAGTTCGGACATGTTCTTAACGGTCTCACTCGACTCTACGATATGGATATCCGTTTTGTACCCGGCAGCGTTCAGTGACTCGAGAACAGCAGCAGAGTAGAGCGGGGCCACATCGGTGTTCGATACGACCATGGCCCGGGAGCCACCGGCGGTGCCGCGTGTGATTTCGCCCACACGCGGAAACAGCCCACACGCAATGTGGACGTTATATGTCCTCGATGAGGTGGCAACTTCTATCGTGTGCACGAGGCTTCCTCCTGATGGCTAATCGTTGTCGGGGGTGTTGGCGTCGAGAGCGCGCTTGATGCGATCTCCCTCGGCGAGAAGCTCTTCGAGCTGCTCTTCGTCCTTCTTCTCGAGTGCATCGCGATAGGCTGCGAGGGAATCGAGAAGATAGGTCAGCTCTTGGCTGAGATATTGCGCGTTATCGGTCATGAGCTCGGCCCACATGGACGCATTGAGGTGCGCGACGCGTGTGAGGTCGCGATAGCTTCCTGCCGAGAAGCCGTGGTGCTCTTGCGCAGTCGGGCTCTTTACATAGGCGTTGGACACCACATGCGCAAGCTGACTCGTAAAAGCAATTACGTGGTCGTGCTCCTCGGCGCTCGTAACGCTAAACTTCCCAAAGCCCAAAGGACGCACCATCTCGCGTACTTGACTCAGGAGTTCCAGCTTAAGGGAATCATCCACCGCGGGCGGCACGAGCACGAGCGGCGCACCCTCAAATAAGTCGGCACGGGAGTGCGCGTAGCCCGAGAATTGCGTGCCCGCCATGGGGTGTGCTCCCACAAAGTAAAAACCGTTCTCACGCGCCAGGTTAAAGGCACGCTCGCACACGATGCCTTTGATGCCTACGGTATCGATCACCACAGGGCCCATTATGGCCTCGGTATCGGTGGCATCGGCGAGCGCTTGGGCGTGTGCCTCAAGCCATTCGATACAGGCTTCGGGGTAGCAAGCAAGGACGATGATGTCGCACTCGCCGAGCGTTTCGTCGTTAAGCTCGCCGGAGACGGTGCCCATGCTGGCGGCCACCATAACGTCTTCATCGGGATCCCATGCCAGTACGCGAACGCCTGCCTGCGCATAGCCTCGGGCAAAGCTTCCGCCAATAAGGCCCAATCCCACGATGCCTGCACACCTGGGCCCACCTTGGTTAACGCGCGCGTTTCTCACCGTCCCCATGGCCTACTCCTGCACGGTCTGTTGGCAGATGACTTCCCGGATAGCGCGGATGCGACGCATGGTGTCGTCAAACTGATCGGGAGTGAGTGCCTGGGCGCCGTCAGACCATGCTTTGCTCGGGTTGTCGTGGACTTCGATTTCCAAGCCGTCGGCGCCGGCTGCCGTGGCGGCAAGTGCCATAGGCTCAACATAGCGGGTGTAGCCGGTGGCGTGGCTGGGATCGGCAACAACGGGAAGGTGCGAGAGGTGGTGAAGCACGGGTACGGCGTTGAGGTCGAAGGTGTTGCGCGTGCGCGTTTCAAAGGTGCGAATGCCACGTTCACAGAGAATGACGTTTTCGTTGCCCTCGCTCATGATGTACTCGGCAGCCATAAGCAGCTCGTCGAGCGTGCCGGACATTCCGCGCTTAAGAAGAACGGGAGTTTGGGTTTTACCGACCTCTTTGAGGAGGGGGAAGTTTTGTGCATTGCGGGCACCGATCTGCATGACCTCGATATGTTTGTCCAAAAAGAGCTGGACGTCGCGAGGGTCCATGATTTCAGTGACGATAGGCATGTCGAGTTCATCTGCCGCCTCGCGCAGCAGGTCGAGCCCCTCGGCGCCCATTCCCTGGTAGGCATACGGAGAGGTACGGGGCTTGAAAGCGCCGCCGCGCAGCATGGTCGCACCGGCCTTTTTGACGCGTCGGGCAATGCGAATGAGGTTTTCACCCTCAACGGAGCAAGGGCCCGCGATAACCTGGAAGTGCCCGGCGCCGATCTTCACTCCATGGCCGCAGTTGACCGCGGTGTCTTCGGGATGAAACTTGCGGTTTGCTTTTTTGAAAGGTTCGGAGACGCGTTTGACCTGGTCGACGATATCCATGGATTCAAGTAGGAACGGATCGATTCGACTCGTGTCGCCCACGAGTCCGATGATCGTCTCCTCCTTGCCGCGGCTGATGTGCGTATCGAGGCCTTTTTTGTGAATCCAGCTCACGAGGTGGGAGACGGACTGATCGGAGGCTCCTTTTTTGAGAATGGCAATCATGTCGACGGTTTCCTGTTCTGTAATAATTCGAGCAATGCGTAGCACTCGAGTGTATACCAAAAACCGTATATATCTGGTCAGATGAACAAGTTATGCAATCTGTAACGTGGTGCTGCCGCAAGCTCGTTAACAATGGGGTAACCGTTGTATACTATCTGCTCGTTGGCCCCATTAGCTCAGGGGATTAGAGCGTCTGCCTCCGGAGCAGAAGGCCGTTGGTTCGAACCCAACATGGGGCGCCACCTGCGTATGCGAGGATCGATTGAGGTACGCCTCGTCGATCCTCTTTTTATATGCCACGATTGAATGGCGGTAACCATGATCGATAACACCGTAAACGTCTCGGAAGCAAATGGAGTCGCGAAGACTTCTTCCATGGCAGTTGCGGAACCTTTGTTGGGATTGTCGAGTGCTGAGGTTTCCGAGCGGATCGCTGCGGGCAAGGTCAATGTCAACACCGATTTAAAATCCAAGTCGGTCAAAGAGCTGATCATCGAAAACCTCTGCACGCTTTTCAACCTCATCAATCTTGTCCTGGCCATTCTTGTCATCCTTACCGGTTCCATAAAGAACTTGAGCTTTCTTTGCATTGTCGTGCTCAATACGGGAATTGGCATCGTCCAGTCTTGGCGTTCGAAGCGTATGGTCGATAAACTGACGCTTCTTGCAAGCAAGCGTGCGACGGTGGTTCGCGACGGTTCTGAGATCGAGGTGGATTTGGACCAAATCGTTCTTGACGATGTCGTCCGCTTGGGCCGTGGTGACCAGATTCCCGCCGACTCCGTTGTGGTTGCGGGCGATGCCCAAATCAACGAAAGCCTTCTTACCGGCGAAAGCAATTTGATTCGCAAGCAGCCCGGCGCCGAGCTCATGAGCGGCAGCTTTGTTGATTCCGGCTTGATCTATGCTCGCGTGATCCATGTTGGCGCCGATAACTACGTTGCAAAGATTAACAACGAGGCTAAGTACGTAAAAAAAGTCAATTCCGAGATCATGAAGGCACTCAATGCCATTGTGCGTTTTGCGAGCGTCATCATGCTTCCGCTGGGCATTGCCCTGTTCTATTCGAGCGTGCATGTGGCATATGAGCAAGACGGCGCCTCGATGACGTTTTGGGCTTGGGCTTTCTCTGGCTCTCGGGCATGGTCTGACGTCTCGGCTGCGATCCTTTCGACGGTGGGTGCACTTCTGGGCATGATTCCGCAGGGCCTCGTCTTGCTCACCTCATCTGTTCTCGCAATTGCGACGATTCGCCTGGCTCGCCGCCGAGTCTTGGCGCAACAGCTGTACTGTATCGAAACGCTTGCCCGTGTCGATGTTCTTTGCTTGGACAAGACGGGCACTATTACATCTGGAAAAATGCAGGTAGCTGGCGTTTACACCGCTGCGGATGATGGCCGTGCCGTGCCGCTCGAGAACTCTGATGCCGAACGTGCTGCGCTGGTCGACTTCGCGCTTGCGAACATTGCCAAGGCAACTTCGGCAGACGCCAACGAGACATGTCAGGCTGTTATTTCCTACTATTCTGGCACCGACATTTCTCTTGCCGAGCCTCTTGCCGTTGTTCCCTTCTCTTCTGCCAAGAAATGGAGCGGTGCTTCGTTCAAGCAGGGTTCTTATGTGATGGGGGCTGCGCAGTTTGTCTTGGCCCCCGATGTCTATAAAACCTTTGAGGGAGCAGTGAACGCTCTTGCCGATGCCTGCCGCGTTCTCGTTATTGCTTCCGTTGATGGTTTTACCGATGAGGGGAATATGGAAGGCGGGGCAAAACCCCTGGGTTTCGTGACAATTCGCGACGAGATCCGATCTTCTGCAGCCGACACCATTGCATATTTTTGCGACCAGGGTGTTACGCTCAACGTCATTTCGGGCGACGATCCTCGTACGGTTTCGTCCATCGCAAAGGTGGTTGGTGTTCCCGGCGCCGAAGCGTTTGTCGATGCGACTACGCTCGATACGCCTTCGAAGATCGACGCTGCTGTCGATAAGTATCATGTCTTTGGTCGCGTGACGCCCCAGCAGAAACGCGAGCTTGTCGTCGCCCTTAAATCCCGCGGCCATACTGTTGCCATGACCGGGGACGGCGTCAATGACGTATTGGCGCTCAAGGAGGCGGACTGCTCTGTCGCTATGGCGGCTGGTTCCGACGCCGCGCGTAACGTGGCAGAGATAGTCTTGATCGACAACGACTTCGCATCTATGCCTGCCGTTGTGGCAGAGGGGCGTCGCTCCATCAATAACCTGCAGCGTTCTGCCTCGCTCTTTTTGACAAAGACGTTGTTTTCCATGGGGCTTGCCGCGCTTTGCATCTTCTTTCCGCCTTACCCCTTCCAGCCCATCACGATGACGCTCATCAACTTCTTCTGCATCGGGTTTCCGAGTTTCGTGCTTGCGCTGGAGCCCAATAAATCACGTATCAAGGGCAGCTTTCTCGTCAACGTGCTCAGGCGCGCCGTTCCTGCTTCGGCGGCTGTGCTCATCGCTTCGTGCCTTTGTATGTTCGCCGCTTCCGTTTTTGGGTTCAGCAAACCGGTGCTATCTACGATGTGCCTCATTTCTACCAGCGCAATCGGCTGCAGTTTGATCTGGCGTATTTCGTTCCCGTTTTCGCCGTTGCGACTTGCAGTGTTCATTTTCGTCACCGCAGGTCTTGTGGTGGGCGTCGTCTTCTTCCCAACGTTTTTCTCCATTGCGGCTCTTGGTTTAGGGCAGCTTCTCGGTTCGGTTGTCGTTGCGGTGCTCGGCTGCCTGCTCTTCTTCTTGCTTGCGGATGTGTTTGATAGGGTTCCGCAACGCGTGACCAAGCGTGCCACGGGGTTCGGCCGCGGTGTGCGGATGTCTCTTCGCGGAGGAAAGCGCACCGTGAGCTCTACAGGCTCCTCGTTTGAGAGAAGGGCGGGCGCGATTGCGCGAAGGGTGTCGCGTGCTCATGAAGAGCGTGAGCTGTCTCGCGCCCAGGCATCCGCTCGACGTGCGGTGGATGATGCGACGCCAACCGCTCGGGTTCTCAAGCGCGTCACCAAGGCCGGCGGCGGGATTCGCGTCGCCATGCCCTCCTCTAAAAAAAGAAAACCGGACACCAAACGGTAACAAACAGCACGTAGTATCGACGGTTACCCACCAACGACGAAAGAGAGTTGAATATGAGCAAAGAGGGGATGCGCATCGGTTGTGCGCGCAATGAGTTTTCCTGCGGGGGCGAATCTATCGCGTATGCGCGCGTGCTGGATATTCCCGGTGCGGATCGCCTTCCTGTGTGCTTGCGCGTCCTGCTGGAAAACGTCTTGCGCCGCGCGACATGCGAGCAGCAAGCCCAAGCTGCTGCTCGGTGCATCGTCGATGCCGGCCTTGCTGGTGAGGCTGGCGGCGAGATCGAGTTCATGCCTGCTCGCGTCCTTTTTCAGGACTTTACCGGCGTCCCCGTATTCGTTGATTTTGCTGCCATGCGCGATGCCGCTTCAGATAAAGGCGGGGATCCCGACCGCATCAACCCGCAGATTCCCTGCACGCTCGTAGTTGATCACTCCGTAGCTGCCGATGTCGTTTCGTGCTCCCGTGCCGCCCTCGAAAATGCACGTATCGAAGCCGAGCGCAATGCGGAGCGCTTCTCCTTTCTCAAATGGAGCGCCAAGAGCTTCGATAACGTGCAGATCGTGCCGCCCGGTGTAGGTATCTGCCACCAGCTGAATATCGAGCGTTTTTGCCAGGTTGCGATAACCGGTGGCGATCAGGCACCTGTCATGTACTTCGATTCACTTGTGGGCACCGATTCCCATACCACGACCGCAAACGGCATGGGCGTGCTTGGGTGGGGCGTAGGCGGCATCGAGGCGGAAGCGGCTGCTTTGGGGCAGCCGATCACGATGCTCGTTCCCCCTGTTGTGGGCGTTCACCTTACCGGTTCGCTTTCCGCCGGTGTTACCGCCATGGATCTGGCTCTGACCTTTGCCGAGCGCCTTCGCTCGGCCGGCGTCGTCGGCAAGCTTGTCGAGTGCTTTGGCGAGGGCGTCTCCACTTTGACCGCCACGCAGCGTGCGACCGTCGCCAATATGACTCCCGAGTACGGCTGCACCTCAACGTTTTTCCCGGCGGATGATAAGACGTTTGCCCAGCTTGAGCTTTCCGGCACGGATAAGGCTTCTATCGAGCGGGTTCAGGCCTTCTTGCGCGCCCAAGGTGTCGACGCCGAATCGCTTGACGGTGCCGATATCGTTTACTCGCAGGTTATCGATATCGATCTTTCTTCGATCGAACCCTCTTTGGCCGGTCCTTCGCGCCCGCATAATCGTGTTGCTGTTTCTGGTTTGCAGCAACGCTTCCGCGATTCTTTGGCGCAGCATGGGCGTGCTCCGCAGGACACCGTAAAGACCGTCTCGTTTGATGGCGAGGATTTTGCGCTAACGCACGGTGCCCTTGGCATCGCCGCCGTGACGAGCTGCACCACGGCAACCGATCCCGCCATGATGATCGCTGCCGGTCTTGTGGCGAAAAAGGCTCTGGAGCTTGGCTGCGTGCCGCTTCCCTGGGTCAAGAAGGTTTTGGCGCCTGGTTCCCACAGCACTACCGAGATTCTTTCTCGTGCGGGTCTCGTTGAGCCGCTGGCGCAGATGGGCTTTTCTGTCTGCGGCTGGGGCTGCATGAGCTGTATCGGTAATTCCGGTCCTCTTTTCGAGCCGATGCATGCGGTCGCCGATGAGCTTGAGCTCACGAGTATTCTTTCAGGCAACCGCAACTTCGACGGGCGCATCAGCCCCGATGTGGCTCAAAATTACCTTGCTGCCCCGGCGTTTGTGGTGGCTTACTCCCTTGCCGGTACGCTCGATATCGACCTTTCAAACGATCCCGTGTGCACGGGGAGCGCTGGCCCGGTTTACCTTGCCGACCTGCTTCCGCAGGACGAGGAGGTTGAGGCGCTTCTGCATGAGGTCGTTTCTAGCGATCTTTTTGCCGAAACGGGCAAGACCTTGTTTGATGGTGATGAGCATTGGCGTTCCCTCACCGTCAACGCGACTTCTACGTTTGAGTGGGACGACGGCTCGACCTACGTTCGTCGCCCGCCTTATTTTGAAGATGCCGTGGCTAGCGATGTGTTTGAACTATCCGGTGCCCGCGCCCTCGCCAATCTCGGTGACTTTGTGACAACCGACCATCTTTCTCCCGCCGGGGCAATCGCGCCGGATTCTCCTGCGGCGCGTTATCTGCGCGAGCACGGCATCGAGGAGTCTGAATTCAACACATATGGTTCTCGACGCGGCAACCATGAGGTTATGATGCGAGGCTGCCTTGCCAACGTGAAGCTCGTCAATAAGCTTGCAGAAGGCAAGGTTGGCGGATACACGTGGGACCATTGGGGCGCTTGCGTCTCCACTATTTTTGATGTTTCCCAGCGTGCTGCTGCCGAAAACACGCCTTTGGTCATTTTGGCGGGCAAGATGTATGGCTCGGGCTCTTCCCGTGACTGGGCGGCCAAGGCGCCTCAGCTTCTTGGTGTTCGTGCCGTCATCGCGCAGAGCTTCGAGAGGATTCATCGCTCCAATCTGGTGGGCATGGGCATCTTACCGCTTCTGTTCAAAGAGGGTGAGAGTGCCGATTCCTTGGGTTTGGACGGCCACGAGGTTTTTGACATCGCTCCCGTGGATTTTTCGCAGGGGCTCCCTTCTCCGTCGTATGCTCGAATCACGGCATTGCGTCAGGACGGCTCTACTGTCGAGTTTGAGGCTGAGGTTCGCGTCGATACTCCGACGGAGGGCGCGTATTTTAGCGCCGGCGGCATTTTGCCTTTCGTTCTCGATACGTTGATGGCGTAGTTATTTGTTCGTATTCTGAAATGGAGTTGTGCGTGATCTGCCCGAACTGCCTCAAGACTGTTGAAGACGGCACCACGTTTTGTCCGCACTGCCATGCCTATATGGGTGGCACGACAGGGGAGAGCCGTTCCGACTTCGTCTTTTGCGAAGGTTGCGGAGCACGCCTCTCCATTCACGATCGAACTTGTCCTAAATGTGGAAGGCCTGCTCCCGGCATCCTCTCCGTTAAATCTGCCTCTTCAGATCTTGCTGCCGGAAGAACCGCCAGTTTTCCTCGCCTTACTCCCGAGCTTATTGATACCGAGGCCTCTCGTCCCTCGTCGGTTTCGGTTGCCGAGGTTCTCAACGATACAATGAGTCCTGCTGAGACCTCGGTTTTGCGTGCGGCAGATCTTGAACAGCAGGCAAGAAAACTTGCTTCCGCACCTTTGCAGGACGACCCCTATCATTCTCGACGTCGCCCTCGCAAGGGGCTTGTCGTCTCGCTTATCTCCCTTCTTGTTGTCGGTAGCGTTGCTGCTTTTATCTATTTTGACCCCATGCATGTCATGCCCGGCTTCTATGAGTCTTTCCAAAACGCGGCGCATGAGATGTTTCCAAGCCGACAGCTGCCTGAAGACCATGATGCCGCGACGGCAACGCCAGCGAAGCCGAAAAAAGAAGAGGCCGAGCGGGACTCTCAGCCCCTTACCGATGATCAAGTGTTTGATAAGCTGACGACCATTTACCAACAGATTCTCGACTATGGCTCTTCTGATCGTTTCGGTTCTTGTGTCGATGCCTTCAATAGCGCATATCTAGCCTCATCGTATGCCGATCGTGAAGAAGCATCTGCATCGGCCTATGAGCTTCGCGACAGCGTTCAAAAGACGATCGACGAGCTCAATCAGCTCCAAGCGCCTGAGAATTCTGTTTACACCGAGGATATTGAGCACATGAAGCAGCTTGCCCAGTGGATGTACGGTCGTATCGATCAGATATGCGCTTCTTGGGATGTCTCTCTTTCCTATAAAGACGAAGAGTTGCCAAGCGATCATCAGGATGAAATCTTGGCGCCCATGCGTCGAGCGGGAAGTAGCGATTACGATTCCTACTATGAGAATATCGAGGCCTGGGAGCCTCAGCGCAAATAGTGTCCCTTTGCATGCCGAATTGATGAATAGCGCCCCTTCTTGCTAAACTAGGAGAGATATATCCAGCTTCATTTCCAAGGGGTTTTAATATGTTCGGTATCGAGCTGTATACACCTGAATATAACGTTGTCGGCGATGAGGTGGCAATCGTCGAGACTTCTAAGGGCACTATCAAAGTTGAGCTTGACGGCGCCGGTGCTCCGATTCATGTTGCTAACTTCTGTGAGCTTTCCACCATGGGTTTCTACGATGGCCTTAAGTTCCATCGCTATGTTCCCGGTTTCGTGATTCAAGGTGGAGACCCCAATACGCGCGATATGACGGGAGAGCAGGTTGCGGCTGGGCTTCCTGGCCCCGATGGCGTGCCTGGAACCGGTGGACCCGGTTATTGCATCAAGGGGGAGTTCAATACCAACCCCCGCAATAGCCATGATGACGGCGCGCTTGCCATGGCCCGCTCCATGAATCCCGATTCTGCGGGTTCCCAATTCTATTTCTGCCTTGGCGCTCAGCATAATCTCGATTCTGGGTATACCGTCTTTGGTCAAACCCTTGAGGGCAAGGATGTTATCGCCGCGCTTCGCGCTGGTGACGAAATCGTCCACATCGACATCGTCCATAAGGAGCAATAGTGAACGCTCAGTATCTTGAACAGGCACGCGCAGCGTATCGTGCTGGTGATTTTTCGGCAGCTTCGAGCATGTTTCTTGCCTCCAAGGAGCCCGGCGAGCTGCTCGGTGAAGCCGATCACCTCCGTGGTAACTGCCTGATGAGGCTTGGAATGTATGCTGACGCCGCATTGGCATATGCCGATGCGCTTCAGGACACTTCCTATGGAAAACAGGGCGCACTTTTGACGAATCAGGGTAAGGCGCTTTCTGCTGCAGGAGACTTGAACGGAGCCGTTCAGGCATTTTCTGCGGCAACCCGCGATGCCTCCTACGCTACGCCGTACAAGGCTTATCTCGGACTTGGCAACGCTTTGCTCACCTTGGGAAATGTTACCGACGCCGGCGTGGCGTTTCGCGCCGCTGCCATCGATGGCACAAATCCGGCTCCCGCTTCGGCGCTTTCTAGTCTTGGCTCTTGCTTCCTGCAGCTTGGCCGTCCCGCCGACGCTATCGAAGCATATCGCACCGCCTTGGATTACGTCGGGCCTCATGACGATACCCGTTCCATTAATGCCGGTCTCGGTGAGTCCCTCGTTGCAGATGGTAAAATCGCCGATGCCATCGATGCGTTCCAGAGTGCTACCGCAGATGGCCTGTACGAGTTGACCCCCAGCCAGCAGGCTGCGTTCGATAACGCTCAAGAGACGGTTTCCTCGCAGAGTGCCATTGCCTCCACGCAGGCAGGGGAGGTTGCTTTTGATACCGGCGCAGATCCCCTGGACCCGCTGGGTAAATCTGGCAACTTCATGCCCGATCCTTCCGATACCGGTTTCTTCACGCTGTCTGAATCCGAGATGATCCAGCAGGACAAGAAGGATATGAAGGTTCGTCGCAAGCATCGCCATACCGGTCTTAAGGTGTTCCTTGTCATTCTCATCATCCTTCTTCTGGCTGCTGGCGGTCTTGGATTCGCGTATACGCGCGGGTTTGGTTTCCCTTCGCAGCAGGATGCTGTGAAGGGTCTGTTCCAAGCCGTGACGGATGGTTCCGATACTGCTGCTTATCTCTCTCCGTCCCTTTCTGACGATGCGAAGTCCGCCATCGTTTCTTCCATTCCTTCCGGCGCCACGGTGACGATTTCGGCAATGGATCAGAACATGACCACCTCTACCGCCAAGGTTACGGCTCAGCTCTCCAAGGGCGCAACCATTGTCTACCAGGTTGAATTCGATCGTTCTTCCAATCATATCGGTTGGACTGTCAAGTCGCTTTCGGCAGATTTCGGTACGGCGGGCACGGGCGGCTCGGCTACGGGAGAGGCGACCGTCTCTTCTGACGACTCTAATGCGCCGGATTCTTCGACGGGCGAATCTAGCGATGCTTCTACCGACGAGAATCAGGGTTCTTCGGATAGTACTTCAGAACAGTCTTCCGATACCGACTCCGAAGCTTCTTCTACGACCGATTCCGCACAGTAACGTGTGACTGCTTGATATGTTCTTTTGTGCGGAGGCGCCTTTGGCACCTCCGCTCGCTTTAGGGTGACGTAAACTTTCTCACGAGTATGCTTCGTCTTCACGACGATTATCGTAGGAGTCGACTTGTTTTCTTTCATGGATATGTTCTTTGGTCAGTACGGGGGAGACCTCGCTATCGACCTGGGCACTGCTAACACGCTTGTTTCCGTTCGCGGCAAGGGCATCGTAATCCGCGAGCCGTCCGTTGTCGCCATCGACAAGAACGATGAGCGCATTTTGGCTGTCGGTATTGAAGCTAAGCGCATGCTTGGCAGGACGCCGGGCAATATCGTTGCCGTCCGTCCTCTCAAAGATGGCGTTATCGCCGATTTCGATGTTACCGAGGCCATGCTTCGGTACTTTATCGACAAGGCAAGCGATAAACGCTACCCGTGGACGCCCCGTCCTCGCGTTGTCGTTTGCGTGCCCTCTGGCGTGACGAGCGTTGAGAAGCGCGCCGTCTTCGAGGCGACAATTTCTGCCGGCGCACGTCAGGCCTATCTTATCGAGGAGCCGATGGCGGCGGCCATCGGTGCTGATCTTCCCGTTGAAGAGCCAACGGGTTCTATGGTTATCGATATCGGCGGCGGCACAACCGAAGTTGCCGTTATCGCCATGGGCGGTATTGTTGTCTCTCAATCTATCCGCATTGCTGGCGATGAGTTTGACCAGGCCATTCTCACGCATGTCCGCGATGCCTATAACCTCGCCATTGGCGAGCGTACGGCTGAGGATATCAAGATTAAGGTCGGTTCTGCTGTTCCGCTGCGCGATGAGCTCGATGTCGAGGTCAATGGTCGCGACGTGATCAGTGGCCTTCCCAAGACCGTCCGAATCGAAAGCGAAGAGATTCGACGTGCGCTCAACAAGCCTCTTGATGAGATGACGAAGGCCGTCAAGGATGCTTTGGATGCAACTCCACCCGATTTGGCTTCCGATCTTATGTATTACGGCATTCTTCTTACCGGCGGCGGCGCACTGCTACGCGGTCTGGATGTTCGTCTTCGCGATGAGACCGGCGTCGCCGTTAACGTGAGTCCCACTGCGCTTGACAACGTTGTCAATGGTTGCGCGCGCGTGCTCGAGGCTAACGCCTTTGACGGTGGATTTGTTCAGAGCAACGCTTAGCTCGATTTAGAAGGGTAATCTTTGCCGAAGTCTAAAGGGTTTTCGTCACATCTGAATACGCAGCGACAATCAACGGGGGTTCGCCCGTTGATTGTTTTGTGCCTGGTTTCGATTTTGCTCCTTACGTTTTATATTCGTGAGGGCGAAAGCGGACCTATTCACTCGGTTCGCGGTGCCGTCTCCGTGGTGACCACTCCTGTTCGGGTCCTCGGTTCCCTTGTCGCCACGCCCTTTAATGCTGCAGGCAATGTCATGGGCAACCTCACCGCCTCGCAGGAGACCCTCTCAGAGCTTAGAGAGCAGAATGCCGAGCTGACTGCTCAGGTTGCAGAGCTTTCTGAGTCCAAGAAGACATCTGAGCGCCTGGAGTCCTTGCTTAATCTTCAGTCCACGTACAGCCTGACCTCCACCGCCGCCCGCATTATCGGTAATTCTTCCGATGCCTGGTCGCGTGCTGTCACCATCGACAAGGGTACGGCGGCCGGTTTTTCGTGCGGAATGGCCGTGTGCAACTCCGGTGGCGTTATCGGACAGATCGTGGAGGTTTCGGCTACAACTTCTACCGTTCAGCTCATCACCGACGAGGGCTCTGGTGTTTCGGCGATGATTCAAAGCACACGTGCACAGGGTATGTTGCAAGGTCAGCCCGATGGTTCCTTGCGCCTTTCGTACGTTTCAACCGAATCGGATGTGAAGGTGGGCGACATCGTTATCACCTCGGGTATCGGTGGCGTGTATCCCAAGGGTTTGCCTCTCGGTACCGTTTCTTCTGTCGAGAAGTCTGACAATGATGTCTATTACACCATTGTGGTGAGGGCTCAATCTACTGCGGAGAATAACGAGGAAGTCCTTGTGATTACTTCTCTCACCGATGACCAGATAGCATCCGATCAAGACGTTGCCAGTGCAAACAAGAGCGGTGCGGTTACGTCCACCAGCACAAAAGACGAAGATTCTTCTGAAGACTCGTCTGACGATTCAGAATAGGGAGGGGATGTGTACATGCAACTCAAAGATACGGGCAAAACTCGTTCGGCTACTGTTGCCCTTTGTATTGCCGCCGTCGCCCTCCAGATCGGTTTTGCCCCTCAGATCGAGGTGATGGGCGGCAGAATCAATTTCATGCTTATCCTTGCATGCGTTTTTATCTTAAGCGGCGATACGCATCGTGCAACAATCGCTGGCTTTTTCTGCGGCATTGCATATGATTTGACGGCATCGGTTCCCGTTGGCCTTATGTCTCTTATACTGACGGTGGCATGCTTTATCTCGAGCGGTATGTTCCGTGGCGTTCAGATTGGCCTTAATCCCAATGCGTTTCGCTGTGCTGCAATCGTGATGTTTGCCGTTAACGTTCTTTACGGTTTGCTCCTCTTCTTCATGCACGTGCAGACCGATCTGTTCTGGGCAATTATCGGCCACGGCCTTTCGAGCACTCTCCTCTCACTCCTTGTTGCGGTTCCCTTTTTTGTCCTTGCCGGCAGTGCGCTTTCCCAAGGCGGCTTTTCTGCCCGTTCCCGCGGAACGCGCTATAAGGGCCTTCGCTAGGGGCTCATATCGTGGATGCTAAAATTTTTGTCATCATCACCGGCGCCATCCTGGTGATTGCCATTTTGGTTTCGCTTGTGATGATGCGTCGCAATCCAAACCGATTTACGTACGACACCGCTCACGGTACGCGTCCGCGTGCCTCGGAAGGGGAGGGCAATACTTCCCAGGTTGCCTTCAAGGGTCGATTCACCATGCTTGCTGCTGGCGTCGGTGCTGTCTTTGCTGCGATCTTCGCAAAGCTTTGGAGCATGCAGATGGTCTCCTCGGATTATTATGAGGGGCTTTCAAATCAAAATCAGACCCGTACGGTAACGACGCCCGCTCCGCGCGGTCGCATTCTCGACCGAAACGGTACGCCTCTTGTCACCAATCGTCCGTGCTTGACCGTTGCCGCGTATCGCTCGCTTGCCGAAGATACCGTCACCGTTCGGCATCTTGCAAATGTGCTCGGTATGCCCTATATCGCCGTCAAGCGCAATATCCAAAACTATAACGAGAGCGCTCAGAGCCTGCATACCGTTGCCTCGGATGTTCGGCGATCCACGGTTGCGTATATTCAAGAACATGCCTCGTTTTTCAATAATGTCGAGGTCGTCGAGCGCACCGAGCGTTACTACCCGTATGGATCGCTTGCCGGTCATCTGCTTGGATATACGGGTACCATTACGAGCGAACAGCTCGAAAAGCAAAATGATGATGAGAACAAAAGTGCTGGAACGATTGCCTATAAATCGGGCGATATCGTTGGCCAGACCGGCGTCGAGCTGCAGTACGAGCGCTTGCTTCAGGGCATTCGCGGCGAGCAGACTGTTCAGGTGAATGCCGCAGGTGCAGTGACCGGTCGCTCTGGTGCCGTGCCGGCAGAACCTGGCAGCGACGTTAAATTGACCATTGATCTTTCGATTCAGCAGGCTTGTGAGAACGGTCTTGCTCATGCAATTGAGATTGCGAAGCAAAACGGGCATAACACGAATCGTGGCGCCTGCGTATGCCTCGATTGCACCAATGGCGAGATCTTGGGAATGGCAAGCGCGCCTGAGCTCGATCCTTCGGTCTTTATCGGTGGTGTCTCAAACGATGTGTGGAACCAGCTGAACAGCGAAGATAACGGGTTGCCTATGATCAATCGTGCTATCTCCGGTCAGTACATGTCGGCGTCGACCATCAAGCCTCTTTCTGCGCTGGCTGCTCTCAAACATGGCATTTTCACCGAGACACAGACAACGGTGTGCAGTGGCTGGTGGACTGGTTTTGGCGAATCGGATGGCAAGTGGTGCTGGCTCCATTCCGGTCACGGCACGATGAATCTTCGTAACGGTATCGTCCATTCCTGCGACCCCGTGTTTTACGACATCGGAAAGGGCTTTTTCTACGATAAAGATAATCCCGAGGGATTGCAGGAAATGTATCGCAGCTGGGGACTTGGCTCTTCGACGGGTGTGGATCTGGGCGGCGAAGCCGCAGGTCGCGTTCCCGATGCCGAGTGGAAATCTGAGTATTTCTCTAGCTGGAGCGAGTCTGACCGTACTTGGAACGGTGGCGATATGACCAATATCGCTATCGGCCAGGGTGACATCTTGGTTACTCCCTTGCAGATGGCTTGCGTATACGCTGGCATTGCAAACGGGGGCAAGGAGTATGTGCCGCATGTATTCTTGTCTGCTGTCTCTCGTGACGGCGAAGGGGATACTGTGACGTATAAGCCAAAAGAGCGCCTAAAGGGAGATTTCAAAAAAGAGTCTCATCTTAATCTTGTGAGAGATGGACTGAAGGGCGTTATCTACGAGGAGTCTTCTGACCAAGCCTCGCATTTCACGAGCTTGAGCACGACCGTGGCGGGTAAATCCGGTACTGGTCAGAAAACGAACGAGGATGATTATTCCTGGTTTATTGTCTATGCGCCCTATGATGACCCTAAATATGTCGTTGCCTCGCTTGTCGAGGAGGGCGGCTTCGGTGCCACGGCTTCACTGTATGCTGTGCGCGATGTCCTTGGTGCGATATACGGCGAGCCCGATACCGCAGGCACTACTGCAGGCGATGGCGCACGATAAGGAAGGAGGGGAGACCCATGGCTCAACGCGCAGTTTCGACAAAAGATGCATTGAAGCATGTCAATAAACGAATAGGCCAGGCGCGCGGTTCGCTGCGTCGTCAGATCAGTCTTCCCGTCCTCTTTGGTGCCGCGGGCCTTGTTGCATTTGGCTGTCTTATTATCTGGACTGCTTCTCTTACCATTTCTGCCGCATCTTTTTCGCGGCACCTGATTGGTATTGGCTTGGGTACCATCCTTGCCCTTTTCTGCTGGAAGACCGATTTTCGCGGTCTTTCCAATATCACGACCGTCCTTATGGTCATAGATATCATCGTCATTTTCTTGCCCTATGTTCCTGGTCTTTCTTACAGTGCGAAGGGCATGACGGGATGGATTCAGATCCCTTTAATCCATTTGACATTTCAGCCGGTAGAGCTTGTCAAAATCATCACGGTTTTTATCGTGGCCGCGCTTGGAGCCCAGTATAACGGGCGCATTGATTCCGTTCGTAATTATGTGAAACTCTGCGGCATGCTTGCCATTCCGTTTTGCTGCGTGCTTATCGCTGGCGACCTTGGAAGTGGCCTCGTTGTTTTTTTCTCTGGTGCCATCATCATTATGATGAGCGGCCCGCGTAGGGAGTGGGTGCTTTCGACCATCGCCATCCTTATTGGCCTCGTTGCCTTGCTGCTTGCTGCGGATTCGCTGGTTGATAGCATTGTGGGGCGCGATGTCTTGCTCAAGGCCTATCAGATGAATCGTTTGCTGGTCTTTCTCGATCCTACGGCTGATACCACGGGTGCGGGTTACAACCTGATGCAATCGCTTATCGCCGTTGGCTCCGGTGGCTTTTTTGGCAAGGGTATCGGAAATGCAACGCAGTCTGCTTCGGGTTTTCTTCCGGAGGCACACACCGACTTTATTTTTGCCCTTACGTCCGAAGAGTTCGGATTTGTCGGAGATCTTTTGCTGCTCTCCCTGTTTGCCCTTTTGATTTTTTCGACGATCCGTGTTGCCTACAAGAGCGACTCTTTATTCTTGCGCCTTGTTGCCGTTGGCATTGTGGGCATTTGGACGTTTCAAGTTCTTGAAAATGTTGGCATGTGCATTGGGCTTATGCCAATCACCGGCATTCCTTTGCCTTTTATTAGCTTTGGTTCGAGTTCGATGCTGATGCAGCTTGCTAACGTCGGTATCGTACAATCCGTATGGAGACATCGCACACAGGCCCGGTAGAAAGGAGCGCTTATGCGTGTTCCCTTGAATAAAATCGCCGATATGGCAAAGCTCGGTGCTACAACGGTTAAACAATCTGACGATCCCGTACGTGTTGCGGTTATCGTTGACGATACGGCGACGCCTTTTCTTATCCAGACGGTGCGCGATGCGTTTGTCCCGCAAACCACCTCTGCTATCGTTCGCGTATCGCGTATTGCCGATTTCGATGCTGCGCTGAAACGCGATACCGACATCGTGCTTGTTCTGACGTGTGGATCCGATGCGTTGCAAGACGCCGTGCAGCGCATTGTTATCGCCGGTGCCCCTGTGGCTGTTCTCTGCGAATCGAGCGTTGAGGTGCCGTTTATCGAACAGGATACAAAGATGCTCGGTCTTGTTTCGGCGACGGATGAGACCACGCTTCTCGAAACCCTCGCCCGCTGGATTCTCGATCACACGGAAAAGCAGACGGCGTTTGCGGCAAACTTCCCCTTCATGCGCATTGCCGCCGCAAATCGTGTTGTCACCTCGAGTATGCTCACCAATATGGCGACGGGTGCCCTCGTCTTTGTTCCGGGGGCTGATTATCCCGTTATGGTGGCGGCCCAAATCGGCATGATGATCCAGCTTGCTTCAATCTTTGGTAAGCCGCTTTCCTTTGATCGTGTCTACGATGCGGCGGGCATTCTCGCATCCGGCTTGGGGGTGCGTGCGATTACTCGCCAACTCTGTCGTAGCGCCGGACATTATGCCTTCGCTGTCAAGGCCGTTATGGCCGCTGGCGGCACCTATGCTATGGGTCGGGCGCTTTGCTCCCTGTACGAAAGCGATATCGATTATTCGCGTGCGAATGACGCTGTGTCTTCGTTCGTTTCTTTTGTTAAACGCAATCTATCGACCAAGGATGCTCAGCAAGACGCGGTCGACATGACCGCCTAGAGGATTGTATCGTGAGAATTCCATACGAAGACAGATTCAGTGACTTGGAACCGCTGCTTGCTCGCGTTGAAAAACCGAGCCGCTATATCGATCATGAATGGGGCACGCTTAGTTCTGCAGAGGCCGATTACCGTGCCTGCCTGATCTATCCCGATGTTTACGAGGTCGGTTTGCCCAATCAAGGTCTTACCATCCTGTATAACATCTTGAACCATCAGGAGGGTATTTCCTGCGAGCGCGCCTATCTGCCCTGGATCGACATGGCCGATGCCATGCGTGAAGCCAATGTGCCCCTTCTTTCCCTTGAGGGGGCGGCACCGCTCGCTTCGTTTGATGTCGTGGGCTTTCATATTCCGCATGAAATGGCCTGTACAAATTATCCTGAAGCGCTCGATCTTGCGGGCATTCCGCTTTTTGCCAAAGATCGCGATGAAGACGATCCGCTTATCATTGCGGGTGGCCCTTCCGTTTACAATCCCGAGCCGGTCGCGGCCTTTTTCGATGCCATCTTGATTGGCGAGGGCGAGGAATCCTTAGTTGAAGTCTGCCGTACACATCAGCGCCTAAGAGATGCTGGCGCCTCTCGTATCGAAATTCTTCGTGCGCTTGCGCTTGTGCCCGGCACCTACGTACCGGCACTCTACGAGGAATGCCATGATGGTCCCTGTACAGAGCATGGATACGTGGTGCCCAAGCAGGGGGAGGATGTTCCCTCCGTTGTATACAAGCGCGTCATTGCCGATTTCTCCTCGACAAACCCGGTCCCGCAAACCGTGATGCCCTATGCGCAGCTCGTTCATGACCGTCTTTCCGTTGAGGTGCTGCGCGGTTGCGCCCGTGGATGTCGTTTTTGTCAGGCAGGCATCACATATCGACCTGTGCGCGAGCGCACTCCCGACCAGGTTGTCTCTGCTGTCATGGGGGGCCTTAAGGACACCGGCTACGATGAGGTCTCTCTCACCTCGCTTTCAACGACCGATCATTCCTGCTGCTCGCAGATTCTGGCGCGTCTCAATCGTCGTCTTGCCGATACCGGTATTCGCGTGTCCATTCCTTCCCAGCGTCTTGATTCCTTTGGTGTCGACATGGCGCTGCAGGTGGCGGGGGAGAAGAAGGGCGGTCTCACCTTTGCTCCCGAGGCAGGTAGTCAGCGCTTGCGCGATGTTATCAATAAAAACGTGACCGAGAACGATCTTGAGCGCGCAACTCGCGCCGCCTTTGAAGCCGGCTGGCGTCGCGTCAAGCTCTATTTCATGATGGGTTTGCCTGGTGAGCGTGACGAGGATATCGTCGCCATAGCGAATCTCGCCGATAAGACCTATGAGCTCGCTCGCGAGGTTGTTCCTAAGGCCCAGCGTGGAAATGTATCCGTTTCCATTTCATGTTCCGTTTTTATCCCCAAAGCGCAAACTCCGTTCCAGTGGTGTGCCCAGACGCCTGACGAAGAGGTCAAACGTCGCCAGCAGCTGCTGCTTGCCAGTGTTAGAAACCGTGCCGTTCGTGTGCACTATCACGATGCGGACACTTCGCTTCTCGAGGCGGTTCTTTCTCGTGGTGGCAGGGATATCACGCCTCTTATCGTCGGTGCCTGGAAGCGCGGTGCGCGCTTTGACGCTTGGACTGAGCAGTTTGATCTTTCGCGTTGGGAGGATGCGGCTGCCGAGCTTGGCATCGATCTTCGCGCCGTGGCTTCGACGCCGTTCGATCTTGACATGCGCCTTCCTTGGGAGCACGTGAGCCCCGGTGTCAAACGCGGTTTTCTTGAACGCGAATACCGAAAGTCCCTTGAGGGTGAGACCACACCCGACTGTACGCGTACCTCGTGCACCGGTTGTGGAATCTGTCCTACGATTCATGCCTCGAACGTTTTGGTGGGTGAGCGCGGATGAGCGACCCTAATGCACAATCTCTGTTCCGCTTGCGCGTGCGCTATCGCAAGACGGGGCGCCTGGCCTATCTGGGCCACCTGGAGGTCATTCATACTATCGAGCGTATTGTGCGCAGGGCGGGGTTGCCCTATGCGGTGACCCAGGGCTTCTCGCCCCATATGCGTGTCGGGTTTTCCTCGGCACTCCCTGTGGGCACGAGTTCGACCTGTGAATGGTACGACCTGTTCTTGACCGACTTAATTCCTGCCCCAGAGGCGTTTGAGCGCCTTCACGCGGCCTCTCCGGCCGATTTGGCTCCCGACCTCGCTGCATATATCGATGTCAAGGCACCGGCGCTCACGGCGCAGATTACGCGTTGCGAATATCGCGTTATGCTCCATATGGCCGCCGCCTACGAATCACGTGGTGAAGCCATTGCCGGTATTATCGATACGTTGCTCTCGGAGGGTCCGATCGAGTATCAGCGCGGACGTAAGTTCAAGAAGCTTGATCTTGCGGGCACCATCGCTTCGTTTGACGTCGCCCGCGAAGATGCCAAAACGATGGTTCTCACGTTGGACACGCGTGTTTCCAATGAGGGGGCGCTTCGCCCCGAGATTCTTCTCGCCGCGCTCGATCGACGTCTTGTTGGGGGACTATTTGCGTCCGAGCCGATTGTCTCGACGGGTATTCAAGACCTTATTTCTATCGAACGATATGATGTTTGTCGGATTTCTCAGCATATTGAGGACGAAAACGCTACACTGAGACCCGTACTCGAGGTGTTCGATGTGCCGTCCAGACCCGTCGCGGCAACGCATGTGCCGTCCTTGTGAATTAGCAGGGAATTCTTTCTCTCAATTCGTTGACGGGTGCATACGCACCTGTTACTATATTCGGCTGTTGCACTAACTGATGCATGAAGGGCAAAATAATGTACGCAATCGTTACAACTGGCGGCAAGCAGTATAAGGTCGCCACCGATGATGTTCTGAACGTCGAGAAGATCGACGGCGAGGTTGGCACTAAGGTCACCCTGCCGGTCGTTTTCCTGAATGACGGCAAGAAGATCGTTACCGATCCTGCCAAGCTTGCGAAGGCTAAGGTCACTGCTGAGATCGTCGAGCAGTTCAAGGGCGAGAAGCAGCTCGTCTTCAAGTTCCATAAGCGTAAGCGCTATCGTCGCCTCAAGGGCCATCGTCAGCAGCTTACCCGTCTGAAGATCACCAAGGTCCAGGCCACGACGCGTGCTCGCAAGGCCGCTGCCACCACCGAGGCAGCCGCTGAGGCACCCGCAGCCGAGTAGTCTCGCACGAGAACTGTAAGAAAGTAGGTAATAGACATGGCACACAAAAAAGGTCTTGGCTCGTCTCGTAACGGCCGCGACTCCCGTGGTCAGCGTCTGGGCTGCAAGCGCTTTGCCGGTCAGACTGTAACCACCGGTACTATCCTCGTCCGTCAGCGCGGTACGCACATCCACCCCGGCGCCAATGTCGGTCGTGGCAAGGATGATACCCTGTTTGCTCTCGTCGACGGTACCGTTGAGTACTCGCATGGCGTTAAGCATCGCGTCAGCGTTCTTCCGCTGGTCGAGGCTTAATCGCACCCTTCATCTCAAGCATCTATGGGAGACCCTTGCCCGCGAAGGACAAGGGTCTTTCTTTTATGAGAAAGGTATCCGATGTCTCAGTTTACCGATATCTGCCGTATCAACGTTAAGGGCGGCGACGGCGGCGCTGGCTGCATGTCCTTTAGACGCGAGGCCTACGTGCCTAAAGGCGGTCCTGACGGCGGCGACGGCGGCCGCGGCGGCAACGTAGTGATCCAGGCTACGTCTCAGCTGTCTTCTTTGGTCGACTACCGCTTCAAGCATCATTTCCGTGCAGAGCGCGGCACACATGGTCAGGGTTCGCGTCGAGACGGAAAATGCGGTGAAGATCTGATTCTGAAGGTGCCAATGGGTACAATCGTGCGCGAGCTCGATCCCGAAACGCAAGAACCTCTTTATGTCGTCGCCGACCTTACGCATGATGGCGAGTACGTCACGGTTGCTCCCGGTGGATGCGGAGGACGTGGAAACACGCATTTCGTGACCTCGACGCGCCGCGCTCCCGCCTTTGCCGAAAAGGGTGAGCCTGCAGAGGAGCATTGGATCGAGCTCGAGATGAAGCTCATGGCCGACGCCGCCCTTGTTGGTATGCCAAGTGTCGGCAAATCGTCCTTGATCGCGCGCATGTCTGCCGCACGTCCCAAGATTGCCGACTATCCGTTTACGACGCTCGTTCCCAATCTTGGTATGGTGCGCGCCGGCGACTATTCTTATGTCGTCGCCGATGTTCCGGGTCTTATCGAAGGCGCAAGTGGCGGTCGCGGCCTAGGCCATCAGTTCCTTCGCCATATCGAGCGCACCGCGCTTATCATGCACGTTATCGATGTTACCGGTAGTTTTGAAGACCGAGATCCGCTTGAGGACTATCGCGTTATCAACGATGAGCTTGCAGCGTATGCCTCTGAGCTTGCCGAGCGCCCGCAAATCGTTGTTGCCAATAAATGCGATGTGAGCGGCATGACCGAGCGCGTTGCTGCTCTTCGTCAGGCGGCAACGGCCGATGGCCATATGTTCTTTGCGGTTTCGGCTCTTACCGGTGCAGGCCTCAATTCCTTGATGCTTTCCGTTGGCGAACAAGTTTCTAAGCTTCGACAGGAGCTTGCCAAAGATGCTCCTGCCGAAGAAGTCGATACCGAGCAGTGGGAGCGTGTCCGCCATGAGCGCGATAGGCGCTTTAGGGTTGTGCCCGAGGGCGATGGTATTTGGCGCGTTCTTGGTCGTGGCATCGAGCGCATGTGCGTTCAGACCGACTGGGAAAATGAGGATGCCATCATCTATCTGCAGCATCGTCTATCCCGTATTGGCGTCGACGATGCCTTGGAGAAAGCAGGTTGTCGCGCGGGCGATGAGGTTCGCATTACGGGCTATTCATTTGCATATGAAGGCGCCCTTGACGATATCGAGGACGAAGTGTTCGAAGACACCGACTTCGCGGTCGAACCCTCTCTCGATGACGGGGAAATCGATGGGTAGCATTTCTCATCTTCCCGAGCTTGGGGCCGATCCTGAACGTGAATATCGATTGGGGATTATGGGTGGAACTTTCGACCCCATCCATTTCGGTCACTTGGTAACTGCAGAGCAGGCGAGGGAGGCGCTTTCGCTTGACCTCGTCTTGTTCATGCCCGCCGGTTCTCCGGCGTTTAAGCAGAATTCCTCTGTTACCGATGCCGAGGACCGATATGCTATGACGTTGCTTGCCACGGCGGCAAACCCCGCTTTCGACGCAAGTCGATTCGAGATCGATCGCGAGGGCATCACATACACCATCGATACTCTCGAGGCGCTGCGGGCGCATTATCCCTTAAACGTCAAGCTCTATTTCATCACGGGTGCCGACGCCGTGCTCGATATCATGACTTGGCATGATGCGGAGCGCATGGCCAAGCTTGCTACGTTTATCGCCGCTACGCGCCCCGGTTATGACATCAACCATGCTTGCGAATGCATCGAGGCGAGCGGAATCGAGTTCAATGTTCGCTATATCGAGATTCCCGCTCTGGCAATTTCCTCTACGAACATTCGCGAGCGCATCCGTCATGGCAAAAGCGTGCGGTATCTGACCTCTGAGCCTGTGATTGGCTACATTCACAAGAATCGGCTCTACAATACAGATTCACGTGAGCGCGTGGATGCGCTGAGAACTGTCGGGGAGGGGTGAATGATCGTGGCCGATATCCAAAATGCGACCGAAGATGAAAAGCTTCGTTATTTAACTCGCATGCGTGAGCTTTTGAGCGTTCGCATGGAAGAGGTCAAGCCTCGTCGCTATAAGCACTCGCTTGGTGTTGCGCGAACTGCCGCGCACCTTGCTGAGGTGTATGGGGTCGATTCATTTTTGGCCGAGGCTGCCGGGCTCGTCCATGACTGGGACAAGGTGCTCGACGACAGCGAGCTGTTGGCGCGTGCAGCTCAGTACCGCATTCGACTTGCGGGATCGCCTACCTATAGCACCCCTTTGCTCCATGGTCTTGTTGCAGCTGTAGAGCTGCCTCATATATTTCCCGAGCTCCCTGAAGAGGTTTGGCAGGCGATTGCGCGTCATACCGTTGCCGCCGTTGATATGACCCCACTCGATATGGTTGTATTCATTGCTGATGCCATTGAGCCCATGCGACAGGGCGATTATGCCGATGAGCTTCGTGCTCTTGTGGGTAAAATCTCCCTTGAAAGCCTTTTTTTCAAGTGCTTTTCCCAAGGCCTCTCGTTTGTCATCTCTACCGGCCGCTACCTCTATCCCACGGCCATTACCATTTACAATGCCTATGCTACGAAAGGATTCGCATGACCGATTCGATCGATATGTCTGCACCCATTGCCGACGCTGACCAGTTTGCCGTAGACTCCGAACGCTCTGCCGCCTCTTTGTCGTCTTCGGGTGTCGACGCTGCCTCCGTTGCCCGTCGTGCAGCACAGGCTGCATTTGATAAGAAGGCAGAAGATGTCTGCGTTCTTGACCTTACTGAGCTTTCCGATGTCTGTGATTACTTTGTTATCGCTACGGGCTCCAACGCCCGTCAATGCGATGCGGTGATTGACGAGGTTGAAGAGAAGGTTGCCGAAGCATTTTGTGAGCACCCCTTCTCCATCGAGGGACGTGACGAGAAGACCTGGATTCTTATGGACTACGGTTCGGTCGTCGTTCACGTTTTCACGCCTGAGGCTCGCGACTTCTATCGCCTGGAAAAGCTTTGGGGAGATGCTCCCCAGCTCGACGTAGAGCTCGTCTAATCCTCTTTGTGCATATACTTATCTTTTCGCACGATATCGCCATCGAAGCGGGCGGCACGGCCAAAACCTACCGCCCCTTCGCCAAATTTTTCACGCACCTGGTCTATCGTCACCGATAGCTTGCGACGCTCAGAGGTTTGTGCCCCACGCTCATCAAGCGTGCAAAATAGGTCGGTTTGGACTTCTTTAGGGCTGTCGAAATCACTCATGGCGAGGCCGGCCAGGCGTACATGCATGCCTTCAGACCAAACCGACGAAAGCAAGCTAAGGGCTACGGGCACAAAGACGTTTTCGTCATCGGTGGGGTGGGGAAGCCTTCGTTGAATGGTTTTTCCTGCTCCCCAGCTGTATTTCAGCTTTAAGGTGACCGTATTGCCTAATAGGGCTTTTCGGCGCATGCGGCGTGCAATTGATTCACCAAGCAGCACAATGGCTGCTTCAATGTCTGCGCGTTCGATAAGATCATGGGCAAAGGTCCGCTCGTTGCTTACCGATTTGACGTCTTCAGGCGCATCGATGGGGGAGACCGCACTTAGCTCCCGGCCTTGTGCGCGCTCGCGCATGAGGTCTGCGTTTACGCCAAACACTGCAATCAAATCGCTTTGCCGCGCACTTGCAATGGCTCCAAGCGTTCGTATGCCACGTTCGTTGAGCATTCGCTCTGCCGCGGCTCCGATTCCGCTCATTGCACGTACTGGCAGAGGGCTCAAAAATGCTCGCTCGGTTCCCGGTATGACAATTGTCAGGCCATGGGGTTTGTCGCGCTCGCTTGCGATTTTGGCTACTGTTTTGCTTGATCCTAGGCCAATGGAGCAGGTAATCCCCAGCTTGGAGACACGCGCCGAGATACGCTTGCAGATTTCGACCGGGTTTTCGGTATTGAATCTGCCCGGGGTGACATCGAAGAAGGCTTCATCAATCGATACCTGGTCAACATAGGGTGTCTCATCGGCGAGAATCGCCATAACCTGAGCGCTCATCTCCCGATATCGAGCGAAATTCCCCTTAGTCCAAAAGGCATGAGGACAGAGTCGTTGGGCCTGCGCGGAGGACATTGCGGAGTGAACCCCGAACATGCGTGCCTCATACGATGCGGTTGACACCACCCCGCGCGACTCGGGTGGCCCCCCGACGATGACGGGTTTGCCGCGCCATTCGGGATGGTCGAGCTGCTCGACGCTTGCAAAGAAAGCGTCGAGGTCCAAAAGCCCGATGGCTTGTCCACGCCACGCACCGAAGAGCGAATCGAATGCGTTGTCTAAATCGTATGTATGTTCGGTATCCATGAAGCAAGTATAACGCGATTACGTGGAAACCCTTGCATTTTGTCGATTCATGGTTAAGATATGAAAACGCTGTCGTTCATACCGAAGAAGTTTCTCTCACGACTTCACCTGCTCCGAACGATGGCGTATCATTACAAATCGTTTGTTTGTTGTTGCAGCTCAGCTGCTTGGTTGGAGGAGTTTTCATTGGCAGTCAAAATCCGCCTCGCTCGTCATGGTTCTAAAAAGCGTCCGTACTACCGCGTAGTCGTTGCTGATTCTCGCAGCCCGCGCGATGGTCGTCTGATCGAGGAGGTCGGCCGTTACAACCCGCTGACCACGCCCAAGACCATCAATCTCGATCTCGAGAAGATCGCCGACTGGCAGACCAAGGGTGCTCAGCTCACCGACGCCGTTGCCGCTCTGGTGAAGGCCGCCAACGAGGGCGAGAAGGCCGCTGCTGCCCCCAAGAAGTCCAAGAAGCAGCTCGCTCGCGAGGCTGAGGAGGCCAAGAAGGCCGCCGAGGCTGCTGCTGAGGCCGCTGAGGCTACCGAGGAGTAACGTTGTCCGAGGAGCTCAACGCAATCGAGGATGAGCTTGAGGTTTCGAGCACTGACGAAGAGATGGTTTCCGATCGCATTGCCGATTTGGTTGAATATCTTGTTGTCAGCATTGTTGATGATGCCGATTCCGTGAGCCTCGAGGTTATCGACGGCGAGGATTCATCCACGATTGAAGTTAGCGTTGCCGAGCCTGACGTCGCGAAGGTGATCGGCCGTCATGGTCGCACCATCAAGGCGGTTCGCACGCTTGCGCGCGCACTTGCTGCGCGTCTTGAAACGTCAGTCGAAGTCGAAGTCTTGGGATAAGCCTTGGCTGTTCGTTACCGCAACATAGCTCGTGTGGTGCGTCCGCACGGGTCAAAAGGGGAGGTTCTCGTGGCGCCGCTGCGAGGCCTTCCCTTCCTTTTGAAAAAAGGGCTCACCTGCGCTCTGACGCCGCCTGCGCTTGACCGCGATCGATTCTGCTCCATCAGGTCTCTTTCGTGTGGTGGCTCTGAGGCGCTCGTTTCTTTTAGCGGTGTCGATTCGCTCGATGCTGCCGAGGCAATTGCCGGATGCTATGTTCTTGTAGCAGAAGATGAACTCGATCTTTCGCCCCTTGATCATTCGATAGATGATTTGATTGGGAGAAAGGTCCAGGATTCCCGTTACGGCTATCTGGGTGTTGTTACCAAAGTTATCTGCACGCCGGCAAATGATGTTTGGACTATCGACGAGGGTCCTTTTGGGGAGCTCCTCATTCCTGTCATCGATGAGGTGATTGATTCGATTCCCGATGACGGCCCCATCCATACCTCTATCATGGACGGTATCGTTACCGAGAGCGAACGTGAGGACGCTTGATGATCATCGAAACCCTTTCCGTTTTCCCCGAGATGTTCGATACCGTGATGTCGACATCCATTTTGGGACGTGCTAAGGCATCTGGGCTCTTTCAATTTCATGCATATAACCTTCGCGACTGGACGCACGACCGCCATCGTACGGTCGATGACGAGCCTTACGGCGGCGGACAGGGTATGCTCATGAAAGTTGAGCCCTTGGCCACAGCCATCGAGGATATCGCCTCCACGGGTCCTCGCCCCCATGTCATTTTCTTTACACCGTGCGGCATGCCTTTTAACCAGCAAGTCGCCGAGCGACTCTCGCATGAGGAACGTATCTTGATGGTTTGCGGGCGTTATGAAGGCATGGACGAGCGTGCATATGAGTATGCCGATGAGCGCTTGAGCATTGGTGATTATGTTCTGACGGGCGGCGAGCTCCCTGCAATGGTCGTTGCCGACTCCATTGTGCGACTTTTACCGGGTGCACTTGGTGACGAAATGTCGAATGTCGATGAATCCTTTGCGACGCAGGCGGGCGGTGGGCTCTTGGAATATGAGCAGTACACGCGACCTGCAACGTTTAACGGCAATAGTGTCCCCGATGTCCTTCTTTCGGGCGATCACGCGAAGGTCGATACGTGGAGGCGGAAGAATGCTATCGAGCGTACTTGTCGTTGGCGCCCCGATCTTATCGACACCGCCGACCTTTCGCCTGAAGAGACCCGTTTTGCCCGTGAGCTTATCGAGCGATATCATGTTATTCCCTCTGAATAGCGAGAATTGGAGCCATCGTGACGCCGCATAACGGTTCTTTCCTCCGAAGTCTTGCGGAATGGCTGATCGTCATTGTCATTGCCTGCGCCGCAACCTTTCTCATCCGTTCTTTTATCATTGAGCCGTACGTTGTTCCCACGGGATCGATGGAGTCCACCATCGAAATCGGCGATCAGGTCCTTGCCGAAAAGGTAACGGTTGAGCTTGGTCGGGGAGTGCGCACGGGTGACATCGTCGTCTTTCATAACCCCGACTCCAGCTCTGAGCACGACGTGCTTGTCAAGCGCGTCGTCGCGCTTGGAGGACAAACTGTCGATATGAAAGATGGGATTCTTTATGTTGACGGCCAGGCGCTCGATGAGCCGTATGTGGCAGGGGAGTCTTGGCCGCTTGCCGCACAGGCCGATGGGATAACGGTGACGTTTCCGTATACGGTGCCCGAGGGCAGCGTATGGGTTATGGGCGACAACCGTGAGAACTCCGCCGACTCTCGCTATTTTGGAGCGGTGAGCCAGGAGAATATCATCGGCGTGGTCGTTTTGCGCTACTGGCCCTTGAATCGTTTCGGCACCCTGTAAAAATAACGCATCATCTTAAAAGTTTGACCCGAGCCGTGCGTATTCGCTCTGCACTTGGGCTACCATAGCAAACCGTATGAACCAATCGTGAATCGAGGGGATTTTGGGTATGGAGAAAAACGCTCTCACGTTCCAAGAAATCATCTTGCGTCTCCAGCAGTATTGGGGAAAACAAGGCTGTGTCATCATGCAGCCGTATGACTCCGAGGTTGGTGCGGGTACGTTCCATACTGCAACCCTGCTGCGTTCCTTGGGCAAAGATTCCTGGAGGGCCTGCTATGCGCAGCCGTGCCGTCGTCCAGCCGACGGTCGTTATGGCGAGAACCCCAACCGTATGCAGCACTATTACCAGTTCCAGGTACTTATTAAGCCTTCGCCTGTAAACAGCCAGGAACTGTATCTTGATTCTTTGGCGGCTATCGGCTTGGATCCAAACGAGCATGATGTGCGCTTCGTTGAAGACGACTGGGAGAGCCCGACGCTTGGTGCCTGGGGCCTTGGCTGGGAGGTCTGGCTCAATGGCATGGAGGTTACCCAGTTCACCTATTTCCAGCAGGTGGGCGGAATCGAGGTCAACCCCGTTCCCGTCGAGATCACCTATGGTCTTGAGCGTATCGCCATGTATGTTCAGGGTGTGAATTCCGTATATGACATCGTGTGGAGCTACTTGCCCGACGGCACGCCCATGACCTACGGAAACGTTTTCCTCGAAAACGAGCGTGAGTTCTCGGCATATAACTTCGAGGTCGCAAATATCGACATGATGCGTCAGAAGTTCGATGATTATGAGGCTGAGTGCCACTCCTGCCTCGATCGCAAGCTGCCGCTTCCCGCTTATGACTGTGTCATGAAGTGCAGCCATGCATTCAATATCCTTGACGCTCGCGGAGCCCTGTCCGCCGTCGAGCGCGCCAATTACATTCTTCGCGTTCGCGCCGTCGCGAAGGCCTGCTGCGAGTCGTATCTCGCCGAAGTGGCCGGTGGCTCCGCCGATAACGCTTCGTCCCAGAAGGAGGCATAGAAACGATGTCTGAAAAGAAAGACTTCTTGCTCGAGATCGGAACCGAGGAGATGCCCTCCGCTCCGCTCATTCACGCTTCGAAGCAGTATCGTGAGCTTTTGTCCAAGGGCCTTGATGATGCCGGTCTCGCTCATGGTGATATCAAGATTATCACCTCTCCGCGCAGGCTCGGCGCGGTCATCGCCGACGTAGCGATCGAGACCGAAGAGGTTCATGAGGTTAAGCGCGGCCCCGCTGCAAACATCGCTTTTGATGAGTCTGGTGCTCCCACCAAGGCGGCGTGCGGCTTTGCACGCAAGTGCGGCGTTGATGCTTCTGAGCTTGTACGTCGTGAGGACACCGATGGACGCGAGTATGTTTTTGCCGAGCGCTTCGTTCCCGCGGCTCCTGCCCAGCCTATTTTGACCGCACTTGCCGAGAATGTCATTTCGTCTCTTGAATGGCCAAACTACCGCTCCCAGCGTTGGGGTTCCGAGAGCGCGACGTTTGTTCGCCCTATTCGTTGGATCTGCGCGCTTCTTGGTAACCAGGTCATTCCGGTACATTATGCGGATGTCGATAGTTCCAATACGACTCGCGGTCATCGTGTTTTAGGTCCGGGGGAGCACGTTGTCGCTTCTCCTGCCGATTACGAGCATGTCCTCGAGGAGAATGGCGTTTTGTCTGCTGAGCGCCGTCGCAAGGTTATCCTGGATGGCATTGCTCAGATTGAAGCGGAGCGTGCTGGTGCCCATGTGGACACGCCCAAGAAGGTCTTCGATGAAGTTGTCAATCTTTGCGAGTGGCCTACAGTTCTCGTTGGCGTTTTCGACGAGGAATTCCTCGCTGTCCCGCATGAGATCATCTGCGAATCGATGCTCTCCAATCAGCGTTATTTCCCCATTTACGATGCGAACGGAAAGCTGACGCGCGAATTTGTCGTTGTTTCCAACACTAAGCCGGAAAACAACGAGCGAGTTATCGATGGCAATGAGCGCGTTGTTCGCGCTCGCCTCTATGATGCCAAGTTCTTCTATGACGAGGACCTTAAGGTTTCGCTTGAGACCTTCCGTTCCCGTCTCGCAAGCGTTGCCTTCCAGGAGAAGCTCGGCAACGTCTTACAGAAGACAGAGCGCATCGAGTCGCTCTCTTTGGCAATTTGCCGCGAGGCGCGTATCGGGGCACATGTTGCATCCGATGCTCAGCGCGCTGCTCATTTCGCCAAAGCCGACCTCGTTTCCTCCGCTGTTGTGGAGTTCACTAACCAGCAGGGTGTCATGGGCGGTTATTACGCGAAGGCTGCCGGTGAATCCGATGAGGTCGCTGAGGCTATCCGCGATCACTATCGTCCTCGTTTTGCAGGCGACGATCTTCCCTGCGGTCTTGCCGGCTGTGTTGTGGCCGTTGCCGATAAGCTTGATACCATCGCTGGTATGTTTGCTATTGGCGAGCCTCCGACCGGTTCCAAAGATCCGTTCGCATTGCGTCGTTCCGCTATCGGTGTCATCAACATCTTGGCAGATCGCCTGCGTTGCGGCTATGTTGCCTTGGTCGATGCTGCTCTTGATGCCTATCTTGAGCAGGGCCTCTCGTTTAATAAGTCTGAAGTCGCACAGAATATCTGCACCTTTATCAAGGGTCGTATGGAGCAGATTGCCCGCGATGCGAAGATTAAGTCCGATACGGTTGCTGCGGTTTCCCGTGGCACCATTGAGGCCCCTGTCGATTTCTTTGCGCTCGCCCATGCACTCGATGATGCTCGTGCCAACGATGCCGAGACGTTTGATAATCTTGCTACGGCTTATGCGCGTGCAAGCCATCTGGCAGATTCGTCGCTGGGTCAAGATGTTGACGAGGTACCTCTTCTATCTGTCGAGCACGACCTTCTTCGTGCAATCGATGCTGCTCAAGATAAGGTTCACGCTGCGATTGATTCCTCTTCCTACGCTGAGGTCATTTCTTCTCTCGCCGAACTGCGTGAGCCTATCGATCGCTTCTTCGACGATGTCCTGGTAATGGATGTAGATGAAACGATCAAGAACAACCGCCTGCGTTTGCTCAATCGTTTCGTTTCCGTTTTCCATGATGTTGCCGACATGGGTGAACTTGCTCGAAAGTAATTTCTTTCGACATATTTTGATATGAAAGCGAATCGCTCTGATATTGAGCGATTCGCTTTCGTTTTATTCCGGCCGCTTGAATCCAATCACTCATGACACCTTAAATCAGGGTAGTATGTCTGTTATATCCACCGAGAGGATAAAGGGGGCAATAATGCCGGATAGTTTTGACGAAACAACGCCCATAGTCCATGTTATCTCCGATTCCCTTGGCGATACTGCTTGCGAGGTCGTGCTTGCCGCTGCGGGCCAATTTGATGAGGGCAGCATTCGCATTTCGCGGTTGCCAAAAGTTTCGCATATCTCTCAGGTGACTTCTTATCTCGATATGCAATCAAAGAAATGCGCGAATAGCGCGGTATTCCATACGATTGTCAATACCGATCTGCGTCATGCTGTGATGGACGAATGCGTAAACCGCAACATCCCCAACGTCGATTTGATGGGTCCCGCAACCTGTATCATTTCCCAGCTTACCGGTAAAGAGCCCCATGGTATTCCTGGTACGATCCACCGAACCGATCAAAGATATTTCAAGCGCATCGAGGCGATGGAGTATTTTGTTGAGCACGATGACGGCAGGGGAGCCGACGATATTCGTGACGCTGACATCGTCTTGCTGGGCATTTCTCGAACTTCAAAAACTCCGCTCTCCATGTATCTTGCTTTTCAGGGGTATCGTGTTGCCAATATTCCCCTTGCACTTGAGATGGAGCCGCCTCAGTCGATCTTTGAAGTCGATCCCATGAGACTATTCGGGCTTCTTTCTACAACGGACGTCATCGCCGACATCCGTGACCGGCGACTGGGGGATGACTATTCGCGAGCTTGGGCCTCTTCTTATTCTGATCCCGAATCTATTACTCGGGAGATGGAAGAAGCTCACAAACTGATGAAACGCCTGGGTTGCTTTGTTATTCGCACCGACCGAAAGGCAATCGAAGAGTCTGCTGCAGAAATCATCGACCACCTTGAAACAGTTCAAGCAGCTCGTGCAGCCAGGGCAAGAAAAAATTCAAAATAGGTATCTACATCAAGTAACCACATGTAGAGCCGTTTACGGTAACTTTCGTTACGGTCGCGGGCCATATCCCTTAATACGAAAGATTTCGTAGGTTTTTGCCTATCATGCTAATTACCCGGACTCCAACTGAGGTCCGGGCTTTTCATACCACGATAGTGCATCAACACAGATGCGATGAAAGGGGATTATCGTGAGCACACAGCAGCGCGTCTACCGTTTTGGTGTTGACGAGCACGGGACCGATGTAACCGAAGGCGCATCGAGCATGAATTATACGCTCGGCGGCAAGGGCGCCAACCTTGCCGAGATGGCGCGCATCGGTCTGCCTGTTCCTCCGGGATTCACCATCACCTGCCAGACCTGCGTCGAGTACTCGGGAGCCAACAACACCTGGCCCGATGGCGCTCTTGACGAGATCGCTCAGGCAGAGGATGATCTCGAGCGTCGCATGGGCAAGAAGCTCGGCGATCCTAACGACCCTCTGCTGGTTTCCGTGCGTTCCGGTGCCCCGTTCTCCATGCCCGGCATGATGGATACCGTTTTGAATCTTGGCCTTAACGACGAATCTGTGCAGGGCCTGATTAAACAGACGGAAAATCCTCGTTTCGCCTGGGATTCCTATCGTCGCTTCATCCAGATGTTCTCGAACGTCGTTCTTGATGTCGATGCTGATCTTTTTGAGAATGCCATTACGCAGAAGAAGGTTGTCGCTGGCGTTCGCAACGACTCCGATCTTTCTGCCGAGGACCTCGAAGAGCTCGTTGCCGAATTCAAGGAGATCTTCTCCTCTCACGTTTCTGCCGAAATTCATCCTGAGCTCGTCGTTGATGGCGAGGTGTGCTTCCCGAGCGACCCGAGCCTCCAGCTTCGCCTTGCCATCCAGGCCGTTTTTGGCAGCTGGATGAATGAGCGCGCTATCCTCTACCGCAAGCAGCACGCAATCTCAGATGATTTGGGCACTGCCGTCAACGTGCAGGTGATGGTTTTTGGTAACAAGGGCGAGACTTCAGCTACCGGTGTTGCCTTTACCCGCAACCCGGCAGACGGAACCAAAGAGTTCTACGGCGACTTCCTTGTCAACGCCCAGGGCGAAGACGTTGTCGCTGGTATTCGCAACACCGAGCCCATCACCGATCTTAAGAAGACCCCCGGTCTTGAAGAGGCGGGCGCCGAGCTCGAGCAGGTTTTCGTGACCCTTGAAAATCACTATCGTGATATGTGCGATATCGAGTTCACAATCGAGCAGGGCAAGCTCTGGATGCTGCAAACTCGCGTGGGCAAGCGTACCGCTACGGCTGCGTTGCGCATTGCCATCGAGATGGTCGAAGAGGGTCTTATCACGCGTGACGAAGCGGTTTCACGCATCGATCCGTCTCAGCTCGATCAGCTGCTCCATCCGCAGTTTGACACCACGGCCAAGGTCGATATTCTCGCTCGCGGTCTCAATGCAAGCCCCGGCGCCGCCGTGGGCAAGGTCGTCTTCTCTTCCGATGATGCCGTCGCGAGCGCAGAGGCGGGCGAGCCGTGCATCCTCGTTCGCTGGGAAACCAATCCCGATGACCTCAAGGGCATGGTTGCCGCAGAGGGCATCCTCACGAGCCACGGTGGCAAGACCAGCCATGCTGCCGTCATCGCGCGCGGCATGGGTACTCCGTGCGTCTGCGGTGTTGAGTCCTTCCGCATCGATGCAGCCAAAAAGGAGGTTCGCGTAGAGGGCACCGATACCGTTCTTCATGAGGGTGACATGATTTCCATCGACGGTGCTCAGGGAATCGTTGTGCTCGGTGCCGTACCGCTGGTTTCGGCCGAGCTTTCCGGCGACCTCGAGACCATTCTGTCCTGGGCAGACGATATTCGCCGCGATGCCTCCTTCGGTCATCTTGTCGGCGTTCGTGCCAATGCGGATAACCCGGAGGATGCAAAGCTTTCTCGCGAACTGGGCGCCGAGGCAATCGGCCTGTGCCGCACCGAGCATATGTTCCTGGGAGATCGCAAGCAGATCATCCAGACCTTCATCCTCACTGACGAGCCCGATGTCCGCCAGCATGCACTCGCCGATCTTCTTTCCGTTCAGACCAAGGACTTCCTCGAGATGTTCCGCGAAATGGACGGCAAAAACGTTATCGTTCGTCTGCTCGATCCGCCCCTGCATGAGTTCCTGGACGATCCGCGTGCCCTTGAGGTCGAGATTGCGCGCGCTGAGGCTGAAGGTGCAACTGCGGAGGAGCTTGCACCCAAGCGCGCCCTCCTGCGTCGTATTGACGGCATGATTGAGTCCAACCCGATGCTTGGCCTTCGTGGCGTGCGTCTTTCGATTGTATTCCCCGATCTGCCTTTGATGCAGGTGAGGGCTATCGCTTCTGCTGCCGCCACTTTGAAGGCTCAGGGCCTCGATCCGCGTCCCGAGATCATGGTGCCGCTCGTCTCTATGACCTCCGAGCTTGCGCAGCTGCGTTCCGTAATCGAACGCGTTATCGACGACGTCGAGCGCGAGAATACTGTTGAGCTTGACATTCCTATCGGAACGATGATCGAGCTTCCTCGAGCCTGCGTTACGGCAAACGAGATCGCTCAGCACGCAGACTTCTTCAGCTTTGGCACAAACGACTTGACCCAAACCACGTTTGGCTTCTCCCGCGATGACGCCGAGTCGAAGTTCATCCCAATTTATCTGCATCGTCACGTTCTCGAGTCCAATCCGTTCGAGACGATTGATGACGGAGTGGTCTCGCTGGTGAAGATGGCTGTCGATCGCGGCCGCTCCACTAATCCCAAGCTTGATCTTGGTGTTTGCGGTGAGCACGGTGGTGATCCCCGTTCTATCAAGAAGCTCTACAAGGCGGGAGTCGACTATGTCTCTTGCTCTCCGTATCGCGTGCCTATTGCTCGACTTGCCGCAGCGCAGGCAAAGCTATCCGATCGCTAGTTGCATCTAGCATCGTTTTGCGATAAAAACGCTTCCCCCTTTCGTACCCCCTCCTCACGGAGGGGGTACGCTGATTTAAGGAACCTCCATAAACTAAGGTTTTGTCGCTATTTCTTCTTGCTTCGCGCAGGTACTTGCGTATAATTACTTTCGTTTGTTCAACTACGTGTCGACATTCGTGTGCGGCACCTCTAGAAGAGTAAGGAAATAACATGGACTACATTCGCGCAATTGAGCGCCAGCAGATCCGCGAGGACATTCCTCAGGTTCGCGTCGGCGACAACGTCAAGGTGCACTACCGCATTAAGGAAGGCGATCGCGAGCGCATCCAGGTCTTTCAGGGCGACGTTATCCGCATGAGCGGTGCCGGTGCTCGCGAGACTTTCACCGTCCGCAAGATCTCCTTTGGCATTGGTGTCGAGCGTACGTTCCCGCTGCACAGCCCCAAGATCGCCAAGCTCGAGGTTGTTCGTCACGGCCGTGTTCGTCGCGCTAAGCTCTATTATCTGCGTGACAAGGTGGGCAAGGCTGCTCGCATCCCCGAGAAGCGCTAAGCACAACTGCGAGTCGGTTGTTAATCGCCTGTTAAAGGACCGCCTCCGGGCGGTCCTTTTTTAATGATAGGAAGTCCCATGGCCAATATGACAAGCTCCGCTCCAGCAGCCGTCATCTCTGCAGAGCTCGCTTCAGCTCAAATCGAGGAACTCGCAGCACTTATCGAGCGCTATCGGGACGATCCGCGCCAGCAGGTTAAAAAAGCCTGTGAGCGCGCTTCGCGTCGTCTTGAAAAAGAACGACGCGAGCAAGAACGCGTCCGTCACATGTATGAACAGATGGTCGAGCTGGGCGGAAACGGCGTTGTGGTTGGTGTCGACGAGGTGGGCAGGGGGTCTGTTGCTGGCCCGCTCACCGTGTGCGCCGTTTGCCTTCCCGCAGAGCCCATCATTTGGGGCATCAATGACAGCAAGCAGCTTACGCCGGCGCGTCGTGAGTTATTGGCGGTCAAGATTGCAGATGTTGCCACCGCTGTAGGCATCTGCCATATTGCTCCGGAAGTGATTGATGAGATTGGCATGGCGGCGGCCCTCAGACGCGCTGTTGCTGGAGCTGTTGAGGATACCGGCCTTGCGCCCGACTGCGTCCTGATGGATGGCAACCCTCTTGGAGCGGTTCCCCAAGAGCGAAATGTCGTCCATGGCGATGCGCATGTTGCCTGCATCGCCGCCGCTTCCATCGTGGCCAAAGTGACTCGTGACGAGATGATGGTTGAGCTTGACGCTGAGTATCCGGGATATCACTTTGCGCAATCAAAAGGCTACGCATCGGCAGAGCATATCCAAGCCATCAAAGAGCAGGGTCTATCGCCTGTACATCGCGTATCGTTTTGTGGCAATTTCTTAGAAACGCAGACTCTTTTCTAGATCATGATTGCGCTCAATTTCTTCTCCGTGCCAGCTTTTGACCCTTTTACCTGGGCTGTTAGATTTGGGGAAGAATCAAAGGACTTTTGATCAAGCCCCCTGTGAGTTCTTGCGGTTTATTGAGGCGCTTCCTCCATCGATACTTCCTCCAACACAGGAAGGAAGTGATCGGTATGTCTACAACGGATCGGCAAGCTGAGCGAATCAGCAATTCAAGGCGCGTCGCGGAGGAAGCTCTTAAAAGCGGCGATGATTTCCCCGAGTTCATTGAAACGCTTACGCCCAAGGAGCTCGGTTATCTAGGTGAGGCGCTTGCGTGTTCATATCTTGAGGAGCGGGGCCTCGAGGTGGTTGAGAGGCAGTACCGCTGTCGCGAGGGCGAAGCGGATATCATCGCTCACGATCTCGATTCGGATGAAATCGTACTTGTCGAGGTTAAAACAAGACGCGCCTCAAGGTCCTCAACGATTGATATATATCCCGAGGAAGCCGTTGATGAAAGAAAGCGCCTTCGGTACGCTCGCATTGCCTCATGCTATGTAATGGAACATTACCCAGTCACATCGCTGCGTTTTGACATTATTGCCATTACGCTGCTGAGCGGGGGTGCTGCGCGCATCACTCACGTTCAGGATGCATTTGAATGGGACGCCCAGCGATGAGCGGGCGCGAAGTTTATGCGATTCACGCCGCCTGTATTCGCGGGGTCGAAGCATTCCCTGTGACGGTTGAGGTTTCGATGGCGGAGGGTATTCCGGGAATCACGATTGTCGGAATGCCCGACTCAACTGTTTTGGAAGCTCGAAGCAGGATTCGCTGCGCATTGCGTTCAACCAGTTTCGAAATCCCTCGCAAGAGCATTACGGTCAACCTCTCTCCAAGCGATATAAAAAAGACAGGGTCCAGTCTTGACCTGCCTATTGCCGTGGCAATATTGGCCCTTTCAAAGCAAATACCGCGTGAAGGCCTCGAAAGCAGCCTCTTCTTTGGGGAGATTGCACTTGACGGCAGCGTCCTTGCCACCCGAGGAGAAGTGCCCTATCAAATTCTTGCTCGAGAGATGGGTCTAGATCTTGTTGGAGGCGAGATGGGTGAGCCTGTTTCGCTTCCAAACGTCAATCGCTATTACGTTCAAAGCATCAGCGCCTTTCGCGGCGGCAAAGATTCGTGGGCGGCCCTTCGCGTTCAACCTCAATTTAGGCAGCGGACACCGGCGGTGTCACTAGATTACGCCGATGTCGTTGGACAGGAAATCGCAAAGCGAGGTATGGTCATCGCCGCTGCAGGCGAGCATGGTTTGATGATGATCGGAACACCCGGCGCAGGAAAAAGCATGCTTGCGCAACGCCTGTGCGGCATTTTGCCGCCGATCGACGATACGGAACTTTTAGAAGCGCTCAGCATTCATTCCGTTATCGGTGAGCCGTTGGAAGATCTGCTTTGCGGGCGACGGCCATTTCGTCGTCCTCACCATAGTCTTTCTGCGGCAGGCCTTTTAGGCGGCAACCGGCCCGTCCGTCCAGGGGAGGCGAGCCTTGCACATGGTGGAGTGCTGTTTCTCGAAGAGATGGGGGAGTGGCCGTCTCATGTGCTTCAAATGCTCAGGCAGCCTATCGAAGAAGGAGTCGTTCGCATTATCCGTGCAGACGGTTCCTATCTTTTCCCGGCGCGTTTTCAATTGCTTGCTGCAAGCAATCCCTGTCCCTGCGGCTATCTCGGTGATCCAGAAGTCGAATGCCGGTGCACTCCGGCAGCGGTCGAGCGCTATCAAGCAAAGCTATCGGGGCCGCTCGCCGACCGAATCGATATCTCTATCAGCGTAATGCGTCCTTCTGCAGAGCTTATCGTTCAGGGAAGCGAGGGGATGTCGACTGCAGAGATGCAAGCGCAAGTTCTCGAGGCTAGAGAATTTAGATCTGCACGCATACGCCGCGCATTTCGCTCTTTTGCGCCAGACGCCTCCACTTCGGCCGAAGCCTCTATCCGAACGCTCGAATTCGATGAGGATGGACAGAGCACCCTGCTGGCTTATTCAAAAAGAAATCTTTTGACGGCACGAGGAATCGTGCGATTAGCTCGAGTGGCAAGAACGGTCGCCGACCTATCGCATTCTGCATCTGTGACGAGTGAGCATGTTCTGGAAGCCGCCATGTTTCAGGGAAGGGCACGTGCATAAGATGGAAGCCAACTGTTATGAAATTGAGCGCTTGGACCCACGCTTTCCTGCAAGCATTCTCGAACTGCCCAGCCCTCCCAATAAGCTCTATGTTCGTGGTGATATTGAGCTGCTCAATAGGCCTGCGCTCTCCATTATCGGAGCTCGCTCTGCGTCGCCATACGGCCTGGCTATTGCTGAAATCGCTGCAACTATCGCAGCTCAATCAGATATATGTGTTGTATCGGGTGGGGCTAAAGGCTGTGACCAAGCTGCGGGGCGCTCTGCCCTTGCTGCCGGTGGTAAGCACGTTGTTGTCCTGGGGTGTGGCGCCGATGTCGTTTACCCGCGTACTTCTAAGTCGCTCTTCGATCTGACGCTGGCGCAGGGAGGGGCGATTGTCTCGCTCGATCCTTGGGGAACACCGCCGAGAAAATATGCCTTTCCGCGCAGAAATCGAATCATCGCTGCCCTCGGTACCGCTCTGTGTATAACAGAAGCGGGTCTGCCTTCCGGCACGTTTAGTACGGCGGAAACCGCAATTGAGCTTGGCCGTGAGATATTTGCCGTCCCCGGCTCGATCTTTTCCCCTGAGTCGCGCGGAACCAACTACCTCATTGCTAACGGCGCTTGCTGTATCGCCGATGAGGATTCACTCGAAATGGCGATTTCGCGCGTGTTCGGAAAACTGAGGATGTTTAGGGAGGGGGCGCACGATCCCCTTGAACAACGCTCGCAGCTCGAGCAGCGCATTTTACATGCTGTAATCGCAAATCCGATGTCAATAAACGAACTGTCCCTTTTTCTCAACCTTAGCTCTATAGATACGCTGCAGGCTATGAGCAGTTTGACCGTCGACGGATTTGTCGAGCGATTGCTCGATGGACGATTTGCGCCGACCAAAGAATTGCTTCAGGCTTCCTCGGCAATCATGCACAATACAACATGATGAATTGATTAACGGGGGAGTGTCTTTTATGGATCAGATCGTGAGCATTATCGGCGGAGGTCTTGCTGGATGCGAGTGTGCATGTCAACTTGCCGATCGCGGCGTGCGCGTTCGCCTGTACGAAATGAGACCGCACAAGATGTCCGCTGCGCATCATACGGGGCATCTCGCAGAGCTCGTCTGCTCTAATTCTTTGAAGTCGCTGCGTGAAGACTCCGCTGCGGGGATGTTGAAGCGCGAGCTCATGCAGTTGGGCTCCGTGCTTCTCGAATGCGCCAAAAGCGCATCTGTTCCCGCAGGTGGTGCGTTGGCGGTCGACCGCGACGTCTTTGCATCATGCGTGGAAAAGCAGATTGCGCAGCGCGATCGTATTGAAGTGATTCGTAAGGAAGTTTCGTCCATTCCGGACGGCCCGGTTGTCATCGCGGCGGGTCCGCTGTGTTCTGCCGCGCTTGCCGATGCCATTTCAGACCTTACCGGAAGCGCCCGTCTCTCGTTCTTCGATGCTGCCGCGCCGATTGTCGAAGCCGATTCCCTCGACATGAACATCCTCTTCTCTCAATCGCGATACGAAGATTCCGCTACGGGCGACTACCTTAATGCTCCCTTTTCAAAAGATGAATATGTAGCGTTTATAGAAGCTCTCACATCGGCCGAGCGCGTCATTATGAAAGACTTCGAGACGCGTGACCTATTCCAAGCGTGCCAGCCTGCAGAAGAAGTTGCGCGCAAGGGAATTGACGCGATTCGCTTTGGAGCGATGAAGCCGGTTGGCCTTACCGATCCGCGCACAGGCCGTAGGCCATGGGCTGCAGTGCAGCTTCGTGCCGAAAACCGCGACTGCACCGCCTATAATCTTGTGGGCTTTCAAACGAATCTGACATTTCCAGAACAAAAACGCGTGTTTCGCATGATTCCAGGGCTGGAGCATGCGGAGTTCTCGCGTTTTGGCGTCATGCATCGCAATACTTTCATCGACAGCCCCCATGTTTTGGACAAGACGATGCGTATACCCGGCACAAAAGTGCGCTTTGCGGGCCAAATCGCAGGAACCGAAGGCTACACCGAGGCGATTGCTTCCGGTTTGCTCGCAGCTCTCAACACCTTTGCAGATCTTTCGTCGCGTGACTATCTCGAGCTTCCCAACACATCTGTGCTGGGGTGCTTGATCGATTATGCAACCGATCCCGCTGTCGAAGATTATCAACCGATGCATGTGAACTTTGGCATCATGCCGCCCCTCGAAGATGGGCGCCGCCGTTCCAAACGCGACCGTTATGCAGCTTATTCCCAACGTGGTAAGGATGCACTTGAACGAGTGATTCGCGATAGGGGAGACCTTTTTGACCGCAACGCTCTATAGCTATATAGATTCCTTTATCCAATATATTTCTCGCGTCCAAGGCCTGTCGCCTCAAACCGTGCGGGCATATCGGTCGCATCTCGAGGCATATACTCGGTGGTGCGAAAAAGAACACGTTGAGGGCCTTAGGGTGTCTGTAGCCGAGCTGAGGGGCTATCTGGGCGACCGCCAGCGCTTGGGAGATGCACCCCGCACCTTGGCGGCGCATCTCTCGGCCATTCGCTCGCTGTATCGCTGGCTCAATATCGAGGAGATTATCGATAAGGACCCCGCAGCGGCCCTTCAGTCGCCCAAACTTCCCTCAACGCTCCCTATCGTTTTGAGCACCTCCCAGCTTGATTTGCTATTTGATGCGGTCGACGGTTCTACCCCCGGGGGAGTTCGCGACGGCACCATGCTTGAGCTCCTTATAGCAAGCGGAGCCCGCATCTCGGAGCTAGCGCGCCTTTGCCTTAATGATTTCGATCGCTCTCACCAAGCGCTGCGTTTGCTTGGCAAAGGGTCAAAGGAGCGAATCGTGCCTCTCTACAATAAGGCGTTCGACTCCTTGGATATCTACGTACGCCAGGCTCGTTTGGCCCTATTGGAGAAGGCACACTGTAGTCAAAGCGATACGAATCGGCTATTTATCTCTGATCGCGGTCGCCCCATGGACGCGGCGGCCCTGAGAAGAAGATTTGACTTGCTTGTACGAAAAGCGGGACTTCCCGCCGGCATTACACCGCACACCATGCGCCACACTTATGCGACGGTGCTATTAGAGGGGGGAGCGGATCTACGAAGTGTCCAGGAGCTCTTGGGCCATAGCTCGCTTTCCACGACGCAGATTTACACACATGTGTCGCCCGAACGCCTTCGTACGGCGATACATCAAGCCCATCCGCGAGCTTGATACGTGTCTGATTCGTGTCGGGCCGATCATTTTATCGGAATCGACCCTTGCGTATTCCTCTCTGCCTGTTATTATTTTGCAGGTTGTGCTTGGCACAGCTCTATTCATTTCACACGCACGGCTACTTGCCTGCCGCGGTGCTCGTCCCTAGGTAGCTCAGGGCCGAGTGGCAGATAAGGTCGACCCCGTGCGGAGGCAAACCAGGAGGTAAAACATGGCTACCAAGATTAATGTCCGCACCCTTCTCGAGGCCGGCTGCCACTTTGGTCATCAGACCCGTCGCTGGAACCCCAAGATGAAGCCGTACATCTTCGGCGAGCGCAGCGGCATCTACATTCTCGACCTCAAGCAGACCATCATGGAGGCCGACTCCGCATACACGTTCATCAAGAACACCTGCGCACATGGCGGCAAGGTTCTCTTTGTCGGCACCAAGAAGCAGGCTCAGGATGCTGTCAAGGCTTCTGCTGAGCGCGCCAACATGCCTTACATCAACCAGCGTTGGCTCGGCGGCATGCTTACCAACTTCGTGACCATCCGCTCCCGTATGAACCGCATGGAGGAGCTCGAGGCCATGATCGAGGATGGCCGCATGGCTGTTCTCCCCAAGAAGGAGCAGGCTGTGCTTGGCAAGGAGCTCGCTAAGCTCCAGGCCAACCTCGGTGGCGCTCGCGATATGAAGGCCCTGCCCCAGGCTCTCTTCGTCATTGATACCAAGCGTGAGGAGAACGCCATCAAGGAGGCCCAGCGCCTGAACATCCCCGTCGTCGCTCTTATCGACACCAACTCCGATCCCGATGTCGTCGATTATGGCGTCCCCTGCAACGACGACGCCATCTCCGCTGTCGCCCTTATGTGCGATCTGTTCGCCGATGCCTGCCTCGCCGGCTCTGGCAAGGAGCAGATCACCGAGGCCGAGATGACGGCTCCTGCAGCCGAGCAGACCGCTGAGCCGGCTGCTGACGCTGAGTAAAACAGTTTCGCGATTGTACCTGGTTCAAGAAAGGACCCAATCATGGCACAGATTACCGCCGCTATGGTCAAGCAGCTCCGCGAGATGACCGACTCTCCCATGATGGAGTGCAAGAAGGCTCTCGTTGAGGCTGATGGCGATATGGACGCCGCTGTTGACGTTCTGCGCAAGAACGGTCTTGCCAAGGCTGCTAAGAAGGCCGGACGTGAGACCAACGAGGGCGCCGTCGCCGCTTTCGTTTCCGAGGACTCCAAGACTGGCGCTCTGCTTGAGCTCTCCTGCGAGACCGACTTCGTTGGTTCGAACGCTAAGTTCACCGGCTTTGCTACCAACGTTGCCGAGGTCGTCGCCACGACTGAGCCTGCCGATCTCGATGCTCTGCTCGCTGCTCCCATGAATGGCGCTACTGTTTCCGAGGAACTCACCGAGATGATTCATGTCATGGGTGAGAACATGAAGATCGCTCGTTTTGCCGCACGCAAGGTTGAGGCTGGCGCACTTTCCACCTACATTCACATGGGTGGCAAGATTGGCGTTATGGTCGAGTTTGCTTTCGAGAAGCCCGAGACCGCTTCTGCTGACGCTTTCAAGACCTTTGCGCATGACGTTGCCCTTCAGGTTGCCGCCGCTGCCCCCATCTGCGCCACTCGTGAGCAGGTCCCGGCAGAGACCGTTGCCCACGAGAAGGAGATCTACATCGCTCAGGCTGCTGAGTCTGGTAAGCCCGAGGCCATCCAGGAGAAGATGGCTGTTGGCCGCCTGGAGAAGTTCTACAAGCAGTGCGTCTTGAACGAGCAGGAGTTCATCAAGGATTCCAACCTCACCATCAAGAAGTATGCTGAGCAGGTTTCCAAGGAGCTCGGCGACACCATCACCGTTGTCGACTTTGATCGCCTGGTCCGTGGCGAGGCAAACTAGTCTCTCTATTGAGCCTTTATAAAGCAGGCTGTGGGTTTTGCCCATAGCCTGCTTTTTTATGGGCCGCAAGCTCATTCCTGATAGAATGAATCCAAATGAACGAGTAAGGAGGACCTCTTGTCTGATTACCTCTATAAGCGCGTCTTGCTCAAACTCTCGGGTGAAGCTCTGATGGGCAACAACGGCTACGGCATCGACCCTTCCGTCACGGAGCGTTTGGCCATACAGGTCAAGCGTCTTCACGATGACGGTGTCGAGGTTGGCGTCGTGGTGGGAGGTGGCAATATCTTCCGTGGCCTCGCCGGAGCCGCCGGAGGTATGGATCGCGCCCAGGCAGACTATATGGGCATGCTCGCTACCGTAATGAACGCCCTTGCGCTACAGGATGCTTTCGAGCGTGTCGAGTGTCCGTGCCGCGTGATGAGCGCCATTCAGATGAATGAGGTCGCAGAGCCCTATATCCGTCGCCGTGCCATGCGTCATCTTGAGAAAGGCGACGTCGTGATTTTCGCCGCCGGTTCCGGCAATCCGTATTTCACCACCGATACCGCAGCTGCCCTGCGTGCCTGTGAGATCGGCGCCGATTGCCTCATCAAGGCAACTAAAGTCGATGGCATCTACGACAAAGATCCTGTTAAGAATGAAGACGCCGTAAGGTTCGACAAGATCACCTATCACGAGGTTCTTGTGCGCGGCCTTCAGGTTATGGATTCGACGGCTGCTGCCCTGTGCCAGGACAATTGCATGCCGATCATGGTCCTCAATATCGAGGGCGAGAATAATATCCAGCGTGCTCTTGCGGGCGAATCCGTGGGCACCATCGTTTTTCAGGAGGATTAATCATGTCTGACACTCGTGAAAAGATGGACAAGGCTATCGAGGCTCTTAAGCATAATTTCACCAAGGTGCGTACTGGTCGCGCTAACGCTACTATTCTGTCTGATATTACGGTCGATTATTATGGCGTTGCCACTCCGATTACGCAGGTTGCTGCCGTAAAGACCCCCGAGGCCCATATGCTCATGATCGAGCCTTGGGACAAGGCCCTGCTCAATGCTATTGTAAAGGCTATCAGCTCTTCCGATCTGGGCATCACCCCTAACAGCGACGGCAGCGTTGTGCGTCTTCCCTTCCCGGCGCCCACCGAGGAGCGTCGTCGTGAACTCGTCAAAGAGTGCCGCGAAATGGCCGAGCAAGCTCGCGTTGCCGTGCGCAATGTTCGCCGCGAGGCAAACAATAAACTTGAGCGCGACGAAGAGCTTTCTGAAGACGATGTTCGTCGCGAACAGGCTAAGATTCAAAAGCTCACCGATGAGTATGTCGCTAAGGTCGAAGAGGTCCTGAAGGCCAAAGAGGCCGAGGTCATGGAGATTTAATCTTGAAATACGACCAGGCTAAATTCGAGGCGTACTTCGCTGACGCTCCCGAAGATATCGATATGGGTCTGCTTGATATGGCGCGCATTCCGCGCCATATCTCCTGCATTATGGACGGAAATGGGCGCTGGGCAACTTCGCGCGGCCTTGCGAGAACCGAGGGGCATAAAGCGGGGATCATCTCGCTTCGCGAGATCATTACTGCATCCGTGCGCCTTGGCGTCGATGTTCTTTCGGCATATGCATTCTCGACCGAAAACTGGAATCGTCCCCAGCATGAGGTCAACGTTCTTATGCACTTATTCGCTAAGACGTTTATCGATGAATTGCCTTTGCTCAAACGCGAGAACGTTCGCGTTGTTTTCTTGGGGGATATCTCTGCGCTTCCCAAGAAAACGCGTGATGTGTTTGAGTATGGTTTAGAGGAATGCCGCTCTCACACGGGCATGGTTCTTGCGCTTGCTGTCAACTATGGCGGCCGTGCTGAAATTGTCCGTGCCGCCCGCACGGTTGCCTCAGCTGTAGCTACTGGTGCTCTTGCGGTCGAAGATATCGACGAAGCAACCTTTGCATCAGGCCTCTACACAAGCGATTTGCCCGACCCGGAACTCGTTATTCGTACTTCGGGGGAGATGCGCGTTTCAAACTACCTTTTGTGGCAGATAGCCTATTCCGAGTTTTACATCACCGATACCTATTGGCCGGATTTTGACCGATGGGGGCTTATCCGCGCCATCTTGGGGTACCAACATCGCGATCGTCGATTTGGCGGGCTTAGCGGCGAATCCAAATAACAATGCATTTTCTAGGACGTTTTAATTATGGACCAGAGCTCATATAGCACAACTGATAGCGCTGATATAACAAATGAGAGTCCCTCTCAAAACAAAGGGGGTCTCAGCTCGTTTGCTGTCCGCGCTGCTTCCGGTTTAATCTATGCCGGTTTCTTTATCGGTTGCCTATATTTTGGCACCATTCCTACTACAATCTTTGTCTCGGCTATGAGCTGGCTATGCTGCTTTGAGTTTTTCCGGATGATGAGACTCGACGGCAAAGTCGCCAACGAATTTATCGGCCTCACGGCATCGATTCTTTTTCCCGTTGCCTCCATGTTTGGAAGTCTTTGGGTAACGATGCTCTTTGCCGTACTCGTTCTCGCGCTCGGTCTTTGGTACGTCTATTCTCCGCGTACACGAATTTCGGACGTTGCAGTTACTGCCTTTGGACCCCTCTATACCGGCTTCATGATGTCTGCGATCGTTTTGCTACGTGAACAGGTTTATGGACCGAAAGGCGCCCTTCTCACCATTGGCGTATGCGCTTCTCTATGGGTAAGCGATTCGTTTGCCTATATCGTGGGAAGCCGTTTGGGCAAACATAAAATGGCGCCCAAGATTTCTCCCAAGAAAAGCTGGGAAGGATTTTTTGGTGGCATTGTTGGTTCCATGATTATCTGGGGAATTCTTTGGGCGACGAAGCTCTATACCTTGAACCTGCCGTTTGCAATGCTGTGCGGTGCCGTTGTTTCCATTCTCGGCGTATTTGGAGACCTCATCGAATCGCGCATTAAACGCGGCGTGGGCGTAAAGGACTCCGGAAATCTTATCCCCGGTCATGGCGGAATGCTCGATCGCTCCGATTCCCTTATTTTCGGGTGCATCACGGCCTACTTGCTCCTTGTCGCCGGGGGAGTATTGTAATGGCGATGCCACGCTCTGCTCAAGATGCCGAACGAAAACGCATTGCCATACTGGGCTGCACAGGGTCTATCGGACGGCAGACGCTTGATGTTTGCCGGCAGCATGCAGATAAACTTGAAGTCGTAGCACTTTCTGCTCATAGCAACACCAAAGAGCTCGTTGCGGCTGCTCGTGAGTTTGGTGTCAAACGCATAGCCGTAACCGACCCTCAAAGCGTTCACGACCCTATGCTTGAAAATCTTCCGCGGGATGTGCGGCTCTATACGGGCGCTCGTTCTGCAGTGGACATCTGCCTTTTCGACGATGTTGACGAGGTCCTCGTTGCAATTGTTGGCGTAGCCGGCCTTTCGGCTAGCGCTGCAGTTTTAGCGTGCGGAAAACAGCTGGCTCTTGCAAACAAAGAATCGCTCGTTGTCGGAGGCGATCTTTTGATGCCCATGGCGCGACCGGGCATGCTGCTTCCCGTCGATTCTGAACACGCTGCGATCTTCCAGTGCTATCAGGGAGAAAATCCCAAGGAAGCACACTGCATCTGGCTTACCTGCTCCGGCGGCCCCTTTTTTGGAAAGAGCCGCTCGGAGCTTTCGCACGTTACGGTAAAGCAGGCTCTCGCTCATCCGGCATGGAACATGGGCGCTAAGATTTCCATCGATTCCGCAACGCTCATGAACAAGGGCCTTGAGCGAATCGAAGCCCTTCACCTTTTCCATGTCGCCATGGACTTCGTCAACGTCGTGATTCACCGCGAAGCAAAAATCCACTCGATGGTCGAATACGTTGACGGTTCGGTTATAGCGCACCTTGGTGCGTCCGACATGCGTATTCCCATTCAATATGCGCTATCATATCCTGCTCGTTGGGAAAGCCCGTCGCCGCGCCTCGACTTTAGGCAGCTTGCATCTCTTTCCTTTGGGGAGCCTGACACCGATACATTCAGGTGCCTCAAGCTTGCTGATATTGCGGGACGTGAAGGCGGAACGCTTCCCTGCGTCCTCAATGCCGCAAACGAGGTTGCCGTCGATGCTTTTCTTCATGATCGATGCTCGTTCACCGATATCGACGCCATCGTAGAATATGCGATGGATCAACATGACAACAGCCCTGTGTACTCGCTCGATCAGCTTTCGGATACCGATGCTTGGGCGCGCAACCAAGCACGTTGTGCGCTCGACCGTATTTCACGTTGATAATCGGAGCCTTCATGTCAAATCTCCCGTCATTTATTGCCCCAATCTTTTGGGGCCTGTTACTCCTATCGGTTCTCGTGTTCATCCATGAGGGAGGACATTTTCTTGCCGCGCGTGCGTGTGGCGTTAGAGTGAGCGAATTCTTTCTTGGGCTCCCTTGTCGCTTTCGTTTGGCGCACCGCTCGCGTCGTTGCGGAACACTTTTTGGCATCACGCCTCTTCTTATAGGAGGGTATGCTGCCATCTGCGGCATGGAGCATGACGACTCGCCTTGCGCTCCAAGTGTTTTAAGTGAAATCAACCGTTGCGGACAAGCCTCAATTCAAGAAATTGCCGAGGCCCTCGATATTGATTCTGAGGAGGCCCTCAATGCCTGCATCATGCTTATGGGCTGGGGGTCCATTGCTCCAGTTTACGCAGAAGGCGACGGTCGTTCTCGCGCCTATTATCCAGAAACCTATGCCACGGTGTCTCGTGACCGCATGGGCAACACTGTTTTGGACGGAAGGGCATTTGACAAAGACCACGCAACGACTGAGGGAGAACCCTGGTCGGGCGACATCGACGGCCAAGAGCTCTTTAAACAAGAGAAAAGCCGCACCTATGATGGCGTCTCGTTTCCTCGCAGAGCCTTCATTCTTTTAGCGGGAATCCTTGTAAATATCATTGCAGGAATGCTGCTGCTCATGAGCGTTTACTCGCTTATCGGATTCACGGTACCTCAGGATGTCAATCGCATCGGAGAGGTCATCGAAAGCTCTCCTGCAGCAGAGGCGGGGATTGTTGCTGGCGATCGCATTGTGCAAATCGATTCCGTCAACGTGAATACCTGGACAGACCTTGTCGCCTGTTTGCAGGAACATGAGCAAAACGATTCCAAAACTCCCATTTCCATCGTTTACGAACATAAGGGGGAGCGGCATACGGCCGATGTGATGCTCGATGACGGAAAGCTTGGCATCTATGCTGCTACCGAGCATATCAAGTTCAATATCATCGACTCGGCCCGGCTCTCGCTCGCATATGTCGCTCAAACCGCAGCCGGTGTCGCTCAGCTTCTGATTCCGGCAAAAACAATGCAGGTGCTCGATCAGTCGACGTCAATTGTCGGCATCTCAATCATGTCTGCTCAAGCCGCAGCGGCAGGTCTTGCCACGTTCTTGACGTTTTCCGGCTTGATTTCCCTCTCCCTTGGCTTGATGAACCTACTTCCTATTCCGCCGCTCGATGGTGGAAAACTCGTTATAGAGATTGTTCAGCGCATCAGGCGCAAGGAAGTTTCGGTTCGTGTCCAGACGATTGTCTCCTATGGGGGCATAGCTGTGTTCGCCTTGCTATTCATTTACATGCTGCGAGCCGATATCCTTCGATTCTTCTAAGGAGCACATATGGCTGATTTTATTCCACGCAACTTGACACGCCCTGTGCACGTAGGCAACGTCACCATAGGCGGGGGAGCGCCCGTCGTTGTTCAATCCATGACCTGTACCCCTACGGTTGACTTGGGTGCCACCCTGGAACAAGTCACTAAACTCGCCGAGGCGGGGTGCGATGTAGTGCGCGTTTCGGTCCCAACCAAAGAGGCGCTGGGGAGCTTTCGCGATATCTGTAGAGAGAGTCCCGTTCCAATCGTGGCCGACATTCATTTTGATTATCGCCTTGCCCTTGGGGCGCTCGATGCGGGCGCTGCAAAACTGCGAATCAATCCCGGCAATATCGGTTCCTGGGAGAAAGTCGATGCAATTATCGACAAAGCGGGATCGATGGGCGCGGCGATTCGTATCGGCGTAAATGCCGGTTCTATCGAAAAGGATCTTTTGGAGCGTACCGACCTTACACAAAGCGAAAAACTGGTCTCCTCGGCGATGCGATTCGTCGAGCATTTTGAATCGCGTGGATTCGAAAACATCGTTCTCTCCGCTAAGGCCCACAGCGTGAACACAACGATAGATACCTATCGCAAGCTGTCGCACGAACTGCCTCAGATCCCCCTTCATCTAGGAGTAACGGAGGCAGGCGGCATACGTCAGGGAACTATTAAAAGTTCCATTGCGCTAGGCACTCTACTTGTCGAAGGCATAGGCGACACCATGCGCGTCTCCCTTACAGCAGATCCCATTGAGGAGGTACCCGTCGCATGGGGTATCCTTTCTGCCCTTGGTTTGCGCCGCCGTGGTCCCGAGATGATTTCGTGTCCCACCTGCGCTCGCTGCCAAGTCAATCTCATCGACATCGCAAGCGAAGTCGAACGTCGCTTGTCTTCCTGTGTAAAACCCGTTTCGGTGGCGGTCATGGGATGCGCCGTCAACGGGCCGGGCGAAGCCAGCGATGCCGACGTGGGTGTGGCGTGCGGCAAAGGATGCGCCCTTTTGTTCAAGCAGGGCGAGATTATCCGCAAAATTCCCGAAGATGCCATCGTCGATGAACTATTGAATGAAATCTCTAAGCTGTAATACCCTCTGCGGTATGATTAGTTGTTAACTTAACCTATTAATTTGAGGAGTTCCCGTGGCCACCACTAAGCGCGCGATGAAAATGTCCAAGCTTTATGCACCTACGCTCAAGGAAGACCCTGCGGAGGCCGAGCTTGCAAGCCATCGTCTGCTTCTTCGCGCCGGCATGATTCGCAAGGAAGCAGCCGGTCTTTACACCTATCTTCCCCTTGCCTGGAGAGCTATTCGTAAAATCGAGGATATCGTTCGTGACGAGATGGACAGCCATGATGCTCAGGAGCTCATGATGCCCATCATGGTTGACGCTGAGCTCTGGCGTGAAAGTGGTCGAATTGACGCTTACGGAAAGGAGCTCGTGCGCTTTGACGACCGCCACGGCCGTGAGTTCGTCCTTGGACCCACGCACGAGGAGACGATCACTGCGCTTGTCCGTAATGAGCTACGCAGCTATAAGCAGCTTCCCGTCAACCTCTATCACATTCAAGATAAATTCCGCGATGAGTTCCGCCCCCGCTATGGCCTTATGCGTGGACGCGAATTCATCATGAAGGATGCCTATTCCTTCTCCGCAACGCAAGAAAGTCTGCAAGAGGAATACGACAAGATGAAGGAGGCGTACGCCAATATCTGCGTACGCTGCGGCGTCCACGCCCTTCCCGTCGTTGCCGACTCGGGAGAAATTGGCGGTGACACCTCGGTCGAATTCATGGCACTCGCCGATGCGGGCGAGGCAAGCCTCGTCTACTGCGATGACTGCGGATTTGCTGCCGATGATGAAGCGGCAAGCACCAAGGTCTCTGTCACAGAGGGCCCTGGCAACGGAACGCTCGAGAAGGTCGAGACCCCGGGCCTCGGAACTATCGAAGCTGTTGCCGAGTTCTTTGGCTTCCCCAAAAACGGCACGCGTAAATCTCTTGCTCTTATTGACTCTGAAGGCAAGCCCGTCGTCGCAATCGTCCCCGGTGACCATGAGCTCAATGAATGCAAAGCCGAGCATGTCTTTGGCAAGGGCTATCGCATGATGACCGATGAGGAACTCGAGAAATTTGGTCTTTTCAAGGGCTTTATCGGTCCGGTACATCTCCCCGCGGGCATCAAGCTCGTCTGCGATTCCAGCCTTAAAGAATCCAAGAGCTGGGCTTGTGGCGCCAATGAGGTTGATTACCACTTTACGGGTGCATGTCCCGACCGTGACTTCAAGGTGGACGAGTGGGCAGACCTTGTTACCGTTCTCGCTGGCGACCCATGTCCGCATTGCGGAAAGCCCCTCTCTGCCGCTCGCGGTATCGAGGTTTCTCAGGTGTTCCAACTTGGAACCAAGTATTCCGAGGCTATGGGTGCCACCTTTATGGACGAGGACGGAAAGGAAAAGCCGCTCATCATGGGTTGCTACGGCGTAGGCGTTTCCCGCACGCTTGCGGCCATTGTCGAGCAGCACAATGATGAGAACGGCATTATCTGGCCTGTCTCTGTTGCCCCCTATGAGGTTTCCGTTATCCCTCTCGATCCCAAGAAAGAGGATTGCGCCAAAGCAACCGACAGGCTCGTTCAAGAGCTGCTCGACGCCGGCCTGGACGTCGTTGTCGACGATCGCGATGAGCGTCCCGGGTTCAAATTTGCCGACAACGACCTCATGGGCTTCCCGTATCAGATCGTTATTGGCAAGCGTGGCCTTAAGAACGGCACCTTCGAGCTAAAAGATCGTGCAACGGGGGAGCGCGAGGATATTTCTATCGATGAAGCTGCCGCAATTGTGGCAGCGCGCGTTCGCGAGGCAAAGCAGGCGCTCTCTTAGTCTGGAGCTAGACATGAACGAATTTGACGGTATTTCACCTATTCAAAACAGCGCAATGGAGGGCAAGCCCATCTCCATACGCTTATACAATTTCATCATTGCTGCCTTGATCTTCATTGGTTTTTGCGTCATGGGAGCGGGCTGCTATATCACGCGCGACATTCATTTTCTCATGTATTTGAGCTCGCATGCCTTTTCGGTCATGGGCATCACCTTCCTTGGCACGATTGGTGGCTTGATTTTGATGAGTGTGGCACAGAGTCGGCAAAGTGTTCCTATGTCGCTCGGTGGCTTTATTCTCTTCATTACGACGTTTGGATTTATTTCCTCGATTGGGGTTATGGCAGCCGATTTGCCCGCGATTAACATCGCTTTCACGGCAACAGCGGCCATTACCGTCATTTTCGGAGCACTCGGCGTTCTCTTCCCGCGCTTCTTCGCAAAGATCTCGGGAGTTCTTTGTGGGGCACTTCTGGCTGTAGTCCTGGTCGAGATCGTTTTGATGTTTATGGGAATCGACCAGACCGCAACCGATTACGTCATCGTGGCACTTTTTGCCTGCTTTATCGGGTGGGACACGTACTGTGCCACGCAAGTGCCGCCCACAGTCCCAAATGCCGTACTTATGGCAAGCAACCTATTTGTCGACATCATGAATGTCTTCCTGCGTATCCTGAGCATCATCAATCGATCGAACAATTAGATGCTAGATAATTCGAAAATGCTTAAAAGTTTTTCTTGCATCATTGTCTCGGTTCTCGTATAGTTATTTCCGCACCGATTGGGGGCGTAGCTCAGCTGGGAGAGCGCTTGACTGGCAGTCAAGAGGTCAGGGGTTCGATTCCCCTCGTCTCCACCACTTGCACTTTACAGCCTTTGGGAAACCAAAGGCTGTTTTGCTATACGGGCTCTTGGCGCAACGGTTAGCGCAGGGGACTCATAATCCCTGGGTTCTGGGTTCGAATCCCGGAGGGCCCACCAGGTAAACAGCAGGCCAGACCATGTGTCTGGCCTTTTGCATATCGAGGGGCCGAGACGCCATGCGTCACCATATCTCACTAAAACAGGTTGACTAGATCCAAAGTTTTTAAAAAAGTGTTGGACAAAGCGAGCTGTCATGGTATTATCAATTTCGCTGAAAAGCACACGGGCGATTGGCTCAGGGGTAGAGCATATCCTTCACACGGATGGGGTCACAAGTTCGAATCTTGTATCGCCCACCATCGAAACCAAAGGTCAGGACATACGTTCTGGCCTTTTTTCTTTTGCGCCAAATATGCACATGATTAGACCCAATAGACCCATGTGCTATGATTCTGACGGCTCAAGCACGATACATTTCGTTTTCTAGATTCAAAATCGAACGTGCTCTCAAACTAATTTCTACGACGTCATTCAGCGAGGCTTCATGATTCTGCTTGCCGATAAAATCGAAAAAAGCTTTGGTGCGCGCGTGCTACTCAACGGCGCTTCGTTTCAGATCAATGCGGGGGAACGCTATGCGCTCGTAGGGCCCAATGGTGCCGGTAAAACAACGCTGCTCAAGATAATCATGGGTATTGATTCTTGTGACGGAGGCACAATCCAGTTCGCTAAGGACACCCAAGTAGGCTATCTGGAGCAGGAAACGAATCTAGCCTCCGATACCTCTATCATTCAAGAGGTCGTTGCTTCCGCTCAAGAGATTCGCAAGATGGGGGAGCGCGCCCAGGAATTGCAGGGCATGATTGCCGAGCTTTCCGAGAAAGGGGAGGATGTCTCCTCACTTTTAGACGAATATGGTCAAGTTCAGGATCGTTTTGAACATCTTGGCGGCTACGAGCTCGAAAGCAATGCGAAGAAGATTCTTTCGGGACTCGGTTTTCACCCTGAAGATTTTGATCGTCCTTGCTCTGAGTTTTCCGGCGGCTGGCAAATGCGCATCGCACTCGCTAAGCTTTTTCTCCGCCATCCCGATCTTCTTTTGCTCGACGAGCCTACAAATCACCTTGACCTCGAAAGCGTTCAATGGCTTCGCGGCTTTATCTCCAGCTATGAAGGCGCGGTCCTCATCGTAAGCCATGACCGCGCATTCATGGATGCTTGCGTCGACCACGTTGCTGCCCTCGAGAACCGTCGTATTACCACGTATACCGGCAATTACAGCTCTTACCTCAAGCAGCGCGAGGACAACCTTGAGCAGATGCGTGCAAAGCGTGCCGCTCAAGAGCGCGATATCGCCCATATGCAGGTCTTCGTCGATAAATTTCGATATAAACCTACCAAAGCAGCTCAGGCTCAGGAGCGCATCAGGAAAATCGAGCAGATCAAAAGCGAACTCGTCATTTTGCCTGAAGGCCACAAACACATCGACTTTAAATTTCCCGATCCACCGCGTTCGGGAGATATGGTCGTCTCGCTCGAAAACGCCTCGAAGTCCTATGAGGACAAAACTATCTACGAAAACCTCGACGTTAAGCTTTATCGCGGCGACCATGTGGCGCTCGTGGGTCCTAACGGCGCGGGCAAGTCTACGTTGATGAAAATGCTTGCAGGGATTGAGCCTCTTTCGAGCGGAACGCGCGACCTGGGCACAAACGTCGGCATTGCGTATTACGCGCAGCATGCCCTCGAGGGGATGAACGAAAACAATTCGGTCCTCCAAGAAATCGACACCGTCACCCCAAAATGGACTGTACCGCAGCAGCGCAGCCTGCTCGGCGCCTTTCTCTTTAGCGATAACGATGCGATCGAAAAGAAGGTCCGCGTGCTTTCTGGAGGCGAGAAAGCACGCCTTGCGCTTGCAAAGATGCTCGTTGCGCCCGAGGCGCTTCTGTGTCTCGACGAACCTACAAACCATCTCGACATCGACTCCGTCGATATGCTCGAAAATGCACTCAAGCGTTTTCCGGGTACCATCGTGCTCATCAGCCACGACGAGCACCTTGTGCGTGCCGTCGCGACTCGCATCATTGACATCCGCGATGGAAAAATGACCGTCTACGATGGTGATTATGATTACTACCTGTATAAACGCGATGAATTGGCTCAACGGGCTGCTTCCGCTTCAAGCAACACCCCCACACCTGCCGCCCACGCAGACTCCGTCGCAGGACGAACGCTTCGCCGCTCCCATGTGCCGAGTGCAAGCACCGCGCCCGCACGTGAGGGTGGAAAAAAGACTAAGGAGCAGCGTCGAGCCGAAGCCGAAGCGAGAGCAGAGCTCAATCGGCGCCTCAAGAAGACCAAAACCCGGCTTGCAACCGTCGAAAAGCAGCTGGAGTCTCATCGCGCTCGCTATGATGAGTTGATGGAACTGATGGCTTCCGAAGAACTTTATGCCGATCAAGAGAAATTTAATACGGCTCTCATGGAATATAACGGACTGAAAAAAGAGATTCCGGCACTCGAGGATGAGTGGCTGGAGCTTTCCACAACCATCGAAGAGGAGACCTCGCGTGGACGCGCATAGAGCCGGAGCGATTGCCTGCACCATCTTGAGTTGGATAGCACGTCTTTGTGCCATAGCCCTGTGCATCCTGGCGATTATGCTGTGTTTTCCCAGCCTGGTTGCACGTCTTCATCTAACCGGATTCATCCTGGATATCTCCAATGCGCTGCCTTCCCTCATCGCGGGGTATGGATTGATACCCTCTCCATTTGGCGGGGTGTTCCGTTTCGATTTTGCCCTGAGTGCGGCCTTGCTCTTCCTTATCGACTACGCTTTACAGCGTGCAATCTTTAAACTTCGCTAGAACGGATTGGAATGAATATCCAAACCCTGCTCATCGATGCCGTTGCTCTCATTGTCGGTATCGTGATACACGAAAGCGCGCATGCACTTGCCGCGTATGTGCTCGGCGATAAAACGGCTCGTTCGCGAGGTAGAGTCTCATTAAATCCCCTTGCTCACATCGATTCCTTTGGTACCGTCCTCCTGCCGCTGCTTATGCTTGCCGCCGGAGGACCTGTTTTCGCATTTGCAAAGCCAGTTCCCGTTTATTTGAATAACCTCAAGCATCCCAAGCGCGACGAACTGCTCGTGGCGCTTGCCGGACCACTTTCAAATGCACTGCTAGCCCTTGCTGCAGCACTCATCGGGTACGTTTTACTGCCCACGCTCGCCGGGCAGGCCCCCATGAGCCTTCTGTACTCCCTATTCTCTTTCTTTATGACCTTTATCGTTGTCAACCTATCGTTGGCCTTCTTTAACCTAATCCCCCTGCCCCCGCTGGACGGGTCCTCGATTCTTGTTCCCTTTTTAAAGGGAAAAGCCCTACGGGAGTACTACCGCATCCAACAATATGCGATGCCGATCTTGCTGGTTATCCTCTATCTTCTTCCCACCGTGCTGCACATTGACCTCATTGGCATGTACTTTGACATTACTGTCTATCCTTTGGCGCAAGGACTCACCTCATTTATGGTAGGCGCGATATAGTAGACTAGTAGCTCTTTAAGCACGTTGTTAGGTTGCCAACAGGATAGGGAGGCTTTGTGTCATATCGCGTTTCAACGCAGGTCTACTCAGGGCCTTTCGACCTTCTTCTTCAGCTGGTAAGCCGGCAAAAAGTCGATATCGGTTCCATTTCGATCACCGAAGTGACCAACCAGTACCTAGCAGAGGTCGACCGACTCGAAGCGCTCGACCTCGATGTCGCGAGTGATTTTTTGCTCGTGGCGGCAACGCTTCTCGACATCAAAGCCGCTTCTCTTGTTCCAGACGATTCGGATTCTGCCCCGGTGCTCGATGAAGAAGAGATGGGGGAGTACGCGAATCTCGACGGCGATGCCCTGCGCGAGGTCCTCATTGCACGCCTCATTGCCTATAAGCAGTTTAAAAGCGCAGCAGCGGCGCTTGGGGCACGTATGGAAGCGGAAAGCCGCATGCATCCTCGAGTTGCGGGTCCTGATCCAGAATTCCTCAACCTGATGCCCGACTACCTCTCTGGCATCACGCTGCGTGGACTGGCGGTTATCTGCGCCGACCTTGATGGACGCAGAGAGACTTTTCTTCTCGAAGCAGAGCACGTGGCGCCTCACCGCATTCCACTCGAGCTCACCGTCGCCTCTGTTGATCGCGTAACCATATCGAAAGAGCACACCACATTCCAAGAACTTCTCGATGGTGACGCGACACCCGAACAGCTTGTGGCCACCTTTCTTGCTGTCCTCGAACTTGCAAAACGGGGTTCAGTCACCCTGAAGCAAGATGAACTATTTGGAACGATTGAAATCGATCGCGTTGAAGGCGCTCCCGCATACCATCCGGGAGATGCGCTGACGATTGAAGAGGGGGAGAACGATGAATGAACTAGAAGCACTTGATTCGTCTTCATTAAAAGGCGCCCTCGAGGCTATGCTGCTTGTATCGAGCGATCCCGTGAGCGCCCCGGCACTCGCTTCAATCCTTTCCATCACGCCGGGGGAGTGCGCGTCGCTTCTTGCCGAGCTTCAAGTTGAATACCAGGAAAAAAACCGTGGCATCCAGCTGCGCGAGGTTGCCGGCGGATGGCGCCTGTTCACCCATCCTGCATTCCATGAGCAAGTCGAGGCGCTTGTCCTTTCCTGGGACACGCAGCGCCTTTCACAAGCCGCACTGGAAACGCTTGCCGTCATTGCCTACCACCAGCCTGTGACGCGCGAGATGGTCAAGGGCATTCGCGGCGTCAACTCCGATGGCGTTATATCCTCCCTTGTCGATAAGGGTCTTGTTCGAGAGCTTGGGCGTGACCCCCAGCATGGTCAAGCGATTATCTATGGAACCACCAGCGCGTTTCTTGAGAAATTTGGCCTGCGCAGCACAAAAGACCTTCCAGATCTTGAGCAGTTTGCACCCGATGAGCAGTCGCGCCAGTTTATTCGCGAGCGTCTCTCCGGCAGATCTATTCAGTCGACGCTCGAGGAGACCGACGACGATCTTGAAGAAGAGCGCGAACTCATCGATCTGGAAGAAGACAATTCCGACGGCTTAATGACCGAGAACACGACGGATGAGGTTGACGATGCGTAGCCTTACAGAAGATGAACGCCTTGTCCCCATGCGTCTGCAGCGTTTTCTGGCGCGCGCGGGCGTAGCAAGCCGTCGCGGTTCCGAAGGCCTGATGACTGCTGGCAGGGTTACCGTCAACGGAGAAGTGAAAACAGAAATGGGCACTAAAATCGACCCTCTCGTCGATCGAGTGGAGGTCGACGGTCGCCCTGTGTCGCTTATTGCTGGCGCTACGTACCTCGTGCTCAATAAGCCTTCGGGCTATGTTACGACCATGAGCGACCCCCAGGGTCGCCCATGCATAGCGGACCTCGTTCCCACCGACCGCTATCCTGGGCTGTATCCCGTAGGGAGGCTCGATAAGGACACAACCGGATTTCTCCTCTTCACGACCGATGGAGATTTGGGCCAAGCGCTTTTGCATCCTTCTCATCATGTCGACAAAACCTATATAGCGTTAGTCGACGGCATCCTTCTCGATACAGAGCTTGAACCACTCAGGCACGGAATCACGCTAGACGACGGACCTTGTCGGCCCGCTATCTGCCGGATCCTTTCGCAGCGAGAGGCGAAAGAGGTGGCACCCGCGGGCATCCCAGCTCATACGACCGCCGTCGAGGTAATTATCCACGAAGGACGAAAGAACCAAGTCAAGCGCATGCTTTCTGCAATTCATCATCCGGTGATCAAACTCCATCGCTCGACCTTTGGGCCGCTCAGCCTCAATCGTGTCGACCGCGGCTCTTGGAGGCTGCTCGACCGCGACGAAATCGACCTTCTTCTACATGCTGCAAAACACTAACCAACCTGATAGAAAGGCCTCTTGGAAACTATCATGATTATCGCAATCGACGGACCCGCCGGATCGGGCAAATCGACCATCGCCAACCTCATCGCCGATCGATTGAAGTTCGATAAGCTCGATACGGGAGCAATGTATCGCACCGTTGCGTTTGTCTGCGCTTCTTCTGGAATCGACCTCGATGACGAAAAGGCGGTGACCGCCCGTGCAAACGATCTGACCATCACATTCGATACCATCGATGGCATGCAGCATGTCTTCGCCGATGGTAAAGACGTTTCTCGCGAAATCCGCACTCCAGAGACCGATCGTATCGTTTCCAAAGTTTCAGCCTATCCGGACGTGCGAAAGGCGCTTCTTCGATGCCAGCGCCATTTTGCCGCAACCCGCAACGTTGTCGCAGAGGGTCGCGATATCGGCACCGTCGTGTTCCCGCAAGCGGAGGTCAAGGTCTTTTTGACCGCCGACCCGCGCGAGCGCGCTCGTCGTCGCGTACTCCAGCGTCTTGGGGACACCCAGCTCGATCAAACAGAAATCGACGCACTTGTCGAGAAAACTCTCGTCGATATCGAGCGTCGCGATGATCTCGACTCTCATCGTGCGGTTGCGCCCTTGCGTGCCGCCGACGATGCCTGCCACATCGACTCTTCATCCCAGAGCATCGAAGCCGTGTGCGATAAGATTTGCGCACTCGTTAAGCAGGTGAGCTAATATGCATCACTTTACGTCAACCTACGAGGACTACTACGGCCATGGAATGCGCAAGTACCCCGTGGTACTCAGGGCAATGTACAGCATAGTTCTTGCGATCTTGTTTGCCTTTTCCAAGATTATGTGGCGTTGGGACTTTGAGGACGCCGACAAGCTCTTCGATTCCAATAGCGAACGCGGCACCGTGATCATCTGCAATCACACCTCCATGGCAGAGGTTATTGCCATCGTTGCCCATATTTGGGCAAAAGGCCATCGCGTACGCCCCATTTTTAAATCCGAGTTCAACAAGACCAAAATCGTTAAATGGGCCTTTTCGCGTGTGGGGGGCATTCCCGTTGCGCGCGGCACCGCCGACCTCAAGTCTCTTCGCTATGCCCAGCACGCCTTGCAACGCGGTGAAGACATCTTGATTTTCCCCGAGGGAACACGCATTCGAACCGATGATCAGCCGGTGGTTGTACACGGTGGCTTTGCCATCATTGCAAGCATGGGCAAGGCAACCATCTCCCCGATGGCTGTATGCGGATTCAGGGATTTGACCCCCAAAGGCTCAAAGATTACGAAGCCGCTCAAGTGCTGGATGAAGGCGGGAGAAAAGCTAAGCTTTGATGATGCTCCCAACGATCTCAAACGTAAAGAAAAAAGCGCTTGGATTGAAAACGAGGCTGTGAAGCGTATGTACGCGCTTCGAGATGAGCTTCAAGCCGAGCATCCCGGGAGGAAATAATGACCTCGCCCTCGATTCGAGTTGCACAGCATGCAGGCGTTTGCTTTGGAGTGAAGCGCGCACTCGAAGAAGCCTCTAAGGTTCTCGCCGAGCAAGATGAATCAATTCACACTCTCGGTGAACTGATTCACAATCCACGCGTTGTCCAAGATCTTGAGCAGCAAGGTGCACATGTTGCCCACTCGGTTGACGAAGTTAAAGATGGAACCTTGATTATCCGCGCGCACGGAGTTGCGCCTCAAGTCAAGCAAGCCGCCGAAGACGCAGGACTGCACGTTGTCGACGCCACGTGCCCCTTTGTTAAGCGCGTGCAAGACCATGCGCGATCGCTTTATAGGGGTGGTTACCAAGTTGTCATCGTGGGCGAGGCAGGTCATCCCGAAGTCGAAGGAATTCTTGGCTGCACCGATGGCAAGGCTTGCATTGTCAGTTCCGCCCAAGAGGTTGAATTCCTTGATATCTCCTCGCGTGTGGGGGTTGTCGTACAGACTACGCAGACCAGTAAAAATCTTCGCGAGGTAGTTGACGCCTTGCTCCTTCGCGCTCGCGAGGTTCGCGTTTTCGATACCATATGCAGCGCGACGAACGAACGCCAGGAGGCAGCGCGCGCTCTTGCAGCCACATGCGATCTCATGCTTGTCATAGGTGGGCGCAATTCGGGCAACACGCGACGTTTGTTCCAGATATGTCACGACGTGTGCCCCTGCACTTACCACATAGAAGACGCTCGGGAAATCGACCCAAAATGGGTCGCTTGCGCTAGCAATATCGGCATCACCGCGGGCGCTTCAACTCCACAAGGACAAATTGACGATGTTCTATCAACCTTAAAGCAGATTACTTCCTAACATGGATCAAACCATTACAGACTATGCACATACGGTTGCAAACTACGGACGCTCACGCGATCCACAGCCCGGACAGGGCGCACTGGTAACTACTGTGCGCGAGGATTCCCCGGCCTACGACGTGGGGATTGAGCCGGGAATGCGCGTCATATCCGTCAATGGCAAGCCGCTTACCGATATGATCGTCTGGCTTTGGGAGTCGGACGAAGAGACTGTGGCCCTCGAAGTCTTCGATCCAAGCGATGAGTCCCTCACCCCCGTTGAGCTCGAACGATTCCCGGGCGAGGACTGGGGCTTGCAGTTTGATGGGCCGATCTTTGACGAAATGCGCACATGCGTAAATGCCTGCGTCTTTTGTTTCATGACAATGCTTCCCAAAGGAGGGCGCGATACACTCTACATTCGCGACGACGATTACCGTCTGAGCTTCCTCCAAGGCAATTTTGTCACGCTCACCAATATGAGCGATGAAGACGTGCAAAACGTTATCGAGCATGACATGAGTCCCATGAACGTCTCCATTCATGCTATAGACCCCGACGTGCGCCGCAAACTCATGGGCAAAAACGCCGGACGCGGCATCGAGGTCCTCGAATCGCTCATGGATGCAGGCATCGAGATTCACGCTCAGATCGTTTTATGTCCCGGGCTCAACGATGGGGAAGAGCTCGCGCGCACGCTTCGCTATTGCGAGGAACATGAGCAAATAACGAGTTTGGGAATCGTCCCCCTTGGGTTCACCAAGCATCAAAATCGCTTTACCACCTCGTATTCCGACGATCCCGTATCTGCGCGCGATGTTATCGAGATGGTAAGGCCGTATCAGGATAGAGCCTTTGAACGTTTTGGGCGCCACACCTTTCAAATGTCGGACGAGTTTTATCTTGATGCAAGGATAGACCCACCTGCAGCTGACTTCTACGACGGCTATCCGCAATACTACGACGGTATTGGCATGATACGTAGCTATCTAGACGATACCGACCAGATACTCGCGTGCGATTCCGAGCGTCTTCATGCAATTCGCCATGCCCTGGATGACGCAGGCGCCACCGTGATGGTTGCTTCTGGAACGGCTGCACGCAACGTAGTTTCCCGGTTTGTCGAAAAAAGCCCCCTAGGCGGTAAGGTTTTGGGCATCGAGAATCGCTATTTTGGGGGCAATGTCGATGTCACCGGTCTCATTTGCGCTCAAGACCTACTTGAGCAGACCCCAGACGATCTCTCAAACGTTCTGTTCTTTATGCCTAGCGTCATGTTCAACGCTGATGCCATGACGCTTGACGAGTATCATCAAGACCAATTAACCCGCGAGCTCGAATCGCGGGGAGCACAGGTTTTCGTCGTCTCCACGATGCCGAAAGACCTGCTGCAAGCACTTAACAAAGCACTCGACCTCTAATCCAGGTCCCGTCTGCAAGGAGATACATATGAAGCCCATCGTTGCGGTCGTCGGTCGTCCGAATGTCGGTAAATCCACCCTCGTCAATCGCATCGCCCAAACCTCTGACGCCATCGTCCACGAAAGCCGTGGCGTTACACGAGACCGCTCCTATTACGACGCCGATTGGTCCGGTCATGAGTTCACGCTCGTAGACACGGGCGGTATCGAGCCCATGAAAAGCGAGGATATCTTCTCCGCCTCGATTCGCGACCAAGCTCTTGCCGCCGCAGAAGAAGCCGATGTCATCCTCTTCGTTGTCGATGGCTCCGTCGGCGTTACCGAAGAAGACGAGAGCGTCGCGCGCATGATCAAGCGTGCAAAGAAGCCCACCTTCTTGCTCGTCAACAAGCTCGACAATCCCGATCGCGAACAGGAGCGACTCTGGGAGTTCTATTCGCTGGGCGTAGGTGACCCCATCGCGGTTTCCGCTCTGCACGGCCATGGAACAGGCGACCTTCTCGATGATGTCGTCGCGCTGCTTCCCGAATCGTATGAGGAAGAAAAAATCGATGACGGCATTCTCTCCGTCGCCATCATCGGTAGGCCCAATGCCGGCAAGTCCTCCTTGTTCAACAAGATTCTTGGTTCCGATCGTTCCATTGTGTCCAACGTCGCCGGCACCACGCGCGATGCCATCGATACCGTCATCGAGCGCGGAGACAAGAAGTATCGCCTTGTAGACACTGCTGGCATTCGTAAAAAGAGCACCGTATACGAGAATATCGAATACTACTCGATGGTCCGCGGGCTTCGCGCAATCGACCGTGCCGATGTCGCCCTGCTTGTTATCGACTCTTCTACCGGTATGACCGAGCAGGACCAGAAGGTCGCCAATCTCGCCATCGAGCGCGGCTGCGCCATCGTTGTCCTGCTCAACAAATGGGATCTTTTGCCCGACGACCATGCGCGCGAACAGATGATGGAGACGGTCGAACGTCGCATGGGTATGGCAAAATGGGCAAATTACCTGCGAATCTCCGCTCTCACTGGCCGCTCGGTCGAAAAGATCTGGGCTCTTGTCGATTCTGCCGCACAAAATCGTTCGGCACGCATCTCGACTTCTAAGCTCAATCAGCTCTTGACCGATATGCGTGAGTTCGGCCACACCATTGTCGACGGCAAGCGCCGCCTGCGCATGCACTACGTAACTCAAACAGGAACCAATCCGCCCGCCTTTACGTTCTTCGTCAACCACACCGATCTGATCAACGATAGCTATCGCCGCTATATCGAGAACCGTATGCGCGCGACCTTTGATTTCAAGGGCACTCCCATTCGTTTGCGATTCCGCAAGAAGGATCAAAAAGAGATGGGGAAGGAAGATAAGTAATGCAAAGCTTTTCTTTGGAGTCTTGCTTGCCAATCACCCTTGCTTGCGTTGTCGTGTCCTTTCTTGTCTGTGGCATCCCCTTTGGTCTGATCATCGGCAAGCTATCCGGCAACGGCGATATCCGAAATGCCGGATCGGGCAACATCGGCACTACGAACGCACTTCGCGTTGCAGGACCTAAAGTAGCCGCCGCAACGCTGCTTTTCGATATGCTCAAAGGCGTGTTGGGAGTCTGCGTCTCTCGTATCCTCATTGCACATGTAGCCTTTGAGGGCAACGTCGCCATGCTCGCTCCCGGCGCTCCCGCCGATTGGGTGCTGGCTCTTGTTGCCCTCACCTGCCTGTGTGGACACGTTTTTTCTCCTTACCTTCATTTTCACGGGGGCAAGGGTATTGCCGTGGGTGTCGGTGTCCTCTTTGGATGGTATTGGCCCCTTGCACTTATTCACCTTGGCATCTTTATCGTTCTTGTAGCGATTACAAAATTTGTCTCAGTTGGTTCCATAGCAACTGCGGCGTTGGTTCCCGTTACGGTGAGCATCGCATTTCCTTATTCCTCTATTCCTTGTAAGCTATTGATGGCCGTCATGGGCGTCATCGTTGTATGGGCTCATCGAAGCAATATCAAAAAACTACTGGCTGGAAAAGAATCAAAGCTTTCCTTTACAAAGCGCGTTTCGAAAATGGATGATGCATCATGAAAATCACCCTGATCGGCTCCGGCTCCTGGGGAACCGCGATTGCTGGTCGAGCAGCGTTTAATGGCAACGACGTCATCATGTGGTCACATAGCGAAGAATGCGCTCGGGGCATCAACGAGCAAGGGATCAATCCTCGTTACCTCACTCATTACGAACTTCCCAAAAACGTTAGCGCTACAACCGATATCGTGAAAGCACTCGAATGTGCCGACGGCATTATTTTTGCCGTGCCCTCCACGCACCTTCGCGAAATGGCGAATCAAGCGGCTCCTTATATCTGCGAAACCACACCGATCCTTTGTCTCACCAAGGGAATCGAGTCGACAACCGGCCTGCTTATGAATGAGGTCATCGGCGACGAATGCGGGCACCCAGAGCGCATTGCAGCACTCTCTGGCCCCAACCACGCAGAAGAGGTATGCCAAGGGCAGCTTTCTGCCGCCGTTATCGCCGCCGAAGACAACGACGTCGCCAGTTTTTTTAAAGGGATCCTTTTAGCACCAGAATTTCGAATCTACCTTTCCGGAGACGTTATTGGCGTTGAGATGTGCGGAGCGGTTAAGAACATCATCGCCATTGTGTGCGGTATTGCCTCGGGTGCTGGATTCGGCGACAACACCCTTGCGCTTATCATGACCCGCGGACTGGCCGAGATCAGCCGTCTTGTTCATGCCCGCGGCGGCGAGGCCCTTACCTGTATGGGTCTTGCCGGAATGGGCGACCTTGTAGCAACTTGCACATCGCCACATTCGCGAAACCGTTCCTTTGGCCATGCTTTCTCCCAAGGCATCAGCCTGGAGCAGTATCAAAACCAAACACATATGGTCGTCGAGGGCGCTCACGCAGCAAAAAGCGCAACCGAACTCGCCCACGTCCTCGGTGTCGACGCTCCTCTTACGTTTGCCCTCAATGATGCCCTTTGGCATGGACAAAGCATGCAGGAGGTCCTGACCAATCTCGTCGATCGCGTTCCCACAGAAGAGTTCTACGGAATCATCGAATAGAAAAGGTGCAACAATGCGCAACGTTAAAATCTCGCCTTCAATTCTCTCCGCCGACCTTGGCAATCTTGCGGGGGATCTGGAGAAAATCTCAAACGCTGATTTCATTCATATCGATGTCATGGATGGTCACTTTACGCCAAATCTTACCTTTGGACCCGAGGTCGTACGTGTTGCCAAGCGCGTAAGCAACGTGCCGCTCGACGTGCACATGATGGTTTCGAATCCCGAAGAATCCATTGACTGGTATGCCGACGCCGGCGCCGACCTCATTACGGTTCACTACGAGGCTGCGACGCACTTGCATCGAATCGTATCGCGCCTCCATGACAAGGGCGTTCAAGCCGGCGTTGTTTTGAATCCCGCAACACCTGTTTGCCTTCTCGAGAGCATCATCGATGATCTTGATATGGTTCTGCTTATGAGCGTGAATCCCGGATTCGGCGGTCAGAAGTATATTGAGGCAACGTATGCCAAGCTTCGCGAGCTCACTGCCTTGTGCAAACGCCACGGTGTCGACCCAATGATTGAGGTCGATGGCGGTGTTGGCATGGGCAATATCGAACAGATTGTTGCCGCTGGTGCCAACGTTCTTGTCGCTGGCTCCGCCGTCTTTGGATTGCAAGATCCCGCTCAAGCTGTTTTCGACCTTCGCGAGGCCGGCACTCGAGGCATCGCGAAACAAAACGCCTAGAGGTAGACCGACCATGCCCTTCGCCCATACCGAAATGGTGAATCTAGATTACGCCGCATCGACCCCTCTTCGCCTCTCCGCCATCGATGCACAGCGCGAATATGACAATGGCCCGCTTGCCGGAGTCAACCCCAATTCACTTCACTCTCTAGGTCGAGCGGCGGCACAAAAGCTCGAGGGATGCCGTCGCTCGCTCGCTCAAACGCTTGGACGATCTGTTCGCCCAAGCGAAGTCATCTTTACTGGCGGAGGCACCGAAGCCAACGCAATGGCCCTTCTTGGTATAGCCGAGGGAGCCAGACAGTCAAATAAGCATCGCACGCGCGTTCTCATCTCGGCAATCGAACACGATTCGATGCTCGACAACATTCCTCTACTTCATACCGCAGGTTTTACCACCGATTTGATTTTGCCCAACGACCATGGAGTTATCGAGGCGAAAACCCTCGACAGCATGATGGACGATTCGGTTGCCCTCGTTTCGGTAATGCTCGCCAACAACGAAACGGGAGCAGTTCAGCCTATCGCCGATCTTGCAGCCTGCGCTCATGAACATGGGGCCTATTTTCATACAGATGCTATTCAGGGTTTTCTTCACGTCCCATTTGATATCGATAGCCTCGGTATCGACGCCCTTTCCCTCGCTGGTCATAAAATCGGTGGCCCCGCGGGAGTGGGTGCGCTGTATTTAAAGACACGTACGCCCTTTCGACCTCGCATCTTTGGAGGAGGCCAGGAAGCAGGTAGGCGTCCGGGGACGCAAGACTTGCGTCAAATAATCGCGTTGACAGCAGCCGCATCGGAGGTATATCCAAATGTGGCACATGACTTCGCTCGCCTTACCGAACTTTCCAACGCTCTTTATGACCGCCTGGTGAAGCATCCGCTTATCCATGCAACAATAGGCGAGTATCGCAACGTCGACCATCTCCCCGGCATTGTCTCCATCACCGTCGATAATTTCGACTCAGAAGACCTCATTTTGCAGCTTGATGCCCGTGGTTTTGAAGTGTCTGCTGGCTCAGCCTGCACAAGTGGCAATCAAGATGCCAGCCATGTTTTGCTCGCAATGGGTATTCCGCGCAATCGCGCGCTGGGCTCCCTGCGCATTTCCTTTGACGACCGAATCGACCCCGCCTCGCTCGATCGGTTCTGCTCGTGTCTTTTCGAAATTATCGGAGAACCTCATGCTGGTTGCTAACCTTCTAGACGCTCTTTTCGAAGCGTTTCCGCTCGATACCGCCGAGCCTTGGGACCACGTCGGACTGTCCGTTGGAGACCCCTCGTCTTCAATCACGGGCGTGACGTGTGCCCTCGATGCCACTCTCGACAATGTTCGCGCCGCTCACAAATCGGGCTCGAATGTCCTGCTTACGCATCATCCTGTCTATATCAAAACTCCGGATGCATTTAAACCGGCCGAAAGCCTTACCCCCAGCTCCTCCTCCGTTGTTTACGAAGCCGCTCGTCTCGGTGTGTCGGTAATTTCAATGCACACCAATCTCGATCGCTCGGCAGCAGCCCGAACACTCCTGCCCGAACTCATGGGCTTCACCGCGTCTTCTTCACTTGAATTTGTGCAACAGCCCGATCTTCTTGGCCTGGGAGCAGTCGCGGACATTGCACAAACCAACCTCGCCGAACTCGCCTCCCGTGCTTCTCGCATCTTCCACACGCAGCCGCGGGTGTGGGGCGAACCGTCCCATCGCATCTCAAGAGTAGCTTTTCTCGGTGGATCACTTGGCGATTTAGGAGAATTGGCGCTCAGGGCAAACGTGGATGCAATTATCTGCGGGGAGGCAGGCTATCATATCTGTCAGGACCTCTCAATACGTGGCCTTGACGTACTGCTGCTTGGCCATGACCGCTCAGAAGAGCCATTCGTGGAAATCTTGGCAAAAGCCGCACAACAAGCAGGGGTCACGCCCGCTTCCATAGCTACAATTACTCATTCAGCACAATGGTGGACGGCAAAGTAATAATCATTAAGGAGAACCTCATGAGCGTTGGCTCGACACTTTTGGAATTACAGGAAATCGATCTTACGCTCATGCGCGACAAAGAGCAGCTTCAGAATCTGCCCGAAATCGCAGAGCTGGCGCGACGCCGCAAACTCTATATCAAGCTTAAGGGCGACGTGACAAAATACTTTGCCCAATGCAAAGATGTTGAAATCGATTTGCAGGAGCTCGACAGTCGCGAGCAGGCACTTCACGACGGCATTGAGAAAGCTCGCCGCGAAGTCGACATGGACGACTACCGTCAAGTCCAGCAGCTTGAGATTACGCTTTCCGACTTTGCCAAAAAGCTTGATCGAGTTGAGTTTGAACGCACCGAAGCCCACCAAAAGCTCAGCACTATCCAGGCTGACGAGGCTACCCTTAAGCAGAATCTTAAGAAAATCGAAGACGCCATTGTCGCGCTAACCAAGCAGGCGCGTACGCATGCTGCCGATATTCAAAGCGCCATCGATAAGAACGAGCGCAAGCGCGCTCAACTCTTTGAAAGCCTTGACCCGGCACTCGGCAATGTCTATAAGGACGCCTCAAAACGCTTTGGCCATTTAGCTGTCGAGAAACTCGAGGGCAATGTCCCGAGCATCTGCCGCATGACCCTCCAGTCTTCGAGCATGAGCGACCTGAAGCATGCCAGCGAGGTCACCGAGTGCCCTTATTGCCACCGCCTGATGGTCATCCTTCCCGAGGAGTAGGCTATGGGTGTCTGTGGATCCAGCGACGAAAAGACCGTCCTTCTCTGCGTCACCGGCTGCATTGCAGCATATAAGTCCTGCGAGATCTTGCGCCTTCTGCAAAAAGCGGGATACCGCGTAAAAGTGCTTATGACAGAGCACGCAACTCAATTTGTGGGTCCCACAACGTTTCGTGCTCTGACTCATGAGAAAGTTGCTATAGGACTCTTCGATGACCCGGAAGACCCCATTCACCACATATCGCTTGCTCAGGAAGCCGATGTCGTCCTTGTCGCACCGGCAACGGCGAATTGTATCGCCAAAATGGCACATGGCATCGCAGACGATCTCATGTCTACAACTTTACTCGCGACAAAAGCGCCGATTCTCATCGCCCCAGCAATGAATTCGGGAATGTGGAGCGCCGCAGCTACGCAAGAAAATGTAGAGGTGCTTAAAGGTAGGGGAGTGCATTTTGTTCAGCCGGACTCCGGCTATCTTGCATGCGGCGACATTGGTTCTGGGCGCTTGCCAACGCCTGAAGCCATCGCCGACGCTACCTGCTCGCTGCTTCAAGGCTCTACTGACCTCGTTGGTGAGCATGTCCTCATAACGGCAGGTCCAACTCACGAGCCCATCGATCCGGTTCGATACATTGCAAATCGCTCGAGTGGAAAAATGGGTCTCGAACTCGCTCGTGCCGCTCGTGATCGCGGGGCAAACGTGACGCTTATCGCCGGGCCCATCGAGCTTCCCATTCCAGCGGGAATCGAAACCATCCATGTTCAAACGGCTTCGCAGATGCACAACGCAGCTGTGAAGGCTTTTGGACGTTCCACTATCGCCATTCTTGCAGCCGCCGTTGCCGATTACACCCCTTCTGCGCCGTCCGACCATAAGCTCAAGAAAGCAGTCGATCCAATCAACTCGATTCCGCTTATCCAGACCCAAGATATCCTTGCAGAACTATCCTCTAATAAAGAGGATCGCATTGTCATTGGATTTGCGGCAGAAACAAACGATGTCGTGGATTACGCCGTGGCCAAACTCAAGCGCAAGGGGTGCGACGCTATTGTCGCCAATGACGTTTCGCGTTCGGATGCTGGCTTTGGCTCTTCAAACAACCGCGCGTGGTGGGTTACTTCGAGCACAGTTGACGATCTTGGATTGCTTGAAAAGAGAGCCCTTGCAGAAGAAATCCTCTCCCGCAGCCTTTTGTTCAAAACTAATTTAAAATAATACTTGCATCTTTAATTCGCTTTGAGTAAAGTATTCTTCGTTGCGCAAGACGCAACGACATATCGGGACGTGGCGCAGCTTGGTAGCGCACTTGACTGGGGGTCAAGGGGTCGCTGGTTCGAATCCAGTCGTCCCGACCAGCATGTATTGCAGGTCAGAGGTTTTACTCTGACCTGTTTTTTTATCCTTAAACGTGGTTGCCTCAGGGAGTTACACTCGGCAACCAGGTCGTATCTTTCCACCCATGCGTATTTCCGATACCATGGTTAATCGGCCATTTCGCGGGTATTATGCAAACGTGAAAGTATGCACTCAAAGGAGCCTTGTGGGTCTGAAAAAGAAAATCAAAAAGGAGCTCATCGGTACATCCGATTATCCTTCTAATAAGATTTTTACTATCTCCAATTTCATCACTGCAATTCGCCTCATACTCACTCTCGTTTTTCTTTACTTGTTTATCAATAACGAGAACCGCTATGTCGCGCTTGTGATCTACGCCATCGCCGCCTCAACCGATTGGCTCGATGGCCAGATTGCACGTATGACCAAAACGGTTAGCTGGCTTGGCAAGATGATGGATCCTGTCGTCGACAGGGCCTTGCTTTTCACCGGCGTTTTAGGACTCGTGGCTCGCGGCGAGCTACCCCTCTGGGTTTGCGTTGTCATTATCGGTCGTGATGTATACCTCGCCTGCGGCAATTTCATCGTCCGACGCTACCATCGCCGTCCCATCGATGTCGTATATACCGGAAAAATCGCCACCGCACTGCTCATGACGGGCTTTAGCCTCATGCTCCTAGGCCTTCCGGTACTAGAAGGCTTCGATTTGCTTCCCGCCGCACTTGCGCAGTTCCCGGGCCTTAACGGATCTTCCGTACCCATGGGCATCTATTTTGTCTACGGCGGCGTTTGCTTCTCGCTTATCACTGCCGCTATCTACACGATTAAAGGCGGCATCGCCATTAGACAAGCCAAGCTTCATCCCGAAAATGAGGATGATGATTTCCTTAATCCAGAAATTGATGATAGCGATGAGGACATTACTTCTGGAGCGTATACCGAATAAGTAGGGTAGAATAAACTCATTATCTTCGTCTTATTAGCTTGATATATGGGGGTTCTCATGGCCGCTGTAGACTCCACACATAATTCCGTTCCTTCCGGGGATGCAACCTGCGTTTTTCGCATGCCCATGAACGATATGACTGCTCCCGACCTTATGAAGGCGCAGGTTATCTCTAAGCCCGTTTTGACGATTATCAAAGGGCCGCAGACGGGCAATACGTTTGAGCTTGAAGGCGCACTCACGACCGTTGGTCGCGATCCCGCAAACAGCATTTTCTTAAACGACATGACCGTCTCGCGTTCTCACGCAAAAATCAAGCACGATGCCTCTGGGGTCTCTATCGAGGACCTTGGTTCGCTCAATGGCACCTGGGTCGATGGGGCCATCGTAAGCAATGCGCCGCTTCATGACGGCTCTTCTATTCAAATTGGCACGTTTACCCTTATCTATCACGAAAGCCAGCCGGAGCGCATCGAGACCGGTGAGTAGCTTGGCTGAGCGAAGCTACCTCAGCATCGGTCAGGTTGTGAACTATCTGCGCGGTGCATATCCCGATCTTTCAAACTCAAAGATTCGCTTCCTGGAAGACGAAGGGCTTATTACGCCTCACAGGACACCTAAGGGCTATCGACAGTACTCCAAGGAGGATGTCGATCGCCTTGAGGTTATTTTGCACTTGCAAAAAACCAGGTATATGCCGCTAACCGTTATCAAGCAAAAACTCGATAGCGCAAACGATCTTTCCACCCTGGCCTTTGAGGTGGGGTTGCTCTCCGACCTTCCCATGAAGACGGAGCCCAAGGAAACCAAGCAGAAGCTTCATCCCATCGAAGACATTCCCGATATCCTCGGAGTCGAGATTTCGTTCATACGCGCGCTCGCCGAAAACGATTTGATTCGCATTATCAAGAGTCCTCAAAATCGAGATCTTGTTGATGGACGAGATTTTGAAATTATTCGCTATTGCGCCGAGCTCAATCGCTTTCATATCGAACCGCGCAATCTTCGTCAGTATGTTTCTGCCGCAAATCGAGAATCCACCATGTTTGAGCAGGTCCTTATCGGAATGCTTGGAATGGATGATTCCGATGAAGGCCGCGAAGCAAAGCTTGAACGGGCCTTTAACAAGCTCCACGATTTGACCGATGGCGTTCGCACCGCGCTTCTCAAAAACCGTGTATTCGAGTCCCTCAATGCCGTTGTCGAAGATGCTGACGTCAACGTGATAGATGATGAGCTTACTCGAGCCGCTGCTGCAGCCACAGAAAAGAATGACAAACCCACGAGTACTACTGTAAGCAAAAGCACAAAACGGGGGTAACCAATGGATGTAAAAGAACTCGAGTCCTATATTGTCGATATACCCGACTATCCTGAGCCAGGAGTTATCTTTAAAGACATCACGCCGCTTTTTGCCGACCCCAAGCCGTTCAGGACGATGGTCGATGCATTCGTCTCTCACTACAAAGACGAGGGGATTACAAAGGTAGTCGGTCCGGAGGCGCGCGGTTTTATGATTGGCACCCCCGTTGCTCTAGAGTTGAGCGCTGGCTTTATTCCCGCTCGTAAGCCCGGTAAACTTCCTCGCGCCACCGTTTCGGCTTCTTATGAACTTGAATATGGTACGGACACGCTCGAGATTCACGCTGATGCCATTCAGCCGGAAGATCGCGTCTTGATTATCGACGATCTTATCGCAACTGGCGGTACAGCAGCAGCTACGGGCAGGCTAATCCAGGATATGGGCGCCACGCTTGTAGGCTACGCGAGCATTCTTGAATTATGCTTCCTCAATCCGCGCAAAAAGCTTGCCGAGTCGGGCGACCACGATCTTTTTTCGCTGATTAAGGTTGATTAGCGAGCACCCACTCCACTGTTTTCAAAGCCTGCAAATTGGAGATAGGCCATAAGCAACGCTTTTGATGCAAAAGCCTGAGCTGCAGCACGTACAAGAAGCTCTTCGCGACTAATTTCACCTGTCTCGCGAAGAGCGCGTTCCAACGATTGGACATCGGTGGCCGAAAACGTCATATCAACGATGTGATTGATTTCGGCCACCATGTGGTCATACGCCTCTTGCGGCGAGCTGACAACCGATTGGATTTTAAAGAGCTGTTCAATTGCCGATATGCTCAAAAATTGTTTAAGTATACAGATGAGAAGCAATCGAGAAATCTGCTCGCGACCATACTGCTTTTTAACAGACGGGCTAACGAGATGCATCTTAACGTAGTTGTTGATCATTGAAGGGGTCAGCCACTCGGAACTCGAGCATCGATCGAGCGGCTTTAGTATCAAAGTTATATACGAGATAACCTGATCGCGATAGAGCGGTACGTTTGGAAGCTCATCATATGTAGGAAGCTTGGACAATCTGATTTCATCCATCTCCGCCGAATCCATAAAGCAATCAAACGGCGGCCGTTGTATAAGCTGGCCAGCATCAATAGCAGGGGAGTTGTCAGACATCGGGATAAGTGATGTCAGCTGCGCCTTTGTTTTGTCCATTGAACTACCTCGCTATGGCTATACGTATAATCGCTCCATCTAGTATTGTATACTAGATGGGAATCCTAACGGTATGCATTGTAAAGGAGAAGTAGATGAGCTGGGCTATCGTTGCTGATTCAAGCTGCAATCTTCGCTCAATCGAAGCTTCCGATCACTCAACAGAATACTCAACAGTTCCCCTTGTTATTCATGTAGGGGGAGTGGATTATGTTGACGACGAAAACCTGGATGTTCATGAGCTCAATCGAATCATAGCCGAGGAGCCAGAAGCTTCCTCAAGCTCTTGCCCGAGCGCAGGTGTTTGGGCAGAACAATTTCGCAAGTTTGACAACGTAATTGCAGTTACGATTTCTGCTAACCTCTCGGGGAGCTATGAAGCTGCCACTATGGCACGAAATATAGTCCTTGACGAGTATGCACGCGAGCATGAGGGCGTCATCTCGGGCAAGAACATTCATCTGGTAGATTCGCGTGCGGCAGGTGGCAAACTCGAAGTGCTGGTAACCGAATTAAGTAGGTACCTAAACGATAATGACCCCACGTTTGAACAAGCCGTTGCCTTTATTGACAATATTGAAGAGAAATCACAGGTGCTTTTTTCGCTGTCTAGTTATGAGAACCTCACTAAAAACGGGCGCATGCCTCGATTAGCAGGAGCCCTTGCAAGCAGACTGAACATCCGCGTGCTTGGCACCGCAAGCCATGAGGGGACTATCAAAATCGTTGGCCCCGCACGCGGCGAAAAGAAAATGGCTAAGAAAATCATCGCTTCCATGGAAGGCGATGGATTCTCCGGCGGTCTTGTCTTTATCGATCATGTTGAAAATGAGCCGGCTGCACTACAGCTCAAACAAACCATACTCGAGCGATGGCCCGAATCCGAAATTCATATCCTTCCATGCAGAGCGTTATGCTCGTATTACGCAGAGAATCAAGGTTTGATTATTGGATACACCTGGGCATAAGAAAGCCAAGCTCAACCTTTTATGCAGTGCGGCAGTAATTTGATTTGCTGCCGCACTCTTTTTAACTCTCACATCAACTTTACATAAGATATATTATCTGCGTTTTACGTAGAAGCACATGCATGCATGGATTATTGGAATACAGCAGATAAAAATCGATCCGTTCAGCCGCTGCGCAATGTGATTACAGACGAAGCGACGTAGACTGAATGCCAAACTGGATTTGCTTCGTAAGCAATATAAGGACACTTCCACGTATAGGGATGAAGAAAACTAGAACGACCAATCTGTTGCAATCGGTATTGCAGAAAAGAACGTCCCCAGGGCTGCAAATAATTCTAGCAAAAATAAGGAAAATTTAATACTTAGGTACCTAAATTAAAGCTAGATAATTATAGGCAGAAGTTGCCGCAATAGCACCATCAGAAACTGCTGTGACAACCTGCCTAAGGGACTTTACGCGCATATCGCCGGCGCAGAAGAGCCCTGGAGTCTTTGTAGACATATCCTCTTTGGTAATAACCCCACCGTCATCCGCTATATCAACGTACTCATTAACGAGACCGGCAACAGGATCAAATCCCGTAAAGACAAACACACCAAATGACCCAGGATCATGACGCTCTTCGGTTAGCTGCTGTGTCAAGACATTCTTCAAGACAATGGTGGTTGGAAGCGCATCGCCGGCAAGCGAATCAACCAATGTGTTGAAACGAACATCGATATTTGCCGTTGCTTGAATCTTATTCACAATACCCTTGGGGGCACGGAACTGATCGCGGCGCACAAGCATGATGACACGTGAGGCGATGCGAGCCAGGAATAGAGCTTCATCGCAAGCTGCCTTGCCACCACCGATTACATAAACAAGTTTTCCTCGATAAAACATACCGTCACATGTCGCGCAATAGGACACTCCCCTTCCCGTAAAGGTATCCTCACCCGTAAATCCCGCCTTACGGGCTTTAGCACCCAGAGCGCAGACAACAGCACGTGCGCCGACCTCGTCAGATCCGATGTTTAGCAAAAATGAACCGTCAGGTTTGCGATGTAGCGAATCGACAAAATGCTGCACCTGCTCGACACCGGCATCCAAAGCATGTTGATACAGAGCAGAACCAAGTTCAAAACCGCTGATATCGGGAAGACCGGGGTAGTTATCGACGATATCAGTCTGAGCAATCTGGCCACCAGGTAAACCCGGTTCGAAAATAACGGTTTTCAACCCAGCACGAGCGCCATACAGGGCCGCGGAAGATCCAGCAGGGCCTCCGCCAATGACCGCCAAATCACACTCTCTCGAAACCATGGCTCATCCTTTCATGCGCGCTAACAACATGCGTGTTTCACATTACACGGTAATACTACCCATCAATTCATGTTTATCTCTCGAGCTTGCGCATCAAATCAATTCTCATCGTAGAATAGAGTCCATGTCGACAAGGAGTCCTTATGAGCGTTGAGCAGAACCCTGCCTCAACAATTGAATCAAATTCTCAACCCATCATCACCGTCATGCACGCATCGGTTGGCTCTGGACACAAGGCGGCAGCGAATGCCGTTGCCCAAGCCATCGATAAGTTGCGCGGCACCCATGATATTCCAGAGAACGTCAGAGTCGACGTTCTGGATGTTCTCGACTATGGTCGCATTAAATTTGACGGCAATAAAACAGCAGCCTCTTTTACCGGGGCCACAAGACCAATTTACGACATCACCTGGCGCTACACGCTTACAGGACGTCTTCTATGGGGCGGCGGTACCGGTTGGTCTCGCGTGATGTTTCCCTCGTTTAACGATTATGTTCGCGAAAATAAACCGCTTGCAATTATTGCGACCCATATCACAGCCGCAAACGTTGCCTGCGGTGCACGATTGATTACCGGTATCGAGTACCCTCTGGTCTGTATCCCCACCGATTATGAAATCGAGGGCTGGTGGCCTCATAAAGAAACCGACTTATTCTGCGTTGCAACCGAATTCATGGCAGAAACTCTCAGACCGCGCCATGTTGAAGAGTCCAAAATCAAGATCACAGGTATCCCCGTACGCGACGGTTTCGATGATCCTTGCGACATCGAGCAGATAAAAAAATCCTTTGGACTCCCCCTCGACAAAAAAATTGTATTAGTTATGGCTGGCGCCTCACTTCCGCAGCCCTATGTTCGATTTAGGGCTGCTATCGAGCAAACTATCCCCTATCTACGCCGATTCAATCGCATGCACTTTGTTTTTCTCCCTGGCAAAGATGAAGAATATTCAATGCACCTGAAGTCGGTTTTTAATGGCATGGGGCTCGACAACGTGTCGGTTCTCGATTACGTTGAAGACATGGCTTCCCTCATGAAAGCATCGGATGTTGCCGTTCTAAAATCTGGCGGACTCGCTGTTACAGAATGCCTTTGCGCAAAGCTACCTATGCTCTTGCTTGGTAAATCATATGGCCAAGAAAAAGCAAACACCACCATGCTCACGTCGTTTGGTGCAAGCCTGCATGCCACTACCTTTCGAGAGCTTATCACCACGCTCAATCATCTCCATGAGAATCCGGCTGCGCTTAAAGCGCTGCTTATTAATGCAAATGCACTTCGAAAGCCGCACGCTGCCGAAGACATCGTTATCGAAACCATGAAACGAGTTGGCGTGCCCGTAAAACGAACACGCCATTTTGCTGAATTCTATATTGGTGATAAACCGGCGCACATCCGATAGCGCTGAGAGCATCGCGTCTAGGCAACTCCACTGGAGCCAAAACCACCCGCACCACGATCGGTCTCGTCTAATTCATCAACCTCGTGCAAGCAAACGGTTGGAACTTCCTGGATTACAAGCTGAGCGATTCGCTCGCCCTTTTCAAGGTGAATAGGTTCTTTTGCATCAAGGTTGATAAGAATGACCTTGAGTTCACCGCGGTAGTGAGCATCAATGAGACCAGAAGTATTAACGATAGACAGCCCGCGCTTAAGAGCAAGGCCGCTTCGAGGTTGAACAAAACCCGCATACCCATCGGGCAAAGCGATAGCAAGACCCGTAGAGACAAGACGACGCTCAAAGGGAGCCAGATTAACACTCTCATTGCAGCGCAAATCGAGACCAGCATCACCGGAATAAGCATATTCCGGAAGGCTTACAGCGGGATCCAAGCGCTTAATAGAAACATCAACACGAGACATACGGGCAATCACCTCAAATTTTGAAGTTCTTTAAAGAACTCATCGACATCTTTAAAGTCACGATACACGGAAGCGAAGCGTATGTAGGCCACTTTATCGAGTTTCTCAAGACGCTTAAGGACCATATCGCCAATTTCATGAGAGCTAACGGCGGTAAGCGTGCTGCTGCGCAGCTCACGCTCTATATCGTCGATAAGACCGTTAAGAGCACCAAGATCGATATCACGTTTTGACGTAGCTCTCATAAGACCCACTAGAAGCTTATTTCTATCGAAAGGCTGAGTAGATCCATCGCTTTTTATGACTTCGATGGGGTCTTCGCAACGTTCGAATGTTGTAAATCGAAAACCGCAGCCGCGGCATTCGCGACGGCGCTTAATAGCATTGGTCGCTTCTTGGGTACGCGAGTCTACAACACGAGTATCGGCATTACCGCACTTTGGACAACGCATGGGAACCTCCGAATCTAGTAAAAATCAGAATACCCCATGCAATAAGAAATCCCTATTGAAAGGAAGCGGGAACCAGAAGGTCCATACCAATAGAGAGTTCAGAAGAAGTAAGGCCATTCCAAGAGCGAATCAGCGCAACGGTATCAGAAGTACTCAAGTGCGAAACAGGATGTTCCTCAGCGATATCCCAAAGCGTATCGCCCGATTGAACAGAGATGACAGCCCGCGAAGCATTCGCAGAAGCGGTATCAAAAGCACGCTGGGAAGCAGCAGAAGTAAAGAAGGTAAAAGAAAGCGCAATCATAGCGATGACAACAACGAAAAACAAACCAGCTTTTGGACGCGCATTTGCTACTGGAGCCTTCTGGGTAAAGGTGCACGCATGATTGAAAGAACGAGAATTACCATCAATAACTTGGAATGAAGGATGCGTGTTATACGACTTAAGCGCCAAGTTACCGTATGTCATGGAATTATTCATCTCTACACCTCTCTTGTTCGTTCCAAGAAGAGTTATATATCCTTGCGCGGACAAAGGTACTAGCGCAAGAACGAATGTTCGTATATTATTATCTACGAACAGTTGTTCCAGTCAATAGAAATTCGAACATTTGTTTGGGTTTGAGGAGTAAGTATGGCACGCAAGATCACCAAGCGCCAACAGCAAATCTACGATTTCATCCGCTCCTACCAGACGGAGAAGGGCTATCCGCCCAGTGTTCGTGAAATGGCAGCAGCTGTTGGCCTCTCCTCCCCTTCAACCGTACATGCACATCTCTCCGCTCTGGAGGCCCATGGCCTCATCAAGCGAGATAAAACCAAGCCTCGCGCTCTGGAGGTATTTGAGCAGGAGGGCAATCCCGATAATAACCTCGACATCTCACAGGAATCTCCTGTACCCGAGATGCGAGGTGTTGTCTCCCTTCCACTTGTTGGCCGCGTGGCCGCAGGCATGCCGATATTGGCAGAACAAAATATCGAAGATACCTTTACCATCCCAACCGAAATCGCCTCAGACTCAAGCTCCTTTATTCTTGAAGTCCACGGCAACTCGATGATCAACATTGGCATCTACAACGGTGATTACATTATTGTTCGCGAACAACCCAGCGCAATGAATGGCGACATAGTCGTTGCTATGATCGATGGCTCTGCAACAGTCAAAACATTCTATAAAGAATGCGGCAGAGTTCGTCTACAGCCGGAAAACGATGCAATGGAGCCCATCTTCGCTGACAACCCAACCATTCTTGGCAAGGTTGTCGCCCTCATGCGTCGTCTGTAACGCCAATGGAAAAAACGCTCAGTTCCCAAGGCAGAATCCATATCATTGACGACATCCGAGGATTAACCATCATCTCTATGGTGTCTTTTCATATCTGCTATGACTTGGCCTATCTTTACGCCTTGCCCATGGACTGGTTCACCTTAGGCTCTTTTCAAGATATCTGGCGATGCTTCATCAGCTGGACTTTTCTATTTCTTGCTGGATGGTCCACGTCTTTTTCGAGAAATAACCTAAAGCGAGGCCTTCTATATTCCGCTATGGCTCTTCTTGTATGGATAGCCACAAGTGTTGCCAGCGTCGACACGCCCGTTACCTATGGAATTTTATTCTGCATGGGTGCCTCGACGCTTCTTTTTGCGTGCTTGGAAAAAATCAAAACGCCCCATCCACTGCTCATAACGATAGTAGCTCTTGCAGCTTTTTTCCTTACATATCAAATTCCACGAGTAACCTATCCGATAGAACATCTCGCCTGGCTTGGCTTTCCCTCCCCCACTTTTATGTCAGGGGACTATTATCCATTGATACCGTATTTCTTTATGTATACGGTAGGAGCAGGATGCGCTCGTCTATTTGATGAAAGGGCAAAAGAATACCCTTCGTGGGCAACAAGGAGATGGAGCCGGCTCCTAGAATGGATTGGTACAAAAAGCCTGCTGATCTACCTCATCCATCAACCCCTTGCACTATTGGCCCTGGAGCTAATCTTCGGTAGCTAACGGGAGACTCTCGCACTCTGCCTTGCCTGCGGGTCCCTGTTCATACTGACGCAAAAGGCCAGCTAGCTTAGAAGGAACCTTTGCTGTGATAAGCATGCCTTCAGGAATAAACTCTTCATTCAAGATCACTCCCTGCTCATGGATTTGAGCGCGCAGCGACGCATTTGCATAGGGCAGCATCACCGTGAGCAACTGATCGGAAGCAGAGGCACGAAGAGCTAAGGTATCAATAAGGGAATCTATACCATAGCCAGTATAGGCAGAGCAAAATACCTGATCTGGATAGCGCGATTCGAGAGCGTGGACATAGGACGCTTCAAAACGGTCACATTTATTATTCACCGTAACGGAAAGCTGTTCACCGGCTCCGATTTCATCGAGCACTCGATTAACCGCTTCTAGATGCAAATCAGCATCTTCATCGGAATAGTCAACGATTTTTAGAATTAGATCTGCTTCAAGAACCTCAGCAAGCGTCGATTTAAACGCCTCGACAAGGCTGTGGGGCAGTTTTTGGATAAATCCAACCGTATCGGTAATGGTAACAACGCGACCGCCGGGAAGGCAATAGGAGCGAGTGGTTGGATCGAGCGTTGCAAATAACTTGTCTTCTGAAAGAACACCCGCATCAGTCAATGCATTAAGCAACGTCGACTTTCCAGCATTCGTATAGCCCGCAAGTGCAACCCTAAACGCAGTAGACTCTTTCCTGCTCTTGGTCTGAACAGAACGGCGCTTTTCTAAGCCATTAAGCTCGCGCCTTAAAGAGGCAATCTTGTTGCGAATCAAGCGCCTGTCAACCTCAAGCTGACTTTCACCCTGGCCAAAGCGGCTTCCAATGCCACCACGAGTCTGTTCTTTGGCAAGATGGGACCACATGCCCCTTAGTCGTGGTAAAAGATACTGAAGCTGCGCAAGTTGAACTTGGATACGCCCCTCACGCGTTTTAGCATGCAGGCCGAAAATATCCAAAATCAAAGCCGTACGGTCAATAATCTTAGTAGGCTCACCAATCGTTTTCTCCAGATGACTTTGCTGAGCAGGCGTCAAATCATCATCGAAGATAACCGTATTAACATCAAGAGCAGCGACAAGCCGTCGAACCTCTTCGACCTTACCAGATCCAATAAAAGATTTTGGGATTGGTTTATCGAGCCGCTGGACAACGCGACCAACTGTGAGAGCGCCGGCAGTATGAGCAAGCCGCTCAAGCTCATCGAGCGAGCGGTCTACCGGCCAGGCGCCATTTCGAAAATCAACCCCAACAAGCAAAACACGTTCAGGTTCGAGCTCTGTAGACAAAAAAGAAAATCGACTCACGCGGCACCCTCAATAAGCCTCTGCACCTCATCGGCAGTATCTGATGCGGAAAGGCCGTCAACCTCAATCCAATGGTAACGCGTGTCGCGCCTAAACCATGAAAGTTGACGCTTCGCATATCTACGCGAACCACGCTTGATCAGCTCAATTGCCTCATCAAGCGACAATTCGCCATTGAGATACTGAAGAATCTCCTTATAGCCGATGGCCTGGGAGGCAGTGGAATCGCGCTGCAGCCCCATCTCCAAGAGATGCCTAACCTCATCAACAAGACCGAGCTCAATCATCACATCAACACGCGTGTCGATGCGTCGATAAAGCTCCTCGCGATTCATGGAAAGACAGAAGCGCATAGAGGGATAGCATTCCTTAGGCGTCGAAAATCCGGCTTTCTGATCGGCATAGCACAAGCCGTCATCAGCCATTTCAAGGGCGCGAATGACACGACGAACATTATGCGGATGTATGACCTCGGCACTTTTGGGATCGCGCTGCGCAAGAAGCCGATGCATATAGTCGTCGCCCATTGAACTGGCAAGTTCTTGATAGGCGAGGCGACGCTCGTCTTCAAACTCCCCTGATGGAAAACGCATGTCATCGAGGGCGGCATTAATATACAGTCCTGTACCACCGCACATCAGCGCTACGTCTCCCCTTTGCTGTTTCTCATCAATGAGCGCACGGGCATCGTGTTGATACAGCGCTGCGGAATAGGCAGTGATAGGGGAAACAATGTCAACAAGCCTAAGCGGAACGGGTCGTTCGTCAACCGGCGTCTTTGCAGTACCGATATCCATCCCCGTATAGACCTGCATAGCATCCGCCGAAAGGACCTCAGTACCCCAGCGCTGCGCGAGACAGTCGGCAGTAGCACTTTTTCCCACAGCAGTGGGACCGGCGATTACAATAACGTGAGCCGGCAAGGAATCGAAACTCATCGCGGATCGCCGGTCACCGTGCCAGAAAGATACCAAGTGCGCGCGACATCGACATCAACATCAACGATTTTGCCCACAAGCTGATCAATTGAATAACCAGCAGGAATAGGCGCGTGAACCGTTTGGTTTTTTGCACTCTTCCCCATCAAGATGGATGCGTTCTTCTTCGAGGTGCCCTCAATGAGTGCAGGCACCACACGATGAAGATCGTGCTGGTTGAACTCGTTCGCCGTGGTTTCGACAACATGAACAAGTCGATTGAATCGCTCCAGAATAACCTCGCGCGGCGTAGGATCATCAATCTCGGCTGCCGGCGTTCCAGGGCGCTTGGAATAGATGAACGTATATGCCTGAGCGTAACGAACGGTCTCAGCCAAGGAGAGAGTCTGCTCAAAATCTTCCTCGGTCTCGCCCGGGAAGCCCACAATGATATCAGTCGAAAGAGCAATGTCGGGAATACGGTCCCGCACGCGCTCGATCAGGTCAAGATAAGACTCACGTGTATAGCGCCTGTTCATGAGCTTGAGAATTCGAGACGAACCAGACTGCACAGCAAGGTGGAGCTGCGGCATAACGGCAGGAACCTCTGCCATGGCATCGATAGTCTCAGGCAACAGATCCTTGGGATGAGAAGAAGTGAAGAAGATACGCTCGATGCCCGTATCGCCAACACGGCGGAGCAGCTCAGCAAAACGAGGCGAACCGAAGAGATCACGACCATAAGAGTTAACGTTTTGTCCCAAAAGGGTCACTTCACGCACACCCATACGAGATAGAGCGGTTACTTCGTCCACAATCTCATCGAATGGACGGCTCTTTTCGCGACCACGCACGTAGGGCACGATGCAATACGAGCAAAAATTATTACAGCCCGTCATGATGGGAACCCAGGCATGATAAGAGGTGGCACGATGCCAGGGCATCGTAGTCGCTGGGTTCTCTTCATGCTCCTCACAGCGAACATGATGGTTGCCATCGTCAAAGGCCTGGGCTATCAAATCGCCAACATGAGCGATACTATGCGTGCCAAAAACAACGTCAACGTTATCCAGATTGGTTAAAAGACCTTCCCCATCACGCTGGGCAATGCAGCCGCCAACGGCAATTACGCGCTTTCCGGACGGAGGAGCAGGTAGGCTCTTGCAAGACAGGCATTGCCCGTAAAGCCTCGTATCGGCAGCCTCGCGAACACAGCAGGTCATGAAAACAACAATGTCGGCTTCCTCGGGGGTAGCAACCTCCAAACAGCCACAAGAGTCCAACAGACCACTCACACGCTCAGAGTCGTGCATATTCATCTGGCAACCAAACGTCTTGATTAGATACGTTTTGCCGTTAAGTTGTGAAAGAGACATGACCTACCCTACTTGTTGCACATCGTCGACATAGCCATCCATGTCAGAAGCGTGCACGGAGACATGATGTACGTAAACAGAAAGACGAATCGCCGTACGGGACTCGCCATTGATAAGAATATCTGAGAACACAGGCGCACATGAAATATCAAAACCGGTGGGAATAAGGAATCCACGCGCGATTGCGATAGCTTTAATCGCCTGATTAACCGCTCCGGCGCCAACGCACTGCATATTGACGGGAACTCCGTCTTTTACCATTCCGGCAATGGCGCCGGCAACTGATGCGGGGGAAGACTTACTTGAGACCTTCAAGAATTCCATTGCTACGTTTCTCCTGCTAAGGTGGCATGTTTTGAGTATGAAATGACTTTAACGCATGAGCCGAAAGGCCACAAGGGCTATTCGCCCTTTTCAATGGGGAATGAAACCGTGATCCTATCTTTCATAACGCGAATCTTGGGATCGCCCGCCATATTGAGATAGTAACGTTGCGCCAAATCCTCAAAGCATCGCTCAACGTCACGCGAGAATCGAGAAAGATCATCTGGAGCGATTTTGAGTCCACGTCGGTCTTTTACTAGGTCGACTTCGTTTGAACGCGGCGCATTACCGTCGCGTTCGCGCAACAAACGCGACAAGACGCTTCGAAGCGGTGCAATCGCACCAGAAAGAATGCGGTGAGCCGTTCGCTCGGAAATATCAATGCCGATTGTTTCTGCAATACGCATAAACTCTGCAGCATCCGCAGCAAACCCCAAACGCGTTGTAACGGGAAGGGTCGACTCATTATCTAAAAAGAGAAGCCGAGACGCATCGAGCTCACCACGAGCATGAGAATAAAGCGTGGCAGCGATTTCCGTAGGGCTTCCAATAAAGACATCGCACCCATGCATTTCTTCGAGCGAAAAATCGCAGACAGTCCGCAAGATATTATGAGGTCCACGAGCACAATGATATGCACCCGTTTCGTCTTTTGAGGCGATAGGCCACGAAGATTGATCAGCGCGTTCATTAAGAACGTCCGTGTTGACTAGAACCTTAAAAGAAGAGCCGAGGTCCTTGCCTGAAGCAACGACCTCGACATCGTCAACATTCTGCCGAATGGAAAACAGGGCCATACCGCGCCCATGAACACCCCAGCGGTCCATCTTCATCGATTCGAGCTTTGAGGTGACGCGAGCGTCGAAAATACGTTCACGCATATCTTCAGGCACACCGCAGCCGTTGTCGAGAAACAGAAGAGAGCGCATCCCCTCTTCCTTAAACGTTGCTACATAGATTCTCGTAGCACCCGCATCGCGCGCATTGCGAAGCATCTCGATAACGATGTCTTCAACATGCTGAATATCATGCTTGGCTTGTCGGCGTTCGGCCTCAGAAACGCGAAGACGAACGAACCCCTCACCCAGGTTTTCCTCGACGCGAAGGTTACCCTCACCGGACATCGAGGCAATAAATGAAATGAGTTCGTTCGTATCGCTCATGTTATTTCGCAATATCTACAGCGCGGCTCTCGCGAATCACCACGACGCGCACCTGACCGGGATATTCCATTTCCTCCTCGATCTGATGGGCGATATCATGAGCAAGAACCGTGGACTGTGCGTCGGAAATCTTGTCGGGCTGAACCATGACGTGAACCTCACGGCCGGCCTGCATGGCATACGTACGCTCAACGCCTTCATGAGCGTTAGCGATCTCCTCGAGCTTCTCAAGACGCTTAATGTAGTTTTCGGCAGACTCGCGACGAGCACCGGGACGAGATGCAGAAACAGCGTCGGCAGCCTGCACCAGCACAGCGAGAACCGAGTTAGGCTCAACGTCGGCATGGTGAGCCTCAATGGCGTGGACGATGGCGGGCTTTTCGCCATAACGGCGGGCAAGATCGGCACCGATCACAGCGTGGGGACCCTCGACATCATGATCGATGGCCTTGCCAAGGTCGTGCAGAAGGCCTGCGCGCTTGGCGGCATAAGGATCAACGCCAAGTTCGGACGCCATGATTGAGCACATGTCGGAAACCTCGAGCGAATGCTGAAGGACGTTTTGACCAAACGAAGTACGATAGCGCAGGGCACCGAGCGTCTTGATGAGCTCAGGGTGCAGATCGTGGATGCCGGCATCAAAAGCAGCCTGCTCGCCAGCTTCGCGCACACGCTGCTGAACCAGATCTGCGGCCTTGTTGTACATCTCTTCGATACGCGCAGGATGGATACGACCATCTGCAATCAAATTCTCGAGAGCGACACGAGCGGTCTCGCGTCGAACCGGATCAAAGCTCGAAAGAACGACGGTCTCAGGAGTGTCATCGATAACAAGATTGACACCAGAAACCTGCTCAAACGTACGGATGTTACGGCCCTCGCGACCGATAATCCTACCCTTAAGATCATCGGAAGGAATGTGCACCGAAGTAACGGTGACCTCCGCCGTATGGTCGGCAGCGCAACGCTGGATAGCAAGGGAGATAATCTCCTGAGCGGTCTTGTGACATTCTGCGCGGACCTGCTGCTCGGACTCACGGATAATGGTTGCCGCCTCATGGGTAACCTCACCGCGAACCTTGTCGAGAAGCTCACGATGCGCATCGTCGCGCGTCAACTCGGAGATACGCTCAAGCTCGGTTGTTTGCTTGGCAACCAAATCATCAAGCTCACGAGAGCGCTTTTCAATTTGACCAGCCTGGCTCGAGAGTTGATGCTCGCGCTTATCAAGAGCGTCATTACGGCGATCGAGAGACTCCTCGCGCTGCATCACGCGGTTCTCAAGCGTGCGAAGCTCGCGCTTGCGCTGCTTTTCTTCGTTTTCCGCTGTCTGCTTATGCTGAATAATCTCCTCTTTAGCCTCGAGGAGAGCCTCTTTCTTCAGCGTCTCTGCCGTGCGCTTCGCATCGCTGATGACGGTTTTTGCCTCTTCGTGAGCAGACTGAATCTTTGAGTCCGCCTCTCGAAGGCTTCCGTTTTTAGCGCTGCGCATGGCGACCGTGGCAATTACCGCACCGATAACAAGGCAAGCGATGCCAACGATAACCTCCATGCCCATTTCAACTCCTTCAATTAACTTTTCTACATAAGGAAAGGCACTGCCCCGAAGAGCAGCGCCGACATTTGCTAGGGAGAATCCACCCAGTATGAATTATGAAAATTGCCATATACAATCTCATCAAAGATGAGTGAGCATCACATAACAAATGACCATATAATCCTACGTTTTCACGTGGATTATGTCAACGTGACCCGACGTAAAACTAGTAAAGGACGCATCGATCGGCATCGCTTAGGAAGCGCTCTCCCCCTCCAGTCTTGCAGACGTCGCAGCTCGCGCAACCTGATACGAAAACCCACGTGAAACAAGAAACCGAGTGAGCTTTTCTTGCGGGCGGACATCAGGAACACGCTTTTTTTCGAGAGTTTCTAGAGCGCGTTGGAAATCTTCGTCCTCGTCAAAAAAAGCCTCGGGATATCCTTCGATATCGTTGACATCTATCTGGCGTCGTCGGAGTTCAAGCTCAATCTTGCGCCTCCCCCACCCGCGAGCAATTCGCTGCTGAATGAATGCGGTCGTGAAACGCATGTCATCCAGATATCGTTTATCACGTGCAATACGAAGAGCACGATCGATCTCGATAGCACGATAACCGTAGGCCTTCAGCTTGCTATCGAGCTCACCTGATGAATAGTCCCTTCGAGAAAGCATGTCGGTGAGCTGAGCAAAGCAGACGCGATATTCAAGTTCATGGATCGCGTCAAAGGCATCCTCCTCGGGAAGGGGAAGCGAAAACACATCTTTAATCAAGAGCCTGCCAACGCGCTCGGGCACGACGATTTCACGACAGGCACCGTTATCCAATGAAAGGGAAACCGAAGCCATGGGCTTTTTTGAGCTAAAAGCCGCGAGACGTTTTTTCTCCTCCCGATCGGGCAAAACGGTATCAATTTCGATAACTTCCGACACCTTGGGATCCACGGGCTATTCCACATCGAGGGCAGAAGAACCCGCATTTGTATCGCCAACAATGCCCTCGCCCAATTCCGAAGGGTCAACGGCCTCACCAGTGGGCTCATCATCGAATTCGAGGCCACAGGCGACGCGAACTTTATGCTCAATCTCCTCAGACAGGGCAGGATTCTTGCGCAAGAAATCCTTTGCCGCCTCACGGCCCTGACCCAAACGATCAGATTCATAGGCATACCAGGCGCCGGACTTTCTCACGATGCCGTACTCAACGCCCATATCGAGAATCGAGCCCTCTTTGGAGATGCCCGTACCGTACATGATGTCAAACTCCGCAGACTTAAAAGGAGCCGCAACCTTATTCTTTACAATCTTGGTGCGAACGCGGTTACCGATAATCTCGTTACCATCTTTGATGCTATCGATGCGTCGAATATCGATACGAACGGAAGAGAAGAACTTCAGGGCTCGGCCGCCCGTCGTTGTTTCGGGGTTACCGAACATAACACCGATCTTCTCACGAAGCTGATTGATGAAAATGCAGGTCGTATTAGATTTAGCAAGCGAGCCGGCGAGCTTGCGAAGTGCCTGACTCATTAAGCGAGCCTGAAGGCCTACGGAAGAATCGCCAATCTCGCCTTCGATTTCCGCACGGGGGACAAGAGCTGCCACGGAGTCGATAACGACGACGTCGATAGCGCCGGAGCGAACGAGCATATCGCAGATTTCGAGAGCCTGTTCACCGGTATCGGGCTGAGAAATCAAGACTTCATCGATATCGACTCCAATGCGGGCGGCATAGGTGGGGTCCAAAGCGTGCTCGGCATCGATGAATGCCGCCACCCCGCCGTTCTTCTGTGCGTTGGCGACCACATGTAGCGCCAGCGTCGTCTTGCCGGACGATTCAGGGCCATAGATCTCGACGATGCGCCCCTTCGGCAGACCGCCGATACCCAGGGCCAGATCCAACGCCAGCGATCCGGTGGGAATCACCTCGACGTTCTGCTCGGGCTTGTCGCCCAAGCGCATCGCGGATCCCTTGCCGAAGCTTTTCTCCACTTGCTCCAGAGCGGAGTCCAAAGCCGCCTTGCGTCGGGGATCGATGCCGTCCCCCACCGGCCCATTGCTTGCGGCCTCACGAACAGAGGCCTTCGACGCGGCCTTGCCCGCCCCACCTTTCGAGGTCGTACGCTGTGCCATGTCAATCTCCTTACGTTGTCATCCATATGCGCCATATGCCACATGCATCAACCGTACGGAACATACGAACCCCGGCGCAAACGAATCCGGCCAATGTGGTCGAAGGCTCCCCGGCATCCATCGATCCGCACCGACTCCCCCTTACTGTCGCAAGGAATTCGTCGGCGTGTCGAACCGTGCGGCGCACTACGTCATATCATCGTGCACTGTGGATAACTATACCCCAATAGGCGAACACCTGTTCGATATCACACGTTCCGCGTGTCTCGTCAGCGGACCGGCATCGGAGGCGCGTTGTGATCGGAGCCCCAACGCTGGGGATCGGGAACGTCCATATGGTCGCACAGCACGTTCCATACCACGCGCGGCTGCTCCCCCGCAGACAGCGCCTGCGCCGCGGTAAGTCCCGCGAGCGCGTCAAGATGCTGATCCTGGACCAGGCTCCGGCCATACCCATGACCGAACACCTCATCCACCAGTTCCCAGAATTCCCGTTCTCGCATGTCTCCCAGTCTAACCCGGCCCCGCCGCCGCGAATGCCGGCATACCAATCGACGCCACACCCCCGAACACGACGAAACCGCCCGCCGGGCCTCAAGCCCATGCGGACGGTTCCTCTCATGCACACGATACGACGATATGCATATGCACGCGGCATCCGGCGCCGCAAATCGCTATTCGCCGATCGAATCCAGATAATCGGCGACGAGCCGCAGCATCTGCGCGGTGCTTACACCCAGTGATCCCGCGATGGAGCTCAGCAGTTCGGAGCTTGCCTCCTTCTGCCCGCGCTCCACCTCGGACAGATAGCCCAGCGACACGCCGGCCTTCTCACTCACTTCACGCAACGTCTTGTTGTCGCGGGTGCGAAGATCGCGCAGCACATGGCCGATGGCCTCGCGCAGCGACACATCCTTTCCCTCGGGCAGCGTCTCGACGCCACGCGAGACCGCGCGCTGACGCGGTTCGAAGGAATCCTCCTCCATACGCATACGATTCAGTTCCGCCTGCCGTTCATCCTTGGCCTTCTTCGCCGCACGCGCCCGCAGCACCTGCTGCTGGGCGAACAACACGGCACGCCGCTGCGCCGGCGTGAGATCACGCATCCTGGCCGTACCCGGCTGCACCTGCTTGACGGGGATGCCAGCCGTTTCCATCCGCTCGCCCGTTCGGGTCATCGTTTCCATGAGACCCTCCTTTCATATCGTCCAAGTCATATCGTCCAAGTGCTTCCACTGTGTTCAACACCGCCGGCGGCGGTTTATTCCTGCATATCTCCTGTGAAATGGCTCACGATTTGCACAAGGCTGAATACGGCACCGCGACGGACCTCCTCGCGCCCACCCGTCAGATGAAGCTCATGGGCGGTCACGGACGGCACGCCGTCAGGGCTTATGGCGGCTGGAATCCGCACTCCCACATACACCAGTCCCGCGGGCTTGTCTCCATCCGGTCCGGGCCCCGCCACGCCGGTGGTCGACAATCCGATGACACGGTCAGCGTATTCGGGCTGCCCGTACAGCCCGGCGACCGACGCCGCCATCTGTCGGGCCACTTCGGGATGCACGGCCCCTTCGCGTTCCAACAAACCGCGGTCGACCCCCAGAATCGACGCCTTGGCACGAATGTCGTAGGTGACCGCCGACCCGAGAAACACGCGGGATGCGCCCGGCACGCGCACGAACGCATCGGCCAGCAGCCCGCCGGTCAACGACTCCGCCGCAACTATCTTCACGTCATGCGCCTCGCAAAACCGCAGAATCCGCGCGGCCATGTCGTCGCAACGGCACGAATCGGCATCATTCATCGCAATCCCCCTCCATCAAACGCCATCAAACAAAACGCCGCCGTGCGCAGGCACGACGGCGTCCACTCGCTCAGTCCTTGCGGCTCCCGAACGTGTTGATCAGATATATCGCCCCCGAATACAGGCACAGCATCAGCGCGATGTATATCAGGGCGTACGTCAGCGTGTAATATCCCGTCATCCACACCGGCGCGGTCTGGGCCGGATTGAACACCCACACGGGCAACAGCAGCATCGACAGGCCGATGCACTGGAACAGCGTCTTGAGCTTGCCCGGCCAGGCGGCGGCGATCACCTTGCCGCCCTTGTCGATGACGAAGAAGCGCATGACGGTGATGCCCACCTCACGCAGCAGAAACAGCGCGACGATGATCCAGCCGAGCCAGACGGGACCGAGCTCGCCGAACACCGCGGCCACGATCAGCGTGGCGCAGGTGAGCAGCTTGTCGGCTATGGGATCCATCAGCTTGCCGAGTTCGGTGACCTGGTTGTACTTGCGGGCCATCCACCCGTCCACCTTGTCGGTGGACGCGGCGACGATGAACAGCACGGCCGCGGCCCATCGCATGGGGATGTTGTTCTCGCCCCACGAGCCTGCGGCGATGTACAGGCCGAGGAATATCACGACCAGCACGATGCGCGAATACGTGACGAGGTTCGGCGGTGCGTTCCAGCCGTCCAACAGCGACTTCTTGGCGGTCGCCGAGCGTTCCGTTGTATCGTTTTGCATATCGTTTTCCATAGTGTTCACGATACCCCCACACTACTACCTTGGATGAATATGCGGTTCGAGTTCTCTGAGAATCCCGTCAGATATGGCTGCATCATGGCCGGGTCAGGCCTGCCGGTCAGACCGACTTGGCACCCACTACGCCAATTCGCCCTGCTGCGCGGCCGCGGCGGGCGCAGAGGCCTGCATCGCATCGGTCTCGCCACGAATGAACGCGAGCACCGCAGGCAGATCCTGGGGCTGGACGAGCACCTGACGGGCCTTCGAGCCTTCGGACGGGCCGACAACGCCACGCGACTCCAGCAAATCCATGAGTCGGCCGGCCTTGGCGAAGCCGACGCGCAACTTGCGCTGCAGCATCGATGTGGAACCGAACTGCGTGGTGACCACCAGCTCGGCCGCCTGCAGCAACACGTCCATATCGTCGCCGATGTCCTCATCCGGCTCGACGGCCTTCTTCTCGGCCTCCTGCGCCATCTGCTCGATATCCTCGCGGTAGTGCGGCTTGCGCTGTGTGCGCACGAACTCGACGGCCTTGCGGATCTCGGACTCGTTCACCCACGATCCCTGCACGCGGATGGGTTTCATCGAGCCCATAGGCAGGAACAGGGCGTCGCCCTGGCCGATCAGCGTCTCGGCGCCCACCGAATCGAGGATGACTCGCGAATCGGTGGCGGAGGATGTGGCGAATGCCAGTCGGGACGGGATGTTCGCCTTGATCAGGCCGGTGACCACGTCGACCGACGGGCGCTGCGTGGCGAGCACCAGGTGCACGCCCGCGGCACGCGCCAGCTGTGTGATGCGCTGGATCGAGCTTTCGACGTCGTTCTTGGCGACCATCATCAGGTCGGCCATCTCGTCTACGACGACGAGCAGGTACGGGTACGGGGCGACCTTGCGGTTCGAACCGGCTGGCGCATGCACCTTGCCCGCGCGCACGGCTTCGTTGAAGTCCTTGACGTGGCGGAATCCGAAGAACTGCAGGTCGTCGTAGCGCGCGTCCATCTCCTTGACCACCCATTCGAGCGCCTGTGCGGCCTTCTTCGGATCGGTGATGATCGGTGTGAGCAGGTGCGGGATGCCCGCATACGCGCTCAACTCCACGCGCTTGGGATCGACCATGATCAGGCGCACCTGCTCGGGCGTGGAACGCATGATGATCGACATGAGCATCGAATTGATGAAGCTCGACTTTCCGGAGCCGGTGGCGCCCGCCACCAGCAGGTGCGGCATCTTGGTCAGGTCGGCGGTGACGAAATGGCCCTCCACGTCCTTGCCGACGCCGGCGAGCATGGGGTTCGGGTCGTTCATCGCCTTGTCGGAGCGCAGCACGTCGCCGAGGTGGACGATCTCGCGGTCATCGTTCGGGATTTCGATGCCGATCGCCGATTTTCCGGGGATCGGCGAGAGGATGCGCACATCGGAGCTGGCCACCGCGTAGGCGATGTTGCGCTGCAGGTTCGTGACCTTCTCGACCTTGACGCCCGCGCCGAGCTCGACCTCGTACTGGGTGACGGACGGGCCGCGCAGGAAGCCGACGACTTTCGCGTCGACGTTGAACTGCTGGAACGTGGAGGTCAGCGCGCGGATCACGCGGTCATTGGCTGGCGTGCGCACGGCATGAGGCTGGCCGTGCGACAGCATGTTCAGGTCGGGCAGTTGGTACGGGGCGTCCGGCGCCGCAAGCGCAGGGTCGTCCACATTGGGATTCATGTTCTCGCCCGCACCGGTCGATGCGCCCGAGGAGGCATCCGGGGACATGGAGGAAATCGCACCGGCAGCGCCCACGGCGGGCATCGCCGCCCACGGATCGGACGTACCGGCAACCGTCGATGAGACCAACCTCGCACTCCCGGCCGCCCCGGCTCCCCCGTCGGGATCCGTCGCATACGCCGGTACGCCTGAGATACCGGAAGATGCGGCACCGGGGTGTGCGGCGGCCATGCCGGATGTCATCGTCGCGACGGCATCGGCGGCGTGGGCCGCCGCCACGCCCCCGGACATGGCGCCGGCAGCTGCTCCGGCCATCGCGCCCATGGTGGAGGACACCGTGCGGGGCATGACATTGCCGCGTGCGTCCAGTGATGTCTCGGCGGCCTGCCCATGCCGACTCGCCGCGTGGGAGAACGGGTCATCCCCCGCATACCGGTCAAGTGACGCGTCATCCGTCTTCTCCGCGGACTTGCGCCGGAACAGACGGGAGAACCATCCGCCCTTCGCGTCCCCGGAGTCCGACTCAGTTTCGTCCGTACCGTCATGGGCGGGGACGCCCTCGGCGAACGCCAGGGTCTCATCGCCGTCACCCACACGCACCTCGTTGGGGAACTGATCCTGTTGCGCGGCCGAATCCGGCTCCTGCCGAGGATGCAGGGAACGCTGCGAGATCATGGCAGCGATGGTGCGGACGCGATCCGGCACCTGAGTGACATGGGTGCGGGTGATCATCAGCAGCGAGAACAAGCCGACCACTACGAAGACGATGACGGCGAACACCTTCGACAATCCCCATGCCAAAGGCGAGCCCAGCACGAAACCAAGCAGTCCGCCGGCCCTTTGCAGCAGGCCGATGTCGAACGAACGCGCGTCGGCGGCCACGACCACGTCGATGATCGAGCAGACGGACCACAACAGTATCGCCCAGCCGCTCACCACGCGGGGGTTGTCGGAATTCTTGCCGCTGTTGCGCATCAGACGGATGGCCACGATCACCAGCAGCACCGGCAACACGACGCTCATCACGCCCAGCACGCCGGCCGAGAACGCATGCAGCACCCGGCCGATGATCCCGTTCACGCGGAACCATTCGGAAGCGCAGAAGAATACGGCGAGCACGATCAGCAGGAAGCACAGGCCATCCCGGCGATACACGGGGTCGAATTCACCCACTCCGGCAACCGACCGAACCAGTGAGCCGAAGCCGCGCGGAACCGCGAGAATGATCCGCTTCCACAGCGGCTCCTCGACCGGGGTGCGGGCATCGTCCCCCATGCCGCCATGCCCGCCGGAAGCTCTCTTCCCGGTCTCGCCGCCGCGCGACGAAGCACGCTGCGTGCGGGTGCCACGCGGCGAGTCGTTGGAAGGACCATTGCCTGATGAGGATGTTGTTCGTGCCATAGCGTCTTCAGATTCTACCCATCACCCGTTATTTTCCCGATCAATTCGCGTCAAAACCCGCGCGAGGGGCATCGGCGCATGTACCATCTAACTATGACTCCAGCAGAACGTGCGAGCGCAGTCGCATTTGCACTCAAAAACTGCGCATTGGAAGCGATGACGCCGGGCGATGCGACGATGCGCGCCGCGGCGGGATACGAGCGGGGCGACAACGACGTATCCGCTCTGATCGACGCCGCGGACCGGGAGACCTCCGGGATCGTCAGCGGCAGGCTCGCCGACGGGAGCCTTGACGATCATGCCACCGACCACGCCAGCAGCGTGTTCGCCCGAACGGTGCTGTTGGCTGAACGCCGTTGGAATCCGAGCGGCGACCTTGCCGAGCTCGTCGCCATCCACCGGGGACTGTTCGACGGCGTGTTCTCCGACGCCGGACAGCTGCGCACCTCGAACGTCACCCGCGAGGTCACCGACAAGCGGCATCAGGCCAAGAACCCCGAGGCGTTCTTTCCCGCGCAATTGATCGAGACCGGCGCCTTGAACATCTCGACCGAGCTTGCCGACAAGCGCAACCTGGACAACCTCGACCGGGGCGTGTTCGTCCGGGAGCTCGCCCATGTCTACGACGAACTGGGCTACCTGCACCCGTTCAAGGGAGGCAACGCCATGACGCTTCGCATCTTCGCGTCCCGTCTCGCGCATGACGCCGGGTGGGATCTCGACTGGGGAGGCGTGACGCGCGAGTCATACAAGCAGGCGAAACACGCCGCATATCGAGGTGACATCAGCGCCTTCAGCCAGATGTTCGCCGACATCGTGCGCCCCGCGAACCCCACGCGGGTCTTCCTGATCGCCGGCTGGGAGCAGGGGCCCGCTCACTGACCGAAGCCGCGGCGACTCTGTTGCCGGTCACCACGGGGTACCGGTCGCCACGGGCCGCTCTGCCATTACTGCAGGTCGCCCAGATGATGTTGCGTATACTCGTCCGCCTGCGCATCGATCGGGTCGTAATCGCCCGCGTCGGCATGGTCGATAACGGCCATCGCGTTATCCACCAGTCGCGGATTGAGCGCATGGAGCCAATGGATGCGCGGGTCACGCCCGAACCATCCCATCTGCTTGCGGGCGAGCCGTTTGGTCTTCTGCGCGATGTCTCGGAACGTGTCATCCAGATCGCACAGCCCGTCCAGGTAATCGATGACCTGCTGATAGCCCAGCGCCCGCCCGGCGGTCGCTCCCAGATGGGGGCGGATCCGCTCCACCTCTTCGATGAAACCACCCTCCAGCATCTGCTTGGTGCGGATGTCGATGCGCTGGTCCAGCTCCTCGCGGGGCAGGTCCAGACCGATCTGCACTGAGGCGATGACGTACCGGTAGCGGGGCAGGCTGGCGGAATACGGACGCCCGGTCACTTCGATGACCTCCAACGCGCGGATGGTACGACGCGGGTTGTGGGGGTCCATGCGCGACGCGGCCTGAGGGTCCTTCGCCCGCAACTCGTCGAACAGCGCTCCAGCCCCCTCGCTGCGCTCACGTTCCTCCAGTCGCCTGCGCACATCAGGATCGGTGCCGGGGAACGAGATGTCGTCGATGGCGGCCCGCGCATACAGGCCGGACCCGCCGACGAGAATGGGGCGGATTCCGCGTGATTGCAGGTCATGGATGGTGGCTCGCGCTACCTGCTGGAATCTGGCGACCGACATGGCCTCGTCCGGATCGATGATGTCGAGCAGATGATGCGGAACCGCCGCCTGCTCGTCCGCGGTCGGTTTGGCCGTGCCGATGTCCATGCCGCGGTACATCTGGTAGGCGTCCGCGTTCACTATCTCGGCCCGCTCCCCCCGTTCCGCCAGCGCCCGGGCGACGGCGATGCCGAGGCCGGTCTTGCCGGACGCGGTCGGCCCGACGATGCTGACGACCCTCGGCATCGCCACGGACGGGTTTACTGACCGACCTTCGGAGCCTGACGAGGCCGGGCCGGTCACGTTCGACGCCATGTCATTATTCGTCAATTTATCGGTCATGGTCACATCGTTCATGGTCTCGTTCATGGTCTCGTTCATGATGTCGTCTCGCTTATATCGCGGTGTCTGTCCCGCTCACCGGCGGACCGCATACGTCTGGCCGGCGTTGACATCCGGGTCGGCGATGAGATTGTGGCGACCGGCATGGGTGACGGTCGCGGTCACGAAATCACCGATCTGCGGCATCGGCTCGCCGTCCGGCACGCCGATATGCACCAGCACGCCGGTCCGTTCACGACCGGTGACGCGATGTGTCGCGGAATCCTTCTTGCCTTGGGCCCCGGTAATCATCACTTCGACGTCACGGCCCTCGAACTTGGCGAGCTCCTCTTCCGTGATCTGCTCCTGAAGCTTCACCAGCCGGTCGAACCGTTCCTGCACGACCTCATGCGGGACCTGCTCCATTTCGGCCGCGGGGGTTCCGGGACGCGGCGAGTATTCGAATGTGAACGCCGACTGGAACCTCGCCTGACGCACCACATCCATCGTCGCCTCGAAATCCTCGTCCGTCTCGCCAGGGAATCCGACGATGATATCGGTGCTGATCTGCGCGTCCGGCATCGCCTCGCGCACCTTGCGCAGGATATCCAGGAACTTGGCGGAACGGTAGGAGCGACGCATCGCACGCAGGATCTTGTCGGAGCCCGACTGCAACGGCATGTGCAGCTGGTGCATGACGTTCGGCGTCTCGGCCATCGCCGCGATCACGTCGTCGGTGAACGCCGCCGGATGAGGCGACGTGAAACGCACACGCTCCAATCCCTCGATGTCTCCGCAGGCCCGCAGCAGCTTGGAGAACGCATACCGGTCGCCGATGCCGTAACCGAACGAGTTGACGTTCTGGCCGAGCAGCGTGACCTCCTTGGCGCCTTCATCCACGCATCGGCGAATCTCTGCAAGGATGTCGCCGGGACGGCGGTCATGCTCCTTGCCACGCGTGGTGGGCACGATGCAGAACGTGCACGTGTTGTTGCAGCCGATCGAGATGGATACCCAGCTCGACACCTTCGAAGCGCGGGCGACCGGCAGCTGACTGGGGAAATAGTCCAGCCTGTCGGCCACTTCGACCTGGCAGGTCCCCGCCATGCGGGCCTGATCCAGCAGGCGCGGCAGCGAGCCGATGTTCTTCGTGCCGAACACCGCATCCACCCACGGCGCCTTCTGTGCGATCCTCTTGCGGTCAAGCTGGGCCATGCATCCGCCGATCGCGATCTGCATGTTCGGATGCGTGCGCTTGAGGTCCGCCCACAGGCCGATGGTGCCGTACATGCGTTCCGCGGCGTTCTCCCGCACCGCGCACGTGTTCATGACGATCAGGTCGACGTCCTTGTCCGCCGCCTGTTCCTCGGTCGCCGGCATGTATCCGTCATCTTCGAGCACACCGGCGATTCGCTCGGAATCATGCACGTTCATCTGGCATCCCAGCGTGTGCACGTAAAATACGCCCTTGCCGCGCCCCGTTGTGGCGCCAAGGGTCGGGTCCGTCAATGTGGAGGTGCGCTCCGACTCGGTCATCATGTCTTCATTCATAGTCAACCATCGTAACGATTGCCCAAGCCAGCACCAGCGTGCTGCGATTTTTCAGTTCCTCCGCAAGAGTTCGGCTATGATGGTGAACCGTGATACTTGACCGACAAAGCCGCATCAACACGAATGACCTGAAAACCCGACTCGATGCCGTGGGCATGGACCGGGGGTCTTTTTCACCGGAAGAACTCACCGAATTCGTGAATCTCATGCAAGTCTACGAAGGCGCGATGTATGAGATAAGCACCAAACTGGAGATCCTTGATTCGGAGTTCCAGGTGCGGTTCTCGCATGATCCCATCCATCACATGGAACGCCGTCTCAAGTCGGTGAACTCGATCCTCGGCAAGCTCAAGCGCAAGACGCTGCCGGTGACCGTGTCGTCGATCAAGGACAACCTGTTCGATGTGGCAGGCATCCGCGTGATCTGCAACTACCGCGACGACGTGTATTCCGTGTCGAACTATCTGTCGGCGCAGAACGACATCTCCGTGCTGCGGGTCAAGGACTACATCAAGAACCCCAAACAGAACGGCTATCGGTCGCTGCACGTCATCTATGCGGTGCCCGTGTTCCTCTCATCCGGCGCCCACTACACCCCGGTGGAGGTCCAGTTCCGCACCATCGCGATGGATTACTGGGCGAGTCTGGAGCACGCCCTGCGCTACAAGACCGATCTGCCGGACGCAAAGCTCGCCGAGCACTCGCAGACGCTGCTTGATTGCGCGCGGAGCCTGCAGAACATCGAGACCCAGATGCAGAACATCCACCGCGACATCAACGGCGCGCCGCAGGTCGAGGAGACACCGAAAGCCGACTAAGCCGGTCGAATCGGCCCCCGTCACGCATCCTCCGCCCTCGCTGACGGGAACGGATCCGTCTGCGGCCGATCAGCGGGATTCTGTCTTTCTTGTTTTCCGATCGCATTCCCCGATCGCGTTCACTGATCCCGTTTTCCGGTCTTGTTCACCGCCAATCGTCTGCGGCCGACACCGGGCATCTGCGCGAGCACGATACCCGCGAAGATCAGCGCACAGCCGAGGTATCCGCGTACCGTCATCGTCTCACCCAACAGCAATGCGCCGCCGATGACCGAGAACACCGATTCCAGCGACATGATGAGCGATGCGCGGGTCGGCGGCACCCACTGTTGGCCTACAGCCTGCAACGTGTAGGCGACGCCGACTGACCCGATTCCCGCATACAGCACGGCGATCCACGCCTGCCCTGCCCCGTTCCAGCCCATGGAGCCTTCGATCAGCGTGCCGGCCCAGCTGAGTGCCGCGGTCGTCACGAATTGGATGAATGACAGTGTCAGCGCGTCGACGCGCGCTCCCAGCGTATCGATCGACAGGATATGAGCGGCGAACAGGACCGCGGTGAACAGCAGCAGGCAGTCGGCCAGCGTCGGGGAACCGAAGCCGTCCGTGATGCACAGCAGGTAGAATCCGGCCACGGCCACGCCCACCGCCATCCAAGTCATCATGCGCACTGCGCGGCGAAGGACGAGATACGCCAGCAACGGCACCATGACGATGTAGAGCGCGGTGATGAATCCGGCGCGGCCGGCCGAACGGCCGAACATGATGCCGTACTGCTGCAGCGTGCTCGCCGCGAACAGGAACACACCGCATATCATTCCGACGATGAGCGGGTTCGACAGTGCGCTGCCGGCGATCATGTCATGTTCGTCATCGCCGGCCTCACGGTTCCCCGCGCCAACCGTCTTCCCCGATTCCCGGCATCGTCGCAAACGCTTCCACAGCAGCAACGGGATCAGCGAAATCGCCCCCAAGGTGAACCGCGTGGCGTTGAAGAACAACGGCGACATCGATGCCATGCCCTGCACCTGGGAGACGAACGCGAATCCCCAAATCAGCGAGGTCAACACAAGACATGCCATACCGGCCATTTCCTGCTGCTTCATGAGCATTCACGCTAGCGTATCGCCGTGACCGGTCCCGAACGATGATGGAGTGGTCTCGCTGATTCGCGCGATGGGCATCTGAACGATGATGGCCCATCCCGCGGCTGCGGGATGGGCCATCGCATCTGCCGTCGTGACAATATCCGTATTGGCGGAATCGGCTATGACGGTACCGTTCCAGTGATATCAGTCTCGGCTGCCGAACAGTTGAAGGATGTACAGGAACATGTTCACGAAGTCGAGATACAGGTTCAGCGCGCAGATGATGGAGATCTTCTTGATCATCTCCGGCCCCTGGGCCTCATAGGCGCTGAACAGCGCACGGGTCTGCTGAGCGTCGTACAGGGTCATGCCGGCGAACAGTATCAGGCCGAAGGCGCAGATGATACGCATCCCGGTCGTGCTGCCCGGAACGAACATGAGCACGATCTGGGAGATGATCAGCACCACCAGGCCCACCATGAGGATGGGGCCGGCCTTGAGCATGTCAAATTTCGTGGTCAACGAGAACATGGTGAGCACGAAGAAGAACGCCGCGCACAGGACCAGGGCCACGCCGATGTCGGAGATGCTGTACACCAGGAAGATGGAGCTGAGAGTGAATCCCATCAGCGCCGCGTACACGTAGAACATGACACGGGCGGTCGATGCCTTGATCTTCATGATGCGGGCGCCCAGCGCCACGGCCAGCACAACCTGTACGATCGCGAATCCGAAGAAGCCGATCAGGCCGGTTGACTCGATGAAGGAGACGTATGCGCCGGTCATCTGCGCGACGACCGCGACGACGGCCGTGATGATAAGGCCGAGCGTCATCTCACCGTATGCCCTGGTGACGGATGCCCGTTGGGCCGCCTGCACCTGCTCACGGCTGTAGATGGTCTGGGCGTTGATCGCCGCAGTGCCGTTGGGCGCGTATGAATACTGTGATTGTCCGTATTGCTGCTGCCCATATGCGGGCTGCTGCTGATTGCCGCCGTAATAGGGATCGCCGTTGCCTGGCTGCTGTCCAAATGTCATGCTGGCTCCTTTGTTTGCGTACGCTTCATCGTAACGGAGAAGGCTGAACAAATCATTAATGTTCAGCCTTGAGCATCACACCAGCAACGCCTGCCTATTCGTCTATTTCAGGTCGAACGTGTGCACGACTTTCCGGGAGTCATCGATGGAGAACAGGTCGGTCACGTCGACGGTGATGGTCGACTCGTCCTTCAACACGTATCCCAGGGTCACCTTTCCCGTCGCTCCGGGCTGGATCTCCGCCGTATATGAATTCATGTCATATCCGGTCGGCTGGTCAAGATAGACGGCGGTGTCCAGGGCCTGTCCGTTCTGGAACACCTGGGGATGCGCCAGCGCGGCGAAGGAGTTGTTCTTGCCTGAATTGTTCTTCCATTCGTACGTGACCATCACCGTAGGCTTGTCTTCATAGTCGTTGCCCGATTTCGCCGCGGAGACGATCGTGACATGGAGGTTCTTGAGATCACCCTCCTGGTCCTGCTCCCCCGATGCCTTGGTCGTATCGGTGGAGTCATTGTTCGTCGGATCGTTGTTCGCGGAACCGTCGTTGGAGGAATCGTCGCCGCTCTTTTTCGCGTCGGACGACTTGCTCTGTGACGTGCCGGAACCGTTAATGGCCTCATCAATGGCCTTGCTGGCTGCGGACTGCATGGCCAGAGTGATGACGATGGCGAGCACCGACAGCACCGCCGCGACGATGGGAAGTATCTTGCCCGCCTTCTTGCCGCGGAACGTCCCCACCATGGCGATGATCGCCAGCACCACGCCGATGGCGCCTAGGATGGCCGCTATATTGTTCACGATCGGGATAAAGCTGAGGACCAGCCCCAAAGCGCCAAAGACGACGCCTACGATACCGCAGATCGTGGTTCCTTTGGGGGTACCCTGTGCGGACGTCTCCCCCTTGATACCGTGCGACATAGCATTCTCCTTCTTGATCTCGGTGAGTTATGCACCATCCACGCTATCGGAGTTCGCACGTTTGCATCAGTGGACGAACGTTCATTTCCGATTGCCCTTTCGGGCAGATAAGAATGAACCCGCGTTCGATGGCGCGGAAAGACCTGACCCCGTAGAGTGGATGCCATGAATGATTTCTCGCCCCACCCCCGCGCGGGAGGACCGCTCCCGGCGACGACGTCCGACGAGGACACCGTCGCCGTGCGCACGCGCGTATGGTGCACCGCAGTGATGATCACCGTTTCCGCGTTCATGTGCCTGGTGCAGACTTCATTCGCAGCCACCCGGTACATCAATAATCCGGTCAACGCCATGTACGTCTGGTTCATCGCGAGTTCCCTACTGGCCTTCGCGTTCCCGTTCCTGCTGCTTGCACGCGACAAGCACCCGGAACCGGTGTTCTGGATCTGCTGCGCCGTCATATTGATCTTTCCCTATGATCCGATGCTGATGCTGATGGCGCTCACATCGCTGATCGCAAGACGCCGCGGCAGGCAGCGCATCGTCCGCGCCATCGTCGCGGCGACGCTGGTCGGGGTCTGGGGGCAGATGCGCGACACGTTGCGCCCGTTCAACTCCTCGATGTGGCAATCGGCCATCTTCATCAAGCCGGATTCGGATGTCGCCTCGAGCCATGCCGTGATGCTTGAGGGGAGGCCGACCATCATAGCCACAGCCGTTGTGGTGGAGCTGATAGCCGTCCTCATCGCCATTCTGGCGGGACTGTATATCCGGTCACGAGTGCAATTGGACGAGGCCGCTACCAAGACCCAGGCCATCAGCGATTATGCGGTGAGCCTGCATCGCAATCTCACCGATCAGCAGCTGGCCGACGCCATCGCAGCCGAAGCCCACGACACGCTCGCTCATTCCTTGTCCCTCATCGCCTTGAACGCCAGTGCCCTGCAGGGCGAGGCACGGGCGTTCATCCAGCTTGCCGATGCGACGAACCCACATGAGACGGGGCAGACGCTGACCCCCGAATTGCGGAATCAGGCTTCGCTTATCGAGGAGAAATCCGAGGAGATTCGACGGCAATCCGCAGGAGCCTTGGATGAGGCGCATTCCATCATCGGCATGCTCCGTCACCCCCAACAGGCACGTCAGCAGCTCGCTCCCGCCCCGCAAACGTCAATGACACGCCCGTCATTGGACGCCCTGATCAACGATGCGCGCTCCGCCGGCATGCGCATCAACACCTGGATAGACATCCAGCAGCTCTCCGACCTCGATGAGGGCACAGGGAAAATCGCATACCGAGCCATCCAAGAGGGGCTGACCAATGCCCGCAGACACGCCGAGGGTGAGCCGGTGTCTGTGGAAGTCACGATGAACCCCGGCAACGGCATCCATATCCACATCAGCAATCCCATGAAGCGCGGTCTCTCCGCCCCGAACGAGCGCGAGGTCCCATCCGCAACGGACGGCAACGGACTTGCCGGCCTGACGGCACGGGTGCAGACGGCCGGCGGGACATGCCGATACGGGCACGACGACCACCATGTCTTCCATCTCGACGTGGCAATGCCGTGGATCGCCTGTCAAGCCGATAGAATGAAGCCGTGAACGATTCCAAACAGCACGTCATCACCGTGAGCGTCATAGACGACGATCCGCTGGTGTGCCAGGCGATGAGTATGATTCTCCGCGATTACTCGCAGGGGCGTGTCTCTGTCGTCTCCACATCAACCGACGGAGCCACCGCCGTGCGAAACGCCGACAGCGAGCACCCGGACGTCGTTCTCATGGATGTGGCGATGCCCGGCATCGACGGCATCGAGACCACCCGTCGTCTTCGCGCGCTTCGCAATCCTCCTCACGTGCTGATCCTCACATCCTTGAACCCGTCCAACACGGTAGAACGCTCCGTGGAGGTCGGCGCCGAGGGATTCGTATCCAAGACCGACGCGCCGGAGGACATCATCCGCCGCATAGTCGGCATATGCGAGGGGACCCCGCAGTTCAATCCGGCCAGCCAGAGACAGCTCATCAATGATCTGAGCATGCAGCGGCCCCAGTCCAGGCGTGACGAGGCTCGGGCCCTACTGGACACGCTGCCCTCCCGGGAGCGCGAAGCCGTGCTGCTCGCCGCCGAAGGCTGCACCAACGCCGAGATCGCAGGACGCATGTTCATATCGGAACGCACCGCGAAAGCGCATCTCTCCAGTGCCGCGGACAAACTCGACATGGGGCGCGTGCAGATGGCACGGCTTGTCGAACGAGCGGACCTGTAACGGTGCCGTCACGCAAGCCGCCGCCAGCGCATCCATACCGACCCGCTGGTACGCTGATGCTCAGCAGCTACCGATGAGGGGGCGTCATGGCAATCAACGCGACGGAAAAACCACTGGGCAAGGTGTTCACTCCGGACTATCAGTTGTCCATCCCATCCTTCCAGCGCGCCTATATCTGGAAACCGGAGAACATCCTGCAGCTCATCAGCGACCTTGAGGAGGCGTGCAAATCACCGGAGACGCCGTATTTCCTCGGTTCTCTGATTCTCGTGCGGGAAGGCGACACCAGCTTCTCGGTCATCGACGGCCAGCAGCGTCTGGTCTCGCTGTCAATCATCATCGCCGCGCTGCGCGACCTCGAACATGACGAGGAATGGATGCGTCTGCTGGACGCTCTGATCGTCGAGCCCGGAGACAAGCTGCGCGGCATCACCTCGCAACCCCGGCTGACACTCCGTGAACGCGACGCCGCATTTTTCCGCGAATACGTTCAGGAAGGCAATCTGGAGGCGCTGTTCGACATGAACGATGAGGACTGCTCCTCGAACGCGCAGCGCAACATCATCGCCAACACAAAGCAGGCATACGATGCATTGGCACAGCTTGACGAGGAGGAACGCCACCGGTTCGCATCCTATCTGGTCAATTCGGTGACCTTGGTCATCGTCACCACCGATGACCTTGATGGAGCGCATCGTATTTTCGACGTCATGAACATGCGCGGCCTCCCCCTGACGCCATCGGATGTGTTCAAGGCCCGGGCGATGTCAGGACTGCCCGCCGCCGCGGTGGACACGTACGCCTCCCGTTGGGATGACATCATGGATCCGCTGGGCGATGACGCCGCCCGCGTGGAGGAGTTCTTCCGGTATCTGCATCTCATCCTCACGCACAAGCCCGCGACGGGCAAACTGATCGAGGACTTCCTTTCCGACGTGCTGAACCAGTATCTCGCCGGTCATTCCATTGAGGCGTTCATCGACGGTGTTCTCGCCCCGTATGCCATGGCGTGGCGCATTCTTGAGCGCCCGTCGGATACCGTGCTGCCGGATGATGTTCGAGGCAGGCTGGAGGCGCTGAACGACTATCGGCATCATGAGTGGAAAGCCGTGGCGATGTGGGCGCTGACGCATTCGTTCAGGAACCTCGGCGACCCCGAGGTCTCGTTCTTCGCCCAACGTGGTTCGCATTCGGCACGGGACGGCGGCAGGACGGCCGACCCGTTGGGGTCGCATGACCGACAGCGCTTGGGCGAGATTCTGTGCGCTTTGGAACAGGTGGCCGGTGTCGATATGCTGAATCGTCGGAGTGCCATTGACCGTCGTGGGCACACCGCAGCTGCGATCCGCGATCTGGATAAGGGATTCCCTGTTCGCTTGGTACGCGGACTGTCCGTCAGCGCCGCCGACCGGGCAGGTGCCCTGATCAGGCTGCACGGCGAGTTGCAGGGAGACCCTGATCTGGTGCGTCTGCTGTTGGTTCGGGCCAACGAGCAGCGTGCCGGGGCTCGCATTCCGCGCCCGCGTGCGCTGGCGGTCGTACCGATCATGCCTCTGGATATCGCGTCGGCGGCGTCGTTCTCTTCCTGGACGGCGGACCTGCATGACTATTGGATGTATCGTCTGGGCAATATGGTGCTGATGCAAGGCAAGGAGGGGCAGATCGACCGGCTCACGGAGTACGGGCGCCGTCGCGACCGCGTGCTGCTGCGTGCCGACTCCTGCCGTTTCCCGCTGACCAAGCAGATTGCCGACTTCAACGAATGCACGCCGGCGATGCTGGAATACCGGCAGAAGGAGACGATTCGCCTGCTTGCCGAATACTGGGACATCCGTTATGACGAGAGCCATGCCGATCTGACGAGCAAACCCCCGGAGCAGCTTTCCGGCGACGCAGGCTCCCGGCAGACGCGCGGTTCACAGCGTGTCACCATCAAGCAGGTCGTCGCCGCCGGTCTGCTGATTCCCGGCGAGACTTTGGTATGGGAGCGACCGCGCAAGGGCGAACGTTGGCTGGTGACCGTGACCCAGGAGGGACGCTTCCGTCTTGAGGACGGCTCGGAATATGCGTCGCCCACGGCCGCGGCACGCGCGGCAGGCGGTCGCAGCGCCGGATTGGATGTGTGGAAGCGTACGTCGAACGGCGAAAAACTCAGCGATATCTGGAAAGCCTACCGTCTGCGCACCCGCTAGACGCCTGGCTGCCAGTCCACGACCACGGCACTTCGACAAGTCCGCCATTCCCATATCCCTCACCCGGCCATGATCCCACATCAGACGACATAAATGGGACTGTGGGCGGATGGAAGATGATGCGTATACCGAAAAAGTCCCATCGCAGTGCATGCGGATGGGACTCTGGCTGGATAAGGGGCGCATAATACAGCGGCAACCAGCGGCAACGGTCCGGCAGTCAGATGTGCCGCTCGGCGGTCACTCCGTGATGCCGTATTCGGAGGCGATGACCCGCCACAGGTCCTCCGCCGCCTTATCGACATCATCATTGACGATGGTGACGTCGAATTCGTTTTCGGCGGAGAGTTCGACATGAGCGGTTTCCAGACGCTTGGCGACTTCCTCGGGAGTTTCGGTGCCGCGTCCCTTGAGCCGGCGAACGAGCTCGTCGAAGCTGGGCGGGGCGATGAACACATAGACGACTTCGAGACCGAGCTCCTTGGCACGCTGCTTGACGCGTCGGGCACCTTGCAGGTCGATCTCAAGAATGGTGGGGACGCCTTCGGCGAGGTGTTCCTGAACGGGCTTGAGGGGCGTGCCGTAGCGGGCCAGGCCGTGGACCGTGGCGGTTTCGAGAAAATCGCCGGCCTCTTCCTTGTCGGTGAACTGCTGGTCGTCGAGGAACCAGTAGTTGACACCATTGACCTCGCCGGGCCGCGGCTTGCGGGTGGTGGCGGACACGGAGACCCAGACGCCGGGATGGTTCTTGCGCAGGATGTTCTCGACGGTTCCCTTGCCCACACCGGCGGGGCCGGTGAGGACGACGAGGCGCTTGCGAGGTGTGCCATCATCGTCGGGAGTGGCCGCTGGCTCGGCCGGGGTCTGCTGCAGTGATGCGGTAATGGTTCCCATACCGTCTTTCTCCTTGTCCTCGCCTTCTTTCATGGCTTCGTAGAGCGCCTGCCGGACGTCGATGGCGATGGCCTCGGTGGCTTGGGCAAGCGCGGAAATATCGGGCCCATGGGCGGCGATGAAACGGGATACGGTCACCAGAACGTTGCCCTTGGTGCCTTTGAAGACGGTTTTGAGGTCCTTGGCCTCGGCGCCCTGCCAGCCGTAGCCCGGGGAAAGGATGGGACCGGTGAATTTCGCCGGGTCGACACCGCTGTCGGCGATCCACTGGCCTATGGTGGCGCCGATGATGAGCCCGACCGAGCCCATACCGTCGATGTCGTCATTGAACTTCTGGGCAGTGCTGGCGATGCCGAACGCCACGGTTTTGCCCTTGAAGTCGCCGCTCTGGCGGATGGCCGTCTGCATGCTGGCGCCTTCCTGATTGGAGGTCAGGGAGGCGATGAAGACGCCGCGACCGTTGTTGAGGGCCTCATTGGTGAGGCCCCGCAGTGAGCGTGCGCCATAGTATGGCAGCAGGGTGATGGCGTCGGCCAGCAGAGGGGCGCCCGGCTTGAAGTATGCGTCCGCGATGGCGGAGATGGTGGTGGACAGGCCTCCATGGAGGCAGTCCACGATGGTGATGATGCCCATTTGACGAGCGGCGTAGAGCACTCGTTCGAGCGCCGCGAATCCCTTGGACCCGTAACGCTCGAACATGGGCTCCTGGAATTTGACAGCGGCGGCGCGATCTCGCATGGCCTGAAGCATGCGCATGGAGAACAGCTCCGCGCCTTCCGCGTCGACGTTATACCCCCAGTCAGTGAGGTTTTTCCTGTGCGGGTCGATGCCGACGCACAAGGGGCCGTACTGGGCCATCGAACTGCTGAGGCGCAGTCCGAAATCCGACCGCATGGCCTTGATTTCTTCCTCACTGCTGGCGTGTGTCATGATTGCTCCTGGCCTAACTTATTCCTGGCTCTCCAACTCGAACAGCTGCTTGGCGTGCTCCTGGATGCTCATGATCTGGTAATCGTTGTGCTTGACGGCTTCGATGGCCATCAGCACGGCGGAGAACTCGGTCATGGTGGTGAACTGGGGCAGGTCGGCCGCGATGGCCGCAGCGCGGATGGAATATCCGTCGGAACGCGATCCCCGGGAATTCGGCGTGTTGAGGATCATGTCGATCTTGCCTTCTTCGATGAGCTCGACCACGTTCTTTCCGATGCCACCGACGGCGTGCTCGACCTTGACGGCCGCATCCGGGTCAGAGTCGACGCGGGTGCTGATCTTGTCGACGATCTTCGAGTCGATGCCGTAACGGCGCAGCACGGACGCGGTGCCCTCCGTGGCCCAGATGGAGAATCCGAGCTCGACCAGACGGACGGCCATCAGCGGCAGCTGCCGCTTGTCGGTGTCGTTGACGGAGATGAAGACGTTGCCGCTGGTAGGCAGTCCGCCGTCGTATGCGGCGAGCTGGCTCTTGGCGAAGGCGTGCGGGAAGTCACGGTCGAAGCCCATGACCTCGCCGGTGGAGCGCATCTCGGGTCCGAGCAGGATGTCGACGGTCTTGCCGACGGGCGTGCGGAAGCGCTTGAACGGCAGCACGGACTCCTTGATGGCGACCTGCTGGCCACGGTGGATGTCACCGCCGTCACCCTTGGGCAGCAGCAGGCCGTTGGCCCGCTGATCGGCGATGGTCTCCCCTGCCATGATGCGGGCGGCCGCCTTGGCCAGGGCCACGCCGGTAGCCTTGGATGCGAACGGCACGGTGCGGGAGGCACGCGGGTTGGCTTCGATGACGTACAGCGTGTTGGCCATGAAGGCGTACTGCACGTTGATCAGGCCCTTGACACCGCAGCCCTTGGAGATGGCGTAGGTGCCTTCGCGAAGGCGACGGATCTGGTCGTCGGACAGCGTGCTCGGCGGCAGCGTGCATGCGGCATCGCCGGAGTGCACGCCGGCCTCTTCGATGTGCTCCATGATGCCGCCGATGTACAGCTCTTCGCCGTCGAACAGGGCATCCACGTCGATTTCGATGGCGTCCTGCAGGAACTTGTCGATGAGCAGCGGGGAGGGCAGGCGTCCGGACACGACCGTGTCGGCCTTGGCCTCGTCGAGCGCACGGTTGACGTACTTGGTCAACTGGGCGTCGTCGTAGACGATTTCCATGCCGCGTCCGCCGAGGACGTAACTGGGGCGCACGAGCACCGGATAGCCGATGTTGTGGGCGGCCTCGCGGGCCTCTTCGAGCGACAGCGCGGTGCCGTAGCGCGGCGCGTTCATGTGCTCGCGGCGCAGCACCTCACCGAACAGCTCGCGGTTCTCGGCCAGGTCGATGGACTCCGGGGTGGTGCCCAGGATCGGCACGCCGGCGGCCTTGAGTCGCGCGGCCAGCGACAGCGGCGTCTGGCCGCCGAGCTGGACGATGACGCCCTTGACCGGGCCCATCTTCTTCTCGG
>OLRT01000006.1_pt1 | contig 221340 bp, 180 predicted proteins | sample 1672021 | NCBI WGS metagenome assembly OLRT01 (sample SAMEA3136637, study PRJEB25190) | human gut metagenome | reverse complement strand
CAGGCTGGCCTCGTACTGCGGGCTGGCGCCGCGCAACCGGCGGTCCGGCACGTCGATATCGTCGGTGTCCGCGTCGCGGCAGGGCAACAAGAGGCTGAAGAACCTGCTCATATTCTCCTGCAACTGCCTTGCGCGCAGCCGCAACCGATGGGGCGAATATTACGCGCGCTGCCGCGACAGGGGCATGCCGCACGGCAAGGCCCTGAAGGCCGTGGCGAGGAAGCGGCTCAAGGTGATCTACGCGGTCATGAGGGACAAGGTTCCGTACGCGGCCTAACGGCCGGCAGAGATCGCAGGTCCGGCAGGGCCTGCGTCAGCATTGCCAAAAACGCCCATCGAAAGGGCGAATCTCCCTTGACAGAACTATAGGAACACCCCCCTCCGGGAGCCGCCCCGCTGCGACGATCCGTCTTTTGCAGGATCCGCCCCCCGCTGCGACGATCCGTCTTTTGCAGGATTTGCCCCGCTGCAGCGATCCACCTACCGCAAAAACAAAAATCAGAGCGTTTTTGCAACTTTTTTGCGATTAGGGGCTCCCCTCCGCCTCTGCAAAGCGAAAAATAGCCACTTTGCAGCAGACCACCTGCGCTTTTACGATCCAGTCTGCGGTTGGAGGGATCCGTAGCAATCCCTAATCGCAAAAAAGTTGCAGCACGGGCCAATTTTCTGTTTCTGCGCCCTCAAGGACAGCTTCGAGGCGGTGCCATTGTGGGAATCGGCCCGGTTCGGAGCCATAGGGTAAGCCCATTGCGGCGCTGCGGAAGTGGCTGAGATACGGCAGGGGGGGTGACAACATGCAGCGTCATAGCGCTATGGGGCACGAGTGCAGACGCGGCACCGCGGATAGCACGATGTCGGCACCCTGGATCGGCGCTGCCGCGGGCGCAGCGTCATAGCGCTATGGGGCACGGGTGCAGCACGTGAGGGAGGGGGGGTGCGGCACGGGCGCGAAAAAGCTCGAGAAGTGAAGAAGCGGCAGAGCATGCAGTCTGGACACGAAGCGCGTTCGCTCCGGCAATTGGTCTAATATCCAATCTATTGCGTTTTCATTCGCGCTATTATCGAAACGAAACGGTTTTGCTTTAGGGCTTAGGGTCTTCACCTTTTGGCTTGTTCGCCTTCGGCGTTGCTTGCCACATGATCTGTTCTCTCTTGGCACTACATGCGATACGACTTGTTCGTTTTTGGCTTTATCTACCTTTTGAGGGTGCACGCTTTGAGGTTATCCGACTTTCGGCTAGACTGCCTTCGGCCTGCCACTCTGTCCCTAACGGCTGAACCGGCAATACGTATATTTCGAGGAGGCACCGTGGCCAACCCCCAGCCGAACATATGGCATGCCCCCATGCCGCTCATCTGCTCGTCGTTCGAACCGGGCCACCTCGATGGCGCTATCGAGGCAATGCCCGACAACGACTACCGAACCATCGCGTTAGCAGAAGCCGCCTATTTTCGCGGCAACGCCAACGAAGCATGTCGTCTTGCAGAGCCTTTCCTCACCTCAAGCATCTTGCCTTTGCGCATTTCATCATGCTTCATCTGCGGGTTCGCAAACCTATCGCTCGACCACGCCCACGCCGCTCGCGCCTGCCTGCTTAACCTGGCGTCATCAAAAGAGCACCTCAACGATGAATACGGCGACCGAGAACGTGCCGCCTATTTACTATTCACGGCGTCATCGAGCGTCCTACTGCACCTGAAGCCACCTGTAACAGCAGATGATTTTTACAAAGTTGCCGCCCTGCTGCCCGAAGGCCTCCGCCTATTCGCGACCTACGCCATGGCTCACCAGGCATATCTCACCGGCGATTACGGCCGCTGCATAGGAATGGCAGAAAACGCCCTGGGGATGAAGCAGGCGCGCTATCCCATCTCTGAAATGTTCCTTCATCTTGTGGCGGCAATGGGTTGGATGAGCAAACGACAACCCGAAAAGGCAGAATGCCACTTTATGGAAGCTTGGAGCATAGCCCAAGCAGACGACCTGATCGAAACAATCGGGGAACACCACGGTCTTCTTCAGGGTCTGCCTGAAGCGTGCCTCAAAAAAGATTACTCGCACGAATTTGCACGGGTAATCGAAATCACCTACCGATTCAGCCGCGGATGGCGGCATGTTCATAACCCCGCAGCACACAAAACCGTTGCCGACAGTCTTACCACAACGGAATTCGCCATTTCGATGCTGGCATGCCGCGGTTGGTCCAACACTGAAATCGCAGATCATATGGGGATTTCACGCGGTACGGTGAAAAACAGGCTTTCAACAACGTATGCGAAGCTGGGAATAACCAGCCGCTCGGGGCTGAAAGAATTCATGCTGAAATAGCGTGGCTGGCACCGCACTGGTGCCAGCCACATTGAACAAATCATCCAAGCGAAATACACACTTCGCTTAAAACGTAGCTCTTATTCTCGCTTGCGGCGAGCGACGAACCCGGCGAGCAGAGCGGCCAAGCTCGCGAATGCCGCAGCCACGCCAGCGAAAGCTGTGGCAGCAAGCCCTACAGGCGATGCGTCCCCCGTCGCAGGAAGGTTCTTCTTTGCCTCCGCAGGCTCGGCCTTGGCGCCCGTCACGAGCGTTTGCTGCTTGGCTGGCTTCACCACGGGCGTGGCTTCCTCAGGGTCGGCCTCGGGCTTGGCCTCCTCGGAAGGCGCGATGACCGCGTTCTTGGCGACAGCTTCGTTATAAGGGGAGTCGATCGTGACGTCGCCCGTGCCGATGGTTTGACCCGCCTCGTAGACGACGTCCTCGCCGAGCTCTTCCTTGTTGCGATAATCAATGACTTTGCCGCCTTCAGGCGTCAGGATGCTGGTGCCTTCGATCTCGATGGTGCCGATCGCCTTGCCGTCTGCGCTCATGGCAAGGGCGAAGATTGCCGCCGTATCTCCCTCGGCCGTGACCGTACTGCGTACGATGGAGATGGTCGCGGGCGTAACGCCCTCGCTGGTCTGAGCAAAGATACCCAGGTTCATGCCCCTATGCTCGGGGATGACCTCGCCGCTTTGGTCGTTGCTGTAGTGATCGGGGCCGTCGCTACCGGACTCGACATAGCGGGCTATAGCCTTGACAACGGAGTCGCTGATGTAGATATGGCCACCAGCGATGTTGGGCTGGTGGTTTCTGGTAGAGATCGCAGCTGAGAACTCTCCTTCTGCGAACGCGTCCACGATGGAACCATTCTTGATGACGATGTCATCCCCGTCAGTGATGAGGGCGATGGCCTGGCCGCCGCTCGCGCTTGTACGGACCGTCACGGTCGCGTGATCAAGCGTAACGCCCTTGTAGGCATAGACACCATATTCAACACCGCTTGCGTCAAGGGAGGCGTTCGTGACCGCGAGACTGCCCTCAGTGTCGACGGCAAGATCTCCCTCGGAGTTTGCCTTGACCTGGCTGCCGCCCGAGATGTTGATGCCGTCTTTAGCCCAGATCGCCGCTTCTTCTATAGAGTTTGCTTCTACCTTGCCGCCGCCTTTGATGACGAGGTCACTGCCTGCGGCGACGCCGTAACCTTCGCCTCCTTTAGCAATCACTGTGCCAGAGGAATCGATAGTGGTCTTGCCCTTGGATTGGATGCCTTCGGTACCGCCCATTGCATTCACGGTGCCCGAGCCCGTGATAGAGAGATCGCCCTTTGCCTCAATTCCGTCGGAAGCAGTGCTTGTGGTGTTCACAGTGCCTGGGCCGGAAATGGAGAGGTCGCCTGTGGATTTAATTGCATCGGCCTCGGCTGTCACATTGAGCTCATCCGTGCTATTCGAGCTCGTTATGTTCAACTCTGCTTTCTGGCTAGTGCCGTCCTGCGCCTTGATGGCGGCTCCGGTGTAATCAGGCTCGGTTTTCACGGTGTTCTTGCCCTCATAGGCAATGTTGAGCTTGCCCTCGGCCTTGATCACGCCGCCGTTGTAGCCGTTGAGCTTCATGTCGTCGGCGCCGTCCCAGGCCCAGGTGCCGGCGTCGTCGCCCGCCGCGGTGCCGGCGTTGTATTGGGTGCCGCCGACGTTGACGCATTCGGCCGCGAGCGCGGCGCTCGGCGCCATCAGCGACCCCGCGGTGGCAACGGCGGCCACCCCGGCGACGACGCCCCACGTCACCTTGCGCCAGCCGCCCTGCGCGGTTACCACGCCGAAGCGCGCAGACGCCTTGGCGAAGCCGCCTTCGGTGCAGCTGCCTGTTCTGTGCATGTTGTGCCTTGCATCCATGACCGCTCCCCTCGTTCATGTGTTCATCAGATAGAAAAATCGTATCGGGCGGGCACGGGAGGCGGTAGTGCCATACGGACGGGAAAATGGCCAAACTGCAGGCCAGGCGCCTCACCGCATAAAAAAACGCCGCCGCCCCGGGCAAGGGAGCGACGGCGCAAATCAGTGAAACAGGCGGGCAAGGCAGCAAGGCCGAAAACTGCAGCCCTTCTATTCTTCAGAGAGGAAATCGAAGGCATACTGCGCTGCAGCAAGCGAGCCACCCACCAGAACGCTTTCGTCGACATTGTAGAAACAACTGTGCTGCGGATACGTTGCGCCCACTTCCGGATTACGGGCACCAATAAACACGAGCACGCCGGGAACCTTTGCCAGGTACTCGGTGAAGTCTTCACCCGAAAGCGTACCCTCGTAATGGCAAAGCGCCTCTTCGCCAAGAACCTTTGCAATGGCGTTTTGCGCACGTGCGGCGCAAGCCTCGTCGTTCACCAGGCACGAATTGCCGTACGTCCACTCGAACTTAGCGGTTGCGCCATACGAAAGCGCCACTTCTTCAACCACGTGGGCCATGCGCTCCTTGATGTAATCGCGCACTTCGGGCGTGAACGAGCGAACCGTACCCGTCAGGTACGCTGTGCCCGCCATGATGTTTCGCGCAACACCGCCATGGAATTCGCCAATCGTGATAACCGCAGGATCGAACGGGGAAACGTCGCGGCTGACGATAACCTGCAACGCATCGATAACCGCAGCGCCCACAACGATGGCATCGACGCCCTTGTGGGGCATGGCGCCATGCGCGCTAGCGCCCGCGACATCAATGCGGAACCAGTCGCAATTCGCCATGCGCGGCCCCGCTTCGGCGGAAATGGTACCCGCTTCCACTTCGCTCCAAATATGAGCAGCATAAATGGTATCCACCCCATCGAGCGCACCTTCAGCAATCATCTTGCGCGAACCGACCGATATCTCTTCCGCCGGCTGGAACAAGACACGCACCTCGCCATGCAGTTGGTCTCGAATGCCCAGAAGCAGGTGAACAGCGCCGAGCATCATTGCCATGTGACAGTCGTGGCCACAGGCATGCATAACCCCTTCGTTCCGCGACGCGAAGGGTAGCTTCGTCTGCTCCAAAACGGGCAACGCATCCATATCGGTTCGAAGCGCAATGCGACGGCGCGGCTTGCCCTCTTCGTCATACGCATCGGGCGCGGTACCTTTGATGGTGGCAATGAGCCCCGTTCCCCCCGCTCGCACATATTCGATACCAAGCTTATCGAGCTCTTCAGCAATCGTGCGCGAAGTGGAGACCTCACGAGCGCTCAATTCGGGATACGCATGAAAGTGGCGCCGACGCTCGATAACGTAAGGCTCGAGCTCTCGCGCGTGGGCTTTCAACTTCTCGGTTACGTTTGCCGATTCGGTGGCATTTGGGTTGCTGCAGGTCATAATGGCCGCCTTTCGATTCTCCCCATCAGACTACCACGACTGGCACCTACGGCAGCATCGAAACAGTGCGCGTAACACTCCGCGTAACACGAGCCGGCGCAATCGGCACCCAGACGAGCGCAGCCAACACCCACTGCAATGTATGCAGCTTTAGAAAAAACGATGAACACAAGCATACTTCTTAATTTTCGTTTACAATTCTGAACGTATTGTCGTTTAGCGGTCGAACTAACCCCATGAACGGGCGTTTACCGCACGGTCGAAAGGCGCATCATCCCTATGATGAAGCGAACCAAGATCATCTGCACCCTGGGTCCCGCCGTGGACTCTGAGTCAGCATTGAAAAATCTTGTGCTAGCAGGCATGGACGTTGCCCGCTGCAACTTCTCACATGGCTCCCGCGCCGAGCATAAAGCGCGCATGGACCGCCTGAAAAAGGTTCGTCGCGAACTGGACGCACCCTGCGCCCTCATGCTCGATACGAAAGGGCCCTCTATCCGCACCGGCAAGCTTGAGGGCAACGAGCCCGTGCTGCTCCGCGCGGGCGACAACTTCTTCCTCACCGAAGATGACATCGCCGGCACTTCCCGCCGCGTGCATCAAACGTTCAAAGGGCTCTATAAGTATGTTGAGCCCGGCACCATCATCCTCATCGACGACGGCCTAATCGAACTCGCCGTCGATCGTATCCTGGGGTCCGACATCCAATGTACCGTTCAGAACTCCGGCATGCTCGGCGAATGCAAGCAGCTGAACCTGCCTGGCACCAACGTTCCGCTGCCCGTTATGACCGAACAGGATAAGGAAGACCTCCTGTTCGGCATTCAGCAGGGCGTCGATTTCGTAGCAGCATCATTCGTAAGCTGTGGCGAAGACGTGCGTGCCATTCGCGCTTTCCTCGCAGAAAACGGCGGCGAAAGCATTCGAATCGTAGCGAAAATCGAAAACGCGCATGCAGTAGATCACATCGAAGAAATCATCGAAGTCTCCGATGCCGTGATGGTTGCCCGCGGCGACTTGGGCGTAGAGGTTCCCTCTAACCAGGTTCCGCACTTGCAGAAGAAGATCATCAAAGCCTGCAACCGCGCCTACCGTCCGGTTATCACCGCCACGCAGATGCTCGATTCCATGATCCGCAACCCCCGCCCAACGCGCGCAGAGGTTGCCGACGTGGCAAACGCCATCTACGACGGAACCGATGCCGTTACCCTTTCCGGTGAAACCGCCATCGGTATGTATCCAGTTCCCGCAGTACAAACCATGGCACGCATTGCCGAGGCAAGCGAATCGCATATCTACGACGAAGGCTCCATCCCCAATCGCAACGCAGAGCAGAAGAGCATTTCCGCTGTTGTAGGCTTGGCTGCCGTAACCGCCGCAGAAAACGTGGGCGCTTGCTGCATCGTTACCCCTACGATGACTGGCCGCACGGCCCGCATCGTTTCCAATTACCGTCCGAAGATGCCCATCTATGCGGTAACCACTTCGGAAGAATACCGGCGCTCCTTGCAGCTGAACTGGGGCGTTACGCCGCTTTTGGGCAAAGTCGTTGGTGACGCCTCGTACGTTCTCGAGCAAGCTCGCAGCGTCGTTGTGAAAAAGAACTTCGTGAACAAAGGCGATATCTGCGTATTCACTTTGGGAGACCGCACCACTTCTCCCCGCATCGGCCAAACGGGCGACGCTGTAAGCTTCGACCCAACTGCGCCTTCGCCGCGCCCCACCAACGTAATGCAGATCGTGCAAATCGGCGTTGAGGCAGAGGGGGATAACTAATGGAAATCAAAACCAACTGCTATGCCGCCGTCGATATCGGCGCCTCTTCCGGCCGCGTGGTAATCGGCGAGGTTACCCCGCAAGGAACCATCGAGCTTACCGAGATCCATCGCTTCGATAACATCCAGAAACGCTCCGGCGGTCACGACTGCTGGGACGTGGATATGCTGTTCCGCGAAACCGTTGCGGGCTTGGCAAAATGCAAAGAAGCAGGCTATGCGCCCAAAACCGTGGGTATCGACACCTGGGCGGTCGACTTCGTGCTGCTCGATGCCGAAGACAACATGCTCGGTGATGCGGTAGCCTACCGCGATGAGCGCACCAGCGGCATGTACGCCGTGGCAGATGCTATCGTTTCGCCTGATGAGGTGTATCGCCGCACGGGTATTCAGCGCCAGCCGTTCAATACTATCTATCAGCTGCTGGCGCTCCAGCGTGAGCACCCCGAACAGATTGAAAACGCTGAAACGTTTTTGATGATCCCCGACTACCTGGCCTTCCTGCTAACCGGCACCAAGGCCAACGAATACACCAACGCTTCCACTACATGCCTGATGAACGCACGCACCCAGCAGTGGGATGAAACCATCCTGGAGGCATTCGACATTCCGCGCAGCATGTTCTGTGATGTGGTTATGCCTGGCACCGATTTGGGTGCCGTCGCCGCTGAAATCGAAGAAGCAATCGGCTACCCCACGCATATCATCGCGCCTGCCACGCATGACACGGGCAGCGCTTACCTGGCTGTTCCCGCGCGCGACGCCGATGCGGTGTTCCTTTCTTCGGGCACCTGGAGCTTGCTGGGCGTTGAAAACGAAGGCCCCATCACCTCAGATGCCTCCCGTTTCCAGAACTTCACCAATGAAGGCGGCTTTGAGCTGCGCTTCCGCTTCTTGAAGAACATCATGGGCCTGTGGATGATCCAGTCTATTCGCCGCGAGCTGAACGGCGTTTCCTACGTAGAGGGAAAAGACACCCATCAGCAAACCGACGAAGACGAGCTGCCCCCCTTCACGCATGAGGCAATCGAGTGGGGCTTCCCCGACCTCATTGCCCACGCAAAAGAGGCAGACAGCTTCGAAGCCCACGTGAATGTGAACGACGACCGCTTCCTGGCGCCTGATTCCATGATCGACGAGATTCGCCGCGCCTGCTTTGAAACCGGGCAGGACGTGCCCCAAACCGTCGGTCAGCTTATGCGCTGCGTATATGTAAGCCTTTCCTCCTGCTATGCGGAATCCATTGCAGAAATGGCATCGCTTACCGGACGCACCTACACTTCCATCAACATCGTTGGAGGCGGTTGCCAAGATGCATATCTGAACGAACTCACCACCCGCGCATGCGGCATTCCCGTGTTCGCCGGTCCAGTTGAGGGAACAAGCTTGGGCAACCTTGCCGTGCAGATGATCGCCGATGGCGCATTCCCCGACCTCCAAAGCGTCCGCGACGCTATCGCAACGTCATTCGACGTGAAGCGATTCGAATAACAGCAACCAACCTTTTAGGTACAGATAAGGAGCATTCATGACCACTATGTACGAATTGGCGCGCGAAGCGTATGCCAAGCAGGGTATCGACACCGAGGCAGCGATCGAAACCCTGGCAAACAAGGCCATCTCCATGCACTGCTGGCAGGGCGACGATGTTGTCGGCTTCGATCAGGGCGACGACAACGCAGCTTCCGGTGGCATCATGACCACGGGCAACTACCCTGGCCGCGCCGCCACCCCCGAACAACTCATGGCCGACTTCGAGAAAGCAGCAAGCCTGATCCCCGGCAAGAAGCGCATTAACCTGCACGCGAGCTACGCCATCTTCACCGAGGAAAACCCCTGGGTTGATCGCGACAAGCTCGAGTACAAGCACTTCGAGCCCTGGGTAACCTGGGCAAAGAAGAACGGCTTCGGCATCGACTTCAACCCCACCTTGTTCAGCCACCCGCTGGTAAAGGAAGGCCTTACCGTTTCCAGCCCCGAAAAAGAAGTACGCGATTTCTGGATCCGTCACTGCATCGCCTGCCGCCAGATCGCAGAGCGCATCGGCGAGGAAATGGACGACATGGTCCTGAACAACTTCTGGATTCCCGACGGCTTGAAGGACTATGCCGCTGACGCTTATGGCCTGCGTGCACGCCTGAAGGACTCCCTCGACGAAATCTATTCCTTCGAAACCCCACATGTTATCGATGCGGTTGAACAGAAGGTATTCGGCATCGGTGTTGAAGGCTTCACCACCGGCAACCAGGAGTTCTACGTATCCTACGCTGCCAAGAAAGGCGGCAACCATGTAGTGCTTATCGATGCGGGTCACTTCAACCCCATGGAAAGCATTTCCGACAAGCTGCCCAGCCTGCTGCAGTTCTTCCCCTACGTGCCGCTTCACGTTACCCGCTCTATGCATTGGGACTCCGACCACGTTGTTCTGTTCGAGGATTCCATCAAGGACATCGCTGCTGAGGTTGTTCGCTGCCCCGAGGGCATGGACAAGGTCCTTATCGGCATGGACTTCTTCGATGCTTCCATCAACCGCATCGGCGCTTGGGCTACCGGCATGCGCGCCATGGAAAAGTGCCTGCTGTTCGAACTGCTGCAGCCTTGGGATCGCCTGAAGGAGCTGCAGGATACCTACCAGTTCTCCGAGAAGATGATCGTTACCGAGCAGTTCAAGACCATGCCTTGGACCGCGGTTTGGGACGAGTACTGCGCACGTCAGGGCGTAGTTGCCGAAGACCAGCTATGGGACGAGGTTAAGGCCTACGAAGACGAGGTGCTCTCCAAGCGCCAGTAAGCCTGCGCATTTTTCAGCGCCCCTCTTCTCGAGGGGCGCTTTCTGCGCCTAGAAGGCAAGGTTGGAAGCCCTTGCCGGGGCGTCCGGTGCCGAGGGAACCATCGTCAAAGCCTCTGGCACCGAGAAACCCTTGTCGAAACGCACCGGGCACCGGAAGGCCCTTGCCGGAAGGATCCGATGCCGAGATTCAACTCCGTAAACGCAAGTCGAATGCGTTTCGGAAAAGCCACTTACCCGAGCGGCTTTTCCGAAACCGATCATTCGGTACTTCAGAACGAAAGGACAATGATGGACATTATCGACAGTGCTATGGACACGCTTAAAAGCGGCGTTTCCGCAGCTCGCGGCGCAGTTTCTGGCGTTGCCGTCGAGCAGCTGGGCTTCGTGCGCGGCTTCCGCCGTCTGTGCGACGACGGTTGGAAGCAGGGTTGGCACGAGCGCAATGGCGGCAACCTTACCTACCACATGAAGGAAGAGGAGGTAGAGCAGGCTCGCCCCTTCTTCAACGCAAACCCCGGCGAGTGGGTGAACATGGGCGTACAGGCAGATAGCCTGCGCGGCGCGTTCTTCCTTACCACCGGCTCTGGCCGCTATATGCGCAACGTCATGAGTGACCCTTCCCACAACATCGGCATCGTCGAAATCAATGACGCCGGCGATTCCTGGCGCATCGTATGGGGCCTGACCGACGGTGGCAAGCCCACTTCCGAATTCCCCACGCATTTCATGAACCATGCCGTGCGCATGGAGGCCACCAACAACGAATGCCGCGTGATTTACCATGCTCATCCCATCAACGTCATTGCTATGACGTTCGTATGCCCGCTTGACGCACGCTACTTCACCCGCGCCCTGTGGAAGGCCATGACTGAATGTATCGTGGTATTCCCCTCTGGCGTTGGCGTTGTGCCTTGGATGGTTCCCGGTGGCGCTGAGATCGCAAAGGCAACCTCCGAACTCATGAAGAAGTACGAGGCAGCTGTTTGGGCACAGCACGGCCTGTTCGTTTCCGGCCCCGATTTCGACACCACCTTCGGCCTGATGCACACCATCGAAAAGGCTGCCGACGTATATCGTCGCGCTCGCCAGATGAATGGCGGCTCCGACGAATTCCTGAACACTATTTCCGACGAAGGCCTGCGCCAGATCGGCATCGATTTCGGCCTCACCGTCAACGATGAGTTCCTGGACTAAGGCGGCGCTTCGATGACTATCCGTAAAACTGCTGATGGGCGCACCATCTCAGGCTTCAAGATGAAGCTCTACCCAGGCTTTGCCGAGGAGTACGAGAAGCGCCACAACGAATTGTGGCCCGAAATGGCCGACATGCTCCACGAATACGGTGGGCACAACTACTCCATTTTCATCGACGAGGAAACTAACATCCTCTTCGGATATATCGAGCTTGACGACCCTGAACGCTATGCCGAGTCTGCCAAGACCGATATCTGCAAGAAATGGTGGGATTTCATGGCAAGCGTCATGGAAACGAATGCAGACAATTCGCCCGTTTCCGTAGACCTGCCCTGCGCATTCCACCTCGACTAGAAAGGTAAAGCATTGGCGCTTTCCCAAGAACGCAAGGGAACCATGGCGGTTTCCCTGACCAACTTCCTTGACTCTGGCTGCATCGTAGCCAGCAGCCTTGCCCTTACCGCTTGGGCAGCTGCATTCAACTTCGGCTCCGCCTGGACCGCAATCCTGGGCGCCATCGGCGCAAACGCTTTCGGCGCAGCTGTTGGCGCGCTGATCGGCGGCTTCCTGACCGACAAGTTCGGCCGCACCACTATTTATAAGTACAATCTGCTGGTTTACGCTGCCGGCGTATTCATCGCCATGGTTGCCGTGAACCTTCCCATGGTCGTAGTGGGCGTTGTGCTGTCCGGCCTTTCCGTAGGCGCTGGCGTTCCCGCCTCCTGGAGCTATATCTCCGAAACGTCTACCTCCACGAAGCGCGCTTCCAACATCGGCATTAGCCAGTTCGCATGGAGCTGCGGTCCCGCCATCATCTTCATCCTTTCGCTGGTCATGAGCTTCATCATCCCTGGCTTCGAGTCTGATGGCACCACCCTGCTCCCCGCAGGCACCTACGGCCCGTTTGACGGCATGCTGGCAACCCGCCTGCTGTTCCTGGTACTGTTCATCGTTGCCCTTATCGCCTGGAACCTTCAGCGTCAGCTGCAGGAATCCGCCGACTGGGCCGAAAAGAACGCTGCTGCCACCGAGAAGCAGTCTTTCGGCAAAATGATGGCAACCGCTTTGAAGAACCCCGTGAACGTGAAGACCATCATCTTCCTGGTTGCCGTGTACCTGACCTGGAACCTGGCCGCGGGCACCAACGGTCAGTTCATGCCATACCTCTATGCTGCCGCAGGCAACATCGATGCAACCGGCCAGAGCCTCTTGGGCGTAGTTCAGTGGGTACTGGTTGCCGTCTGCTCGCTGGCAATCTTTAGCCGCTTCGGCGACATTGTCTCCCACCGCGTGCTGTTCGGTGCCTCTGCGTTGTTGGCGCTGCTGTCTTGGGTTGCTATTGCCGTATTCGGCCTTGCTATCCAGAGTGGCGACACCGAATCCATGGGCTGGGTTCTTTGGGTATACGTAATCTTGTGGGGCATTTCCGCCGGTTTCTCCGCTCAGTGCTTCTACGCTCTGTGGGGTACCGAGCTGTTCCCCACACAGTATCGCGGCGGCGCTCAGGGCATCATGTTCTTCTTGGTTCGTGGCGCTTTGGGCATTTGGTCGCTCGTGGGCGTTGGCGCCATCATGGGCGACATTTCCACGAACCCTGCCGGCTTCTTCCCCGCAGCTGTTATCATGTGCATCGTTCTTCTTATTTCCCTGGTTGTGGGCGTTATCTGGTGCCCCAAGACCCAGGGCAAGACGCTCGACCAAATCACCGAAGAGCGCTACGGCAAGATCGAGTAGCTTTTCATCGCGGCATTGCCGCACATTTTGCATAGCACACGAAATGGACGCCCTAGGGCGTCCATTTTTCATTGGCGCAATTATGGAGCATTAGGAATAGTAGGTTTTCCTTTTCTCTTGAGAATAAAGATACTTGCTCCACTTTTTCCCAGTTCAATCACTTAAATACGAGGGAGGACAACACGAAGATCTCCGTTCGCAACCAAATCAACGACACCGTCAGAGAGGTCAAAGAAGACACCATCAACGCCGTTGTGGTTATCTGCCGTGGCACCACAACCCCATCAAAGCAGATATCACCATGGAATCGGTAAAGCAGCTGGAGCTTGCCGAAGGCAAAGAGTGCTATGCGGTAATCAAGGCCGCCAATGTCATGTTCGCAACGAAAAGATCCCAAACATTTCCGCTCGCAATCAGATCGAGGGCACTGTTGTTGCCGTAAAGGATGGCGCCGTTAACAGCCACGTGACCATCAAAGACGAAAGCGGCGTACGCATTTCTGGCTCCATCACCAACCAAGCGACAAGGCTAGGCTCTTCAGCGCAAGCTCTTCCGCAAACGGGCTAGACACCTCCCGCGATCGCATCGGCCGTTTTCCATAAACGGCAAGAGTGCCGCCTTCTTCAGCCTTCTCGTATCGAGGGAAGCTGATGCTGGGAATGGACATCCACATACGCATGCCCTTTTCTCGCACAGCACGGGCCCTTATTCTGCCCGCTGGAGCGGAGAGGCCCGCGCAACGTCGAGCGTCGGCAAGATCTTCGCCCCATGCATGATTCCAGGGACCTCGACGCAAAAAAGGGGCCTCCCTGGCAAGATTCGCGCGCTATGTATCCGAAATCGCCCGATTGCACCCCGAAACGGATACATGGGACGAAGATCCTGCCAGCTTCAGCGCGAAAAGCATGCATTTCGCGCTGAAGCTGGCAGGGAGACCCCCTTTTTCGTGCAATCGGCGAAAAGAGGATACATGGCGCGCGAATCTTGCCACAGCAGCCAAAGCAACCTCGAAGATAGACACAACGAATCAATAGGCAGACAGAACGCCAACCCAAAGAAAGACCCTGGAACAACAGCCAAATCGCCCAACACCAAGGCGACACTCACAAGACCATTGTTCTTGGCAGCCCGAAGCAACGCTCAAATCAACCTGTCACCAAGACGATTCCCGCAAGGGCACCAATCCTCGCAGCATGAAACAATTAGCAAGACAGCTCAGCACCAAGGATCCTTGGAGAAAAGCTGCTTGCGCAAGCTCATTCGACGCTCATCGATGTCGACATAGGCGATCCTGATACGCTTTCCCATGAGGCTTGCCGCAGAATGGGCAATGGCATCGAACTTCACGTTGTCGGCGACATGCGCGCGAGTAACGGCAAGAGCCTCAATCCCCGCAGCTTTGAGATTGTTGATGCGTGACGCATCCCGCTCCACCGCAAGTTCATTTACATGGAATTCGCGGCTATTGTATTCGATGGCAACGTTCTGTTCGGACCAATATAGATCGCAGTGGTATTCGCGATATGTGGTTCGCTTGCCTAGCCTTGCGGGGATCAGAACCTTAGCATTCATCTCCGGCATGCCTAATCCGTAACCGCCATAGCGGGCGGGCAGGCCCAGCAATAGCGCCAAACATGTTTCCATCGGCGATGCCGAACCGTCGCAGACATAACGAATAGCTGTTTTTGCTTTCCGAGGCACTTTGCCATGCATTTTGTCTATAAAGCGATTGATCGCCTCTGTGCTCGAAAGGGGCTGAGCAGGCCGAAATCCAATGGGACTTGCAGGGTCTATTCGGTAAGTTCCGCATAGCTCAAATCCTAATTTGATTAGGTCGATCACGCTACATGACCGCGCAAGGTGCCCTATCGGGAAGTTTCCAAATATTGTTGTGAAACCGCTTGGATTGACTTCTTGTTTTTCCCGATAAGACAACGACCTCCAGCGGACGAGAGAGCGTTGCTAGAGATGAACTTTCTCTGAACGATTTCGGCAACGTCGGAACATCCTTGAGAGACGGCATAGCCCGCGCAGACCGAATGTCTTCGAAATCTTCGAGCGAGCGAAGCAACCTGATTGCACTTGAATGTCCGATAAAAAGTACCATGGGAAAATCTTATCGGCCGAACCTTAAATAGATGCAAAAGCAATCACAAAATAGCAATGGAGTCTGAGCAACGCCGAATGCACTCAACATCAGCCTTCAAACCGCCTTCCGCCTCCCGAACAAAGAGGGACGAAGCGGTTCACTTCCCTATCTACGGCTACAATTCCAAAGAGGAGGTTTGGGCAACCCCACAACAACCTGGACTTATAGAGCCCAACAAGCCATCCGAAAAAAGGGGCTTATCCAAAGATGAGCCTGACGCCAGCCAACGTTTCGGCCGGCACTCGCGTTTCGACTGGCACTCATTCCCACCCGGCGTCCATGCTCGCCTGACCCCCATGCTCGCCTGGTGCTCATATTTCGCCTGACGTCCGTTTAGCCCAATGTCCCATTTCGCCTGGTGCTTGCGTTTCGACTGGCACTCATACCAGCACGATGCTCATGTTTCACTCGACGCCCATGTTCACCTGATGGCCACATTTCGTCTAGCGCTCACGCTCGCCTGGTACTCATGTTTCACCCGATACTCAAGGGAGACCGCAGCGACACATACCGTGCACGGACCTCGGGAACTACCCCATGGCAAGAATCGTGCAGCATGCATGATTTCGAGGCTCCCGACGTGAAATAGAGCCTTTGCCGGCAAGATTCTTGCGCTGTGTATTCCGAATTCCCTAATTGCATCTGAAAATGCATACATAGAGCGAGAATCTTGCCATCGCTAAGCCAAAAAGCATACATTTCGAACGAGTTTTGCCGGGAAAGCGGCTATCTGTATGCATTCAGCAAAAAGAGAATGCATACAACGCGATTCTTGCCAGTTAGAGTCCTAAAGTGGCTGCAATGATCAGAGAACGAAGGGTTCGATGGGCGGCGCCTTAGCACCCAAATAGCACCCACGGGACGAAATGAGCCCGTGAAAACAAAAAAGCCACCGAGGAAAACCCTCGGTGACCTGCAGTTTCGATGGTGCGCCGTGAGGGATTCGAACCCCCGACGTACTGATTCGTAGTCAGTCCCTCTATCCAGCTGAGGTAACGGCGCGTTTCGCAACGAAAATTAGTATCCTCGTTTGCCCTTTCTTCGTCAACACTTTTCTTTAGATATGAAGGAATTATGGACAGCAAACCCGTTTTGCCTGATGAATAGGCCTTTTGCCGAAATGGGCTATAACTCTAGCGGGCTAAATATAGCCCCCGAGCGCCTTCTGTTGGCAACTCGCCGACCCTCCACGCACCATCCGCTTGCTTCCGGCGCACCATCCTTCGACCCTCTGCGCGCCACCTGCCGACGCGTCACAAACCATCTCAACACACGGCACAACATCTGACGGCCCCCTGCAAGCCATCTGCCGTCGTTCTGCGTAGCATCTGGCGGCCCCCTGCACAGCATCCGCCATCTCGCTGCGCGCCATCCTCTGGCCCCTGCACAGCATCCGTCGGCTCTCTGCAAGCCATCTGCCCGCCAGTTCACCGCGCGATACCTGCCAGCCCATCGCAAACCATCCGCCATCGCACGGCACAGCATCCGCCGACCCCCGCGCGTCATCCGCTGGCACCCTGCAGGCAATCTGCTGGCACGAACCGACGCCCCAACGACCCACAGAACAAACCGTCGGCGCGAGCAGGAGCCCTTAATCCCCGCACTGCGTAATTGTTAACTGCCCTTTGCAGATAAAACCCGTTTTTTACTTTCTTTTCACCTCTATCGCATCCCCTGCGCACCGCATTCGCGTAAAATCAAGTTTGCTGCGTTTAGGGCGCTCTTGCCTTGCGCTGCCATTTACACATTTAGGAAAGGACATTACTTGAAGGTTCGAAAATCGAAACCTCACAGTAATTAGCCTTCGGCCTCTGCATTTCACACCCGTCATGTAGTGGTCGAAGGACGACTGCGACATGAACGGATTGCGCCTGTCAGTATTGCTGTGCGCTGCGCAGATCAACCGCCCGCACAACAACCCTGACACGCGGCGGCAATCCCAAGGGAGAATTGCATGCTCTATCTATCTCAAATGCTCGGCGAACCCGTCGTTGATGCAAATGGTGAAAAAATCGGTTCCATATCCGACCTGGCCATCCAAACCGGCGAAGTGTTCCCGCGCATCACCAGCCTGGCATTCCTGGGACCTGGCAAAACGCCTTTCATGATCTCTTGGCGTAAATACGTGGACAGCTTCGACGAAGACGAGGGCATTCGCCTGAAAGTCGACCGCACCGCCATCCGCTTCAGCTACCTTCAGCCTGCCGAAGTGCTCCTTGCACGCGACCTGCTCGATAGGCAGATCGTAGACACGCAGGGCATGAAGGTTGTGCGCGTAAACGACTTGAAACTCTCCGTTTCCGGAACGCAGCTGCGCCTTCTTGGTGCAGAAGTGGGCGTTCGCGGCATTCTGCGCGGCTTGGCTCCGTGGGTGGAAAAAGCCGCCTGCGGCATCGCCAAGGCGTTCGGCAAGAGCATCGACGAACGCATCATCGCGTGGAACTACATGGAGCTGCTCGACCGCGACCTTTCCAAGGTTCAGCTCTCCGTCAGCCACACGCGCCTGGAAGAGCTGCACCCTGCCGACGTGGCAGACATCCTAGAGCAGCTCGATCCGAAGCAGCGCGCCAACGTGTTCCAGCACCTAGATGACGCACAGGCCGGCGACGCCATTTCAGAAATGGAAGACGAATTTCAGGCCGACATCATCGAGGGTCTGGACGAAAAGCGCGCATCCCGTCTGCTGCGCGATATGGACCCTGACGACGCCGCCGACATCGTAGGCGACTTGCCCTATGAGAAAGCCGAAACGCTGCTTCGCCTGATGGGCGTCGATAACGCCGCAGAAATTCGCAAGCTGCTGGGATACAAGGAAGACACCGCTGGCGGCCTGATGACCACGCAGTTCGTGGCGATGCACACCTCCGACACCGTGCAGGAAACCACCGAGGTTCTTCGCGGCTTGGACGAAGACCACCCCACGGTGAACTACGTGTACGTACTCGATGAGTACGACAAGCTCGTAGGCGTGCTTTCGCTCCGCACCCTGGTGCTCGCAAAAGACAACACCCCGCTTTCCGACATCATGTTCGATGAGCTCATCACTTCGTTGCCCGAAGAGCCAGAAGATGAAGTTGCAGCCGATATCTCCAAGTACGACCTGATGGCCATGCCTGTCGTCGATGAGAACGGACAGATGCTGGGCATCGTCACCGTCGACGACGCAATGGAGGTCATCGAAGACAACGTGGAGGAAGGCCGCACACGCTGGGCATGGGGGCAGTTCGCCATCACGCTTGCCGTGTTTATCGTACTGATGATTCCCTATACCTTCTTCGTCCTTCGCATGTTCGGACACAACTAGGATCGAGGCTTTTACATGACACTTAAGGAAAGTACAGCGCAGGACACCGCCCTGGCAGCCAAGGCTTCCCCGCAAGTTCCCGATCAGGGCGGCGAAAACGACGGCAAGAAGCAGCACTCGAAAGCGTTTCTGGTGCTGGCCGCCATGGGCCCTGGTATCGTAACCGCCATGGCAGGCAACGACGCCGGCGGCATTTCAACCTATTCCACCGTAGGTGCCAAATTCGGCTACATGACGCTGTGGATCATTCCTGTTATGTGCGTTCTGCTTATCGTGGCACAAACCACCGCAACACGCATGGGCGTTGTTACCGGTAAGGGCTTTTCGGCGTTGATCCGCGAGAGCTTTGGCATCCGCCTTACAGCACTTGCCATGTTGGCACTGCTTATCGGCAACGTTGCCACCACCTTTTCAGAATTCGCAGGCGTAGCTTCTGGCATGGAAATATTCGGGGTGCCGCGATGGATATCAGTCCCCGTTGCCGCGGCAGCCGTTTGGGGGCTTATCGTGGGAGGCAGCTACAAACGCGTGCAGAACATCTTCCTGGTGCTTTCATGCGTATTCGCCACCTACATCGTTGCGGCGTTTTTAGCACAACCCGACTGGAACGAAACCTTCCAGCACACCCTGGTGCCAGCAGCAAGTTCGGATTTGGGCTTCCTTTCGCTTACCGTCGCAATGGTTGGCACCACTATCGCCCCCTGGATGATGTTCTTCGCCCAGAGCAACGTGGTCGAAAAGGGTGTGCGCGTACGCGATCTTCCCTATCAGCGTATCGATGCAGTAACTGGTGCTGTGGTGGGCTGTATCGTAGCATGGTTCATCATCGTAACCACTGGCACCGTGCTGTTCCCGCAGGGCATCGAAGTAGAAAGCGCCGAAGCGGCTGCAGCTGCGCTCGAACCTTTCGCGGGCCAATACGCTAAAGCACTGTTCGCCATCGGCCTGGTAGCCGCCAGTTTGCTGGCCGCATGCGTTCTGCCCCTTACCACCGCTTTCGTTATCTGCGAAGCATTCGGCTGGGAAGCAGGCGTTTCGTTCACCTGGAAAGAAGCGCCCCTCTTCAAGGGCATCTTTACGTTTGTCATTGTTGTTTCGGCTGTGGTTATCCTTATTCCCAACATCGACTTGATGGGAATCATGCTCACTGCGCAGTTTGTAAACGGCGTCATTTTGCCTGTATTGCTGGTGTTCATGGCCATCATCTGCACCGACAAACACGTTATGGGCAAATACACGGTTGGTAAATTCACCCGCATAATCCTATGCTTCACTATCGTGGTGGTGGGCATTCTTTCCGCCATTTGCTTGGTTATGCAGGTACTGGGAATCGGCTAATTCGGCGCTGACGTTGCGCCTCATAGGAAGCACGCGACGACGGTAACGGGAGATAGTACGCTGCGCAGCTGGCCCATTACCGCTCTTGTGCACTCGCCCAAACCAACCACTAGCTAGCCCCGCAAACGCGATGGAGTTCTGGGTGTGCCTGGCGCTTCGGCCGATACCGCTGGCAGCCAGCGCCCTCCAAGCCAGCTCTTCGCATCCAACTCCCTATGTGCACGGCCCACAGGAACGGTTTTTGTTTCCGCAAGAAGAAACCAAGCAATAAGGGCGCCCTTATTGCGTAATAATAAATAAGCAGGGGAAACAAAGGAAGGAACACGTCGAGGGCAAGCGTCAAAACCCGCTTTGCGCCCCTCTCGGAAAACACCATGGAGCCAAAGCCCAAAGCACATCTTTTCACGTTTGCCGTTATGGCATTGTTCGTCTTCGTGTTTTTGGGCAGCGAATATCACTTCGACATCGCTTATGGCGAGCTCGCCGGCCCCGATTCGGTAGTCGGCGCACAGGCATCCATCCTTGCCACAAGCGCCATAGGGCTTGTGGGCTATTCATTGGTGAATCGAACGACAGCCGCAAGGCATCGAAGCATTCTTGCCGGCGTGCTGGGAACCGTTTCCGCCTTGCTCCTTGTCGCAACTCAGCTAACCCAGAACGCCAACGCCTTGCTGTCGCTGGGATGCTTGTTGTTCTTGATTTTGGGTATGTTGGGAAACGCCACCTACTTTTCCGTTGCGCAAACCCACTATGCCAGCAACTCCCTTTCCCGTCTGGTGGGCACCTCGTATGCCGCAGGATTGCTCGCTCAGTTCCTGCTTCATTCTTTGGCGCCAAACAGCGTTATCGAAGCCGCGATTATCGGAGCTTCGATCATTGCACTTGGCTTCGCTCTTGCAGCGCGCCGCAACGTGCTGCACGTAGTCCCCGTCAGAAGCGCACTTCCCGAAAAAGACCAGCGAACCGCCAACGAACGCGATGCCCTCAAGGAAGCAATCCTGCTGCTCGCCTGCGTATCCCTAATTGCCTGCGTTTTCAGCACACTCGACAACGTGGTTACCCTGGCAAACGCGCAAGGCATGTTCGACCTTTCAACCTGGCCTCGCCTGCTTCTTGCCGTCAGCGGCATTGCGGCTGGCTTTATCTTCGACCTCACTAAGCATCGCTATTCCACTGTTACCATACTGTGTGTAGCCATGTTTTCCCTGGTTTCCGCCCTTGCCATCCAAACCGGCTCCGAAGTTCTTCTGGGTTTGGTAATTTTTTACCTTTCATCGGGCTTTTTCGTGGTCTTTTTCACCTCGTCGTTTTTGCGCATTGCAATGCGCTGTGCAAACCCATCGCTTTGGGCGGGCATGGGACGCGCCGCCAACAACGCCTGCGCCGCACTTGTAGCCATGCCTTTCATGGCCTTAATCTCGTCGGGCGATATCATGCTTATCTCGTCGATAACCATTGCACTAGCCATGGTTACCCTCCTTGTTGCCCACGCGCTCGAAAACGTGCGTCGCACCGCGCGGCATAAGGCCGAGATCGAAGCCATAAAGCTAGCGGAGCTCACCGCCGCGCAAATGCAAACCGCCAAGCCCCAAGAAGAACCGGAAGCCAAAGCTCCCGCCGATAAAAGCGCTCCCGACAAGCACCTTGCGGCATTCTCGGAGCGATATAGCCTTACCCCACGCGAACGCGACGTTCTTTCCGCAGTATGCTCAAGCGAGGAAACGCTCCAGTGCATCGCCGATGACATGGGAATATCCCTTCGCGCGTTGCAGAAGCACTTGACCTCCATATACCGCAAATCAGACACACAATCCCGCGCAGGGCTCTGCTCCGCCGCACTCACCGAACCCCTTGAGCACTAGCGAGCGCAAGCTTCATTCGAGGGAACACCTCGGCCGCCGCCTTTCCTTTTGCGGCTTTTGCCAACACGTTTCCCTATTGCGCCCACCAGGCGTACACTCACCAGCGCGTTTCCCCTATCACGCCCACCAGGCGTACAATGCCCGGTATGAGCACCAATAGCAAACATACCCCCACGCCCAACAACGAAACCCCCGAGGAAATCCGCAGCCGCCTAAGGGCCCAAGCAAAGAAAGCGCGCTCCGCTCTTACGCCCGAAACGCGTGCGAGCAAGAGCAAGCAGATCTGCGCGAAGCTGACCCAACACCTTGATGCCTTGATAGCTGAAACGCCTCAGGGCAAACCCGTTGTCGGCGTATACTCCGCATTCCCATGGGAAGTTGACCTGGGCATCTTCATCGACTATGCCTACCTGCGAGGCTGCACTGTTGCCTTTCCCTGCATGATGCCCGATGCCCATGGCATTCCCGATGCTCCTGGGCGCGGGATGCGCAAACCGGGGTCGGGCCCCAACGCCCAGCATGTCACTCAGCAAACTATGGAAATGCGCTCGGTTAGCGCCGAGGCATTCTGCAGCAACGGCGTGCCGTTCCTGAATGACCCGTTAAAGGAGTATCACCACAACAGCCCCGAACTTACCGCCATGCCCTACCTTGCCGCCGACGAGTTCGCCTTCATTGTGGTTCCCGCTGTGGGGTTCGATGCGCACGGCAACCGCCTAGGATACGGGGCAGGCAACTACGACCGCTACCTTTGCCAGCTTACTGATGCATGCCATGTTGTCGGCGTCGCCTTTACCGAACAGGAGGTTTCCCCCATCCCCGCAGAAGACCACGACATCCCCCTTCCCTTCGTTACCGCTTAGGGGAAAGCTTCGCTTCAGGGTGGCTCAGGGCGGGTGGCAAAAAAATGCCGGGAGCATCAGCTGAGAGCAGCGATGGGGCAAAACCCCACTCGCGCTCGTGTTGTTTCATTTCCCTTACATACGCCCTCACCTGCAGCAAAGCGCACTACAATGAAGAAAACGCCAACATAGAGGGGTTACCATGAACACGAAAACCGAACGGAACTGGCAGCTTATTGTTGCTGGCATATTGTTTATCATCTTTGGCTTGGTATGCGCATTTTTCCCAGGTCTCACTCTTGCATCTATCGCCTTTATTGTTGGTGCCGCCTTTGTGGTTTCCGGCGTAGTCAATATCGCAACGTTCATTCGCGACCGCGATCTTCTGGGCTTTTCGGGATGGATCTTGGCATACGGCATCCTTGACGTGCTCATTGGTGCCATGTTCGTGATTCACCCCTTCGCTTTTGCGGCAGTGCTGCCTTGGGTTATCGGCGCGTTCGTTCTGGTTTTCGGCATATATGAAGTTGTGGCAACCTTCATGGTCAAGCGCGCAGGCCTTCCCCTTTGGGGCTGGATGCTGTTCTCGGGCGTCATTTCCATCGTTATCGGATTCATGTTCTTCTCCATGCCCGAAATGCTCGCGTTGTTCATTGCGCTGTTCGCTCTTCTTCGAGGCGTTGATCTTATTGTTATGGGAGCAAATGCAAGAAAGTATTTCCTATAACCGCCCGTCTTAACGCGCCGCCCACCCGTTACGCCCTCCACCGCTCATAAATGCAACACCGTGGCAACGAAGCTAGCCTATAATCGGCACAGTTAAAAAAGCGCATGCAAGGCTGCGCTGGAAATGCATCATGCGCGGCTTCGCTAGCCGCCGCCTTCCCAGCGCAGCATCGCCTGCGCCCTATTTACAGTAAGGAGACTGTACATGGAAGGCTTCGAGCTTCTTTCCACCGGTGCTTGGTCTATCCTGCCGCCGCTTCTGGCGCTAGGCCTTGCCCTAATTACCAAGGAGGTGTATTCCTCCCTGCTGGTTGGCGTGTTCTCAGGCCTGATCATTTACGAGTTCTGCCTTGAAGGTGTCGGCTTCGACCAGCTCATCACCGCATTTACGCTCATCCCTCAGGTTATGGCGGAGCAAATCTCGTCGAATGCGGCGCTTATCTTGTTCTTAGCATTATTGGGCGCGTTAGTCGTCATCATCGCCATTGCTGGCGGTTCGCGCGCATACGCTGAATGGGCCGCGAAACACATCAAGAGCGCACGCATGGCAACCGTTATGACGGCTCTTTTGGGCATCGTGGTATTCGTTGACGACTACTTCAACTGCCTCACTGTTGGTGCCGTCATGCGCCCCGTAACCGACAAGTTCCGCATCAGCCACGAAAAGCTGGCGTGGATCATCGACTCCACCGCAGCTCCGGTGTGCATTATTGCCCCTGTTTCCTCGTGGGCGGTTGCCATGGGTGGCTACATGGGTGAAAACGGCTTCAACACGTTCGTTGCCTCCATTCCGTACAACCTCTACGCACTGGTCACCATTGTGTTCGTGTTCGCTATGTGCGGTTTCGGCAAAGACTTCTTCAGCATGGGCAAGGCTCAGCGCGACTGCGACGCTCATACCTACAGCCCCATTCCTCCCCATGCCTCCGCTCTGGAAACGGTATCTAAGGCAGGCGTTCCCAGCAATCCTGAAGCCGTCGAAACCGTTATCACCGAGCAGTCCGACCTGGAGGGCGCCACGAAAGCGGTCGAGCAGTTCAAGGGTCTGGATGTTTCCCCCAATGGCAGGGTATTCGACCTGGTTATCCCTATCGTGGTGCTTATCGTGTTCTCCATCACGGGCATGCTGTATGTTGGCGGCTTCTTTGAGGGCGTAGATTTCGCAACAGCTGTTGGCGAAAACCCCATCGGCGGATTGTGCATCGGCGCCGCCGTGGCATTGGTGGTTGCCGCGTGCATGTTCCTGCCCCGCAAGCTCACCACTCTGGTTGGCTTTACCGAAGGCGCTTCCGAAGGCGTTCGCTCTATGGTTGGCGCTATCATGATCCTTGTTTTGGCATGGAGCTTGGGCGGCGCATGCCGCTACATGCTGGGCACGGGCGAATTCGTTTCCAACTTCCTTACCACCATGGGCTTTGAACTTTCGTTCCTGCCTGCCGTTATCTTCGTGGTTTCCGGCTTCATCGGATTCGCCATGGGCACTTCCTGGGGCACCGCTGCCTTGATCCTGCCCATCGTTTTGGGCGTATTCCCCGAAAGCGACCCGCTGTTCCTGGTCACCATCGGCGCAACGCTTGCCGGCGCAGTATATGGCGACCACATCTCGCCCATTTCCGACACCACCATCCTTTCTTCTGCTGGTGCGGAATGTAACCACCTGCGCCACGTGGCAACCCAGCTTCCCTACGCTTCCCTGGTTGCCGTCATCTGCCTGTTTGGATATCTGGTTGCCGGCTTTACCGGTTCGCCTTGGCCTTCGCTTATCGGCGGTATCGCTGTTGCCCTCGTTGTCGTTATTGCAACGCGCGTGTTCGGCAACAAGGAAGCTGCATAGACGTATCGCATCAAAACGCACCACAAGGGAGTCCTTCGGGACTCCCTTTCTTTTGCCTGGACAATTACAAGGTCCAAATATGCGAATTCTCACTCTGAGACGTCAGGCATTGCGCCCGAACAAAGCATGCAGGCATATCACCTCGCTGTTTCGGGGAACCCCAAACAAGACATGTCAACAAGCAAACAAAAAGGCCCCGAGGGGCCTTTTTGTTTGTGCCTGCAGATACGACCAGCAAGAAACGCTTAGCGCTCTTCGATAGGCTTGTATTCGCGAGCCTTCACACCCGTCTTGTATGCGGGGCGGATGATGCGCTTGCCGCTTACCAGTTCCTCGAAACGGTGGGCAGCCCAACCTGCCATACGAGAGCAGGCAAACAGCGGAGTGATCATATCCTGCGGAATGCCCATCATGGAGTACACGAATCCAGAATACATATCAACGTTTGCGCACATATCCTTCTTGGTGCCCTTTTCCTGCAGGATGACTTCGGGGCTTAGGCGCTCGATGAGCTTAAGCAAATTCAGCTCCGCTTCAAACTCAGTACCCTTGGCAAGCCTTGTTGCAAAATCCTTGCAGATAACTGCGCGCGGATCGGAAAGCGTGTACACCGCATGACCCATACCGTAGATCAATCCGGTATGATCGTATGCCTGCTTGTTCACGATCTTGGCAATATAGGAAGCTACTTCGTCTTCATCTTCCCAATTCTTAACGTTTTCCTTGATTTCCTTCTGCATGGCCAGAACCTTATGGTTTGCACCGCCATGCTTACTGCCCTTCAAAGAACCGATAGCGGCCGCGTAAGCAGCATACGGATCGGTATCGGCAGAGGAAAGAACACGGCAAGTGAAGGTGGAGTTGTTACCGCCACCATGCTCAGCGTGCAGAGACATCATGATGTCGAGCATGCGTGCTTCTTCAGGAGTGAACTCCCGGTTGGGACGCAACATGGAAAGGATGGTTTCGGAAGTGGATTGTCCCGGAATGAAGCGATGCATGATCATCGACTCGTTGTAGAACGCAGCACGCTTGGCATAGTGAGCCAGCACCATGATGCGCGGTAATCGAGAGATAAGAGAGATTGCCGTACTGGTCTCGTGCTCGAAAGAACGCTCTTCCGCCTTTGGGTCGTCAGCATACAACATGAGCACCGAACGCTGCAGAAGGTTCATGATGTTATGAGAAGGCGTGCTCATGATCTTCGAAGCGGTGAAGCCATCGGGCAAATTGCGCTGAGCATCAAGTGCCTCAACAAGCACATCGAGCTGGCTTGACGTGGGAAGCTCCCCCATAAGCAGCAGATACACGATCTCCTCAAAGCCGCGACGCTTGGTGGCATCGCCGCCAACAAGATCGTAGATGCTGTAGCCACGGAAGGTGAGCTTGCCTTCGTCGGGAACCTTATCGCTCTCATTCATCAGGTAACCGTGCACGTTAGAGATATTCGTAACGCCCGCGATTACGCCAGAACCATCGCTGTTGCGCAAACCGCGCTTTACGGGGTAACGCTCGTACAGTTCCGGATCGACGGCATTGACCTTTGCGATGTTATCGTATAGGGAAAGCTTATGGTCTTCCATGAATATTCCTTTCAACTACGAGACTAGATAGTACACCCCGCTTGCGCATCAAAAAGCGTACTTTGGTGAACGATAACAAACTGGAAACAAACGGATTCTGTTATGCAACAAAAATTCTTTGTGTGATTAGTTCTAAAACAACGAAAGTCGAAAAGCAATAGACACGCCCTGTGGGCCCACTTCTCCATTTTATTCCAGCAAAGGCACGCTCTGATATTCAAAGCAGATACGGATTCGATAGCCGACGGCGCACTGCATCGAGCATTTGCCGATGCGGAGTGCGGCCTGCATTTCGTCTTCCTTCAGAAGAGCACCAGGCAGCGCATGCCTATACGGCTCCGAGGGGATACCGGGCAACGCGCTTCTTTGAGGCTCTGGGAAAAGTCAGGCAGAGCACACCTTTGCAGTGCTGAAAAAAAAATACCGAAAGCAACGCCAGCATCCCATGCTGCAATCAGGCTGTTTGCCAGCAAGCCCTTAGGACTATAGTTATCCGCAATAGCTTGAATGCAACAATATAGAAGCGCAATGATAGAATCCAAGCAAGGATTGATGCGTTTTCTGACAGGAATACGAATCCAGCCATCGGCTCGCCTTCGGCAAACCGCCGCAGTGCCGCCCTGGCGCCCATCATTCGAGGAGAGAGAAGCCACCATGACGCAAGACATCAATGGCGCAACGCGTCTAATTTGCCTGTTCGGCGACCCCGTCGCACACAGCAAATCACCCCACCTTCATAACCGAGCATTCGAACGCGCCGGCCTGAATTACGCTTATATGGCCTTCCGCGTTCCTGGCGAAGACATGAAGCAGGCGACCGACGCAATCCGCCTTCTGAATATGCGCGGCTGCAACCTTACTATGCCGAACAAGATTGCGGTTATCCCGTTCCTGGACAAGCTTGATCCCATCGCCGAGATGGTAGGCGCCGTCAACACCATCGTCAACGAAGACGGCGTTCTCACTGGATACAGCACCGATGGCTACGGCTTCATGAAGTCATTCGAAGAACACGGCGTCGATGCCAAAGGGAAGAAAATGGTCCTGATGGGCATGGGTGGCGCTGGAACCCCCATTGCCGCACAGGCAGCACTCGACGGCGTAGGCGAAATCGTGGTATTCAGCCCCAGCACGGGCAAATCATGGGATCGTGTTGCTGAAGAAGTAGCCCTCGTTGCTGAGAAAACCGGCTGCAAAATCAGCCGTCACGACGCAAACGATTTGGACGACTTGCGCGCACAGCTGGCTGACGCCGATCTTCTGGCAAACGCCACCCCCATCGGCATGGGCAAGCTCGAAGGACGGTCCCCTATCCCCGACGCATCGTTCTTGCATCCAGGCCTGGTAATCCAAGACGCTATTTACCAGCCAGCAGAAACCGAGCTACTGAAAATGGGCAAAGAAGCAGGCTGCACCACCATCAACGGCGAGGGAATGCTGTTCTTCCAGGGTGCCCGCGCCTTTGAGATCTGGACGGGCGTAGATTTCCCGCTTTCACCAGATGAAATGTAGCAGGGCAAACAGCGCTACAATTAAACGGCGGCGTGCAATGGGGATTGCGCGACCGCCGTTTTCTCATATTCAGGGGCCTTGGGCCTTTTCGCCTAAGTAAAACAGGAACTACCAGGAGGGACCATGGACTGGCAGGATGAATACGAGCGGAAGAAAATAACCGTAAACCAGGTATTCGAGCAGCATCTAACCGGCAACCAGAAAATTTATACGGGTGGCCTTCACGTACCCACCACCATCATCAATGCGCTGATTGACAGGGTTGCAACGGGCACCCTTACCGGCATTGATCTTTTCGGCAACTGGATGAACGGCGACATCACCTTCGCGGAGCTCGATGTAACCCCCGAGCAGTTCCGCTACCACACCTACTTCGCCGGGCCCAACGAGCGCACCGGCTTTGCTAACGGATCAAAGTGCGTTGCGCACATTCCCGTTCATTTCTCGGATACCAATCGCATGTTGGAAGAAGTTGGGCTCGACTACGCCGTAGTCCAAATGACGCCGCCCGACGCTCAAGGCAACTGCAACATCGGACCCTTGGGATTCGAACAGGGCGCATTGCGTGGTGCAAAGCACATCATTGCGCAGATCAATCCGCGCCTTCCCCGTGTATTCGGCGATTCGCACAACTATCACGTAAGCGCCATTGATGCCTTCGTAATGCAAGAAGAGCTGCTCGAAGATGTACAGGTGCCCGCACCGACGCCTGAAGAGGCAAAGGTTGCAGAGTTCATCGTCAATCGCGTAAACGATGGCGACACCATTCAGCTGGGCATCGGCGGCATCATCAACGCTATCGCCGCAGGTTTGGAAAGCAAGCAGCATCTAGGCTGCTTCACCGAGATGTTCTCGGACGCTTTTGTTGAACTGCAGCAAAAAGGCGTCATCGACAACTCGCGAAAGAACTTCATGCCAGGCGTTTCGGTTGCGGGGTATTCGACTGGCACACAGCGCCTGTACGATTTCATCCACGAAAACCCCAGCATGTACTACACATCCTACGAAACGGTGTGCAATCCCGCCCTTATCGCGAAGAACGACAACCTGGTTTCAGTGAACACTGCCGTAAGCATCGACCTTACCGGGCAAGTGTGCGCTGAAAGCATCGGCGCACGCCAGTACTCTGCAAGCGGCGGGCAGTTTGACTTCGTGCGGGGCGTAAAAAATTCGAAGGGCGGGCGCGGCTTTATTGCCGTAACGAGCGTGGCGCACACCAAGAAAGGTCCTGTTTCGAAAATCGTGCCCACCTTGGCACCAGGCAGCGCCATAACCAGCCTTCGCAACGACGTGCATTTCATTGCAACCGAATACGGCGTAGTCGATCTGCGCTGGGCCGACATTCCCACCCGCGCACAGCGCCTTATCAGCATCGCCCATCCCGATTTCCGCGACGAGCTTACTTACGAAGCGAAGAAGCTCGGCTTCCTGTACTAACAACGTCTTCTAAGCACAATTCGTAAACCGCAGGTTCGCCGAACCGACTCACAAAACACAAAAGGGCTGCATCGAAACCAATGGGAACGCCCCTGCTTCTTGCTTCGAAGAAACAGGGGCGTTTCAATACAGCGTCAGGGCAGCCCTTCGCGGTTCACTATTCTTTTTCACACGGCAGACTCCCTAAATCGGCTGCCGCACACAAGGTAGCGCTCTTTTCGCGGCTCTTTTCTGCTGTGCGGTTTCACGCTTGCGGTTTTCCGGCTGCAAGATCAGCACGGCGGCAACAACAGCAACAATCGCGAACAGAGCACCTACTGGGCCCGCCCACACAAAACCAGGGCCCGAAGCCACCACGCCGCCAAGGAACGACCCCGTAGCAATACCAAGGTCGGAAGAGGTGGGCATAACGGCAGACGCAAGGGTAATCGCCTTCGGATAATCCTTAGCTGAGGTTTGCAGCAGAAACGTTTGCAACGGAGAATTCATGTGATAGATGAACACGCCCGTAAGCACTACGTTAATCACGGCAAGCGCGGTGTTGCCCGAAGCAAGGCTGGGGCCAAGCAGCAGAAGCACAAGGGCCTGCAAACCGAACATGATAGGCATTTTCGCCAAGCCGTAATGCTGAGCGATGGAGCCGCTACCCAGATTGGAAACAATAGTTGCGGCACCGTAGAAGAACAGCACGATACTTACCATCCACACCGAAAGGCCCACGCCATCTTCCAAGATGGGCGTTACGTACACGTAGAACACGTACGTTGCCGCCATGCCGAATCCTTTCATGATGAGCACCAAGATGATGCGACGATCCTTCAGGATTACCAGCTGATCGCGCACACGAGAAGAAACATCGGTGGAGCCAGAGCGCGGCACAGAGACAAGCAGCAACACCGTAACAACGAGCGCTACAGCTTCTACCGCTATAAACGCAGCCTTGATACCGAATGCATCGGCAAGCAGCGTGCCAATGGGCGTACCCAAGACGCTGGCAACAGAAAAGCCTGCGTAAACGAATGAAATGATGCGAGCCGATTTTTCACGAGGAATGATGTCGTTGATAAATGTCATTACCGTAGACAGCAGCACGCCCGAAACCACTGCGGTAAGCACACGGGCAACCAGCAGCGTTTCATACGTAGGAGCCGCAATAGCCAGAAGGTTGCCTGCGTTGAATACCGCAAGGAACGTCACGAACAAGGGAAACCTGCGAAAACGCCCGGTAGAAAGCACAATGATCGGCGTCGACACCGCATATGAAATAGCAAAGAAGCCCACCAGATTACCAGCAGAAGCAAGGGAGATACCATATTCCTCGGCGATATCGGGCGTGATACCGATAACGATGAACTCCGCAAAACCTAGGGCAAAACCCACGATAACCAATGCAACCGTTGCAAGTTTTGTGCGCGCTGAACCCTCTGCCACGAAAGCCGTCCTTCTTCACAAGCGGCCGCGTAAACGCAGCCGCACCTTAAATTATGCTAAACCAAGCATGCCTATTTTGATTCTTTCCAACAGTATCAAAGTCCAGCAAAAGGAACAGCAAGAAACGTAAACCTCCAAAAGCGCTGCCGCGAAGAAAGAGAGGGTACAGGACAGGTGCCGTTTTCTCAGAGCAAAACCCGGCGCTTTGCAACTTTTTGCCTATATTTTGAAGCCGAAGAAATGGTATCTGCCCCGTATTCCCGCTTTTTCGGGAGGGCTATTCGGGTCAGGAGAAACAAAAAGGCCAGCCGCGTAAGCGACTGACCTGCAAATTCGATGGAGCCAACGGCCGGACTCGAACCGGCGACCCACGCATTACGAATGCGTTGCTCTACCAACTGAGCCACGTTGGCACTCCCGACGCTAAAAACAAGCGCCAGAGAATTATACGCAACGATCGACTTTTCCGCAAGAGTCAAAATGCCCACTCCCGCAGATTGGCCACCCGCTTACGCTCTTACCGCGGTTTTTGCAACAACGCCGCTCCCGTTTGTGCCTTATTTCTGGTTAGATAGACTAAGCGTAACAGGACCTCGACATTTGGCGCATACTGTCTCGCGCCGAGCAGAACAAGAGCGCATACCCCTTTCGGGTTTGCCGCAAAACGCAAAATCACAGCTGGAAGGAGGCGCGATGATCACTACCACATGCGATGAAACATCGGATCGTCCCCTGGTCATCATCACGTACGCCTCTGTTGGCTCAGGCCATCGCAGCGCCGCACAGGCAACCGCTCAGGCTCTTGAAGATCTTTGCGGCAAGCATCCTGCCCTGCCGGAAAATACCGAAATCGCCGTGTTGGACATCCTCGATTACGGCTACATAAAATTCGACGGCGACAAAACCGCCAACGTGACCGTTTCCTTTAACTGGCTCTACGACATCACCTGGCATCGCACCTTTACGGGACGCCTGCTATGGGGAGGCGGTTCGGCATGGTCGCCATTCATGTTCTCGCCATTCACCAAAATCGTTCGAAAGCGCAAGCCCATCGCCATCCTGGCAACACACATCGTTGCCGCCAACGCATCGGTTGCCGCGAAGATGGTTACCGGGCAAACCTTCCCCGTAACCTGCATTCCAACCGACTACGGCGCCGAAGGCCTGTGGCCGCACCTTGATTGCGACCTGTTCTGCGCCGCCGACGAAACCATGGTGAAGGAACTCACGCCGCGCAAGGTGCCTGAAAGCCACATCAAGGTCACAGGCATTCCGGTGCGAAAGGGATTTACCGACCCCATCGATCGGGCAGAAGTGCTGAAGCAATTCGGCCTTCCACAAGACAAAATGATCGTAATGGTAATGGCAGGCGCTCGTCATTCGCAGCCTTATATCCCATTCCGCGAAATCGTGAACAAAGTCGTGCCGCTTCTTTCCGAATTCCCCAACATGCACTTCGCTTTCCTGGCTGGCGCCGACGAAGAGTACGCCAATGGGCTGAAAGGGTTTTTCACAGAACGGAACATTGCAAATGTTTCCGTCTTCAACTACATCGAGCGTATTCCGCAGCTGATGGAAGCGAGCGACATGATCGTGGCAAAATCAGGCGGCTTGGCCACTACCGAGTGCCTGTGCGCACGCTTGCCCTTGGTTTTGGTGGGCAAGTCGTACGGCCAGGAGCGCGCCAACACCTATACGGTCACCAAAGCTGGCGCTGCCGTTACTGCCGAAACCGCAGAAGAGCTGGTTGAGCGCCTGCAGCAAATCCACGAAAACCCCGCCCAGCTTCAAACCATGCTCAGCGGAGGAGAATCGCTGCGCCGCCCGAACGCCGCGCACGATGCCGCTGTGGCTACGCTCGATTTGGTGGGAACGCTTGGCGCGCCCAAGAAGCACCTGCTGAAATTCTATTGGGGCAACAAGCCCTACCGTGTTCGTTAGGGTTATTCCGAGGGCTTGCGCAGCAAGTGCCTTATGCGAACCTTGTCGCATCCGCTAGCCCGCTTCGCCACCAAAACGCGGCCTCCGCTGCAACAACAGTGGCCCTCCATGCTTGCTCGAACTACTTCCCAAACAATCCGCCAAAAAGGCCCTTCTTTTGAACTTCTTCGGAGGTTACCTGCTGCACCTCGTAGCCAGTTGCGCCGATCACACGACGGAGATCGCCTTCGCCAAGAGGAGCTTCCGATTCAATCACGGTGCGCCCCTTGCCATGCGAGGAGGACACCTTTTTAACCTTGAAGTTATTACGCACGGCATCATTGACGTGCGATTCACACATGCCGCACATCATGCCATCGATATCGACTATGGTCCTGAACATCTGGAGCCTCCCCTTGAAAGTTCGCCTTATCTAACAAACAAGGGTACACCCAGACGGCGCTGCGGCGTCGACAAATGCCGCAAAAAAGCTACTCAGCCCCGCGCTTTCCCGCGAACTGCATACGGTAATAGCGATCGTAGATGCCGCCTTGAGCCCGCAGCTCTTCGTGCGTACCCACTTCGACCACGCGTCCCTCGTCTACCACAGCGATGAAATCGGCGTTGCGAATGGTGGAAAGACGATGCGCAATTACCAAGGTGGTGCGGTTTTCGCTCAGCCGCTCGAGCGATGCCTGAACGCGCTCTTCGCTTTCGTTGTCCAGAGCGCTGGTTGCTTCGTCCAGCACTAGGATATGAGGATCGCGCAGGAACACACGCGCAATGGCGATGCGCTGCTTCTGCCCACCCGAAAGGCGGGTGCCGCGCTCGCCCACAAACGTGTCGTAGCCATCTTCCAAGCCAGCAATAAACTCGTGAATGTTCGCCTGACGCGCAGCCCATTCAACCCGTTCCTGGGAAGCGGACGGGTCGCCATACAAGATGTTCTCGCGAATAGAACCCTCGAACAGATACACATCCTGTTGCACGATGCCCACCTGCGCACGAAGCGACTCCAACGTGGCATCGCGCACATCAATGCCGTCGATTTTCACGGAACCAGACGACACATCGTAGAAGCGCGGCAGCAACGAGCATGTGGTTGTTTTTCCGCCACCCGAAGGACCGACCAACGCAACGGTAGACCCCGCGGGCACCTCAAGGGTCAAGCCGCGCAGCACCTCCTTGCCGTCAACATACGAGAAACGAACGTCCGAATAGCTGATGCTCGGAGCAATTCCTTCGTCAACCACGGCACCAAGATCAATGGCATCGGGCTTGTTTTCCACCCCTGGACGTTCAGCAAGCGTTTCCACGAAACGACGAAAGCCCGCATAACCTTTCTGGAACGTTTCGGTGAAGTTGATGAGCAGCTCCACGGGAGCAATAAAGATGCCAATGTACAGCGCGTACATAACCATATCGGCAGGATCGAGGATGCCCTGCGCAACAAACAGGCCGCCGCCCACAATGGTTGCCGTATACAACGCGCCCGTGAAGAAGCTCGATGCCATTTGGAATTGACCCATGAAACGGTACGAAAGTTCCTTCGTTTCGATGAATTCTTCATTGGCGTGGCCGAACTTGTCGATCTCGATACGCTCGTTGCCAAAGCCCTTCACCACACGAATGCCGCCCAGCGAATCCTGCAAACGCGCGTTCAAACCTGCCATGCGCACACGATTCTGGCGGAAGATTATGCGCTTGCGGTAGTTCTGGACAAACGCATACGTTGCCATGACAGCCGTCACCGCCAACATCACCAGTGTAAGCGGAACATTGATGAACATCAGCAACGTGAAGGAACCCACGATTTTCAGCGTTGCGATAAAGAGGTTCTCGGGACCGTGGTGGGCCACCTCCGAAATGTCAAACAGATCGGTAACCAGCTTCGACATCATTTCGCCGGTGTTATTGCGGTCGTAATACGAAAAGCTCAGACGCTGATACTGCTGGAACAAATCCATGCGCATCCGCGCCTCCATGCGTGCACCCATAATGTGGCCCCAGCAAGAAATGAAGTACTGGCACAAGCTGCGCACCACATACATCGCCACCAGCCCAGCAGCCACCCACGGCAATACGCCCATAATGGCATCGCGAGCATTGACGAAGAAATCGCGCACAAAGAAATTGAGGATCTGGGGGAATGCCAAGTCGATGGCGGCGAGCAGCGTTGCGCATACCAAGTCGGCAACGAACAAAAACGTGAATGGTTTGTAGTAGCTAACGAATTTTCGCGCCACTTCCTTAAAGGGAACCTCCCGCTTTTCCGGCTCGCTCAAAATCTGATTCCTTTCCATTCCAGGCAATGAGTTCAAAATTACCTCCGAAGTCTAGCACCCACCGATGCGCAAACCGCCACCACTTCGCCGAATACGAGATTCGAGCACGCTTAGTGCCACAAAGGCGGCTTAAACAAGTAATATGTAAAGCTGTTGGCTTTTTGCCAAGGCATGCCGTCTTGCCCCTGAAAATGCTTGACTTGCATTGCCATCGTTCTACAATCCCCCTTAATCCTATCAAACTGATAGGTTTTGCAATGTAGAAAGGACCCCGCGTTGAACTTCGACGCCATGGCGCAATACCTTCCTCTGTACGAGGATGCGGCGTGGCTGACGCTGAGCATCGGATGGATCGGCATCGCCGGATCCGTCATCATCGGCCTCATTGTGGCCATGATCGTGCACTTCCGCATCCCTGTGCTTCGCCAGCTTTGTCGCGTATACATCGAGCTGTTCCGCAACACGCCATTGCTTATTCAGCTGTTCTTCTTCTATTTTGGCCTGCCTCGCATGGGCTTCTCCATCACACCGGAAGTGTGCGGTATGATTGGCCTTGCATTGCACGGCGGCGCCTACATGGCCGAATCGTTCCGTGCTGGCCTGGAAAACGTGGAGCCCATCCAGCGTGAGAGCGCTATCAGCCTGGGCCTTTCGAAACTGCAGTCCATGCGCTACGTTGTGCTTCCGCAGGCAGTTTCGCTGAGCTTCCCATCGTTTGTTGCCAACGTTATCTTCCTGCTGAAGGAAACCAGCGTGTTTTCCGCAATCAGCCTGATGGACCTCATGTTCGTTACGAAAGACCTGATGGGCCTTTACTACAAAACCACCGAATGCCTGGTAATGCTCGTAGCGTTCTACCTCATTATCCTGGTGCCGGTTTCCGTTGCTGGTACGTACATTGAAAGGAGGTTGCGCCATGGAAGCTTTGGGGCTTGATGTTCTGTTCATGGGCTCAAACGCCACCCGCCTTCTGCAGGGTCTTTGGGTTGCGGTGCAGATCAGCGCAATCTCTGTCGTGCTCAGCATCATCCTAGGCATGCTGTTCGGCATCTTCATGACGTGGAAAAACCCTGTTGCCAAGGTTATTTCTCGTTTGTACCTCGAAATCGTGCGCATTATGCCGCAGCTGGTGCTGCTCTACATCGTGTTCTTCGGCGCCACGCGTGTTATGGGCCTGAATATCTCGGCGGAGCTTTCCTCCATCATCGTATTCGTGTTCTGGGGCACCGGCGAAATGGGCGACTTGGTTCGCGGCGCCCTTACCAGCATCCCAAAGCAGCAGTACGAAAGCGCCGCTGCGCTGGGTCTGAATAAAGCACAAATTTACCGTCAGGTAATCATCCCGCAGGCCATCCGCCGCCTTATCCCTTCCTCCATCAACCTCATTACCCGCATGATCAAAACCACCAGCTTGCTGCTGATGATCGGCGTTATTGAGATGATGAAGGTTGGCCAACAGATCATCGAGGCAAACCGCATGACCTCCCCCAACGCCGTATTCGGCATTTACGGCACTATTATGCTGCTGTACTTCGTAATTTGCTGGCCCATCAGTATGCTGGCAAACCACCTCGAGAAGAAATGGAACTAAGCAATGAGCGATACCGCCCTGCTCTCCATTGAGCATCTTAAGAAAGCCTACGGCGATAACGTGGTGCTGGAAGATATCAGCCTTTCCGTTAAGCGCGGCGAGGTAATTGTGGTCATCGGTCCCTCGGGGTGCGGCAAGTCAACCTTCCTGCGCTGCATCAATGCCCTTGAGCCTATTCAGGGAGGCACCATCGAGGTTGATGGTAAGGAGGTAACCAGCTCCGAAAAGGATCTCACCGAGCTTCGCCAAAAAGTTGGCATGGTGTTCCAGAGTTACGACCTGTTCCCCCATATGACGGTGCTCGACAACATCACGTTGGCGCCCACCAAAGTGAAGAAGATCCCCAAGGCACAGGCCGAAGAGGCGGCTCGCGCCCTCCTGAAGCGCGTTGGCCTTACCGACAAGGAAAAGAGCTATCCGCGCGAGCTTTCTGGCGGCCAGAAGCAGCGCGTTGCCATTGCCCGCGCGTTGGCAATGGAGCCCGAAGTGCTGCTGCTTGACGAAGTTACCGCCGCCCTCGACCCCGAAATGGTGCGCGAGGTGCTGGACGTTATCTTGGGCTTGGCGCAGGAGGGCAAAACGATGCTTATCGTTACCCACGAAATGCAGTTCGCACGCGCCGTTGCCGACCGTGTTCTGTTCTTCGATGGGGGCGAAATCGTGGAGCAAGATATCCCCGAACGCTTCTTCGAGCACCCCAAAACTGAACGCGCACAGAAGTTCCTGCATACTTTCGAGTTCGACGCCGTCCGTCAGCACGAAGCCTAACGAGCGCTTCAGCCAGAAGGATTGGGAGTCCGGCGCAGCCAGGAGCCCAACGCGACCGGGTGAAGCCTGTCACAACCAGAGACTCAAGCAGAATTGGGCTAAAGCCCGCTACTGCCAGGAGCCGATGCAGTCGCGTGAAACCGGTCGCATGACCAAAACGAAATCCTCTTCGAATCCCATCGCACCCTCAGAGCCCCAGCAATGGGGCTCTTTTCGTTTTCGCAATACGGCCTTCTCAACAAATCGCAACGCCCGCGCCTGCAGAGAGTCCCGTTCCCACCGATGTCACAGGCAACCGCCTGACAGCGCCTGCGCACACGGAAACCCGCCCCGCGCCCCTCGAAAGGCACGGATCGCTACAACCTCAAGCGAGCCTCGTTTGTTTCAATGATGTGAATTCGGGCGGTTGTTCGCCTCGCGCTGTTCCATGGTCCGCGCGCGGATGCCCGTTGCAGCCACAGATAAGTCGCCGTCAACTTTGAGAACGGTGGGCGCTAACAGTGGCGGCTGGGCAACGGGAGCGGAGGCGCGCTTTCGACGCATTGCCCACGATGCAGCTACGCCCCCAACTCCGCAATAACCAGCCATTCACAAAAGCAAAATGACTAATTCCCTCAATCCTTATTGACTTTGTAGGATTTAAGCGGTTTACTTCCATCAATCAAAGAAACCCTCGCACGCTAAAGAGGGCAGAAGTAAGGAGAAAGACATGACCCAGACGAAACGCACCTGGAAGCTTGTTGCTGTGCTTGTTGCAGCCTTGGCTCTTGCGGGAGCCTTGCTCACGGGCTGCTCCGGCAACAGCAATTCCTCGAGCGCAAATTACCGCACTCTTGACCAGATCAAGGACAGCGGCAAGATCACCATCGGCGTATTCAGTGACAAGAGCCCCTTCGGCTACGTCGACGAAAACGGCAACTACCAGGGCTACGACATCGAGCTGGCAAACCGTCTTGGCCAGGACCTTGGAGTAGATGTTGAGCTGGTGTCCACCGAAGCAGCCAACCGCGTTGAATACCTGCAGACTGGCAAGGTTGACGTTATCCTGGCAAACTTCACCGTCACCCCCGAGCGCGCTGAGGCGGTCGACTTCGCCGATCCTTACATGAACGTTGCTTTGGGCGTTGTTTCCCACAAGGACAAGGTTGTTACCGACCTCGACCAGATTGGCGACCGCACGGTAATCGTAATCTCCGGTACCACTGCCGAGACCTACCTCACCGAGCACAACAAGAACCTCAAGCTCGAGAAGTACGACACCTACGCTGCAGCTAAGACCGCATTCGAAAACAACCCCGATGCTGTTTGGGCAAATGACAACACCGAGGTTATCGCCTTCGCCAACCAGGCTGGCCCCGAATACGTTGTCGGCATTGAGCAGCTGGGCGACACCGACACCATCGCTCCTGCTGTTTCCAAGGGCAACGAAAGCCTGCTGAACTGGATCAACGAGGACCTGAAGAACCTCGGCTCCGAGAACTTCTTCCACGCAGACTATGAGAAGACCCTGCTTGATACCTACGGTGCAGCATACGAAGACACACTGGTTGTCGAGCCTGGCCAGAACTAGTCAGTTCATTGCCAACTAGCAGGTCGGCCGTGCCACTAGAGCTAATCGGCTCGTACCGTTAGAGCTGACCGATTCGCACTGTTAGAGCTGACCGACTCGTACCTGCCGACCAGCTAAAAGGGGGGACCCACACGGGTCCCCCCTTTCTTATGCCCTGCCTCAAGCCGCCGAAGCGGGAAGGCGAATGCGCGCCATCCGTCAGGAAAGGCAGATGCTGGGTGGCCTTACACTGGGCGGGGACGGCGCGGGCGACTTCCCCGCTAGACGGGGATGCCCGAATCTGCACCACTGAACCGGAAGAAACGAAGCATCCCGTCCTTCAGCGAAGGCGTCTCGTCGCCGAAAGGTCAAGCGTCAGAGGATGGCAAGATCTGCGCGCCGTGCATGATTCGAGGGGTCTGTGCAGCGAAAAGATCCCCTTCGTGGCAAGATCCTCGCGCGGTGTATTCCCGAAAGGCGATTTGCAGGGCATTTCGGATACATGGCGCGCATATCTTGCCATAGCCAGCTCATTTTGAATACACGGCGGCAATATGCTGCCACGAACTGGCGATTTTCCCGTCCGAGGCCGCTTTCGGGATGCATGGAGCGCAAAAACTTGCCACGGATTGCCGCCCGGGAACGCATTTCGCGAGCATTTTGCCATCGGCAAGCGCCCGGGAACGCACCGTGGTGAAATCTTGCCACGGCAAGGCACTCGGGAACGCACCGCGCGAGTATATTGCCACTGCCAGCCAGGCCAAGAGCGCATTAGGGCGCAGTCCTGTCACCGTCGGACGCTGAGGAACGCATCTTGCGAGCATTTTGCCATCGTCGAGCGCCCGGGAACGCATATTCGCAACGTCTTGCCAACAGAGCGGCATCTTCGTGCGGGCGGGCCTATTGCCTTGCCATAGCTCTCGTGCCGCATGAATCCGACGACCTCTTCGTGCAGGCGGTGCTGTGTACATGAGAAAGGGGCGCGATGTCCTGCGCATGGAGACGACACATTGTCGCGATGGCTGGCAACCGAACGGAAGGTAGGGGCACGTTGTCCCGTACATGGAGGGGTGCGCTAAATGCAGGCATACGCGCGGAAGGCGCAGACGACAAGCTGGCTCATGCCCTTCGCCCAAACCGGCTTGCACCCTTCGCGCAGGCCGACTTGCGACCCCTCCACGAATCGACCGTAACATAGATGTGAGACGCGGAACGAACCCGCAGGCCAAGCGAACATCGAGCGCTTGCGCGAGACTGATTTGGGGGACAGACACAGGAACAGGATCGCAGGCAACGGTGTCCACAGACCCGCAGCAGGATCGCAAGGTGGGTTCGCTCGCCGAAATTCGCCAGAGTAGTTCGCAAGGCAGGGTCACGCACCGGGATTTACGAGGACAGCTCGCAAGCTGAGTTCGCGCGCTGGTGCTTGCGGAGGGGGGCAATCCCGCAACGGGGTCGCACGCCGGAATTCGCGAGTCAGCTCGACGCGCAGGGTCAGCAGGGCACAAAAAAGCGCCGCTCCGAAGAACGGCGCCCTTCCCCGCATAACTACGGGCGCAAACCAGATCCGCCCTGAATCGTAATGGTTTCGCCAGAAACATAGGATGCCATGTCGCTCGCCAGGAACACGGCAACAGGGGCAATGTCGGTCTTAGGATCACCGAAACGGCCCAGCGGGATGCCCTTGATGGTTGCAGCAAAGGTGTCGGGGTACTCTTCCTTCCAAGCCGCCAACTGCTCGGTCATAGCCAACGGGCAAATAACGTTGGCGCGTACGCCGTCGGGACCCCATTCGGTAGCCGCAACGCGCGTCATACCGCGAATGCCTTCCTTCGCAGCAGCGTAGCTGGACTGGCCAGGCTTGCCGAACAGGCCAGCACCAGAGGAAAGGTTAACAACGGAGCCCTTAGTCTTCTTGAGTTCAGGGAAAGCATGCTTCATGTAGAAGAATGCAGCATACAGGCCGGAATTGATTGCCAGGTCGAAGTCTTCCTTGCTATGGTCGACCAACATAACGCCCGACTTAGATGCCTGAGCATTGTTTACCACAGTATCGAGCTTGCCGAAATGGGCGATGGTTTGAGCGATAACATTCTTTACCGCTTCTTCGTCGGAACCTTCAGCGGCAACGTGTATAACGTCAACACTGTACTGCTCCTTGAGCTTTGCCTCGGCGTCGATCAGGCGCTGCTCGTTGCGGCCCGTAATGCACAGGTTCGCGCCTTCTTCAGCAAAAGCGCTGGCGATACCAAAGCCAATACCCTTGCCGCCGCCAGTGATGATAGCCACTTTTCCCTCGAGAAGTCCCATTCGAGCCCCTTTCGCTTGCGCTTCATTTGATGACAACGATGCTAATGAGGGTCACGTGCGAACGGTCGATTAGCGGAAGCGGTCGGATTGAGTCTCTCGGTAAACGGTAAATCTCTCAATTTCAAGAACCGTTAACGGCAGAATTTAGCACAAGAGGGACAGGCTGCCATTCCGCCTAATGCGGTTTCACGCAACTCGTAAGGAAGGCTTCGACCCACTTTCAGCATGGCATCCACCACTTCGTCGAACGGAATAAGACCCTCGATACCCGCAAGAGCCATCTGAGCCGCAGAGAGTGCGTTCACCGCAGCGCTGGCGTTGCGCTTCTGACAGGGCGCTTCCACCAGCCCGCCGATGGGATCGCACACCAAGCCAAGCATGTTGGCCAGCGCATAGCCAGCGGCAGTAAGACACATGCGCGGCGTGCCGCCTAAAAGCTCAACAGCGGCACTGGCAGCCATTGCGGCAGCAGACCCGATTTCGGCCTGACAGCCCCCTTCGGCGCCTGCCACCGTAGCGTTGCGAGCGATAATCGAACCAACAACAGCCGCATTCTTCAGCGCATCCATCAGCTGCGCATCGCTGAAGCCATGTACCTCTTGCAGGGAAAGCAGCACGGCTGGGATCACGCCCGCCGAACCAGCGGTTGGCGCTGCAACAATAACGCCCATAGTGGCATTCGTTTCCAAAACGGCAACAGCATTGCGTGTTGCCAAAGCAAGAAGCGACCCGTTTACGCCTGCGCCTAAATCTTCCAATTCACGGAGCTTGGCGGCTTCCCCGCCGATCAGCCCACCCATAGAAGAGCGTGGGGCCTCCACAGGAGCCGTCGCCGAAGCACGCATCACATCCAGCGCACGCTGGAGGTACGAGACAATAGCGGACCCCGCCACCCCTCGGCTCGCCAACAGCGCACGTTCACGCGCTTCGGCGGCATAACTCAAGGAAACGCCGTTTTCCTCACAGAAGGAAAGGAGCTGAGCTGCCGTGGCAAAATCGAGCTTTTGAAATTCTCGCAAAGCAAGTTCCGGGTCGATATCGGATGACACTTCGCCAGGGTTGCGATGCAGGCCATCGGCGGGAATAAAGCGAACCGAGCGAATAGCGGGAAACTCCAGAATGCGGTCAATTACTTCTTCGGGAACAGGATCGTCCACGTCCATAACGGTAAACGCTTCCCCGCCCTGGCGTGTGCGGTGGAGCTGCGAAGTGCCAATATTGATGCCTGCATCGCCCAAGGTGCTGGCTATATGAGCCAACGTTCCCGGCAGGTCCCGCTGACGAACGATCATACTGTTGAATTCGCCCGTGATATGCACATCGATGCCGTCGATGCGCGTGAGCTCCGCCGCACCACCGCCAATGGAAACGCCACGTGCCACCACTTCGTTGCCGCAGCAGTCGACCACACGGGCCTCAACCGTGTTAGGATGCGCAGTTTTGGTAACGGTATCGGGCTCGAACGAAAATTCCAGCCCTTGTTCCTTCGCCAGGTCGAAGGAATTGCGTACGCGCAGATCGTCGGTGTGCAACCCCAGCATGCCCGCAACCAGGGCACGGTCGGTCCCGTGTCCGTGATAGGTATGGGCGAACGAGCCAAAGAGGGTAAACGTCACTTCCACCGGCTCACCATCGAGCAGGTTGCGCACCATGCTGGCAATGCGCAGCGCACCCGCCGTGTGCGAAGAGGAAGGCCCTACCATAATGGGCCCCACAACATCCCTGATACTCATCGGCTTCATGTGCGCACTCCTTGCCTGGCCGGTCGAGACGAATTGGCGCACCTGCGCCTATCTTCGTCCCATGTCTGCTCTTGAACATCAGGATAGCGGCAGAGCCCACCCGCCACAGCCAAAAACATAGCTTTTAGCGCAATCGTGACATACCCCACCGGGATCCGAAAGGCCGTTGGGGGTATACGCTTTAAGCGGTCAACCACCAGCGCCTACGAACGGGCAGCGGCCGCCTCTTCTCGCAACTCGCGCTCGATCTCGCGATCGATAGCACCTTCGCCAGTCGGCATCTTCACCTGGAACGGGACCGAAGGCGTGACCAAGCTCACCAGCGGGACAACTACCAATGAAAGAATCATGGCCAACGCGCCGCAGTTAATGGGCGAGGCGATGAATCCAATGAACATGTTGGACACGGTAAGGCCCACACCCACGAAAAAGCTTGCCCATACCGCGCCTTTCGAGATGCGCGAACTGTACAAACCCCAGATCAGCGGACCAAGGAACGCACCAGCAAGCGCGCCCCAGGAGATACTCATCAGCTGAGCGATAAACGTGATGGTGGAGGTGTACTGCACCAGCGCGATAGCCGCCGAGATAACCACGAACACCACAATAAGGCCGCGCATCCACGCAATCTGACTCTTCTCGGGCATGTTCTTGATGACGTTGCCTTTAAGAAGGTCCAGGGTCAGCGTGGAAGAAGAAGTGAGCACCAGCGAAGAAAGCGTCGACATGGAAGCCGACAGAACAAGCACTACCACAATGCCGAGCAAGATATCGGGCAACCCGGAAAGCATGGTGGGAATGATGGAGTCGTAAATGGGGATGCCGCTGGGGGCGAAGGCGATCTGGTCACCGAACAGGCGACCAAATCCGCCCAGGAAGTAGCTGCCACCCGCAACCACAAAGGCGAATACGGTAGAGATGATGGCGCCCTGCTTGATAGCAGGACCAGTTTTGATGGCATAGAACTTCGAAACCATTTGAGGCAAGCCCCAGGTACCCAGCGAGGTAAGGACGATGACGCCTACAAGGTTGAACAGGTCGGGACCGAACATCGAAACAAATGCGCCCTGCATATCGGTACCCTCGGCAGGGATCTGCGAAAGAGAAACGATAGCTTCGGAAAAACCGCCTTGGCCCGCAAGCACCACCGCAATTACCGCAACGATGCCCACCAGCATCACAATACCTTGGATGAAGTCGTTCAGAACAGTGGCCATATAACCGCCAAGTACCACATAAACGCAGGTAACAACCGCCATACCTACCACACACCATTCGTAGGGCAAGCCAAACGCCATACCGAATAAACGGGAAAGGCCGTTATAGACACTGGCGGTATAGGGGATCAGGAACACGAAGATGATAGCCGCCGAAGCAATGCGCAACCCTTTCGACTGGTAACGCTTGCCGAAAAACTCGGGCATGGTGGTGGCCTTCAGGCGCTGCGTGATCTCACGCGTACGCGGACCAAGCACCCACCATGCCAGCAGCGAACCAAGAAGGGCATTGCCGATGCCAATCCAAAACGCCGCCAAGCCGTATTTCCAGCCGAACTGACCTGCGTAGCCAACGAAGATTACCGCCGAAAAGTAGCTGGTGCCAAAAGCAAACGCCGAAAGCCAGGGGCCTACGTTACGGCCACCTAGAACAAAGCCATCAACGTTCTTGGTGTGCTGGCGCGCGTAAATGCCAACACCAACCACAACACCCACGAAAATCAAAATGATGCATATCTTTGCAACCACGAAAGAACTCCTTCATCTTCAACAAAACATGCTGGTCAGCCGATGCCGCAGCGAACACAAATCAGTGCAAATCGAATCGGCAAACTGCAAAGCCCCATGATCGAAACCCACACAAAAAGCGATGCAGGCACGCCTCCCGACTGATCGACAAGCTGCAGGAACCAGCAATCGAAACCCGCATGAAGGCAAAACGGATACGCCTCTCGATCGACCGGGAAAAGAACACCACTATCAGCGTCTCAACGTCAAACCAAGCCGACTGACCAGGGAAAATGAGAACGCACACGACCTTTTCGGGTATAAAAAAAGCACCCAGGAAAAACCCGTGTGCTATCAATATCGATACGTTATGGAGGCAAACTCAGCTACGCAATGCGAGCGCTGAGCCCAATGCTGGGAAGCAACAGCAGCCAAACCGAAACAGCCCTGAGCCAGATGCTCGGACATGACGGCGCACGCAGACATACACTTCTGAGCAAGATGCTGAGACATAACAGCGCACGAACCCTGGACCACAGCAATACCAGCATTGGCCTTCACCAACGCAGTTGCGCTGCTGTGTGCGATATGTTCCTCGGAAAAAATCATGGAAGTCACTTTATCACAATAAAGAGCATTGGGAAGACCCATCATCCCGTCCCGCTCCGTTTTGCGGTGAACGGTTCCGCTTCCGCGCGATACGCATCGCTGCCGTCAACGCTCGCAACGACGAGGCGCCGTGACAATAGCGCTCGACAAATTCCTTCTTCACGTGGCGGCCGAGCCGCTCGCCAACGCCCCGCTTCACACAATGGCCTAGCACGTCAACGCCCTTCGGCACGCGATGACCTAACAGCACGTCAACGCCATGCAGCACGCGATAATCGGAGTCGCCTGCCAAAACCCTGCAGCGCCGGGGCAGCAACGGCATCCGCGCCCGCACCTGCACCTGTACCTGCACCCGCTCATGCTCCGCCTGCTCCGCCGCCATCGCATCAATGGCGACATCCAGCACCCGAAACTCCGCAGCACCGCATCACCCAGAGCCCCACGGCACCGAAGCGGTAGACCGACGTGGGCAGAACACCGCAATAACCACCTTTCGTTCGACTGCGCAGACGAAGGGCCCTGGACGAAGCATCTTTGAAGAGCATTCCCGAACAGGCGAGGAGCCGCATTCCTGGACGGAACTTTTTCGAGGCCCATTTCGGGCAGATGAAGGCGCATCCTTTGAATAAAGCATCCTCGAAGCGCACTCCAGGCAGAAGAAAGGCCACATTCCTGGCAAAATATCGCCCTGATGTATTCCCGAAGGAGCCTCGGACGATAAAATGCCTCTTCATGGCAAGATATCGCCGCCATGTATCCAAAATGAGCTAATTTTGGCAAGATATGTTCCCCATGTATTCAAAATGCCCTGCAAAGCGCCGTTTGGGAATACATCTCGCGGGTATCTTGCCATCAAGGCGCCCTTTTGCCGTCCAAACCCCTTAAATCATGCATGACGAGCGAATCTTGCCACGCTCGACGGATCCAGCTGGACGAATCCTGCCATGCTCGACGGATCCCACAGGACAAATCTTGCCACGCTCGACGGATCCCGCTGGACGAACCCCGCCACGCTCGATGGCTTCACTGGGCGAATCCGGCCATGCTTGATGGCTTCACCGGACGAATCTTATCGCGCTCGATGGTTTCTATCGTGCAAATCTTGCCATCCCGCCCTGGCGGCTCCCGTTGGGCAAAGTACGCTTGATGGAGCCAACGGCTTTCACCGCCGCGTCCGTCATTGTCATTTCCGCGAATGCCCTTTAAAAGCACCTGAATAACTGTGGGGCTCGGCTTCGCGGGGACCAATCCGCCGAGAGCCCCAGTTTCGTGGGGCCCAATCCGCCCAGAGCCCCAATCCCAAAGCGACCGGGGCATTTCAGCACTAGAGCCACAATACACTGCGGAACCTCAGCCCCGAAACGCCAAGGCCGCTTCAACGCCAGACATCAAAGCGCCCAGACCATTTCGGCACCAAGGTCAAGGAGCCCAGTCCGTTTCAGCTCCTTGAATCCAAAGCGCGCAAGTTCAAAACCATCAGCCCAAACCACCAAGGGAAAGCACAGAGTTCATTAGCTTTTTCGCGCAGGCACTTTGGGGGTTGGCAACCACGCTTTCGGTTGCACCGCATTCAACAACTTCCCCTTCATCAAGCACCAGAAGCCTATCGGCCAGCCCCGACACAAGCGCCAAGTCGTGAGTAATAAACACGATGGACACCTTGCCCTTCAACCGTTCGATGAGCGAAACAATATGTGCTTGGGTAGACACATCAAGGGCACTGGTTATCTCATCGCATATCAGCACCGAAGGGTTGGCAGTAAGCGCCCTTGCCAATGCCGCGCGCTGACACTGACCTCCACTTACCTGAGAAGGAAAACGCTGGTAAAAGCTCTCGTCTAAGCCAACCAGCTGAAGCTTTTCAAGAGCCCGCTTTTTCGCTTCCGCACGCGTAGCCCCGAAGCTGCGCGCCACCTCGGCGATGCTGGCGCCTAACGTATAACTGGGATCGAACGATTCCAACGGCATCTGGAACACCATTTGAATGCTCGAATACACATCTTTACGTTGCCTGCGCGGCAAACCGAGGATTTCTTTTCCGAACAGGGAAACCGAGCCACCATCGGACTGCTCAAGCAGCGTGGCAACACGAGCAAGCGTGCTTTTGCCGCTGCCACTGCCGCCAACAATACCCAAGCATTCACCCTGCTCCAAAGTGAAGCCCACCCTGTTCAGCGCCGGCTTTTCCATGCCGGAGAAACGCTTGGATACACCGTTAACCTCCAGCGCCTTCATCGAGCACCCCTTAGCTTAGGAACAGCAGCGATAAGCTGACAGGTATACGGATGCTGGGGGCGAGCAACAACCTGCTCGGAAGGCCCCTGCTCCACAACCTCCCCGTCTTTCATGACATACAGATACTGGGCCATGTGGGCTAGCACGGCAATATTGTGAGAAACCACTAAAAGAGACACCCCAAATTCGCGATTTGCCGAAACGAGCTCCTCTACCACTTGCGCCTGAACCGCCACATCAAGAGCACTGGTGGGCTCATCGGCGAAAACGACCTTTGGGGAATTCATCAGCGCAAGGCCAATAGCAGCACGCTGGGCCATACCGCCGGAAAGCTCGAAAACATAGCTGTCCAAAACCCGCTCAGGATCGGATAGCCCCAGCCTTCCAAGAAGCGACGTCGCACGCGCGCGCGCCTCCCCCTTCGAAAGCTCGCCACGCAAAAGAGCAGTCTCCTCGAATTGAGAGCCTAGCGTGCGAACGGGGCTGAAGGCCCGCTGCGGGTTTTGCGACACCAACGACGCCACTGTGCTGACGAAGGAAAGATGCTCGGTCTGCGTCATGCCGGAAACGTCTTTCCCAGCAAAACGAATGGAGCCGCCGCAAACCTCGCCCGCCTGCCCAAGCATTCCCAGCGCGGCGCGAAGCAGCGTGGTTTTGCCGCAGCCCGATTCGCCAACAATGCCCACAATAGAGCCCCGCTCAAGGGAAACGGTGACGTCGTGAAGCACGGCGTCACCGTTGTACGCAACACGCAAGTTTTCTATTTCGAAAATTGCAGACATACACCCTACTTGTAAGACATCTGATAGTTCAGCCAGTCGTACTGACCCTGCATAGCAAGGTTTTCAACGTCGGCTGCCGTAACGTCATTTACCAACGTATGAACCATGTAGACATAAGCATGGTCATCGAGCGCGATCTGCTGGATCTGCTTCACCAGTTCCTTCTGCTCGGCCTCGTCACCGGTCTTCTTCAGCCGGCCAAGAAGCTCGTCAACCTTGGCGTTACTGTAATGACCATAGTTGCTGGTGCCATCGGAGCCCATAACCGCAGACAGGTAGGTGTAGGGATTGCCCGTGGGAAGCGTGGAGTAAGCCATGGTGCCAATGTCCCAGTCGCTGTCGGCCAAACGAACGGTGATCTTTTCGGCTACCTCAATATCAGCAGCGATGCCGATCTGGGAAAGCTGTGATGCCAGCGCTTCGCAGTCCATGGGCAATGCAGCGTTTGCCTGATAGGTAATCAGTTTCAGGGAAAGCTTCTTGCCATCCTTTTCCAGCACACCATCGCCATCGTTATCGGCGTAGCCGGCATCGGCCAGAATCTGCTTTGCCTTTTCAGCATCGAAGCTATCGCAGGTCACACCATCGGCATAGCCAGAAGAATCAGGGAATGCAGCGTGGGATGCTTCGGCGGAATTGTTGTAGATGGAGCTTACATACGAATCGCGATCGACGCACATGTCAACGGCCTGGCGAACCGCATCATCCTGCATAGCTTCGCTCTTCATGTTGAAGTACAGCATATGGGCACGAGCCTGATTGGTCTGATGCAAAGTGTACTTGGACGTATCGCTCAAGTTTCCAAGCTGGTCGTCTGCAACATTCATCAGTGCACAAACCTCGCCAGACTGTAGCGCGGATACCTTCGACTGATCGTCGGTAAGGTACTTTGCATGCACAGTCTTGATTTTCGGCTCGCCCTGCCAATAGGAATCGTAGGCAGAAAGCTCAACGTCGCCATTGCCTGCAACCGAATCGATCTTGTAAGGGCCGGTGCCCACAGGCTCGTCTTCGGCAGCGCCCGAGTTCACATCGATGATAGAGGCGACAGGCTCGGACAGTTCGTTCTTAAAGGCGGTGTTAAGGGAATTGGTGGTAACGGTAAGCACGTTGCCGTCAGCCTCCATATTGGCAATATCGAGCGATTTCTTGGCGCGCTCGTTCATGCTGATGGTGCGATTCAGGCAATCCGCTACCGCCTGAGCATTGAGCTCATTGCCATTCTGGAATGTTACCCCTTCACGAATCGTGACCTTCCACGTGGTGTCGTTCACCATTTCGGCGGACTCAGCCAACATGGGCTGAGGGTCGAAGTTGGCATCGATGCGGAACAGCTGCTCGTAAATGCCCAGATAGGAACCCTGCCAACCCATGTAGTTGTTGGTTGGGTCAAGGTTGTACTCGCCAGCGTTGGAAGTCCAGGCAACGCTCATCTCGTCGCTATTGCTCTTAGAATCCGACGAGCATCCCACAAGCGCGCCCACGGCACCCGTGCCCAAAGCACAGGCAAGGGCTACAGCGGCTATGCGCTTTGCCCACCTCTTCTTAGCTTTCACCATCTCGCTTTCCTTTCTTCGATGGTTTTATTTCTTTTCCCTCACGAACAGTGAGCTCTTATTCCCAAGCGCTTCGTTGACCGAATCGCCGAAAAAGTTGAACACCGCAACCACCAAGAAGATGGCAAAGCCCGGTGCGAACACCGCCCAAGGTGCAGTTTGGAACCCTGATGCCGCCTGATTGATCATGGCGCCCAACTCGGGCGAAGGAGGCGATGCACCCAAGCCCAAAAAAGAAAGTCCCGCCAAACTGAGCATCGAACCGCCGATGTCCAAGCACGCCGTAACAATCAGGGGCGGAAGAATGTTGGGCAGCACGTGCTTCAGAGCAATTGCCATTCTGCTCAGGCCGCCAATAACTGCCGCCTGAATGAAGGGGCGCTCTTTCAACGCCAACACGGAAGAACGGGCAATGCGCGCAAAGCGCGTCCAGCCAGGAACCACCAGCGCGATAACCGCATTCTGCAAACCGCCGCCCAGAAGGCCGGCAATGGCAATGCCCAAAACCAAGGTCGGGAACGCCATGAAGGCATCGGTGATGCGCATTACCACGGAATCGAACACGCCGCCGATATACCCCGACAACGTGCCCAGAACCGAGCCGATAACAACGCTTAAAGCCACGACCGCCAAAGCGGCAAGCACGGTGGTGTGCAATCCCGTTAGCACACGACATAAAATGCAGCGCCCCAGCGAATCGGTGCCCATAAGGAATTCCCCGTCGGGTGCGCGGTTCGACAACGCAAGGTTGGCAAGTTCGGCATCGTGTTGGCACAACAAAGGCGCAACGAACGAGAACGCAACAATAAGCAGCGCAACAATGCCGTAATAGAGCGCACGACGTCCAGCCAGACCGCCGATTCGACGTTTACCCCTAAGCACGCACACCACCCCGCCTGTCCTGGACGGCAGATTGCTCCAGCGCCAAACGGGCACGGGGGTCAATACGAGCCTGAAGCAAGTCAACGCAAAGGTTGACCAGCACAAAGAGCACCGCAACGATAAGTACGTACGCCTGAACTACCGGGTAATCGCGCGCGAATACTGCCTGTACCGCATAGAAGCCGATGCCAGGCCAGCTAAATACGTTTTCGATAATGGCGCTGCCGCCTAAAAGCTGTGCAAACGTCATGCCCGTCAGCACCAAAATGGTAGGCGCCGTAGCTTTCAGCACACTGCGAGACAGAATGGCAACGTCGGAAATGCCGCGCAAACGCGCCGCTTCAACGTAATCCTGTTCCATTTCCTGCAACACGATGGTGCGGATCTGGCGGATGTACATCGCTGATTCGCAAAGGACCAGTGTCAGAACAGGCAGAACCCAGCCCGCACCCTTCATGCTTCCGATACTGGGCAACCAATGAAGCGTCAGGGAAAATACAAATATTAAGATCAGAGCCATCAAGAAGCCCGGGACCGAAGCCCCCACAAAGGAAGCGAAGCGAATAATCAAATCAGTTGCGCGGTTCTTCTTCAGAGCGCACAGGCAACCAAGAGGAATGGACACCACAAGCGTGAGCGCAAGAGAGGTAACGGCCAAGAACAACGTTGCTGGCATGCGCGCAGCGATTTCCGATGCAACGGGCCGCCCCGAGCCGATCGATATTCCCAAATTTCCTTGGAATATCCCCGCCAACCACGCAACGTACTGTTCCGCCACAGGCCTGTCCAGGCCGAGCTCTGCCCTTTTCTGGGCAACCACATCGGGGTCGGGCACCGTACCGCCGCGCGACAAAAGCGCCGTGACCGGATCGCCAGGAGAAAAGTACATCAGGAAAAACGAGACAAGCGTCACCAAAAACAGCACCACCACAAGATGCAGCAGTCGCTGTACGATCATTTTTTTCATGGGGCACCTAGCGAGCGGGCTTTCGCGCAACCACCATAAACTGCGGAGCAAATTCATAGCGCTGCTGTTCTTCGGCCGTCCACACGCGCGAAGAAACATCTTCAACTGCTTCAACTTCGAAGCCAAGCGAGCGAAGGGCCATCACGTCCCACGCAGGGCGGTCCGCCGCAGCAATGGGCATGTCTTTCGCGAGTTCTTCCAGAACGTTGAAGATGGGCGAAGAGCCCGTACCATACGCAAGGGCGCGCTTAGCGTCCAGCGATTCTTCGTGGAGGTAGTGCCACCAGGAGGAGTCGAAATATACCAGGTAGCCACCAGGGCGCAACACATCGCGCCAGCTTTCCAAAGCCTCCTTGGCAACAGCCAAGTTGGAAAGCACGTTGCGGCTTACCACCACATCGAAGGTTTCAGGAACGAACGGGAGCTGATCGACGCAGCCCAATACCAAAGGAATTTCCAGGCCCTGATGTTTTGCGTTCATGCGAGCATGGAGCAACATGCCCTGAGAAAAATCAACGCCGCACACACGGTACCCGCGTGATGCAAGGGTGAGCGCCATGGCACCCGTACCGCAGCCAGCATCAAGAACCCAAGGCGACGTAACGCCACGCTGCAGAAGTTTTTGCTGAATGAGGTCGCCCCATTTATCGATGGAGCCATCGAGTCCAAACGTGTTGGAGCGCTCGTTCCAATAGTCACGTGTGGCTTTGAGCACGTTAAAGGCTTCGTTTCCTTCTGCAGCAGCAACGGGTTTTTCCGCAGCCACGGCAAACAGAGGAGAAGCGCCGTAAAGCTCATATTCCCAGTCCAGGTACACTTCCTTGCCGGCATCTTCGATTACCGTGATGCCGTCAAAGCCCACCTGTGTCAGGGCATCGGCGTCCCATGCGGGGCGCACTACCGACGAAAGGGGAAGAGAGTCGTAGTAAGGCTTGTCGTTGGTGCACACAGCTGCGTGAATGCCCGTCTTCTGATAATACGCCGCTTCATTTTCGCGCACCTTCTGCGCAACGGCTTCGCTATAGAACTCGTGGTGCCAGTTCGCATCGAACACGAGCAGCTTTCCGCCAGGCTTCAGAATCTTCAGGCATTCACGATAGGCGGCAACCGGGTTCGGCAGCGTCCACGTAACGTTGCGCGTCACAACCAGGTCGAAGGTTGCCTCGGGGAAGCTCAAGCTTTCGGCGTCCATATGGAGCATCACAGCGTTAACGCCGCGCTTTTCGGCATTCGCACGTGCGCACGCCAGCATGTTATCGGAGGTATCGATGCCATACACCTTGGCGCCTTCTGCACCAAGCGCGCAGGGAAAGAACCCAGGGCCGCAGCCCAAATCAAGAACGGTTTTCCCCTTAAGGGAGCACCCCGCCAAGCGAGAAACCAGGGCGACCCACTTCGCCGAACGGGAATCTGTCAGCTCTTCGTTTACGTACTGATCGTAGTCATCAGAATCAGACCAGGAAAGTGATTCGTAATCGGGATCAAGCGCGGCTTCCTGCATCGCGTCCCCTTCTGCGTCGATGTTACTTCTTTTAGGACCGTAACATCATAGCATGCCGTAACACGTTCTTGAAATCCGTAACCTGCGAACGGCTTTTATGGGTTGCGGGCAGCCGTAACCCATAAACGGCTCCGGCAGATGCGGGTCGCTGCGACCTACGAACGGCTTCGCCGAATGTATGCCACCATAACCCACAGGGCGTTTTCAACAAGGCAAGAATAGCCGCAACCAGCAAACCCCTTTCTGCAAGGTGCGGGTTGCCATAACCGGCAAGTCGCTTTCTGCCCATAACCCCCAATCCGGAGCGGCACATCTTTCGGCGCCCAATAACGCGCCTAGCCTACGCCATAAAAAACGCCGCCCGTGGGAGGGGCGGCGTTGGTAGAACTTAGTAACGGCTGTCGAAGATGCGCTGGGTCTTTTTCTCGGAGCGTGGAAGCTCGCCGATAGGCACACCCTTGGCATCGGGAGTGCAGCCGATCTTTGCCTTGAAGATGAGCGCCAGCTCTTCTTCGCAACGCTGCAAAGCTTCGCCTTCAAGCGAGGTTTCAAACAGCACCGTAAGCACGTCGCGGCCCATGATATGCTCGATCATTACCTGGTACTCGGAAGACGTACCCGAGGTTGCGGCGATTACTTCCTCCACCTGGGCGGGGAACATATTAACGCCCTTGACCTTGAACATATCGTCGGTGCGTCCCACCAGCGTGTCGATGCGGGGATGCTTCATGCCGCAAGCGCAATCGCCGGGAATGATGCGGGTAAGGTCGTGCGTGCGGTAGCGGATAAGAGGAGCGCCTTCCTTGCGTAGGGTGGTAAGAACCAGCTCGCCAACCTCGCCATCAGGCACGGGCTCGCCTGTTTTCGGGTTAACGACCTCGGCATATACGTAGTCGCTCCACAGATGCATGCCATCGTGCTCGTGGCAAGAAATGCCAATGCCCGGTCCATAGATTTCGGTAAGACCGTAGATGTCGAAGATCTCGATGCCCAGCTCGGTTTCAATACGATGGCGCATCTTTTCGCTCCAACGCTCGGAACCTATAACGCCCTTCTTCAGAGCAAGCTTGTCGCGGATGCCGCGCTCGGCAATTGCCTCGGCAAGGAGCAAAGCATAGGAGGAAGTGGCGCACAAAACAGTAGACTGCAGGTCTTCCATCATGCGCAGCTGCTTTTCGGTGTTGCCTGGACCCAGCGGAACCGCCATAGCGCCCAGCTTTTCAGCACCAAGCTGGAAGCCGATGCCAGCCGTCCACAGGCCATAGCCCGGCGTAATGTGAATGCGGTCTTTGTTGGTGATGCCCACCGTTTCGTAGCAGCGCGAAAACATCGTGGCCCAGTCGTCAACATCCTTCTGGGTATAGGGAATCACCACCGGAATACCCGTGGTGCCAGAAGAAGAATGGATGCGAACGATCTTTTCCTCGGGCACGGCGGCCAAACCCAGCGGATAGGCCTCACGCAAGTCAGCCTTTTCGGAGAAAGGCAGCTTCTCAAAATCTTCCTGGGTCTGAACGTCAGAAAGATCGATGCCCTCGAATTTCTTCGCATAGAAGGGCGAACGCTCCTTCAGCGTCTTGAACTGCTCCTTGGTGAGGGAGAACTGCTCGTCGGTCAATTCCATGGATCTGCCTTTCTGTGTAGCAGGTTGCCTTGTTACGCTGAAAACAAACCGCAAATAGGGAGTACCCCCTGCGGCTTCTAACCAAATTACAGATGATGCGTCACACTCTAGCACGATAAAGCGAAACGCATCGGAACAATCGAGCTACGCACCCAAACCTAGGCTGACGGTGCGGAGCCTACCGGGCTAGGCGCCTTCAGCCGAGTTAACGGCACAAGCGCCAATCGAGCTGTACACTCCCCCAACCAGGCTGATGGCGCAGGGACTGCCGGCCTACGCGCCCACGGCAAGACCCACAACGTGAGAACCAACCAAAACCACGCTCCAACCGCTGACAGCGCGAAAGCCAATCCAGATCAGGCTATGCACCCAACCAAGCCGAAAGCACGAGCACCAGCCTGCCTACACGCCCTCGACCAAGCTGACAGCGCGAAGGTTCATCTCGACGAAACGCTCCTTCACGCAAGCGGGAACAACGGCGCGCATATCATCAAGCGTCAGCACGCCGCGAAGGGCGCTCTGGCTTTCGGGTGCGTTTACCGCCTTAAGGGCGCTTGCCAGCATGATAATGTTCAGCGCCTTACGGGAGCCCAACGCATCACACAGGGCAACATCGTCTACCACGACCACATGAGCACCCGATGTCTGCAAAGCCTCGATCATCTTGGCGGGGTCGTACGAAGGCGATTTGAAATCACCCACCGTAGGGGCAACACCCGAACGAGCAACTACCATCACGCCCGAAGGCTTCAGCAGATGAAGGGCACGCAGGCCCTCGCCGGGTTCAAGTGCGATGATCACATCGTCGGACGCATCGCCAGGCAACGGAGAAAACACCTCTTCGCCGTTGTTGCCCATGCGCACGTGGCTCATAACGTCGCCACCGCGCTGCGCCATGCCCGTGGTTTCAGCCGTGCGCACCTGCCAGCCCTTCGAACGGGCGGCTTCGGCCAAGATCTTCGCAGCAAGTACGCTGCCCTGCCCGCCGATGCCGGCAAGAGAAACGTTGATCATTGCGCACTCCCTTCGTTCCCATCGCACTCTAGGGCGCCGTCTTCGCACAGGTACGTGCATAAACCACAGCCGTTGCACAGCGAAGCGTCAACAACGGGGCGGCGATTCTCGGCGTCCCAAGAAAGCGCGGGGCACCCGATTTTCAGCACGCACTTGCCACAGCCCGTGCATGCCTCTTCGCAGTAGCGAACAGGAGCACCGGGCTTGATCAGCTTCACGCAAGGCGATTCGAAGATGATGGCGGAAGGACCATCGTAGTAGATTGCCTCACGAGCCGCTTCGCGTGCTTCATCCAAGCGCAGCGGATTGGCATGGGTGATAACTTTCACGCCCAATGCGCGCAGCACCGCTTCGATGGAAATAGGCTCGGACTTGGGGCCCATCAAGGTAACGCCCGTGCCCGGATGAGGCTGAGATCCGGTCATCGCCGTGGTGGCATTGTCCAGTACGCATACTGTGATGTCGTGCTGGTTGTACACCGCATTGGCAATGCCCGTCATGCCGCTGGCAAAGAAGGTGGAATCGCCTACGAACGAAAGGGCCTTCTTACCAGGCTCTACCACGCTAAAGCCCTGCGCCACCGTAATGCCCGCACCCATGCACAGGCACGTGTCGACAGCGTTCAGGGGCTTTGCATTGCCCAACGTATAGCAGCCGATATCGCCGCAGAAAATGCCGTCGCTTGGCTTCTTCAACGCGGACTTCACCGCGTAGAATGCGCCACGATGCGGGCAACCTGGGCATAGCAGTGGAGGGCGGGCGGGCGGCTGAATCTGAGCCACTTCTTCGCCAGCACTTGCAGCGGTGGCAGCTTCAGCGCCGAACACCTTGCGGGGCTCTGCCAGCTGCACACCGAAGAATGCACGCAGCTGAGCAGCAATGGCGTCTACCGTGTTTTCGCCGCGGTCGGTGGTTTCGCCTGTCAGCTTGCCATGCACGCGATAGCCGGCATGCGCGCACCCTGCCGTTTTCAGCATTTCGTCTTCCAGAACATGATCCAGCTCTTCGAGCACAATCACATCACTTAAGCCCTCGGCAAAGCGCACGGCGCGCTTCTGAGGGAACGGATACGGCGTGCCCATCTGCATAATGCGATACGCAGGAAGAGCATCCACCGTCTTGCCGTAAGCGGGGCCACCCATGGTGCAGTAACCGCCTTCGCACTGCGGCGGAAGAATTGGCGCTGCAGGAGCACCTTGCGCCCACACGAGCTTGCCCGCCTGAGCTTCTTCTTCCAGCAAGCGCAATGCCTCACGCGTATAGGCGTACGAAATGCCGCCGGCAACAATGCCGAACTGAGCATCTTCGCCCTCGGTGAACATGGGGTTGAATGCGTCGAATTCGCTCTCGGAGAAATCGTTGGCAATGGAACCCAGACGCTCGTTGATTTCCTTGTGCGCAGCATAGGAGCGTTTCGGGAAAATAACCCAGCGAGAATCGCGCTTGAAGCCTTCGGGCGTACGCGCCTGGGTATGTTCGGCTACCTCGAAGTAGGTGGAGGCATGGCATACACGTGTGGTGGGGCGCATCAGCACGGGAGTCTGATATTTCTCAGACAACTCGTAGGCGGCGCTCATCATCTGGCATCCCTGCTCGGGTGTTGCCGGGTCGAACACCGGCACCTTGGCGAAGGCCGCAAAACGACGCGTATCCTGCTCGGTCTGAGAAGAAATAGGGCCCGGATCGTCGGCCACGTACAGAACAGTGCCGCCTTTCACACCGACATAGTTCAGCGACATCAGGGCATCGCTGGCAACGTTCAAGCCCACCTGTTTGCAGGTGTACAGCGTGCGTGCGCCAGAATAGGCTGCACCCGCCAACAGTTCCAAAGCCGCCTTTTCGTTCGTGGACCACTCAACATGAACGCCTTCGGCGCGACCGGCGGCATGCTCTTTGGCCACCGTTTCGATGACCTCGGAAGAAGGCGTGCCTGGGTACCCGGCGCACACGCGAACGCCCGCCTCGAGGGCGGCATGGGCGAATGCCTCGTTACCCGTCAAAAATTCTTTTGCCATTAAGCTATATCCTTTTACGCCTCGGCCATATCGGCTTTGAGCTTTTCGATCTTAGCGCGTGCCTCATCGTTGCCAGTGCCGAGCATCTGAACAGCCAGGATGCCTGCATTCTTTGCACCATTGATAGCAACCGTTGCGACAGGTACGCCGCTGGGCATCTGAACCATGGAAAGCAGCGAGTCCAAACCGCCCAAATCGCTGGTCTTCATGGGGACGGCAATAACAGGGAGCGGCGTATAGGCGGCAACAACACCGCCGAGGTGAGCGGCCTTGCCAGCAGCAGCGATGATAACGCGAATACCGCGGTCTACTGCAGAAGATGCCCATTCGTGCACCTCTGCGGGCTTGCGGTGGGCACTTGCCACCTTAACCTCGTAGGGAACGTCCAGTTCCTCAAGCTGTTTCATGCACGCTTCCATCGTAGGCATGTCGGACTCGGATCCCATGATGATTCCCACTACGGGCTTGTCGCCAAAAATAGAGCTCATTGCTTGTCCTTAAAAACGGAGTTTTCTTGTATGGGCAATTGTATCACCGCACCATTTCACGGGAATTACCGGAACCGCAGCGGGACCCGCGCGGCAGGGTGAGGCGCGGCGGGTGGCGGGGCGCGGGTGGGCGCAGACGGCTCCACGGGTGGGCCGGGACTCGGCTGGCGCGGGGCTGGGGTCCGGTTGGCTCGGGGCTGGGGCTCGGTTCGCGCGGGTCGGGGCCCAGGCGGTGCCGGCGAGCGCGCATCGATGGGCGCGATGCGTCGGCGTGGGCAGCACGAGGGCGGCAGGAAGAGCCCGATAGGCGGCTCACCCCGACTGCAATGGGCGACGCGGCGGATGGCGGCGCGCGGTGGGCGCGATGCGGGCAGCGAAGCACGACACGTGTAGGACGGCGGCGATGAACACGGGCGAGATGGCAGGGGGCGCAGGCCGCGGCGGGCACAAGCGAGATGGCAGGGGGCGCGCATGCGGCAAGCAGGCCAGGCCCGCGCCGCAGGGCGCAAAGCCCGTTCGGCCATGCCGCGTGTCACATGCCGCTGTCGCATGGCGCAAAGCCCGTTCCGCCGGACCGCAGGCTGCTGCCGGAGAAAGGCCGGGCGGCGCTGGCAACATCTTCGCACCATGCGTGATTTCGGGCTCCTCGACGCGGAAAAGGGCCCTTGGCGGCAAGATTCGCGCGCCATGTATCCTGAATCGCCCGATTGCGCCCGGAAATGGATGCATGGGGCGAGGATGTTGCCATCTTGATCTCGAAAAACATGCATTTCGGGCGGATGTTGCCAGGAAGGGGGCCTTTTTCGCGCATTCGGCGAAAAAGGGATGCATACGGCGCGGTTCTTGCCAGCTAGGACCCCGGGGCCGACGCAACGCGAGAGGGGGACGCGGGCGGCGGCGCACGGTAGGCGCGATAGGGGCGATGCGGGCGGGACTTCCCGATGGCAACGACCTAGACGACGATTCTGGATCTGCTCGGTGGCGACACAGAGGGACGCGGATGACGGGAGCAGCGCGTAGGCGATGGAGGTGCAATGGGCGCAGGGCTGGGCCCGGGCGGTGGGACGAATCCGAGGCCGAGGAGCGCGCGGAATCGTAGGCCTAGTGGGGCGGGCAGCGGCGCGAGGCAGGGATGGTGACGCGGCATGGCGGGCGACCTGGGAACGGGCGGCGGCGCAGGGCCGGGGTTCGGTTGGCGCTGGTCGGGGCCCAGACGGTGCCGGCAAGCGTGCATCGGTTGACGCGATGCATCGGCGTGGGCGGCAGCTATTCGCTCAAGCTGGCAAGCATCGCCGCAACGTGCTCCTTCAGCGCTTCGATGAGCTGCTGGTTCACTTCGAGCATCTTCTGCAAATCGGCAAGAGAAGCATTTTCCACGTGATAGCCCGTGCTGGCGGAGCAGGGCATGGCGAACTCCGTTGCCAGAGCGGCGGCAATATCGTGGGCGGGAATTTCATCCCTATGGCAGGGGACGGCAAGCAAGCTAACCGTTGCCGTGCGCCCTGGCTCTGGGCGCGGAATGGCCTGAGCCGTCGCGCCCACGTGAGCGAAAGCAGGCGTACAAGCGTACACCACGATACCGCGCGGGGTTACCGTGACCACGGCTTCAAGAGCGAACACCCCTTCGCCCGCGCAAACCGTATCCGTACAAAACGCCATAGCAATCCCCTTTCTACGTGGTCAAAGTGCCACCCGATCGTCTGCTCGGAAGCAGATGCCGTTTGCTCTCCTTGCGTGCGGCTCAATGCGCGCTCTATGCACACGCCCCTGGTATGGACGGGCCTTTGCATGACGTCCGATGCAGCATGGGACACGAAGGCGCACTTCGGCTCGGGGCGAGCCCCCGCATGCGATCCGATGTCCAATTCGCCGCCTGCGCAGGAATGCGGATGTCGCAAGCTTCTATTCTGTCCCAGCACCGTACTAAAGGAAGAAGCCCGCGCGCGCATCGCTCCCCCCCCCGAAGACCGTAAGCAACAGCGGTCCTGACGACCCAGAAGTCTCCCGCACGCATCGCCAATCCCCCTGTGCGCGGCCTTAGCTTGCCTCGCGCTGGCAAAGATCGGCGCGAGCGAATGACGACACCGTATGCAGCCTTAGCGCCACAATACAACAAAAGCCGGGAGGGACAACTCTCCCGGCTTTACTTTAATGGATTGTGGCAAATTCAACCGCGCGCGACCAGCCCGTTGACGGAATACGGAGAACTCAACCGCGGTATGCAGTCCTTTAATGGATTGCCGCAAACTCAACCGCGCCAACAAGCTCTTCAGGGCTGGCGATAAGCACGCTTGGCATCTGCTCGAGCAAGATGTCGCGCCCGAAGAACTTGCCCCAGGTAACGCCCACACATGGCATGTTTGCGGCATGGGCAGCCTGTAAGTCGTAGGGGCTGTCGCCCACATACACGCATCTATCAGGCGAAACCCCGAGTTTCTTTGCCGCCGTCAGCAGCGGATCGGGATCAGGCTTGTGGGCAGTGCTATCTTCGGCGCCATTCACGCAGGCAAACGCATCGAACAACCCATGAGCCTTCAGGCTCTTCGTGGCCAAGACTGCGCGCTTTGACGTAACCACGCCAACCGTGAAGCCCGCATTCTTCAAAGAGGCAATCGCCTCGGGTATGCCCGGGAACGGGAAGGACTTTTCGTCAAGGTCGCGCTCGTTATATTCGCGATAGACGCGCGTCAGTTCGTCGGCAACCTCAGAGCCGCAACCCCGTTCGGCGGCAAACGCTTGCATCTGAGTTACCAGAGGCTGCCCAACCATGGAAACAAGCTTGCTATCGGGCAGGGCTTCCCCAAACACCGTCTTGGTGGCGTAGCGCATGCTTTCCAAAATGGGAGCATAGGTGTCGAGCACCGTGCCGTCCAAGTCGAACAGCGCCACATCGCGCTTGGGGTTCAGGGAAATAAAGGTATCGGACATGATGAATTATCTTCTTTCAAAAATGATCTGCATTCAGGGGCAAGACCGAACATTACCATTCACAAACCCACGAGTAAAACAGCAAAGCGGGCATTACACACTTCGTGCCGCCGAAGGAGCGTTTCGATGAGGGAAGGGCCGCCCCGTACAACGGTCCATCAAGCCCGTGCCCGGCAAGGCGTTTCACGAGGTCGAGGGCCGCCCGACATGGAAGCCGACCATGCCCGCCACAGCGCTGGCGTTTCCACGAGGGGGGGGCGCCCATCTCCGCGTTCAGCTGATCAATATGAAGGCGCTTCGATGCGGGCAGTAGGGCGGTTTCTAGCGAATAGCCTGGGCTATGTCGCGTCTGAGCACGACTATATTGGAGCTCGCCCCTTCGCCCGCGAAGAATCCGAATCTGCAAAGGGCCCCTTCAAACCGCAGGGGGCTCCTTCAGGGAAATCGCTCGGCCGAAGCCGAGAAGATAGGCACCGGCGAACATCAGTGAAGGCCGACAAAAAACAAAAGAAGGGCCGGCTTGATGCCGACCCAACCAATTAGTTGAAGCATATGGTTCCGCCCACGGGAAGCACGCAACACCGTACTGCGATGATGGGCCGTGGCGTCGCCGCCCTGCGCGGGGCGAACGCAACGCTGCACTGCAACGGGGCGCGCACGCCGCCGTACTGCGACGGCCATAGCCTGTAATTGGTGCCGCCCCGAGCGACAACGTGCCCTTCGACCAAGCGAAAAGCGCGATTACAGACCAAGCGCCTTCTTGAGGGAAGACACGCGACGACGGGAAACGGGAATCTTCTCGTCTACGCCGTCGAGCGTAAGAAGCAAGGTGCCGCCCGACTGGGGCTCAACTTCCTTGACCAGCGCAAGGTTAACCAGGTAACCGCGATGAACGCGGAAGAAACCATGACCATCGAGCGTTTTTTCCAGCTGAGCCAAGCTTACGGTAGAGAAGAAACGGTCAACGCCAGTTTGCAGGTACGCATAATCGTCGCGCGCCATAACATAGCGAATGTCATCGATGTTGATGAGGATCTTCTTGCCGCCCTTTTCAACGGGAATGCGCTCAGCCTTCTGGGCCTTTGCATGAAGCAGCACATGTTCGCGCACACGGGCAAGAGCATGGGAAAGACGCTCGGTTTCAACAGGCTTAACCAGGTAATCGATGGCATTGACTTTGAACGCATCCAGGGCAAATTCGCTATAAGCAGTAACGAATACCACGGCAGGCGGGTACTTCAAATGCTGCAGAGCCTCTGCGAGCTGAATACCGGTAGCCTCGGGCATGTTGATATCCAAGAACATAACGTCGCAAGGGTATTCCTTGAGCTTTTCGATAGCCTCGCGGACGCTTGCGGCCTCGGCAACAACTTCAGTCTGGTTGAGTTCGCCTAGCAGGAAGCGCAACTCGGAACGCGCTGGCGCTTCGTCATCAACGATAATTGCCTTCAGCAACGCAACCTCCTCGTGTTTCGTGAATTTATCATTCCTATTATAGACCACTTACCGAATATGCGCCGACCTATCTGCAAAGCTCTTGCCAGGCAACGCTTCTACAGATTTGCGCAATCGGGAAGGAACAGGGTAACAGAAGTTCCCTTGCCCAGCTCACTTTGGATATCCATATAAGCCTTCTCGCCGTAGTAGCCACGCAGTCGGTCGTTGATGTTCTTTACGGCAATGCCCAGGCCGGTTTCAGATTTCGGCGCCATGATATTCTTCAAGGCATCTTCCTTCATACCGATACCGTCGTCGTTTACATGCAAGTACACATCGTCGCCATCGAGGGTGCCAGAAATGGAAATGGTGAGTTTGCCTTCCGCGGGCATGGCGTGCTTTACAGCATTTTCAACCAGCGGCTGAACCATGAAGGCGGGCACCTGCATAGCGCGCACCTCTTCGCCGATATCAACTTCCACCGCCAGGCGATCTTCGCCGAAACGCGCCTGCTCAAGCGAAAGGTAGCGCACCGTTTGCTCAACCTCGCGCGAAAGGGAAATAAGATCCGAGCTGTTTTCGAGCGTCTGACGATAGAACACCGCAAACTCACGCAACATGACGCGAGCCTTGTTGGGGTCGGTGCGCACCAACGATGCCATGGTGTTGATGATATTAAACAGGAAGTGCGGGTTGATCTGGCTCTGCAGCGCCTTGAGCTCCATGCTGGTGGCAAGCTTCTTCTGCTCTTCAAGCTGCAAGGCGGCAATCTGCGTGGAAAGCAGCTGGCCAAAGCCTTCAGCAACGGAAATCTGCGTTTCGGAAATGCGCGAAGGCTTGGGATAGTAGAACTTCAACGTACCCTGAATGGAAGACCCCATCTTCAAGGGAACGATAATGGCGGCCTGGATGGCGCTCATGGGAACAGGCAAACCCACTTCAAGCTGCGAGCGCAACACACGGGTTTTGCCATCCTGCACAGTGCGCTTCGTGCCAGCCGTGCGGATATGCCCGCCCAATTCACCCAGCTCTTCCCTGCCAGCGCCAGCATAGCCCAAAACCACTTCGCGGTCGGTGATGGCAACAGCGCATGCCGAAGTGGAGGGGAGCAGTATCTCGCACACCTTCTGCGCAGCTTCCGACGTGAAGCCTTCTTGCATGGCTTCCAGCGTTGCGCTTGCCAGGTTCAGCACCGACATAGACTGGTTTGCGCGGATGCGGTCGGGGTCAAGGATCAAGGCAATGGTAATAAGCAGGAACGCCGTAAACAAAGCGCCCGAAATGGTGAGCACCAAATAGTTGGTTTCGGGGCCGAACATAGCCCAGCCCAAAACACAGCCGCAGATGAGCGCCATGCACAGCGAAGCAATTTCAAGAAAAATGGTGACGTTGTGGCGAGGGTAGGCCATAAACGATCCTCCGGAAAACGGGAGCTACTTCCACCTGCGCCATACACGTCGCAGGTAATGTGACCATAGCATATTACAGTGCAGCTACCTCGTTGCCCAGCAGCACTACTGCGCTGATAAGCAAAAATACACCAAAAGCAATGCGCAGCTGTCGCTCGGGAACACGACGGATGAGGTTTGCACCAATCACCGCACCGGGGATGCTGCCCGCCGCCATGGCTATACCCGCAAGGTAGTCGATGTTGCCCAGCATGCCCTGATAGACAACGCCGGGAATGGCCAAGATCATGATGGCAACCAAAGACGTACCCGATGCCTTGCGCATCATAACGCCCAGCACAGAAATAAACAGGGGCACCATCAGGAAGCCACCGCCAACACCCACGTAACCTGAGGCCAGGCCCGCGGTTAGGCCGATGCCGATAGCAACAGGCAGATTCTTGCGCGTAAGCTTGAACTCTTCTTCGCCCGAGTCTTCTTCGATGACCGCGGCCTTAACGGCCGCTTTTTCCACATCGACGCCCATGGCCTTGCCCGAAGCGGGGTTCTTTGGCATGCGCGCAGCCTTGCGGAACATCTTGAACGATGAAAAACCAATGATAATTGCCGCTGCCAGCATAACCATCCATGCCGGCGACATATTTGCCAGGTGCACGCCCAAAGGGCTGGTACATGCGCCAGCCAAGCCGCACACAATGCCCAGCTGGGGAATGCACGTCTTGTTCTTGATATGGGCGATAAAACCCACCAGCGAGGTGGGAATGATGGTGAACAGCGAAGTTGCCGTAGAGGCAAGAGCCGAAAGCCCGAAACCCAAGCGGAACAGGGGAACCATCAAGGTTCCTCCTCCGATACCCAGCAAGCCCGACAAAATGCCAACAACTACGCCAACTGCTGCGGTAATCACAAAGGTTTCCATGAAGTGCGCAAATCCTATTCTTCGTTGATGTTAAGCCTGATCTCGGCAGTCATGCCCGGATCAAGGTTGGCGACAGCAGGTTCCAGCAAGTCGGAAGCGTTGCCCGCACCATCTGCCGATGCGCCCGCCGGAGCAGCGGCTTCAACCACCACTTCTCCGCCCGACTGGCGGGCAATGGCCGCCTGCACCAGCGCTTGGCGCAAACCACCATCGCTTTCCATGCGCGCCATGATATCGCCCCAGGTATACTGGAACTCGAAGTACTTCATGCAGTGTTCCTGAGCATATTCGGTTGCCTCGCCAGCAGCGGCCGTGGCGCCTTCGCGATAGCGCTTCTTGTCGGGGCGAGCCAATGAACGCAGGAACGCCGTACGCTTGATGCGCTTGGTGATGCCCGGCTCCAAAAACGGACCAGGATACGGCATAAGCGAAGAGGGCTTGATCTGCAGAAGGTCGATCTGCGCGCGGCTGAACTCAATTTTGTAGTACTCGTACACCCAGCGGAAAATGTCGCGATAGAAACGATGGCCTTCGTGCCTGTCGCGCGGAGGACGGTGCATCAGCGACCACTGGTTGTCGAACCAGATATCGGAACCGTACATACGCAGGTTGAGCAAATAGTCCAAGTCTTCGCCGCGAAGAATCCACGGGTCAAAGCTCAAACGGCGATACGTTTCGCGATGCAGCGCCAAGCAGCCACCGCATACATGGTTGGAGCGAGAAAGGCGCGGGCCGGACATGGCCTTGCTGATCCAATTATTGAACGCGCGACCCTGCTGCCAAAAATGGTTGTACCAACGGTTCTGGCTCTTCGAATAGTAAGTGCCTTCATCGTTGAAGTAGAAGCCCGATTTAGCAAGGATGGGAATGCCCTTCTTGGTGAGCTTGCCCAGGCCGTACATGGCCTTTTCCAGAAATGCCTCGTCTTCGATAGTTTCATCGTCGTCGATGAACACCACCGAATCGAATCCCAACACCTGGGCAACAACCAAACCGAGGTTGCGAATGGCGGAATAGCCTGTAAGGCCAATAGCCTCTTGCTGACCACCGAAGCCCAGCTGATCCAAGCGCTGCTGAACAATCTCAGCTTCAGCGCGCCCAACTACCAACGTGTGCATTTGGGGGAACTGGTTGGCAATGTTTTGAACCTTCTTGGCGGCTTCGTCTTCCACGCCACCCTCGGCGGCAACCAAAATAATTACCTGGCCCAAACCGCGCACTTGCTGCAACGAATTCAAGCACCTGCCCAACGTGCCCTGTTCGTTCAGGGGCGTAGGATGGTCGTACAGGTTGGAAGGCTTTGAAGCGCCGCGCTTTGTGGGCGCGGTGTGAAAGGTAGGTATGATCACTGCAGGATTCATGGGTCCCCCTCTTTGCGGCCCGCCCTATGCAGGCCCCTTAGAAAAACAACATCCCATGATGGGATGTTGCACATAATATTGTAGCGCATCGGAAAGAGCGCTTGGTTTCACGGTTCTTAACGCCTTCGGCGAGGATGTCCTCGACGGCTGCGAATGCGCTCCGCCTCTTCGCGGCGAGTTTTCACCTGAGCGCTTTCTTCGCGAAGGCGTACGTACGATTCCAGACGTTCTGCCGCTAAATCGCCCGACTCAACGGCGGCTCGGACAGCGCATCCCGGTTCGTTGGTGTGGGTGCAATCGCGAAAACGGCATGAAGAGGCAAGTTCTTCAATGTCCGAAAACGCAGCGCCAATGCCTTCGTCGGCATCCCAAAGCCCCAGGCCGCGCACGCCAGGCATGTCGATAATGCGGCCACCCGTCGGCAGATAGATAATCTCGCGAGAAACGGTGGTGTGCCTGCCCTTGCCGTCGCCGCGCACAGCAGTGGTTTTCTGGATGTCACTGCCTACGAGCATATTCACCAGGCTCGACTTGCCCACACCCGACCTGCCGATAAGCACTGCGGTTTTGTCGCCCTCGGCAATTATCTGGGCAAGGCGCTGCACCGACGCCTCATCGCGGTCGGAAATGGCGAGCAATTCGTCATTGCCCACGAACCCATCGATATGCGAGCGCACTTCTTCCACTTCGGCGGGCGAGGCCATCAGGTCGGCCTTGGTAAGCACCACCAGCACTTCCGCTCCCGTTTCGTGGGCCAAGACAAGCTCGCGCTCCAGGCGACGTGTGTTGGTGTCTTCAATGGGCTGGGCGATGATAACCAGGTCGAAGTTGGCGGCCAACGTTTGCGGAAGGGCCCGTTCGGTAGGGTCTTTGCGCACAAACGACGTGCGCCTGGGCAGCGTCTCCTCGATGATGCCCTTGTCATGCCCGTCGGGAAGGGAAATGCGCACTACGTCGCCCACCACCGCACGCTGATCGCTGCCCTTCACCAAGGAAGTGGCATGCTCGCAACGAAGCTCACGGCCATCGCCCAAACGAACCAAGGGGAAGCCTCTATCGAGCTTCACCACCACTCCGGTTTCGATGGCTGGAGTTTCCATTACAGCGTCCCCTCTCGTTTAGATTGGTACAGAGCCAACAGCGCCAAGCCAGCCAGCACCGAAACGATGCCAAGACCAAAAAGCTTCGGATCCATCCCCGGCTTATTTTCAGAGCCGGCGGCAAGCGCCGAAACCTCTTCCACGTGAATGTCGGACATACCCTGATGTTCCCTACAGTCCAAGTGAAACGTGCCACGCACTTGGAGCGTGGTGCCAGTGACGCCATAGCTGCCGTACGTGTCGATGTTCTTCGCTTGTTCCATGGTCATGAACACCGAAACCACGCTAGGATTTGCGGGGTCGTCGTCTTGCAGGGTAACCCAGCAATTGTCGGGTTGCATTTCATCGTTGATGCGGTCGCCCACCGCTTCGCCCTGCACTAATACCGTTTGGCCTTCATAGTACGAGTCGGCCTGAGCCAAGTCGGCAATGGTTGTTTGATACAAAAACGAGCTGTCGGAAAGCTGGTTCACATACACATGATTATTGGGCTTAGACGATTCCTGTCCTTCATCGGCCCAGGCAACACCGGCGCACAGCAGCACGGCCGCCAACACACATGAGCACCATACCGCAGCAACGGTTCGCTTTGAAAACAGCTTCGTCACGAGCGCACCGCCTTCCTGCGAGGTGCGATGGACACGACAACTTTCACAACAAGGGCCAAAAGGGTTACGAATTCCAGACGGCCTGCCCACATTTCAAGGATGTACACCGCTTCCAGGGTTGGCGGCATGCCGCGAGAAACAATACCCGAGCTCAAGCCACCGTTGGAAGCCATGGCAACCGATTCGAAGATGGAGGAAATGGCATCGTAGCCGTGCGCGATGCCCGCAAGCGAGCCAATAAGATACGTAACCACGAACAGGGCAGAAACGGTCATAGCTGACTTTGCTGCATCGGTGGTAAGTACTTTGCGCCCCAGATGGTAGTAGCGAACGGAAACGCGCGCCGTGCTAGGAGAAAGAGTCTCCTTGATGGTGGAAACCATCGATTTGGCAATAAGGCCGATGCGCGAAAGCTTGATACCACCGGCGGTGCTTCCGCTGGAACCGCCGATTGCCATGCACATGGCGATGATCAGGAACGCGCCTGAAGAAAATACCGTGGTGAGCTGATTGTTCGTAACATTCTGGAAGCCCGTAGTAGTGGCTGCGGCCACAACCATGAACACGCCGCGGCGCAGCAGCGCCATCAAATCAGAGAAGCCACCCGAAGCGCACGTTGAGGCCATAAGCGTGATGGTGGCAACAATAAGCCAGATGGCACCCGTGCGGATTTCCAAGTCGCGGAAGAAGGAATCGGTTTCGCCGCGCTGGGTTTTCACGTATAGCGAAAAGTTAATGGCGCCCAAAAGCATAAGCACCATACAAACGATTTCCAGCGCAAACGAATGATAGTACCCGATGGACTGGCTGGTAGGAGCAAAGCCACCGGTAATGAAGCCAGAAATTGATATCCACAAGGAATGGAAGAAAGCACGCACCGGTTCCATGCCGGAAAGAACGCACATCACGAACAGGATAACCGCAGCAACTGCAATAGCGGTAAGGGAAATGCGGCTGATAAGGCGAACCGTGTTCACGATGTTAGGCAGCACGTGTTCGCTTCGACCTTCTGAAGAATACAGGCCCGAAGTTGCCTTGCCCAAAAGGCCCAGTGAAAGAGCCACGACAATAAGGCCCAAGCCGCCGATAAGGTGCATTACGAAGCGCCACATGTTGTCGGCGATAGAAAGGTGCTCCAGGTCGATAACGAGCGTAACGCCCGTGGTGGTAAGCCCGGAAACCGCTTCCATAAGGGAGTCGAGGTACGAACCGTAATGACCCGAAAGCGCCAGGGGAACCGAAGCCACAAACGCCAGGACAATCCACGAAAGCCCCGTTACCGCAAGCGCCTGCTGGTGGGTGAGTTTGCCTGGCTGTACGCACAAAAGACGCAGCCCCGACCCAACGATAAGCGAAATGCCCACCGCCAGCAGATAGCGCGAAGCCGGCTCCCATTCCTGCATTGCGATGGCCACCACCAACGGCACCGCCAGCGCAATGGTGAAGAAAGAAACCAGCACACCAAGGTAGTGCGCTACGACACGCACATCAAACAGAGTAAAACGAAGCCACATGTTACTGCCCCGCCTTGCCGAAAATGCGCCATGCAGCAACGAGGGCAAAGCGCCGCCCTCCGCACTTGAAAACGTTGTTTTGTCTGCTGGTGTACGCCATGACTACCCAAGCGACCCCAGCGCGAAAAGGAAACGGACAACAACGGTAATGCCATATAAGAGCAGCAAAAAAGCGACGATGCTCATCAGCACCGCCGAAAAGCCCAAAAGTGGGACGCGAATACGCTCTTTCAGCTCGTCTTTATCCATGGGGGTTATTCTAGTACATTCTTGCTTTATGGCTACATAAGCAAAGCAAGGGAGCCATGCAAGGAGCCAACAACACTAAAGCGGCCAGACTCGAGGCCTGGCCGCTTTAAATGATTCGGCTGGGCTGACGCCTGACAACCTTGGACGATTCGCATCGGGATTGAAGCCTGATCGCGCTGAAGGACTGACGCCAAGCTTAAAGCCCGACTGAGCTAAACGGTTTGTGCCGGATTTGGCGCCCGAGCGCTTCGAATGATTCGCGGACTGACGCCTTGCGACCCCGAAAGGTTCGCCAAGTCTGGAGCCCGAATGACTCGGATGATTCGCGCCAAGCTTGACGTCCAACCGCCTTGAACGGCTCTCATGATGCGCAGCTATTTTGCCGGGATTCAGCTAAGGCAGGCGCCCGATTGGGGCGGCGAAGCCAACGCTGGGATTTTGCTACTTGTTAGCCGTATGGGGCACCAAGGGGCAGGCGATGCCGCCGTCGCGGAAGTAGCGAACTAAGAAGCAGCAGCCAGAAAGAGCCAACGCGATGCCAAGACCAGCATAGAAGAATGCGATGAACCACGTGGGGGCAATGCCCGAAGAACGCAACCCAATGCCCATGGTCATCATGAACGCCATAATGAGGTAGCCCTTGGCATCGAAGAACCTCCAGAACGGCACACGATCTTCTTCCATAGCTTCAATACGGCCGGCATGCTTGCCAACCAGCTTGGAAAACATTCCTGCATGGAACACCGTGAAGGCAACGATTGCAGCAGGCACAAGTACCAACATTGCGCGCTCACCCATTTCGGTAAATGCGGAAACGCCGAGGATGGCAATGTTGAGCCCAGCAGCAAGCCAAACAAATCCAGCAATCAGCAAGAGCTTTTCTTTTGCCACGCGCATATGATTCCTCCTTGTTTCCGGGTCCGTCGATCGGGGCCATTCGATCCAGACCATTCGATCCAGGCACGCCGATCGGGCTAATACGTTAGTGGAACGATAGCACTTAAACCGAAACAGGTGGTTCGTTTCACCTCATTGACACCCGTAACCCGCAACTTACTTTTTCAGCGGCGACAAAAGCGCCGCGTACGGTGCAGGGCATCATGGTGCTGCAGCGCGGGGCGTTGTGGAGCATGGCATCGTGGCACATGGGCGCGCGGTGCGTTCGGCGTGGGCGTCCGGTCGTGGCAAGATTATGCCTCGATGCGTTCTCGGGGGTCTTGCCGTGGCAAGATTCCGCCGCGGTGCGTTCCCGGGCGGCAATCCGTGGCAATTTTTTCGCCTCATGCATCTCCGAGGGGGCTTCGGACGGGAAAATCGCCAGTTCGCGGCAAGATTCGCGCGCCATGCATCCGAAAACGGGCTGGCTTTGGCAAGATATGCGCGCCATGCATCCGAAATGCCCCGCAAATCGCCGTTGGAGGATACACCGCGCGAAGATCTTGCCAGGAAGGGGCACTTTTCGCTGCACGGGCCCCTCGAATCATGCACGGCGCGCGAATCTTGCCATCCGGCGTCGACGAAGCGCCCTAGCGCCCGCAATCCCTGTGCCGCCGACCAGCGCCAAACCGCCCGAGCGCCCGCAACCCCAGCGCCGCCGAACAGCGCGGAACAGCGCGAGCCGCCCACAACCACGCCGCCGCCCTCATGGCAGCGCACCACCCACAGCATTCGCGGTGCCAGCGGCAGCCACACCGCAAACGCTCCCACACCCCACCGCCCCGCGACACTGAGGCGTCAGGCGGACGTGAAATCCTGCGCCGCCCGAGCCCCGCAGCGCCAAAGCGCAGCTCGGGGGCCAACGGCACCGTAAACGATCCCGCGCCCCGCATCAGCGGCAGCGCTCAGCATTGTAGTGGCGAGCGAGTGCGCGGTGCCGCTCGAAGGCGCAGCGCAAGTCGCTGACCACTGCCAACCCCGGCGGCTGCCCGCCGCTAGCGGTGCCCGCGGCGCAAACGCTCGCCGCCCCACGCGCGAATCAGCAGCAGCCTTCGGCGGGACTTCGCTTCGTTCCGTCGAAGGCGCGCACCCACCATACATATTTATCCGCCGCTCCTGTGGCGGGATCTTCCAGCTGATGCTCCAAGAACAGCTGCGTTTCCCTGCCACCCAGGCGAATGCCGAAGCGCGCCGTGCGCTTGCCATGGCGTACCGGACCGAAACCGCTTGCCATCAGCACCTCGTCAATGCGGAAAGCACGGCAATCTTTGAGCACGACAACACAAGGCTCAAGGTGGCCATCCCGCCCGAACCGCGCCAACACGTCCACCGTTTCGCGGTGCACGCGCCTCATTTCGCCATCTTTCGCCCTGTAGTCCATGTCTGTATACTAGAACAGGTGTTCGTATAAAAGCCAGCGAACAAACTCTGTTTTCGATGTGATGGAAAGGATGGCCCATGCTTGCCAACAAGCGCACAAAGAGCTATGTGTGCATCGACTTGAAGAGCTTCTACGCAAGCGTCGAATGCGTCGATCGAGGCCTGGACCCCTTCACCGAAAACCTCGTGGTTGCCGACCCCGCCCGCGGGTCCGGCACCATCTGCCTTGCCATAACCCCCGCTATGAAAGCGCTGGACGTAAAAAACCGCTGCCGCATTTTCCAAATTCCCAACGGGATCGAATACACCATGGCAACGCCGCGCATGGCCCGATACATGGAGGTATCGGCGCAGATAAACGCCTTATACCTGCGTTACGTAAGCACCGAGGACATCCATGTGTACAGCATCGATGAATGCTTCATCGATGCAACTCCTTACCTGAAGCTGTACCGCATGAGCGCAAAGGCCTTCGCCGAAATGCTGCGCAACAAGGTAACTGAAGAAACAGGCATCACCGCCACGGCAGGAATCGGCCCCAACCTGTTTTTGGCGAAGGTGGCTTTGGACATCGAAGCAAAAAAGGCAGCCGACGGCATAGGCATACTGGACGAAGAAAGCTACAAACGCGAAATCTGGTTCCATCGGCCCATAACCGACATCTGGCAAGTGGGCCCCGGCATCGCGCATCGTCTGGCAAAACACGGCATCCACGATATGGCGGGTGTATGCGCGGCAAACCCCACATGGCTGAAGAAGGAATTCGGCAAAAACGGCGAATACCTTCTAGACCACGCCTGGGGACAGGAGCCCTGCACCATCAAGCAGATAAAAGAGTACCGCCCCGCAGCGCATTCGATATCGAACGGGCAGGTGCTGATGCGCGACTATTCTTTCAGCGAAGCACGCACCGTACTGCGGGAAATGGCAGACGCCAGCTGCTTGGACTTGTGCTCGAAGGGACTTTCGTGCGGGAACGTATCCGTGCACGTTGGCTACGCGCAGCCCCATCTTACCGAAAGCGGCAGATGGGGCATGGGAAGCGGCGGTTCAACCAAGCTTTCCGAACGAACCGATTCGTCGCATCGCATAGTGAAGGTTGCGCTGGAATTGTTCGACAAGCACACGCTGAATAGCGAACCTATCCGCAGGCTAACGGTGGCACTGGGCGCCCTCCAACCCACCAAGTACGACCAACCCAGTCTTTTCAGCTCGGAAGACGATGGCAAAGAAGCCGACCTGGCCAAAGCATCCATTGCCGTGCGCGACCGCTTTGGCAAGAACGCATTGCTGCGCGGCACCAGCTTGAAGCAGGGCGCAACCATGCGCGAACGCAACAACCAAATAGGAGGCCACCGTGCTTAGCGAAGACGATTTCCTGGAAGACGTTGCCTTCGACGAGGCAGAAAGACGCCGCTGCATACTGCGCGACATTGCAATGCGAATTAAGGAAAACGGCGCCCACTTCGCCGCCAACAACCCTAAACGAGCAACCCAGTTCATGCCCTTCGCAGCGCTGACCGGCTTTGAGGAATTAATGGCCGAAAAGGAAGCGGACGCCGCCAAATTCGACGATTTTGCCGGGGCGCAGGTGTTCGACACGCCCTAGGGGCGCGGGGCACGGGGAGGAAACGCCAACCACCCCAGGCGCCTGACGTACCACCCCGCGCAAGAACCACCGCATGCTATGCTTTTCTGCAAATTTGGCAATCAAGAGGATTAACCCACACCAACGTCAACAGGAGAAGAGTTATGTTCAAGATTTCCAATTTCACCGACAACGACGACGTAACCGTACTCAAGGAATTCGGCGCCTTCAAAACCATCGAATGGAAGCGCGACCTTTCCGTCAACGAGGCTTCCGCCATGAACGCTTACTTCGCCAGCGAAATGAACGTGCGTCGCCGCCAGGTTATCTGCGATCTGAGCCAGGCACCCGTCACCGTTCAGGCAGGCGCCATGCAGTGGATGGTAGGCAACGTGACCTGCACCACCGGCGTTAAGGGTGTGGGCGACCTGTTCGGCAAGGCACTGCGCGGTGCGGTTACCAGCGAATCAGCAATCAAGCCCGAATACCAGGGCACGGGCCTTCTGGTGCTCGAGCCCACCTACCGCTACATCATCACGCTCGACGTAGCCGATTGGGGCAATTCCATCGTGCTCGACGACGGCCTGTTCCTGGCGTGCTATTCCAGCCTTCAACACAAAACGGTTATGCGCAGCAACGTTTCTTCCGCCGTTGCTGGCAACGAAGGCCTGTTCAACCTGGGCATCCAGGGCTACGGCGCGCTGTGCTTGGAATCCCCCTGCCCCGAAGAAGAGTTGATCGAGGTCACCCTGGACAACGACGAACTCAAGATCGACGGCAACATGGCACTGGCCTGGAGCGGATCCCTCAACTTCACGGTTGAGCGCTCAGGCAAATCGCTCGTGGGCTCTGCCGCTTCCGGAGAAGGTTTGGTGAACGTCTACCGCGGCACTGGCAAAGTGCTTCTTGCTCCAACACTTTATTAAAAATCAATCGCACTCGAGAAACTATAAATGCAGGTCAGCCTTGCGCGGCCTGCATTTATGCTGATCATCGCCCACACTTGCTCACATCACTAAAGCAGTTGTGACGCATGCCCTAAGGCGGCTCATTGCAATACAGCATCCCCGGAGGTAGAGTGACGAACATGTTCATCTAACCAAGGAGGTTATCGTGAGTCTGGATCACCGAATCGTCATGCCCCCCGCTGAAGAATTCCAGGGCCTGTCGCCCGAGGAACTGCCGAAGGGCCTTGAAGGGCTCGTAGTAGTCGAGCTGGGAGATTACGTCGCGATGCCTGCCTGCACCCGCGCGCTCGGCGAAATGGGTGCCACGGTGTACAAGATCGAAACCATCAAGGGCAACCTGCACCGCGGCGACGGCGTTGGCTTCGGCATGCCGGAGCTGGGCCCCGACAACCCGGCGTTCGACATGAGCAACGCCAACAAGAAATTCCTTTCCATCGATATGAAGTCTGATGGAGGACGCGAACTGGTAGAAAAGCTGCTAGAACAGGCCGACGTGTTCGTTACAAGCCTGCGCAATCCTTCCTTGAAGCGCTTGGGCTACGACTACGAAACATTGCATGCCCGTTACCCGCGCCTGGTATACGGCCAAATGCGCGGCTATGGAGAACGCGGCGCCATGAAGGATGCCAAGGGCTTTGACGCCACCTGCTATTCCGCCCGTGGCGGCCTGCTTATGTCCATTCCGCAGGCTGGCGAGCACTTCCAGCCAGGCAACATGCCCGCCGCATTCGGCGATTTCAATTCCTGCATCGCCCTTGGCTTGGGCATCATGAGCGCCGTTTGGCGCGCTCAGCGCACCGGCATGGGCGATCACGTTACCGTGAACCTTCACCACATGGCGCTGTGGGGTATGCAGGTGCCTGTTGTTTCCGCCCCGTTCGGCGTGCCCTTCCCGAAGAGCCGCAAGGCCGTGCCCTGCCCCACCAACAATTCGTACATGACCGCCGATGGCGTATGGTTCCTTATCTGCTACGGCACCTATGATTCCTGGTATCCGTTTGTTGCGCGCCTGATTGGCCTGGAAGAATACGCCGACGACCCGCGCTTCACGAATTGCGCAACCATCAACGCCAACGGCGACAACGCAACCGTGGTAAACATGATGGCCGAAGCCTTCGCCAAGCACGACTGGGCATACTGGAAGGAAGTTTTCGATACCAACGACGTTCCCTACGCAGTATGCAACACCATGGACGATGTTCTTGAAGACGAAGAAGCTTACGTCAACGATATGCTCCGTCCGATTCACTACGACAGCATCGGCGACCATTCCATTACCACGATTCCTATCCGCATGAAGAGCCAGGGCGACCCAGTTATCAGCCGCGCGAAGCCCGTCGGCTACGACACACGCGCGGTTATGGAAGACCTGGGCTACAGCGAAGCCGAAGTGGACACTCTGGTGGAAGCAGGCAACGTGCGCTGCTACGACGAAGAGGCACCGGCGAAACTCGACGACCTTTCGTTCGGCCCTACGCAGGGCTAGCGGTTCAGCTCACCTACGGAGCCGACCCCTCTCCATTTCAAACAAAGCCCTTCGTCGCAAAACGCGGCGAAGGGCTTTTTGCTGCCTGCGCGCCTGCAACGCACTGCACCATCGGACGACAGCACATCTGCTGCCCAAGCTCGCCCTTTCCTGCACCTGCACCCCATAAGGAACGCAGCAACGCAAAAGCCGCGCTCCGAGCAAAACTCGAAACGCGGCTTTCTTGATTCGGGCTAGCCAAACGGCCGCCCGAGGGGATTTAAGCAGCTACTTCAGGAAAAAGCAGCTAGTCTTCGCGTCTGCGGAGCGCAGCGAACGCGGCGCTGATTGCAGCAAGCACGGACATCGCCGCAGCAGCAAGCACGGACATCGCCGCAGCAGCAAGGCTGAATCCAGCGGAATCGCCCGTCTTCGGCGAAACGCTCTTCGCGCTACTGGTCGCTACCACTTCGGCCTTTTCAGCACTAACGGTTTTAACGCTGCCAGGATCCTCCGCCTTTCCAGGGTCTTCAGACTCACCAGGGCCAACAGGCACGTCGCCTTCTTCGGGATCAACCTGTATGCCATGAGTTGCCTTAAGGGCGAGAGGGATCTCGAAGCTGCCCTCTTCGATTTCGATCATATAGTTCGCATCTTCATCTTCGGCATGGGCCTGCCAACGCTGAGGGCAAAACCGAAGAGCGATGCAGGAAGGGAGCTTCCCATGGAAGAAGAAAACGAATGCACCGGAATGACCACAGATGAAATGCAAAGGTTCTTTGATGTGGAAGCAAAACAGGGAACAAGCGAGCTTGAGGCCTATCGGAAGCTGATGAGAATCTTAGGGACCGAGTTTCCGAGCAAGGAATAATGCAGCATTTGCTTTAAAAGCGCCTAAGCCTGGAGAGAAATCAAGGCCGCGAGCGCTTTTCGTTTATTGTCAGCGCAGCATTCTCCACGAGCTTTGTTCTTGCAACTGCAGAACTACAGAACCCGAGCGATCTCTGGCTTTTAGCTCTTCAACACGACTGCATGCCCCGACTGCTATAGCCCGACGGCTAAGTTATCTTCTTCTGGATCCTCCTGCCGTGTTGTTGTACGAACTAGTGGCGTTGAACGCTTTAATAAGACTCTTTTCTAAAGCGTTCATCTGCTGCGGCGAGCAGGGTGCAATCTTCACAAAAACGGGCTTCCCGTTACGAACGTCGGCATAGACATCGCCATTTCCATGCCCGGTAAGGTGGTTTCTAACGCGGGAACATACATGCAGCGATTGCCCAACATAGACGTTCTCGAAAGCCGTTCCATCAGGCGACGGGGATGTCACAATAACGTAGCATCCGGGCTGGTCCATAGTCTTGTACCCACCTGTCACCTTATTCCCGGATTTTGTTGTCTTCCAGTTCCCCAAGAACGTATTGGCTGGGATCAACATAGATCCCAGTATGCTCTGCCGAAGTTCTGCCTGATGCTTCTTCTGGTTTTCGAGAATAAGCAGCTGAACACAACCGTAGATCAGGACCAACAAGGCAGCAATGATAAGCACGAGGGAAATTCGGAAGCAGAACAAGTCGGAACCTGCAAGGTTACCAGCCAGACCACGTTGCATTAACCTAAACCAACCTTCGATGCCGGCGGTAAGATCAGAGACTCCCATATCTTGCTTCCTTTCAGCTCTCTCGAAGAGTATATCAACAAGCAACGAGAATGCCGCCATTGGCGCAGGCCACAACGACATTGAAAGGTTCGGCAACCCCAGTAGACCCAACAGTAACCTGCCAAACGCCAAACCGAGTCTATTTGGAATGATGAGACAGTATCGACCAAGTCGTCTCGATAACGCACGGAATCGTTGCAGGCAAAATAAGGAAAAGAGCCCCAGGTTAGCTATCCAGCACGCCTAGGGCCTCTCGGCTAAATTATATGCACTCAAACGGTACAGTGCAGCGTAACGGCCTGAATTCACCGCCAAAGACGTGGCATTATAGCCAAATCGATTCAATTGCCGCCCCGCCAGCATGCCCCTACTTCATCATCCAGGGATAATCCGGAAACTCCTCGGGAAGCACGATCTTGTCTCGCTTGGCGCCATCGCTTGAAAGACACTTTGCAAGGTAGGTCCAAAGCCTCGATTCGAAGATGTTTTCCGTCATCTTGTTCAAATGGTTAAGGGTAATCTTGCTTGGATCATTCACCCAAAGCCGAAGCATGCCCACTTTCGCCGAAGCGATGTACTCCGAAATAACATCAAGCTGGAAAGAAGAAAGCTCAAAGCCCCTATCCAACAATGCGGCGAACAGCTGTTTCATCGGCTCACACTGCTTATCAAGGTAAATAGACCCATATTCCCCGTTCGCCAAAATGGAAACTTCCCTGAAGCGTTTTTGATAAAAGTCGGCCATCGCATCGGTAGCCTGCTCAAGCGTAATATCGTCTAAGCACGAAATAATGGCTTGGCAGGTTGAAGTGCAGGTGTTTTCTTCTTCGACGGACTCGAGAACATTGCTGATGCTGTAATAGTTGCGGTAAAACGTCGCCCGTGAATAGCCCGCCTTTTCCGTAAGAGCCATAACGCTAATTTGATCGAGCGGCTTTTGGGCATAGAGCTCAAGAAATGCCTCTTCAAAGCACTTTCGCGTTGGCGATTTTGGCAGCTGTCGAATAGGGATCATCGTTACCTCGTCTTTTGCTCCCGAAATGGCGTTCTGCGAAGTGCGCTCAGCTGGGCTAATACAGCTAATACAATCCTCGGCAAAATGTCTCGTTCTTCATGAACACGTTCATGCTGCAATTAGAATACTACTTGTCAGAGTACGAAGCTGTATCGTCGCTTGATACGTCCTGGCAAATGGGGAAATCAGGAGCTTCGTTCTGCTGCCTTGAGGGGAAAGGCGGACAAAATGCACGAACTTGGGGTAACCAGAAGCATCGTTGACGTTGTATTGCGCAACGCATGCGCCCAACAGGCCAAACAGGTCCTTTCGGTGAGCCTGGTTATAGGCGAAATGCGCAACTTGGAAGAAGAATGGGTGCAGCGCTATTTCGACCGCTGCGCAAAAGGCACCCTTGCCGAAGGCGCAAAAATCAAGATCCAGAAGGTACCTATGGCTTTTTACTGCAACGACTGCGGGTCAACCTTCCAACTTGCCATGGGCAACGACAGGCATATGCGCTGCCCCGATTGCGGAAGCGAAAACTACGACATGGTCACCGGCGGAGAACTCCTTATCAAGGAAATCGAAATCAGATAGGCCTACTTCACGTATTGCGAACAAGGGGAAATAAATCGTTCGAAAAAGGAGGGAGCGGGAAATGCATAAAGGGGAAGAAATGCTCAACCAAGCTCAAGGGAACGCTACGGAAACGCAAGCAGCTTCCGTTCGGGTAAAGCCAGGCATCGATTACGAGAAACTGAAGAGCATCGGGGTTCCTGATGAGGTAATTGCCTCGCTCGACCCGCGCGACGGCGGCAACATCACCCCGCAGGGGGAAGTGCTTTTCTTGGACGAAGGCCGCCTGCACCGCAGGGAGCTGCCAGACAAGCCCCTGCACAAAAACCACCCACGCAGGCTGGGGATCAAAGACTTCATCATGACAAAGGTGCTGGCCACAACGCCAAAAACGTGGGACCGCACCCTTAAGGTGTTCATGATGATCGTATCAGGGGCCAAGCTTACGGGAAAAGAGGGTATCATTCCAGAGCTCTATAAAAGGGCTACCCAGTTCTCGCCCGATGAGAAAATGTACACGCACGGCACTGTGCTGCCCCTTAATGTGGACATGGTCGAGGAAGGCAAAACCGCGGTTTTGCCCATAGATCTGATCATGGACGCCATCGATGGCGCTGAATACATCGCTCAAATGAATCGGTGCATTTGCCGTTCCGCCCACGACTGCTCCGAATACGAAAAAACGCTGGGCTGCCTGTTCTTCAACATGGCGGGAGTAACGGCGGTGAAAAACGGGCTGGCAAAGCCAGTAACGAAAGAAGAGGCTAAGCAACATGTCTACGATGCCCGCGATGCCGGTTTGATCGGGCAGGCGTTGTATGTCGAACTCGAGCAGATGGTTTGGGGCTTCGAAAATCAGAAGATGGATGAGTTCATGGAAATCTGCTTCTGCTGCCCTTGCTGCTGCGTGGCGCTCGACGTTTGCAAGAACGCGAACCGCACCATAAAGAACCGATTCAGCGGTGCTGGCTTCACGGCGGTAATCGACCACGAGAAATGCACGGGTTGCGGCAACTGCGCCAAGAAGTGCCCACAGGAAATCATCACGATGAATCCCGATGGCAAAGTGACAATCGACCAAGACCATTGCATCGGCTGCGGGTACTGCAAGAGCGTCTGCCCGAACGACGCCATCACCCTTCAGCAAACCATGCCCCTACGTGAAAGCATCCATGAGTACTTCCTGGAAGAAGGAAGGATCGACATGGTCATGGATAAATGCACGATGGAGATTCCTCCGACAGATTACGAGTGGAAGGATACCCAAATGGATCCGATGGCAATTATGCAGGCAGCGGGCCAAAAAACCGTAGCACTTGCCGACGAGGCGGCGCGAAATCTTGGATGCACAAGCGCGAAAGCCTTCTTCAAGTACAACAAGAAATATGTGGCAGGCGCCATTGGCGTAGGAGCGTTGGCGTGGCTGCTTCTTAAACACAAGAAATAGCAAGCAGAGGAAAGGAGCGTGACACTCATGGCAAAAGCAGCAAATGGAACTTTGCCTTCAATGCCCGAAAAACAGCCTCGCTTCATGGATCGTTTCTCTAAAGCCACCAAAGTAGGTTTTGTACTGTTGGGGTACTTCCTGGGTATCATAGGCGTTTTGATTGACTGGGCTATCGGCCGCAAGAAAAAGATGATGGAATGTAGCGCCGAGGCAATTTGGTACGGCCTTATCGGCTGGGGCGCAAGCATGATCACCCGATTCGCCCTCTTAGCTTTGGGGATCAACAAAACCGATTACCTTCTCCAACTGTTCGGCCCTGGCGTCACGGTATGGAATATTCTTTGGTGCATCTGCGGCGCGTGCTTCATTGTACTTTCGATGTTGTGGATCTACGGTTTGCGCACAAAGATGACCGATGCCGAGCGCGCCTACAATCTCAAGGGCGACGACCACTTCCGCAACGGAGAAAAGACACTTCGCTACGACGGGGGCATTACAGTCAACGCTCTGCCCGAAGAGATATGGCCCTACATGCAACAGGCAGGCCAATCAAAGGGTGGCTGGTATAGCTTTGAGCGCCTGGAACGCCTGTTCACCTTCGACATCCGCAATCATTACGACTGGAAGAAATACCCTCAGTGGCAGAACCTCCATGTTGGTGAGTTTCAGTGGTTTCACCAGGCACCGCTTTCTATCGGCGAATGGGTAACCGATTGTTCCAACGGAGAAAACGGCCTCTATTATTGGGCAGCCCACTCCGATACGGCTACCGATCCAACGTGGAAAAACCGCGGCCCAAATCAGGAAGGCGCGCTTCGCCTGTGGTTCCACCGCTTTGCGTGGACGTGGAACTGGGAAGTGTACCAGATCAACGAAACCCAATCGCGCTTCATCTATCGTTGCGATTGCCATTTCGATCCTTTCCTGCGCACTCCCATCCACAAGTACTTCGTTGTTTTCATCCTGGGAACCGCATCCCTTGTCATGGGGCGTTGCTGCATGGAAACAATCACCGGCTTAGCGGAGGGTCGCAGAGATTTCCGCAAGCGTTACTTCGACTAAGGGAAAGAAGACGCCATGAAAACACATTACGAAACCATCGTGGTTGGAGCTGGTGCAGCTGGTATGAACTGCTGCTTGGAGCTCCAGAAAAACGATCGCGAATACCTGCTGATCAGCCCCAATATTGGCGGGCGAATCTGCAACGACGAAGAACGCCACATGAACTACGGCGCGGTGTTCTATTTCGGAACCTACAAATATATGCTCCGCTCAGAGCTGCTGATTGAAGGGCCTGATGTCCTGCCCGCTTTGAGCGCCGGCTGTTGCCATCACGACAACGGGAAACAGTACGAACCGGTTTCCCCTACAACAATTGCCGACGCGCCTTCGCTTCTGAAGTACATGAAGTGGATGCGCGAGGAATTCATCCCCCGCTACACTGAGTTCAAGGACAACTGCACGGTGATGGAGGTCACGGCAGCCCTTGAGAAAGACCCCCTGATCAAGCAGCTGTACCAAGAATCGGCAATGGATATGATCGAGCGAATGGGTTTTGGTCCCATCGCCCATGATCTGATCAGCATGTTCGCTCACGCGTGTACGGGAACGAAGATCAAGGACCTTACCGCCCTTGATTATCTGAACACCGTGCAGCCTCTTACCATGAAGATCCCTCCCCTGCGGCTGCTTTTCGATCTGAAGCGTTTCGACTTCGATTCCGAAGGGACCAAGCAGCGCTTGGCGCAGGGTTCGGGAGAAGTTCTTATCGACGAGATAACCCGGGTTGAAAAGTGCGACGAGGGCTGGGCTGTCGAATGCGGCGCAGGACGCTTTACGGCGAGCAATCTGGTTATGGCATCTCCCGCCGTAGACACGCAGCGCCTCCTGGAGCCTGTCGAGGGAATTCCCGCACTGGATATTCGCAAGGCTTCCGAGCTTACGGGCTATCTGGTGCGAGGGAAAGTCAAGCGGAAGTTCCGCGGGCACCTTGTTCACCTGTTCGATGACACTATTCCGATTATCTATATCGCCAAGCGCTTCGACGGCGATTACGAGGTGTTCACCGAGGTCGATTTCGAGGAAACCCGCAAATTCGACGAGTACTTCGACGAGTGGACGGTCATAGGAAAGAGGTACTGGAGCCATGCTCTGTACACCGCCGCCCATGAGGCCTTGCCGCAAAACCTGGCACCAGGACTCATCATGGCAGGTGACGTGAACGGCTTGGGCCTGGAGCCCGCATGTATCAGCGGTATTTACGCCGCGAACAAGATCATGGGCAAAACGGTTGACTAGCATTTGCTTTAGCGGCTCCCCCGACTTTAGGGGGGGGGAGCCGCCTTCCCATTGAAGAGGGGTTACCGATGGAAGAATCACGCATCGTAGAAATAAAAGAAGACATCCTTGCCGACAACACCAATGCCGCAAACGATTTTCGGAAGATGCTTGAAAACCAGGGCACCTTCTTCGTGGATGTTATGGCATCTCCCGGCGCAGGCAAGACCACCTTGCTGCTGGCGCTCATTGAAGAACTGCGAAAATCGTCAAGCATCGGCATCATCGAAGCAGACTTGGAGTCGTTCGTGGATTCGCGGAAGATCAAGGATGCGGGCATACAGGCAGTGCAGCTTGAAACGCGGGGAATATGCCATGTTGAGATGAGCATGGTCGAACGCGCTTTCCAGGCGTTTGGCGGACAGCATTTCGACTACCTATTTCTAGAGAACATCGGCAACCTGGTTTGCCCGGCAGAGTTCGACACCGGTGCGCACAAACGCGTCATGCTGCTTTCGGTTCCCGAAGGGTATGACAAGGTGTACAAGTATCCGCCTATGTTCGCGGTAGTGGATGCGCTCATCGTGACCAAAACCGACTATCTTCCGCTTAACCCTGATTTCGACATGGCGGCACTGCGCAAACAAGCACGCGTGCTCAACCCCCACCTTGAGATATTCGAAACGTGCGCACGCACTGGGGAGGGAATCCCAGAACTTGCAGAATGGCTTGCTGGATGCCGCAAAGAGCTTTTGGGGTAGGGCAGCTAAGCGCACCGTTTGTTCAATATACCGAACGGTTTTATCCTGATTCTGCTCAATATACTGAACAGACGGCGGAGCAATGCGAGGCCTTCACAGATTCAGAAGTCCTGCGCATCTCCGGAACACACGCAACAGCCGCCACACTTCTAGCAATGGCAGCGTGAAAACTTAGAACTTGCTAGGGCCAGAGACCGCTTCGGGGCCACCCAGGGTCTGAGAAAACAAAAAAACAGGCCAGAGGAGTTAACCTCTGGCCTGCGAAAATGCTTGGTCGCGGGGGCTGGATTTGAACCAACGACCTCCGGGTTATGAGGACATTCCAGCCCCTCGCCAAGCATCGCCATTTTCGCCAACAAGCGCCAGAACTGCGCTTTTGTTGGCGATCTGCGTTCAGGATTCTAGGCTCTCGTTCGACTCCGCAGGTGGATTCGGCTCCAATTCGGCTCCATCTCAGAAGACCTATTCGGTAGCCTCTGCGCCCTTCTTCAAACCGAGAGAATCAACAAATGCATAGGGATCGATAGCCGGGATCGTCTGCCTGCCGACGACGCTCTCTGCCGTCACGCTCTCAATGATTGATCGAATCTTGCCATAAGCAATGGATACGGTATTAGCGAAGACGAATGTGTCCCTCTCATCCTCGGGCACAGGTTTCAACGCGGCCTCGGGAACGGCTATCATAATGCCGAGCTTGCATGATGCGGAAAATGCAGGTTCCGCACCTTCCTCATCAACAGCCCAATTGCCGACGGCTTCCAATACGCACTTGCAAACATAGTTACCGTCAACGATAGTCGGAGCGCCCAAGGAAGAGTTCATGGTCAGAGAGAAGTGAGTCTCCCCGCCCTCAAAACCATCCGCAACCGAAAGGTCGAGACCGAGCACTTTCGAGTCAACGATTTGAACAGGCGAAAGCCAATTTCCGACACTCATGCTGCAACCCTCCTAAAAACAGCGACAGGGACAGGTTTGGCATTGCTAACAACTTGTGTGCTGCCAGAAGCCGGCACATCATCCCCAATCGAAGCAGTCAAACCAAGTGCAGAAATAACCTCGTTAGGAACAATAACTGTATCGGTTTCACTATCCGCATCAAAATCCACGTAGCTCACCTCAGCTACGCCATTCAAATGGAAAGGTGAAATCTCGCAGCCAAGTGCGGTCGCAATCTTGGCCATGGTCTTCAATGTCATGTTCGAGTTCTCGGTGAGCAGTTTCGAAACCGCAGCTGGGCTCACATTGAGCAGTCGCGCCAGATCCTTGCGTTTGAGCCCGAGCTCCTTGAGGCGCATGAACACGTCAGCCTCAAAATCCAACGCCATCTTCGCGGCAACGTTCTCAAAATTCGGCTTCAAAGGCTCGTCTATGCCAAGAAATTCCTCACGCGATACCTTCATAGCCATGTCACTCACCGTCCTCTATCAGCCGAATCGCATGCTGGGCCAGCGGACCAACTTGCTTCAGCATCTCATTCATGTCCTTGTGCTTGTGAGCCTCAAAAACATCCAGCATCACAAGCATCTTTTTCTTCTTGCTCCAATAGGTGATCACTCGCCACGTCTTCCCGAACCTACGTATTTCGATAAGGCTCAGCTTGGTGCCCTTTATCGTGTCGAACCGGTTCGTATTGAACGCGAAATCGATTCCGTCGTCATAACCAAGCTCGTCAATCTTTTCGATCAGGTCGTAAAGTGCGCTTAGAGTATTTGTTTCCTTCTTGAACCTCTTTTGGAGTATGTCCTTTCCTGTAGCGTCACTTCCATCGACGAGCAGATAGAAGAAGTCAGCTATCTGCTTAAGCTGCCAATCTTCCTTCGTCATTCACGCTCCTTAATACTTTACTTGTAGGTAATTAACCTACAAGTTAATTTCTTTGAATGCAAGCAAAAAACTTTACAACGGGTAGAAGGCGCCATCTAATTCTCTCGCTCATCATCCCCCAAATAACCCACGAGAGAAGCACACAGCCCAGCGGTCTTGAATCTCTCGGTCCCGTCAATCAAGAGAGGTGCGGCAACAGTATGCGTGGCAACGCACGCCTTTCCATCGGCCTGCGGACCAAACTGCTTGACCGAAAACCGGGAAGAGCTCCTCATACCGATACCCAAGCGAGTCGTAAAACGTGAGCCTAAGTTCATACTCTCCGAAAACTTCATCTGAATCCGTATCCACATACAGACCAATATAGAATCCTTCTCCGGGTGCGAACATTTTGAAACTGGTATGCCGATAATCAGTGTCAGGTTCATTGACGCCGCTACAAAGATTAACAGCGGCGCCCCTCCCGACATTCTGCAGGCACATAGATTGAAAAATAACGCTTGCCGTAGTAAGCGCAACGTCATCGGCAGCGCGAACATGTTTCATCCCAGTCTTGGCAGCTCTACGCTCGCCGTCGCGGAGACGGCGCTTATAGCTACATGGTTTTCCAGCAAAGGCGTATTCGCCAAGTGCCTGCAAGCCTTGTAATAGGGTTCCTGATTGAGTGAAATTTTCGGGAAGGCGCTTTCCTCGTCGTCTTGCTCATCTTCTGCAAGTGTCCCATTTTTCAGCAAAGTCAGCGCGATACAGGGCGCAACGCTTTCTCGCAGCTGGCGCTCTTCGCTCAAACGGGATTCGCTGATGGTTGCGTAGACACCGACAACGGCAGCCAACGCCGCGACGAATCCTCCAACATAGGTAAGACATTCCCCAGCGCTCCATTTAGTTTCAAGCCAATCGGCTGGCGCAGGAATGCTGTACAGAACAAAAACGCCCGGTTTGTTCAACGGAGTTTATCGTCTACAAGCCAGATGAACCGAAGCACAAGAGTTTCTATTACGCAGCCATTGACGCCCCTGCCTTCACGGCCTTCTTCCTTGCTCATGTGGCGGGCTCTACGGGCAGTCGTCAGAGGACCCAACCGAAAGCTACACTCGCGTACTCGATGCCCGCTCCAGGAACTGAGGCAATTGAAGACTTCTGTGCTTTTGCAGATCCCATTTATGAACAGATAAAGGCAAATGAGCTTGAGTCTAAACGGCTAGAGGAACTTCATGATGTTTTGTTGCCTAGGTTGATGTCCGGCGAAATCGACGTTTCGAAAGTAGACCTCACGCAGCTAAATAGCCATTTACCAAAGCGATGGTACGTTCTGTTGCAAATTCAGGGGCATCCCTACATACCTGCCACAGCTGCAACTGCTGTCGCGCAAGCATGTGTTGGAACCATGAAAGTTTGGTACTTCTTGGAGTTTGGGACCACTTTGGGACCACTTTGGAGTCCAGACAAAGAAAAAGGTCACAAGCTTGAGCCTGTGACCTGGTGTTTCTGGTCGCGGGGGCTGGATTTGAACCAACGACCTCCGGATTATGAGGACTATTTGGGCGCTATTCAAGCGTGCTATGTTTCTTCAATCACGCATGTCATGTGCGTGTTTGCAGCCAACGGTTGTCAGATATTGCGGCTCCAATTCGGCTCCATGGGGCGATTCGGCTCCAATTCGGCTCCGCTCGGGAATCCATCATTCGAGGGCAAGTTACTAGGCAAGTCGCCTACCTCGTTGCTTGCTTCCTGCGTCTCGTCGGGTCTAAGCGTCGGGGCGTGGCTACACGCCCCGACTGACGAGGGAACAACGGGCCCTTGCGCAGATGGCATCCTCTGCCACTCAATCGAAACTACAGGCTCTCGTAATAGTCACGTATTTTCCTAGCCATAAGGATGCGACGTTGAGCAAGGAAGCCCTCATAATCGGCCGCGTCCATATCGAAGATTCCTTTCGGGATGCAATTCGCTTTGAGATTGGCAATAAGATCCGCCTCGGTGGCGATATCGCCGAAATAGTTGTCTTCTGTCGCAATGGCTTCGCGCGCCTTAGTGAAGTACTCGCCGGGACGCATTTCGCCAATCGCTATGTTGATACGCTTTTCAAGGTAGGTATAGTTCGCGATCTGGTTATAGAGACGCTGCGGCGCATCAATCGCTTTCCTCAAATACGCCTTCGGGAAGATATGGTGGATGTCGCCAACGTTGCCGACGACGTCGGCCACCTTGAACCCGTTTGTGAACAGGGTGTTGTCAGCCGAACGAACCTGTGACGCTACGTAGACCATCCATGCGCCAGTTCGCACTGAGGTCGTAACGAGACTCTGCGGCAAGGTGACTTCCCAGAAATTGTCGGAAAGCTGCGATGCGGCGATTTCGTTGTAGAACGGGATGAATCCCTGTTCGGATATTCGACGCATGTCGCGATCCATAATGGATTCCGACGAGCCGGAATAGCGTCCGGTGAGGGTGGACATCACATACCAGCGCTGCACCCAGCGCTTAACATCGGTCGAAGGCACGGAGACATCTTCTCGCAGGGTGAGATACAGATTGTAGGCAAAATTAACCGCGCCCTTGGATCCGATGATCGACGAAGATACGAACCCTGCCGAGCGAAGAGCGGCGGTAAAGTCCTGGAAATTGCTTTTGCGCATGAACTTAATCACGCCGTCATGCAGCTTGGCGAAGGATGCGTCCGCTATCTCGCCTTTGAAATCACGGGCTTCAAAATCGCGGCCAGAAAGAAGAGACACCAGGTCGGCGAGTTTGCCGCGGCCGAACATGTGCATGAACGCTACGCGCAGGACGTCATTGTAGTCGGGGTCGTAAATGTCATCCTTGTCGTCTTTGAGCCATTCGCATTTATCCGCATACTCGGATTCCATGAACTCGGCGTCGTTTTGACTGATGGTGGTCCAGAATTCGGGCTTGACGGCCAAATGGCAGTAATAGTCGATGGCCTTGCGCAGCATGTTGCCACCGTGGGCCTCATCGGCAGCGATTTTAGACATCGCGAAGTCGGCTTGAGATAAAACAGCACCCTTAGAGTTGATGCGGATGAAGATGTCCGTAACCTCGTCGATACTGCATTCAGCAGCCACGACGATGCAACCGAGTTGGCGCGTTGCTATCGCTTTAAGATCGGTGATCCTCGAGTTCACGACCTTGGGATTGCAGCCGGGATTCGCCTCCATGTATCCGTTGACGAAAGTCCAGGAGTCGAAATCAGGGGCGAAGAACTCGGCAATGTCCGATATCCAGCGCGAATCTTTATCGATTACCGGCGTAAGCACGGCAAAGGGAGTATCCTCTCCTTCGTAAAGAGGGTTGAAGGCTATCTTTACGCGCTTCGACTCGTAGTCTTCATTAAGCACGGCTTTGCCCGCGAGCGCGGCGGTGAGCGCAGTCACGCGCTGCTGACCGTCGATAAGCACCGTCTTGCCCTCCGCAACGCCGCCGCCCTTGATCTTCACGTCGGGGTTCTTCCAGGTGATCAGATAGCCGGTCGGGTATCCATGGTAAAGAGAGTCGATCAAGTCGCGAACTTTGGTGCTGTCCCATACGAAGGGTCGCTGGATTTCAGGAATCGCGATGTCGCCGGACTCTATAAGCCCGAGAATGCTTTGCACTGAGTAAGTGGTGACGCTGTAGCAATCTTTCATACGCAATCCTAGAAACTTGAGCTAAACGAACGAAGCCATTTTACTTCCAATATGCATTTTCATCGAGGTGGGTTCCGATGGCTCCCCCTATGAGAAGCGCATGGACACCAAAGGTAGGGTGCTGAGTGAGAAGTGCATTGCAGGCGCGATGCCGTTCGAGGAGCTGCCCGAGGGGTGGGCTTGGGCGAGGTTGGAGAACCTTTGCTCTGTTATTACTGATGGGGACCATCAGGCTCCGCCGCAGCAGGCGGACGGAGTGCCGTTTCTCGTTATCTCTGACGTTTCATCAGGCGAACTTGACTTTTCCAATACCCGACATGTTTCGATAGATTATTTTAATTCTCTCGAAGACTCAAGAAGGCCTTGTCGCGGTGACTTGCTGCTAACCGTAACGGGTTCGTTCGGGATTCCAGTGCCAGTCGATACTGAAGAGAATTTTTGTTTTCAGCGACATATCGCTTTGCTTCGTCCATTAAGTTGCAGGCCGTTCATGACAAACATCCTTTTGGCTCCTTCGACATACAAATATTTCAAAGCCAAAGCTACTGGCACTGCCCAGAAGACCGTCTCGTTGAGCTGTCTGAGATCTACTCTTCTTGCTCTACCTCCAGAGAGTGAGCAGCAGAGGATTGTGGGTAAGCTTGCTCAGCTCATGCCCTTGGTCGAGGATTACGGCAAGCTGGAAGAGGCCCGCGAGGAGCTGGACGCCGCACTGCCCGAGCGTCTGCGCAAGTCGATTCTCCAGATGGCGGTGCAGGGCAAGCTCGTGCCTCAGGACTCGGCAGACGAGCCTGCGAGCGTCCTGCTGAAACGCATCCGCGAGCAGCGCCGAAAGATGATCGCCGAGAAGAAGATGAAGGCCCCCAAGGGCGGCGAGTCCGTCATCTTCCGCGGTTCTGATGGCCGCCGCTATGAGAAGAGGATAGATGCCAAGGGCCGCGAGTCCGAGCCTGCCTGCGTAGAGGACGAGATCCCGTTCGATATCCCCGACAGCTGGGAGTGGGTGAGGCTTGAAAGTCTCATTGTTCTCTTATCGGGAACAGACCTTAAGCCGACCCAATACAATGATAAGAATGAGGGAATTCCATATCTGACTGGGGCTTCCAATTTCGTAAATGGTGAGCTAGTCGAAAACCGCTGGACAGCTGAACCAACTCGCATCTCAACTAAAGGCGAGCTCCTGTTTACATGCAAGGGCACCGTCGGCGAAATGGCCATCAACCGATTTGACGCGGCTCATATTGCTCGTCAAATTATGGCTATTACCCCTTGCGAATATGAAATGCTCCCCTATATAACGTTGCTTCTTAAGGCCATGGTTGAAGATATCAAGTCGCATGCTAAAGGTGTTATTCCTGGAATTGAGCGCAACACTTTGCTTGCGCGATTGATCCCTGTTCCCCCTCTTGCAGAACAAAATCGAATAGCAGAGAAAAGCGCCGAGCTGTTCAGCGAGATTGCTTAGTTGTTTTCATGACATCGTTGAAAGGACGGTGCCATGAAAACGTTTGCTGCTTACCTACGAGAAAAAGACTATGCGGAAAATACGGTTAACTCGTACGCATTTGCGATTGATCAGCTAATCAATCGTGTCCAATCCCTCACGAACCAGTCGCTTCTTGCCCACAAGGAGTGGCTGATTTCTTCGTTTGCGCCCAAGACCGCCAACAACCGTATCGGGGCCATTAACGCCTACTTGGATTACATCGCATTTGACGGAATACGACTTAAAGGAGTAAAGATCCAGCAGAAGCCCTTCCTCGACAACGTTATTAGCAATGAGCAGTATGCGCAGTTAAGAGACGGATTGAAGGGCGACAATGACTGGTTCTGGTACTTCGTTGTTCGTTACCTTGGCTGTACGGGTGCCCGCGTGAGCGAGCTGCGGCAGTTTAGGGTTAAACATGCCCTCGACGGCTATATGGACATAGTTTCCAAAGGTCAAAAGCTTCGCAGGGTCTGGATACCTGAAATACTCTGTCGGGAGACGACGGACTGGAGGCCGGAGTGTGACCATAGCGCATTGTTGTTTCCCGGCAAAGGAGAAAGCGCGATTAGCTCTCGCGGAATAGCCCTTGGGCTCAAGCGTGCTGCCATCCGCTACTGCGTTGATCCAAGCGTGGTCTATCCGCATTCGTTTAGACATCTATTTGCCAAGAACTTCATCGAGCGCAATCCTGATATCGCCCTGCTCGCAGATCTTATGGGCCACGAGAGCATAGAGACAACACGAATCTATCTGCGGCGCACTGCCAACGAGCAGCGCGCCGCGGTTGACGAAGCTATTGATTGGTGATCAGGGGCATGAGTTCGTTGACTCTGTCAACAATGCGATGTTGCTCGGCAAGGGGCGGAATCGCTATTAACGCCGAGTTGAGAGATGCCTTCGACAGATTGTAGAACGCCTGCCCGGATTTCTTGACCACTGATTTGCAGAAAGCGATATGTCCCGGCGAAGCCAGATATCTGTGAAGATATTCGGAATGGCAGATGCTTTTCAGATACGGTGTCAAATAAAAGACGAAGCCTCCACAGACGGTCTCTCCATCTGTGTTTCTGACGATTGCGGCTTTGCCAACGTTCTCGAGACTGGTTACAGCAGGCGTGATAATCTGCCCATCGCGAAGGAGCAGACTATCGTCTACAAACTCCGCGGATATTAGCACATCGTTGTCCTTAATAAGAGGTTCATCGTCTTCTCCGATATTGCCGCCGCGGAGGACTCTTACCATATGCTCGCCTTTTACGGAAAGGTTGTCCTTCTTGTAGCCGAGGCCGCTACTGAGTTGTAGGACAGTCGACAATCTCACCCACTCCCAGCCGTCCGGAATTTCGAACGGGATCTCGTCCTCTATGCAGACAGGCTCGGACTCGCGGCCCTTGGCATCTATGCTCTTCTCATAGCGGCGGCCATCGGAACCGCGGAAGATGACGGACTCGCCGCCCTTGGGGGCCTTCACCTTCTTCTCGGCGATCAGCTTTCGGCGCTGCTCGCGGATGCGTTCCAACAGGACGCTCGCAGGCTCGTCGGCGGGGTCTTGCGGAGCCAGCTTCCCCTGCACCGCCATCTGCAGCACGGACTTGCGCAGGCGATCGGGCAATGCAGCGTCCAGCGCCTCGCGGGCATCTTCCAGTTTGCCGTACTCCTCGACCAGGGGCATGAGCTCGTTCACCTTGGCAAGGATTCTGGTTTGTTCGCTCTCTGGCGGTATGGGTATGAGAATTGATCCCATTTTTGTCTGGTTCATTTTCGGCTGAGCTGTACCTGTTACATAGGGAGCAAGCGAGATTGAATTGATGAATAGCGCTATATACTCTAAATATCGCTCGTTTATGCCATCGAGCACGTGCGCATGATTGTTGACCCAATATTTGCCACGCGCTAAAAAGGCTATGGGCTTCGACCGCATCAGAAGATTCGCGCCATCTTCCCCAATAAGTAGAAGGGTTTTGTCAAAGAGGTAGCGGTCGACTTTGTCGATAACTCCCGAAGCTCCATAGTAGTCATAGATTTTTGCAAGTCTTTCTCTATCTGCGACAGAAACGGGAATTCGCTCGGAATCTCGGTTAACCAACGCAGTCTCCAGCCTCGCCCAGACCCACCTCTCGGGCAGCCCCTCAAATGGCGCTTCATCCGCTATGCATTCGTCGCTCAGCACGCGGCCCTTGGCGTCCACGCGCTTCTCATAGGGGGAGCCATCGGAACCGATGTAGATGATGCTCTCGCCTCCTTTGGGAAACTTGGCTTTTCCCTCTGCGATAAGCCTCTGCTTTTCCTCGCGGATGCGCTCAAGCAACACACTTGCCGGTTCGTCGTTGGGATCCTGCGGGACCAGTTTTCCTTCAACCGCCATTTGCAAGATAGAGTTCTTTAAATCCTTGGCTTTCATCTAGGCCTCGATTCCAAGGATCTCGCAAATCTGTGCGAGCTTTAGATCAATCTCGGCATCGAGCTTTTCGCGTTGAGCCTTGTAATTACGAATTAGCTCGTCTGGAGGCAGGATTTCTTCTTCTTCATGCGGATACCCGCAAAGATCGAGATTAAAGCCGCCGTTGCGAAGCTCATCGACTGCATAGAATTTTGCCTTTGGGTTGCCGCCTTCCTCGATTTCCTTGCGATCGCTCCACCATTCTTGAACCTTGGCCATATGCTCAAGCTTGATGGGCTTCGTCTTGGAGAAATGCTTGTACCCATCGGGCATATCCATGCGGTAATACCAAACGCCCTCGGATGGGTGGGTGTTGTCAAAGAACAAGACGTTGGTTGTGATGCTTGTGTACGGTGCGAAAACGCTTTGGGGCAATCGCAGGACCGTATGAAGGTTCATTTCTTCGAGCAAGCGACGTTTGATCTCGACTTTCGCGGCATCCTGCCCGAAAAGAAATCCGTCGGGGATGATAACGGCAGCGCGCCCATTCTTTTTCAAGCGGTACAGGATCAAGCCAAGGAACAAATCGGCAGTTTCCGAGCTTCTCAGGGCGACCGGAAAGTTGTTCTGGATGGATGCGTTCTCGGAGCCGCCATAAGGTGGGTTCATCAGAACAACATCGAACTGGCCGTCCTTCTTGTGCTTCCAATCGCGAACGTCATGTTCGAGCGAGTTGTCATGGAAGATCTCGGGGCTGTCGATGTCGTGCAACAGCATATTCGTCACGCACAGCAAATAAGGCAGCTGTTTCTTTTCAATGCCGTAGATGGAGCTGCTGTACAGCTCCCGATCAGCAGGCGTGTTTACCTGGGAATCAAGGATCTTCAGGGCGCTGGTAAGGAACCCGCCGGTACCGCAAGCGAAGTCTGCGACTTTCTCGCCAAGTTTCGGAGCAAGGGCCTGCGCCATGAAATCCGTTACAGCACGCGGCGTGTAGAACTCACCCGCATTGCCTGCGCTCTGCAGGTCCTTGAGGATGGTTTCGTAAATCTCTCCGAAGGCATGGCGCTCTTTGTACTCAGTGAAGTCAACGGCCTTGTCGATTTCGTTGACGACTTGGCGCAGGAGGATGCCATCCTTCATGTAGTTGTTGGCATCGGTGAATGCTGCCTTGACGATGACCTGGGACAATGGAGCGTTCGGTCCCAGGTCAAGACCGGCGAGCGTTTTGAAGAGATCGTTGTTAATGAAATCGAGCAGCTCGGCGCCAGTGGGCGCCTTGCCGTCGCAGTTATCGACGGCCCAGCTGTGCCAGCGCAGTCTTTCGGGGATTACCGACTTGTACGAATCGTCGTGGAACTCCCATTCTTCTTCTTTGGCATCGTAGATTTTAAGGAAGAACAACCAGGTCATCTGCTCGATGCGCTGGGCATCGCCGTTGATGCCTGCATCTTTTCGCATGATGTTCTGCAGGGTCTTTACAAGAGATCCGAGAGCCATTCAGGTTTCCTTCCTTAAGCGGTGTAAAGGGCATCTTCGAGCGTTTGGGCGGCATGGATGAACTCCTGCTTGCCGCCAAATGCTTTAACGATTTTCATCGGGCTGCCAAATTTGCGGAATTCCTCCAGGTCGAGAACGCGCGTATCGTCAAGGTCCACTAGGTTCGAGGTGGCGTACTTGTCGAGCAAGGTTTCAAGAACATCATGAGCAAGGCCGGCGTATTCGTAGAGGTAGCCCTTCTTTTTGACGTTGCTGACCCGCTCACTCCTAGTGAGCGGCTTCTGATCGTAGGCAATATGGCAGATGAGGTCAAAATCGCTCATCTCGTCTTGACCCGATTCACGGCGCAGCTCTTCGAGGAAAACACCATGCTCCTTGAGCTCGTCGATAATCGCCTGCTTCTTGCTCTCCGCGTTCCAGGCGACTAGAAAATGATCAAGCGAATCGTACTCGCCTCGGATGTTCTTGCGCGTGTAGTCTCGCAGGCTCTCGGTTACCAGGTCGCCGTTGATCGAGTAATACTCGACTCGCTCCGAGACAATATGAACGTCTATGCCGTGCACGTAGTATTTCGAATGCGGCTTGTCATCGCCGGGGTCGACGGGCCAGTCGGTATCGTCGGTCGGCACGTAAGGTGAAGATACGGGCTCGTCCTCGCCTGGCACCATCGGCCCATCCGGTGCAGGCTCGAAAATCTGCGCCGGCTCGCCGTCGAACGACGGATCGGCGAAGAGACGCGAAGCGTCTCGGAAGTCCAGAATCGTGAAGTAGAGCTTGCCGTAGGGCTCGCAGATGCGCGTGCCGCGGCCGATGATCTGCTTGAACTCGGTCATGCCCTGCTCCCCAAAGAGATTGTCCAACGCAATCACTTTGCATGTCTTGCAGTTGACGCCCGTGGTCAGCAGCTTTGAGGTGGTGACCACAGCCGGGTATTTCTCGTCGGGGTCCATGAAGTTGTCGAGCTGAGCCTTTCCCTCCTTGGAGTCGCCGGTGATGCGCATGATGTACGTCGGGTGCTCGGCGACTATGTCGCTGTTCTCATTTACGAGCGCTTGACGCATGCGTTCCGCATGGTCGATATCGACGCAGAAGACGATGGTCTTCGAGTACCGGTCGGTTTCCTTGAGGAACTGGGTCACCTTCTTCGCGACCTCTTCGGTGCGCTCTTTGATGACGAGCTCCCTGTCAAAATCTTGTTTCTCGTAGACGCGGTCCTCGATTTGCAAGCCGTTGTCGTCCACCGTTCCTGCCTCCGGCCTGAAACCGTAAACATCGACGTTAAGCTTCGGTCGAACGACCTTGTAGGGAGCCAAAAAACCGTCCTCGATGCCCTGTTTGAGACTGTAGGTGTAAACAGGCTCGCCGAAATAGTCGATGTTGGAAACGCCTTTCGTCTCCTTCGGCGTAGCGGTCATGCCGACCTGGATTGCTTCATCGAAGTAATCCAGGATCTTGCGCCAGGCCGAATCGTCCGCCGCGCTTCCGCGATGGCACTCGTCGATGATGATGAGGTCGAAGAAAGAGCGGTCAAATGCCCTGAATATCTCCTCGCCGTTCTCTCCAACAAGCTGCTGGTAAAGGGAGAAGTAGACTTCGAACGCAGGATCGAGCTTCCTGCCCTCAACCTTGGTGGTTACTTTTTTCAGCGGCTTAAAGTCGCCGTCTATCGTCTGGTCAACCAGGATGTTTCGGTCCGCCAGGTAGAGGACCTTCTTTACAGCGCCCGCATCGCGCAGTCGATGGACGATTTGGAATGCCGTATAGGTTTTGCCCGTGCCTGTTGCCATGACCAGCAAGACCCGTTTATTGCCGTTGGCGACTGCCTCAATGGTCCGGTTGATGGCGTTGCGCTGGTAGTAGCGCGGGCTCATGCCGTCTTGCCCGTAATGGTAAGGGGCGGAAACGGTGCGTTCCGCGGCTTCGTCTGATATTCCCTTATGCGCAAGCCAGCGGCTCCACAGCTCATCTGGACCCGGGAAATCGTCCATGGCGATGGACCGCTCCATGCCGGTTGTGAAGTCATGCTCGATGAAGCCCTTCCCGTTAGAGCTGTAGGCGAACGGCACATCGAGCGCCATGGCATAGTCCATGGCTTGCTGCAGGCCCGCTCCGACACTATGGTCAGTATCCTTCGCCTCAACAACGGCGAGCGGTAGGTCCCTTGAGCGCATGAGTAAGTAGTCAGCCTTTTTCGGCTTCTTCCGCGCCGTGATGTTGCCGCGTACGACAATCTCTCCGTCGGTGAAGTAATACTCGGTGAAGATCTGCTTGTTAACATCCCATTTGCTCTTGAGTACCGGATCGATGAGCTTAAGGCGGGTATCCGATTCGTTCATGCCTATACGCCTTTCCTCGAAAGCTCTTCGATCATGCAGGTGCGGACGAAGGCGGAAAAGCTCATGCCGCGCAGGGCCGCCTCCTCCTTGGCCGCGTCGCACAGGGTGTCGGGGATGCGCAGCGTCACCGACACTTGGTCGCCTTCCACTAGGTAGCTTCGGATGGCAGTTTCGCTGGGCTTCTTGGCGATGAGGTCCTTGCAGCCTGGCATCGGAGCTCCATTCACTCAGAATGCAATACATTCGCTGTTTGGCATTATACGCCTACACAGGCCACCACCTGCTGCAATCGGATATGCGCGGGGATACGGACTATGGCGCTTGACCGACGCGACTGCAATCCCAGGTGCTTTCCAGAGGACTTTCCGGGCCCTAGCCCGACCCGCCGCTTCCTTGAGTTCCGCACGTTCGCACGGCCCGTCGACGTGCGCAAGGCGCGAAAAACTCTTGCTACGCAAAACTCGGGCGCGCTGCGTTTTCAGCTTATTTCATTGCACATGCCGTCAAGCCGTGCGGCCTCCGTGCCGCAAGGCAGCCAACGGGGCAGCCTAGGAACCAGGAGGTCAATCATAGAAAGAATCAGCAACCGCGCAGTCGAGGCAAGCGTCAACTTCCTCGCCCGCAAGGGATATGAGATCCTCGATCGCAACCGGCAGGCGGACGGCGCAGCCATCGACGTCGTCGCCAAGGACGACGGCGGCATCGCGTTCGTGGCGGTGACAGCGACCATCGGATCCCGAGGCTTCGAGGAACCCAGCGCTGCTGGGTAGATTTCTCGGCACGTTCGACTTATCGCGTCCCACCCAATCGAGTTCCGTTATTTCGCTATTCGACTCCAGACCGTTTTTGAATCGCCTTGAAAAACAAAAAACAGGCCAGAGGAATTAACCTCTGGCCTGCGAAAATGCTTGGTCGCGGGGGCTGGATTTGAACCAACGACCTCCGGGTTATGAGCCCGGCGAGCTACCAGACTGCTCCACCCCGCACGATCAATCGCTCTATGCGACTTGATCAATTATAGGGAGGCGCCCCGCTTAACGCAATTGAAATGTTCTGCCTTCAAATTTTCGTCACATTTTACGTTTCGGTAGGTCGGCAGCCTCTCCAGGCGAATGGCACAGCGCGGTTTTCACACATGCGCCAACAGCGCAAAACAGGCCGCCGGATTACTCCAGCGGCCCGCTGCTTGCAGCTTCATTTGCCTGCATTGTTCCTTTTGCGCGTGCTACCTTTTGTGGTTACGCCCCTTCCCGCGAGCAAGCCCCGCAATGGCCATTGTCAGGCCGACAACCGCGGCAAGCACCACCGCCGACGTCAACGTAGCATCGCCCGTCTTCGCTGTCGTGGAAACCGATGCGCCACCCGAAGTACCACTTGGAGCATTCCCCGCACTCGGCGAAACAACGTCCCCGGCATTAGAATCGGCGGCGCCATTAGAGTTCAACGGCTTATTGCCCGCACCCGGACCTATCTCATCGTTAGCTGAATTATCGGGCACAACTACGCACCTATTGGTGAACGTGAAGGCGGTAGATGCAGTGAAGGGGGATTCCAAGCATACAACGGTGAGCTTCCCTTTCCCATTATCGGTCACCTTGAACCTCACTGTTTTCGCTTCGGGATCATTCACCACACCCGGCACCGATCCTCTTTCGGTGACTTTGTATTTGGACACATGGGAGCGAGACCATCCTGCTTTTTCCGCAGAAGCAGAATCAACATCCAGGGCTTTATTCAGATCTTGGAGGGAAAACGTTATAAACCCAAACTCAATTCGTCCCCATTGCCCGTTTCCGGCATCCGTTGATTCGGGCATAGGTGCTGCTATATCCTTTGTCGATATAGCAAATCGAAACTTTCCCTCGATATCAACAAGCGAGGCTCCTTCTTCCACCTGCAAATCCTTCGTTCCCGCCAAAAACACAGTGACGGGCTCTCCTGTGGAATACGTATTATCGAAGCACAGTTCGTTCGCCGTCTGGAAGCTTGCCGAAAGCGCCCCGTTCCCCTCATCTTTAACCGTTACAACCAAAGAAACAGGGGCGGTATGCGGTGTTACACCCACATCGCTCAATCCGCTGGTCTTCTCATGCACCAGGTAGTACACAATCCAGGCCGGAACGCCATCTATTGTTGTTTTCTCGGCAATACCGTTTTGAGCCAATTCATCGAGAGAAGCAACGGTGAACCTCAACTTGCCGAAATCAATTGTTCCATCGGCTTCATTTTTCGCCGAAAGCAAATCATCGCGGCCATTTGCGTACCTCACGCCAAAGTCGAACTCGCCAGCATGGAGTGGACGCCCATCGATTTTCACGGTACCCACAATTGCATCGGTTTCACACGATGCTTCGTTTGCATTGGCAGCAGAAGCATTTTCGCTATCCGCAAATGCAAAGCTTCCGCTAAAACACACGCACAAAAGAGCAAAAACCATTGCCAGTATCAACTGCATCCGCTTCATTTTCCGCATTCCAATCTTTCGTACGGCCTAGCAGACAAGGCTTTTATGCGATGGTCTAGCCCGATAGGCGAAACAATGCTTTATTCATTATCCCATGAAATGGCATAAGTGCCAAAGTATTGGGTTAAAACCCGTTGTTTTTGGATTAAAGACCAATTTCGAGCTGCAAACAGAAGAAGCGCGGGAGGGGCGGCATCAGCGCACACCGCAAAAAAGAAATCCCCTGGACCATAAGGAACCAAGGGATTTCTAGGTATCCAAAGGGGCGTCCACTTTGGACGGAGGATCTTATTCGTGGATAGTAGACCCAAACAAATAACTTCCGAGTTATGACCCAGGCGCCTTTTCCCGCCCAGCAAAAAGCCTCGCTCGCGATCGATCACGCGAGCGAGGCTCTATCATTGTGCACTATGGCTAAGCGGGGAAGCGGGACCTGTCCCTATATCCCTACTACTTCTTGGCGTGCTTACCCTTCTTGCGGCGGGAAACCGCGGCAACAGCAGCAGCCGCAGCAGCCACCGCAGCAGCCACGCCAGCAATCACCAGCAAGTAATCGCCGGTCTTAGCAGAACCGGAAACCAGCGCCTCAACAACGGAGGCAGGACCATCGCCAGGAGATGCCGGGGTTTCAGGTGCGTTGTACGTGTTGGTGAACACGGGGGCATTTCCACCCTCGTAAGCTACCGTGGCAACCAGGCTGCCTTCGCCGTTGTCTTCAACGGTAACGGTAACCGCGTACTCCGATTCGTCGTACGTCACATCGGATTTATCGCCCTTCACTTCCGCAATGGTGTACCGGTAGGTGCCAGGCTCGGTGTAGCCAATGGCCGGGAACACTACCATACCGTTCGCATCGTTGGTTGCAGCAACCTGCTCGCCGCCTTTGTCCGTAAGAGCGAAGGTGAACTCGTCGGCCTCAAGGCTCTTACCATCGAGAACCTTCGAGGCACCCAGCGTTACCGAGGTGGCAGCCGGTGCGTACGAATTGGTGAACCCAACCGCGTTCGCGTCGTTGCTCACCTTGTGAGCAACGCTCAGCGTGCCGTCGCCATTGTCTTTTACGGTCGTGGTAACAGCGAACGTGCTGCTGTCATACTGAACGCCCGCCTTCTGGCTGCCGCCGCCTACTTCGCACAACGTGTAGTTATAGATGCCAGGCTTGGTGTAGGGAATCGAGCTCAGCGTCACCTTACCCGAATCGCCATTGGTGCCCGTTGCCACCACCTTGGTGCCCTCGAGCAGCTGGAACTCAAATTCACCTGCTTTCATATCGCGACCCGTAAGGTTCTTCGTTACCGTAACCTGGTCGGTCACGCTGGAGTCAACCGGCTGTACCGAATACGTATTGGTGAACGTGAACGCCGCAGCAGGGTCGCCGCCCACACGCTGTACCGTCAGTTTTCCGTCGCCGTGGTCGGTCACCTCGAAGCTCACCATCTTGGTGGATTGAGCGTCGTTGGTCACGCCATCGGCAGAGCCGCTTTCCGTCACCTTATAGGTGAAGATATGCGAACGGGAAACACCATTCCTTGCAGCAGGCTCATCGCTTTGCGCAGATGCCTGGTCGGCATCTTCGGCGCCAGCAACCTTATTTGCAGCCGTCGAAACGGAAGCTGCACCCGTGCCTTCACCCGTCACCACTGCAGCGCCCTGGCCCTGCTCGGCGCCATCAGAATCCGCCTCGATGCCCTGCTCGTCGCTACCGGCACCTGCAGCACCTCCCTGATCGGACGCACTCTGATCAGCAGCATCGGCTGCGTGCGTGCTATTCGTGCCCAAAGCCTTGTTCAGGTCGTCGAGCGTAAACTTGATATTGCCAAAATCAACGTTACCATTGGCGCCGTTGGTAGCCGTAGTGCGCTCAGGCATAGGAGCCGCAGCATCATCGGACGTTACCGTAAAGGTGAAGTTGCCTTCGATGCTTGCAGGGGTCAGGCCAACATCAGACTTCAGAACCTTCATACCAGAAAGACCAACCGAAACCGGGGCGCCCGTGGAATAAACATTCTGGAACTTCAGCCTGTTGCCCGTATCAGCCGTAGCGGTAAGCGTTCCGTCGCCGTTATCCACAACCGTCACCGTGAACGAAATCAGCTGTGTCTGGGCAGATACGCCGCGCGGCAAGCTATCGGTCTTTTCGTATGCATTATAAGGAATGGTCCATGCAGGCTTGCCATCCTTCACAGCCTTTTTGGCATGGCCATCCGTTACCAGCTTGGCAAGGGTTTCGGTGGTGTAGCTGAGCTTACCGAAGTCGATAGAGCCATCAGCTTTGTTGCTTGCCGTAAGCAGATCGTCGCCGCCCGAAGCGTACTTAACCGCGAAGTTGAATTCGCCCTCGGTAAGGTCACGGCCAGTCAGGCTCTTGGTAGCAGTAATGCCCACTTCACCCGCTGCTTTATAGCTGTTGTTAAACGGCACAACTGCCGCTTCCTGCGAACCAGTAGCATTGCTGCTGTACACATAGGTCTTGCTGCCCTCAGGGCCACCAGACACAACCGTGGTCGCCGTCAGCGTGCCCTTCGTAGGATCACCCGCAACGGTAATGGACACCGTGCGTTCTGTCGTGTCGTAGGTGTAGCCACCGGGTGCCGTGCCTTGCTCAGCAACCTTGTAGGTGTAGGCCTCCTGGCGCGCGTCTCCCTGCGTTATCACGGCATCGCCAGTCAACGCAGACACCGCAACCTGCACTCCATCGCTAGCAGCTGGCATCGAAACCACGCGGCCTTCGGTTGGCAAGTCGAGCAGGTTTGCTGCCGCCTCATCATTGGGTGCGATCTTAATGATGAATTGTCCATCGGTCATATCGCAACCAGTCAGCGTCTTTGCAAGGTTCAAGCCACCTGCTGCCTTGTAGTTCAACTCAGCGGAATAGCGGTTCACAAACGTGCCATTCTGCGTGGTGGCAGACGCAACAAGCTTGCCCTGGCCATTGTCGCTTACGGTTACCTTGATAACGGCTTTATTGTCGCTGTAGTGGATACCAGGCAGGGTGCCGGCGGTTTCAGTTACCTCGTAGGTAAAGGTGCGCTTATGATCAGGAGCATCCTTGACCATATCGGACGTGAACTCAATCTGGCCAAAGTCGAACGATACTGGCTCGCCATCCTTTGAACCTGCCGACTTCAGCGTAACCGTTGACACATCTGCGCCATCACGCTTAGGCATCGGGGCGCCATCAAGCGCGGTGATGGTGAATTCGAAGGAATCGTTATCAATCCAGTCGCGGCCCTGAAGAACCTTTTTCAACTGAGCGTTTGCCGTATCGAACGAAACGTTCTGAGCACGGTACGCATTGGCAAAAGAGACCACGTTGGTTTCCTGGCCATCGACCCTGGTGGTCACACCGAGCTGACCTGCGCCATTGTCGGAAACGGCAACAACAACCGTGTGATTTGCGCCGTCATAACACACGCCGCTTCCCTCAACATACCAAAGGCCCGTGGCCTGATCTTGAACAGCGCCAGTAGGAATAACTTCCTTAACCGTAAACTCGAACGGCTTGCCGCTATCGGCCTGGGTAAAGGTGTGTCCCCCAATCTTCGTCATCACATCGGCAATGCCTTCGGCGCGATTATTCGGGTTGGAGAACCGCTTGTCGTCGTCGGCAAGAAGTGCCTTAGAGGCATCGTCTTTGCCTTCAATAACGAAGTTGAATTCTCCAGCCTTCATGTCGCGGCCGGTCAAAGTCTTTTCAACCTGAATGCCGTTATACGTAGTGCTGGTTTGGTAGTTGTTGGTAAACGCTACCCCGCCTTGCGGATAAACAACCTCAGCTTTTAGCGTGCCGCTATAGTCGTCGGTCACCTTCACCTTTACCGTTTTCACGCTGCGATCGAACTGCAAACCGTTCGTGCCGTCCTCGGGAATAGCCTGACCATTCCACGCGGTCTCATTCACGTTGAAGGTGTATTCGCCGGGCTTGGCAAAGGTCATTTTATCGAAGCTGAAGCCCTGCGCTTTATCAGCCTTTGCGCCAGAAACAGTAGCGTCTTTCGGCATCGTCACAGTGCCAGCCGTCACCGCTTCCTTTGTGGCCGAATCGGAGGCAGAAAGCTCGAAGCCGAAGGTCTCGCCGTCCGCCATGTCGCGGCCGGTCAGAGTCTTAGTGCCTTTAATAGAAGCCGTTACAGGGGCAGGGTTATAGCTGTTGCTGAAGCGGAACATGGGAGTTCCCGATGAGCCACTACCCTGCACGCCGTCGCTGTTGCTGTACTTAACATCCAACACAAGCGTACCGTTGTCGTCCTTGAGCTTCACCGTTGCTGTCCAGATAGTTTTGTCGTAATTGATACCCGCAGAATCAAAACCCTTGTTCAGTGCGTCTCCTACAGCAACCCATGCGCCGTCAATCTGCACTACTTCGACAATCTTGTATTCGAACGTCGCTTCACGCGTAGCAGAATCCAGATCGTCGAAGGTATACGTTGCCTGTGGGAATGCGATTCTGCCATCCGCATCTACTTCGGTGACCGCACCTTTCCAAGTTTTGCCATTTAATTCGGCCTGCACCGCTTGTTCGCCAAGCTGCGTTGGGAGCGGAGCATCGGGATCGTCTGTGCAAGCAATTACATGGAACTGGCCCTGTTCAAGAGGACGGGAACCAGTGGTGTCTGTGTACAGCTTTTCACCAAATGGAGTCCATTTCACCTCGGATGTATTGTATTCGTTTACAAACTTCGCAACATCAGCAGCTTCAGGGTTTTCCAGCTTTTTACCATCGTCGGCATATGTCTTGGTCACCTGGGAAGTAACTGTCAGCGTACCTGTGTGATCTTCGTCGGTAACCGCCACAACAACCTCATACACCGCTTTCGACGTGCTCACGCCTGGATTCGCTACGCTGAGTTCTTTCGATTCACGAATCTCGTAGGTGTATACACCAGGCTTGGTGTACGTAATGTCGCCAAAGTTAAACGAAACCGGAGTATCAGCCGGAGCTCCATCGGGCTGGGTTACCTCAACGGTTGCCCTACCGTTGTTGGCCCCTTCAGGCATAGGAACGCCAACGGAACCTTCGTGTGCATCCAGAAGGAACGTGAATTTATCGGTGCCGTTCCAATTGCGGCCGGTAAACACCTTTTCGCCCTTAAGAACCTGCTCGCCCGAAAGCGTGCCCGATGCCTTATACGTATTCACAACCTTTGCCTGCGCGGTTTCTCCTGCCGCGATTGCACCTTCAAGGTTCGTTCCGCTCTGGTCGAATCCGGAACGCTCGGTTTCGCCGACCGTGTAGTTCCAGCCAGCGGTAAGGCCGTAGATGTACAGCGTCTCGTCGGCCTTCAAGCTATGCTGTGCCTTGCCATCGCCATCGAATGTCAGGGTGAACGCATCGCCCTGCTGCTCTCCGTTGGCGTTCTTCACAACGGCGTTGAATGCCTTGTTCGCAGCCTTTGGCACAGCTACGGTGAACTCGAACGATTCGCTTGCAAATTCATCTGCGCTGTATCCATCGGGAACCTGGAGCTGCTTCGTTACCGCAAGCGCGCCAGGAAGGTCGACGGAAAGCTTGCCATTGTTGCCAAGATAGGAAGCGATCTGGCCCACGGAAGCCCATTTCGGATTCAGTACGTCTTCCGCCGTTTCTGTAACGTTTTTGTCTTTCGCCTTATAAAGGCTATTGATGAAGGTCGCCTCGCGCGAGCCCGCCTTGAAGTACGCACCGCTGTCATCGGAGCCAATGGGGCCTTCAACGAATTCAGCATCGCCGCCCTTGAAGCTGATGGGCTGAGTTGCTTCCTCAACCGCGCCGGAAAGGGAGCTTGTATCCTTCATCTTGTAATACGTGTGCTGATACCAATAGGTGGTTCCCTTATCTATTTTCTTAGCGCGCTGAGTGCAGGCCTCATCGGTATAGATCGGCGTGTCTTTCGTGAAGTAGTAGAAGCTGTTGTTGCTTGAAGGTTCGAATCCTGCCGTGGTGTTGCCAAAATAACCTGGGTTCCAGTCGTTGTTGTAGAATGAGACCTTTCCGTCTGCGGAATTCGCCTGCAGATACGCTGCCATGGTTTCATCAGGATTTGCTAGCAGGTCTTTAACCCCAGGCTTGAGGCTCGAAGTGTAAACAATGTTGATAGGCTTCTGCTCGGAAACGGTCATGGTCATATCGTCGCGATTGACGTTGAAGTTCCACAACGGGATAAGCGCTGCAGGGATCTTCGCCTGGATGGTGTCCCCTTCAGCGACGTTTGTGGACCTCGTCACCTTGATCACAAGGTTGCTCAGGTCAACGCTCTTGCCGTTCAGCTCAACCGTGCCATTGAAGGTATAGGTGTCCACGTTGCCTTCGGTTGTTTTCTGGGGTTTGGTAAACGTTTTTCCACTGAAGGTAACGGCGCTGAAATTGTCCACCTGCATATAGGAGCCCAACTTGTCATCGAATGCGATATAGCCGCTCTGATGCTCAGCACCTTCGGTGGTCTGAGTCGGATAGCCCGATCCCTTGTTGATCTCAGAAAAAATGCCTTCAAATACCTGCTTCAGCTCTTCGGCGTTGGAGGCCGACTTGTAGTAGTCAGAACCCTCGGCGCGCTCACCGAAGTCCCAGCTCCAACCATCGTAGGTAGCGTTGGGGTAGTTGCTGGAAACAGCGTGCATGAACTTGTTTTCTTTAGCTGTCTTCCAGGCGGCCGGATCGGCGGAGGGGTTCACGCCATCGAAGATGCCAACGGTATAAACCGTCTCACCTTTAACCTTCATATCCTTTGCCGCAGATACCGCGTCACTGGCAACAGAATCGTCAAAACCGTTGTTGTGGTTTGGCGAACCGTCGGTGAAGAAGATGACGATCTTCTTGGCTTCCTCGCGGTTCGAGGTCTGACCCTGGGCAAGCTGCATGCCGTATTCGGCGGCCGTGGCGCCTGCCGGGTTGATGGCGTTGATCGTGTCCGTAAAGGCAGATTTGGTCGTATTGTTGCAGGGAGACATGGTCTTCATAACCTGGCTGTAGTTGTAGGTGTACCCGCCACTGCGATACGTGTCGTTGCCCACTGCGGCTGTCATATTGCCCGCGAATTTCACGATGGAGACCTGATGCTGCTTCGATTCGTCAGATATTTTGTTGTTCTGATCGGCAATCTCGTCAATAAAATCGTTTGCGGCATCTTGCAACGCATCGATGCGCTTCGTGCCGTCGCTCATGGGGTCGTCCATCGAACCCGAGGCGTCGAGCACTAACACGATGTCGAGCGGGGTGGTCGACGTAGACGCCACGTTCGAAGTACCAGAAAGGGCAGAAAGCACCGTTACGAATGCGGAGTTATCGCATTTGACAACGTCCCCGTCGCTCGTGGTTACAGAATCTGCCGACACGGTTTTATCCGTCCATATTCGGCCGATACTCGAGGTGTTGGCTCCGAGGCCGCTTGATCCGTCGACTCCAACAAGAGTTGCCCAATCGTTCATGGTAGAAGGATCAACCGACGCAGTTCCGTTTCGCTCTTGACCCCCCCATTTTCATCATTTGCAAAAGCGAAGCTGCTGCCCAAACATACAAGGGCTAGCGCCAAGGCCATTGCCAGCAACGGTCGTATTCGCTTCATCGTTGGACCCCTCTCTCAAATCGGTAAACGAACCTCTGCATGGCATGCAACCCTTCGCACCGTCAATCCCCATCGGTCAAACCGCTCGTGCACCGACGAAAAGCCAACCAGGCAAGGTGCTCAGTTACATACACACTTAGTTGTCGCAGACTTACAACACGTTTGGTGCGCTCGTAAATACGTAGCCAATGTAGTTATAGCACAAAAACTCCAGAACACGAGCATGTTCTGGTTTGCGTGCCATTCTTTTAGGATCAGCGTCCATTTATTTCAGAAAGAGGATAAAGAAAGGGAAGAAACGGACTCTCCCGAACCCTAATTCGAGCCAGAGCGCGGCTTCGCCGCTCGATCGGTGCAACCCTACAGCTCCGAGGCGGAAGCGGCTTCCTGCGCCGCACGCAAAGCGCGCTTGTCCAAGAAGCTTTGCGTAAGGTAGCCCGCAACGAAAACGGAGCATACGGTTGGCACCACGAAGAAGAGATACGGGATATAGCAAATAGCAGTAAGAACAAGCGTTCCTATCACGCCTGCGCCCAAAGGCGCCATGCCCCCGAACAGGCGGCGCCCCAGCACGTAGCCAGCAAACGGGATGGAAAACATCCACAGCACTGCAATAAAAATGAATATCAACGCAGAGATAGGAGCCGTAACAAGCGGGAACAGCAGGAAGAGGCCCAGCAGGGGCAGCACGAAAAACTCCGCGAAACCCAACACGAACATGCGCGGAAGCTTCGTTTCCGTAAGCTTGACGGCACTTTCCATTGCGCCCTTAATCAAGAAGAAGAACAACAACACCAGCAAAGCATGTGCCATGCATGAAAACAGCAACGGCCCAATCACCGAAAACGGGTTCTGTTCCGATCCTTCGGAAACGGTAGAAACCAAGGCATCGTCAACATAGCTTACGTTGGGAACGTTGGCGCCTTCTTCGATGGTAACCTGCGCATTGTTCGGCACCCGCAGCGTGCCGCCCACCGTGGTACCCTTCGAAACGTTTACCGTACCCGCCGAAACGTTAACATCACCTGCATAGGATCCGGCAAGGTTAACCGTTCCCGCGGCAAAAGCTGCACCCTGATAGGTTCCCGATACGCTCACATTCGAACCAGCAGCATACACACCACCTGCGGAAACATCGGATGCGATAGACACATTCTGCCCAGCAACGGTGATGTTGTTCCCAACCGTCGTCGAAGAAACGTTGACAGTCTGGCCTGCCGCACGCAAGCTACCGTGAATAGCAGAAGAAGCCACGTTCAACGTGCTGCCAGCAAGCAAAGCGCTGCCGCCGGTTCCTCCGCCTACTTCAAGGCCCCGAGCGTTAAGCGTGTCCCCCACCCAATATAGGTCGCGCCCAACAGTAAGGTTCAGCGCATCGCGCTCCATAAGGAAAGCGTTTCCCGTATAGGTGTCAACGTAGCTCGTGCTTTCCGCCGTTCCCTTGTCGAAAGCCGAATTGGCTGCAAATGCCACGGCGGGCATGCAGAGCACTAAGGCAAGTGAGGCAACAACAACCAGCAGCTTTTTTCGCATGGCAAAAACTCTACCCCTCGGTGGTAACCGTTACTTCATCGATTGCGATTGACTGCAGGTATTCCTTGTCCAGGATGCAGCCAAGGCCAACGGGGTTCTTGGGTGCATTCAGCACCAGTTCACCGTGTTCAAGCTCCAGCGGAGGAAGGGCGGTATCGTGAGCGAAGTATGCCGAATAATCCGAAACATCGGGCGGCAAATCCATGCCCGGCAAGGTTGCGAAAGCCGCATGCATGCGCTTCGAAACGCCCGTATCGAACATGCCGCCCATCCAAACCGTTTTGCCAAGGCTGCGCATCCAGTGGTAGAAGTCGAGCGTGGGCTGAATGCCGCCGAACTTCGCAATCTTCAAGGCATAGCAACGAAGGTTGTCCAACCCCATGGCTGCTTCCATATCGCTTGCGGTTACCACCGATTCGTCCAGACATACCATGGTTTTCAATTCATCCTGCAGCAGCGAAAGGCGCACGAATAGGTTGCGCTCGCCACTGTTGGGAACGTAGTTCGGATTGTAAGGTTCCTCGATGCATGCAGGGTTCAATGCGTCGAGCTTATACAGCACGTTCAGATACGATTCGTCGAACGACTGGTTGGCGTCAAGCATCAGCGTCAAGTCGGGATGGTCGGCGCGCACAGCAGCCACGCATTCGAGTGCGGTTTCCGGCTCGATCTTCATCTTCACACGGGTGTACCCCTGGTCTACCAGGCTGTCTACCGCCGCACGCACTTCTTCAACAGGGGCAATGCCCACCACGGCACCGCCCAAAATCTTCTCGGCATTCGAGCCGCCAATCATCTTCGAAAGCGGCTGGCCGATGATCTTGCCGTACAAGTCCCAGATGGCAGGCTCCACCGCAGCTTTCGCCATGGGATACTTCGCCAAACCGGGGAACGTGGCAAGCGAAGCGGACACTTCGCTGGGATGCAGATAGCGCTCACCTAACACCACAGGGGCAATGGAGTCGCGCACTACGGCGTAATCTTCCCCGATGGTTTCGGGCAGATACCAATTGGTGGCAAACGAAACGCACTCGGAAATACCCGTGCGCCCAGCCCAGTCTTCCACTTCCACGAAGAACGATTCGCGGAAATCGACGTTGCCCTTGGCTGTCTTCACGGGATGGGAAAAGGGCTGCTTCACGCGATACAGGGTAAGCGACTTGATGTCGATGCGCTTGTCGTAGCGCTGCTTCAGCGCACGTCGATCCACCTTGCCGGCGATGGTGCGCGGGAATTCGTCCATCACCAAAATATGTTTGGGATGGTGAAGCTTCGACATGCAACCATTCAGGTAATCGTGCACCATATGGGCGTATTCCTGCGGGCACGTTGCCGGACGAATGCAGCTCTGAGCAGGGTCGATACCAAACTCTTCTTGGTCGCGGGCGATGGCTTCGGCGGAATAGTCGGCCTCGATGAACGCCACAGGGCGATACCCCCAGGTTTCGTCGGCGGTGCCGAACACATAGGCATCCTTCACGCCAGGAATGCCCAGCAGAACATCCTGAACTTCGGCCGGGTAGATGTTTTCGCCGCCCGAAATAATGAGGTCTTCGGTGCGCGCGTACACACGCAAAAGACCGTTACGGTCGATAGATGCTCTGTCGCCGGTAACGAAATAACCATCGGCGCTCATGGCTTTGCGAGCATTCAGGTAACCCTCGAAGATGCCAGGGCCCGCAACGTGCAGCTGGCCAATGCCATCGGCATCGGGGCTTACGATGCGAGCATCGTAGCCGGGCAGAAGCTCCAGCCCGCCATCGAAACCGCGGATTACCGGAGCCGTGGCAATGAAGCTGGAAGTTTCCGTCATGCCGTAGCTGGAGTACAAGTTTGCTTTTGCGCGCAAAGCCATGCGCAGCGTCTTTTCGTTCAGCGCCGCACCGCCCAAAAGAATGCATGCGTACTGCCCGATAACCTTGTCGCGATCGTTTTCCAGCAAATCGGCCAGAATCTTATCCACTACAGAAATATGCGTAACGCGGAAACTCAGCACGTCATTCAGCACGCGCACGGGGTTGTAGCGCTCGTACACGATGAACGAGCCACCGCTCAGAAGAGAGCGCACCATGATTTGGAAGCCGCCAATGTGGCACATGGGCAGCACCATCTGCCACACACCACGGCTTTCCAACGCCAAAGCGCGGTTTGCCGCAGTGGCGGCACCGGTGATGCAATTCCACGGCAAAAGCGTGGCCTTCGGGGTTCCCGAAGAACCCGATGTGAACATGACAATGCCCGCCTCTTGGCCATCCCACGCCTGTTCGCATTCGCGGGCGAACGCCTCGAACTGCGTGGCATGAGGCACAGAGCCTTCCGGCAAAGCGGCAAAATCGGCAAGGCCGTAGCCCGTCGCATCGATCATCAGGCGCTCAACTGCAGACTGCTCCAATACGTCGATGCCGGCTTCGCCCGTGGCGTTTTCCAGCTCTACGATGCGCAGCTTGCGCTCTTCGTAGGAAAGACGCGGATTCAGCAGCGCCAACGTGAAGCCGCCGTACGCCGCCGCCAAGGAAAGAATCACGATTTCGGCACCGTTGTACAGATTGCACGCAAGCGTGGTGCCACGACCGTAACCGCGCTTGGCAAGCTGCTGGGCCAGAGCCGCAGCAGCAAAGCGGGCGCGGCGATAGCTAAACGTTACCGAGCGCGCATCCTTCTGCACGCAGAAAAACATCTGACCGGCCTTGCGGTAGGCCATTTCCGCCAATTGGGCAATCATTGCCGTCACATCCTTTATCAGGGAATTTCAGATCAGGGGAATTTCGGGAACTTGTCGAAGTCGGGCTTGCGCTTTTCCTTGAAGGCGTCACGGCCTTCTTTCGCTTCGTCAGACGTGTAGTACAGAAGCGTGGCATCGCCTGCAAGCTGCTGCAAACCGGCATAGCCGTCGGTAGCAGCATTGAACGATGCTTTCAGGAAACGCAGGGCTGTAGGCGAAAGCTGAAGCATTTCCCTAGCCCAGGAAACGCACTCGGCTTCCAGCTCGTCGAAGGGAACAACCTTGTTCACCAGGCCCATATCCAGAGCCTCCGCTGCCGTGTACAGGCGGCAAAGGTACCAAATCTCGCGAGCCTTCTTCTGGCCGACGATAGCAGCCAAATACGAGGCACCGTAGCCACCGTCGAAACTGCCAACGCGCGGGCCGGTCTGACCAAACTTAGCGGTTTCCGCCGCAATGGAAAGGTCGCACAGGATATGAAGAACATGGCCGCCGCCCACAGCGTAGCCGTTCACCATAGCGATAACAGGCTTGGGCACTACGCGGATAAGACGCTGCAGGTCAAGCACGTTCAGGCGCGGAATGTTGTCCTCTCCTACATAGCCACCGTTGCCGCGCACCTTCTGGTCGCCGCCGGAGCAGAATGCCTGGTCTTCGTCCTTGCCGTCGTGGTTAGCGCCGGTAAGGATGATAACGCCCACTTCCTGGTCGTCACGCGCAAGGGAAAACGCGTCAAACAACTCGACGTTCGTCTTCGGAGTGAAAGCGTTGCGACGCTCGGGGCGATTGATGGTGATTTTGGCGATGCCATCGTACTTTTCGTAGATGATCTCGTCGTAATCTTTAACTTTTTCCCAAGGAAAATCGCTCATGGATGTCCTTCCTTATTGTTGATGCCCGGAACCTTCTGGGGCTGCACCCCTGGGTTCTATGCCGGACAAAAATTCCTGCACTACTGTACCGTAAAGAACGGGCGCTTCTAAGTGTACGTTGTGCCCCGTTCCAAACGAGGTCACGTCGATGCCGTCGTGTTCCAACTGATGCGCTACCGCTTCGCTGCCGCAGTCATCGTAGCCCCACAGGTACTTGACGGGTACCCAGGTGCTTGCCACCACGGCGAACGCCTGAGAAGCATCGGGCATGGCATGCTTTCCCGCGCCTTCCAGACACAACGCCATCGATTCAGCGTCGTTGGCCAAACGCTCGGAGCGAAGCTCTTCATCGAGTCCCATTTCACGCTGCGATTCGAAAAGCGGCAGCGTCTCCCAGTACTCTACGAATTCTTCGATGCCGTTATTGCGCAACCGTTGCGCCCAGCCAGCGTTGCGCTCTTCTGCGGCAGCGCGCTGCTCATTGCCCTCAGGCCCAAAATTGCAGCTTTCCAGAATCAGCGAATACAGCAGGTCTTTTTCAGAAGAGGCCAACCCCAGGGCAATGCGTCCACCCATGGAATAACCCATAACGTGGGCGCGGCGCTTGGCGCCTTCATGCCCCACACACGCAACCTGCTCCAAGAACGATTCCACCATACGCACCATGGCGTCGTAGCGATAAAGCTCAACGTTGCTTGGCTTACTGCTTCTGCCATGCCCCAGGAAATCAAGCGCGTATGCGCAGTGATTGCCTGAAAGGGCGGCGGCGATGATGCTCCAACTTAAGCCCGTCTGCATAAAGCCGTGGAGCAAAACAACAGGGATGGTATCGGCCTTGCCCCACTGATATACGTGGATCTTCTGGCCTTCCCAGTCAAAGTCGAATTCGCGCGTAGGCGGCACCGTTTGTTCCTTGGAAGTTTTGCCCAGCATGCTCCATGCTGACGCCAGAGGCTCAACTTCAGACGAGACGTGATGAGCGCCGCACGCGCATACTTCACCGTGATCATGTTCGTGGGAGCCGCAGCCAGCATCCCCTTCGTGGTGACCGCAGCCACAAGTGTGATTGTGCATCGGTTGCTCCCCTCAAGCACGTGCGCACATGCGCATTACCAATACTGATCGTAGCGCTCCCGCACTCCCGTCAGGGGCAAGGGAACTTCTATTAAGGATATACCCTGTTCACCCAAGAATCCGCTAAATGCCTGCTTGAATTCTGCCACCGTATGCACCGTAGCTGTGGGTACCCCAAAGGCACCCGCTGCGGCGGCAAAATCAACCTTCTGAGGCGTTAGGAACAACCTCTCGAAGTACGATTCGTCAGATTTTTGCGGCAGCATGTCAAAGATGGCACCGCCATTATTGTTCAAGAGCACGATAACGATGCTGGGCCTTGGCGAGCCTTGGCGTTCACGCAAAAGCATTTCCCCTTGCAGCGCCAGCGAATTCAGGTCGTGCAGCAAGGTCAAATCACCCGTGACCATAACGGTTTGCTTGAAGCTTTGCGCTGCGCCCAAAGCCGTGGAAACGGTTCCGTCGATGCCGTTAAGGCCGCGGTTTGCCAGCACAGTAAGATGCTTCGCTTGGCTTACGTAGAAGGCATCGAGCGCGCGGACCGACATGCTGTTTGCCGTGAACAGCAGGCTTTCTGCAGGAATTTCTTCCAGCATCGCACGCAGGTAAGAACCTTCAAACTGGCTATCGGCAGCGAAATCGGTTGCCAATATGCGTTCAGTTCGGGCGCGGTCGATAAGCCCCCACTCGTGAACATTCTGCGGCAGGGGTGCGTAGGCCATAGATTCTTCTGGGTCGGGAACGGTCCCCGCTTCAAGCAAAGCCACCACGAAATCGAGCGGGTTCGCCGCCACAAACGTGGTGGTCTGCGAATTGAAGTCGCGCGTGGTCAGCGGATCCACCACGATCTGTGCGGCCTGGCAGGCTTCGATTGCCTGCGTTGCGCGCTTCGACACCGGATAGCGCCCAAAGCGAACCACCGCGTCGAAGGCAGGCATTTCATCCGACCCCATAATGCGATCGTATCCGCAGATAACGGCAGGGTGGCCGTACGTGCGCAAGTGGGAAAGCGGGTCGGCAAGCAAAGGGGCATCGAAACGCTCGGCAAAAGCAAGGAGAGCCTGCGCTTCCCTGTCCCTGCGCGTGCTGTCTGCAACCGCTTCAGCAGAAAATGTTCCTTCGCCGGCAAGAACTACCACAGTATGGGAATCAAGGAAATCCACCAGGGAAGCCGCATCGCGAGAAGAAAGCTCGTGTTCCGTGCGCACCAGGGCGGGAAGATCGTCGGCGGCGGCAACGCGACACGCATCGAACAGATCGGGCATAGCGGTGTCGGGCACCAATGGCTCGTCGAACGGGAAATTCACGTGCACGGGAGCCGAGGCGTGAGTCCCCGGAGCTGCGGCAATAACCGTTTCACGTGCAACCTGGCGCACATGGGCAACGTACTTGGGGCTATCGCTCGGCTCGGGCATGGCGAAAAAGCGGCGCACATGGTCGGAGAACGCCTTGTTCTGATCGCACGTTTGCGGAGCGCCAAGCCCCTGCAGGCGCGCCGGCCTATCCCCCGAAAGCACAATAAGGGGCACGCGGGAAATCTCCGCTTCCATCACGGCAGGATAGTAGTTTGCCAGCGCCGTACCCGATGTGCAGATAACGCACACGGCACGCCCCGTTGCCTTGGCAATACCCAAAGCAAAAAAGGCGGCACCGCGCTCGTCGATATCCAGATACAAGTTGAACGCCGAGCCGAATCGAGCATGAGCCTCGTGGGCAACCATCGAAAGCGGGGTGGAACGCGAGCCAGGGCTTACCACCACATCGCGCACGCCAGCGCGCATCAGCTCATCGAAGAACGCACCCACATAAGTGCCCAGCGCACGCTTCTTTTGCGTAATGGCAAGCTCGGGCGCATCGGTTGCCTGGTCCTCTTCGTCAACCAGCAAATCCGCTTCCTTTTCCGACATGGCCTATTCGTCCCCTTCGTCCTCGGGCGCTTCAAACGCACTCAAGATGGTTTTCAGCTTCAGATCGATCTCGTTGAATTCCGCAGCAGCATCGCTGCCCTCCACAATGCCGCACCCAGCATAGAGCCAACCACGCTCACCGTCGAAAACACCCGATCGGATAGCCACGGAAAATTCCCCATCGCCATCGGCGTTCACATAGCCCACCGCGCCACCGAAGAAGCCGCGATTGTAGCCCTCGGCTTCACGCAGCGTCATCAGCGCTTCGCCCACCGGGGTGCCAGAAAGCGCCGGGGTGGGATGCAGTTGGCTGGCAAGGCTCATAAGCGTGGTGCCCTCCATAACCTGCGCCGCTGCGGGCGTATGCAGGTGCTGCACGTGCTTCAGCACCTTGATCTGCGGCGTTGTAGGAATATCAACGTTATAGCAATTGCGGGCGAACACTTCGCGCATGAATTTCACTACGTATTCGTGCTCGCGACGGTTCTTTTCGCTACCAAGCAGTTCGTCCGCCAAGGCCTTCTGCTCTTCCGGCGTTTCGCCGTGCGGGCACGTGCCAGCAAGGCACATGCTTTCCACGTGTGTCCCCTTCTTGCGCAGCAGCAGCTCGGGCGTGCAGCCACAGAAGAACACGTCGCCGTAACGATACAGGAACACCGTGCCGCGGGCGCTGCCGTCGATCAGGTTCACCAGCACATCCTTCGACGAAAACGGCTGTTCGGCCGTAAGCTCGATGCGGCGCGAAGGCACGAGTTTCTCAATCTTGCCCGACGCGATGCGGCCAAGTCCCATGTCCATGATGCGTCGCCACTCGTCAAACGAGTCACGCTGCAACGAATATGACATGGTGCGATGAGTACGGGGCTTCGCTTCCTGAGCATGGCGCACGAAGCGATCGACCCTGCCCTGATACACGGGCCCCAAGCTGTTCACCTGCAAGAACGACCCCTGCTCGTTTTGGATAAGCACCAATTCGGGCAGCATCAAGCGCAAACGCGGGAAGGCTGTCATCATGTCATCGGCAGGCTTGGGGTTTTCGGCATCAAAGCGGTTGAACGAAAAGAACACTGGCGCAAACCCTGCATCCTGGCTTACCACATCGGCTTCGCCTAGCGTTGCCAAGGCGATGCAACGACCCAGGCCCAAATAGCGTATGGGGCGTTCTTTGTCGTAGTACACAAACTGATCGGTAAAGCCCTTCTGCAGCACGCAGAAGGCGTCAACGATATCGGTGTTCAGCGCCACCGTGCGCGAATAGAGCTTAGTCATGGGACGCTTCACCTACGTGCAACATCTTGGCCTGATCCCACAGCTGCTGCATTTCATCCATATCCAGTTCTTCGATGCGCTTGCCCTGACCCCATGCAGCGCCTTCCATAAAGGCCCAACGCTCACGGAACTTGCGGCACGTGGCACGCAGGGCCGTTTCGGCATCGATGCCTTCTTTGCGCGCCACGTTCACCAGGGAAAACATCACATCGCCAAACTCCAGCTCCTTCGCCTGAGCGTCATAGGAGCGGCATGCCTGCTTGAATTCGGCAATCTCTTCTTCCACCTTGGCCCACACGTCTTCGACGGTGTCCCACTCGAACCCGGCTGCAACCGCCTTACGGGAAATCTTGTAGGCTTGGAGCAGCGCTGGGAAGCTAGCCGGCACACTGTCCAGCAACCCCTCGGGCTCTTCAGCCTGGGCATCGGCGGCGCTCTTTTCGGCGAGCTTCACGTTGTCCCAAATGGAAAGCACGTCTTCGGCAGAGCCCGCAGCTGCTTCACCGAACACATGCGGATGGCGGCGAATCATCTTCGCATTCACATCACGGCACACATCCGCCACGGTAAATTCGCCCGCATCGGCGGCGATCTGGCTTTGCAGAACCACCTGCAAAAGAACATCGCCCAGCTCTTCACGAAGATGCGTCGCGTCGTGCTGCTCGATAGCGCCGACAGCCTCGTACGCCTCTTCGATCATGTTGCGGGCGATGGATTCATGGGTTTGCTCGCGGTCCCACGGGCAGCCGTTCGGAGCGCGCAGAGCAGCTATGGTGTCAACGAAAGCAGCGAACGTTTCACCTGCCAATGGCGCACACGAGGTGCCTTGCTGCGTTTCCCCTGCGCTCGTCTGACAGTTTTCGCTCACTGAGCTTCGCCTCCTGTTTAGATTTTGTACATGAACTGGAATACGTCTTCGCGCTGAACAATTACCTGAACGCCCAGCTCTTCGCCTTCCTTGGTGAGTGCTTCCTGAACCTCGTTGAAGCCAGCGGTGTCGGTATCAAGACGAACCAGCATGGTCATGCTGAAGATGCTATCCAGAATGGTCTGGTTGATGTCGTCGATGCTCGCGCCCTTTTCTGCCAGGACACCGGAAATGCCAGCTACGATACCGGCGCGGTCTTTGCCCAAAACCGAGATAACACAACGCATGAAAGATTCCTTTCGCTTTGCTTCCGCTCCTTGCGAAAGCTTCGGCCTACCTGCGGGAACTTAGCGTCCCATCAAAAGCGACAGCGCCTCTGCGCGCGTCGCAGCATCTTCCTTGAATATACCACGCATGGCATTGGTGACCGTTTTCGCACCGGGCTTCTTAACACCGCGCATGCTCATGCACAGGTGCTCCGCTTCCATAACCACGGCAACGCCGCGGGGGTTCAGCTGCTCTACCAAAGTATCGGCAACCTGCGAGGTAAGGCGCTCCTGTACCTGAGGACGGCGGGCATACACCTCAACCAGGCGAGCCAGCTTGGAAATACCACAGATCTTGCCCGATTCGGAAGGCAGATATGCGATATGGGCCTTGCCGAAGAACGGTACCAGGTGGTGCTCGCACATGGAGAAGAACGGGATGTCGTGAACGATCACCATTTCATCGTGGTGTTCGTCGAAAAGCGTTTCAAAATGAACGGCTGGGTCTTGATGCAGACCAGCAAAGCATTCTTCGTACATACGGGCCACACGAGCTGGGGTTTCAAGCAGCCCCTCGCGATTCGGGTCTTCGCCAACGCCCTCCAAAATCAGGCGCACGCCCTGCTCGATCTTTGCCAAATCCATATCGTTACTTGCCATCATTGCCTTCCAGCCAATAGAAAATGTATCGAACCATTGTAGCGCGTCTACCCGATTATGCGCTACAGCGAAGAGTCATGCCTCATATTGGCACGAGCATGGCGGCCCCGCTCGAAATCGATTCGCGGAGAGGGAACCGCCCGCAGCGCTCGGACCCGCATCGCCACACCGGAGCAGGCCCGCCGCATCGCGCCACAGCAGGCCCGCCCCGCACGTTGGAGCCACCGCCGCAGGCCCACCCCGCACGCCGCATCGGGCCCATCACGCTTACAGCACCGCCCTTAAGCTGTCCCTGGGGCCCAGAAACAAAAATCGGCCCAGACTGCAACTTTTTTGCGATTAGCAATTGTTCCAAACTCTCCAATCGCGAATCGCGGCATAAAAACGCAGGCAATTGGCCGTACTGCGGCCTATTACCACCCAGCGGCGACGAAAAAAGAGCCCCTAATCGCAAAAAAGTTGCAAAAATGCCGAGATTTTTGTTTTTGCGACGGGCGAAGCCGCCGCAACGGGCCGAACTGCCGTAACGGGCTGAACGCAACAGGCCAAACCTACAGATCCAATTCCACCGAAACGGGGCAATGGTCTGACCCCATGATCTCGGAATAAATGTTGGCCATCTGAACCTTTTCACGCAGCGCTTCGCTCACCAGGAAATAGTCGATGCGCCACCCTGCGTTATTGGCGCGGGCATGGAAACGGTAGCTCCACCAGGAATAGGCGCCTTCGGTTGCGGGGTTTAAGTAGCGGAACGTGTCGATGAAGCCCGCATCCAAAAGGCAGGTAAACTTGGCACGCTCTTCATCGGAAAAGCCAGGGTTGCCGCGATTGGAGCGCGGGTTCTTCAAGTCGATTTCCTGATGAGCCACATTGAAGTCGCCGCACATTACCACAGGATTTGCGTTTCCCGCCTGACCATCGGGAAGCACGCCTTCCTCCAGACCTTTGCAGATATCGCGGAACCTATCATCCCAGGCCATGCGGTGGTCAAGCCGCGCAAGTTCGCTTTGGGCATTGGGCGTGTACACGTTTACGAGCCAGTACTGTTCGAATTCACAGATCACCACGCGGCCCTCGGTGTCCAGCTCCGGCACGCCTACCTCATGAATTACCTGCAGCGGCTCTTCCTTGCAGAACACCGCCGTACCGGAATAGCCTTTGCGCTCGGCATAGCTCCAACACTGATGGTACCCAGGAAGGTCCATCTCAATCTGGCCTTCTTGCAGCTTTGTTTCCTGGAGCGCAAACACATCGGCATCAAGCTCATGGAAGGCGTCCATGAACCCCTTCTTCATAACAGCGCGCAAACCGTTAACGTTCCAGGAAACCAATCGCATAAATGCACCTTTCAATCAAAGTGGCAAAAGAGGTTAGCCCCCTTTTGCCACTCCTAGCGAATCTGAATAGGAAAAGGGGCAAAACCCCTTTTCCGTCAAAGCTATTTCTTCTTCCTGTTTGCCTTCTTCTGGGCTTGGCGCACAGCCTTGTCGTATCCCTGCTCGCGCAGAGGACGCAACTGATTGGTGTCGATGCGCATTCCCATGAAGAAGAAGAACCAAGAAGCAATCATCAGGCCAATTGAAATGAACGGCTGCTGAGGAATAAGCAGCGAAAGCACGATGGCAACGATCATGCCCACGAAGCCAACGCCCGAATAAACCATGCGCTTTCGGTTCAGGCGCTTGAACTCGGCCGTATCGGGAACGAAGCGGTTAACTTCCTTGTTGCGCTCGCGGCGGGCCTCACGGTCGGCGCGCTTAACCTTCTTGTTGTGCTTCTCGATTTCCTTCTGCTCTTCCTTGGAAAGCGAGGGGGCTTCTTCAGCCTTAGCCGAAGACTGAGCAGCCTTGGTCTTCTTGGGAGCTTTCGCGGGAGCCGGCTCCTGTTTCTTGGAGCCGCCGAACAACCCCTTCTTCTCGGGCTTGGACGATGTGGTACGCACCGAAGACGCAGCCTTCGAAACCGGCTTGGCAGAAGCTGCGCTCTTACGGGTAGCGCCATGTTTCTGGTCGCTGGTGTATCGCTCGTTCATGGGGTTTCGCTGAGACATCCCTTGATTCTCCTTGTTGTGTTTTCGTCGGGGCCTACTGGGCTACAAACGTCTTGCCCGTGATTTTCTCGTAAGCCTGAATGTACTTTTCGCTGGTCTTCTTGATGATATCTTCGGGCAGGCGCGGCGGGTTACCAGTGCGGTCCCAGTTGGCATTGAGCCAATTGCGCACAAACTGCTTGTCGAAGCTGGGCTGTTCTTCGCCAACCTTATAGGTGTCGGCTGCCCAGAAACGAGAAGAGTCGGGGGTCAGAACCTCGTCGCCCAAGATGATCTTGCCGTCGTATACACCGAACTCGAACTTGGTGTCGGCGATGATAATGCCGCGTTCCTTCGCGTGGCTTGCAGCCGTTTCGTACACCTTGATGGTCAGGTCGCGGATGGCGGCAGCATCTTCGGCCCCAATAAGCTTTTCGCACTGCTCGAAGCTGATGTTTTCGTCGTGGTCGCCAATCTCGGCCTTCGTGGAAGGAGTGAAGATGGTTTCAGGCAGCTTGGAGGAATTTACCAGGCCTTCGGGGAGCTGAATGCCACATACAGCGCCCGTCTTCTGATAGTCCTTCAAACCAGAACCGGTAAGGTAGCCGCGTACAATGCACTCGACGGGGAACATGTTGGCCTTCTTTACCAGCATGAAACGGCCAGCAAGCTTATCGGCATAGGGCTTGAACTGCTCGGGAAGGTCGGCAACATCGGCAGAGATAAGATGGTTGTCCACCACATCGGACAGAAGGTCGAACCAGAAGCAAGAAAGCTGCGTGAGCACCTGGCCCTTATAGGGGATTTCGTCTTCCAGAATATAGTCGAAAGCAGAAATACGATCGGATGCAACCAGCAGCAGCTTGTCGCCCAAATCGTACAGATCGCGCACCTTTCCCTGTGCATCGGGTTTGATGTCGATTACAGACATGACCGTCCTTCCGTCTGAGTTTGTTGACAGAACTCTATTATGGAACATCTTGCGCAGCAACGCATGAAAAAGAAGCAGTACTTGCGCCGATTCACAACTACTGCGATTAATGCCTGGGTGCGAAACGCACAAAAGCCCCCGCAAATACCCAGCCACAGAAGCGCAATTGCCTAGCCAAGACCCGCCCAACTTGGCCTGACCCCTTTGTTGTTGCAACAATCCGCACAATCACTCAGGCAAGGCAGGCCAAAAAAGATGGCCACAATCCAAGCCCAAGGCTAAAAAGAAAGGCACCCGTACAGGCGCCTTCCAAAGCTAGTTCGTTCCAAAGCGAGGACGGTTGCCCTTCTTCTTTTCGGATTCACTGGTGTACAAGGGCACGTAGACGGTAAAGCATGACCCTTCGTTAGGACGGCCCTCAACGCGCACCCAGCCATTGTGCTGGTCCACGATTTCCTTGACCACAGAAAGGCCAACGCCCAAACCTCCCGTTGCGCGAGCGCGACCCGAATCGGCGCGCCAGAAGCGCTGGAAGACCATCTTCGCTTCTTCTGGGGTAAGGCCGATGCCCGTATCGCGAACGCTGATCTGCCCCATTAGCTCGCCCTTGCGAGCCGTGATGGTAATGGTGCCGCCTTCTGGGGTATAGCGAACGGCATTGGAAATCAGGTTCGCCGTAGCCTGGCGAAGCAGGTCGGCATCGCCATACACGTACACGTGCGGATCGTACTCGAATTCCAGATTCAGCCCCTCTTCGTTGATGTATGCCTGATGCGTTGCCACAACCGCCGACAGCATTTCGGTAAGATCGACCTTCTGACGCTCGATGGGCTTGGTGCGGCTTTCCAGGCGCGAAAGCTTCAGCAGCGCATCAACCAAACGGGAAAGACGACGCACCTCGGAATTCAGCGTTTCCAGACGCTCGGCATCGGGCTCGAACACGCCATCGATCATCGCCTCAACGGTAGATTGGATGGCCATAAGCGGCGTACGCAGCTCATGGGCAACGTCAGTTACCAGCCTGCGTTCCAGCTTGCGGTTCTGCTCCACGGAATCTGCCATAGCGTCGAACATATTACCCAGGCGGGCAATTTCGTCGGTACCCTTCATACCGGTACGCGCCGAATAATCGCCTTCTTTCAGCGCCTTAGCCGTATTCGTAATGCGACGAATAGGGGCAACAAGCGCACGGGAGAACAGCACTCCCACCACAATAGAAATGGCCATCGCGATGAACGCAGCGAAGATCATGGCCTGGTACGATTTTTCCCGGAATTCGGCATCGGTCTGGGTTAACAGCGTATCGGAGCCGTGTACCCGCACGAACACGGTGCCAACCTGATTGCCGTCGATATTGATGGCCGCCTTAGCCACATTGCCGCTCGATTCCTTCATGGCCGCCGCGCCCAAAGCCTTGTCGGTGGAGTCGTCGTACACGATGGCGCCATTTTCGTCGCGCACCTGCACGTTAATGGAATCGTACAGAATGCTCGCCGACGACGCAGCATTCAGGGCTCCGCTGTACCAATCGCCATGGGCGGCCTTGTAGCCCTGCGCTATGGAATCGGCCGTGGAATCGGCAACGCGCTGCACATTTTCACGCGTATAGGTTTGGAAGTGCTGCTCCCATACAAAGGAAAGCACGGCAATGGAAGAAAGCACCGTGATAAGGGAAACGGCCAGCATTACCAGCACGATGCGCTTGTTGAACGAAAGGCTCAGACCCTTCTTCTTTCCCGAGTTTCCATCTGGCTCCTCGCTATTCGCTTGGGTCCAGGTGGCATCGGTTGAATTTGCAGCCATCAGCAACTCCTTTCTGTGGCGGCCCCAATAAAAAAGCGCGCCCCGCCCGAAGGCAGAACGCGCTGCAGGTTCAAAGGAAATTAGTTGGCCTTCGTGGGATCCTCAAAACGGTATCCTACGCCATGCACGGTATGAAGCCACTTCGGATTACGCGGATTGTCGCCAATCTTGGCGCGGAGGTTCTTCACATGGGAGTCGATGGTGCGCTCGTAGCCCTCGAAGTCGTAGCCCAGAACCTTTTCAACCAATTCCATGCGCGAGTACACACGACCAGGGTAGCGGCACAGCGTGGTGAGCAGCTTGAATTCGCTGGCGGTAAGGTCAACCTCTTCGCCGCTTACGAGGATCTTATGACCCGAAATGTCGATGGTGAGCTCGCCGAACTCCAGCACTTCGCGCTGAGGCTCAGACTCGGAATGCACGCGGCGCAAAAGGGCGCGTACGCGAGCAACCAATTCGCGAGGGCTGAAGGGCTTGATAAGGTAGTCGTCTGCACCCAGTTCGAGGCCGATAATGCGGTCTTCCACTTCACCTTTGGCGGTGAGCATGATGATGGGCGTGTCGGAGTTGTCGCGGATAACGCGGCATACACGCTCACCGGGAACACGAGGGAGCATCAAGTCGAGCACAACCAGATCGAAGTGATGCTTGGAAAACTCTTCCAAAGCCTCCTGACCGTCACCCACGGCAGTTACCCAATAGTTCTCGCGTTCGAGATATGCCGCCACCGCATCGCGGATGGCCTTTTCGTCTTCCACGAGAAGGATACGACGAGTGCTTTCGTTCATTGAAGAAGTCATCAATGCCTCCTGACAGGTATCGAAAAGCCCGTACGGGCTTTATCTGCACATGCAGCGCAGCCAAATTGCAAACAAAACGGCTGCGGGCTCTGGGGCCAACCGGCACGATGCGCTGTTGCACATAACGCACTAGAGGCACCAAGACGCCATTTGCAATTATTGTATCAATTGCCAGAACAGGAGCCATAAGCGGACACCCAAATGTCACAATACCCCTCAGCAGTACCCGTCCAACCGTTGCGCGGGAAAGCACCACATCAGGAGAATACGTGCCCACTAAACGCAGTCAAAATATCCCCGGCAAAGCCCCTCGCCCCTCTCGCAATTCGCACAACCGCAACGCAGGGGTTCGCGGAGGCAGCACGCGCGGCGCTCATTCCGCCCGCAAAGCAGCTCCACAGGGCTTTTCCACCTCTGCGCCCAGAAGCCGCTCGGCGTTCGAGCCGTCTGCGAAAACGAAGGGCAAAGGCGGATTCTCCAACGCTTCCACCCATGGCTTCGGCCCCGCATTCAGCCAAGTGGCCAGCGGCGTTTCCGCAAAGAAATCGGGCCCCGAAGTGCTGCTTACGCGCAGGAACCTGCTTATTGGAGCGGGCGCCATCGCAGGCGTTGCCGCTTTGGGCGGCGGGCTTTCGCTTGCCACCAACGCGCTAGAGGGCAAGAAGGAAGCCACTGTGGAAAGCATCAGCGTCCCTGAAGATGCGGTGAATGCCCTTTCGGACTATAGCCAAGCCGACTACACACAGCACGTGAAGGCTGCTGGAAGTTACAAACTTGCGTACGGAACCCTGGTATGGGCCGACAACGACACCGTTGCTGCCTGCCTGGTGCCCGGCGAATCGGCAAGCCCGTTAAACACGGTAAGCCTGCTGTACCTTTCCAACGGCAAAACCGCTTCGGTGCTTTCCGCTGCTCAAGGCGCCGGCGAAGGGTTCGAAATCGTCGATGTGCGCTGCAGCGAAAACGGCCTTATTTGGACGGAATCAAGCGCCTACGAATCTGCTTGGCGCGTATACACCGCAAAGCTTTCCAACGGCAGCGTCACTTCCATCACCCAGGTTGACCAGGGCGATGGCAATTGGCTTATTCCTTCTATTGCCGCCGTGGGCGAAACCGCCTTCTGGCAGGTATGCCCCAACACCTCGGGAGAATCCGCCGCCGAACGAAGCGCCCTCAAAAGCGCACGCTTCGGCTCTGGCGATGTGGCTGTTCCCTACACTTCAAAAAAGCCCTTCGCCACGCGCGTAACCGCTGCCGACGATGGCGTGGTAATTACGCCGCGTGCCGAGGCTCAGGGCACCTACTACCAGCTCACCAAGATTTCAGCCAAAGACAATTCCACCGTCGACCAAATGACGCTCCCTTCTTCCATGACGCCCGATTTGGCAAGCTACGGCCGCAGCGGTTTTTCGTTTGGGTTCAGCAGCATCTATAACTTCGGTGGCGGCATTGCCAACTTGGGCACCTACACGCCGCGTTCGGCAGCGAGCGCCTACCACTACAACGACCTGCAATGGTTCCGTTTCTCGCGCTCGCCCATCACCGCTCCTTGTTGGTCGGGCGAATGGTTTGTGGTGAAATCCACCACCGCCCTGTGCGGTGTTAACTTTGGCAGCAAGAGTTACTTTGCCATCGACACGCCAAGCGGCTGCGACACCTACGGCGAGCACCTGGTTTCCACAGGCACCCGCTCTTCGTTCGTGGGCCTCTCGCAAATCACCGACGACAACGACAGCGGCAACAACCACGCCCTCGTGCGCGTCTTCACGCCCATCAAGGGCAGCATCGACAACGCATTTTAGGCGATCCGTAGCGATGCGGCGCCGCGTTGATACCCCACAGCCTGCCCCGGCAACCCTCGGCTCTGCCGCACAAACCTTGGCATAATACAGAACCCAACATAGGCTGCACCCATAACTCAGCCTTCGCTCAAACAGCCCGCAGCCCCGCCCTGCCGATTCTCAGTCCCTGCCGAGCGAGCCGCAACCCTGACCCTTTGCCGTCACCGGCTCCGCGCGCCTTTAGCAGGATTGCCCCGTTGCCGTCCCCGAAGCCTCACACCTCTCTCGCGGGATCAGTCCCGTTGCCGTCGCCGGAGCCTCGCGCGCCCTTTGCGGGGTCGGCCCTGCTGAAGTGGCTTACCCTTTGCGAGATCTACCCCGTTGAGGCAATCAGCCCGTTGCAAAAACAAAAATCCCGGCTTTTTTGCAACTTTTTTGCGATTAGGGGCCCTTTTCCGACCAAAAAAGCTGGGATCGGACCGCAATACAGCTAATTACCTGGTATTTTGCGTCTCAATCCACAATTGGAAAGATCTAAACAATTGCTAATCGCAAAAAAGTTGCACTGCGAGCCGATTTTTTGTTTTTGATCCTCTGGGTCCGGCTTCAAGCCGGACCCAGGGCAATCCAGGGGCGATACTGGCGGGGCAGCTCGGCACGAGGACGTTTTCGGAGCGATACCAAAGGTGCGGGAATCAGGGCGGCAACAAAGGGTAAGACCAGGGCGATGCCCAAGGGATGAGGGCCAGACGTAGCGCCGAGGGGCTTCAAGAGCAAACCACGAGGCAGCGCCTCGATCGATCCCGCACTACTTCTGGGCCAATCCTTCAGGACGGTCCTGCGGACTGGCGATGCGAGATAGCCTCAAGCTGTCTCGCAAGGCACCCGTCGCGACATAACAAAAAAGCGAGGGCATCCAGATCCGGATGCCCTCGCTATGTTTTCAAACGATGTTGCGCCTACTCTAGAACTCAAGTTCCTTCAGGCGATCAAATACCACATCTTTGCGCGTAAGGAAGTCCCACGGGTCAAAGATCTCGTCAAGCGTTTCCTTGGAAAGCTTGGCCTCGGGGTCGGCTTCCAAGTTCTCGCGGTAGGTAGGACCATCGACAGCGTTCTGGATGTCTGCCCATACCTTCATGGCGTTGCGCTGAACGATAACGTATGCGTCTTCGCGCGTGATGCCGGTCTGAACCAGGGCAAGCAGCACCTTCGAAGAGAAGATAAGGCCCTTGGTGCGCCACAGATTGTGTTCCATCTTGGCAGGATAGGTCTGCAAGCCGTCAAGCATCCACTGCATCTTGCCGAACATGTAGTCCAGCGCAATGAAGCTATCCGCCATGGCAACACGCTCTGCGCCAGAATGGCTGATATCGCGCTCGTACCACAGAGCAACATCGTCAAGCGCTACCTGAGCGTTGGACTTAACCACACGGGAAAGGCCGCATACACGCTCTGCGGTAATAGGGTTGCGCTTATGGGGCATAGCAGAAGAACCCTTCTGGCCCTTGGCAAACGGCTCTTCGGCCTCAATAACGTCAGACTGCTGAAGCAGGCGCACCTGCATAGCGATGGACTCCAACGTGGAAGCGGTAACAGCCAGCGCCGTCATAACCTGAGCATGGCGATCGCGTGCCAGAACCTGCGTAGAAAGCGGGTCGGGCGTAAGACCCAGCTTTCCACAGACGTACTGCTCTACGAATGGGTCGATGCTGGAATAGGTTCCAACAGCACCGCTGATTGCGCCCGTTGCTGCAACCTTGCGAGCCTCCTGCAGACGCATCTGGGCGCGCTTCAGGGCCCAAGCCCAGCTGCCGAACTTCATGCCGAACGTCATGGGCTCAGCATGGATGCCATGGGTGCGGCCCACGCACAGGGTTTCCTGGAACTCGAAAGCGCGACGCTTGCAGGTTTCACCCAGCAGGGCGACGTCCTTCAGAATGATGTCCAGCGCCTGGGTAATCTGATAGGAAAGAGCCGTATCGCCCAAGTCGGAAGAAGTCATACCGTAATGAACCCAACGGCTAGGAGGCTCGGTTCCCTCGGGAACGTCGGCATCAATGTACTCCGCCATGTTGGTGGTGAAGGCGATTACATCGTGGTTGGTAACCTTTTCGATCTCGTCAATGCGCTCAACGGTGAAGTCTGCATGTTTGCGGATCCAAGCAGCCTCTTCCTTGGTGATGCCCGATTTGCCCAACTCGGCCTGGGCTTCGCATGCCAGAACCTCGATTTCCTTCCAGATCTCGAACTTGTTCTGGAGCTCCCAAATAGCACCCATTTCGGGGCGGGTGTAGCGACCGATCATTCGATTCCTCCCTTTACGTATGCCTTACCAGGCAACTGACTGAGACCATATTCTACTAACATAAATCACGCGAACGCCCACGGCAACCGTTACAACGAACGCACGATTTCGCGAGCCCGGGCCAAAAGATCAGTATCCGCTGCAACGATAACCTGATCACCTGGGAAAATGCGTGTTTCGCTGTTCACTACCTCCACATCGTCTTGATGGGAAACGGCAATCATGCGGATGCCCTCATCAAATTTAATATCCAACGCACGTACGCCTTTGTAGTTGTCGTGGTTGCGCATGGTAGGAACTTTGATGTCCAGCAAGCCGATCTGATCGCTGGAAAGCGAAACGGCAACGCCCATAGACCCGAGCATGGCCTCTTCCTGAATCATGTTCGCGATCATTACCGTGGAAGAAACGCTTTCAATGCCCAGGCGGCGGAAGATTCGCAGATTCTTAGGACTGTTCACGCGAGCAATGCAACGCGGTACATCAAATACGCGCGAGGCAATTTCGCACGCAGCCAGGTTGTCTTCATCCTGGCCGGTTGCCGCCACGAACACATCGGCCGACTGCATAGCCGCGTCTTCCTGAACGGAAGCCGAGCAGCCATCACCACTGATAACCAGGCAAGAACCATCGATGGTTTCCGCCAGGCGGCGCGCTTGGGCATCGCATTTTTCAATCAAGGCAACCTGGTTGTCTTCGCGCAGAAGGGTACCTGCAAGATATGCGCCGAGCTTGCCGCCGCCAACGATAACGATGTACACCGCAACCCCCCCTAATCCTGTGCGTACTTTGCGATAGCGGGAAGCATCGCATGCGAAACCACGGCGAGCACCGCATCTCCGTGATACAAAATGCTCGAAGGTGAGGGAATGGAGCTTACCGTACCATCGGCGCGCTCGAAGGCGCATACGCGGATGCCGTGGCGGCTTTCCAAGTCGGCAACCTTGATGGACTTCTGCCCCACTTCGGAAAGGTTGAGGGCGAACTGAAGCACCTCGAAATCGCCGAAGGTGGCAATATGGTCGCCAATACCCGATATGGCCTTCGAGAATATTTCCTCGGCAACCAGCGTGGTGCCGCAAACATAGTCGATGCCCAACTGCAGATAGGTTCGCTCATGGCTACTGTCGTACAAACGTGCTACAGCATGGGGCACATCGTACAAGCGGCGGGCGATTTCTACCACCATGAGGTTAGCGTTGTCGCTCTGGGTTACCGCAGCCACAAAGTCGCATTCCTCGATGCCGGCGTTCACCAAGATCTCTTCGTCATAGCCCACGCCTACAAAGGTTGAGCCATTGAAGTCGCGGCCCAGCGCGGCGAAAGCCGAAGGATCACGGTCGATTACGCATACGTTGTTGTCATGCTCAGAGAGCATCAGGGCCAAACGCGAACCAACACGGCCGCAGCCCACAATAATAATGTCGCTCACATCTATCGCGACGCATCACGCGCGCCGCTCCTCCATCTTAATCGCAGTGAAACCGAGCGACCCCCCCCCGCGGTGAACAGGCGCATGCTCCTTGGGCTGAGTCATGGCTCAGCCACCTGGGCCCGTCTGCCCACCCAGAAGCGGATGGTGCGCACAGCTATTGCTAATTTCAGTTGTCCTTATTGCTTGGGGCAAGCGCTTGCCAGCGTGTACGTCAGCACACGGAAGACAGCGACCCCCGTTAGAATCGGCGCACTGCGAAAACAACCGTTCCCACTGCCACCGCTTCTGCTGGATAGTTTAGAAGATCAGAGAGCCCAACTCAAAGCCCACGCATTACAACGATCGAAAACATGCCCTGAGGAAATAAAAATGCCGACCCGCAGGCCGGCATTGAACATTAAATGAATCGGTAATACACGTTTCGCGTGCCCCAATCGGTATAGCTGTTAGCACCGAAGGCTTTGTAGACACCTGGCGCCAGGTCGAGTGCGCGACCGTACTTAGCAAAACCACCAGTATCGGTAACCGTAGCTATAACAACCTTGCCGTTATAGCAAATCTCGCAAATGCTACCGACCAGATAAGCCTTGTCTTCAGGAACGGCAACCGTAACGCTCTGATGCGTGAGCGCAATGCCCGAAGCAGTGTTGGTTACACCGAAGTTGCCTTGACCATCATCGTTGGTTTCGATGGAATAAGCCGAGGCAATGCCACTCTGCCAAGTGCCATCGTTAACGTCAGGCGCAACGCGGGGCGCAGTAGGAAGCGGATCGAGAGTGCAAACTTCGTTCGCCTTCTGCTTTGCCAAGGCGTTGGTTTCGTCTACCGCAATAGGCACCACAACCGGGTCGGGATCTTTAACCGTGATAGAGCGCTGGGTTGCTTCCGTAGCATCTGCTGCTTCAGTGACGGTTACCCCGTCAACGCTGGAAGAAGCATCGGCCACGCCGGAAGCGCGCTGAGCCGAAGAAAGCTGCTGGGTATCAGCGGCCTGCGCACGGGAAGAGCCCAAGCCAAGAGTGGAAGAATCTTCCTGCTTGGAACCCTGTGCCTGGCCGACAGAGCAAAAAGCAACCACCGTCATAGCCATGATGAGCACGAAGCAAACCATGAAAAACGGCGCGACCCTTCTTTTGGTATGTACGCTGGCTTTAGCCAAAAAACTCCAATGCCGAAGCTTCGCCGTTGCCCTTTGGGAAGCAAAGAGCGCAGGCCTTCTTGTTTGCAGAACCACCGAGATTAGAACCAGCAGACTGCAATGAGCACACAAAAGCGCATGGCCTATTATACCTGCCTACGCTAAAGGCTCCAAATTTTGCTATCGGCAAACGGGCGTAAAAGTCCTGGGGTTACCCTGTTGTAAAGGCTCTGAACTTGTTCCAAATCAGCTTCTGAGCAGCGATAATGCATTATTATGGTGGGAATATGATGAAAACGCCACTAAGCGGTCAAACACACCCATATCGAGGTACGAAACCACCAAAGCAACCGCAACGAGACCAACGCCCAGAGCCAGAAAATCAATACGGTCAAAGGCACAAGCGATAACGAAACAGGCTGCCACCGAAAGCCATATCAGTGCCGACAAATCAGTGATCCGCTCCAAGCTATGGGGCGGGCAAATACCGAGGGTGAAGGGCAGCAAGGCAATGCAGAGCTCAATGCAAACAACCAAACCGCACAGGCGAAGACGCAATGGCGCCTTATCCGCGAAGCACACCAGAAGGGTTGTACCCGCGACAATCAGTAGGACCGGCCAGAAGCCCAAAAAACTTACTCCAGGAATGCGGGAAACCCAGTAGTTGGCAACAAAAACGAAGAATAGCGTGGTTAACGCCACCAGCGCCAAAACCACCGGTGCGCGCTTACGCGCTTTGTTGCCTTCACTAACCACCACGCTTTGCGTAGGCGCTGAAGGCATAGGACGAGAAACCCCCGAAGACGCAGGCGGCATAGGAGGTATATGGCCCGCATCAGCATGGATGCCATAATTTCGCAGCGCTTCCACCCTTGCCACCCCCGCTTCAACCACACGGTGATAGCGATCGGAGCATACGTCAAGCGGGCTGACGTTTAAGAGCTTGCCCTCCCCGCCCGAAGTGGGAAGAAATGCTGCAAAGGCAATATAGGGAACGGCAACCAAACCGAAGGTGCAAACGAGCAACACCACGGCCGTAACACGAACCAGCACCGCATCAGCATCGATGCGCTCGGCTATGCCCGAACAGACGCCAGCAATAATTCGGTCTTCGCCGCGCGTTAGCGCCGGCCGAGACTTTGGCTGGCCAAACAGGGAATACCCCTTTTTTTCGTCCTTTGCCACACTGCTCCTTCCAACACTCCCCATTTAACAGCACCCTAAGCCAAGGTAACTACTTCGTCAGGAAAATGTTAAAGGCGGCGATTACAAAACGAATAGGCAGATGGAAAGGAACTGGCACACTGAACCAGCAAGGATCCACACATGGAAGATGGAATGCATATAGGGGACCTTCTTCAGAACGTAGAAGATGCATCCAATGGAATAGCAGAGTCCACCCGCAAGCAGAAGCCAGAAGCCCGGTGCGGGAAGCAGCGCCCACAGCTGCGGGATAAACCATACAACCGACCAGCCCAAGCACAGGTACAGCACCGCCGAGATCCAGCGGGGACGGAACACCCAGAACGATTCGGCAATTACGCCGATAATGGCAACCGCCCAAACAAACGCAAACAGGACAACACCGTGGCAATCAACCAGGGTAACCAAGCAATACGGGCTATATGAAGCCGCAATAAACAGGTATATGAAGCTGTGGTCAAGCACCTTGAACACGCGTTTGGCCTTTTCAGCCGCTATAGCGTGATACAGCGTCGACATCACATATTCCAACAGCATGAAGATGCTGTACACCAGCGCAGCAAGCAAATGCAGGCCGCCGCCCGAACGAACAGCCGCAACAACGCAGAGCGGGATGGCGGCGATGGCCAGCAACGCACCAACGCCGTGGGTTATCGAGTTGGCAATCTCTTCTCCCAGCGAATAGGCGCGAATGGCTTTGCGGGAATTGCGCACGCCAGCGCCATCCTTCTTCTTTTCATGCTTGGAGCGTTTCGGGTTCCCCGAATCACGCTTCTTGAACTGGCGGGGTGTCCATTCCCTTGAGGGAGCCTGCGATTGTGCCATTGTTATCCCTTCAACTGCCCTATTCGGGGCGTTATATTCACTGCAACCCAGAAGCGAAACATGTTCATATGCTTAATGTTGCGATTATACTGCGCGGCTACCTTCCGGTTGAGCCCAGTCGAGCCAGGCGGATGCTTCTGCAATCGGAACGTCAATCAGACGCTCATCGCAGCCGCGAACGCCTGCTGCGGTACGCACCAAGACGGTTGCAACGCCAGCGTGGCGCTGCAAAGGATTTGCACGAAGGCAAGCGTACTGCATTTTCCTCCGAGGCACAATTACCGTATCGGTGGAGTAACCGCCGTTTACCACGATAGTTCCCGAGTTGTCGAAACCGAACGCAGAACGACGGTGCCACAGAAACGCACCCACCACTTCGATAGCCGCAATGGCAACGCACAGCAAAAGGCCTGGTATCAGCGTCGCTGCGGCAAAGTCCCCGAGCTGGGCATGCCCCTGAGCAGCTGTTGCATCAGCAGCAAAAGCAGCGGCACACAACAGAAGTAGGGCTACGGCGAGCCAGAACCCAACGCCCTTCAACACCGCCCTTCGGGTAATGGCACGACGCAGGGCCACTTTCGGCAGAGGAGTGCTTGCCACGGGAGCATGAGCGTATTCGGGGGTCAAACCTTGAACGACACCCCAAGCTTCAGCGATGGGCAAAAACGGATGCACAACCAGTCTGTCCATCTCTAACTGAGAAGAGGAACCAGACGATTCTTCGCCAATGGCTACCCCCACCCTGCCATACGAAACTGAGCAGCAACGCATAAGGCGTTGGAAAAAGGTTTGATGAATGTGCACCGATTGGATTCGGTCCACATCGATGCCGTTGAACACATGCGTTATAAGACCCCGCTCAACCTCAATGCGGCCACCGCGACGGCGCGCTTGGAAACCGCCATAGGAAAGGCACACGCCAACCAGATAGATAACCCATGCCATAATCAAGCAAAGCAGCAACAAGAAGCCCGCCAGCCCGCATACGAGCATAAGATCGCTCTTGGGCACACCCGTCGCGGCAAAAAATGTTGCGCCATCGACCAAAACCGCGAGGATGGCCAAAGTTGCCATAACGACAAGCGCAGCCATCACTGTTGCAAGAGCCAAGCCAAACGATGCCCTTCCGCATAGGGCGGAAAGCAGCAGTTCCTTGTTGCCAAGACGGTATTCGCAAGCAACAACACCTGTATTCACTGCATCCTTGGCGAATACGCCACGAATATCGTCAATAGCGGCAGCAGCACAATCAAGTACGTTGCCCCGACCAGCAAGAGAACCTGGAGCAACCGCTGCAACACGCCCCTCTTCGCCTTCGATGTGCTTGCGGCGGAAAAGCTCACGACGCAGATATTCTGCCGCGCTTCGCTCCACGTACGAAATTACCAGCGCCTTGTTGCTGGCACCGCCCGCAGTGTCGATGTTCACTGTGCGCACGCCCGCCAGGCGCTGCAGAAGAGAAGCGCGTTCGTTTACCGACTGGATCTTCGAGTAGGGCACGTGAGTGCACCGCTTGTTCAATATCCCCGAGTAGAAGCTGAATTCCGTTTCGTCAAATTCGTACCAGATGTAACGGTACGTCCATGCACGGGCACCCATCACAACTCCGCAAACAAGCACCGTGGCGGCCAGGAGCAAAAGTACCGCAACGAAAAACGCATCTACCGAAACGAAACCAAGGGCTTCAGCTAATTTCATAAGCCCCGACAATGAGGAAAGCCCGCATATGAAGATGATTGGCGCAGCGCGCAGCGCACCCAGCCAGATATAGCAATGATGCAGCGAATGGTGCACGCCCGTTTGCTCGGGCTCGTAAGCCGAAGCGCCGGATGGCGCAGGGTTCATGTTGGGAGGAATCGAACCGTTGGAGCTCATAGCTACACGTCCTCGCGGGCAAGGCGAGCAAATTCGGCAGCGCGATCACGGACGCTGTCTGCCTCTTCGGTTAGCAGACCAGGGATTTCCATCGATCCCGCAGCAGTTGAAACCGTCACACTTGCCAGGCCAAATGCGCGCAAAATGGGACCCTGCTTCGTGTCGGTATTCTGCACACGGATGAAAGGAACCACGATGTGCTTACGCCAAATGATGCCGTACTTCAGTTCCAAGAAATCGGGGCGAAGCTCATAATGCCAGCGAATGTAGCGCAGCGGCGTTACCGCAAACAGGAATACAACCAGTAAAACCGCGTACAGAACGGTGAACGCCAGCACATAGGGCTCCGCCCAGTATGCTTCCGATGCGTCGACGAGCAACGCGATGGCTCCCGGCGACGCCAGAATCAGCCATACCGCAGTAAGCATCAACGCATCGCTGATGCGCCACACTGCCTTGATGCGTGGATTCAGCTTTTCCCGAGGTTCTGCGCGCATAAGGCTTCCATCCCCTAGTTAATCATCGGTTTTGGCATTATTGTCGCATAATGCACGCTGTGCCGAAGTGTCCAATGCATGCGCGAATAAGACCCGATCCGTGCTTTTGACAGCATTCCAACAAAAAATAAGCAAAACCGCCTGGCAGATCGGAGAAAGAAAAAGCATTTCTCCGTTGCCAGGCGGTTTTTCATAAATATATTTGCAGACAGCACCATCGCAGATGCTGCCAGCAGAACCGCTACAGATACCTAAAGTAAGCAGCACAGGATCCTTCGGAGGAAACCATGCACGGGCCTACAGGGTTTTCAGGTGTGCACACCTTGCGGAACAGGGGGCACTCATTTGGAGCCATCATGCCGCGCAACACGTCACCGCAGCGACAACCCTTCGGTTCCTGCGTAGGCTCAACGGCGGGCTCGAAGCGCTGGAATGCATCGAACTCGGCAAATTCAGGGCGAATGGCGTAGCCCGAACCGGGAATAACACCCAAACCGCGCCATGTTGCATCTACGGTGTGGAACACTTCGTTGATGGCAGCAACGGCGACCTGATTGCCTTCGGGCGCAACGCCACGTGTGTAGGCAATCTCTATCTCGGCGCGGCCTTCATGGAGTTGGCGCATGATCATGGCAATGCCCTGAAGCACATCCACCGCTTCGAAACCGGTGATAACGCCGGGAATGCCGTACTTCTTCGCCAGGAACTCATAAGGCTTCATGCCAATAATAGTGCTTACATGACCAGGTAAAATAAGCGCATCAATCCGCAACGAAGGATCGGAAACGATGGTTTCCAGCGCACCAGGCATGTTTTTGTGCGCCACGAACACGCTGAAGTTCTTAAGGCCCAGCGCCTTAGCGCGCTTGATAGCCATGGCCACCAAGGGAGTGGTGGTTTCGAACCCAACGCCCACGAATACAATCTGCTGATCGGGGTTTTCCTGGGCAAGTTTCAGCGCATCAAGCGGAGAGTACACGATGCTTACGGAACGTCCTTCCGCCTGCTCTTTAAGTAGGCTGGAAGTCGAACCCGGTACACGCGTCATATCACCAAAGGTGGCAATGGTCACGCCAGGGACGCGCGAAAGAGCAATTACCGTATCGATGTCTTTGTTGCTGGTAACGCACACCGGGCAACCAGGACCCGATGCCAAACGAACGCCTTCGGGCATCATGGTGCGCAGGCCGTTACGGGCAATTGCAACCGTATGGGTGCCGCACACCTCCATCAGGGTTGCATGCTCGGGCGCCCATTTCTCTATCGAATGGATTAAGCCACGAGCAAGCTCTGGATCTTTGAAAGAAGACAAGTCCATTGAGATCGTCCGCCTATAATCCCTCGACGTCGGCCAGTTCAGGAATCTGCTTGATCAGGTCGAGCGTTTCCTGAGCATCTTCTTCGCTTACCACTTCAATGGCGAAGCCGGCGTGAACCAGAACGAAATCGCCCACCTGGGCGGAAGGGGTAAGGTCGAGCGCCACTTCGCGGGTAACACCCAGAATATCCACTACCGCCAAATTATTTTCGTTGATGGTACGGACTTGGGCGGGAATAGCTAAACACATATTGCATCACTCCTCATGTTGCGCCTGCAATCCTAGCACAGCCTGTCCGTAGGAAATCGAAGCATCGTTAGGTGGCAGTTCTTTATTCAGCGCCACTGTAAAGCCGCGCTCCTGCAAGCGCGCAAGCGTGCGCTCCATTAGATAGCGGTTCATGAACACACCACCAGCAAGCGCCATAACCTCGATGCCGTAGGTGGCTCGCACCAATTCAGCAACATTCACGATGGCCTCCACGAAGGCGCTGTGGAAGCGCGCGGCAATAACGGGGGTGGGTACCGATGCCTGCATGTCGTCGAGCATGGCGGCAAATACGGGCGCCACGTCCATCAGCAAAACCGAAGTGTCGGCTGCCGTACTGTTTTCCGTTGCCGTGTTCTTGATAAACCCAATACGATAACGCTCGTCTTCCACAGGCAAGCCCGCGGCTTCTGCTTGGGCCTTATGAGCCGCCGCTTCCAAAAGAATGGCCGCTTCACCCTCATAGCAAGGGTGAGTGCACACGCCTAACAGAGCCGACGCCGCATCGAAGATGCGGCCCACCGAAGACGTTTCGGGAGTATTCAGGCCCTTTTCGATCATCTGCTCAAACACTTCGGCATTCGGAACGCATTCGGATACGAACTTCTTAGCCTGCTCGTGTTCCAGCAGATCAAACGACCATAGAGCGCCGTAGGCAATACGCGCGGGGTCTTTGATGGCAACCGCACCACCTGGCAGCGGGATATAGGCGAAGTTCACAAAGCGCTCGTATGCCTGAAGGTTCGAAAGCAGAACTTCACCACCCCAAATAGCCCCATCGAGCCCGTAACCTGTGCCGTCGAACGCGAAACCGCACACGGGGCCTTCCAGATTGTTCTCGCCCATAACGGACAGAATGTGTGCATGGTGATGCTGCGCACGCGTTATGGGCAGATTCTGGCTCAAAGCCCACTTGGTGGAAAGATATTCAGGATGATAGTCGCACACTATGCGCTTAGGCTCGAAATGCAGCAAGCTCGCATAGCGACGGCGCGTTTCGCTCCATGCGTCGAACACCGCAGCGCTTTCCAAATCTCCCACATGCTGAGAAACGAACGCCTTGCCAGCACGTGCGTAGGTTAATGTGCTTTTCTGCTCGGGGCCTACCGCCAAAAGCTCTTCACTTGTGCCTTCGGGGCACGGAGCCGGAATGGGAAGCGGGACATAACCACGGGCGCGGCGGATAAACTGAACAATATCGCCCGCAGCGCCGCCGTTAAGGATGCGGATAACGGAATCGTCATAGCGCCCCACGATTTCACGGTTGTTCACCAGGAAGGCGTCGGCCACACCAGCAAGCTGGGAAAAGGCCGTTTCTTCGTCGATAACGATGGGTTCATCGTGGATGTTGCCCGATGTCATAACAAGCATGCCGCCACATTCGTGAAGCAGCAAGTGTTGAACAGGCGTAGTGGGCAGCATTACGCCCAGCTCGGGCAGGTTGTCTGCCAGGCCCTTCGCAAACGTCGCATCGGAGCGCTTGCGCAGCAACACGATGGGGCGCGCAGGACTTGCGAGCTGGCGCGCTTCGGCATCGTTTACTCCACAAAGAGCGCGAGCCTCTTCCACTGAAGCAACCATAACAGCAAACGCCTTGCCGGGACGATGTTTGCGCTGGCGCAGTGTGGCAAGTGCCGCCTCGTTGGCAGCATCGCACACCAAGTGGTATCCGCCCAAACCCTTAACGGCAACGATGCCGCCTTCCTCAATAAGCTTTGCGGCACGGTGGAAAATCTCGTCGGATTCCTCGACGTTTTTCGCCCAGGAAATGCCTTCGGGCGAAAGACCGTCCGCGCAACCTGATTCAATCCAGCCAATTTCAGGGCCACACTCAAAGCACGCATCGGGTTGTGCATGGAAGCGCCTATCAGCGGGGTCAGAATATTCCTCCTGGCATGCTGGGCACATTGCAAACTGCGCCATTGATGTTTCGGGGCGGTCGTAAGGCAGCTTGCGCATGATGGTAAAGCGCGGACCGCAGTTGGTGCAGTTGATAAAGGGGTAATGGTAGCGACGATTATTCGGGTCGAACAATTCTTCCACACAAGCGTCGCACGTTGCCAGATCGGGCGAAACCAGCGTAGTTTCGCCCTGTTCCGCCGCATCGGAAAAACGAATCTCGAAGGCATCAAGCCCCTGCACGGGAACTTCTGCAATTTCAATTTCGCTTATTTGCGCAGCGGCGGGCGCCTCTTCAGAAAGAGCCAGCACAAACCTGTCGAGCGGCAAGGTTTCACCTTCGGCATGTACCTTCACACCCTCAACATCGTTCAAAACCCAACCGGTAATATCTCGTTTTTTTGCCTCACGATAGACAAAGGGGCGGAAACCCACCCCTTGTACTACGCCAGATATTTTCAGATCAAGCGCCTCACGCGTCATGCGTTGATTGCCTCCTTGAACGCCTTAACCAAAGCACGAATAGACACCGCGGAGTTGTCAGGCAAATGCACCTGAACGCAGCGGCGCCCACGGTCGGAAAGAATCGCGAAGTCGCCCGAAGCCTGAGCCTTTGCAAGTTCGCCCAAGCTCTGTGCGCGGGAGTCTTCGATGGCGATATCCTTCGGCTCTTCTGCCGAGATAATCAGGAACACCCCTTCATTCGGGCCTCCCTTATGAAGCTGACCGGTGGAGTGCAGGTAGCGCGGTCCAATTTCCAGGCACGACGCTACACCCAAACGGTCGGCAACCGAGTGGCGAATTTCCTCCAGCGCTTCACGACGACCTTCGCCCGTGAAGGGAAGGAATGCATTCAAGCTGAAGTAATCGCCAGGCACAATGCTGCCAAACAGGGCGCGCAATGCGGAAACGAGTGATTCATCTTCAACGGATTCGCGAAGGGCTTCGGACACATGCACCTCAACGTCGCCGACAGGAATGCCGGCAAGGCCCTTTTCCACGAACTCAGGGCTGCGGGCACCATTGCCAAGAATGCTGAGCACTTCCTTCTTGGCAACCGCAACGTCGGGCTGGTCGAAGGGGCACACCTTCATCAGATAGCCAACCATGGCAATGGCGTATTCCCACATAACGAAGTGGGCAGCCACTTCCTCCACGTTTAGAACCTTGAAGCTCATACGCGGAATGGCAGGGTCGATGAACTCGAGCGCATGGCTGAAGTTTTGGCGATCGTCCCACAGATCAGTTTTAGTGTTGTAGGTAATAACCGTGCGATCGTGCGGATCCTCGCGCAGAACCAGCGAGTCAACCTCGATGTTGGGTAGGATACCGAAACCGTTCTTGCCTAAGCTTTCAGCTACCAACTGCTCAATCCACAAACCAAGTACGCGGCCGCGCTTTGGCGTGAAAAACGAAAACTTGTCGCGTCCATTTTTATAGTTGTCGAACAGGAACGCTGCCAAGTTCGATGCAGGGTTGTCCAGGTCGTCGGTGGAACACAGCTCCTCGGCATTGCGCGCGCTTTCCATAACCTTTTTGATGTCGATGCCCACCAAAGCGGCAGGAACCAAACCGAAAACGGAAAGAGCGGAATAGCGACCGCCAACCGTAGGCTCACCAGAAAATACCTTAGCCCAACCTTCTTCCTTGGCACGCGCCTCAAGCTCAGAGCCAGGATCGGTGATGGCAATCAGGTGAGAGGGGATTTCTTCCTCCGGCAAGGTTTCCGCCAAAATGGTGCGAACCGCTTTCATAACCAAGGTAGGCTCAATGGTGCCGCCCGACTTGGAAGATTGAATGATAAGCGTGGTTTTGGGGTCGCATTCAGCCAAGATGGTACGAACACGCACCGCCGATACCGAATCGAGCGTCTTAAAGGTAACAAGCGACGAATCAGGCTTATTGTACTTGGTAAGCGTCATCGGAGCCTGGGTGGAGCCACCCTGGCCGATGAGGATTACCGTCTTCAAACCGCGAGAAATCATCTCGTCGGCAAAATCCTGGATCTCGTCGATAGGGCACGGCGGCTCACTTGCCAGCGTTGCCCATCCCATATATTCAGCGGCGCATTGCTGCGCTTCTTCGGAAAAGCCATAAAGAGAGCTGTCCTTGCATCTAACTCGACTGGCAACCTTGCCGTCGACCAGAGCCTGGAGTGAGGGAGGGTAGATCCCCTGAATGGCAAAATCGATCATTTGTCCTTCTTTCATAGGTCTTCCAATTTTACCAAATGGCAACACATATGCCACCTTCGCCCCGTTGCTGTATAGAAAGTGCCATTTAAGCGATCTTATTGCCGCTGGTCAGATGAATTTGCCTCAAAGAAAAACCCAACAACGGCACATGCTACGATCCAGGAAAACGAAGCACTTGGCGCAACCCCGTTCAAGGCAGGAGGAACAGAAATGTCCATCACGTACGATTTCTCAGGGAAAACGGCTGTCATTACTGGCTCGGCGCGCGGCATCGGGCGGCGCATTGCGGAACGATTCTACGAGGCAGGAGCCAATGTTGCCTTGTGCAGCATTTCGCCAAACGGCAAAGAAGAGCTGATGCAGGAAATCGCTGGTGACGACCGCAGCCGTATCGTTGCAAAGCCCGTCGATATGACGCAGGTCGACCAAATCAGGGCATTCTTCGAAGTGGTAGTGGAAAAGTTCGGCTCATTCGACATCCTGGTGAACAACGCAGGAATCTTTACAAATGAGACCATTGAAACCGTTACCGAAGCCGATTGGGAACGCGTAATGGACACGAACCTGAAGTCGATGGTCTTCGCCAGCCAATGGTCTGCAAGCTACAACCGGGAACACGGCACAGGCGGCAGCATCGTGAACATCGCCTCGGTTTCCAGCGTTACCTATATCCCGCACAACTTGCTATACAACATCAGCAAAGCAGGCGTGGTTACGCTCACCAAAACGCTCGCACGCGATCTGGGACCTTCAAACATCCGCGTAAACGCCGTGGGGCCAGGCAGTATTCCCACCGACTTGAATGCGGCACTCTATGCCGACAAGCAGCGCGAAATTGATTTGTGCAATAAGATCCCACTCGGCCGTCGCGGCACCAAAGACGATATCGCCAACTGCGTGCTGTTTTTGGCGGCTGATGAGTCCTCGTATCTGACAGGGCAGGTTATATTTGCCGAAGGTGGCTGGTTATTGGCTTAGGGCATCTCCTTTGGATGGGCAACACCCACTCGAATGTTGCCGAGCCTCTGCAGTACACATTAACTCCCTTTTCAGGGGCGTTTTGTTGCAACCGTGTTTACAACGTAAAAAAAAAGACCCGCCGAAGCGGGTCTTTGAATTGTGGTGGTCGGGGCGGGACTTGAACCCGCGACACGCGGATTTTCAATCCGCTGCTCTACCAGCTGAGCTACCCAACCGAAAGCATCATATCTGACGCGGGTTGTTATATTACCGATAGGTCTTCTATACGTCAAGTCTTTTATGCAACAAATATTTCAAGCTTTAACCAAGACCCACAACAACCCATAGATGGATTTCCGGGCCATTCCATTTTCCCCGATAAACACGAGCAAGAAATTACAGCGCACACTAATGCGGGTAAAAATAATCGAGGCACCCACAATGGGTACCTCGATTCAACAAACAGCTTATTCCCAAGCAGAGCGACCCTGCAATGCACGGCGGCCGATATCGGAACGGTACTGAACGCCTTCGAATTTGATGAGCTCGCATGCCTCATAGGCACGGTTACGAGCCTCTTCGAATGTATCGCCCAGAGCAACTACGTTCAAAACACGACCACCAGCCGTAATGAGCTCGCCATCAGGGTTCAAAGCCGTACCAGCATGGAAAACGATAACCCCGTCGAGGTCTTGGGCCTCTTCCAGGCCAAGGATAACCTTGCCCTTTTCATAAGACCCTGGGTAGCCTTCGCTTGCCAAAACAACGCTCACTGCCCATTTATCGGACCAGGAAAGAACAATATCCTCGGGACGACCTTCTGCAACAGCAAGCATGATGTTCACCAGATCACCCTCAAGGCGAGGCAATACCACCTGGGTTTCAGGGTCGCCGAAGCGCGCATTGAACTCCAGCACTTTCGGACCTTCGGGCGTAAGCATGAACCCGCCATACAGGCAGCCGCGATAGTCGTTTTCGAACGGATCCTTTGCCGTAGCGGCAGCGGACTGCTCCATGATGGAAATCATGGTTGCCATTTCTTCTTCAGTGACAATAGGCACCGGGGAATACACACCCATGCCACCTGTGTTGGGACCAAGGTCACCATCGTAGGCGCGCTTATGGTCTTGCGCGGGAGCCATACAAAATGCCTTGCCATTGGAAACGAAAGCCAGAAGCGAGCACTCGGGACCGGTCAGCATTTCCTCCACAACAACAGTCTGACCCGCATCGCCAAAGCTGCCGTCAAAGCAAGCCTCAACGGCATCAAGCGCCATATCAAGCGTTTCGGCAACCACAACACCCTTGCCCGCGGCAAGGCCGTCAGCCTTAACAACCAATGGAGCGCCCAGCTCTTCGCAGTATGCGCGAGCAGAAGCAGCGTCGGTGAAGCTCTGGTAACGTGCCGTAGGTATACCGTTTGCATCCATGAAGCGCTTGGAATAAGTCTTAGAGCCTTCCAGCTGAGCGCCTTGCGCATCAGGACCGAACACGGGAATGCCCGCTTCGCGGAGAACGTCAGCAACACCAGCCACGAGGGGGGCCTCAGGGCCGATTACAACCAATTCGATGTTGTGAGCCTGGGCAAATGCAAGTACCGCCTGAGCGTCTTCAGCATTGAGATCCTTAACGTTGCGAGCGATGTTTGCCGTACCACCATTACCGGGAGCCACGTACAGCTCGGTGCAACGAGGCGATTTCGCAAGCGCCCACGAAATAGCATGCTCGCGGCCACCGCCGCCAAGAACCAGAATGTTCATGGTTCAAACCTTTCTTGTTTGATGCCAAAAAGCACCCCCGCAGGCTATTCCGCGAAGGTGCTTTGCTTGTTTTGCTTTACTGGGTGAAGCCCATATTGCTAGCGGCTCTCCCAGCCATTGAAGATAGTCTGGTTGCGGTCAGGGCCAACAGCGATGATGGACGCCTTTACGCCAGAAACCTCTTCAAGGTACTTAACGTAGCTCTGCGCATTTGCGGGCAGGTCTTCGAACTTCTTGCAATCGGAGATATCGACGCCCTCCCAGCCAGGAAGTTCTTCGTAAATAGGCGTTACGTTTTTCGGATAGATAACCGAATGCTGCATAGGGAAGTAGTCGTAACGCTGACCGTCTGCCTCATAAGCAACGCATACTTTGATGCGGGGAACGCAGGAAAGAACGTCAAGTTTGGTAAGAGCCATGTCGGTCATGGAGTTGACCTCTACCGCGTAGCGAGCCTGAACTGCATCGAACCAACCGCAGCGGCGCTTGCGACCGGTGGTTACACCGTATTCGCCGCCCGTCTTGCACAGAAGCTCGCCAGTTTCGTCATGAAGCTCTGTGGGGAACGGACCGGAGCCAACGCGCGTGATGTACGCCTTAGCAATGCCCAGGACCTTGCCGATTGCCTTCGGACCCACACCAGAACCGGTGGGCGCGCCGCCAGCGCAGCAGGAAGAAGAGGTTACGAAGGGATAGGTGCCATGGTCAACGTCGAGCATGGTGCCCTGAGCGCCTTCGAACAGCACGTTCTTGCCAGCACGGAGTTCCGCATTCAGCAGCTGCGTGGTTTCGGCCATATGATCGCGCATAACGTCGGCGTAGGGGAGATACATCTCGCAGATCTGATCAACCGTATAAGGTTCAAGATCATAGATCTTGGTAAGGATCTGGTTCTTTAGGAACAGGGCAGCTTCAACCTTCTCACGGAAGATCTTTTCATCGAGCAGGTCCTGAACACGGATGCCGCAACGGGAGATTTTATCTTCGTAAGCAGGGCCGATACCACGCTTAGTAGTGCCGATCTTGTGCTTGCCCAGATGGCGTTCAGACGCACCATCGAGATCGATGTGGTACGGCATGATGATGTGAGCGTCACAGGAAATGCGCAGACGATCGCAGGAGAAGCCTTCGCCCTGCAGCATGTCCATCTCTTCAACGAGAACCTTCGGGTCGATAACGCAACCGTTGCCGATAACAGGCGTGATGTGATCGTACATAACGCCAGAAGGAATCAGATGAAGCGCCAGCTTGGTATCGCCGTGGATAACCGTGTGGCCTGCGTTGTTTCCGCCCTGATAACGAACAACGTAATCGTAGTCGCTCGAAATAAGGTCAGTGATCTTGCCTTTGCCCTCGTCGCCCCACTGAGCGCCAAGGAGAACCGTGCTTGGCATGAAAGGTCCTTTCAATGTTTTAATAATTAGCCAGGTGCAACGCACCAAAGCGCGCAACAAGCCCTAGCAACCAAAATCATACTACAGTTGAATCAAATTGCTTCGCGGATCAACAGTTCCCATCAAGGCTGCAACGTCTGAATGGCATGTAAACAAAATCACCTGCCGATACCGTGCCAATTCCGCCAAAGCACGGGCAGCTTGCGCGCGCCGCTCGTCGTCGAAATTGACCAATATGTCGTCGCACAGCACGGGAAGCCCGCGGCCAACATTTACAGCCGAAAGAAGAAGGGCAATACGCAGGCTCAAATACAACTGCTGACGCGTACCCAGCGAAAGCAGATGAGGTGGGCGCACGGTTTTAACCGCATCAATCACTTCTAGTTCACCCTGGGCGTTCATGCGCACCTGCCGCCAGGCACCATCGGTCATCTGCGAGAGCAAGCGCGAAGCGGTGCGGTATACCTCAGGTTGGCTTTTGCGCTCCCATTCGGCAATTGCCGCTTCAAGGGACCGTTTGGCAATGAACAGCACCGAGAGCCTTCGGTACGTTTCCCGCAGGCGCGCCTCCACCTCTTCGCATTTGAACTTCGCCTCGTCGAAATCGGTTGAGCTGCGAGCAGCAGCCAAACGTTCCGACAGCTCTCCATGCTGGCGATCTGTTTCGGCCGCTGCAGCCGCCGTCTTAGCACGGTCCTGCTCTTTGCGCTCGATGGCTTGGGATATCGCCTCCAGCGATGCGCCATCGTCGAAGCCTGCCTTGCGGCACAGCTCCACGCGTTGGTTTTTGCATTCGGCTAGCTCCTTGCGAATACTTGCACACTGAAGGGATCGTGCCTGATGGTTCAGGTTTTCTGTTGCGCAAGAAGTGCGGTAATCGTCAAGCTGATCCAGCAATCGGCGAGCACGACGAAGAGAACCAGCAGCAGCCTTCAGGCCGTTCGCCTCCAAGAAGCTTACGACTTGGACGTCGAAATCGCGGAGAGACCGCTCGCAAGCTTCCACTGTTTTCTTATCCTGCTGAACCACCCAGTCGCGCTTCTTTAGCTCCTCGTCGAGCTCGTCTTCGCCAGGAATCGGCTTCAACGCTATCGAAACACCTGCCGCACCGATTACCAGGGCAAACGCAACCAGGGCCACTCCGGCAATCAAGTAAGAGACACCGCCATGATCAGGGGAGCTGTACAAAACAAACGAACCGGCGAACGCCATAAGCAGCGTTAACGCCAAAGCCAATCCGAGTTTCACTTTGCGCTGCGAAGCAAACTGGATCTTGCTGTCGGCGGCCTTTGCCCGCTCGGCAAACACTTCGTAATCCGACTGAGAGCGAACAGCATCCATGCGTGCAGCATCTAGAGAATGCTCCAATTTTGCGCGACGGCGCTCGAAATCTTCAAGGCTATCTGCAAGCTGATACTGATCTTCCCTGCTCAAGCCGACCAGTTCGGCGAGCTCATGCGGCGGCTCTCCCTCATGCATGGAGGATTCATCCTCCAAACGCAACGCCTCATGGAGCGATGTGCGCGATTCTTCGATAGAACGATCAATTTCCTCCACACGAACGCGGAGTGTTTTCAGGCCTTCTATTTCCGCATTAAGCTGCTGCTGCGTTTGCGCAAGCAAATCTCTCCGCGGACCCCACGAGGCAAGCATTTTCTCCTGTGCGCGCAGCGCATCTGCCTCTTCACGCCCTTGATGAACCAACTCGCGCAGACGAAGCCGCTCTTCCGTTAAGTTAGGCACCGAATTCGGATTCTTAGCGGAGCGGGAAAGCTCCTGCTTGATACGTTCGTTCACTTCGTCAAGCGCATGAGCAGGGGAAGACCCTGTACCAGAACCAGCGGTAAGCAAATGAGCCGTTACTTCGTTATGGCGATCGAGACGCAAAAGCTCATCGCTCGTTAACGCGAAAATGGTGTTGTAGGTTTCCTGGTCAATGTCGGCAAGCAGCCCTGTAGGAACGGTTATCCCTTCGCTGTTCTTGGCGCGCTTGACCTCGGACACTTCGCCATTCGAGCTGTCGCGGAAGAAGAGGCTCCCTACACGCTCTGCCGATTCGGAACGATACGAATTGCCCTGACCCCTAGAGCTCGGCCAACCGAACAAAACGCCCTTCACCAATTCATTGAGCGTGGTTTTGCCAGCTTCATTGGGGCCGTATACCACATTCAAACCAGGAGAAAACGGGCCTACAATAATGTTCGAGAATTTCCCGAAACTCGACATCTTCACATGCTCAAGAAATAAGGGGCTGATGCGTGCCTCGCCACTGGTATTTTTCTTTTTGCCCATTAAGCCTCACGCCCCAACAGATCGAGCACAAGCGTTTCAGCCTCATCGCACAAAGAGGGCATTGCGCGACCAAGGGTTTTAGGCAAAGGAAGGTCGCGGCTGCAGAATTCGTCTTCCACACCCTGAAGCGCCGCCGCATCACCTTTGCGATACTCATCGAGCGCACCAAGGTATGCCGCAGGGAACAGACCCTCGGTACGAAGAGCCTCTTTGTTGAAAGGAACCGAAGTGCGGCCCCAGATATCGTCGATAAAGAAAAACGGATACGAGTCGTTCACCGCCTGACGAAGATCATCAAGCACACGAGCGTCAAGGCGAGAGTGGAGGCTCGTCTTGCCAGTAAGGATCACACGGAATATCATGCGCTGACAGCACGCATCGGCATTGGCGGCGAACTGTGCAGAAACAATGCGCTCCTGAACATCGGCAACCGTTGGGCACTCAGACACATCCACCTCCAACCGGCACCATTCAACTTGCGCCATGGGAAGGAAGTCTGCCTGAACGGGGGATCCCTGCGAAAGCGTAACCTGATACACCCCATGAGGGCCGGTTTCCACCACACTCCTGCCCTGAGGGCACCCAGAAAAGGCAATGCGCGGACATTGAGAAGTGGGCAGCAGGCGCGGCTGATGGACATGACCGCACGCCCAATAATCAACATCTCGCGAAAGCAAGATTTTAGGTTGCACTGGCGAGCGTGTGGGATCAATATCGAGGCCTGTATGCAGAACGCCAACCATAAAAGGTGCCTGAACTCCCAGCTCACGCTGGGCAGTTTCACGTGAAACCCCTTCAGAGATATCAACACCAGCAGGCCAAGATTGGCTGAAGTACCCGCGTCCGCCAATCAATGCAAGGGGTTCGCCTTCACGTTCGTACAGCGCAAAGCTGGGCTTGCCCGCGCCCAGCAAATGGGCGTTTTCCGGCAAGGCAGAAAAGCTGTTATCCCACGATGTAAAGGGATCATGATTGCCCGTTACAAAGTACACGGGAATGCCCGCATCGTTGAGCCTTTCCAAACCCGATACAAACAGAGAAAAATCGGCATACGAAGGGCGCGAATCGTCGAAGATGTCGCCCGCGATCACCACAAAATCGACCTGCTTTTCTATAGCGGTGTCGACAATGCGCCGATACGCATCTGGGATTGCCTTCAGCAGCACGTCGGCCCACAAGGGCGAGCTTGCGCGGAGCCCCTTGAACGGCGCCCCCAAATGCAAGTCGGCTGCATGTATGAACGTAATCGTGCTCAACCCAGCCTGCCTCTCGTAAGACTAGTAACGCGAATCGTCGAAATGATTGGTGAACTTGGTGAATTCAGGGATGAATGTAAGCGGAATATCGCGCGTCGGGCCACTACGATTCTTCGCCACAATAAGCTCTGCCATGCCCCAGTCAGGGCGGCTGTCCGATTCGGCCTCAGCTTCTGTGGTGCTTCGGTCGATGAACATAACAATGTCGGCGTCCTGCTCGATGGAACCCGATTCGCGAAGGTCGGAAAGCATCGGGCGCTTGTCGGTACGCGACTCAACACCACGGGAAAGCTGCGAAAGCGAAATGATGGGCACTTCAAGTTCCTTTGCCAGAACTTTCAGACCACGTGAGATTTCGGCAACCTCAACGGCGCGGTTGTTGGGATGGGGGATTACCGGCTGCATAAGCTGCAGATAGTCAACGATGATCAAGCCGTTCTTCTTGTTGCGCATCATACGGCGTGCCTTGGTGCGCAGCTCGACAATAGAAAGACCGGCCGAGTCGTCAACATACAACTCGCAATTGGAAAGGTCGCTGGAAGCCTGAATAAGCTGGCTCCAATCCCCTTCGGTAAGCTGACCGTTGCGCATGCGCGAAAGAGCAAGACCCGCTTCCGCCGCCAAAAGCCTCTGCGTGATTTCGTTGGAACTCATTTCCAAGCTGAAGAACGCCACAGGTGCGCCAGACTTAGCGGCATTGGCCGCAAGGTTCATGGCGAACGATGTTTTGCCAACAGCAGGACGGGCAGCCAGAATGATAAGGTTACCCGGGCGCAAGCCGCAGAAAAGCTTATCCACATCGATGAAGCCGGTGGGCACACCTTGGAGCATGCCTTCACGGTTGCCCATTTCGGCAATTTCCTCATTCGCTTCTACCAGCAATTCCTGAATGCCCTTAAAGCTTGAATTTACCGTTTGCTCGGTAACGCCGAACAACGCCGCTTCCGACTGAGAAATAAGTTCCTTCGGATCGGCGGGAGAATCGTAGGCAAGCGACGTGATTTGAGCCGCACTCATAAGGAGTTCACGACGAATGGCGTCGCGGCTTACAATTTCAGCATGATGCTGCCAGCTGGTGAACGCAAACGTGTTGTCAGCAAGCTCCAGCAGATACTGCTGGCCACCAACTGCTTCCAGCTGTCCCGCTGCCTTCAGGTTGTCGGAAACGGAAATAACATCGATCGGGATGGAACGCGCGTTCATTTCGCGCATTGCCTCGAAGATCATCTTGTGAGCTGGTCGGAAGAAGCTTTCGGGCTTCAGTTTCAAGGACACTTCCTCAAACACGCCCGTCGACAAAAGGCATGCCGCTAAAACCGTTTGCTCAGCCTCAATGTTCTGAGGCAATGACTTGCGCGCTTCAGAAGCTGGCTGATTGTTTTCAGGCATGGGGTCTGCTCCTTGGTGGTTCGATGGTTTGCACCCTCATAATACCTGCTTTGTTGTTCAGTCCCTATAGAGGACCAAGCAACAACACCAAATAGCAAGGCCCTGTCGAGGAAATATCCTCGACAGGGCCGCAATCAGGCTCCACTCAACTTGGCAATTAGTACAATGGTAGGGAAGTTTTGTAGGAGTCCAAGTCGGGGAGCACTTCTTTATATTGGTTGAGGCGTGCGCGGATGATGGGTCGGATATTGGACAGCTGCCTGCCCGTTACCGTTTCCTTTTCCGCATAAGGCCGCAAAGCTTCGGCGAGGTCGGTATCACCCACGGTGTCCCGTATCCAACCCGCGTAGTACTCAACCCCAATCAGGTTAACTTCCCCATGCACCTGATAAGCGACATACGGGCTTATAGGCTTCAGGAACTCAACACTATCAGGAAAGCTACGCAGATGCTTTGGCTGTGCGCCGCCGCAGCGGGAAAACAAAACGCCAACAGCGGACTCATCGAGCGGCAGAAAACGGCTCCAATTACGAACCTGATCCTCGCTGGGAAGAGGAAGGGCATTGACGTTTCTCACCTTCTCCTGCTCAATCTCTTCTTGCATCAGCTGGCTTTTGATGGGATTCAGCGCCTCTTTCCCCCAGGAACGAGCGTCAACCGAATCGCTACCGGGCTTCTTTTCGCCGTCCATCTAGCATCACTCATCCTCTTCCTGGCCAAGCACGCCGTGAGCCTCGAGTTCATCGGCTACGTACCCAAGACCCTCAGCTTCCAAGGCCGAACGCTTCAACCAGCCGTGGGCAACGTCACAACCTTCCAAGCGATAGAAATGGCTTTTCAGTTCTTCAGTCTTTTCCCTGTCGAGCTGACGTCCCGAAACATCCTTGTAGGCCCATTCATGCGTTTCCTCGTTGTAGGTTGGCAGACAGTAGGCAATCTCGTATGAGGTTTGGGGCACCTTCGGGTTCTGAGGCTGGTCATAGACATAATCCGAGAATATCTCCACCTCACGTGTGCGCCCCTGAAGCTGCCAAATTGCGCGATCGAGGTCGTAGACTTTCTTCCCCAACCAAATGACGTCTTCGAAGCTCTTGTTCCACCCCGTGCAAGCGTTGAGGAATTTCGGCTCCCCGTCAGGCGTCATTCCCTCGAAGTCCTTGCCATACGGATTCACCAGGTCAGTCCACGCCCAGTCGCACAAACCGACCGTGTTTTTCCATGAACGGTTGTAGTAAATAGTCCAGGCTACCGCCTTTGCGCACGGCTTCTTGTAAATTCCTTCATCCGAATAGTCGATCATTTCGGGATCGCAGAACGGCACCAGCTTCTTGCCCATGATTTCCGCCAGACGAGCAGCCGATACATCGGGCTCTCTACCCTGAGCGTAGTTCTGGGAGGGAGTCCAATAGCAGGGGAAGTCCAAATCGTGGCTGTTGATATCGCGATCGGTAAGGATTGAAGCGAAACCCCAGTCAGCCGAAGTGCGCGGATCGTAATGATGCCCATAGCTGTACTGAAGAACAGGCAGCATGCCAGTAGACGAATCTTCTTCCCAGCGTCCCCATTTTTCAGCACATGGCTGTAGGCCCAATGCAAGATCGGCGCCGATATCGGCCAAATTAACGATCGATGAGATGAGGGCGTTGGCAAATTCAATGGTGCCCATCTTTTCGAATGGCAAGTTTGATTCGATTTCCTTGCCTGGTCCGATCAGCCCCTTTTCATAGAGCCTCATCAGCCAAAAGGTGATGGGCATAAACGAATTGGCATTCATGCCAACACGGTTAAGCAAGGTTGCTGCCTTGGCGGTATTTTCCGTGATGACCCCATCATGTGCTGCCTTGTCCTGCGGAGTAAACCAGTGGAAGCCGATACACATCGCTTCGTTTCCGTAATAGTTTGAGGTTCTACCCCGACATGCACGGACACAACCTACGCAGCCATAGGGCCTACTTGACACTCCTGTTCCATAAAAGCGAGTCGAATTACCCGGAGGTGATGAAATATCCTGCATGCCTATGTATTTGTTTGGATTATCGGCATGACCGCCCCAGGTATATTGCTGAGCCCACAGACGCGCGTCCATCATCGCCTGAGGATCGGCAATCTCGATGCTCTTCGTGCCCAAAAATCCTATTGCCTTCAGGTTCTTAGCTGCCCATACGCCGCCAAAACCACCTTGGCCAATAACATGAGCCATATCGGAAACCAACGAGGAAAGCGGACCATAATTCTCTGGATTAGGGCCCGTGGTGAGAATCGCAGGGCGCTGAGTGGTTTTTCCCGCATCGCGCCATCCAGACGCGATGGTGTTCCAATCGCCCGCATGGTAATCGTGGACCATCTGAGGCATCAGGGCTTCCTGTGTTTCCTGAGTATCAAGGCCCCAGAGCGACTCAGCGTCATTGAAGGTTACTCGGTCGTTGACAACGCTGATCCACACCTTACGCTTAGCCTGCCCCAAAAGGACAAAAGCATCATATCCAGCGTGCTTCATCATCGGTCCGAAACGTCCACCCATGTTCGAGCGCGTAAACCAGGGGGTAGGATACCCCTGCGTACCAACTGCCACCATTTCGGCACGGCCGCCACCCGAGGGGGTTGGCGTGCCCGCAATAGGGGACGTTGCCAGAGCGCACACGTTCTTTGGGTCAGCAGGGTCGGTGATAGTTTTATCCTCGCAATAATCCCAGAACAACGCGGCAGCCATTCCGTGACCGCCGATCCATTCTTCATACTTAGACGTCGGGACGGTTTCGTACGTTTCCTTGTCGAGGTGCAAGATCAAGATCTTGCCCGCAAATCCATTTGCCATTTGTTTTCACCTACCCTTATTTCTTCGCAGAGCTGCCTTCACTACCAGGATTGCCGGTAGCGCCAACGGCATACGTCATCATCGATGGCCAACTTGTTCCCGTTCGCAGATCCACGTCATATTGGGATCCGCCTGTTTCCTCAGGGAGTTCTTTAACGAATTTAATGGCGCGTTCAGGGCATACCGATTCACAGGCGCGGACGCCATCGGGTCCGACCTCGTGTTCCCAAAACGGCGTATTAGTGCAGAGGTCGCATTTCTGAGAATGCTTATCTTCGTTGTTCCACTGCAATCGAGAGGGAGAGTTAGGGCACGCGGAAATACACTGCATGCATCCAATGCACTTGTCTGGGTCAACCACACGCACGTTATCGTTTTCTTCGTCGATGTGGCAAGCTCCCGTAGGGCACACCGAAACGCACTTAGGCTCTGCGCATTGATGACATTGGAAAATGGTCATGTCATAGGGGAAATGCTGGAATGAATCGCCCACAATCTGGATTCGCGCAAGACCAGGGTTTGTTACCCCGTAATGGGTCATTGCGCACGCCATCATGCAATTCTGACATCCGCAGCATCTCATGCTGTCTACGATGAGATATCCACCCGAAGCAGGAAACGCCACATCGATATTGTTATTACGCGCGAATGCCATGATGCTGCTCGTACCCAACGTTGTAGCAGCCAGCAATGTACCAGCCAACGCAACAAACTTACGGCGTGTTACCCCTTCGGGTTTTTGGTTCTCTGACGCTTCGGGCGTCAGATTCTCTTCGTTGTTCTCCAACGTACTGCAAGGGGGATCTTTCTGCAGCTCGGAGTCTTCATACTGCTTTGACATTATGTCTGCCCTTTCGTTTCGAGCAATTCCCTTGGGGGAAGGGAATCTCAAAATCTATTACGAGCAGACCGCCATACCGACATACCCATGCAAGGCAAAATATATGGGTCAAACGTTTGGGATCTATGGGATAGCTATTGAATGGCGGATACTGCTCGGCGAATAGGGAATTGTTCTCGATAAAGGCGAATTGTTGTCATTTAATCGCCTAAAGCATTACTTTGCTTTTTGCTCTTCGGAAACAATGTCCTCATACCAACCAGGGTGTTCCTTCTTCGCTTCCTCTTCTGGCATCCAGCCATGGATCATAGAGGGAAAGGTCTTCCACGACCAAGGAACCAGAACCGCAAAGAACACATGGGCAAGAAGGAACAGGAGCATGGCAACCGTGCCGATATCGTGCAACAGCGTTGCAGCCGAAACCACAAATCCAGGAAGATCGATAGAATGCTGGATCGACTTGATAATGCCCGTGAAAGCCATTAGAGCGCCCACGAAAATCGCAAAGACATAGGCCATGTTTTCGCTTTGGAAGTATTTCTTTTCTTTTGGATACTTTGCTCTTTTGAATCCCAACTGAGCGCCATAGTGGTTCAGCGTCGAAGAGATTGCGTCCTTGTTAGGAAGATGTTCTTTCATGCGCGCCGGCTCGGAAATGGCATTGCCGATGTAATAAAACGTCCCGAACAGAAATGCGCATGCCGCTACGAAATGGACGTTCAGGGCAATTACAGCTTCTTCACTGGTTGAAACAAAGCTGATAAAGAAGCTCAATCCCATGATGATGCCCGAGATCAGTAGAAACAGCGTGCCTAAAGCATGAGGCCAGTGTTCCACACGAGCCGCAACGTCGTGGCGATAGATCTTTCCATTCTTGCGATAGGGCTTCGTTCTCTTGGTGAAGTAGGTGAGTATCAGCCCTAAGCAAGGCACAAGAAGAAGCAGCCACAAACAATGGTCGAACAGAAGGGAGCTTGATACGCTCATAACGATCTCCTTTCGCTATAAATCGCTTTGCATGGGATGCGATATGGAGATCTGTTTTTAATCAGGCTAGCACCGCAAGCAACATACCTGAAATAAAGCCTGCTACTGGTCTTATTAACTATATGAACATGTTATAAATCTTTTTTAAGAACCATTTTTTAATGATTCGGCGCGACGTGCTGCAAACCACCATCTCGATGCCACTCGATAAACAATCCATGACCAGCTTGCACATGTCAAAATTCGAGCACAGTCACACATTGCAAAGCGCGGTTTGCTATTGCCTTTCACCTAGAAACAAAGAAAGGCCACCCTTTCGGGTGGCCTTTCAAAAAAAAGCAGATAAGAAACTACTCAGCAGCTTCTTCAGTTGCCTCTTCTGCCTCTACTGCTTCTTCAGCAGCTTCCTCAGCAGGGGTAGCGAAGGTTGCCTCGTCACCTACGAGCAAAGCGAGGTTAGCCTTGATGTCGCGATAGAGAGACACAACAACGGTGTGCTCGCCAGCGGACTTGATGGCGTTCTTGATCTCAACGCGACGGCGGTCGATGTCGAGGTCAGCCTGAGCCTTAACGGCGTCAGCTACCATCTGAGCGGTTACGGAGCCAAAGAGAACGCCCTCTTCGCCTACACGAACCTCAACCTTAACGGTAAGAGCCTCGAGCTGAGCCTTCATCTTGTTGGCATCAGCAATGCGGTTCTCTTCGCGAGCAGCGATGTTGTGCTTGCGCTGCTCGAGCTGCTTCAGGTTACCCTTGGTTGCCAGAACGGCCATACCCTGGGGAAGCAGGTAGTTGTTAGCAAAGCCGGGAGCTACGTCTACAACGTCGCCTTCGCCGCCCTTGTTCTTAACTTCGGTAAGAAGGATAACTTTCATTTCATCCTCCTCTTTAGCGATTACGGCGATCGCCGCGGCCGCTTACAGCAGGCACAGCGTAGGGCATGAGAGCCATTTCGCGTGCGCGCTTAACAGCATTGGCGATATCGCGCTGGTGCTGGGTGCAAGCGCCCGTAACACGGCGGGGCTTGATCTTCCCACGGTCAGTAACATACTTGCGCAGCATCTGAGTGTCTTTGTAGTCGACGTATTCCGCATGATCCTTGCAGAACTGGCAATACTTTCGACGAGGCTGCTTGGTGTAGTCAGACATGTTAACCTCTTTCGAATGATTAGAACGGAATGTCGTCGTCGTAAACGGAAGCATCTACAACCGGTGCGGCCATTGGAGCTGCCGCCATCGGTGCCTGAGCCATAGGCGCTGCCATGGGTGCCGCGGCGCGAGGAGCACCATCGTTGCGGCTAGTCATGAACTCGATCTCGTCAACAATGACTTCGATCTTGCTACGCTTCTGGCCATCGCGTTCCCACTGGCTCCAACGAAGCTTTCCTTCGATGGCTACCTTGCTACCCTTGGAAAGGAAGCGGGAAACGCTCTGTGCGCGAGCACCAAACATAGTGCAATCAATGAAGTTGGGGTAATCTTCCCATTCACCCGTCTGCTGGTTCTTGCGGCGATCGTTGACTGCGACACCAAAGCCCAGAACAGGCATGCCACTTGCAGTGGAACGCAAATCGGGATCACGGGTAAGGTTTCCGCTGATTACAACTCGATTGATACTCATATCGATACCTCTTTCACAACGTGGACTAGTCCGTCCACCTTTTGATTTCCTTGATAATTAATCGCGATCGGTGCGAGCAACGATCATGTGACGTACAACGGCATCGGAGATGCGGAGTACGCGGTCGAGTTCAGCAATGTTGCTGGGCTCTGCATGGAAATCGATAAGGGTGTAATCACCGTCGGTCAGACCGTTGATTTCGTAAGCGAGCTTGCGCTTACCCCAGTTATCAACATTATCAACGACACCGTTACCTTCTGCGAGGGCGGTCTCGATACGCTTCATAACAGCGAGACGAGATTCTTCGTCGATAGACGGAGCTACAAAATACAAGAGTTCATAAGCCTTCATCAGTTCACCTCCTCTGGACTTACGGCTTCGGGTTTAAAGGCTACCCCGAAGCAGGAAATTAGCCTTATTAGGTTACCAAACAAGGAAAGGAAGAACTAATGACTTTACGAGAACTCACGGTTTGCACACATTAGCCTTACAGATTTCCTGAAACCATCCTATTCCCCTTATCTGAAATTGGTGCGAAAAGCATGCGAAACTCCTGCGAAAGCTTGGCGGCGGCCCGGTTTCCGCATAAGCCTCATACCTTGTTTCCGAATAACGATTCAGCGCGCAAAAAATGAGAGCCGGCATCGCTGCCGGCTCCCTCGACCGAGTTTTCTATTCCTCGGTTGCTTCTTCCTGTTCTTTAGGATCGAGGGTTCCCTCCACCTCAAGCTCAAGCTTGAGGTTTTCCATAAAGTTGGGAGCAGGACCGATGTAGACAACCTCACGTTCAATGCCGTCCTCATCGTAAAGGTAGCCAAATGCGTACCCCTGCTCTTCGCCAGGCAAACCACCTTCGGCGATAAGCGCGTCCTTCTGGCCTTCATCGGTGTCAACATAGCCGTCATAGCAGAAAGCGTATGCCGTAGCGCCGCGAGCGCCCTGGACCTCTTTACGGGCAGCCAGGAAGCACTCCTCGGCATCGTCGCCCGGATGCGTTTCAATGAAGAGATTTTCCTTTACCGCAAGACCAGTGAAGGGGATAACGTCTTTGCCCTCTTCCATCTTGTCGGCAGCTTCGTCCAAAACAGCGACGATAACAGCCTTCAGCACGTCGTCAACGTCTTCTACGGGGATATCGTTTTCGGGATCTACCACACGATCTACCATGGTCGTCCTTTCCCTTTTCTTCTAAACCAATGCAGCCCAGTGTACTCTCGCGAGCAAAAAAGCCCAACCCAAACTCCGCCAACGAGCACAACCCATCCATGAAGGCTGGGAATATAGGGACAGGTCCCATATCCCCAGCCTAAGGAAAAGATCCCACCGCAAGAGATTGTGCAGGGAGGGGCGCTAACTCAGTGCGCTACAACTAGGTGGGAAAATGGACCTATCCCTATATTCCCAGATATGTAGCTTTGGCTGTCTATACGAAAAAAGGCCCGCCAAAGGCAGACCTTAAAACACTGGCGGAAGGGGAGGGATTTGAACCCTCGTTACCGGGAGTACCGGTAAAACGGTTTTCGAGACCGCCGCATTCAGCCGCTCTGCCACCCTTCCAAAATATGTATCAGCCACCAAAGGAGCTGGTGAAAAAGAAAGCGCCCAAACAGGCGCTTTCGAAAAATCACTGGCGGAGAGATGGGGATTCGAACCCCAGATACGCTTTTGGCGTATACACGATTTCCAATCGTGCTCCTTAAGCCAGACTCGGACATCTCTCCAGCTGCAGCGCTTCCCGCGCATGCAAGGATGTACTTTACACCATCTTAGTACCGGCTGACAAGAGAAAAATAGCCATCTTCTGACAAGATTTTTAAAGGAACTTCAAAAAGGTCGGAGACACACTCGGTAGTAAGGGCTTCCTCCTTGGGCTTGTCCCCATAAAGCTTGCCGTCTTTGATCATTACCACACGCTTGATTTCAGGAATAATGTCTTCGGGATAGTGCGTAACCAAAATAATCGACTTGCCAGCAGCAACTAAATCACGCATTGCCTTGCGAACAAAATACATGCCTTCAGGATCGAGCGCCGTAGTTGGCTCGTCGAACACCAATACTTCAGGGTCATGGACAAGCGCACGGGCAATAAGCACGCGACGAGCCTGGCCAGAAGACATCGTCATGATGTCTCGATCGGCGTGCTCCTTCATTCCCAGGAATTCCAAAGCACGCAAGGCCTTTTCCTTACCTGCTTCGGTCATGCTGTGGCGGCGGGGAGCACCAAGAACGCCAAACAACCCGCCATACACCACATCAAGAGCTGGGAGATGAACGGTTATCTGATCTTGCATCGTTGAAGAGACAATACCTAAGCATTGCTTAACCTCTTCTAGGGTGACCAACGACTTTCCTTTGAACAGCACCGGGGGCTCATCGCGATGAAGAGGAAACACTTCGCGGGTTATGAGGTGGATAAAGGTCGATTTTCCAGCGCCATTAGGGCCAATAAGGGCAATGCTTTCGCCTTGCTGCAGGGTGAAGTCCCCTACATTCAAAATCTCTTTTCCCTTACGACGAACTACGGCGTCATGAAGCTCAATAAGAGGCGGTTTCGTTTCCATTGCTTGCCTTTCTAGATAAACCAAGGCCACCTCATGCGAGGTGGCCTTGGGAAAGCCTGAATAATTGGTTTTTACTGACCAGAATTCTCGGAATCTGAGCTCTGTTCATTGGAAGATTCCGATGAACCCTCCGTAGCCGACGCATCAGCATTGGTATCAGCGGAAGCCCCATTGCTAGAACCATCGGAGTTATCGCTCGACGAATCGCTGTTGTCGTATTTGGTCATATCAAGGTTGTAGGGGACATTCTCGGGCATATCGTTGTTCTGGATGTCCGCCTGAGCCTTGTAGTCGTTGAACCAATTGGAATATGCCGTGGACTTGCTCTGATCCTTCACAATGTTCGAAATGTAGTCAACGAACTCCTGAGGGTATGCAGAAAGGCTGGTTGCCTTGCCGTCGCAGGTGAACTCATCGGTGCACTTGATGATGTGAATGCCGTAATCGCTCGTTACCAAACCAGATACCTGGCCAACGGAAAGGCCATCAAGGGCGTCGGTGTAGTCGGTTACAAAGGAATTGATAGCGTCCCAACCAACATTGCCACCGTCGGCTGCAGAGGCCGTATCGGTGGAGTACTGCTTGGCAGCTTCGGCGAAGTCAAGCGTTCCCGCGTTGATCTGATCGAGCACTTCCTGAGCCTTTTCGGTGTCACCCGAAGCGAACAAGATATGAGAAGACTTCTTAGCACCGTTAAACATGGTGTAATACGTGTTCAGCATATCTAGAACTTTAGAATCATCAGCGGTGGCTGCATCTCCAGCAACCGCATCCTCCAAGGCCTTATCAAGCAAGCCAGCTTCGACGGACTCGCGATACTGATCCTCGGTCAAACCAGCAGAGGACAGAGCCTGCTTCCAAGCATCATCGCTGTCGTAGTTGGCCTTCATGTTGTTGATCTCATCGTCAACCTGAGACTGTTCAACCGTGATGCCCTTTTCGTCGCACGCCTGTTTCTTCAGCTCGTTTTCGACGTAGTAATCGATCACCTGATCGCGAACGGTGGCAGGGTCAAAGGAATTCTCCTTCATCCAATTGCCCCAGTCGTCGTCGCTGGTGAGGTCTGAGCTAGTACGGAAGTCCTGAATGTACTTAGTGATGGTGTCTTCCTGAATCTCAGCGCCATTTACCGTTGCTGCAACGCCGCCGGTATAGCCGTAATTCGTGCCACCACAACCAACCAAGGCAATGCAGCAGGCAGCGGATACGCCGACAACAGAAATCTTGCGAAGAAGAGCTCCGTGCTTCATGTATGTTCCTTTTTCCTACGGTACGAAACGAGGTCGCACCCGATGAGCAGGTGCAACGCATGCTATTTTTGCACAACGTCAATTTCGTGATTTCGTTCGCACAATTTGCCCACGTATCACCGCTGTTTAATCACACCCCCTCCATAAAAGGAGCTCCCTCTATTGAAGTCGGCGAACAGCGACAGCCCTGGCGCTCGAAATTCCCGAGCAGCGCGCCAACCGCTCCGAAAAACCCGATTCGGACGCAGCGTCCTGTTTCACGTGAAACGAAATATCTTGCACTCCACCCAGATAATCCACTTTTTGTTGCATGACCACACAACTCCTCGTTGTGAAAACAAAAATCTCGGCTTTCTTGCAGCTTTTTTGCGATTGCGGACTCCTTTCCCCCATCTGCAAAGCGGAAGGGGACTGCTCCACAACTGATTTGCTGCGATTCTGGGCCGCAATTTGCGCCTTTGCGCCCTGTGACAATCCGTAATCGCAAAAAAGTTGCATTCGGCCATATTTTTGTTTTCAGACCCTTAGGACAGCCCCAGGATGGAGCTATAGGCGAAAAGCCCCAAGAATGGCAACTCGGAATAACCCTGTATAGCACCAGGAACGGAGCAGTCCGGACACGGCGCATCTTTATCTGTGCAGTTCTTATCGCAGGCGACACTTTAAACCAGAAAGGCTGGACGATACATCGTCCAGCCTTTTAGTTAGCCAGTCTTCTTGATCTATTTCTTTCCAGACAACCCTCTGCGTAGGGAGAAGCCGGGTTGAAAGAAACTGATCTATTTATTCTTTGCTTCCTTGCGACGCTGAGTAGCGGAAAGGGTGCGCTTACGAAGACGAATAGACTGAGGCGTTACCTCTACCAGCTCGTCGTCTTCAATGTATTCAAGCGCTTCTTCGAGCGTAAACGTGATGGGGGGCGTAAGGGAGATAGCCTTATCAGCACCAGAAGAGCGCTGGTTGCCCAGTTGCTTAGCCTTGGCAACGTTTACAACCATGTCGCCTTCCTTAGCGGATTCGCCAACAATCATGCCCTCATAGCAATCCTCGCCCGGACCAACGAACAGCTTGCCACGCTCCTGCAACGTATCAAGAGCATATGCAACCGACTTCTCCGTTGCCATGGCAATCATGCAACCGTTCTTACGGCCGATCATCTCTCCGGAATAAGGGCCATATTCACGGAAGTGGTGGAACAACACCGCTTCGCCGTGGCTTACATTCAGGATTTTGGTCTTCAGGCCCATGGTGCCGCGAGAAGGAATAGCAAACGTAAGATGCGTCATGGTTTCGTCGGACACCATGTCCTCCATAATGCCGCCTGCCGTACCCATGACCTCAATCGCCTTGCCAGAGTAGTCATTGGGAACGTCGATGGTAGCTTCCTCGATGGGCTCAAGCTTATTACCGGCCTCATCTTCCTTATAAACAACCTGAGGACGACCAACCTGGAATTCGAAGCCTTCACGACGCATGGTTTCCATAAGAACAGAAAGATGAAGAACGCCACGACCGGCAACGCGAACGCCCGACTTGTCTTCGGTTTCCTCAATGCGCATGGAGATGTTGCTCTCCTTTTCGCGCATCAGGCGCTCCTTCAGCTGACGAGCGCCAACGATATCGCCCTCTCGACCAACCAAGGGACTCGTGGAAGCCTCAAACACAACAGCCATGGTGGGCTCTTCAACGGCTAAAGGCTCCATCTCGACAGGATTCTCGGGGTCGGTGATAACATCGCCGATGTCAGTCTGCTCCACGCCGATAACAGCCACGATATCGCCTGCGCTGGCCGCAGGAACCTCAGCCTTACCAAGGTTCTCAAAGGTGTATACCTTGCGGATCTGCGCGTTGTAGCGGTTGCCGTCGGGTTGGATCACCAGAACCTGCTCTTTTTCGTGAATGGTACCGCTCTGCAGGCGGCCAATGCCAATACGTCCCTCGTAGCTGCTGTGGTCAACCGTGCAAACCTGAAGGGCAACAGGGCCGTCTACGTCTACATCAGGGCAGGGGATTTCCTTCAGAATGGTATCCAGCAAGGGAACCATGTCCATGTTGCCGTCATTGACGTCGTAGCGTGCGTAGCCATTAACTGCAGAGGCATAAACAACAGGGAAATCAAGCTGCTCGTCGCTTGCACCCAACTCAACCATCAAGTCGAATACCTTGTCGACAGCAGCATCGGGGTTAGCATTGGGGCGGTCGATCTTGTTGACCACAACAACGATGCGTAAACCACGCTCAAGGGCATGCGAAAGAACGAAACGGGTCTGGGGCTTGGGGCCTTCATAAGCATCAACAATGAGCAATGCGCCGTCTGCCATGTTAAGAACGCGCTCCACCTCGCCACCAAAGTCGGCATGACCGGGGGTGTCGATAACGTTGATCTTAGTATCCTTGTAATGGATGGAGATGTTCTTAGAGAGAATGGTAATGCCGCGCTCGCGCTCCTGATCATTCGAGTCGAGCACGCGTTCGGCGACTTCCTGGTTTTCGCGGAATACATGCGAGGACCAGAGCAGGCGGTCAACCAAGGTGGTTTTACCATGGTCAACGTGCGCAATGATTGCCACATTGCGGATGTTTTCCTGTTTCATCTACTTCTTCCTTCTTAAAGACGTTGTCTTGTTAACCCATAAGCGGTAAAAGCTTACCAGCGCGAAAGAGCCCAAACAGGGCAGATCAGTCGCTTTACACAAAAAAGAAGCCGTCCATTCGGACGGCTTCAAAAATTCGTGGTGGAGCATAGGGGGATCGAACCCCTGACCTCAGGCTTGCAAAGCCCGCGCTCTCCCAGCTGAGCTAATGCCCCACGTAGGTTATGTGCGATTTCGTTATCAATAAACGCTCCACCGGCAAACTCGGCTCACGGTGGAGCGTTTATCAGTAAAAAATGGTGGGCCCAAGCAGATTTGAACTGCTGACCTCACGCTTATCAGGCGTGCGCTCTAACCAACTGAGCTATGGGCCCGAAATCGCGCTCAATTAATATACTTCCTACCCCCATACGGGTCAAGAAGAATTTTGCATTTTCTTAAAAAAGTTTTTGCTGAGCTCCCCCTTGACTGCTTTCTATTTGAATAATACCAGTTCAGGACAATGTTTTTCATTTAAACAGCAAGATATATTTTCTCGAAAACAGATGGCAATGCCGCTCCTTTAGAAGAAAATCGCCCTCTTCCTTGGTGATTCCTTGCCTGAAATTAGTAATAAATTTTTTGAAAAAAAAATTGGGACCCAGAAAATCTGGGTCCCAACTTCGGTAAGTATCAGTGTCTTCTTCTACTCTTCATCGAGCAGGCTTGTCTGGTCCTTATGGGTGGCAGGTGCCGTCTTAGAGGATTTTTTTTCGGTGGTAGTGGAAGTGGCCACAGCAGAAACCTTGTCCTTGCCGGCAACATTCATCACATGAACGCCCTGAGTGGAGCGTCCCAGCTGCGACACGCCGGAAACCGGTGTGCGAACCACTACACCCTCTTCGGTGATAATCATGATCTCGTCGTTCTCTTCAACGATCTTCATAGCCGAGAGCAAGCCCTTCTTGGCCGTCATGGTAATGGTGTATACGCCTTGGCCTCCACGATGATGGGAAGGATACTCCTCTACCGGCGTGCGTTTGCCATAGCCGAGCTCAGTGATAACCAAGAGTTCGGTTCCTGGACGCGCTATTTCCATGCCGAGCACGCGAGCATCGGCGTTAACCGTCATGCCACGTACACCCATGGTGTCGCGACCCATAGCCCGAACTTCGGACTCATCCCACATAATGGCCTTACCTGCAGAGGAAACCATCATGACCTTTTCGCCTTCAGCAACGCGCTGGACGCTAATAAGCGTGTCGTTTTCCTTCAGGTTGATCGCAATCAAACCATCTCGGCGCGTGCGGTCGTAGAGCTTCATGGAGGTCTTCTTAACCATGCCTGACGAAGTTGCAAACATCAGGTACTCGTCTTCGGGGAAATCCTTGGTAGCGATAACCGCAGCAATGGTTTCACCCTTCTCCAAGGGCAGAACATTCACGATTGCGGTTCCTCGAGCATGACGAGATGCCTCAGGAATCTCGTAGGCCTTCAGACGGTACACCCGTCCGCGCGAAGAAAAGAACAACAGATAAGCATGGGTTGAGGAAATGAAGAGATGCTCGACGAAGTCGGCTTCTTTCAAATTCACCCCTTGCATGCCCTTGCCGCCGCGCTTCTGCTGGCGATACGTAGCCACGGGAAGGCGTTTCACGTAACCAGCCTTGGTTACGGTAATGGCAACTTCCTCTTCAGCAATAAGATCCTCTACATCGAGGTCCTTCGCTTCGTCGGTAATCTTGGTGATACGAGCAGAACTGAACTTTTCCTTGATTTCGGTAAGTTCTTCCTTGATTACCTGCTTTACCAGGTCTTTATCGGAAAGCAAACGCTTGTAGTAGTCGATTTTCTCGCGCAGCTCCTTCAATTCGGCTTCGATCTTCTCTCGCTCCAAGCCGGTCAGGCGACGCAGCTTCATTTCGAGGATAGCTTCGCTCTGCTTTTCGGAAAGCTTAAAGCGCTCCATCAACACGTCTTTCGCTTCGCGATCGGTGTTGGACGAGCGGATGATCTGGATCACCTCATCGATGTTGTCGAGGGCAATCACAAAACCTTCCAGAATATGCGCACGGGCCTCAGCTTTGGCCAAGTCGTAGCGCGTGCGGCGCTCCACAACCTCTTCCTGATGCAGAATGTAGTAGTGGAGGATCTCCTTCAGGGACAATACGCGAGGGACGCCGTTGACCAGCGCCAGCATATTACAGCCGAAACCAACCTGCAGCTGGGTATGCTTATACAACTTGTTCAGTACGACCTGAGGGATAGCATTCTGCTTCAGCTCGATAATGATGTCGATGCCGTGGCGGTCGGCGCCGTCATGAACGTTTGAAACCTCGGGAAGCTTCTTGTCGCGAATCAGATCGGCGATCTTCTTCAGGAGATTGGTACGGTTTACCTGATAGGGAATCTCGGAAACAACAATGGAATGCTTGCCGTTCTTACCCTCTTCAATGCGGCACTTTGAGCGAATGGTAAGGCTTCCCTTTCCCGTTTCATAGGCATCGCGGATGCCCTTGCGGCCCATGATGATGCCGCCCGTCGGGAAGTCAGGGCCGGGAAGAACCTTCATCAAATCGTCTACCGTGCAATCAGGATTGTCGATCATCATGCAGGTTGCGTCGATTGCCTCGCCGAGGTTATGCGGGGGGATGTTTGTTGCCATGCCAACGGCAATACCCGAAGAGCCGTTTACCAACAGGTTCGGGAAGCGCGAAGGCAAGACAACGGGCTCCTGCAAGCTCTCGTCATAGTTAGGCTGAAAATCTACCGTTTCCTTGTCAAGGTCACGCAGCAATTCCATTGCCGGCTTGTCCAAGCGAGCCTCGGTGTAACGCATTGCAGCTGCCGAATCGCCGTCGATCGAACCAAAGTTGCCGTGGCCGTCAACCAGCGGAACACGCATGGAGAATGGCTGCGCCAAACGAACCATGGTGTCGTACACCGCAGAGTCGCCATGCGGGTGATACTTACCGATTACGTCACCAACGGTACGGGCGGACTTAGCATGGGGGCGCTTTGGGGTGATGCCGCTTTCATTCATCGCATACAGAATGCGGCGATGAACAGGCTTCAAGCCGTCGCGAACATCGGGAAGCGCGCGCGAAACAATAACGCTCATCGAATACTCGAGGAACGACGTGCGCATCTCTTTGCTGAGCTCAGCAGGAAGAACGTTTGCTGCAGCGGCCTGCTGCTCGTCCTTCTTGTCTGTCTCGTTCTTATCTTCTGCCACGAAGACTCCTTCTGTCTTGTTGCTTGAATGTTTTACGTGAAACACTTTGCCGGGTTCCTACCCAGCAACCCTCTTAGAAGTCGAGGAAGCGCACGTCATGGGCGTGCTTCTGGATGAATTCCTTACGGGGCTCAACCTGATCCCCCATAAGTTCGCTTACCACACGCTCAGCTTCAGCTGCATCTTCAATGCTTACCTGGAGCATGGTGCGGGTAGAAGGCTCCATGGTGGTTTCCCAGAGCTGCTCGGGATCCATTTCACCCAAACCCTTGTAACGCTGCAGCGAAATGCTATCTCGGTCAGGAATCTCTGCTAAGCGGGCGGCTAGAGCGTCATCATTGAAGATGTATTCCAACTTCTTGCTGCCCTTCTTCTTCAGGCCGTACAGCGGAGGCTGGGCGATGTAGATATAACCACGTGTAATAAGCTCGGGCATGTAGCGATAGAAGAACGTGAGCAGCAGGATGCGAATGTGAGCACCGTCAACATCAGCATCGGTCATGATGATGATGCGGTGGTAGCGGGCAGCATCCGCGTTGAAATCCTCACCAATATTCGTACCGATAGCGGTAATGAGCGAAGAAATGGTGTCGGAAGAAAGCGAGCGGTGCAAGCCAGCGCGCTCGACGTTCAGAATCTTACCGCGCAGGGGCATGATGGCCTGATACTTGCGGTCGCGAGCTTGTTTAGCAGACCCACCTGCGGAATCGCCCTCAACAATAAAGATTTCGGAATCGGCAGGATTCTTGCTCGAACAGTCAGCCAACTTTCCCGGCAAGCTGAAAGAATCAAGAACACCCTTACGACGCGTCATCTCGCGCGCTTTACGAGCAGCCTCACGGGCCTTCAATGCCTGAGAAGCCTTGTTGATGATGCGTTTAGCAGGCGTGGGGTTCTCTTCAAGATACTCAGCCAAGCCCTTAGTTACGGCAGTCTGAACCAAGCCACGAATTTCCGTATTGCCCAGCTTGCCCTTGGTCTGACCCTCAAACTGCGGGTCGCGGAGCTTAACTGAAACAACAGCCGAAAGACCTTCTCGGGTGTCGTCACCAGAAAGGTTGCTGTCCTTTTCTTTCAAGATTCCCTTGCTGCGGGCGTAATCGTTGATGGTACGCGTAACACCCTGCTTGAAGCCGTCGAGATGAGTACCACCGTCGATGGTGTGGATGTTGTTCGCAAACGAGAGCACGCCATTAGAAGAATAGGAAGAGGACCACTGCATTGCCACTTCCACCATGCCGTCTTCGTTTTCAGCCTCGAAGTAGATGGGCTTGTTCAGCGTTTCCTTGCCCTCATTGAGGAATTTAACGAAATCCTGAAGACCGCCAAGCGCCTGAAACACCTCGGTACGGGGTTTGCCGTCTTCGCCGGGGGTGCGCTCGTCGGCTAGGGTGATCTTCAAACCCTTGTTAAGGAACGACATCTCACGGAAACGGGTTTTCAGCGTTTCGTAATCGAAGATGGTGGTTTCTTTGAAAATCTCAGGGTCGGGCCAGAAGGTTACCGTAGTACCGCTGGTTTTGGAGGTTCCTACTTCATGGAGCTTTTCTTTGGTTTTGCCATGATCGAAAGAAATCTCATATTCCTTGCCATCGCGACGCACGCGCACAATAACCTGAGTGGAAAGCGCATTCACAACAGAAACGCCTACACCGTGCAGGCCGCCGGAAACCTTATAACCTTCGCCGCCGAATTTACCACCTGCATGGAGGATGGTGAGTACAACCTCGACGGTTGGGATTTTTTCCTTGGGGTGCTTGTCTACGGGAATGCCGCGGCCATTGTCGACAACGGTGATGGAGTTGTCCTCATGGATGGTAACCTCAATGTGGTCACAATAGCCAGCAAGAGCTTCATCTACTGCGTTGTCTACAACCTCGTACACCAGATGGTGAAGGCCGCGCGGACCGGTAGAACCGATATACATACCAGGGCGCTTGCGCACTGCTTCAAGGCCTTCCAAGATCTGAATGTCTTGGCCGCTGTAGTGGGATTCGTCTGAAGCCACGTATTTCCTCCTCTTTCTGCTATCTGATACGCCTAAAGCGACGTATCGAGGGGATTTAGAACCTTATTATTATAGCAGAGTAGGCAAGATACCTTGCCATCTATCAGCGTCAGAGGGCATTCAGAGCGCTTCTGCGGGTATAAAAGCCATCGTGTTGGGCATTTTTTATGAAGAAGACTCATTTCGACGCTTCTGAGCCGTCATAGCGCGTTGGAACGAAGCCCTTAAACGAGGATCCTCGATAGCCGACGTCATTTCTTCTATTCGCGCCGTTTCTTCTTCGCTGAGACTTCGTTCTTTAGGCTGAGTATCTGAGCTAAGGCGCTCGGCAAAGGGGTGCTTGTCCCTATACGGACCCCTTGAAATACGAATCTCAAACACATCTATGGTCGTATTAAAGCGATCGAGGTATTCAAAGCGAAGCAACTCCCTGCGGGCATTCAGCTCAGCGGCACACGTTGAGTTGTCCAGATACACCACCAGATCGTACGCCCCAGGAACCGCCTGGCTTTTGAGCAGATACACCGAATTGGTGTGTTTGAGGATAAAGGGATCCACGAGTTCGGCAAACTGGGCATGGGTCTTTTCTATCTTGCGCTGCACAAGAACGCGCTTCTTAATTTCTTCGGGCATCGACGAAGCGAAAGAGGAAAGCGAAGACGAAACGGGGCGGAGGGAATTATTTCGCTCATTCACCACGGCGATATAACGGCGAGGATCGCGTGACGACCCCCAATCGCTATCGAATTCAACCATACCTATTCGCCGCCAATCTGCACCACACGCGCCAACGAGGAAAGCGCCGGGCTTACTTTTTCCGCATTGGTAGCAGTCACAAACGTCTGCACCTCACCGGAGATCAGAGAAAGCAGCGCATCGCGGCGCGTCGCATCAAGCTCGCTCATCACATCGTCGAGCAGCAAAACGGGGTTCTGGCCCAATCGTTCCGCGATAAGCTCAACCTGCGCCATCTTAAACGCCAGAACTAAACTTCGCTGCTGCCCCTGCGATGCAAACTGCTGAGCATTGAGCCCATCAAGGTAAAACTCTACCAGATCGAGCTGGGGGCCATAAAGGGATATGCGTCGCTCGTGCTCCCTATGAGCATCCTTTTCCATTGCGCTAATGAGTCGCTCCTGAGCGGCGGTCCTGTCAATCGCCTCAGCCGAAGGAATGCGGTCGAGATCGAACGACTTGCGGAGCCATGAGGGAACGTACACTAGTTCGACCGATTCGCGTCCGCCCGAAATCTCTCGATAACATTCCTTCAGATAAGGCGAAAGCGCCGCAATCATCTCGCAACGCAAGCGGTACAGCTGCGAGCCGACCGTAGCAACAACCTCGTTGATGCTCTGAAGGAATAGAGGCGAAACGTTCTCCTTCAGATAGCGATTCTTCTGTCGAAGGATCTTTTCATAGTCCTTCCGTACCGCATGGTAATTCGTGCTCAGTTGAGCACCCATCTGATCAACCTGCGCGCGCTTAAACGATTGGGAGCCTTTCACCAGCTCCAAATCTTCAGGAGAGAACAGCACAGAAGGCAACGTGCCCCGGATATCGCGGGGGCGTTTTTTCTTCCCATTGACAAAATACTCGCGTGTTTCACGTGAAACACGCAATTCCATATCAAGATATCGTCCATCACCGCGTATTGCCGCGGAGAACATGCCCGCATCTTGACCGGCACGAACCAAGTGGCTAGGCACCGAACTGCGAAACGACGAACAAGCCGTGACAAGCTGGATACCCTCAAGAAGGTTTGTCTTGCCCACCGCATTCGGCCCGACGATCAGTGTTAGCCCCCCGATGCCATCAAGCTCGAACTGCTCATACGACCTGAAATTACGGCACGCGATGTTTTCGATAGTGAGCCCCATGGAGCCAGAAAACCGCAATCTACACGCGTACGGGCATGATGAGGTAAAGGAAGTTCTCGCCCTCCGCGGCGCGCAGAATGCCAGGCTTCATGGGCCCGAACAAATCAAGATGAACCGCATCGGTATCAATGGAATTCAGACCATCGAGCATAAAGGTAAAGTTGAATGCAATATCAACCGATTCGCCATCAACCTCACAAATAAGATTCTCCTGAGCATTGCCAATGTCTTGAGAGTTGGTGAGCAGGGTTACCACGCCGGATTCGGCATCGACGCGAACCTGTACAGGGGAAACCTTATTGCTGAGCAGAGAAACACGACGAACTGCATCAGTAAGCGCATGAGTTGAAAGCGTCGCGCGGGTGGAATGACCCTCGGCAATAAGCTGTTTGTAATTCGGGAAGGTTCCCTCGATACGGCGGTTGATAAAAGTGGTGTCACGGTAGGTAACCACGATTTGGTTGTCGTTAAGCGCAATCGTAATAGGATCTTCGGACTGAGGAAGCGAAGCAATGTCCTGAAGGAAAGAACCGGCAATAACCGCTTCGAACTCTTCAGGGCATGGCGAATCGAGCTCAGTTTCGGAAACAGCCAGGCGATAGGAGTCGGTCGCCACCATTTTCAAAGTGGAACCTACACAAGAAACAAGTACGCCCGTAAGCACAATACGCGTTTCGTCGTGAGAAACGACCTTAGCCGTGCGCTTGACCATCGAAGAAAACGCATTGAAGGGGAACGAGGCTTCCTGATCGGCTTCGATTTCGGGGAAAGCGGGGAAGTCAAGAGGATTGAGCGCTTTCAATGAGAACGTGGTGCTATCGCAGAATACCGTTGCGGTGGTTTCGTCTGCCTCAACACGAACTGCCATATCGGGAAGGTTCTTGATGATGTCACCGAAGAGTTTTGCTGGCACTACCGTTTCTCCAGGCTCTTCCACCATAGCGAAGCACGTTACCTTAATGGAGAGTTCCAGATTGGTGGTTTGAAGGGTGATTCTTCCCTCTTCTGCCTTGATATACACACCAGCAAGAATTGAAAGCGTAGAACGGGTGGAGGATCCTTTAACTACAACCGCTAGGGCGTTTTGAAGCTCCGATTGGTTAACGCTGAATTTCATTGCTGCTCCTGTCCTCTGTTCCTCTTGGCTATGATACCTGTTCTAGCCAAGCTGATTCTCGATTGGCAATTGAGTTGCACAATCGAGTTTTCCTCCCCATTAATTCCTTCTCTATTCTTTAATAAATAACTAATAGTAGAAGTAATAATCAGGGTGGATATGTTGATAACTTCTCTTTTGCCTGATGAACGCGGAAAAACACCTGTCGGGAACTCTGTGGAAAAGCACCTTGGTTATCCACAGGGAAAACGTGGGGAAAACTTCTTCCACAAAGGTATGGGGTAATCCCCATGTTTTGTCACCGTTTATCAACAGGTTTTAATACTGCTGGATGCGGATTTTTTCGCGCACTGCTTCCAGCTCTTCTCGTAGGTTTCGGTCTTCTTGCATCTGACTTGAAATGAGCTCGCACGAGTGGAGCACCGTAGTGTGATCGCGGTTGAAGGCCTTGCCGATATTGCTCAGCGTGGTTTCCGATAGGTCTCGGCACAGATAGATTGCAACCTGTCGCGGCCGAACAATGCTTCTTGCCCTGCCGCGCCCCACGATGTCTTTGTGTGAAACGCCGTAAAAATCTTCAACGGCGGCTTGGATCATCTCTATCGTGATGCGTTTCTTGCCTCCGCCGATAAAGTGATTGCCCAGAAGCTCCTTTACCTGGCCTTCCGAAAGCGTGTGGTCCTTGTTCATCTTCATGGCGAATATCACGTTGGTGATAGCGCTCTTCAGTTCGCGAATGTTTGAACTGGAGTTGTCCACGATGTAGTCGAGGATTTCGTCTGTGATAACAAACGATGTGTTTTCTCGGCTCTGGTAGTGACGAATAAGACTCTTGATGATGTTGCGCTTTGTCTCATCGTCGGGTGGCTGAATATCTATCGTGGCTCCCGAGTTGAATCGGGACACGTAGCGTTCGTCGAGGTCGATGTTTTTCGGCGCTCGGTCTGCGGAGAATACAAACTGCTTGCCCTTTGGGATCATCGAATTGAAGATGCGGAACAACGCGTTGAGCGTGCCGGGTTTGCTCTGGAGCCCCTGGATATCGTCGATGAGCAGTACATCCGCCTGCTGGAAATAGCCCTCAAAGTTCTTGAAGCTTTGCTTATCGACGCTCTTTTCTATTGCTGCGTCTGAGTAGCGGTTTACCAGTTCCATCGAATCGATGTAGCACACGTTGAGCTCTGGGCGGGTTTCCTTGATGTAGTTCTGAATCGCGCACATAAGGTGCGTTTTTCCCACACCAGATCGCCCATATATAAAGAGTGGGTTCAACTCGGACGAACCGGGGCGGTCCGCTACCTCCACTGCCATGTTGTAGGCCATGCGGTTCGACTCTCCAATAACGAAGGAATCAAAGGTGAGCGCTGCTTCCCCTGTTGCCTCGTTGTCGTTGCCGTTCGTCTCTGTTTTCTGCGATTGCGGCTCAGATGCTTCTGCCTGCGCTACTGAATGGACGGGCTGGGGCGCGGGGACGCTAGCGGACTGGACGGCTGGAGCAGGCGCGTTCTGTGCGCTAGTTGCTGCGGGTGTCGGTTGCGCCTGGACCGCTTGCGGTGCGACAGCGGGGGCCGAAGGGGTCGCTGCGGGTGCAGGCTGAGCTGCAGGTGCCGGTGCCGCTGCGGTGGGGTCGACTTCTATCAGCACCTGAAAGTCCAGGTTGTACAGATCGCTGAGTGCCTTCTGGATATCTTTCAGATAATGCTTTTCGATCCAATCTTTAATAAAGGCATTGTCCGAGGTGAGCATGATGAAACCAGGGCTTGCTGCCTGGATTTGAACACGCGAGAAGAACGCATCGATTTGAGATGCGTTAATGGTGGGATACGACTTCAGTTGTCGCATCAGGTCTGTCCACGTCTGTTCGATATCCATAAGGTTCTACGTAGTTCCATTCCGTTGGCGTGGGATGCGCCGTCTGTCGTTTACAAGGATAGGGCAACCTGCGTGCCTCGCGGGGTGAGCGTTCTCTTCTTATTCACCTTTTCCACGAGACCGGCCTCTTCCATCTTTGAAAAAGCGGTATGAACGCTAGCCACGGCGATGTCGGTGGCCTTGCTGACTTCGCTTACTCCTAGGGTGTTGTTCGGAAGAAGGGCTTTAAGCACGGCAGCTTCGTTTTCGGTGAGGTCGGGGATCTGAACCGCCTCAATTTCTTCGTCTGTTGTTCGCGACGCAACCAGGCTGATGGTCACCACCGAGCCCTGATTCACGTTGTCTTTGATCTCGATATGGCCGTGAGAGGTACTTAAGTAGTCCTTCACAATGGGTAAGCCCGACCCTACGCCTCGTATGTAGCGTTTCATCGGCTCGATGGCAGAGGAAAATCCTGGTTCTTGTACGAGATCTTTGTTCTTGATGCCTGGGCCCTGATCCGCAAAGCGAATGGTATTGCCTTGGTCGAAAATTGATACCACCACTTCGTTGAAGTTGGCGTGAATGAAATTTTCGGATACTTCCCTGATCACGGTGTAAGGGATCACCCCGCCTGCTTCTTTGGCGTTTTTGTAGGTCAAGGAAGCAATGTGCTCGATGTATTCGTGTGTGGGACCGCCCTGCACTTGTATTACGCGTGGCGCTGTTTTCAGCGAATCATATATTGCAATGCGCGCGGGCGTGGTTATGTGATGGTAATCGAAGCTTTGCGAAGGTGCCGCCTCTTCGACGGATTCGATGATGCCGCCATTCATTGTGTGGGCGTAATCTTCGCCATACGTTGCTGGCTCCACAAAGGAGGGCACGAAAGGCTGCCCGCCCTGGTAGGCATCCGAAGCCGGTTGCTGCATCGTTTGGGGGTAGGGCTGCGCCGCCGCTGGCTGCATAACGTGTGGGTTTGCCGCTGCGGCGAACTGCTGAAACGCTTGTTGGGGATAGCCAGTCTGTGGTTGCTGATATCCAATAGGGTAGCCTGGGAATCCCTGGGCTGCGACCTGCGGCTCTGGGTTGTTGGCCATGTTGGCGGAAAACGGTTGCCCTTGCGGTGCTTGGCCGTTGACGTTTGCCGTTTGCACCGTGGGGGGCAGGTTGTGCGCTGGTACGGTGTAGCCAGGTTGTGGATAACCGCCATAAGGCATGCCGTAGGGCATGCCTGGATAAGGCTGCATTTGGGTACCCTGAGCAGGATAGGGATGGAATTGCCCTTGTTCGTACCCGTAGGGAGGAATGGATGTCTGGGCGGGCTGAGTGTTTGGCGCTGCCGCTTCGGTTGCAGGCCTCTCCTCGTTATGGGGAGGATATGGCACCGACCTTTGTTCCCCCGCTTGTTCCATCGGCTGCATATGTGGTGCGTTTTCTTGGTTCATGATGCTTTCCGATTTTTTCAAAACATGAGAAAAAGAGCCCGACCGATATTCCTTCATAAGGCATAGATCGAGCTGATTTTTCATTCATTCTAGACGGTTATTCACACTTTTTCAAACTTTCCACCGTCTTTTACTCGTGTTTTCGAAGTTTTCAACATTCTTTCAATAAAATGTGGAAAACACTGAAAACGCCTGAAGAAAAATGTGAAAAACCTGAAAGGCATTTTGGAAAACTATTTTGGAAAAGTAGTTTTTGCGCTTTCACTTCTAGCTGTTGAAGTCAAGGTGTTTAAACCGCTTCGCTGATATGCATACAGCAGGCAAATTGAGGTGTTGATAACAATAAAAGACCAGCTAAAAGCCTGTATTTTATGAAATTTGAACCGCTTTTCCACCTATATTACGGAGACGAGTTTTTTGTTTCCTGAAAGGGTTGCTGCAACCTCTGGGATAATGGTGGGGAAGTATCCTGAAACACCTGGAAAGTTATCAACATTATCCACAATGCTATATAAACAAATTGTGTATAAGTTGCTTTCCTTGGGGAAAAGTGAGGTGGACAAACTATGAAGATCGCTATCCCGTTGGATGAAAAAGGCATGCTGCCCGATCGTTTTGGAAAATATTCGTCTCCGGAACTGCGTCGTGACGGCAACAATATTTGTTCGTTCCCCATCGAGGTGTCGGGTGTGCCTGAGGGGGCTAAGTCCCTTGCTCTTTCGTTCGTTGATTATGACTCCATTCCCGTATGTGGCTTTGCCTGGATTCACTGGGCCGCATGCGGAGTGAGCCCTGATACTGCCTTGATTCCCGAAAACGCCAGCCATAGCGGTGAATTTTCCTTCGTGCAGGGTTCAAACAGCTGCTTGTCTCGCGCCGAGGAGACAAGCGAAGAAGTGATTCGTGGGTACATCGGACCGTGCCCGCCCGATAAGGATCACCGTTATACGCTTACGGTGTACGCGCTTGATTGCGAGCTGGATTTGCAACCTGGCTTTTATTTCAACGAGCTCCACTGGGCCTTGCAGGGTCATATCCTCGATAGCGACGAACTAAATGTCGTTAGTAGGGCGTAGCGCAGCCGCCGTTTGCGTGTTCATTCTGTGTTGACCCGTGAAATAGGGTGCCTGACTTCTTTCTTTATTATTGACGCGCGGCTTCTTCATCGTATAATTTCGAAGTTACTGTAAATCTGAAAGGAAAAGTAATGAAGCGCACCTATCAACCGAACACCCGCAAGCGCGCAAAGACTCACGGCTTCCGTGCACGTATGGCTACCAAGAGCGGCCGCGCCGTTCTCTCTGCTCGCCGTGCAAAGGGCCGCAAGCGTCTCTGTGCCTAACTTTCCTTGTGAGAAACCGTGTTAGGAACCATCAAATCCAGCACTGAGATCTCCTACCTGTTCTCGCACGGAAAAAGACATGCAACTCCCTGCGTAACTATGATCGTGTACCGGGGAGATACCCAACACGGCCCTAGTGGCCGTGTTGCTTTTATAGCGGGCAAGAAGAACGGTAATGCGGTGTGGCGCAACTCAGCGAAGCGCCGCTTGCGTGCTGTTTGCCACGATATCGGTGGCCCTTGGCCGGAGTTGAATGTCATTTTCATGGCTAACAGGAAAACAACGCGTGTTGAATACCGGAAGCTGGTTTCCACATGCAAGAAGATCATGGAATCGTATTAAGGCAAGTATTTGGTCTTGAAGGTCTGGTCGAAAATATCAGCTATCCCCAAGGGGGTTCTGTTGTTGATGATCAAGTTCTACCGTCTTGCTATATCGCCCCTGCTCCCCGCAACTTGTCGGTTTATTCCCACTTGTTCGGAATATGGACTTGTTGCGGTTCAGCGATTCGGTTTCCTTAAAGGTCTGTATCTTACCTGCAAGCGCATTCTGCGCTGCAGACCAGGTGGAGGCCGCGGGTATGACCCCGTGCCGGATACCTTTCATCTTTAATAATCAACCCCCGAACCGAGAGGACAAAGGTACACATGTGGGACGCGTTTAAAGACGCCATATTCTGGTGCATCGATGCTATGTATGGTTTCGTTGCCGACTGGGGTTTGGCGATCATCATCGTGACGCTTATTCTCCGTCTTATCCTGTTCCCCCTTATGCAGAAGCAGATCCGCTCTTCGTATCGAATGCAGCAGTTCTCTCCTCGCATCCAGGAGATCCAGGAAAAGTACGCTGACGACCAGCAGCGTCAGGCCGAGGAAATGCAGAAGGTTTATGCAGAGATCGGCTTCAACCCCATTACTGGTTGCTTGCCCCTGTTCCTTCAGATGCCTATCTTCGTTGCCCTGTTCCAGGTATTGCAGGAAATGGGCTCCCGTACCGAAGGTATGACCTACTCCTTCTATAATGTTTTGCCTTCGCTGCTCTCTTCGCCTTCCGCGATGTTCGGCCAGGGCTTCTTGGAGTTCTTGCCCTACGGCATCCTTCTCCTTCTGTTTGCATTCTGCACCTTCCTGCCCTCCTTGCTTCAGCAGATGGGTACGAACAGCCCGCAGAAGACGCAGACCATGATTATGATGGGCATCATGTCCCTGTTCATGCTGTGGCTTGGTTGGGGTTCTCCCACCGGCGTTTTGCTGTTCTGGGCAACTTCTTCTGTATTCGGCGTTCTGCAGCAGGTAATCTCTACTAAGGTTATGAAGCATAAGGACGAAGAAGTCGAAGCTGAAAAGGTTGAGGTCAAGCCCGTGGAAGTCAACGTGGTTCGCAAGGAAAAGAAGCCTCGCCCTCACAAGAAGAGCAAGTAACGCTATTTCACATATTTTTTGCCGTCTCCTCCCCTTCGTGGTTCTACCGCGGAGGGGAGATTTGAATGTAAGGAGTTTTTAATGGAAGAAGAGAACATGGTTCAGGATGAATCCTCGTCTCAGGAATACGAAGGTGAGGGCCAATATTCCGAAGAGGAAGTGGACAGGATCGCCGATACGGCTATCGAGGCCATTCAGGATATCTTGAAGTATTTCAATGTCGGAGAAGTGACCATCGAAGAGTATGAAGGTGATGAAGGTGAGCTTATCCTTGACATCACTGGTGACGATTTGGCTGTTTTGATCGGTCGCCACGGTCGTACGCTCGATTCGCTTCAATTCCTTATTTCGTCTATTACGTCTCGCATTGTTGGTCATCGCTATCCCATCGTGGTCGACGTTGAAGGCTATAAGGCTCGTCAGCGTCAGAAGATCGAGGACATTGCTTTGAATGCAGCCGATAAGGCAGTAGACCAGGATCGCAGCATCAAGCTCCGCCCCATGACTCCCTACGAGCGTCGCATCGTGCATATTGCTCTGCGCGGAGATGATCGCGTCGAAACCGTTTCTGAGGGCGAGGGTCGCGCCCGTCGTGTCGTGGTAAGCCCACGATAGGGATCCTGGCATGAGTGCTGAACAACATGCGCCCAACAAAAGGCAGAGGGAGCTACTCGATAAGCATCTTGAACTGGTTATCGAGGAAAACAAGGTAACGAACCTTACCCGAATCGTTGATTGGGAGTCTGCTCAGGTTCTTCACGTTGAGGATTCGCTCGCTGGCCTTCCTGAAGTTGAGGGGGCGCTGGAAGGTCCGTATCTCGATATGGGCTCGGGCGCTGGGTTTCCCGGTATTCCCTTGGCGATCATGACGGGGAGGGAAACCCTTCTTGCTGATTCCGTTGGCAAGAAGACGCGCGCCCTTGATTCGTTTGCCGCCGAGCTTGGTATTGACGACATTGTCTCAACCTACCATGGGCGCATTGAGGATCTTGCGTTGCAGCAGCCTAACCACTTCTCATTGGTTACTGCCCGCGCGCTTTCCTCCCTGGCTTCACTGCTCGAGCTTGCATCGCCCTTGTTGGCTAAAGGCGGACGCTTGGTATGTTACAAGACCCACAGTGAATCAGAGGAACTTGAGCATGCTCGGGAAATTGCTCGCAAATTGGGAATGGAATTCGTTTCTTCGAGAGGATTCACGCTTTCCGATGGAGAGACGAGTCGAGCCATCATCGTATTTCGGAAGCGATGTAATCCTTCGACGAAGCTTCCTCGAAGAGTCGGTATGGCACAAAAGAAACCATTTTAAGAAAAGAGTCCTTGGAATTATTCCAAGGACTCTTTTTTTTTGTTCTTTGAGCGTTCTGAAGGGTCCTGTGTTGAACTTACTGCGCTAAAAGGGCTTTGAGGCTCTTTGTAAGAGCCTGTTTTCTATATTTTGAGTTATCTATTCAAGTCTGTTTCTGTTTGGCTGTTATAGAGCTTCGTGTGGCCTCGTTTTTTCTCGGGTTCCTTTTTGTGTACTGGTTTCGGGAAACCGACGTTTGCTTGATCGTTGTTTGGGAATGGAAATGCGGTGCTTCGAGGAAAAACCGTATACCTTTCTATTTTCTAAAGGGTATGGCAAGGGTATTATCAAATAATCGAAACAAAGGGGCATTTTGCTCTGCTTCTGGGCTATCCCATTATGCTGTCCGTCAAACGGAGTTGTGTTTCGCTGATTTTGTTGTATAGCGTCAATCTTGTTTTTTGTTCGATGAGATGTGGGGCATTTTGTTATTTTTTATGTTTGCTGTTTCACGTGAAACAGCAAACATTTGCTTACCCTTTATAGGGTATTCAAGTGAAGCAATAGTTTGTCTGGTAGGCAAAAAAGAGAGGAGAGCTCGTGGGGCTGTTCGGTAGTCGAAAAAAAGCAAAAAATGTTCCCGTGACTTCCGTGACTGAGCGCAGTCAGAACCCTGAAGAGATCAAAGAAGAGGTTCTTCAGAGCAGCTACGACGAAATCAATGAACATGCAGAGGTGGTCGAGCGAACCTCCGAGCATGAAGAAGCTGCAGAGGAAACTGATCCGGAAATGGAGTCTACTTCCCCGGAAGACGGCGTTGAAGCCGAAGATGAAGATGACGACGATATTCGCACCTTCATCCCGTTCCGCGACAAGCCCAAGGTGGCTCATGCGATCGGGCAGACAAAAATCCTCGCGATCATCAACCAAAAAGGCGGCGTTGGTAAGTCGACCACTGCAGTAAATCTTTCCGCTGCTTTAGGTGCTATGGGTAAAGAGGTCCTTTTGGTCGACCTTGACCCTCAGGGCAATGCAACAAGCGGTTATGGTATCGACAAACGAGCTCTTGATGGGTGTGTTTACAACGTGCTGCTTGGTGAAACGCCCGTCGAAGAGGTAATTCTGTCTTGTGTTGCCGAAGGTGTTGATGTTCTGCCCTCTACTATCAGCTTGGCTGGCGCAGAGGTTGAATTGGTTAACGAGATGGCGCGAGAGAACCGCTTGAAAAGCGCTCTCGGCAGCCTACGCGGCCGCTATGATTACATCCTTATCGATTGCCCGCCTTCCCTCGGTCTGCTCACCATCAATGCCTTGGTTGCTGCGGATAAGCTCCTGGTTCCCATTCAGTGCGAGTTCTACGCATTGGAAGGTGTGACAAAACTCCTTGATTCGATGAAACGTGTCAAAAGCATCCTAAACCCGAGCTTGGATATCTTTGGAATTGTTCTCACTATGTACGATTCCCGCACCAATCTTGCCAACCAGGTGGTTAATGAGGTCCGTTCGTTCTTTGGGGACGAGGTCTTCGAGACGTTGATTCCTCGTACCGTTAAACTGTCTGAAGCTCCTAGTTACGGACAGTCGATTCTCGAATATGCTCCCGACAACAAGGGAGCACTTGCCTACAACGATCTTGCCAAAGAGGTGATTGCTCGTGGCTAAGCAGAAAAGTGGCTTGGGGCGTGGCCTCAATGCTTTGTTTGACGATAGCCCCGCTTATACCCAGAAGCCTTCTGCTCCTGAGACTCTCAAAGAGCAGGAAAGGAGCGTGCCAGAACCGTTAAGCGAAGAACCTGTTCAGAAGAAGCAGGAATCCGCTGGTGTTCTTCATCAGGCTCTTCAGGAACGTACCGCTAAGCGTTCTTCGGGGAAACCGGTTGATCCGTCTTCTGATATCTATATTTCTGAAGATGCGCTTGAAAATGCCAAAGTTGTTTCACGCGAGGCGCGCAAGCCCGCTATGCGTGCTGGTTCTGGTACTTTCAGCTCCGCTGGTTCGGTGTCTATGAGAACTCCCGCTCCTAAGCCGCGCGTTGCAGCGGAGCGTCAGGTTAGGAAGCCCGCTAAGCCGGTTGTCGAGCCTGCACTGGAGGTTTCGAAGAAGGAAAACAAGCCATTTGATTCCAAGGGGCTTACGGCAACGGTTAAGCTTGACCTGATTCACCCCAATCCTGATCAGCCTCGTACCAATTTCAAGCCAGGTGAAATTGAGGAACTTGCAGGGTCTATCAAAAAGGAAGGCCTTCTTCAGCCTATTTTGGTTCGCAAAATTGGGAACCAGTATCAGATCTTGGCTGGTGAGCGCCGCTATCGAGCATGCAAGAGCTTGGGTATGGAAGAGGTTCCCGTTCGTTTCTGGGAAGCCGACAACGACAAAGCCCTTGAACTTGCTTTGATTGAGAATATCCAGCGATCCGACCTTAACCCTATTGAAGAGGCTTATGGTTATAAGCGCCTTATGGAGCGCAAGGGGATGACGCAATCAGAGGTTGCCCAGACGGTTTCCAAGGGACGGTCTACTATCGCTAATGCTCTCCGTCTGCTTGATTTGCCTGAGGAAGCTCAGCAACTCTTGTTTGAGGAGAAGATCACCGCCGGCCATGCTCGCGCCATCCTTTCTGTTGATGACGCGGAGGGCAGGAAGAAACTTACCGAAAAGCTTAAGAATGAAAAGTTGAGCGTTCGCGAAACCGAAGCACTGGCTCGTCTGATGAATGGTCGTGAGAAGGCTGGTTCGGCAGCTGCAAAACGCGTTCCTGCCCCTCCAAGTTTCAAGAAGGCTGCGAAGGGGCTTACCCGTTTCCTTTCCGCTCCGGTTCGCGTCAAGACCGTTAAGGGCAAGAACAAAATCGAGATCCAGTTTAAGGATGAAGAGGAACTTCAGCGTATCCTGCATCTTATTGAAGAGTCGCAAGCGGGAAAGTAGGGACAGGCACCAGATTCCCCCTTGCGCCATAGTGAACAAAACCAGGGCCCCGCTCGCGAGTTTCATCGTAAGCGGGGCCCTGTTTGTTAGGCGGGAATCTGGTGCCTGTCCCTATTTTCCCGTTCTCTACATTTTGTTTTTCAGTTGACCGCAGGCTCCGTCGATATCGCTTCCGCGCGAATTGCGGATAGTGGCTTCCTTGCCTGCGCTTTTCAGTTCCTTAACCCAGCGCTGCTGCGTTGCGGTGGAGCTTGGCTTGTAGGGGCTTCCCTCGACTTCGTTTACTGAAAGAAGGTTGACGTGGCATAGGAGGCCATCGCAGAAATCGATTAGCGCTGCGAGGTTTTCTTCTGTGTCGGTGACCCCCTTGATAAGGAGATATTCGAAGCTGACACGACGGCCAGTTTTCGCGATATAGGATCGAAGGGCCTTCTTTAGGTGCGGTAAGGGAATGTTGCTGCAACGCGGCATGATTTCATTGCGCACATCCTGCAAAGCCGAATGGAGGGATACTGCCAACGTGAATTGTTCGGGCTCGTTTGCAAGGCGTTCGATTCCCCGAATGATGCCACATGTTGACACCGTTATATGACGAGCGCCTATTTCAAGGCCGTCTTTTGCGTTGGCGAAACGAAGCGCTTCTAGGGTTGCTTGGTAGTTCTGGAATGGTTCGCCTTGTCCCATTGAAACTAAATTAGTGACGCGGCAGCTAAAATCGTTTTGTACAGCTATGATCTGGCAAATCATTTCAGCGGAAGAAAGATTGCGGGTAAGCCCCTCGTGTCCCGTGGCACAAAAAGTGCACCCCATGGCGCACCCTGCTTGAGTGGAGAAGCACACGGTAAGGTGCTTGGGCTCGTCTTTGCGCTCTTTCTTGTCGAATGAGGGGATTCCGACAGCTTCTACCTTGGCGCCATCGGCGTATTCGAATACGTATTTACGTGTACCGTCGTTGGATACTTGCTTGTTAACCACTTGCGGCTCAATCAAAGGGTATTCATCCGACAGGACATCCCGAAGGCTCTTGGGCAGATTGGTCATTTCGTCATATGAGTGAGCTCCTTTCTGGTAAAGCCAGGAAGTGAGCTGTTTGGCGCGAAAGCGCGGCTGTCCGAGACTTTCCAGAATAGTGGGAATTTCGGACAGGTTGAATGATTGGATTGCGTTATTCATGCTTAGCATTATACGCAACCAAGTGGTTACCGCGTGGTGGTAGCAGAGTGGTAACGTGCGTTTGCTATACTCACTATCGGTTAACGTATCAAGCCTTTCGGCAGCAGTGCCCTGGGTTTTACTTGTATGAAAGCGAGAACCATGTCTTGTTCTTTCGATCCTAAACAAATTCGTGTTGCTCTGCTTGCGGGAGGCAAGAGTGGCGAGCGTTCCATTTCCCTTGCTTCTGGTGAAGGGGCGAAGGAAGCTTTGCTCGAAGCGGGCTTTCCGGTAACTGTTTTCGACCCCGCCAACAAAGAAGACTTGCTGGCTTTGATTCAAGGTGATTTTGACGTTGCTTTCCTGGCTCTTCATGGCAAGTACGGCGAAGACGGCACCATCCAGGGATTTCTGGAAACCATTGGGCTTCCCTATATTGGTCCAGGCGTTTGGTCGAGCGCCACTGCTATCGACAAACCCAAGACGAAGCTTTGCTATGAGCGCGCCGGCATCCCTACCCCTCGTTCTATGATGCTCGACTCTCACCATATCGACATTGATGCCATCATTGCTGAAGTGGGTTCGCACTGTGTTGTGAAAGCTGCTACGGAAGGTAGCGCTTTGGGTGTGTATCTGTGTGAAGGTGCTGAGGAAATTGCCGATGCGATCGATAAGGTATTTCAGGTAGATACGTGCGCGTTTGTTGAGAGCTTTGTTTCAGGCGAAGAGTTCACCGTTGCCGTATTGGGCAACGAGGACCCGTGCGCTCTCCCTGTTATCAAAATTGTTCCTTCCCACGAGTTCTACGATTTTGAGTCGAAGTACGCTCAGGGAGGGTCGCAGCATATCTGCCCTGCGCCCCTATCCGAAGAAGATACCAAGCGCGCTATGGAGCTTGCGGTTGCCGCCCATAAGACGCTTGAGTGCCGCGGTGTTTCTCGTAGTGACCTCATTAAGGATGGCGAAGGGAATTTTTGGGTTTTGGAAACGAACACCATTCCTGGCATGACGGCAACATCGCTTCTTCCCGATGCTGCTCGTGCAGCTGGCATGAGTTTTGCTGAGCTCTGCACCAAGCTTATTTCCTATGCCTTGGAAAATTAAGTAGATATCTGCCGCAAACGTAAAACCCCTTGTCCGCGAAACGAACCATACCCCCGATTCGGATTGAAATAAGTCCGATTTCGAGAGGTGCGGTCCGGAATGCGGCAAGGGGTTTTCTTTATGGTGGCGTTTCACGTGAAACGCCACTGAATGTCTATAGCGCGGTTAGGCGGAAGATTGGCTAGAACGCTCCGCAGGAATGAAGCCCGAAAACAATAAGGGCGACAACGGCGAGAAGGAATATCCAGCTAACTACCGTGCAACCTATGTTGCCCTTGCGTGCCTGCTTTACCAAACGTTCCGTTCCGGTGCGTTGCGTTTTCACCCAAGCGGTGCCCTTGTTCTTGTTGGGGAAGGGAACGCGTCCCGAAGGAACCCATTCGCCCTGAGTTTCGATAACCTTCTTAAGGGAGTCGCGACCAAGGGAAACGTCGGGGCGTATTCCCTCGCCGAGCTGCTTTCCGACATTTTCTATAAACGTAGAGAAGGCGACTTCATATTCCGGGTCGTAGGAAATGATAAGAACCTGACCCCAGTAAAGGCCTGGTTCAGGCTTTTCCGTGAAAGCAACGAGTGCAAGCAAGGCGACGGTGTTCCATCCTTTGGCGTTGCAGAGATCAACCTTTTCAGCGGTTTTTTCGTCGATGGTGCCCATGCGCTTGCCGAAGGGATTCACGATCCATGCCGTGCGCTTGCCATCAACGTATTCCTGCTCGATAGAGAATGCGTCGCCAATTATGTTGTCTGCGCCTAGAAATGCCGCAGCATCTTCTTTGCTTTCGGTTTCAAAACGGGCGTACATGGAAAAATAGCCAATATCTGACATGTTTTCTCCTAGAAGTGATTCAGGCATTAGAGATAAAGAATTCCATAAATGATAGTCTTACTAGTATGGAAACACAAAATGCAGAAGCCGCATCAAGGCTTGACACTTACATTCTCGAAAACACCCCTCAGCGCATCCGCGATCGCTACCATTCGCTTAGCAGCTATGCGAAAGAGCACTCGTTTGGTGAACTGGATGAAGACGTTGTTGTTATCGATACCGAAACGACGGGTTTCTCCTTCAACCACGATGAGCTGATTCAGATTGCTGCAGCGCGTATGGTTCATGGTGAAATCGTCGGCTGGTACGTAACGTTCGTAAATCCCGGGAAACCGATCCCCGAAGAGGTTGCTCACCTTACCAACATCAGCGATGAAGATGTGGCGAATGCTCCCGACCCCAATACTGCCGTTGCAGGTTTGGTTGAGTTCGTTGGTTCTTCCGATGTGGTTGCTCATAATGCAAATTTCGATAGAACTTTCTGCACGAAGTACCCCACGGGTGAGGTATTGAAGCAGAACTGTTGGATTGATTCCCTCGATCTGGCGAAAATCGCGCTACCTCGTCTAACCTCTCATCGCTTGCTCGATTTAGTGCGTGCGTTTGGCGGGCCCGACTCCACCCATCGTGCTGATGATGATGTGGCGGCAACGTGTCTCGTGTATCGGGTGCTTTTGGCTGCGGTTGACACCATGCCTGCCCCTTTGCTCCAGCATATTGCCGATATGTGTGATAGCGACACTTGGAATACCGAGCGTGTGTTTAAGTGCCTTGCCGCTATGAAGGAAAGCGAGGGGCCGTACAGTTTGCGTTCATCGCGTAAAGCGGCAGTGGCTCAGGCTTCGGCTCCCTTGCGCCCTGATGTTAATGTTCCTGATTCTTCCCCCGTGGGCAAGGAGCTTCCTCCTGCGGGTGGCGAAGCCCCCGAGCTTTCTTTCGCAACCGATGCGGAAATTTCTGAAGCCTTTTCCGTTGAGGGTTTATTGGGCTCTTTGTACGAGGAATATGAGCCGCGCGAAGAACAGCGCGAAATGGCCTTTGCGGTAAACCGCGCTTTGGCAACGTCTCGCAATCTTGCTGTAGAAGCTGGCACCGGTGTTGGCAAATCGATGGCCTACCTGGTTCCCCTTGCCCTGGCGGCACAGAAAAACGGTATCACCGTGGGTGTAGCCACAAAGACCAATGCATTGCTGGATCAGCTGGTTCATAAGGAGCTGCCTCTTCTTTCGAAGGCTCTCGGCATCACGTACGCTCCTTTGAAAGGGTTCAGTCACTATCCTTGCCTTCGCAAGGTGGATAGCTTGGTCAACCAAGGGCCATCGGTAATTCATTATCGTAAGCAAGAAATCAATCAGGCACCTGCTTTGGCGGGTCTACTTTCGTTTGTAGAACAGAGTGACTACGACGATATGGACGCTCTGAAAATTGATTACCGCGCTATTCCCCGTTGGCGCATTGGGACCAAAAGCAACGAATGCTTGCGTCATAAGTGCCCCTTCTTTGGACGAAGCTGCTTTGTCCATGGCGCCCGCGAGCAAGCTCAGCGATGCGATGTCGTGGTAACGAACCATAGCTTGCTTTTCTGGGATGTCCGCTTCGAAGGTGGGCTGCTGCCCCCTATCCGCTATTGGGCTGTAGACGAGGCTCATGGTGCGGAGGAAGAAGCGCGCCGCGCACTTGCCCTCTCGGTGTCTTCCGATTCACTGAGGGCGCTTGCTTTGCGCGTAAATGGGGAAGGTTCACGCAATGTTCTTTCTCGAGTGGAGCGAAGCGCTCAAGCTCCAGAGGACGGCCGCGCGTTGTATGAATCGCTTATTGCCAAAGCGCGCACCTGTGCGGGTGCCTTCGCGATGGCGACGGAAGAGTTCTGTCTCGGAGCGAAAGATCTTCTGGTGTTCGATCCGAAGACCCGCTCGCGTGGATACGAGTACTTTGACCTCTGGCTAAACGACGAGATTCGCCATGGTGATACGTACCGAGGTGTCGTGAATCGTGCGCGCGCGGTATACGACACCTTGGAAAAGCTGATCCGTGCTTGCCGCGACATCGTTGCTTATGCGGAACAAATCGAAGACACAACAAGCGCCCAGAGGGAACTCGCCCTGGCTGCGCTTGAATTGAGGGAGGCATACGATGCCCTTGATGAGATGTTCTTCCATGACAGCGATAACCATGTGTATTCGGTTCGCCTTAATCGGACAAAGGGTACGTTGGATGAAATCTTTACGGTTCAGCCGCTCGATGTGGGCGAGTCGCTAAACGAGAGTCTTTATGCTGAAACGCGCAGTGTTATATATGCTTCGGCAACTCTGGCGGTCGACGGACAGTTCGATGCGTTCGAGCGTGCCGTTGGCTTCAACGAAGGGGAAGATTCTCGGGCTGATGTGCTGAAGGTTGATTCAAGCTTTGATTTCGATGCCAATATGCGGGTCTACGTTCCAACGGATATGCCAGAACCTCAGGATCCTGCTTATCTTCCAACCTTGGAATCGTTCCTTGTTGATTTGCACAAGGCCCAGAGAGGTTCGATGCTTACGCTATTTACCAACAGGCGCGAAATGGAACAGTGCTTTGATGGCGTTCATCCCGCTTTGAAGGAAGACGATTTGCGTTTGGTGTGCCAAAAATGGGGCGTTTCCGTTAAGGGCCTTCGCGATGACTTCTTGAAAGATGAGCATTTGAGTCTCTTTGCTCTGAAGAGCTTCTGGGAGGGTTTTGATGCTCCAGGCGCAACGCTCAAGGGCGTTGTCATCCCCAAGCTGCCTTTTGGCCTGCCTACCGATCCTCTTTCATGCGAACGTCAACAACGTGATGATCGCGCTTGGGCTCACTATTCGCTGCCCCATGCGGTTATCGAGGTAAAGCAGGCGGTTGGAAGGCTTATTCGTAAATCGAGCGACCGCGGCATTGTGGTCTTGGCTGACAAACGCCTGATAACCAAGTATTACGGCAAGAAATTCCTGAATTCGTTGCCGAGCAACAATATCGTTATGATGCCTTGCTCGGATATCGTTGCCGAGGTTGCCGACCGTGCGGCGATCGAGTCTCTCGCGCGCGTAGCCGGAGGTTCGCATTCGTGATGGCCCGCAAGAAAAAGCGAAGCGGCCGTGGCCTTGGGCATAAGGAAACCCAGGTTCTTCATCTGAAAGAATTCTCGCAGGGAAAGCCTAACGAGCTTTCCCTGAATGTCCTTGAGCAGAAAGCTGCAGCGCAGGATGAGCCCTCGCGTGGCGCCAAGTGGCGTCTTCCAAGCTTCAGGAAGGGCGCTTCAACCGCAGGGGGCAAGGAAAAGAACCTAACAGCAGAAAAAGCAACCAAGCGAAATTCGGCTGAAGTGAAGCCCCAGCCTTCTGAACGTAAAACATTTTTAGGCGCAGATTCTCAGGCGGAAATAGCTCGCAGGAAGCAACGCCGCAGATGGTATCGCCGTTTCAGCATCGCACTCGTGGCGGTTGTTTGCATAGGCGCGATTGGCGTAGGGGGGTATTGGGCCTACCAGCAGTACGAGCGACTGAATACCAGCGTCGGTGTGTTGCGTGAAGCTTGCGAGCTTGTTAAGCAAAGCGATGAAACCACGGTTGCTATCGACAAATATTTTCAGGATACGTTTGGTGACGATACCGTTTCTCGCGCGCAGGAATTAAGTGCAGCTATTCCCGATGCCAAAGACCAACTTGAGTCGGCTCGCGTGTATGCTCAGAAGGCAGAGTCGGAGCTTGACGGATCCCAGCGCGACAAAGAGGCGGCGCAACGGGCCTTGAATGCTATTGCGGTTCGTGAGGAGCTTCTTGATGTTGCCGATCAGCGTATGAAGGAAGATGTTGCGGCAAAGCAAGGCATCGACGCCATGAATGAGGCATGGAGTTGCATCCAAGAAGGGAATGCCCTTTTGACGCAGGCGGCAACTGTTGTTTCGGACACAACGGCGGACAACGTGGCGAAATCAACCGAGTTCACCACTTCTGCCCAGGCTCAATTCTCAAAGGCGAAGGAATGCATTGCGAAGGCGAAGGGCTTCTATCCCGCGGCGAATTTCGATGCCTCGCTGGCTTATGTCAACAAGCGAATCGATGCGACCAATGAAGCGCTTGCCTCAAACGCGGCGATCCTTATACAAGACAAAGAGACTGCCGAGTCCCACAACGATGCTTATAACAGAGCCGATCAGGAGGCTGTGGAAATGGCAAAAGCGTTGCCGAAGCAATTTAGCCAGCCTGTGGTTGATGCTTATGCCAGCGCAACAGCCGATTTGGTTTCTCGCTATGACAGTCTTCGTTCGGACGCTGCATCAAACGATGCTTATTTAAGAGAGTATCTTGGGCAGGATTAGCAGCAGGCTAACTGATATGTTTCACGTGAAACCTCCCATCTGCGATAAGTGGACGGGAGGTATTTTTATGCAGATAGAAAGGCACTTCTTTGCGTAATGCGGTAGACAAGGTGAACAAACGGTTCATATAAAGGCGAAACAAGTCAAATGACGTATACTTGTACAGTCTATATCCATGTAAATCGCTACTCACCTATATAAGCGTGGAAACAAAAGGGGCTCTCCATGGCTGAAATAATCGACGATATCGCCTATCTCACGCAAGAGATAGGTCCGCATCCTGCGGGTACCGAGGAGGAACAGAGGGCTGCGCTCTATCTTGCCGACCAGATGCAGAAAGAGGCAGGTTTCGCGACGGTGGTGGAAGACTTCCAGTGTGTAACCAACGATCAGCTCCCGAACATCATTTGTTTCGGTGTTGCTTTGCTTGGTGCCGTTCTTTCTATTGTTGTTCCCTCTTTGGGCATACTTTGGTTGCTTCTCACTATAGCTGCGGCGGTTCTATATGGCATGGAGATCACGGGGCGCCCTATTCTTTCACGCTTGCTTAGGACCGGTGCAAGCCAGAATGTGGTGGCGAAATATCAGCCCACCCCGGCAAATGGCGCCAATGCTCGTCGCCGCAAGGTGATCCTGGTGGCCAATTATGACAGTGGCAAGGTTTTGACGGAGGGAAAGCCCCCCTTCGCTGCGGCATTGCCTATTCTTCAGAAGGCAAGCGCCATTGCATTGGTGGTTTCGGCTTTCGTTCTCTTGCTTCGCTCCACGCTATTCGCAGCTGATACGGGTGCTATGTCTTCCATTCTTACTTTCCTGTTGGTTATTTGTGCGGTGCTGTTTGCTATCCCCCTGGTTCGCTCTGTGCTTCATATCGTTGCTCCATTCAACCAGTCGGCAAATAATAACGCTTCCGGTGTTTCGGTTTTGCTTGATGTTGCGCGCAAAGTTGGAAACGGCCTGGTAAGCCAAGAGGAAGCTCTGGAGCGCAGCGTTGAAGAGGGCAATCGCGTACACGGCGAAGAGGCGGCACGCGCTGCGGGCGTTGTGCCTGAAGGTGCATCTCTTGAATATGAAGCAGAGATGTCGCCGCAGGAATCTCTTGCGGCAGCGAAAGCTGCTATTGCGGCTTTGACTGGAAAGCCTGTTGCCGACAAGGTCCCCGTAACCGATATATCTTCTCGCCTGGTTAAGGGTGGCGGCCTGATCGCTGAAGATGAGGATGAGGTTTCTAGCGTACGTTTTGAGGTTGGGAAGCGCCCTGAGTCGGCGCCGAGTCCTCTAGCGCGCACCATGGTTTCCTCCACTCTTGATGAGAAACCTAAAAAAGAGTCCGATTCTGGGGAAAAAGGCGAGGTCATTATCCCCAAGCAGCAGATTGAAAAGAAGCAGGCGGCCGAGGCTGCAGCTGCAGCTGAGGCAGCGGCTGCTAAAGAGGCTGCTCTTTCTGCTGCCCCAGAGCCTGTAGCCCGCGTTCAAACGAGCGATACTCCTTCTTGGGCAAAGATTGCTCAAGAGAAGGCACGTGCGAATAAGCCTGATGCAGGAAAAACCCCGAAGGTAAATCGTTCTCGCTATGCGGATACCGTTGCTGCGCGCATGATGGACCATCATGCTTCTAATCCCTACGGATCTCCCATTGCCATTCCTGTCTCTGAGCCCGAGGCTGCTCAGTCCGAATTGTCTTCAAAGGTTCGCGCGTTGCAGGATGAGATTGAGTCGTTTTCTGCGCCCCATGCTAATCATGAGGGGAGCTCGGCTCATTTCGCTGAGCCCATTGCTGGTGGTCAGCCTGCCGCCTTGTCGGCAGAGGATTTGGCAGCTGAACAAGAATGGCATCTGAACAACACTGCAGCAGCACCCATCGAACGCAAGCCCGCTCCGAAGCCCATTGCGTCGCCTGCGCCATGGCTCGATCACGATCCCGAGCCTGCCGTTGTCGCCGAAGATCAGCCTGCTTCTGTCGAAGCAGCTGAACATGATCCTGCTGTAAACGATGATCCTGCCCTTGTGTCGCATGAGACGCTTTACGAGGCTGCAATTGAAGAGGTGGATAAGCTTGCAGGCAAAGCTCCTGCGGAGCTCGAGCCCGTTGTTGAGCCTGAGCAGCAGATAATCGAAGAGTCTGTTCAAGGACATGAGCATTTCAGTTCTCATGACCAAGGAAAGCCCTCCCCCCGTCCTTCAGTGCGTCATTCCCAGAGGCTTCATCGCTCTGTTCCCGGGAATAACGAAGTTGAAGAAATCGAGGAGGAACTTGATTCGGCAACTTTGCCTATGGACCCTGTCGATGAGTACACAAATACCCCCGAGGATTACCCCGCAAACGAGGAAGCTTCTCGCCCCGCAGTGAGCTCCAAGAGGAGTGTTCACTCACGCCGTAGTGGTTCGCTTGGCGACTTCTTCAATAACGCGGTTCACTCTGGTTCCGAAAAAGCATCTCAGATGCAGCATTCTTTTGCTTCTCGCCTGAAGTCGATTTCATCGCGTGAGCAATCGGTTGAAGAGGAATATCCCGCTGAAGAATACCTGGAGGAGCAGTCCTACAACGAGGACTACTATGAAGAGCCTGCTGTACCTGAAAACGAAGAAGTATACGTTGATGATCCAGCTGAGCAGCCTGAACAGGCGGTATCTCCGAGTGTAACCACCTCAATTTCCCCAATCGATGTCTCCCAGTTTATGGACAATGAAGAGTTCGACGACGAAGAGGAGCCGATTCGCCGTATCGATGACAATGTGGTCAACATGGGTTCATTCCACGACAGCAACGATGAATCAACCGCACGCATCCCTGCTGGTCGTGTACAGGAGGAAATGAAATCCTACTCCTACGGCTATTCGGATGAGGTGCAGGGTGGAGAGTACGCAGAAGAGCCGCTTGAAAGAACTGCGCCTCAGCCTGCGGTAGCTTCTCCGATTGTGGGCATGGAAGAAATGGTATCTCCTGTTTCTCCTGTTGTTGAACAGGCGGACCATTCTCGCCAGGTTATCGTGTTGCCGGACGTAACGCCTGCTCGCAGCGCTTCGGGTGAAAACCTTCGTCAGCGCGCTCCTATGGCAGAGGTAAACGAAGGCACCTCCACAGGCGGTAAATCGTTGCTTTCCAACATGCTTCCTCGTATTGATGGAAATACTGATGCGTTTAGCACAGCGCCTGCACCGCGAAGCCTCAACCTCCCTTCGTTTGATACGGGCGCGCAGTCGGCAGTGTCTGCAACTGGCTCTTTTTCGACTGTTGGTGGCACTGGCTCATTCGCCCCTGTAGGGGATGAGCTGGTATCTGACGTAGCCCCCGAAGAGCGCTATGTCGATGATGCGGATGATTCCGCCTACGACGAGGAATACACCGAAACAGGTGCTTTTGCTGGTCCTGGATACGTTGATATGCCTAAGTCCCGTGCTGGACGCCTCTTCAGCCGGTTCCGCAAGGGCAAGAAGCGCAAGGAAGAAGAAGTTTCTGTAAACGAGTGGGTAGATGTTGATGAGGACTATAATGCCCGCAGCGTCGGCAAAGCTCGTGGAGATTGGTCGAGCTTCCGTGAGGAAGATGATGAGTTTGTAGACGTTGACTACCGCGAATCCGATGATCGTCGTGGATGGAACGGTGGAGCATTCTCTTTGAATCGTCTTCGCAAGGGCGAAGATGCTCAGGTAGAGGATACTTACTATGACGAATCGGCGGTCTATGATACTGACGGCATTGTTGATGCCAGCCCCGCATTGCGCATTGATGGTGACGCTGGCACAGCCGAGCAAATCAACCGCGAACTCAAGAAGCTTCAGGACTTTCGCCATCCCGACATCGATACCGAAGTATGGTTTGTTGGCCTTGGTGCAGAGCAATATTCTCATTCGGGTATTAATGCGTTCCTGGAAGAGCACGCCAACGAGATGAAAGGCGCAATCGTTATCAATCTTGAGGCCCTTGGTGCAGGTGCGCTTTCTTGCATTGAACAGGAAGGTGCTTATAAGCCTTATAAGATTTCCTCACGCTTAAAGCGTGTTCTTCGCCAGGCAAGCGAGCGTTCGGGGGTTGGATATCATACCGATCGCATTGTTTCACGTGAAACGCCTGCATCGATTGCAATGGCTCATGGTATTCAGGCGATGACGATCGCCGGTATGGCAGACGGAAACACCGCGCTCTATTCTGCAGATAACGACATCATCGAAAACGTCGATCCTCAGGCTTTGGAGGATGCCTCGAATTTTGTAATGGCTATTTTGAAGAGCATCTAAGCAAGAGTGCTCTCACAACGAAAGGCCCAAGGGTAACCTTGGGCCTTTCTTATATTCTGCATTATCTAGGGAAAACAGGATCAAATGTGTTGACGTAAAACGCTGTTTCACGTGAAACATGCCATAGAACAATGGATAGAGCTGGTGTTTGCGGGTCAAAGAAATGCAATGAAGTGCTTATAGCTTCCGAATCAGTTCCGCTTCATGGTTCCTTGATACTGAAGCGCATGCTTCAGCAAATGGCTTGTTCAGAGGGTCAAGACACTTTTCGATCGGTACCGAGATAGGATGAAATAAGATTTCGGCATCTCTGTTTTGACGAGTTGCTTCATGCTGAAAAGAAGCAAGAAGCGGTTTGCTGAATTCATCCATGCGTCCAGAGAGAGCAACACCTGAAAACAAAGGTGCTGAAGCGGGTCTGTCGGGAGCCCACGGAATGTTGTTGACTGAACATTTGCGCCAAAGGGCAGATATCAAGAAGATTTTTGCACGATTAACCATCGGGATTCGCGTCGGCGTATTGCGTGCTTGAGGCGCGGAGGAACCGGCTGATTCCTTTGAGTCGCCTTCGACGCAGGTCCGGTAAAGGGGAAGCGGATCGATGGGTTCGCGCAGCCGCTTAACCAGGCAGTTTTCTTTAGTTAGAGCCTGCGCGAGTGCTCTGTAGACGATAGGGACGGCATGGACATGCTGATGGCTGTCCAATTGAAACGATAGCTGTTGATCGGGAAACGCTGATAGAAAACGCTGGATTTGACTGCGGCATTCAATAACCAGCTGATTGAATGCCTCGCCTTTGTTGGTGATACCCAGCTTGAACAATCCCATGAAATTGTTATCGAACATACCCCTCTCGTTAACGAGAAGAGGTATACGTTTCGGGTCTGCGACAGATGGCCCCTCCACGAGATTCAGATGAAGGCATATCCGCAGAACGCCGCGTCTGACATACGGCTGGGCAAGGCTGGCGGCTTCATAAAATGCGGGAGAATTTGCAAAAATACTAACACTGTTGAGCGCTCCGCTACCGCCGCAGGAAGAACTAAGCGATAAGATGGCTTTTGCCTGACCAGGTGTTATTCCGAAATCATCTGCGTGAATAAAAGTAATGCGTTGTTCAATCTGCATTCGCGAGCCTTTCTCTAGCAACCTTATTATCGCAGACGTGCATGGGCGTGTTTTTGGAAGCTCATGACAGAAATGTGGCTGTAATTTAACGATAAGAAAAACAATGAATGAGGGGGATGCATCGTTGTTTGATTGGGAGTACCTTTGCGTTTGTCGGAAAAGGGATCGCCGCCAGTGTGATCAACGGTGTAGAGTTTGGTGCTCGTATCCGAGACAGATTCGGCTATTGTTTTGTTGTTGAACAATTAAAAGAAGCGACGGTGAAACTGTGACGCAATCCCGTTTAGAGAAATACCTCGAATCGAAGCGGTTTCATGTGATGCTGCTGATAATTGGTCTTGCATTTCTGCTAACGGGGTCTTTTCACGGAAATGTGTGGTTCGATGAAAGCTATTCAGTTTCTATAGCGAACAACTCTTTCGCTGAAATTTGGGATATTGGGTCAGGGGATGTTCATCCTGTTCTGTTTTACTGGGCCCTCCATGTTCTCGAGTCGCTTTTTGGGCAAAATCTCCTTGTGTGCCGCCTGTTTACGGTAGCGGGAATCTTTTCATTGGCGATGCTGGGCTTCACTGTGATACGGCATGATTTCGGCTGGAAGGCCGGTGTGCTGTTTAGTTTCTTTTCCCTGTTTACGCCTTATCTTGCTTATATATCGGTTGAGATTCGCATGTATTCTTGGGTGATCTTTTCTGTAACGCTATGCGCTCTGTATGCGTGGCGTATTGCATGCACCTTACGTAGCAAAAACCCTAGGGAAGGAGATGAGTCTATCGAAGAAGGCCAAAACTGGTGGATGTCTTCAGCCTACGATGGGGTCGGCTGTCGTGAATGGTGCGGTGTACCGTGTAGATGGTGGCTTGTTATGTTCCTGTCGAGTCTCGCGAGCGCCTACTTGCATTATTACGGTGTGCTTGCGGCATCGTTCATCAACCTTTACTTGCTGATTTTCATTATCGCTCGTGCAAAAAAGGCATTGTCGGTATTTATAGTGGGGGCGGTAATTCAGGTAGCCCTTTATGCTCCCTGGCTCATGGTTTTCAAAAGCCAGGCTGGAGTAGTGTCTGGATCGTATTGGGCAAATGTTTCGTTTCCCCGCACTATAGTGGAATGGTTGTTCTACCCGGTTTACACGAGCTATGTGATATTTGCCGATACCTATGGGTTTGGGTACGTGCTGATTCTTACGGTTTGCGCGGTGGTGGCTGCTGTATCGGCGCTCTATGGTTTGGCGAATTGGCTGCGGTGTTCCAAACAGCAAAACGCAGGCTCCAAAGAATCCTTTTTCCTGGCAGTCCGGGTGGTTGCTCCCTCTGCTCTGCCCGCCATATGGGGCGTTGTGCTATACGCAAGTGTGTTTGCCGCTGCCCTTGTGGCTTCTATAGTTATGGACTCGCTGATTGTCTACTATCGCTATCTTTGTGTAACCATAGGCCCCTTGCTCCTCGCCGTTTCAATTTGGCTTTCTCACGTTAATAGCAAGGTATGCGTACGCGGATTGCTCGCTGCCTTTCTTGGTGTGTCGATCGTCAACCAGGTTTTGTTCGTTCAAGATGCATACAGCGGCAAAAACGAAGAGCCGCTTGACTATTTGGAGGAAACGGCAAAGTCCAATAGTCGCCCGCTGGTGCTCTCTTCGGACATTGGGGTTGAAGGGGTTACCGCGGTGGAATGCGAGAATATTAAGCAAACGTTTTTAGCATGGCAGCCGGGTAATTGGGCCCATGCATATCAGTCGTATTTTCCGACGCTTACCAGTGTGAAATCATGGGACGCTGCACTCGACGGCTATCAAGGCACCTTTATCGTGCTAGGGCAAACTCAGACAGAAGGCGTTCCGGTTGACGTTCGCGATTTGGAGTCGAGGGACGACGTTGAGGTGACGGACATGAAAACGTTCTATCGTCCTTACGAGCGTACTTGGTTTACGGTAGCCACCATGGTGAAAAACGGCAACTGAGCCTCTTGTACGAAGGCGCATCGATGCCCGCACCTTGACAGTGAAGCGCCCCTGAATAATGAACTAGCAAACAAGAGCATCTTGCGCGTAAGCTCAACAATGCCCGCACCCGCACGATGAACTGCATTCCGTTTCTTGAACATAAAGAAAAAGGAGGCACTTCAAACCGCAGGTGCGGGCATTGTTTTGCATGTGGCTCTCTGCCTACAGAGAAAAATCGATCTGGTTCAAGGTGTTTTTCAGGGTTTGTGCAGAAGAATGAAGCAGTTCAGCTTCGTCAATGCTCAGCTGCAGAGGAATAGGGAATTCAACGCCCTTGCTTCCGACGATAGCGGGCAAGCTCATGACAACATCGGGAACGCCTTGGACGTCAGTACGATAATTCGAGACCGTCATAATCGATTTCTGATCACGCACGATTGCTTCACAGATGCGGGTTACGGAAGGAGCGATGCCAAAATACGTGGCGCGCTTCTTTTCAATGATCTCGTAGGCGCTGTTGCGCACGCTTTCTTCGACAGATGCGCGGATTTCGGTGGCGTTTTCGATGCCGCGCAAGCGGAAGAAATCGTTGATGCCGATTCCGGAAACGTTTGCAGCGCTCCATACCGCCAGCTCGCTGTCTCCATGCTCGCCAATAATACGAGCGTGGACGTGGCGCGGGTCAACATCGAGCATGTGCCCCAGCGTGTATTTAAGGCGCGCGCTATCGAGTACGGTGCCCGAACCCATTACGCGCTCGCGGGGGAGGCCCGAAAGCTCCATCACTACCTGTGTGAGGATATCTACCGGGTTCGAAACCACTAAGAAAATGCCGTCAAAGCCCTGTTCCATAATGCGGGGAACGATGGTCTTGAAGATTGCTACATTCTTCTGTACCAAGTCGAGACGCGTTTCGCCTGGCTTCTGGTTAGCACCAGCGGTGATGATAACGATGGAGGCATCGGAAAGATCTTCGTAAGTGCCAGCGTAGATGTTCATGGGACTGTAGTAAGGAATGCCGTGGCTGATGTCGAGCGCTTCGCCTTCGGCTCGGTTGGTGTCTACATCGATAAGAACCATGTCGGTGAAAAGCTTGCTCTGCATCAGGCTGTATGCAGTGGTTGATCCCACAAAGCCACAGCCGATAACTGCAACCTTCCTTCCGTTAAGTGAATTGCTCATAAAGAAACCTCTCTCTGTTTTGACTAGCAAGGTATGGCGACGAACTATAGGCATGCCCCGTTTCCTTCGCGTGGACGCTGATTCAAAAAGCTGTTACGTGAATCGACGAAACCCAAGGGAAAACAAGCGCTTCCTAGAATAACCGTTGTTACGAGCTCCCCTCCCCCTGAAAAGCTTTCTCGTAACGGAAAGGAAGAGCCATGTATGATCCTGGAACAACGACATTCGCAATCGCAAAAAAGTTGCAAAAAAGCTGAGATTTTTGTTTTCGTGATGGTTGGATTGCCACACCAGGGTAAATCCTGCGAAAAAAGCGCACAACTCTCAGCGAGAGCAACAAAACCCTACCGAGGGCAATGAGGTAAATCCTGTGAAAGAGAGATGCAGGCAGGGCTTGATGTGTTTTTGCCTATATCCCAGGCGAGCTGACAAAACTTAGACGCGCCCATCAAAAAAGCCGGTCTCCGAATGAACCGCCACCTGTGGGGCGCAGTTCTAAATTGAAGACCGGCTTTAAATTTTTTGGAGCGGGTGACGGGACTCGAACCCGCGCATGCGAGCTTGGGAAGCTCGTGCCTTACCACTTGGCGACACCCGCGCAAGACCTAATGCTAGCACAACACCAGCAATAAATGCCCGCAACCACCCCATCCATTCAAAACGCAAAGCCCGTTCTCGCTGAATGGCTCCTTGCCGCCTTTCGGGCGGACAGCGCCGGCACCGCCTGGAAGCGCAGTCCCTGACGGATGGTGACGACACCGTCTAGCAGCCCTGCGACTTCCTATGGACAGCGTCGGCACCACCCAGCACCCCGTGGCTCCCAGCGGACGGCGCCGTCATTGTCGCTGGCCGTACCCGTGGCGCTAGCGTCTTGCGCCCTCGCCGCCGCTCGGCTGAACAGCGCCTTGCCAGCCTCGAGTCAAACGGTGCGCAATGCATTCTGCAGTGTCTTACCATGGCAATAAAACTCCGCCATGTATTCTCTAGGAGGCCTCTGACGGAAATAACGCCCCTTAGTGGCAATACATCGCCGCCATGTATCCAAAATGAGCTGGTTTTGGCAAGATTCGCGCGCCGTGTATCCAAATAGCCCTGCAAACCGCCGTTCGGGAATACACCGCACGGAGATCTTGCCACTAAGGGGCGTTATTTCTGTCCGGAGCTCTTAAATCATGCATAGCCTGAAGATCTTGCCACTCTCCCCACCCTCCCCGCGTTGCCCCGCCATCGTTGTTCGCCATATCAGACTGTGGTTTCTTGCCACCCCCCGCGGTCCCCATTCTGGTCCTTCAGCCTCGCATCCCCCGCCGTCTTTCCGTCCTGCGCTGTCTCGCCCCCCCCGCAGCCTCCGCGTCCTGCGCTGTCTCGCTGCCATCGCAGTTCCCGCACCCTGCGCGCCGTTATCGTGGTTCTTGTGTTATGGCTGGTGCGAGAAACGTTCAGCGGTCTTTTGTTGGGGTAGTCTGAAACCGTTATTGTTGCGCTGTTGTTGAAGCGCGTTTTCCGATTTGCCAAAGAAAGGGGCAGGCTATGAGTGCCAAGGCTGGTATGCCTGAAATTGACGGATTCATTTTCGATATGGATGGAACGCTTTTGCACACGCTCCCCGATTTGGCGGCGGTCACCAACAGGGCTCTGGAACTAGAAGGGTTCCCTCCCCATACCGAAGAGCAAATCCGTACGTTTGTGGGTAATGGTGCTTTGGCTCTAGCGCGCTTGGCAGTGCCCGATGGGGCTACCGAAGAGCAGGTCGAAAAGGTGTTTCGCAATTTTAAGGGCCTGTATGGCGAATTCGGTTTGAGCCTGACGAGCGAATTCGAGGGGATGACGGAAACCCTCAAAGAGCTCCATGCTCGCGGGAAGAAGCTGGGTATCATGTCCAACAAATTTGAAGGTGGCGTGAAAGATGTGGAGGCGAAGTTCTTCCCTGGCTTGTTTGATGTTTCCCACGGCGAAACCGATACTATCCCGCGTAAGCCCGATCCCGATGGGCTCTTGCTGTGCGCGAGGGAAATGGGCCTCGAGCCCGCTCGCTGTGCGTACTTCGGCGATTCGCACACCGATCTTATAGCAGCGCATAATGCTGGCATGCTTGCGGTGGGTGTTACATGGGGCTATCAGCCGCTCGAAACGCTTAAAACGGGCAGCCCCGACGTGCTTATAGATGCACCTGTCGATATCCTGCAATTTGCCTAGGGCGTTGTTCGGCGGGAAGAATGCTCGGGGCGCGCTAATTGGCTGATGCCCGCTTGGCGAGGGATGAGGTCTGCTATGTTTTGGCCAGCCTTCGGTTGGCATGGAGCTGGGCTTGGCTGCTTCTGCCTCGTGTCTGGTTGGTGCGAAGCGGTGCCTGACGCTATCTGGCTGGTGCCCCAACGGGTAGATGGTAACCGGCTCTTTTCCGGATGGTGCGATGCAGGAGGGGCTGGTGCCTTAGGCGCTTGCCTGCTCGGCATGGTCAGGCTCTGCATACTCTAGTTAGCGTCTAGGTCGGACTTCCATTTCTTGAGCGGATGGCGCGGTGAAAGCTTTGAAGATCAAACACATTGAAAGGATCCCTTGGTGGACTCTGCAGAATTTGAAATAGAGGAATCTTCCGAAATCGACGAATCAAGCAGCGATTTCGGCTCATTGGGTGCATTGGCTCCCGCTTGGCGCGAAGGCGACGCGATCAGCGAGGAAGAAGCCCTCGAGATGTTTTACGAGTGGCTCGCCGAGCATGAGATTGATCTGTGGCCTCATCAGGACGAGGCGCTGATGAGCCTCATGGTGGGAGATCACGTTATTTTGGGAACGCCAACCGGCTCAGGGAAGTCGATGGTCGCCATCGGCATGATGTTCATGGCATTGTGCTCGGGCAAACGCGCGTTCTACACGGCTCCCATCAAAGCGCTCGTAAGCGAAAAGTTTTTCGGCTTGGTGAATATGTTGGGGCGTGAAAACGTGGGTATGATCACGGGAGATTCCCAGATCAACCCACAGGCTCCTGTTATCTGTTGTACCGCTGAGATCTTGGCAAACCAGGCGCTTCGCGAAGGCGAATGGTCGGATGTCGGTTGCGTGGCAATGGACGAATTCCATTTCTACAGCGACCCCGACCGCGGTTGGGCTTGGCAGGTTCCACTGCTTACGCTTCCCCATACACAGTTCCTTCTTATGAGCGCGACGCTGGGAGACGTTTCTCAGATTGCGCAGGCCCTGGAGTCGAAAACGGGAACAACGGTAGATATTATTGCCGATGCTCCGCGCCCCGTCCCCCTGGAATACAAATACGAGCTTATGTCGCTTGAAGGCACGGTAGAACTGGCCTTGCGTAACAACGAAGGACCCCTTTACATAGTGCATTTCTCGCAAGACGCCGCCCTCGCTTCGGCGCAGGCTCTTTCGAGCTTTGGCGTAACCAGCAAGGAGCAGCGCGAGCAGATCAAGGCTACGCTGGGGGCGGGCAAGTTTACCACCCAGTTTGGCAAAACGCTGAAGCGTTTGCTGCTTAGCGGCATTGGCGTGCATCACGCCGGAATGCTGCCGCGTTATCGTTTGCTGGTGGAAAAGCTTGCCCAGCAGGGGTTGCTGCCGGTAATTTGCGGCACCGACACGTTGGGTGTCGGCATCAACGTGCCCATTCACACCGTGGTGCTTACGCAGCTCACCAAGTTTGACGGCCATAAAATGCGTCGCCTTCGCAGTCGCGAATTCCACCAAATTGCAGGGCGCGCCGGTCGTTCTGGCTTCGACACCGAGGGCGTGGTTGTTTCTTTGGCGCCGGAATTCGAGATTGAGAACGCGAAACTTCTTGCAAAAGCGGGAGACGACCCTAAAAAGCGCCGCAAAGTGAAACGCAAGAAGCCCCCTGAGGGTTTTGTGGTGTGGAACGAAGATGCCTTCAACCGCCTGATTGCTGCTGCGCCTGAAATGCTGACGCCCCGTATGCGTATCACCCACTCGATGGTTTTGGCTGAAGTCGAACAGGGAGGCGATGCCCGTGCTCGCGTCGACCAGCTGATCGATGACTCGCTCCAAAAGCCCGAAGACAAGCTGAAGTTGAAAGTGCGCGCCAGCGAGGTATTCCGCACCCTCATTGATGCGGGGGTTGTTGAGATAGAAGAGGACGAAAACGGCGATCCCGACTATTACGTAACCATGGATTTGCCCGAAGATTTCGCTCTCGATCAGCCTCTTTCTCCGTTTTTATTGGCAGCGCTTGAGCTGCTCGACCCAGAAAGCGAAACCTACACCTACGATATCATTTCGATGGTTGAGGCAACGCTCGAAGACCCGCGTCAGGTCTTGCGCGCGCAGGAGCGCAAAGCAAAAGATGCCGCCATGGCCGCCATGAAAGCCGATGGCGTGGAGTACGAGGAGCGTCTTGATCGCATCGCAGAGGTTACGTATCCGCGCCCCCTGCGTGAACTGCTGTTTGCCGCTTTCGACAAGTACTGCGAGTCGGTGCCTTGGGCGCGCGATTATTACGTGCGCCCGAAATCGGTTTTACGAGACATGCTGGAATCAGCTGCCGATTTCAAGGGCTACATTCAGAAGCTGGGCATTATGCGTTATGAAGGAGCGCTGCTTCGCTATCTTTCGGAAGCGTATCGTGCGCTTGATCGCACGCTCCCGTTTGATAAGCGCAGCGAAGAAATGGAAGACATTATCGCTTGGCTCGGTCTGGTGGTGCGTTCGGTCGATTCCAGCTTGGTGGATGAATGGGAACAGGCGGGTCGAGAGCTCGATGTCCGTCCACCCGAGGCAAAGGATGCTGTGGTCCATGATCGCCGTGGCCTCACCGTGCTGGTGCGCAACGCCCTGTTCCGTCGAGTGCGTCTTGCTGCGGCAGATGATCATGAGGCTTTGGGCGAAGCCGACGTTGATAACGGGTTCTCTGTTCACAAATGGCGCGCGGCGTTGGACGAATACTACGATGTTCATGAAGACGTGCTTGTCGATGCGGATGCCCGCTCAATGGCATTCTTGGCTATCGATGAATCCGACGAGGATTCGGAGCACGTATGGCATGTGCAGCAAACCTTCAGCGATCCTGACGGCGATCATGATTTTGCCATCCGCGCCGATGTCGATCTTGATGCGACCCAAGAAGGCGACGGCGTGGTGTTCAAGGACTACCGCGTCGGCTTTATCGAAGACCTTCTGTAACTCGTTTTTTCACTGTTCGCTCGGCAAGGGCGGGCAGTTGCCGTTCAAAGCTCCATCCCGTTGTTTAGAAAGGCTCGCCTGACGCGAGCCTTTTCTCATGCGCTGCATTGCTTCATACCTTAGAGGAAGATTTGCTTCGCAAATCTAACAGGATGAGCGTTCAGAGTGGCATTCGCAGCAACCGCACCGCTCTTGCCGAGCTTCATTCCCTCAGCCCGGCAGAATCCAGAACTACCCTAACGGGGGCGGCCCGAGTCGGGTAGTTTGCGAGCGCTGGTGTTACCTATCCGGTAGCCTTCAGACGGCGGCGAGTCTGCGAAGTGCACTCTGAAAGCATCCCCTGAATGATTTTCCGCAGGAAAATCTTCTTCAAATGCATGAAGCAGCGACCGCACGAAAAAGGCCCCGTCAAAGACGGGGCCTTTTGAGCAGGGTAGCGGGTTCATTGAGCAGACTCGCCGCCTGAAGGCGGACGAGCCGAAGCAGCCAGCGCCTGGAAGCGGACGGTCGGAAAACCTACTCTTTGTATCCGTTGGGGTTGTTCGACTGCCAACGCCAGGAGTCTTCGCACATGCGCGCCAAATCGTATTCGGCAACCCAGCCCAGTTCTTCGCGTGCCTTGTCGCAGGCAGCGTAGTTGGTGGCAATATCGCCAGGGCGACGGGGGCAGATCTTGTAGGGGAGCTTCTTGCCGCATGCCTTTTCGAAGGCGTGGATAACGTCAAGAACGGAAGAACCCGTGCCTGTGCCCAGGTTGAAGATGGCAACGCCGGTGCGAGTGCCGTCTTCAGTGCTTGCTCCTTCGATGGAGCCAAGGCCGATGGCCTTGCCCGTGCCAACCTTACCGCCCATGAAATCGAGCGCCTTCACATGACCACGTGCCAGGTCGACAACGTGGATGTAGTCGCGTACGCCGGTGCCGTCGGGGGTGGGGTAGTCGTTGCCGAATACCTGGATGCATTCAAGATTTCCAACGGCAACCTGGGCAACGTAGGGAAGCAGGTTGTTCGGGATGTCTTTCGGATCTTCGCCGATGCGGCCAGAGATGTGGGCCCCGATGGGGTTGAAGTAGCGAAGCAGAACAACGTTCCATTCGCTGTCAGCACGGTAGAAGTCGGTCAGAATGCGCTCGAGCATAACCTTGGTTTCGCCGTAAGGGTTGGTTGCCTCATGAAGCGGGCACTCTTCGGTGATCGGGATCATCTCGGGTTCGCCGTAAACCGTTGCGGACGAAGAGAAGATGATGTTCTTTACGCCGTGGTTTCGGGCCACGTCAAAGAGCACCAGCGAGCCTGCTACGTTGTTCCAGTAGTATTCAAGCGGCTTCTGCGTGGATTCGCCCACGGCCTTGAAGCCAGCGAAATGAATGATGGCGTCGATGTCGTTCTCGGAGAACACGCGCTCGCATGCTTCGCGATCGAGGATTGAAGCCTCGACGAACTTCAGTTGGTCGGCGTTGGCGCCGGAAAGCTCGCGAATGCGGTCGACCGCAGTAACGCAGGAATTGGAAAGGTCGTCAAGGATAACGACGTTGTAGTTTTGCTCAAGCAGCTCGACGCAGGTGTGGCTGCCGATGAAGCCGGCACCGCCGGTAACCAGGATGGTCTGGGCGTTGTGCTCGCCGGCAAGGCTTTTGTTGGACATATGCGTTGCCTTTCATTGGTATATAAACACAAAAAGGATACCACCAGCGGTTGCAACGCGCGGTACGCGCAGGAATTCAACAGAGGCGGCGATTCGTTAACTATTGTTTCATGGCTTGGCTTTGCGCGGTGTTCGGCAAAGAAAGGTTCGTTGGGTTTTGGCGCATAGGGCGTCCGATTGCCGTTGCATCTTGTTTCGTGCAGTGTCCTCAATGGATTGTTGGGCGTTGGGGGTTCGCTACATTTTAGGCAGTGTTTTCAAAAGCCCCCAGGTTTTGTGTTTGCCTGCTTCGGTGGTAATAAGGGCATCAAGATTTTCGAAACAGCGGCAATCGCGGCCTAGCAAAAGGGTTTTCGCTTCAATGGCAAGGGGCGTGTTGTAGCAGCGCGAAAGGGCCTCGGTGCTGGCATGACTCGTAGAGACAACGCAGAACGGGTCGATGCCCTCGATAAGGGTGAACAGGTCGCCAGAAGCATCGGGCTTGCCTGGGGCGGCGGTTTGGGCCCAACCGATTGCCTGCGGTGAGTACCCAAGAGCTTTAAAGCTTGCGGTAAGCGCGCGCTTTGCTTCCTCGGTAGGCTCTTCGACAGAGACGATAATCGCTGCAGCTCCTATGGACCCATGGTAGGTTCCCTGGAACGAGTCAACGTGGCTCTGCGCGATGCGCTCGTATTTTGTTGGCTGTGGCGTGGGCATGAGGTCCTCCTTCGCTGCTTAGGATAATAGCGAGATTTGTTGTTGCCGAGGGCGAGAAGCCGCTTTGGGGCCCTTAGAATCAGCCAGTCACACAAAATGTGAAAAAATTCACACCGTTGAGCGAAAACGGTGATAACTTCACTTTGGCGGGATCATAATAAGAAGACGCAATGCATCGATTGATGCCTGTCAAAGAGGTTTCGCCTCAATCTGATAAACAAAGAAAGCAATGCTTTCCCCCGATAAAAGGAGTCGCTATGTGCACCAATGGTATCAACACGGGTCAGTTTGAGCAGATGATCGACCAGATCGACGATCATATTAAGCTGGAGCGTCGTTGGGCTCACAATCTTGCCCACAATGCTTCCGACGCTGGATTCACCACCGTGGGCGAAAAGCTCCATGCTGCAATGCAGTTGCTTGACGAGGTTCGCGCAACGCTCGATGACGCTAAAGATGCACTTGATGAAGATGCCGAAAACGCAAGTGGTGTGACGGTTAACTTGGTATAAGCCTAGGCCGCATCGCATAAACGCAAGGAGCAAAGCATGAGCAATGACTTAATGCGCTTTTCTGTGGCGATGCCCGAAGACCTGTTGGTCAAGTTTGATCACCTGGTGGCGCGCCGCGGTCTGGCTAAAAATCGCAGTGAAGTGGTACGCGATTTAGTGCGCGAAGCGCTGGTGGAAGATGAGTGTTCCGTGCCTGGGCGAATCGTTATGGGTACGCTCACTATCGTGTACAACCACCACGCCAACGATTTGCAGGAAAAATTGCACCATATCCAGCACACCTATTTGGACATGGTGGTAGCTTCCATGCATGTGCATGTCGATCAAGACAACTGCCTTGAGGTAATCATCCTCAAGGGTGAGTCTGGCGAGGTTCAGGATGTCGCTAACCTTATCATCGGCACCAAGGGCGTCAAAACAGGGCGTCTTAACATGACAACCACGGGTGACTTTATCTAGCCCCTTAGAACGCCTCATCGAAGGCGTTCTTTTTCTAGAGGAACGCAACGCTCTATTGAGTGCTGCATGAACGAAAGAGACAAGATGGACGAAACGGTATTGCTGGGTCATGGTAGCGGCGGCACTATGATGAAGCGCATTATCGACGAGGTGTTTTTCGAGGCATACGCAGACGAAGAGCTATTGGAAGGGAACGATGCGGCGTCGCTCCCAGCGCCAGCTGCCGGTGAGCGTATTGCCTATTCCACCGACAGTTTTGTGGTGACTCCCCACTTTTTCCCCGGCGGAGACATTGGCAGGCTGGCTGTGTGCGGCACGGTAAACGATGTTGCCACCAGTGGCGCTGTCCCCAAGTACCTCAGCTGTGGGTTCATTCTGGAAGAAGGCTTCCCCGTTGCCGATTTGAAGCGCATCTGCAAAAGCATGGCCGAAATGGCCAAAGAAGCTGGTGTCCATATTGTTACGGGCGATACCAAGGTGGTTAATCGCGGCCACGGCGATGGCGTGTTCATCAACACCAGTGGTATCGGCTTCATCCCCGAAGGGGTGAACCTTTCCGGTGCTTTCTGCAAACCAGGTGACAAGATCCTGGTTACCGGCACCATGGGCGACCATGGCATTACCATCATGAGCTGCCGAGAAGAGCTTTCGTTCAATGCGGACATCCAGACCGATGCTGCCCCTCTGAACCATTTGATCGCCGAGGTAATTGCCGCAGCGCCCGATACCCGCTGCTTCCGTGACCCAACGCGCGGAGGCCTTGCCTCGACGCTCAATGAGCTTGCTGCTCAGTCAGGTGTCGACTTCATTGTTGAAGAGGGTGCAGTTCCCGTTAAAGATGCCGTATTGGGAGCGTGCGAAATGCTTGGCTACGATGTGTATCAGGTTGCCAATGAGGGCAAGATGGTGTGCGTGGTTCCCGCCGAGCAAGCAGAGGCTGCCCTGGCCGCAATGCGCGCGAACAAGTATGGAGCCGATGCAGCCATCATTGGTGAAGTGGTGGAAACGCCCGAAGAGCGTGACCCTCGCGTTTCAATTCGCACTGGGTTTGGTGCCCTGCGCATCATGGACATGCTCGTAGGCGAACAGCTGCCCCGCATCTGCTAGGCATGTGCCGCAGCCTGCCCCCGCTGCTCTGCGCCGGCCAGGTGCCTGTGCCCGGCTGCGGTTGTGTCTCACGGCGACCCTGCCAGCGCCCCCGCACTCCCGTGCCGTCCTGCGTCTGTGATGTTTTTGCATCGGCGAACGGCAGTAACGCGGCAAATATGCAACGCAATTTAACCGTTCTTAGAAAAACCGCGCAAGGATCTTGCATATTGGGGTCGCTATGGTATTTTCCCGTTCAGGGATTAACCGAAAAAGAATTGTCCCCAAGTATGACAAAGCATCTCTAAAAGCCCAAGAGAGAAGAGGTTTTCATGTCTCATCCAGTAATCATTGATGATGAGTGCATTGGCTGCGGAATTTGCATCGACGCTTGCCCCCAGGAATGCATCGAGGTTGTAGACGGCGTATGCAAGGTTGTAAACGAAGAGGCTTGCATCGCTTGCGGTGATTGCGTTGAAGAGTGCCCCATGGGTGCAATCGAGGAGATTGTTGAAGACTAACAGTCTGCTCACGACGAGAGTCTAGTCAATGCGTGCAAGGATTTTCGCGCGCTGACTGGCCATCGGCGTGTTAGGTGCGGGGCTCAGCTCTGTTACCGAATGTGTGCCTCAATCAAGGAGACTGCCAAATGCCGGCGGCTTCCTACCGCGAAGGCCCCGATGGCCACTCGAGCCGTAAACAAAACAGCAAAAGAAGGCGAGCAAAATGCTCGCCTTCTTTTGTCTCGGGGCGCGTTATCGGCCATGGCGATATTCCGCCGCGGTGCGTTCCCGAGTGTTCGGCGATGGCGCTGCACCGCGCCGTACCCCCGTTGCTCGTCCCAGCCGCGCCAGAACTCTGTCTTTCGTGCTTCTGATGGGGAGACGTTCTCCAAGTCCTGCCTTCGGCGCCGTTTTTATGCGGGGAGGGCGGCAGTTATTTGGTGCGGGGCGAATCCAGGCGTCCGTCCATGGCAAGATCTTCGCGAATGCGTTCTCGGGCGACTGGCAGTGGCAATATTCTCGCGCGGTGCGTTCCCAAGCGTCTATCCGTGGCAAGATTCCGCCGCGGTGCGTTCCCAGGCGGCAATCCGTGGCAAGTTTTGCGCTCCATGCATCCCGAAAGCGGCCTCGGACGGAAAAATCGCCAGTTCGCGGCAAGATTCGCACGCCATGCATCCGAAAACGGGCTGGCCTTGGCAGGATATGCGCGCCATGCATCCGAAATGCCCCGCAAACCGCCGTTGGAGGATACGCCGCGCGAATATCCTGCCAGGAAGGGGCACTTTTCGCTGCACGGGCCCCTCGAATCACGCATGGCGCGCGAATCTTGCCATCCGGCGTCGACGAAGCGCCCTAGCGCCCGCAACCCCTGTGCCGCCGACCAGCGCCAAACCGCCCGAGCGCCCGCGACCCCGGCACCGCCGAACAGTGTGAGCCGCTAGAGCTAGATCGCCCGACCCAAGAAACACAGCCCAGGAGGCAGCGCCCCCGTCGCCTCCTGGGCAGCAAGTACCGCCAACAGCCCCCGCGGTACCGCCACCGCTCTTTGACAACACCAGCCAGTAGCTTGTCTTCCCGGCGAACAACTCTGTCATCGCCGACAGCGCCTCCTGTGGAGACAGCATCCACGTCGCTACCGCCCCGCTGATTCGCCAAGTTGCGCTCGTCCAAAGGGAGGGCTATCTTCCCTACTTGCGGCGCCTGTCTTCTGTGCTCTTGGCAGATGCGATCGGCTTATAAACGCCAGGCGGAGCCCCTTCTACGCGATTATTTCGTTATGGTTGCGTAAGAATCGGCATCCATCTGGTAAAACGCAGGCACTACCTATACAATGGGTCGGGTGCTCCAGGGGCCACGTGCCCTACAGGACTATTAATAAGGAAAAGAGGTTACGATGGCAGTTGTTGCATATTGCGTTAAGTGCAAGGAAAAGAAGGAAATGGTAGACCCTCAGGAAGGCGTCACCAAGAACGGCCGCGTTATCACCAAGGGCACCTGTCCCGATTGCGGTACCAAGATGTCTCTCATCGGTGGCGTTGCTAAGAAATAGCTCCCTGCTTCGTTTTCGCCAGCAGACATTTTGCACCTAAGCCCGCTCGGCTCATGCCAGCGGGCTTTCTTGTTTGTTCGGGTGGCCCATGCCGATCGGGTTTTTGTTTACCCGATCGGTTTGCTCGAGTCGGCGCCTGCTCAGCTTTGAGCGGACCGTTGTTAGATCTTAATAGACGAAAATGACAAGTGAGCGAATCAGTCGGTAAGCGACTGACCTGGGAAAAGAGATATAGCTCAGGTAATCTTCAACAGGAAGGTTACAAAACTTGACAATGGTGCACTTAGATTTTATTATTCCAATTGTCGAAAAGGTCCACGCGAGTGGGCCTTACTGGTATCCGTGAAAGCCCACGAGGCCGCAAGGCATCGAAGGCGATCTGCAAGCCCGCAAAGGCGAAACGAATATCTCGGCTCTAACTTAGGTAAGAACAGAATGGCCGCATCGCACAACTCGGCAACAGCGGGCGGTCGCAACTGAAAGGACATAGTAAGATGGCAAAGATCATTGGCATCGACTTGGGCACCACCAATTCGGCAATGGCAGTGATGGAGGGCTCAGAGCCTGAAATTTTGGTTAACGCAGAAGGCGACCGCACCACGCCTTCCGTTGTTGGCTTCGGCAAGGACGGCGAGCGCACGGTAGGCAAGGCCGCAAAGAACAAGGCTGTTACCAATCCTGAAAACACCATCGCATCGGTAAAGCGTTTCATCGGCCGTTCTTATGCTGAGACCGGCGAAGAGCAGAAGACTGTTGCTTACATGGTAAAGAACGGCAATGGTGGCCGTGCTGTTGTGGACATTGACGGCAAGGACTACATGCCTGAAGAGATTTCCGCAATGGTTCTGCAGAAGATCAAGTCCGACGCTGAGAAGCGCGTAGGCGAGCCCATCACTCAGGCAGTTATCACTGTTCCTGCTTATTTCAACGACGCTCAGCGTCAGGCAACCAAGGACGCAGGCAAGATCGCTGGTCTCGAGGTTATGCGTATCATCAATGAGCCTACGGCAGCGGCTCTTGCTTACGGTCTCGACAAAACCAACAAGGATGAAAAGGTTTTGGTCTTCGACCTTGGCGGCGGTACGTTCGACGTTTCTGTTCTTGAGCTGGGCGACGGCGTATTTGAGGTTTGCTCTACCGCTGGCGACAACCACCTGGGCGGCGACGACTGGGATCAGCGCGTAATCGACTGGATAGCCGATAAATTCCAGGCTGAAAATGGAATCGATCTTCGTGCTGACAAGATGGCTCTGCAGCGTCTGAAGGAAGCAGCCGAAAAGGCAAAGATGGAGCTTTCCTCCACCACCCAGACCAACATCAATCTGCCCTTCATCTCCGCTGGTGCAGCTGGCCCGCTCCATCTGGACTATACCCTTTCCCGTGCCGAGTTCGAGCGCATCACCAAGGATCTACTCGACCGCTGCAAGAAGCCTGTTGATCAGGCTCTGCGCGACGCTGGCCTTTCTACGGGCGACGTTAACGAGGTAATTCTCGTTGGCGGTTCCACCCGTATGCCTGCTGTTCAGGAGCTGGTGAAGAACATGACGGGCAAGCAGCCCAACATGTCGGTTAACCCCGATGAGGTTGTTGCAATGGGCGCAGCTGTTCAGGGCGGCGTTCTTGCTGGCGACGTTGAGGGCATCCTTCTTCTTGACGTTACCCCGCTTTCCCTTGGCGTTGAAACCATGGGCGGCGTAATGACCAAGATGATCGACCGCAACACCACCATTCCTACCCGCAAGACGGAAATCTATTCCACCGCAGCCGACAACCAGACTTCGGTAGAGATCCACGTTCTGCAGGGCGAGCGTCAGATGGCCCAGGACAACAAGACCTTGGGCAAGTTCCAGCTCACCGGTATTCCTGCTGCACGTCGTGGCGTTCCTCAAATTGAGGTTACCTTCGACATCGACGCAAATGGCATCGTGAACGTTTCCGCTAAGGATCTGGGCACCGGTAAGCAGCAGCAGATCACCATTTCCGGTTCTACCGCCCTTACCGACGACGAAGTTGATCGCATGGTCAAGGACGCTGAGGCTCACGCCGAGGAAGACAAGGTGCGTAAGGAAGAGGTTGAGGTTCGCAACAACTGCGACTCTCTGATCAACGCAACCGAAACCACCTTGGGCGAAGTTGGCGACAAGGTAAGCGCCGAGGTTAAGCAGCAGGCAGAAAGCGCTGTTGCTCAGGGCAAGGCTGCACTTGAGGGCAACGACATCGAAGCTATCAAGGCGGCTATCGAGGCAATGCAGCAGGCAGGCTACAAGCTGGCTGAGGTTGTATACGGCAACCAGGATGCAGCTCAGGCAGCCGCTGGTGCAGCTGGTGCAGCTGGTGCTCAGCAGCCCGCTGATGACGACACCATCGAGGCAGACTTCGAGGTTGTCGACGACGACGAGAAGAAGGACAAGTAATCATGACCGCGCCTGAAAAAGACGAGGCACGCGAGGATCAGGAAGCAGCCGAGGCCAAGCCCGAGGCTGCTGCCCCCGAAGAGGTCGAAGCGGATGTCATCGAAGATGACGCCGAGAGCGAAGAGCCCGAGGAAGATCCGGTGGAAGCAGCTAAGGCCGAGGCGGATGCCTGGAGGGACAAGTACTTCAGACTCCATGCCGAGTGGGACACCTATCGCCGTCGTATGAACGAGCAGCGTGAAGAGGAAAAGCTTCGCGCCACCGAAAAGCTGGTTGAAAGCTTGATCCCCGTGATCGACGACTTTGAACGCAGCATCGCTTATGCGGAAGGCAATGGCGAAGAGGGTCTGCTCGGTGGCATCAAAGCCGTTCACAACAAGATCGGCGAGGTGCTGAAGAAGGAGGGCGTTGAGATCATCAATCCTGAAGGCGAAGCATTTGACGCCCTTGAGGCTCAGGCGGTAGCCACGGTTGACGATCCTTCGGTTCCCGATGAAACGGTTGCCCAGGTTTACCAGAAGGGCTATCGCATGGGTAACAAAGTTATCCGTGCTGCAATGGTAACGGTTACCGTGGGCGGTCCGAAGCGCGAGACCAAGTCAGAAGAAGACGAATAGCAAACGCAAGGGCGGGCTCGCAAGTCCGCCCTTGTTGTAAGCAGCTCGGGGGAATTGGGCAAGAATGTCCTGTCAGTCAAAGTTGGGCATACGAGCAGGTTTCTTTCGGGCTGATCAATAAGAAGAGAAAACAGGGGTATTGAAGCAGGTTGCATTTCTGTCGCAACGGCTGATACCGAAAGGCTTTTGGCTTTTCGGTTGTGCCGAGGCGAACGGGTCGCTCAGCTGGAAAAGCAACTGCATCACTATCCCGTCTGAATAGGAAAGGTGGGGCGAATGGCAACTCCCGACTACTACAAAACGCTAGGCGTTCCACGTGACGCCGATGCTGATGCCATCAAGAAGGCATTTCGCAAACTGGCCCGCAAGCACCACCCTGATGCGGGCGGCGACGAGGCGAAGTTCAAGGAAATCAACGAGGCGTACGAGGTCCTTTCCGACGAAAAGAAACGTAAGCTCTACGACCAGTATGGCACCGCCAACGAAAACCAGATTCCCTATGGCGGGGCATGGCAAGGCCAGGGCGGCAACCCCTTTGCCGGCGCGGGCTTTGGCGGAGCATCTGGTTTCGGTAGCTGGGCAGATATTCTCGAGAGCATCCGCAACGGTGAAGGCGCTTTCGGCGGCAATTGGGATTTCGGCGGAGCGGGTAGCTATGCTCAGCCTCGGCCGCAGAAGGGCGCCGATAAAGAAGTGTCCATGACGGTAACCTTCGACGAAGCCTTTAATGGATGCGAAAAGCGCATCCGCATTGGTCGCTCGGGAACAGGCGAAAAGGAAACGCTCACCATAAAGATTCCCGCTGGCGCCATCGACGGCGGCCGTGTTCGCTTAAAGGGCAAAGGCGGCCAGGGAGCAAATGGCGGCCCCGCAGGCGACTTACTGGTGAACATCAAGATAGGCGCTCATCCGCTCTATCGGCGCGACAAGGCGGACGTTTTGATGGACCTGCCCGTAACGTTTGCCGAAGCGGCTCTTGGTGCTCAAGTGGTGGTTCCCACTCCCGATGGTACGAAAGTGCGCTTGAAGGTACCTGCTGGGTGTCAGGACGGAACGGTTCTTACGGTGCGTGGCAAAGGCGCCCCCAGGTTGGGCAAGGGCTCAACGGGCAACGGCGATTTGCGCGTGGCCATCAAGATAGCGGTTCCGAAGACGTTGAACGATGAACAGAAGAAGGCCCTGGAAGCATTCCAGGAAGCTACTAAGGAAGAGGTGAGGGCATGGTAATGGAAGACAAAGACAGACCGCTGTATATGATCAGTGTTGCTGCCGAACTTGCTGGCGTTCACCCGCAAACTCTGCGCATCTATGAACAAAAGGGCCTGGTTTCCCCCCAGCGCACACGGGGCAACACGCGCATGTATTCGCAGGCCGATATTGAGCGTTTGCAGTTGATCAATGAGCTTACCGATGAAGGCATCAATCTTGCGGGCGTTATTCGCATCCTCGACCTTAAAGGGCGCCTGGATGAGCGTGACGACGAGCTCGATGCCCTGCATCGTCGTGTACGCAAGCTTGCCGACCGTGTACACGAACTCGAAACCAGGGAAAGCGTCAATTCTTTGGTGACCGATACTAACGCAATTGTATTGCGCAGGTTGATGTAAGACACTAGCCATTTCTTTTGCTGCAAGTAGAAGAAAGGAGACTTATATGTGGATTGAAAAATTAGCAGTGACTGCCCAAGAGGCGTTTAAATCTGCAATGGACATTGCGTCTAAGCATGAAGCAGCCACCACAGAGCCGCTTCATCTGCTAGATGCCATCCTTTCTGCGGATGAGAATAACCTGAAGGCCATCATTACGCGTATTGGCGCCGACCCTGCCGTCTTGAAGCAGCGCGTCGATGCGGAGGTGGAGCATCAGCCGAAGGTGAGCGGTCAAACCTTTATGGGCATGGTGGCCCCTTCAAGGGAATTCGATGCCCTGATGAACAACGCCGAGAAAATCGCTGGAAAGTTGGACGACAACTACATCACCACCGAGCATCTGCTTATTGCCCTTTCTGAAGACAAAGGTCAGGCGGGCCGCATCCTGAACGATGCTGGTGTTACACGTGAAACAGTCGAGGCGGCTTATCAGGATCTCCGCGGCGACACTCGCGTAACCGATGCGGAGTCGAAAACTGAGTTCGAGGTGCTGGAGCAGTATGGCCAGAACCTTACTCAGCAGGCACGTGATGGCAAACTCGATCCGGTAATCGGTCGTTCCGAGGAAATTCGTCGTACCGTTCAGGTTCTTTCCCGTCGTACGAAGAACAACCCCGTGCTTATTGGCGAGCCTGGCGTAGGCAAGACGGCAATCGTTGAAGGCTTGGCCCAGCGCATCGTTGCGGGCGACGTTCCCTCCAGCCTGAAAGATCGAGAGCTTATTGCGCTTGACCTTCCTGCGATGCTCGCTGGCGCTAAGTATCGTGGTGAATTCGAAGACCGCCTGAAGGCTGTTCTTCGCGAAGTGAAGCAGTCCGATGGGCAGATTATCCTGTTCATCGATGAGTTGCACACCATTGTGGGCGCTGGCTCCACGGGCGATAGCTCCATGGACGCGGGCAATATGCTGAAGCCTGCTTTGGCTCGTGGTGAGCTTCATGCCATTGGTGCTACTACGCTCGACGAATACCGCAAGTACATCGAAAAGGATGCTGCGCTTGAGCGTCGTTTCCAGCCGGTGCTGGTGGGCGAGCCGACAGTCGAAGACACCATTGCGATTTTGCGTGGCCTGAAGGAAAAGTACGAGATCCATCATGGCGTCCGCATCAAGGACTCCGCGCTGGTTGCTGCAGCCGAACTCTCCAACCGCTACATCACCGATCGTTTCTTGCCCGACAAGGCAATCGACCTGATGGACGAGGCAGCAAGTCGTTTACGTATCGAAATCGACAGCATGCCTGAAGAGGTCGATCTGGCTGAGCGCAAGCTCACTCAGATGCAGATTGAAGAACAGGCTCTGATGAAGGAAACGGATGAGCCGAGCCGCGAGCGCTTGGAGGCTCTCCGCAAGGAGATTTCCGCCGCCCGCGAAGCGCTGGATTCGCAGAAGGCGCTTTGGAAGAACGAAAAGGACGTCATTGTCAGCGTTCAGAACCTGAAGGCTGATATTGAGGCTGCCCAGATCGAAGAAGAGCAGGCCACCCGCGAAGGCGACCTGGCCCGTGCTTCCGAGCTGCGCTACGGCACCATTCCTGCGCTGCAGCAGAAACTTGCTCAGGCTGAAGAGGTTCTGGAAAATCGCCAGCAGGACGGCGCGATCCTCAAGGAAGAGGTTGGCGAAGACGAAATCGCCGAGGTTGTATCCACGTGGACGGGTATCCCCGTTACCAAGATGATGCAGGGCGAAATGGCCAAGCTGGTTGACCTGGAAGACAAGCTTCGCGAACGCGTGGTTGGTCAGGATAAAGCCGTGGCTGCCGTGGCAGGCGCAATTCGTCGTAACCGTGCAGGCCTTTCCGACCCGAACCGTCCCATTGGCAGCTTCCTGTTCTTGGGTCCCACCGGTGTTGGCAAAACGGAACTGGCCAAGGCTCTTGCTGAGTATCTGTTTGACACCGAGCGCGCTATGGTCCGTATCGATATGTCCGAGTATATGGAAAAGCACTCGGTTGCTCGTTTGGTCGGAGCGCCTCCGGGATATGTGGGCTACGACGAGGGCGGTCAGCTTACCGAAGCGGTACGCCGTAAGCCGTACAGCGTGATTTTGCTGGACGAGGTTGAAAAGGCTCATCCCGATGTGTTCAATATCCTGCTTCAGGTTTTGGACGATGGTCGCCTCACCGATGGCCAGGGCCGCGTGGTGAGCTTCAAGAACGCCATTATCATCATGACATCCAACATCGGTTCGCAGTCGATTCGCGAATTCGCAGGCGAAGATCAGAATCAGGGGTCTGGCAATTCCATGGGCAAGGTCATGGAAGACCTTATGACCGCAGATGTTGAGGTTGCGGCAAAGCGTCTGGCTGAGCTGAACAACAAGATCAACGATGCTCTGCGTAATACCTTCCGCCCCGAGTTCCTGAACCGCATCGATGAGGTAATCACCTTCAATCCGCTTTCCATTGCTGCAATGGAGCCTATCGTTGGTTTGCAGTTGGCCGACGTGCGCGAGCGTCTTGCCGATCGCCGTATCGACTTGGTGGTTACTCCTGCCGCTATGGAGCATCTTGCGATTGACGGTTACGATCCCGTCTATGGAGCACGTCCGCTGCGTCGCTTGATTCAGCGTGAGGTAACCGACCGTGTTGCCACCGAAATCATCAACGGCACCGTTCACGATGGTGCAACGGTAACGGTTGATATCGATGGCGAAGGCCAGTATTGCTCTAAGGTCGAAAACCGCCATGAGCTGAATGCTGGCGACGATATCGTTGCCCAGGCCGAGCGATTCTTGGGTGGCCAAGAATAGGGCATAACCTAGTTGCTTCAAGGGCGCCTTCTCTTTTAAGGGAAGGCGCCCTTTCTTTTTGCCTTTGGTGCAGCTGTGAGTTAGTTTGCGGCCCCGCTCGTCAAGGATGAACGGCGTATGGATGCCGTTCATCGTCTGTGGGCGGCAATTTTGCCCAGATTTTTCCGTTGTGTAACAAAGGGGTAACGCTGGATTGCGACCATTCAAAAATCGTTTCCCCCTGACGCGGGAATGGGCTGCTTTGCGATGGCGCATGCCGAAGGTTTTCATTTTCCCCCGAAGCAGCGGCTTCGTTATCTCGTGCAGATAGCGAAGCCGCCACTTCGCAAGCTTGCTGAACCAATGGGCACGCTTCCTTTCCGCGTCAAACGAGTAGAAAGGAAGTAGCCATGGAGGCATTCATCGAATCTTTTTCGGCTGGCGTCGATGCCGTCGATGGTTTCGTATGGGGCTGGGCCCTTATTTGGTTGCTGTTGGGCACCCATCTCTTCATGACCATCAGGACCGGCTTCATTCAGAGGAAGATCCCCACGGCAATTAAGCTCTCGGTCTCTAAGAACGACCCCTATGCTGAGGGCGACATTTCGCAGTTCGGCGCCCTTACCACAGCGCTCGCTGCAACTATCGGTACGGGCAACATCGTCGGTGTTGCTACGGGCCTTCTGTGCGGCGGTCCAGGTGCTATTTTTTGGATGTGGCTTACCGGCGTCTTTGGTATCGCAACCAAGTATTCCGAAACTTATATATCCATGAAGTACCGCGTGAAGGACGCCAATGGCCGAATGCTCGGCGGCGCTATGTATGCGTTGGAGCGCGGCTTCAAGCACAAGGGATTGGGCAAGCTCCTTGCTGTGCTGTTTGCCCTGTTCACCGCCATCGCTTCCTTTGGCATCGGTGCTTCGGTTCAGTCGAACTCCCTGGCAGGCGCCCTTACTTCTTCAAGCTTGATTCCCGGTGCCTCCGAAATCCCCACGTGGCTTATTGGCATTGTAGTTACCGTCTTGGTTGCCATCGTTATCATCGGCGGCTTGAAGAAGGTTTCTAAGGTGTGCGAGAAGCTGGTTCCCATCATGGCTATCTTCTACGTTGCCTGCTGCCTTGTGATCATTGGCATGAACGGCGCCTATTTGTGGGATGCCATCGTGACTATCATCACCTGCGCGTTTACCGGTCAGGCAGCTTTTGGTGGCGCGGTTGGCTCTGGTATTATGCTGGCGCTTCAGTACGGCTTTAAGCGAGGCCTGTTCTCCAACGAATCCGGTCTGGGCTCTGCTCCCTTGGTTGCCGCCTCTGCAATTTCCAAGAATCCTGCTCGCCAGGCGCTGGTTTCGATGTCTGGTACGTTCTGGGACACGGTGGTTATCTGCCTGATTACTGGCTTGATGTTGGTAACCTCGCTGCTCGCCAATCCTGACCTTGCAGCTATCTACAACAACACCATGCTGGCAAGCAACGATCTTTCCATCGATACTGCTGTTGGAATCTTCTCTGGTGGTGCTGCTTTGGCGACGGCTTGCTTTGAGAGCATTCCCGTGCTGGGGCCTCTGGTGCTGGTAGTTGGCCTTTTGTGCTTCACCTATTCCACCATGCTCGGTTGGTCTCAGTACGGCGATCGCGCCATTACGTACCTGTTTGGTACTAAGGGCATCCGTCCTTATCAGGTAGTGTTCCTGCTCTTTGTATTCTGGGGCTGCATCGGCGGAGGCGACCTGGTGTGGAACCTCTCCGATATTTCCAACGCTCTTATGGCTGTCCCGAACTGCATAGCGGTCTTGGTTCTTTCTGGCGTGATTGCCAAGGGAACAAAGTATTGGATCTATGAGGGCCGTTTGGAAGAAGAGGACACCACGCCGATTCCCACGGTTGGCACGGTCGACCACCCCAACGTTTAGTCAAAGCTCGAAAATCCCGCCTCAATGCTCGCTGCGGAAAAGTGAGAGCATAACTGCCGAACGCTGTTTTGCAACAAAAAAACGCTGTTGGGCGTTTTCGGCAAGCGAGCTTTCCCTAGTCACGGTCCCGGAATGGGAGAATTCCGGGACCGCTTGCGCTAGTTGGGTGGTGTTGTGGGAGGGCAGCGCGAATCGTCGGTCCTCGTGGCTTCCTGCAAACATGCGGCTGGAAACTCCCCATTAGTGGTAGGGTGGGAAAGCATGACGCAAGCGTTTTATCGGCAAAGCGGTAACTCGGTCTTGTAATCGCCTACTAATTAATGAAGGAGTTTCCAACGTGGAAAACTTGGGCTACTACAACGGAAAATTCGGCCCCCTGAATGAAATGAGCATCCCAATGAACGATCGCGTTCATTGGTTTGGCGACGGCGTGTATGACGCTGGTCCAGCGCGCAACTATAAGATATTTGCGATTGATGAACACATTGATCGTTTCTTCAACAGCGCTGAACTTCTCGAAATTGAAATGCCCTGCACCAAGCAGGAGCTGAAAGACCTGCTGAACAAACTGGTGAAAAAGGTGGATACGGGTAGCCAGTTCGTCTATTACCAAGTAACGCGCGGTACGGGCATTCGAGATCATGCGTTTACGGAGGGCCCTGGCAATTTGTGGGTGATGTTGAAGCCGGCCACCATCTCCGATGGCATCGAGCCTATTAAGCTGATCACCGAGCCCGATACGCGCTTCTTTCATTGCAACATCAAAACGCTCAACCTTATCCCTTCGGTAATGGCATCGGAGAAGGCCAAGCGCGCCGGTTGTCAGGAGACGGTGTTCTACCGTGAAGGTGGTCGTGTTACTGAATGCGCGCATAGCAATGTGCACATCATCAAGGACGGAGCGCTGTATACAGCGCCGCTCGACAACCTCATTTTGCCGGGCATCGCGCGTAAACACCTCATTCAAGCGTGTGCCCGTCTGGGCATTTCCGTGCACGAGGAGCCGTATTACTTAGAGGATCTGTTTGCCGCCGAAGAAGTATTGGTTACCAGCTCCAGCAATCTCTGCTTGCATGCTCACGAGATTGACGGTAAGCCCGTCGGTGGAATGCAGCCTGAACTGATAGAAGCGCTGCGCAAGGAAGTAATTGGCGAATTCCTCAGCGCAACCGAGGCCGATTAAGTGCTATTTGCTGCGTCCCAGGCTCGTTGCGAATGCGAGCCTGGGGCGTTTTGAGTGTGTTCGCCACTGACCGCGCCTGGATGCCTTTCGTCAGGGATGTGCGTTGCCTCCCTTTCGTGTAAGCGCGATGAGCGCTAGTGTCAACGCGGTAAACCAGTATTATTCAACGTTCACAGGAGCGAAAAGTTAGCATGACTGAGTACAACGAACTCACTCCCGAATTGATCAGCCAGCTCCAGGCTATTGTCGGCGAGGAAGATTGCCACGTTGGCGAAAACATCAGCGAGGATTACTCTCACGACGAAATGCCCATCTACGGCACTAAGATGCCCGAGGCCGTTTGCTTCCCCGGCAACACCGAAGAGGTTGCTGCCATCATGGGGCTGTGCAACGAGAACAAGATTCCCGTTACGGTTCGCGGTGCGGGCACTGGCCTGGTTGGCGGTAGTACCCCGCTGCAGGGCGGCGTCGTATTGTGCACCATGCACATGAATGAAATCCTCGAGTACGACATGAACAACCTGTTCGTTCGCGTTCAGCCCGGCGTTCGCCTGTGTGATCTGGCTGCAGACGCCCTTGAGCATGATCTTATGTATCCCCCTGATCCCGGCGAGAAAACCGGCTCTTTGGGCGGCAACGTAAGCACCAACGCCGGCGGCATGCGTGCTGTTAAGTACGGCACCACACGCGATTACGTGCTGGCAATGACCGTGGTTCTTCCTACGGGCGAAATCATGGAAATCGGTCGTGCGGTTTCCAAAACTAGCTCTGGTTATAGCCTTCTTCACCTGATGATCGGCTCTGAGGGCACGCTGGGTGTTATCACCGAACTCACCCTTAAGCTCATCCCCGTTCCGAAGGAAGACATTAGCTTCATCCTTCCCTTCGAGGATCTCGAAACTGCCATTAGCGCTGTTCCGAAGATCAAGCTTGCTGGTCTCGATCCGCAGTCCATTGAATTCATGGAGCGCGACATCGTCGACTCTTCTGCCGACTATACCGGCAACAAGATCATCCCAACTAATGTAGATGGTCATGAAGTTGGTGCTTATATCCTGGTAACCCTTGACGGTAACGACCAGGACGAAATCTTCCAGCGTGCAGAAACGCTGGCAGAAATCGGCGACGAGCTTGGCGCATTCAACACGCTGGTTCTTTCCCACCCTGACGACAAGCGTGCCGTATGGGCTGCCCGCAGCGCATTCCTTACGGTAATCGAGGCCGACACCGAGCATCTCGATGAAATGGACGTGGTTGTTCCCGTAGACAAGGTTGCTGAATTCCTGGAGCACGTGCATCAGATCGGCGAAAAGTACGGCGTTGGCATTCGCTCCTTCGGTCATGCCGGTGACGGCAACCTTCATATTTACGCTTCTGCAAACGGCGTAGATCAGGACGTATTCTTGGAGAAGTCCCAGAAGGTAATGAAGGAAAGCTACGAAAAGTGCACTGAACTTAACGGTCAGGTATCCGGCGAGCATGGTATCGGCCACGCAAAGAAGGAATATCTGCATGATTCCGTAGGCGATACGGCCATCGGCCTCATGGCGGGCATCAAGCGCGTGTTCGACCCGAATTACATTCTGAACCCAGGCAAGGTTTGCAACTAAATATCAACCTATATATAGGTATCAAGGGAGTCGCAATAACGCGGCTCCCTTTCTTTATATATAGAGATGGGTTGCATGTGCGGCCCAATAGGGAAGCAAAGCAATGCAATGAGCATTCATTTGCCAACAAAGCGGCTCCGCCGCTCGGGCAAAGTTGAAAAGAAAGAAGACTATTCAATTTGATGACCTTGTGGAGGTAAAAAACAAAGGACGCATGAAAAGAGAGTTGCCGAGCCACAGGCAAGATGCTTGAACGTTCAAAATGTAATCAATATCTCCGAGTAAACAAAGAATGAGGTTAATTGCCAAAGGATTGAACAGGGAGAATCCGAAGCCAAAAGAATGTTTAGGAGAGGCGTTCGAATTCATTGAGGAAGCTCAATTGCCAATAATGTGAAGAAATTGAGAACAGCCGAAACGCTCTGACCTGGGGTTATTCAAAAAAGCTGCCGCCCAATCGAAAAAAGTCGGGGAAAACGCTTGCAAAGCGCCCAGGGCGGGGTATTATAGCTAAGCCTTCTGACGAGGGGGCGCCCCCAAGAGGGCGGCAC